>Ga0182738_1000014_pt1 | contig 412942 bp, 363 predicted proteins | sample eDN5th30CBELigMG_FD_128876 | JGI IMG/M metagenome (GOLD analysis project Ga0182738, IMG submission 128876) | Enriched Miracle-Growth compost microbial communities from Emeryville, California, USA - eDNA 5th pass 30_C BE-Lig MG (version 2)... ...
ACCACCCTATATTAATTTTTTATTCTCATCGCTGTACAATGATTTTGGCCGTGTGCCATTTTTTACCATCGAATATTCTTATGGTATATACATCCCCGGGAAGCCCGCTTACAGAAATGGTAACCTGGTTTGCAGCCTGCGTGAATTGTTGTGATCTTTTCATTACACCTGTTTTGTCAATAATCTCGACTCTTTGTATAGATGTTGGTGATTTACTTTTCAAAGTATTGCCTTTATCATTACGCAGCGATACGATCACATAATCAGAAGCCGGATTGGGCATTATCACGAGATACTCATCACATTCCGGCATGTAGGCTCCGATATAGGATTGTTCAGATGTGCCGCAAGTTCCAACTGCTGCAACGGCAAAATAATAAAACTGGCCACACTGCACATTTCCTGTCATCGGTAGCTGGTAATATTCTGTAGAAGTGTTGGCCTTGAAGTTACTGTTCAGATACCAATTGTATGAAGTGGCACCAGGCACCGGTTCTACAGAAAGCGTTACCCTGTGCGGAGGTACGTCCCAGAGCCAATCGATGGTGCCGGGCTTGGGGGTTTTAGATAATAATTGAACATTTCTTGTTACTGATTGCGTCCGGTTTCTTCCTTTTATATCATTTATGGTAACTCGCACCCAACCTGCGTCAGTTTGTAAACTGCTTATATTCCGGAAAACCGCTGTTGAACTATTTTGACCGCTTACCAACATAATATTTGATGAATGCTCCCAGAAATAAGTGCATCCAGGAAGATTTGGAACTGAGAATGGAATATCCGGTGCTGGGCAACCAATAAAATCTTCTCCACTTATGGACAACGGAGATAATATTAAAGAATATATTGAATTTAACCCTTCCGAAGGAGAAAGCCATTGCTGTAATTCCGCTCCATTCCACGAGTAACTAAATTTTCCATATCTATCGCCAAAATCCGTAAAGTTACAATTGCTCCACCCACTTCTTAGTTGCCCAACAATCTGCCCATATTCATTGAATAGACCCGAGCCAGAAGAACCTTTATCAACTGTTCCGGAAGAATAATGTACTGTCCAGTAAGTACCGTTCCAGTACCAATCTTTAACCTTTTTGGTATTTGTCACTCTCATGTCTTCTCCTTGCGGATGATGAATAATGTATGAATGGCTGCTTGAAGGTGCACTGGTCTGACGGCTCCATCCTGCATAATTTACTCCATCTCCGATTCCAGGGGGATTTATCAGCTCGAGTAAAACAACATCGCTATTTTTCCAAGATGCCCGAACAATAGCACCAGTAAATTGAATAAAAGAATTATTTACGGTGCCATTACAAGTTGTCCTCCAAAGCTGAAATTGAAAACGGGCGTTTAGCAACGCAGCTTCTTCGGCAGCATCTATTTGGCCATTGCTACCGCCAAAGACCCCACCACTTACATCAATGCAGTGAAAAGCGGTAAGAAAAAATGCTCTGCCATCGTTGTTTTCATTATTTAAAAGCGTTCCTGTACAACCATATCCATTCGTAATAAGGCGAGCAACTGCTCTGGCAGAATTTATTTTGGAAGGTTGACACATTATCTGTGGATCGCATTCTACTGAGGGGCCTCTCATAAGGGTAGCTCCGCCAATATTACCCACATCCTCTATTTCCTGAAACCCGGCTTCTATCTTTTTTATAGAAATTGAACTTTAAAAAGTTCCGAAATTGCCCGGCTCAACAATAAATATTATAGCGCTGTTTCCCTTTATCGGAAAAATTCCAACCTGGTCATAATCAGTGAAATCACCTTTTTTAATAGCAGTATCAAGAACAGTTCTGGCATCATCAAAAATATACATTTCTGCAGAAGTTGATAGGTTGAATTGACTAAAAATAAACCCTACATTAAGCGCATTCGGGATGCTAATTTTTAATGTCCAGACTTTACCTATAGAAGTACTCGTGATGTTTCCGTCTGATGTTGTAATATTTACAGATAGGCTGTCTGCATAGCGGTATAGTTTATCATCCTCCGTTGTTGAGTCCTCATCAACAGGTGTTGGCGTTGTTGAAGGCGTGGACGGAGTATAACTATACGTTTTGGTGTTAATTGTTGTAACCTCGTTATAACCAGGTATCTGACTTGATATTGCTGATGGTGAAGTAGCTATCCTCAAAATCTGAGCATTAACGTTTAATGAACCAAAAACAAGCAGCAAGATTGGTATTATTATTTTTTGCATAAAAAGATTTTATCTAATTTCAAATTGATGAATAATAAAAATCTCTTTTAAAAAATACGTAACTGGAGATGCAACAGTACAACCAGATGTAGCAATCTTATTAGGCGTAACAGTCATATAGTCAATGCCTACTCTCATCCCGATATGTTTTAATCTATTATCCAAACCTTTAACTTTTAAAACATTTGTATAAGTTCTACCATTTAACGTGAGCGTATCACCAAGCTGGGGTTGGTTTGGGAAAACAGTGAAATCAAGTAACCAATAATCCTGAGTTTCATCTGCTTGGCATGTTTCTTTACCAATAACATATCCGCCTAAATCTTTATAATCTGGTTTATAAGGTTGCTTATTATTACAAGATAGAGCTAAAAGGAACAAACAAGTTAAAAGTAAATGCTGTCGTAAAAGTGTGTGTTTCATAAGCTGAGATGTTTAGCAGATTTAAATATAAATATTTTTTACTTTGTTTGCCAGGCCTTTCAATATTTTTCCTCAAAAGGTAAATGCACAACCATCTTTAAACCTGACCGCAAAAACTTTCATTTCGTGAGAAAAGAGTAACAGTTTCTCTATGATGAAAAAGTTTTAAAGTGAACATTTACCTGCTGCATTTGCAGGCATTAAATTTGAAATCGAACCGGCCATCTTTAATTGTAATTATTTTACCGCTTCCGTTTTGTTCAATAAGAATAAATTCAAACTCTCCGGAAATGATTTGTGCTTGCATATCCAATTTAGTTATATAGAATCTACTTCCTGGTAAGGGTCCCATAAAATAGCCATCGTTGCCATTCATGTTTTCAGACAAAAAAGTTATTCCGATTGAATCAATTTTTTCTCCAACGGAAGTAATTGTCGCAGATGTTGACGAAATTATTAGGTTTGACATTTTTCCATTTCTCAACCTTGAAAATCCAAAGCCGATACCATTTACTGCCGCTCCTCCCGCCTCACCATAGCTGGCTTGTATTTCACCGCAGGGATTTCCCATAAATCCGCACTCATAATAAGGCACCCATACTTCGCCATTAATAGTAAAACCAATAGTATTTTTCCCTTCCTGTGTTATGGGTGGCAGCTTGGCATTTTTGGTTGGATCTTTTTTACAGGCTGCAAATAATAAAGAGATGATGAGTAGAAAAAATATTGGTAAATAAAATCGGGTTTTCATGTTGTAAAAAATTTTGGAGGTGTTTGTAAGGTATAAAAATTAATTATGAAAAATGCCTGTAAGTATCACTTTCTGACTCAGGAAACGAATCTTGTTAAGGCATTCAATCAAAGGGAAAATTAATTTAATGTTGATTATCCAATCTTATTGCCAGGCTTTGATTTGAATTGGAGTTCATTCTTGCGTCACGAACCTGGGGAAATAGAGGTTATACCTTTTCGGAAAGGTGTAACCCTCCGAAATCGCATTTATTAGTTGAACCTACGTTTTAAAAAAAGCTCAAAAAAGTGCTTTTGAAGGAATGCTATTCATCAAAAACTATTCTTCCTTTTTTGGCCAAACTTTTTAATTTACCGGAAATCATAAATTTTATTTTTGCTTCGCTTTTTTGAAACACCTCCTAAAAGCTGTTTTCAATCTTAAATCCTTATTTTTGGCATCCTTTAAAATCTATCATGATTGCGTACTTATCCGGTAAATTTTCCTACAAATCACCTGCTGTTGTATTTATTGATGTGCAAGGCGTAGGCTATGAGGTCAATATCAGCCTGAATACCTATTCACAAATTCAATCTTTAAATGAGGGCAGGTTATTTACCCATTTGCAGGTAAAAGAAGATGCGCATACTTTATTTGGTTTTTTTGATGAGCGCGAAAAGGAAATGTTCCTTCATCTTATAAGCGTTTCCGGAGTAGGAGCCGCTACTGCACGCATGATGCTTTCGAGTATGAAACCGGATGAGATCACCAATGCAATTGCTATGAACAATTCGAAATTGCTTGAAAGTGTAAAAGGGATCGGAAGAAAAACCGCTGAGCGGCTGGTGCTTGAATTGAAAGATAAAGTGTCAAAAGGCGCTTCTGTTTCAACAATTGGCGTTTCTTATGGCAATACTTTGGGCCAGGATGCGTTAAATGCTTTGGTGGCACTTGGCATTTCGCGCCAGGTAGCAGACCAGGCTGTAAAAAAAATTATTCAATCAGAACCTTCTATATCAGAACTTGAAGTTTTAATTAAAAAAGCCCTGAAAGCCATTTGATCCAAATTTTACCCTAATTAAAATCGTTGGATGCCCCTGTATAGAAAATTGTTTCCTGTAAGCAAATCCGGATTTGTGTACCTGCTGACGTTTTGTTTGCTGTCTGTAAGTTTTGGTTCTTACGGCCAATCAAAAAATGACAGCACCCGCAATACGGTGAAGGATACACTGCCCTATCCGATCCACGACAGGCGAGGCGATTTGTTTTCCAAACAACCATCCACCTTTGACCTGGGACTTCCATCAAATATTACAGATTCTATAGTTTTTGACCCTGCCACCCGAACTTACCAGGTATTTGAGAAAATTGGCGACCGCTATTATCGTACGCCCACTTATTATACCGAAAAAGAATTTTGGGATATGCAGGCCCGCAAGCAGGAAAATGATTATTTCCGGCAGCGCAGCAACACGCTCAGCATGCTTAATCGTGGAAGGGTAAAACCAAAATTGAGCTTATACGATAATTTGTTTAACCGTCTTTTTGGAAATGGAAAAATTGATATTCAGCCGCAGGGTAATGTAGATATCACAGCAGGTTACCAAGGGCAGAATATTAAAAATCCTACACTTCCGGAAAGAGCACGGAAAAACGGAGGCTTTGATTTTAATATGAACGCCCAATTGAATGTGAATGCAAACATTGGAAACAAATTAAAATTTCCTATCAGCTACAGTACACTGTCAAGTTTTGATTTCAGCAACCAGTTAAAGCTGGATTATACAGGTAATGAAGATGAGATTATCAAAAGGTTTGAAGCTGGAAATGTATCCTTTCCAAGCCGAAGCACACTTATTCCCGGCGCGCAATCTTTATTTGGTATCAAAACACAATTGCAATTCGGAAAATTATATATCACCGGCGTTTTGGCCAATCAAAAATCACAACGCCAATCTGTAAACCTTGAAGGCGGAACTGCTGCACAGCAATTTGAATTTAAGGCCGATGATTACGAAGAGAACAGGCACTTTCTGTTGTCGCAATACTTTAAAGAGAACTATAATAAAGTAATGAGCAACCTGCCGGCTGTAACTACGCCTGTGCAAATACTTAAAATGGAAGTGTGGGTAACCAATAAAAACAGTAGCACACGCGATACCCGTGAAATTGTAGGGCTGATGGACCTTGGCGAAAATAATCCCTATCATCCATTTAATGTCACCGGCACATTACCCGACAACAATACCAATGATGAATACAGCAGCATCATCAGCAATCCCAACAGCCGCAATGCCACACTTATTACCAGCCAATTGATCGGAATGGGTTTGAGCCCGGTGCAGGATTTTGAAAAAACATTTGCCAAAAAACTTGACAGCACTCAATACATTTATAATCGCAGAGTAGGATTTATTTCTTTGAGCCAGCCATTGCAGCCTGATGAAGTGCTGGCAGTGGCATTTCAATATTCTTATAACGGAAAGATATACCAGGTAGGAGAATTTTCAACAGACGTACCACCCGATTCAGCGTCAAGCAATCAAAAAGTATTATTCCTGAAATTACTGAAGGCTACTTCACAAAGGCCTGCATTGCCTATCTGGGATTTGATGATGAAAAATGTGTACAGCGTAGGGTTTGGTGCGCTTGAACGCCAGGACTTTCAGTTTAATGTGTTATATGAGCAACCCGGTTTTGGCGCAAAAAGATATTTGCCTTTCGGCGACCTGAACCAGGGAACACCACTGCTTACACTGGTGAATCTGGACCGGTTAAACAATCAAAACGATCCCCAGCCGGATGGCGTGTTTGATTTCGTAGAAGGATACACTGTATTAAGCCAATACAGCCGGGTGATCTTTCCGCTACTCCAACCTTTCGGACGCGATCTGGCTCCAAAAGTTTTCAGTAATCCTGCCATGGGTGCCGACAGTTTATATTATCCTTTGTACGATAGTATTAAGGCCACTGCGATCAATCAGTTCCCCAATCTTGACAGATTTCTGTTAAGCGGATCAGCAAAAACCTCATCTACCTCCGATATCAGTATTGGATACAATATTCCTCCCGGTTCGGTAACCGTTACAGCAGGTGGGCAGCAACTCACAGAAAATATTGATTATACAATTAATTATGATCTCGGAACAATCAAGATCATTAATCAGGCGATCATCAATGCCGGATTGCCGGTACAGGTAAATTTTGAGAACAATGCCACATTTGGTATGCAGCAAAAAAGTTATCTGGCACTAAGGCTTGATTACCTGTTGAAAAATACTACCAAAGAACAGTTGTCTATTGGAGGTACCATGGTGCGATTGAGTGAAAGGCCATTTTTCACCAAAGTAGATTACGGCGAAGATCCGATCCGTAATACGATGTATGGTCTTGATGTGAATTACCGGAGGGATATGCCACGTATCACTAAGATCTTGAATAAACTCCCTTTCTTCAACAGCATTGCTCCTTCATCTATAAATGCTTATGCTGAAGCGGCTTTTCTAAAACCGGGCCATGCGCCGCAAATTGGAAGGGGAAAAAATGGTGTTATTTATATCGACAACTTTGAAGGAAGTAAAAGCGATATTGATCTGCGCTTTCCGCCCATCAGTTGGATACTTGCATCCACGCCAGAAGGTGCCACCGATCCTTTTGGAAATGTGCTCTTTCCTGAAGCATCAGCAAGCAATAGCCTTGACTACGGAAAAAACCGCTCGGCTCTTAGCTGGTACCAGATCGAACCTACTTTACAAGATCCAAAAAATGTAAATAACCCGTTAAGAGGAAATAAAACCGCACTGTCTGATCCAAGAGTCCGTGCAATTTCACAGACGGAAATATTTCCTCAACGAACTACAGACTTTGGGCAAAATCAATTGGTAACATTCGATCTTTCTTTTTATCCGAAAGATCGGGGGCCATACAATTACGAAACTTCACCGCTCAGCATTACCGGCGATGGAAAATTCATCAATCCCAAAGCTAAATGGGGTGGCTTAATGCGGTCTATTGATCAAACAGATTTTGAAACCGCAAACATTGAGTACATCGAAATGTGGGTGCAGGATCCCTTTGTTCTTGATCCCAACAGCAATGGCGGCCAATTTTATATCAATCTTGGAAATATATCAGAAGATGTATTAAAAGATTCAAGAAGGTTTTATGAAAACGGATTACCAACACCTAACCTGCCTGCACAGGTGGATAGTTCCATTTGGGGCGTGGTGCCACGTAATCCTACACAGGTTACAAACGCTTTCAGCAACGATCCGCGTGACCGGCCATACCAAGATGTGGGTTATGATGGACTTACAGATAGTTCGGAATTGGTGGTACGCCGCCAGGATTACCTGGATGTGCTTGCTTCAAATTTTGGAGTAAATTCAAAAATTTATCAGGATGCCGTGAATGATCCTTCTGCTGATAATTATTCTTATTATCGTGGCGATCATCTTGATGCAGAAAACGCAGGAATCCTTTCAAGGTATAAGCGCTACAGCAATCCACAGGGTAATTCGCCGATTGCAGATAATAATGCACAGTTCAGTTCTGCTGCAACCTTATATCCTGACCAGGAAGATGCCAATCATGATAATACACTAAATGAAACAGAGGAATATTTTCAATATATGGTTTATTTAAAACCACCTACTTCGCCCGAAATGACCATAGGTTCAAATTACATCGTAGATAAAAAGGTAGTGGGAGTAAAGCTGGTTGATGGTTCTGTGCGTAATGAAACATGGTATCAATTCCGTATCCCGATAGATAGCTATAACAAAAAAGTAGGTAATATTCCCGACTTTAAATCGATCCGGTTTATAAGAATGTATCTGACCGGGTTTGAAGACAGCGTTACCGTTCGTTTTGGAAAACTTGACCTGGTAAGAAATACGTGGAGAAAATTCCAGTATAAAATTGATTCAACCGGTAATTATACAAAAGCCAATACAGATGATTTTAATGTAGGTGCTGTAAACATTGAAGAAAATGACAAACGTCAGCCACTGCCCTATCGCACTCCCCGCGAAATAGAGAGAGTGCAGACTACCAGCAATAATGGTGTAAATCTTTTACAAAATGAGCAATCGCTTACATTAAAGTTTAACAGTCTTGCAAAAAATGATGCAAAAGCGGTGTTCCAAACATTTGGCAACCGCGATTTGCGCCAGTTCAAAAAGCTGGAAATGTACATCCACGCCGAGCGCAATGGAGAAACATTCCTTGACCCGGATGCACTTACGGCGGTGATAAGAATAGGCAGCGATTTTGTGAACAACTATTACGAAGTACGCATTCCTCTTGAATTAACTCCCTTAAATACCGGGCTTGATCCTAACAGTGATGCATATAATGATACGCTGTGGATCAAAACAAACAACCTTGATCTCCAGTTGAGCGCATTGACAGCGATCAAGACAAACAGAAATCTTTCCAATTCTCCTATCAATAAAGTCTATTCGGAAGTGCAATCTAACGGTCAGACCTATTCGATTATGGGTAATCCAAACCTGGGCGAGATCAAAGGCATCCTTATGGGGGTCGAAAACACAAAAAATGTTTCCGCTACCGGTGAAGTATGGTTTAATGAATTGAGATTGTCATCTCTTGATGAAAAAGGTGGATGGGCCGGCCTTGCGCGTATTGACGCAGCACTCGCCGACCTTGGAACGATCAGCCTTTCGGCGAATGTACACAGCAATGGCTTTGGTAATCTTGAACAAAAACTCAATGAGCGGTATAAAGATAATTTTGTGCAATTTGATGCAGCGGCTAATCTCGAATTAGGAAAATTGCTGCCAAAAAGTGCCGCACTTTCCATTCCTATGTATGCCAGCTATTCTCAGATGGTAAGCTCCCCGGAATGGGATCCATTTGACAAAGACCTGAGATTGAAAGAAAAGTTGCGCAATGCAAAAACCGCTGAAGAGCGCGACAGCATCCGACGCAATGCTGTAGATTTTGCCAGCATGAAAACGATCAGTTTTACCAATGTTCACAAAAACAGGACAAACAATAAAAAACCCCAATTGTGGGATATTGAAAATTTTGATTTCAGCTATGCTTACACGAAAACAGAGGCACATAGCCCGCTGATCGAATACAACCGTGTAACAAAACAGCGGGGCGGCCTTGCTTACAACTTTGCACCTCAGCCAAAATTCATTGAGCCATTTAAAAAGCTGTTCGGAAAAACAAAGACACATTGGTTTGACCTGATCAAGGATTTTAATTTTAACCCTATCCCTTCGCAATTGTCTTTCCGTGCCGACATTTACAGGCAGTTTGGCGTTATAAAAACCAGAAGCATCGGAATAGACAAATATCCTACGCCGGAAACTTTTGATAAATATTTCACTTTCGATAGAAATTATATTCTGAGATGGCCGCTCACCCGTTCTATAAATCTTGATTATTCTGCATTGAATAATGCACGCATAGATGAACCATACGGCAGATTGGATACGAAAGAAAAGCGCGATACTGTACGGAGAAACTTCTGGTCGGGTGGAAGAAATACGGCATTTAATCAAACCATCAATGTTACTTATGATGTTCCATTAAGTAAATTTCCTTTAACTGATTGGACTACGTTACAATTAAGATATACTGCTAATTACAGGTGGATAGGAGCGAGCCGGCTTGCGGTTAATCTTGGAAACTTCCTTGAGAATGGGCAGCAGAAGGAAGCGAACCTGCAATTAGATTTCAATAAACTCTATTATAAGAGTAAATTTTTAAGATCATTAGATCAGCCAAAACAACCCAAGCAAACCAATCAGCCTTCGGATACAACAAAGAAGAACAACGGAAATACTGAAGTGCCTGTTTTTGCAAAAGTGTTTGGCAAATTGCTGACAAGCATCAAATCTGTAAATGCTACCATTTCTGAAAATGCAAATACAAGATTGCCGGGATATATGGACAGCACACAAATACTCGGGCAAGACTTTAAGAGCATGGCTCCGGGCTTCGATTTTATTCTTGGAATGCAGCCGGATTCTAATTGGCTGAATCGTGCGGCAGCAAAAGGTTTGATCAGTAGCGATTCTAATTTTAATGATCTGTTTATGCAAACTTATGATCAGCGGCTTTCGATGTCTGCCCAACTTGAGCCTTTCCGTGATTTCACGATTGATATCAATCTGGAGAAAACTTTTTCTAAAAATTATTCTGAAACTTTTAAAGACACCACAGGTTCAGGAAACAATTTCGCTCATTTAAGTCCGTATGCAAATGGAAGTTTCAATGTCACCTACATCGCATTCAACACCTTATTTGAAAAATATGATCCGAACAGGATCTCCAATACATTCCTGAAATTTGAAGATTACCGGTCTGTTATTTCAAGAAGGTTAGGAAATAATAATAAATACAATCAGCAGCAAGGTAATCCTGTAGGGCCTGATGGCTATGCGCTTGGATACGGGCGCTATGCTGTGGATGTACTGGTGCCGGCCTTCCTGGCAGCCTACACGGGTCAGGATCCGGAAAAAGTTTCACTAGTAAAGCAGGGCAATTCAGGAATCAGGTCAAATCCATTCAGCGGAGTGATTCCTAAACCAAACTGGCGTGTGAGCTACAATGGATTGAGCCGTATTCCGGGGGTTGATAAGATATTTACCAACTTCTCATTGAACCATGCTTATAATGGAAGTGTAGGTATGAACAGTTTCACATCTGCACTCCGTTACCGCGATATCAGTCATTATAATTACCCTTCTTTTATTGACTCTGTTTCAGGAAACTATATTCCGTTTTTCCTCATTCCAAATATCACCATACAGGAGCAATTCGCTCCGTTGCTTGGTATTGATATGAGTTTTGTGAATCAATTGAATCTGCGTTTTGATTTTAATAAATCGAGGCAGCTAAGTCTTAGCCTTATTGATTTCCAATTGAGTGAAGTGAGGTCTACAGAATATTCATTCAGCGGAAGTTTCAGAAAGCGTGGGTTAAAAATGCCATTCAAACTGCCATTCACAAAAAAGGATACCAAAAAACTGGATAACGAAATCAGGTTTCAACTGGATCTTCGTCTAAGGGATAACGTTAGCAGCAATAGCAGGCTAGATCAAAACAGCAGTTTTGCTACTAATGGAAGCCGCGAGATTTCAATCAATCCTACTATTGATTATTACATCAGTAACAGGGTGAACATTAAATTATATTTCCAGCAAACGCGTGTCAATCCGTATATTTCATCATCAGCTCCTACGGTAGATACAAGGGCGGGCGTACAGGTAAGAATTTCTTTATCTCAATAAGTTGCATTCATTTTTTAGAAAACCAGCTAAAAAGTGCTTTTGACAGAAAACGTTTTGTCCGATAGCTTCCATTGTTCGGATTACCCAGGATAAAAGTCCTAAAAAAAATAAGTTTTTATTTTTTTACAAAATCCGTAAAAAAGTGCTTTTGACAGAAGAAAGAATTTAAGTTAAGGCCAAAGTATTTTTCTGACGAAAATTTTCATAATTTGAAATCATGTTAGTCAAAACTTATGGAAGTGCTGTTTATGGGGTAGAAGCTATTACCATTACCGTAGAAGTAAATGTCAGTTCCGGAAAACATGTCACCATTGTGGGGCTTGCAGATAATGCGGTTAAGGAAAGTCTGGAGCGCATGCAATCCGCAATAAAAGCGAATGGTTATCATTTTCCAAGAATTAAAGTGGTTGTTAATCTTGCACCGGCCGACATCCGCAAAAGCGGAACTGCTTTCGATCTGCCGATTGCAATGGCTACATTAGGCGCCAGTGAACAATTACCGGAGTGGGAAAAACTGACGGATTATGTAATCATGGGAGAACTGAGCCTTGATGGTGCGGTGAGGCCGATTAAAGGTGCGTTGCCCATAGCCATACAGGCGCGTAAAGAAGGATTTAAAGGATTGATCGTACCGGTTGAAAATGCGCGTGAGGCAGCCATGGTCAATAAACTGAATGTTTACGGCGTAAGCCATATTAAAGAAGTAATTGAATTTTTAAAAGATGAAACATCACTTCAGCCTGTAGTAGTAAATACGCGGGAAGAATTTGCAAATGCACAGAGCGATTTTGAAATAGATTTTTCTGATGTGAAGGGCCAGGAAAATATTAAACGGGCATTAGAAATTGCTGCGGCAGGTGGCCATAATGCGATATTGGTGGGCCCTCCGGGCGCAGGCAAAACGATGCTCGCCAAACGATTACCCACCATTTTACCTCCGATCTCATTACAGGAAGCGCTCGAAACAACGAAGATCCACAGCGTGGCAGGAAAACTTCCTGAAAATGCAACACTTATTTCTAAAAGGCCTTTCCGGTCGCCGCATCATACTATTTCAGATGTGGCTTTGGTGGGCGGTGGAAGCATGCCACAGCCGGGTGAAATTTCGCTTGCGCATAATGGTGTTTTATTTTTGGATGAATTACCTGAATTTAAAAGAACAGTTCTTGAAGTGATGCGGCAGCCGATGGAAGAAAGAAAGGTAACGATATCCAGAGCAAAGGTGGCGCTTGATTTTCCTGCCAGTTTTATGCTGATAGCATCTATGAATCCTTGTCCATGCGGGTATTACAATCATCCTGAAAAAGAATGCACCTGCCCGCCGGGTTCTGTTCAGAAATATTTGAATAAAATTTCCGGACCGCTTCTCGACCGTATCGATCTGCACGTGGAAGTAACGCCGGTTGCTTTCAGCGAACTGAGTTCTGACAGGGTTTTTGAAAAAAGTGAATCCATCCGCGACAGGGTCATTCGTGCGCGTGAAATCCAGGCGAAGCGATATGAAAATAATGAAGGCGTTTATGCCAACGCACAGATGAGCAGTAAAATGCTAAAGGATATCTGTGTGATCTCACAGGCCGGTGCCAATCTTTTAAAAACGGCAATGGAAAAACTCAACCTTTCAGCGCGCGCATACGACCGCATTCTGAAAGTGAGCCGCACCATTGCCGACCTGGACAACAGCGAAGATATCCGCCCCGAACATCTTGCAGAAGCCATCCAATACAGAAGCCTCGACAGGGAAAGCTGGGCCGGTTAAATATCATCCAACAAAACCTGCAAGCTCAAGGCTTCTCTTTTTCAATTTGGCCACATCAAGTGATTCAATAACAGGATCAGCAGTAAGAATAAGGCTCACTTCATTTTCCTTCCACCATGTGCTTTTTTGTAATTTTTCAAAATGTATAATTCCGATCAGGTAATTATTGTGATCGTTTGAATGCCATTCTTCAATGCTTTCAAAATGGTCTTTTTCTACAAACTTCCAATCTGAAAAGCCCACATAAACTTTTACATAAAAATCATTTGTCAGCGCGCCCGGTGTTTGATTGTACAGTTTTTTATACTCATACTTATATTGATATCTCAACGCAGAAATATCACTCAATACCGCTGAAGCAGTAGCATAACTACCTGCACCTTTTCCATAAAAAAATTGTTTATCTGCAAAATTACTTTCAACTACAACGCCATTGTATTCATCTCTTACAAAAGCAAGCAGATCATCATTTTTTACAAATCTTGGTAAGACAAATGCCGCTACTTTTCCGTTGCGTAATTTTTTTGCATAAGCTGCCAGTTTGATTACGCAATCTTTTCGGGTTGCCACCACCGCATCATCTGAGGTTATGTTCTGGATGCCGCTAAATACAAGCTCTTCCTTTTTGGGTATGACACCATACGCGTGAGTGAGCAGAAAATTCCATTTATTTACAGCGTCAAATCCTTCTACATCCAGCTTAGGATTGCTTTCAGCATAGCCCAGTTGCTGTGCAAGCAGCAAAGCATCTTTAAAACTCAATTTGTCTTCAAATATTCTTGACAAAATAAAATTAGTAGAACCATTTACAATAGCGCTTATCGAATGCAGCAGGTCGTTGTCGTAATACTCTTCCAGGTTTCTGATCACCGGAATGGATGCACAACAGGCAGCTTCGTAAAGAAAAGAAGCATTGGTTTGTTTTTGAAGTTCAAGCAATTCAGATAAATGTTCGGCAATCATTTTTTTACTTGCGCTTACCACACTTTTTCCATTTTTAATGGCTGTGGTCACAATGTGATATGCAGCATCTGCATCGTCTATCATTTCTACGATGATATTTATTTCAGGATCATTCAATAAAACGTTTGCATCATCTGTAAATAATTCAGCAGGCGCATTTCTTTTTTTGGAAATATTTTTAATGCATACTTTTTTTACAGAAGCATGTAATGATGGTGTTTTTCCGAGTACGCTGTAAAGCCCTTCGCCAACCACCCCAAATCCAAAAAGCCCTAAAACAAGTTTCTTATCTGTTTCCATTTTCTTTAATTTTTTATGCTAATGATTTTTTTTGTATGGCTGATCTATTGCTCACATTCAAGGCTTCAGCCAGGTCTTTCTTAAGGTCATCTATATTCTCCAGGCCAACAGATAGTCTGATCAATCCATCACTTACGCCACTTGCTTTTCTTACTTCCTCAGGAATTGATTTATGAGTCATTTGTGCGGGATGGCAAAGCAGGCTTTTTACGCCGCCCAGGCTTTCTGCAAGTTGGAAATATTTGGTTGAGGTTACAAATGCTGTCGCTGCTTCAATGGTATCAGTGTCTAACACAAAAGAAACGATACCTCCAAAACCTGTTGATTGTGCCGCTGCTATTTGATGATTGTGATGTGAAGGCAGACCCGGATAAAATACTTTTTTAACGCCGGGTTGTTTTTCTAAGAATTCAGCGATTTGTAAGGCGTTTTCACAATGTTGTTTCACACGCAGGTGCAATGTTTCCAATCCACGGATCACAAGCCAACTGTCAAATGGTGATAAGACAGCACCGCTTGCATTTTGAATAAATTTGATTTTTGCTCCCGTTTCTTCGTCTTTACATACAACTGCGCCTGCGATCAGATCGCTATGCCCGCCTAAATATTTGGTAGCGCTATGCACCACAATGTCGGCACCTAACAAGAGCGGCTGTTGCAATACAGGTGAAGCGAAAGTATTGTCAACACAAAACAAACAGTTGTTTGCTTTAGCTACCCGAGCGATAGCACGGATATCAGATATTTTAAGCGTTGGATTTGTAGGTGTTTCTACCCAAATTAATTTTGTTTTTGGAGTAACGGCATCCACCACCTCTTCAATTTTTGAAGTATCTGTATAATGAACTTTAATACCGAATTTTTCATACACGTGCGTAAATAACCGGAATGCTCCGCCATAGATATCATCCACAGCTACTATTTCGTCGCCTGCTTTTAATAGTTTGATCACCGCATCTATTGCTGCAAGTCCGCTGGAGAATGCAATGCCGGTACTTCCACCTTCCAGGTTGGCCAGCAAACTCTCCAGCGTAGCGCGTGTAGGATTATTGGTTCGTGAATAATCAAATCCTTTGTTCACGCCGGGCGCTTCCTGAACATAAGTAGATGTTTGATAAATAGGTACCGAAATAGCGCCGGTCAGCGGATCGCAGGGAATACTGTGTAAAAGGGTTGTTGCGTTGCTCATTGTTTTTATTTTTTTTTAAAGGTTTAATTGTTGTTAACCAGGCCTATCAAAAAATACAGAGCAAACGCCGGAAAGTTTTTTTGCCGTAAGGGCATAAAAAAACTCATCCGACAGAGCCGGATGAGTCAATATTTTCAAACAACCCATTCAGGTTGTACATATTAAATCAAAAACCGAAATCTGTCTTATCTGTCCATGCATTGCTGCAAGGATGGAAGTAGCACCTTTTAACACTGTGAAGTATTTTAGGTTGCTAAGGCTTCATCGGGCCATTTCCCTCTGCCTTTCTTGATAAGTGGATAACAAAGAACTGGCGCAAAGATGTATTCCATTTTTGAAATTGCAAAACTTTTTTTTAAAAGAAAATTTAAAAACGTTTTTCAGGCTGAAAATTTAAAAGCACTTTTTTACTGAATGACGGAGGAATCTTTTTTGAAAATCTTTTGAGAAAGATTGTCAATACTATCTTCGCACCTGCTATGTATAAAACCATCAGGAGCTTCCTTTTTTTATTTGATGCTGAAAGCATTCATCACTTTAGTATGCATACATTGCAATGGTGGTGCAGGTTTGATTGGGTTAAAAATTTTTTGCAACAAAAGTTTGAACGCTTCTGCAACAATAATCCTGTTGAAGTTTTTGGATTGCCATTTAAAAATCCGGTAGGACTTGCCGCCGGTTTTGATAAAAATGCAAAATACCTGGAAGCCCTTGAAACATTGGGTTTCGGCCATATAGAAATCGGAACTGTGACACCACTTCCTCAATCAGGAAATGACAAACCGAGGCTGTTTCGTTTGCCAATAGACAAGGCTTTAATTAACAGAATGGGTTTTAATAATGAAGGCGCGGATGCAGTAGCTGATCGGTTAAAAAAGTTTAAAGAAAGCGGCCATCGCCTGATTATCGGTGGCAATATTGGGAAAAATAAAGTGACACCTAATGAAGAAGCGTGGAAGGATTACGAAATATGCTTTAAAAAACTGAATGATGTAGTTGATTATTTTGTGGTGAATGTCAGTTCACCCAACACACCCGGCCTCCGCGATCTGCAACAGGTAGATTCGTTACAAAAAATTCTGAAACATTTACATAGTGTGCGTGCAGAAATGAAAAGTTCAAAACCTATTCTTTTAAAAATTTCGCCCGACTTAAATGATCAGGATCTCATCAACATTGTTGGTCTGTCGCTGGAAATAAATTTAGACGGACTGGTGGTTTCTAACACCACCATTAGCAGGAGCGGACTTCTTTCAAAAGCACAAAAAGTGGAAAAAATTAAAAATGGAGGATTAAGTGGAAAGCCATTGTTTGAGAGGAGTACAGAGGTTTTAAAAAGTGTAACTGAGCAAACAAATGGAAAGATACCGGTGATTGCAAGCGGAGGTATTTTTTCTTCAGATGATGCCCGAAAAAAGTTGAATGCCGGTGCTTCGCTTGTTCAGGTTTATACAGGGTTTATTTATGAAGGGCCGGGCATTGTAAAGGAAATTTGTAAAGGTTTAAGAAAAGAGAAGAGAAGCTCGAAGATTTAGTTATTTGAAGATTAAAATATTATGCTGCTTAAATATTTATTTTTCCTTTGGCAAATGCGGCTCATCCAGTTTTACAATCCGCTTATTCATCCGCTTCATCATGATCATATTAAGCACTTCTACCAGGAAAGAAAATGCCATTCCGAAATAAATATAATTTTTCAAATGCAAGGTTTCCGCTTTTTCTGAATCCCATCCTTCAATAACAAGGCTAAGCCCGATCATCACCAGAAATGACAAAGCCAGCATCTTAAATGTTGGATGTTTTTCAATAAATCCTGCGATATACGGACTGAACAAAAACATCATAATCATAGCAATAATTACTGCTGCTATCATAATTTCAACATGCTTTGCCGTGCCACCTGCAGTGATTACGCTGTCGAACGAAAAAACGGTATCTATCAACATAATCTGAACTACCGCCTGGGAAAATGAATAAGCTTTTTTCTTTTTATTAAAAGTGCCCGGCGCATCGCCCTCAAGTTTTTGATGTATCTCATGAACAGATTTGTAGATAAGAAATATGCCGCCGACAAGCATTACAAGGCTTGCCAGGTCGAAACCTTTTCCCATGATGCTGAAGATTTCTTTTCCTTTTTGTGCAAGCAGCCAGCTAAGTGCAAGTAATAAAATGCTTCTTACAACCGAACCACTTACCACCCAAAAGAGCCTTGCTTTTTTATGATTTCCTTTGGGAAGACGATTGACGATAAGGCTTACAAATATTACATTATCGATGCCAAGAACGATTTCCAGAATAATGAGAATGAAAAAACTGATAATGCTATCGGCTGTAAATAAATAATCCATTTAATTTTTTTGGATATCAAAGATGAAATATTTGAAGAACAATTTTTACACCATTTGTGTCAAAAGCACTTTTTTGCCAATTTTTTGAAAAATATAATTTCTGAAAATTAGCCGGCTATCAAATAGACAGATGGCAAAAGTAGTGGCAGAAAAGTATTGTAATTTTGCAGAATGCTTTTTGCATATCACATTAAAATTTATTTATGAATATAGGTATTGTATGCTACCCCACGTTTGGTGGAAGTGGTGTGTTGGCTACCGAACTGGGTAAAGCGCTTGCTGAAAAAGGTCATAATATTCATTTCATCACTTATCAGCAGCCTGTTAGATTGGGAGGTTTTCATGCTAATATTTTTTATCATGAAGTGAGTGTGCCTACTTATCCTTTATTCGATTACCCGCCTTATGAAACAGCTCTTTCAAGTGCAATGGTAGATGTGATTATGAATCATAAACTCGATTTGTTGCATGTACATTATGCTATTCCCCACGCCTCAGCAGCTTATATGGCGCGGCAAATAGCGCTCAGGCATGGAAGAGATATTCCTGTGATCACCACTCTGCATGGAACAGACATTACTTTGGTGGGAAGAGATAAAACGTATTCTCCCGTGGTTACTTTTTCAATGAATGAAAGTGCAGCCATTACAGCCGTATCAAAAAATCTACGGGATGAAACTTATAATAATTTTAAAATAGAAAAAGAGATTGATGTCATTTACAATTTTGTGGATGTAAAACGATTCAATAAAAAACCAATTACCCCTTTCAGGCAGGTGATTGCACCAAACGGAGAAAAGATTCTGACTCACGCTTCAAATTTCAGAGCTGTAAAAAGGGTGGAAGATGTATTGCATGTATTTGAGAATGTTGCAAAAGTGGTTGATTGCAAACTATTATTTATTGGTGATGGGCCGGAGCGATCAAAGATCGAATCTATGTGCCGCCAGCTTGGTGTTTGTGAAGATGTAAGATTTCTCGGTCGCCAGGAAGAAATGGAAGATATTCTTGCCATTGCCGATTTGTTTATCCTTCCGAGCGAATATGAAAGTTTTGGATTAGTGGCTCTTGAAGCAATGGCTTCGCGGGTGCCTGTGATCAGTAGCAATGCGGGTGGCTTGCCTGAAATAAATATTCAGGGAGTTACGGGTTATCTGAGTCCGGTAGGCGATGTGGAAGATATGTCTGCCAATGCATTGAAGATCCTCACCAATCCGGAGTTATTTGCGCGCATGCAGGAAAACGCTTTAGCGCATGCAAAAGAGTTTGATATTGAAAATATAGTTCCCCAATATGAAAACCTGTATCGCCAGGTGTTACATGAAGTTATTCATCATTCGTAAATCTGTATCCTAATCCGCGCACTGAATGAAAATATTTTGGATGGCGTGTATCTTCTTCAAAATATTTTCTGAAGTTTAAAATGAAGTTGTCGATGGTGCGTGTAGTGGGATAAACATTATATCCCCAAACAGATTGAAGGATCTTTTCACGCGTCACCACTTCATTTTTATTTTCAATCAACAATTTTAAAAGCATTGCTTCTTTTTTGGTTAGCGCGATCTTTTTTCCGGATTTTGTAATGGCTTCAGGCGAACTGAAATTGATTGTATTTTTTCCGAACTTATATTCATCAGGTACCGATTCACGTGAAGTGATCAACCTGCTCTTATTAATGAGTTTATTTACTCTTAATAAAAGCTCTTCGAGATTGAAAGGTTTGGCAAGATAATCGTCTGCACCTTTTTTTAGTCCCAGGATCCTGTCTGCGCTTTGATTTCTGGCGCTTAGCATCAGGATAGGAATTTCAGGATGAGATAGCCTTATATTTTCACATACTGTAATGCCGTCCATTTCGGGAAGCATTACATCCAGCACGATAAGGTCAAAATGCTCATTGGTGATTGAAGTCAATGCTTCAGGTCCGGTATAAGCTGAAGTGACAGAGTAACCTTCCATTTCGAAGTTCAATCTGAGGGCATCCTGTAAATTTTCTTCATCCTCAACCAGAAGCACGGATGCGCGGGTTTGATCCATAACACAAAACAAGTTTTAAGAAAAAAAGGTAATTGTAAAAATACTTCCTTTAGGTTGATTTGACATCACCGAAAGCTGACCTTTACTTTGCTTTATGATTTGCCTTGTAACATACAATCCCAATCCTGTTCCTTTAGTTTGTTTTTGAGCGCCACGAAAATATTTGTCGAATATTTTTTTCATTTCACTTTCGGAAATTCCCGATCCACGGTCAATTACACTGATTCTGGTGGTTCCCATTTCTGCCTGAGCTTCTATTTTAACCGGTGATTCCTTTGGTGAATATTTTAGGGCATTGTCCAGCAAATTACTGATGGCAAGTTTTAATAAAATCCTGTCGGCCCTAACGGAAAGATTTTTTTGCACTTCGGCTTTCAGATCTCTTTGCGGATACCTTCCTTTGTATTCGTTTAAGCATTCATTTATAAGTTCAGGCAGTACAATTTCTTCGGGTGCTAACTGATATCCCTCAAAATCCATAGCATTTAACAAAAGTATATTATTACAAAGTGCATTCAGTCTGTCTGTTTCAGAAAGCGTGGCCGAGATTAATCTTTGTTGCTTATCATGATCGAGTTGTCTTTTCTGCAATGTTTCAAGATTCAGTTTGGTAACAGCGATAGGTGTTTTTAACTCATGTGTTACGGCCATCATAAAGTCTTTTTGTTGCCTTGCGATCTTCAATTGTTTTTTAACCATTCTGAAAACGATCACTGCACCAGCTACGATAAGTATGAAAAAAGTAAGCCCTTCACCTATATATTGAAAAGTTTTGCGTTCTTCTTCTGTTTTGATTTTTGCCAGTTGCTCATTATACTGTGGGTCATTTTGGGAGAGGCGGTCTTTTTTAAAATTGGTGATCTGGATATTCTGGCCGTCCAGTGCTATAAACCAGAAAATGAGTGCAGCAATGATGTACACCAGCATCAGCCAATATAAAACGTAGATGAAGGAAATCCTTTTTTTCTTAAAATTTTTTTTCAAATCATCATAGATCATATCCTTCGCATTATCCTGAAAAAATTAATCTGCTTTTTCAAGCCGGATGCCCACATTTAATACATATTGTAAAGGATTTTCACGCATGATCTGGCCGATCTTAAATTTGTATTCACCGGCTTTTCTGAACGAAACCGGGCCGGGTGAAATAAGTTTTCTTACTTCGTAAATATCATCCATGCCGGTGCCATCCCAACTCTTATTATTTTCGGCCAGCAGCAGATTTACATTTTGAAATCTCATAGAATCGCCCGGCGCCTGTGAACCTACTTTTAACCAGATATTATTGTATTTATAAAGATCAGTATGGCGCAGTACCACATATATATTAAATGTAGCTGTAGTATCCTTTATTTCAAATTTAAATTCAGGTTGATAATTATAAAACCATTGCTGTTGCGGAATTCCAGTCACTTTCTCAAAAAGGTCGATATGCATACATCCGGTGAATGAAATTAAAATGGTTGCCGAAATAAATATTTTCTTCATAACGATTACAATACATTAAAGGTTTGTTCTTTGGCTTTTTCAAGTTCATCTTTCATAAGAACCACACACTTTTGAATATCTGCATCATAGGCCTTCGATCCGGTAGTATTGATTTCACGTCCGATTTCCTGAAGTAGAAAAGAAAGTTTTTTTCCATTGGAGGTTTCATCGCCATCAAGCATTTGTAAAAAGTATTCACAATGATTTTTTAACCGCACCTGCTCTTCCCTGATGTCAATTTTTTCGATGTAATAAATGATTTCCTGCTCAAGCCTGTTGGCATCGTAAAGGTTATTTTGAATATGCTCTTCAAGTGTTTTGATCATGTCATTTTTGATCTTGATTTTTCTCTTTGGTTCCAGTTCGAGAATCTTTTGTTCCTGCTTCTGAATATTTTTAATACGCAATTCCAATTCATCATGCAACACTTTGCCTTCAGCTTCGCGATGAACATTTATATCTTCAATTGCTTTCATGATCACTTTTTGTAATCCCTCCCAATCATTTTCGCTTAATATTTCATTGGATGGCGTTACAACTTCAGGCAACCGGAGCAGCGCTGCCAATACGCCTTCACTGTCAACCGAAAGTTCTTTTGCCAGATCCTTTATCTGCGCATAATAGCTTTTGATAAGATCAGTATTTATCACTACCGGCTTTATACTTCCGTTTTGCCTGATTGTAATAAAACATTCGATAGAACCTCTTACAAGATGTTCCTGAATCATGTTTCTGATTTCAAATTCGTAAGGCTTGATCAATGGTGGAATCTTTAAATTAAGGTCAAGCAATTTTCCGTTTAACGATTTGATCTCTACTAAAAAAGCTTTGTCATTTACTGTTTGTTCCGCTCTTCCGAATCCCGTCATTGATTTTATCATACTTACATTTTTATGTGCAGCAAGTTATATATTTCCTGCTTACTTATTTCAACACAATCGCCGGGATGCATATTTTCTATGGTAAGATCTTCTATTGCATACCGTATGAGCCGGAGTGTTGGCAATCCCACAGCGGCAGTCATTTTTCTAACCTGCCGGTTTTTGCCTTCCGATAGAATTATTTTAATCCAGGTGTCGGCAATATTTTTTCTAAACCGGATAGGAGGATTACGTTCGGGTAGGAATAAGGGTTCAAAAATTTGTGCGGTGCATTTTTGAGTTTTATGTTTTTTGCCATTCACATTTATGACTGGTCCGTTTGTCAACTGGCTTAATTGTTCTTCATTTGGTATTCCTTCTACCTGCGACCAATACTCGCGCTTATGGCCATGACGCGGATGAAGTAAAAGTTCATTTAGTTTTTTGTCATCCGTAAGTATCAGTAATCCTTCGCTGTCATAGTCTAAACGCCCGACGGGATAAGCGTTTGAAGGAACTTTGAAAAAATTTTTGAGAGACAGTTTATCATCCTGCGGCGTGAATTGTGATAGTACATGAAATGGTTTAAAGATCTTAAAATAGCGATTCATGTTTTTTATTAAATAAAAATAAACTGTGTGTAAAAAACAATAAAGCCCGACATTTTCATGCGGGCTTTCTATAAAGATGGGTTAGTAAGAACAGGAAAAAAATTTCCCTACACAATATTAGAAATAATTTTTACTAAACCGAAAAAAAATCTTGTTTTTTTTATCAACATTTTTAAAGGGCATGTGGATAAGGCAGCTCGATTTTTGATCTGCTCAGGTTACCTAAAATTTAAAATCGTAACTGAGAAAAAAACTGTTACTCTCTTTAACAAAAACAAAAGTTTTCAGGCCGCAAATCACACGCTTACCTTTGCAAAAAAAATTATTATGAATTTTCCTTCTCCTGTTTCAATGCAATGGCTGGCTGAATTGATAGATGCCAGGATCGTTGGCAATGCAAGCGCAACCGCAACAGGCATCAATGAAATTCACAAAGTGAAAAAAGGCGACATTGTGTTTGTAGATCATCCGAAATATTATGACACTTGCCTAAACAGTGAAGCTTCTGTTATCCTAATTAATCAGGAGTATGATGTGCCTGAAGGAAAAACTTTATTAATTGTAACTGATCCATTTGAATCTTATCTGAAGATCGTCAATCATTTCAAACCTTTTTCTGCATCAAAAAAAATGATAAGCGATTCTGCAAAAATTGATGAAACGGCTGTGGTGATGCCAAATGTTTTTGTAGGCAATCAGGTATCAATCGGTAAATATTCGATCATTCATCCGAATGTCACCATTTATGATGATACAAAAATTGGTGATTATGTAGAGATCCATTCAGGAACGGTTTTAGGAAGCGATGCATTTTATTTCAATACAAAAAAGAACAGGAAAAACTGGTTTAAGAAAATGCAAAGTTGTGGCTCCGTAGTTATTGAAGACCATGTTGAGATAGGATCTAATTGTACAATCGACAGAGGCGTTAGTGATGTGACCTTAATTGGAGAAGGCACAAAAATAGATAACCTGGTTCATGTAGGACATGATGTAAATATTGGAAAAAATTGTTTACTTGCCGCGCAGGTAGGTGTAGCGGGAGGCACCATTTTAAAAGATGGAGTGACACTTTGGGGCCAGGTAGGCGTGAATAAAACAATTACAATCGGCGAAAACGCTGTAGTGATGGGACAGTCAGGCGTGACATCAAGCATTGAAGGGGGCAAGGTTTATTGGGGTACGCCTATCCAGGAATTTTTTCAAAAAAGAAAGGAATTAGTGCTTTTGAAGCGACTGCCTGAAATATGGGAAAAAATAAAAAATATCAGTTAGTGGTCGTTTGCCTTTCTGTAATTTCTATGGTTGTCAAAGGTTGATAATCGTAAGGCAGCATATCAGCTATTTTTTTAAAACCCAGATATCCGTTTGTGATCAATTCTTCCTGCGGATAAAAATAACCGTTTTGTTCAATCTTCAGTGATTGACCCGGCTCAAACACAAGTGTAGAGATCTGAAAATTTTTATTCGATGAAGGATCAAGTACCAGGTAAGCCACTTCGGGCCTCTCTCTGTGATATATGATTGCTACTTCGTTTTGGGAAGGACGGATTGTTACAATACCGGAGGTGTCTTTTGAAAAATTTAATGCACTGTAAGGATCCTTAAAAGTAATTGGTACTTCTTCGGTGGGCGTTTTAATGATGAACTTTAATTCGTAACCTTCATCAGCTAAACTTTTTTTATAAAGCGATCTCATAAACTCGAGCATCGAGCCATGATAAATATTAAACCTGTTTTTAAGCCACATATTTTTTTGGGCTGTAGTACCCTGCATTTCTTCGAAAAGAGGATATCCCACAAACAATGCAGTGCGTGTGTCGTAATTGTTGGTGAATGAATCAATATTAAATTTCAAAGTATATCCGAGTGCAAAATTTTCAACAATCAAAGGTTCTTTGGCTAACACCTTCAGCGTGTTTCTTTTTTTATAAAAATAAAAGTGAAGCGCCTCCGGATTTTTTATAATACACGCTTTCGAATAGTTTGTTTGGCCGATAAAATTATTAAGGAAAAACTGGCCATACTTTTCCCAACCATTTTTTACTTCTAGGTCTAATACGATGGAAACCTCTTCCAACGATTTTTCTTCAGGCGAAAGGGAAATGGTAAGATCTTCTTTTGCATTATTTTGATTGATCCTCAAGTTTTCTGTTTCATAACCGGTATAGGTAATTACGAGCGTATAACCACCTTCCGGTAATTTTATTCTGAAATTTCCTGCTGAATCTGTAGTACTTCCAACCGTAGTGTTTTGGGCAAAAACAGAAGCCGATGCGAGAGGTTCTCCGGTATTGGCGTCCACTACCTTGCCTTTAATATAATAATAACTCTGGGCAAGTGTACTCTGAGAGATGAGCAGGTAAACAGCCAAAAATAAGAACAGCGGAATTATTGATCGTGACTTCATAAGCGATGTTACAAAGATGTTCTTTTTATTACATATTTAAAATGTTTTGTAAAAATTTAACCACCCCAATAAAAGCTGGTTTATAAGCGCGGTTTATGCAGGCATTAATAAACACGGTTATCCCAAAAACTTTGTATATAGTTGTAAATTTGCGCATGCAAAAACAAAGCTGGTTTATTCTTTTAGCGATAATTCTTACATTAATTTCCTGTAAGCAAAATGCAAAAACCACTACCTATGCGCCAACTGCACAGGACACCATACCAATCTTTCCTGTTACCGATTATTTATTAGGGCAAATAGGAGAGATTGAAAAATCGCCGGTAACACCTTTGTTGATCAGCAAACAAAATGACCGGGTAGATTCTCAATGGAAGACCAGGGAACAAATAAGAGAATTTGCGGCTCCTTTTTTAACGCCATTAATTGATTCTGCCTCTTTGCAAAAATATTATACAGGTAAATCTTTTTTAGACCAAACGATTAATGCATACACTTTTACTTATGATGCAAAACAAAATATTCCCGACAGTATTTCGCTGCGCGAAATGAATGTGTACGTGAATCCGGTTACAAAACAGGTAGACAGGTTATATCTTGTAAAAAACACTGGTGATACCACTTTGCAATTATCCTGGAAGGCCGGAAAATGGTTTAGCATCAGGTCTATTTTACAAATGGCCGATTCAGCAAAAGTTTCAGAAAAAATTCTAAAATGGAATTTTGATGATACCGGAAATAACAGTCAATGACCTCAGAAGAATATCAACATATCATAAAAACATTACCGAATAATCCGGGCATTTATAAATATTTCGATGAACATGGCGAATTGATCTATGTGGGCAAGGCAAAAAATATTCGCAAGCGTGTCAGTTCCTATTTCACTAAAACATTTACCGGATATAAAACACACGAACTTGTAAAACGCATCAGGCGGATAGAATTTACAATCGTGAATAATGAGAAAGATGCTTTCCTCCTCGAAAATGCTTTGATTAAAGAGCATCAGCCTCGATTCAATATCAATCTGAAAGATGATAAGACCTATCCGTACATCGTCATTAAAAACGAACCTTTTCCAAGAATTTTTTTAACGCGCAACAAGATCAATGACGGTTCTGAATACATCGGCCCCTTTACTTCGGTGGGGAAGGTGCGCGAGTTGCTTCAATTCATTAAAGAGTTTATTCCCTTACGCACCTGTAAGCTTAATTTAACAGATTCGAATATTGAAAAGAAAAAATTTAAGGTTTGTCTCGAATATCATTTAGGAAACTGTAAAGGCCCTTGTGAAGGTTTGCAAAGCAAAGAAGATTATGCCGAAGGTTTACAGCAGGTGCGACAGATGTTGAAGGGAAACCTGGCACCCGTTATTCAGCGATACAAGGAAGAAATGCAATATTATGTTTCTAATCTTCAATTTGAAAATGCAGAAAGACTGAAAAAGAAATTGGCCGATCTTGAAAATTATCAGGCGCGCTCTGTGGTAGTTAGCAGGTCAATCGGTGATGTAGATGTGTTTTCCATCCTTCGCGAAAAGGATACTGCTTATATAAATTATCTCATGGTTCAAAACGGAACTGTCGTGCAAACACACAGCCTTTCTTTACAGCCCAAGCTGGATGAAACAGATGCTGAAATTTTATTTCTTGCGATCATAGAGTTGAGAAATAAGTTCAACAGCAATGCGCCGGAAGTGGTAGTTCCATTGCCAATAGATTGTGAAGGTGCGCAGTTTATTTGCACTGTTCCCAGGGCAGGAGAAAAGAAAAAACTGCTTGATCTTTCAGAAAAAAATGTGAACTATTTTCTGGGCGATCTGAAAAGAAAAAAAATGCTTCATCTTGAAGGGCAATCATCTCACCAGGTAGAGAAAGTGTTGGAACAATTACAATCTGATTTGCATTTGCCACAATTGCCTCTGCAAATAGAATGCTTTGATAATTCTAATTTCCAGGGAAGTTTTCCGGTGGCGGCAATGGTTTATTTCAGAAATGGCAAGCCTGACAAAAATGAATACAGGCGATTTAATATTAAGACTGTTGAGGGAATTAACGATTTCGCAAGCATGAAAGAAGTGGTTGGTCGCAGATACCGGAAATTAATTGCGGAGCAAAAACCATTACCCCAACTGATCATCATTGATGGTGGAAAAGGCCAGTTGAATGCCGCAGTGGAGGCTTTGAATGAATCAGGAATGATTGGCAAAACCACGGTGGTTGGTTTGGCAAAAAATGAAGAAGAGATTTTTTTTCCGGGAGATATGGAATCTATTAAACTTCCCTGGGCCAGCGAATCATTAAAACTGATCAGAAGGATAAGAGATGAGGTACACAGGTTTGGAATCACCTTTCATCGCAATCAAAGAAGCCGTGGCACGTTTGTAAACGAACTGGAAAAAATAAAGGGAATTGGAAAAAATACGGCCAATCAACTGCTTAAAAAATTTAAATCGGTAAAAAAAATTAAAGAACTATCTAAAGAAGATCTGGAAAAAGAAGTAGGGCCGCATAAAGCCGGTTTGATTTTAGAGCATTTTGCAAATGCATAAAATAAAAAAGGGCCAGGATAAAAATCCAGCCCTGTTTTAAAATCCAATATCCTATGAAAAACCGAGACAAATATATACTAATTGGCTTTTAAAAATAATATTTAACACTGAATATTTTTTAATTTTAGAAGTTTTAACAATATTCATCTTTCCCGCCTCAGCGCTTTAAAAAAATAAAAAAACATTCCGTAACAGTAGTTATTATTTAATTAATTATAGCGATCCAAGAATATCTTTAGGGTTGGGTGGAGTTGAATCGGTTACTGATTGGACTTCGGAAGGGGTGGTTCCTGATGAGGGTGTGGTACCTTGTTGAAAAAGATTATCTACCGCACCACTTACCATCGGAAACTTATCTTTTATGTATCCCACTATTGTGTTGAGGATTTGCTGAGATTGTTCGGGAGTAATGCCATGTTTTTCCTGCAGCATTTTTATTAAATCATTCATTTTTTTTTAATTTTTAATTTTAAAAATAGTTTCAATTTATTATAAAATAAGCATGCCAAAATATTGGAAATCTGCAAAAAAGATTTCAGCTAAATTTGCCGCTTTTATTGGTATGATGAGAAATATTTATATACTGCTGGCGATTGGTTCTTTTTTTATTAGTTCAACTTCTGTGGCCCAGGACAAAACGCTTACTGAGCTAAAGTCGAAATCCATGTCAATGAAAAAACTTCCGGGTTTGGATAGTGGTAAAATCTGGACCAACGGAATGGTTTTTTCGATGAATATAGGGCAGGGTAGTCAGTCTAATTGGGCTGCAGGAGGCGATGATTTTTCTTTCTCGCTGAATTCCTACCTTGGAATGTACAGCCGGTATAAAAAAGATAGAATAAGCTGGGATAATACGCTCGATCTTAATTATGGCATAATCAATACCACAAGCCAGGGCACACGTAAAAATGATGATCGTATAGATGCCACTACCAAGTTGGGATATTCAATTACTCCTAATGTAAATCTTGCTGGGCTTGCTAATTTTCATTCACAATTTTCGAAAGGATATAATTATAAAAGCGATGGAACGCGGGAGTTGTTGTCCAATTTTATGTCGCCCGGCTATTTGTTGCTAAGCCTTGGATTTGATTACCGTCCTGTGGAAGGTTTATCCATTTTTGTATCGCCCATTACAAGCAGATGGGTATTTGTTATGAATGACAGTTTATCTCTTAAGGGTTCATACGGTGTAGAGCTGGGAGAACATGTAAAGAATGAGATAGGCGCTTTTGGAAGTGTTAATTACAATAAAAAGTTTAGCGAAAACATCACTTATTCCGGCCGTCTTGACCTGTTCAGTAACTATAAGCATAATCCTGAAAATATTGATGTGATGATGACGAATCTGTTCACCTTTCAGATTTCAAAAATATTATCAGCAAATCTGGCGATTGATATGATATATGATGACGATGTAAAATTATTTGGCAAAAACAATGATTCACCGGCATTGCAGTTAAAGGAAGTGATAGGAATAGGTTTTACGATCAAGCTTTGATAGAGATAAAAAAAGTGCTTCCGGATTACGTCAGAAGCACTTTTTTTGGGATTTTTTAAAAAAAAATCTAATTAATATTTTCGATGATACCTGCTATGCCCTGGCCACCGCCTACACATGCAGTTACAATTCCATATTTTTTATTGAGTCTTTTCATATCATGAATGATCTGGATAGATAATTTAGTGCCCGTACATCCAAGCGGATGGCCTAAAGCGATAGCGCCTCCATTTATATTTACGATATCAGGATTTAATTCAAGCGTTTTAATAACAGCCAGGCTCTGTGAAGCGAAAGCTTCATTCAATTCTATCAGATCGATATCATTGAGTGACATTGCGGCGCGTTTCAATACCTTTGGAACGGCTTCTACCGGACCTACACCCATAATGCGCGGGTGCACACCTGCACTTACACAATCAACCAGCCGCGCCATTGGTTTCAGTTGTAATTCGTTCATCATCCTTTCACTCATCACAATCACAAAGGCAGCGCCATCACTGGTTTGAGAAGAATTGCCAGCAGTAACAGTTCCACCTGCTGCGAAAGCAGGTTTTAATTTTGCCAGCGCCTTCATATTGGTATCTGCACGCACACCTTCATCTGTATCCACCACATAACTTTTTTTCTGGATCTTATTTTTTTTATCTACAAAAGTCTGTTCTACAGTTATAGGAATAATGCCACTTTTAAAATGCCCCATATCAATGGCATTTTTTGCTTTCAAATGACTGTTCAAACTGAATTCATCCTGTTCTTCTCTTGAGATTTTATATTCTTTAGCCACTGCTTCGGCAGTTAATCCCATACCCAGATAATAATCAGGATGCTCGCTTGAAACTGAATAAGCCGGTACTGTTTTCCAACCCGATGTTGGTACAAGACTCATGCTTTCTGTTCCTCCTGCTACGATGCAATCAGCCATGCCACTCCTGATCTTCGCAGTAGCAATAGCGATAGTTTCAAGACCGCTTGCACAATATCTGTTCACCGTCATGCCGGGCACATCTATTCCCAATGCACGAACACTTATCATACGGCCTACCTGCAATCCCTGTTCTGCTTCAGGCACTGCATTGCCTACTATTAGGTCATCAACTCTTTTCTTTTCAAGTTGAGGCACTGAAGCCATCAGTTTTTCAATAACTTCTACAGCCAGGTCATCAGGTCTGTAAAATCTGAAACCTCCTTTTTTTGCCTTGGTAACTGCTGTACGGTAACCAGCTACAATATATGCTTCCATGATCGATAATTTATTTGAGTAAATATAGTTGTTTATCTAACTATTTTATACAAATCTACGTGAATTCTATTCTTTGTATGCGGCTACCACAGGCATTCTTCTTCCGGATCCAAAAGATTTGGGTGATATCCGTATGATGGGGCAAAATTGATGGCGTTTATATTCAGTATTGTTTATAAGTTTTACGATTCTTTCTACATCAGTACTGCTGTAACCCATTTCTATAATGCTATGAGCATCTTTTCCCATTTCGATATATTGATATAAAACTGCATCCATAACAGGGTAGGGCGGCAAACTTTGTGAATCAAGCTGGCCCGGCCTTAATTCAGCCGATGGAGGTTTGTTTATAATATTTTGCGGAATGATTTCTTTCCCTGAATTAATATGTTTTGCAAGTTCGTAAACCTGCAATTTGTAACAATCTCCCAATACTGAAATGCCACCGGCCATATCTCCGTACAGAGTACCATAACCCACTGCAAGCTCACTTTTATTGCTTGTGTTGAGTAAAATGTAACCCAATTTATTAGCTATTGACATCAACAGATTGCCACGTGTACGGGCTTGTATATTTTCTTCGGCTATGCCAAACGGAAGATTATTATATACGGGCTGTAATTCGGTGATGAAAGATTGGAAGATTTTTTCAATAGGAATGATGTGTGAAGGACTTTTAAGATTTAAACAAAGTTGCTCCGCATCGGTAACGCTATGGTTGCTGCTGAATTGGGAAGGCATCAATATTGAAAGTACATTTTGGCTTCCCAATGCCTCGCAGGCAAGTGCGATTGTTACAGCACTATCAATGCCCCCACTGTTGCCAATAATGGCTTTTGTAAAACCCATTTTTTTAAAATAATCAGATATTCCGCAGATGATTGCTTTATGAACCTGGTCTATATTTAATTCCGGAATAAACTGCAATGGTTCGAAATCCTGTGCGGCGGCTGATATAGCGGGTTCTATTACTTTTTCTTCAAGCGTTCCGTCATCGGAAAGTTGAATCATTTTTGACTGTTCCTGAAATTGATCAAGGCGCATGCAAAGATTTCCATGCCTGTCGTAGGCGAGTGAATCGCCGTCAAAAACAATTTCTGTCTGGCAACCCACAGCATTACAATAAATAAGTGGTAAGCCATATTTTAAGACGTTTCTTTTAATAGTGGTTCTTCTGCTTTCGGCGTGGGTATAATCAAAAGGTGATGCAGAGATGTTAATCATCAGGTCAGGTTTCCTGGGCATCAGCATATCCATAGGGCATACGCGGTAAAGTGGATTTTCGCCGAGATTCCATATATCTTCACAAATGGTAAGCGCGATCTTTTTTCCTTTAAAATCAATTGTGTCCCATGTATAAGCCGGCTCAAAATACCGGTATTCATCAAACACATTATAATTGGGTAAACAGGTTTTCTGAACTATCGCTTTTATTTCTTTATTGTGTAAAAAATAAGCTGAATTAAAAAGATCTTTTCCTTTAGCCTCATTATTTATCTGAGGCGCACCTACTATCACACCTATATCTTCACTGGCTTCCCGAATTGCGTGCACACTTTGAAGACACTGCTCAATGAAATTTTTTGAAAATAAAAAATCCATTGGAAGATATCCGCACACACTCATTTCGCTGAACACTACCAAATCTGCCATTTGACGTTTCGCTTCGTTGATTGCTTCTACTATTTTTTTCACATTACCTTCCAAATCGGCAATCGTGTAATTTTGCTGCGCAATAAATATTTTCATACTACAAAATTAAAAGATTCAATTATTGCCTTCCAAGGTTGTGCCATTGAATAAATCAACTATTGAACTTTATGAAACAATTCTTTTTTACAATTCTTGCAATGCTTCTTCTGGCATCCTGCTCTCAAAATAAAACACCTGATGTTTCTGATATAAAAGTTGACTTGCACCTTTTAAGATTTGAGCATGATCTTTTCGGCATAGACACCAGCAATTTGGACACCTCAATAGAAAGTTTGAAAAAAAAATATCCAAATTTTACGGTTGATTATTTAGCTAACATCCTTGGATTGAATGCCGATAGCATAGCGGCAGGCAATCCTCAAAGCATCGCCTTTAAGCAATTCTTAAAAGATTATGCGCCTATCAAAGATTCGAGTGATAAGATCTATAAAGATTTTTCAAAATGGTTTGAAGAAGTGCGCGAAGGATTAAAGTATGTAAGGTTTTATTTCCCCGATTATCATTTGCCCAAAAAGATCATCACATTTATCGGCCCCATGGATGCATTTTTTCAAACTTCATTTGGAATTCAGGGTGATGTGCTTACTTCTGATGGATTGGGTATAGCATTGCAACTTCACCTGGGAAAAAACTTCTCTTTTTATAACAGTGAAATAGGCCAGACGTTATACCCGGAATATATCTCACGCAATTTTGACGCAGCACATATCCCAAGAAATTGCATGCGCAACATTGTGGATGATTTGTTTCCATCTAAAACAAAATTCAATACACTGATAGGGCAGATGGTAGAACGTGGCAAGCGCTTGTATTTGCTGACGAGATTTCTTCCCAAAGAAAAAGAATCTGTTCTGCTGGGTTATACTGACGATCAGATGAAGGGTGTATTAAAAAACGAAGCGGTGATTTGGGATTTCTTTTTATCCAATGATCTTTTAAATAATTCTGATCAAAATCTGATTAAAAATTATGTAGGTGAAAGCCCTGTAACACAAGAGTTTGGTCAAAACGCTCCCGGAGATTTGGGAAGTTTTACCGGACTTCAGATCGTAAAGAAATACATGCAAAAGTTTCCTGAAACTACTTTAACCGAATTGATGAACGTAAATCCCCGAAATGTGTTTGAGCGTTCGAAATATAAACCCAAAAGTTAGTTCATTTTAAAAGGGGCCACCATTTCGAATGCCGGTACATGAATAAGAAAACTGCTTCTGTTGTTTTTATTTTCCATGAAATAAACGCCGTGCATTTTTCCCATGTCGCTTTTTAAACTGCACCCGCTGATGTAGCGATAATATTCTCCGGGATAAATAACCGGCTGAACACCCACAACGCCTTCGCCTTCCACTTCACGTGATTCGGAGCCGCTGTCAAAAATATACCAGTGTCTTCTTAAAAGCTGAACCGGAAATGAGTTATTATTTTCAAGGGTGATGCGGTACGCAAACATAAAATCTTCTTCAAGCGGATTGCTGTGCTCTTGCTGATAATAGGCTTCTACAGTAACCTTAACGCCTTCGGAAATTTTAGAAACCATATATGCGGGATTTTGAAATGTTGCCATGGTTTAAAAATTAGTTTTGATTGAAATACAGTTATATAATTTTGGTTTTTTTAAATCCTTTTTTCAACAAATAATCCAAAACCTTCTTTCTGAAATCGCCCTGTAATAATACTTCTCCATCTTTTACAGATCCTCCTGTGCCACATAAGTTCTTTAATTCTTTGCCTAATTTCTGTAAAGAATCTTCGGTTAATTCCAGTTTTGTAATGAGCGTAACAGATTTCCCGGCTCTCTGCTTTTTATCAAGCAACACTCTCGGTTGTTGAAGATCAGCAGCTACATCTTCTTCCGCAGCACTTTCGTTTTCAAAAGGAAAATCAGAATCTGTTGAATATACGATGCCATCTTTAGGTATAAACTTTTTCCTGCTCATTTTTATTGTTCAATTACTGCTTTTAAACTCAAATCCAGGCTCCTTGCCTGGTGAATGATCGCACCGGAACTGATAAAATCAACTCCTGTAGCTGCATATTCTCTGATTGTTTCCAGGTTTATGTTTCCGCTCGCTTCTGTTTCACATTGGCCGTTTATTATTTCAACAGCTTCTTTCATTTTTGATGGTGTAAAATTATCCAGCATGATTCTGTTTACTTTATTTGTTTTCAAGGCTTCGCTCACTTCGTTTAAATTTCTTACCTCCACTTCTATTTTCAGATCGAGATGGTGTGCCTGCAAATATTCATGAGCCTTGTTGACAGCGTTTGTTACATCGCCGCAAAAATCAATATGATTATCTTTCAAAAGGATCATATCATATAATCCGAACCGGTGATTGTGGCCACCTCCGATGCGAACTGCTTCCTTTTCAAAGATCCTGAAATTCGGAGTTGTTTTCCTCGTATCCAATAGCTTGGACTTAAAATCTTTCATTGCGTTTACATAAGCATTCGTTAAAGTGGCAATACCACTCATCCGCTGCATGCAATTCAATACAATGCGTTCACAAACCAGTATAGAACGAATGTGGCCTTTCACAATAAAGGCTATATCGCCGTAGTGCATAGAACTTCCATCGTTCATCAAATGTTCAAACTGAAGAGAACTGTCTTTGTAATGAAAAATTTTTTGCGCCACCTCCATTCCTGCAAGAATGCCGTTTTGCTTAACGATCAATTTAGCAGAACCGGTGCTGTTTTTATCGATGCAACTTAAAGTTGTAAAATCACCGGCACCTTCATCTTCTTCAAAAGCACTTTTTATGGCTTTTTGTAAAAAGATATTCTTGTGGACATTAGGGTGCATAAGGATTAATTGTAAGAGGCGGCTTTATGAAAATGATTTTCGAAATAAAGATTTTTGCAGCGCAACCGCAAGCAAACTTATCCACAGGAATAAGTAATTTGTTTAAAAGTATTGCAGGAGATCAAATATTTATTTTTCAATTCTTAATTCCTGAATAAGGATTTTGCCATTTTTTTCTTTTGCATATACAGTTACACGAAAATTGCCATTTGAGGTTATCAGATTTCCAATAAAATAAGCAGAACCGCCACTGTCGCTTTTATGTAACACTTTAAAATCACGCACGGTATTGGCGGCAAAGAAATCCTGAAGTACTTTCTGCGCTTTGGACTTGCTGTACGAATTGTTTTGCGACAGGAATGTGATCTCAACTGTTTGATCAAATGAAGCGCTTATCGCAAAAGCGTTACCTTCTTTAAAGGCATTAATGATTTCTGAAATGGAATTGGTGGTGGTAAATGCAAGTAGAAAAAAAACCGGTAATATGGTTAAATATTTTTTCATAACAATTGAATTTTTATTTTATTAAAACCGGCGCGGCTTCAAAATTTACCTTAAATATAATTGTTTGTTTAAATAATACTAATGTGAATAATAACTTTGAATAATGAAAAATGATAAAGTAATTCTGATAATTATGGACGGATGGGGCTTGGGAAAGGTTGCAAAAAGCGATGCCATCCGCAATGCCAAAACACCTTTTGTAACATCTCTTTATGATAAATATCCGCATAATACACTGGTTACTTGTGGGCGGGCGGTTGGCCTTCCTGAAGGGCAAATGGGAAACAGTGAAGTGGGGCATCTGAATCTGGGAGCCGGAAGGATTGTGTACCAGGAGTTGGAACGGATAAACGTTGCCATTGAAAACGGATCTTTTGCAAAAAACAAGGTTTTGCAGGCTACACTCGATTATGCAAAAAGCAATAATAAACCTCTTCATCTTATGGGGCTGGTAAGTAATGGCGGCGTGCATTCTCATATTGATCATCTGAAAGCGCTTACAACTATATGTGCGCAAAAAGGATTGGATAAAGTTTTTATACAGGCATTTACGGATGGCAGAGATACCGACCCCAAAAGCGGGGAAGGTTTTATTGGCGACCTGCAGCAACATCTTAAAAAAACCACCGGAGAAATCGCTTCTGTTACGGGCAGATATTATGCCATGGATCGCGATAAACGTTGGGAACGCGTAAAAAAAGCATACGATGCGCTTGTGCATCGTGAAGGAAAAAAAACTCATGATATTTTACATGCAATCAATGAGTCGTATGAAGAAGGAGTCACAGACGAATTTATTCTGCCGATCATTAATGAACAGACACCCGATGGCGCTATTAAAGACGGCGATGTGGTGATTTGTTTTAATTTCAGAACAGACCGCTGCAGGCAGATCACTGAAGCGCTTACACAGCGCGACTTCCCGGAATATCAGATGCATGCCCTGAATCTCTATTACACTACCATGACCATTTATGATCATACATTTAATCATGTTCATAATATTTTCGAAAATCAGGATTTGGTTAAAACGCTGGGGGAAGTATTGGCAGATCATGGCAAATCACAAATACGCATAGCCGAAACGGAAAAATATCCGCATGTTTCATTTTTTTTCAGTGGAGGGCGTGAAACTCCGTTTGAAAATGAAAGAAGAATTCTGATTCCATCACCAAAAGTGGCTACCTATGATCTGCAACCGGAAATGAGTGCTTTTGATGTAACAGATGCTTTACTTCCGGAAATTAAAAAACAAAGCGCCGATTTTATATGCCTCAATTTTGCAAATGCTGATATGGTAGGCCATACAGGCGTTTGGGATGCGGTAATAAAGGCCGTAGAAACTGTAGACACATGCGTAGAAAAAATTGTAAATGCTGCTTTGGAAAACGGGTATGATATCTTTCTAACCGCTGATCATGGAAACGCTGATTATATGGTAAATGATGACGGAAGCCCCAATACTGCCCATACCAAAAACCTCGTACCTTATTTTATTATTGGAGCAGGAAACGATTTAAAACTTAAACCGGGGAAACTTGGAGATGTGGCTCCCACTATTTTAAAATTAATGGATCTGCCCGTTCCCGAACAAATGACCGGAGAAATACTCATTGAATCGTAATATTTCGGCTTTTACTAAAGGTATTTTAACACTGGTTAAAAGCGTAGAAAAACCCTCAAAAAAATCTCCGGCCGCTTAATGCAGCAATTTAGCTAATATTTTGTCTTATCTTAGTAGGGTAAACCAAGGCATTTATGACTGAGGAATTGATTATAAAAGGCTGCCGGGAAAACCTTGCTGAAGCTCAGGAAGCAATGTACGCACGATTCAGCCCTCGTATGTTGGGGGTTTGTTATCGATACGCCAAAAGCAAAGAAGACGCGGAAGATATGTTGCAGGAGGGCTTTATAAAAGTTTATAGTCAAATTCACCAGTTTAAAGGTGAAGGCTCTTTGGAAGGTTGGATCAGAAAGATAATCGTACATACATGTATCAATGTGTTGAAAAAGAATAAAAAATTTTCCGACAGTGTTTCTCTGATACATGCACACGATCTGCGGTTAAATGAATATAATGTACCATCCATATTGCAGGCAAAGCAAGTGGTTGAATGCATCAGAATGCTGCCAATGGGTTACCGCACTGTATTGAATTTGTACGCAATTGAAGGATTTTCGCATAAGGAAGTTGCTGCCATTCTTGATATTGAGGAAAGCACAAGCAGGTCGCAATACACACGAGCGAAAGCAATGCTGGAAGATATTCTGATCAAAAAGAAAATACTGGCAAAACCCAGAGAAAGATTTAAAATGGTTTCAGGGGAAAACTAACTGTATAAAAACTTACCAAAAAACCTGAAGAAGTATGATGGAAAGCAGATTTGATATGAGCAATTTCGAACGGTCGTTGAAAGAACATGCAGACAGGTTTACGATCGTTCCGTCTGAGCGGGTTTGGAAGGGTATCTACAATGATTTGCATCCGGGAAGTAAATGGCCATCGCTTGCAATGGGTTTATTGATGATTATCACACTTTTCTGGATGGGTAATAATCAAAAAAATCAACCGGAAGAACTTACTGCTGCAAATGAAAATACGATTCAACCTGTTACCACTCATTCAAAACAATCCTCAAATAATATTTTCCCTGAAAATCGGGTGATTGTTCCCAAAACAAATGAAATAAGTGAAACTGTAATTAAAACAGATATCCCTGAACCTGGGCAAACTGCAAAAGTAGTTGCGATGCAAGACTACAAAAGAAGCCTTCCTCTGAAAGATAAAGCTGAAAAAATATTAGAGATTCCGGTGCAACCTGGTATCGCCGGTAATGATAATTTGCCTATAAATAGAAAAGTATCTTCATTGCTATCTGAAGAGATTTCTTCGAAATCTTCCCTTACTCCTTTATCATCATTTGTAAACAATGAAAATTCAATTTTAGATTTTAATACCGACCGGATTTCAATTGTAGAAGCGCCTGAAAATAACCAGGATTTACCCGGTTTATTTACTAATTCAACAAATGGTAATGAAAGTTTGAAAACTCAATCAAACACCACTCAATTGAATGCGATGCTTAAAAAGAAAAAGCAGAGCAATTTAGAATGGATCTTTTATGTAGCGCCTTCACTAACAACTGTTCATTTTGAAGGAAATAATCTCAACACGCCGGCTTCAATGAATGGAAATATTGTAATAACGCCAATTAGCAAGCATTCAGTTATTACTAAACCAAAGTTTGGATTGGAAGCGGGTGTAGATGTTAATTATAAATTGAACGAAAAGATAGCTGTTACCTCAGGTGCCCATGCGAGCTATTCCGGTTATAAAATCGTGTCAAGTTTTGTTCACCCCACACTTACGACTGTAACTTTTGAAGATTCAAAAGGAAATTACTTCAATAAGAATTACATGACTCACTACGGAAATGGACGCGGAATGGGCAAATTCATGATCCAGAATTATAATCTGCAATTTGCAGTACCGGTAGGATTGCAATGGAACCTGTGGGCCAATGATGATATGAAAGTAAGCGTGGTTTCTACTATCGAACCGTTTCTTGTTTTAGGATCAAGAGCCTATATACTATCGGGTGATGGAAACAATTATGTGAATGATCCAAGCCTGTTGCGCAGAGTGAATCTGAATGGAAATTTTTCATCTATGTTCAGCTTTCATGGTGCAGGTGTAAACTGGCATATTGGACCAAATGTGAAATACCAGGTTTTTTCTACCTATCATAATATTTATCCTGTCCGCGAACATTTGATCAATTACGAATTCAAGATCGGCATCAGTAAAAGAAAATAAAAAAAAGCCGCTGAAAAATCAGCGGCTTTTCTTATCCCAATCTTTGTTTTTGATCAGCTTTCGAGGGAAGCATCCATTGAAATATCTATGGATGAATTCAATGATTTGGAAATCGGGCAATTTTCTTTTGCGTTCTCTGCGCACTCTTTAAATTTTTGTTCATCAATGCCGGGCACCTTTGCTTTCACCGTCAGATGTGATTTGGTAATGATGCCATCGCCAAATGTGATATCGCACTTCGTTTCAATATTATCTGCGGTATAACCAGCCTCATTAAGTACAAAGCTCAGCTTCATTGAAAAACATCCTGCATGTGCTGCGGCGATAAGTTCTTCGGGATTAGTACCATTCTTCGCTTCGCCAAACCGGGTTGCAAATGTGAAAGGTGCATTTCCTAATGCTTTGGTTTCGGTGGTGATGGTTCCTTTTCCTTCTTTTCCTGATCCTTGCCATTCGGCTACTGCATATTTGCTCATTTCGTTTGAGTTTTATTGTTGATTAATAATTTTTACTGTGGCCTGGTTTGCATAATCTTTTCGATCTTTTCCATAACCTCCGGAGTTAATTTATCCATCACATCTATGGCACTTAAATTTTGCTTTAACTGAGATTCTTTGGTTGCCCCGAGGATGGCAGTGGTTACATGTGGATTTTTCAGGCACCACGCTATCGCAAGCGTTGCTTGTGGTATATCAAGCTTTTTAGCCAGTTCACCCAACTTGCGGGTCTTCTTCAGTTTATCTTCCTGAAGCAATCTTTCATTGAGCCACTCAAATCCTTTAAGTGCCAGTCTTGAATTTTTTGGAACGCCTTCATTGTACTTTCCTGTAAGAATACCGCTGGCCAAAGGGCTCCAGATGGTAGTTCCCAATCCAACCGAGTCATAAAGATGAAGAAAGTCTTTTTCAACCTTTTCTCTTTCAAACAAATTATATTGAGGCTGTTCCATAGTAGGGCCAATGAGATTATTTTTTTCGGCGATCCTGTGAGCATCCATGATTTGCACGGCAGTCCATTCGCTGGTACCCCAATACAATATTTTTCCCTGCCGGATCAGGGTGTTCATTGCCCATACAGTTTCGGCTACCGGCGTATCCGGGTCCGGACGATGGCAAAAATAAAGATCTAGATAATCTACCTGCAGCCGTTGCAGTGCTTCATCACACGCTTCAATCACATGTTTTCTGCTGAGACCCGTTTGATTTGGTTTCGAATCTTTACCATGCCATCCAAAAAATACTTTACTCGATACGCAATAAGATGTTCTGTCCCACTTTTTCTTTTTCAAAACCCTACCCATCATCTTTTCACTTTCACCATTTGCATAGGTTTCGGCATTATCAAAAAAGTTGATACCATTATCGTAAGCGATTCCCATCAGTCTATCTGCCATCGTATCATCAATTTGTTTTTTGAAGCTTACCCAGCTACCAAAACTTACAATACTTAATTGCAAACCTGATTTTCCAAGTCTTCTGTATTCCATTTTAAAATTTGTTGAAAGTTACAATTTAAATTTAGCTGCCTTCATATCACAAATTTTCAGCCATTTACCAAGAATAATTTTCGGATTTGGTAATTATTCCGGAAGATCGGAAGATGGTACCCTTACAATACCCCGACTATTGATAATATGCCAACTTTTAAAATCCTGCGGAGCATCAAGCCCGTCGCCATCAATGATTTGTGTGGGTGTGCGTATCCGGATGGGTTTTTCGGTGTAAAATTCATGACCGGTGCGATTTCTGTCCCAATAAAGTTCATCACAGTACAAAGTATCGCCCTTACTGTTATATACAACTACGCTATCTTTCATATACACTTTACTCTCACGCTCCAGGTATTTTGCGTAATGCGCAGTTAGCCTGCTTTCAACGTTCAGATCTTTATCAAAAAAATCAGCATGAATAGTTTTCGTAAACTCAATAAATGGTATGTTTTCTACATGACGAAGCATGAGTGGTGCCGTAATCTTTGATTTGGTTTGCGCCCCTACCGTGTAAAGAATCGTAACATCTTTGGCTGTTTCAATTCCGATTTTTTTTTGTGTAAGGTTTTGAATTTCTTCCTTACTGTTTTCACAGCTATAGAAAAAAAAGCAGCTATATATGATTAAAGCTGCTTTTGATATTTTGTATGAAAAAATTCGCATCATGGATGCAGGCAATTTACTGATATTTTGGCCTGATAAACCACACATCACTCAGGCTGAAACCAATTGCCACTTTAAACATGCTTTCAGTGATATTGTTGTTTTTGTTGCCGCGCGTTCCATATTCTACGGTTACATTCATTACGCTGTATTGCCTGTCGTAATAACTATGTTTTATTTTAAGCGGAAAACCTCCGCCGACTGAAACGTTGTACAGAGGAAGGCTATTATCTACATTAATGTAATCCTGCCCCACAGAAAACCCTGCTCTGTATTTTACAAAATTGAAATACCCTGTAGAATTGTTGCTTGCAGGATAATATTGAATACCTGTTTTAAACATCCAGCTATTCTGCACATTATCTTTTTGTCCAAAAAATGAATAGTCATTCCATTGCGAGGTAGAGAAATCAGCTCCGAATAACAAATGTTTTTTTTCTACTGCGAAACCAACGCCATAAGTTGCAGGCAGCGTTACAGTTCCTTTTTCTCCTGATATTTTTCGTACGCTGTCAATTTGTGTGGGCTGTCCATAATTGTCATAAGCAAAGGTTTCAATTACCTGGTCATGGCTTCCGTTGTAATTTCCTTTCAAATTACCATACGCTCCCAATTTTACTTTGCCTTCTTTGATGGGAATCTCATATTGAATACCTGCATTAAGGAATAATCCACCAAAGCGGGTTTTATTTTCATAGTTGGCGCTGTAATAAGAAACCGTATCATTTTTGAAAAATATTCTGGAACTGTAATCTTTCTCACCAAACAAATAACCGGTATTAAAGCCGAAAGAAAAGTTTTTGATTTTTAAGGCAGATCCGATAAAAGCTTCATTTACGCCACCCGATCCTTCATATAAGGTGGTAACACTATCCATACCATTCCAATTCGTATTCAGTGTTTTATAGGAAATCCGTGTGACAGGTTTAAGGCCAAAAGCGAGCGTCCACGAAGTTTTGTTTTTAATTGCTTTTTTATTATTCGTCAACAGTGGAACGCCGATGCCGAGGTAACTGATAATGCCGTAATTAGAACGGAAATTCCCAACGGGCTCTTTGCTTTTTAAATTATTTCCGTTGTATTCAATGCCTACATCAAGATTGGTGTACATCAGGCTGCCATAGGATGCGGGATTTACAAAATTGAGAGAAGCCACATCACTCATTGCGGCAGAAATGCCACCCATGCCTCTGTTCGAAATACTCGCCTGCGGTAATGCATTTCCTACTCCAAACCTGGAATACGGGGAATTTAGCTGTGAAAAGCAAAAAAGGGGCGCAAGTAGCATCCCCGAAAAAAAGATTTTAATTGTTGATTTCATGATTGTATTTGCTGATCGCATAAAGTCCCTTGAGTATCAAAGAGGGGTCGGCAAATATCTTATTTTTGAGGTGGTGGGCAAAATTGACCGTATCACCCCCGGTTAAAAGCACGTTAAAATTCAGGAATTTTTCTTTGTATCTATCAATGATTCCGTCCATTTCTTCAAGCATTCCCTGCATCACTCCACTCAATAAGTTGGTGCGTGTATCATAGCCAATCAGCGGAAATTCCCAATTAGGTTTTATCATGGGCAATTGTGCTGTTTGTTCATGCATACTTTTAAATCGCATTTGCATGCCTGGGGAAATACTTCCACCCAAAAACCAATGATACTTATTAATAAAATTATAAGTGATGCAAGAACCTAAAGCGATCACTAAATTGTTTTGTTCTGGAAAACGGGTGGTTGCATAAGCAGCAATTGCCAACCTGTCTGCTCCCACCGTTTCAGGCTTTCCAACGGGTATAGTGAAGGGTAATTTTGTTTCAGCATTTAATAGAAGAAAATCGGTATTTGCTGTCAATAATTCTTCAATTCTGATATCATGGTTGATAACCGAAGAAAGTAAAGTGCGATGTGCCTGATTGGTCTGAAGCAATTGTTCAACTTCTTCAGGTGTGCCGGTTTCCAACGTACCTTCATTGGTCAACTGATCTTCTAAAAAAACGCCATACTTGAGACGGGTATTTCCAAAATCAAAACAAATAGTAGTGCGCAACAGAAAGTTTTTAGGCGGCGATATTAAGCAATTTTTTTTTTAAGACAATTTCAGGTGTATAGTTCTTTCAAAAGCACTTTTATGCTTATTTTTTAAAAAATTAAAAAATCCTTTCGCTTGCTATATCAGGTGCCTGAAATGGCCGTTCAATTTGATCCTTTCTTTCAAGGCTTCGGTTTGAGCTACAACCGGGATTATTTTTGCCAAATGCCTTTTTAAATATTCCTGCCGGTGCAGTTCGTTTAATAATTTCAGCAATTCGTATTCCTGCTCAAGCGACATACCTGCATGATGCGCTACATCATAACTGTTCAATTCATTTTCGGGCTTTCCGAAATCTTTTTTAATGTGAAGCATTTCATGAAGCGCTTTGATAGTATCCAAAACTTTTTTCATTAAAGTGGCTCTTCCTTCTGTTTTGTTGGCAGGATAATTTACGATCGCTCCTTTGTACAATTTATCCGGTACTGATGGAATCGTCTCCAATATTCTGAAGATTTGATCTCCCTCTGTTTTAATATCCATTTCGCCGTTTTCATATTCTTTTGATACTTCTATGATATTCATGAGCGTTCCAAATTCATGCGTTTCGTTTTCCAATACCACAGGAATTCCAAATTGTTTTTTCTGTTCAATACAATCGCGTATCAACTGGATATATCGCGGTTCAAAAATGTGAAGGTTGAGGTGCTCCTTGGGATACACTACAACACCCAACGGAAATATGGGGATGAAATTGGTCATGATGATTTCGAATGATTTACTTCCTTCAATGAAAAAAGCATACCGCGATTTTAATTTTGTTTAATGGCTACTTTTGACTTGTTACAAAATTAATAGAATGAAAATCAGTGGCTTTTCTTTTGTACGCAATGCAGAAAAATTATACTATCCTGTTTTGGCTTCTATAAACTCTATTTTACCAATAGTGGATGAAATGGTAATTGCCCTGGGAGAAAGTGATGCCGATGACCATACCGAAGATCTGATAAAAGCGATAGATTCTGAAAAGATCCGGATTATTCATACCAAATGGGATCTGCAGGCTTACCCAAATGGAAGTGAATATGCGCACCAGACAGACATAGCAAAACAACACTGTGAGGGCGACTGGTTGTTTTATATTCAAAGCGATGAAGTGGTACACGAAAAATACTTGCCTGCCATAAAAAACAGGTGTGCTCAATTGCTGCACGATGAAAGGGTGGAAGGTTTATTGTTCGGGTACAAGCATTTTTGGGGCGATTATAATCATCATATAATTTCGCACGCCTGGTATCCAAAAGAAATAAGGATCATAAGAAATGATCCGCAGATCCACTCCTGGCGCGACGCACAATCTTTCAGACGAATACCAGACTTTTCAGGAAATTATTTTCAAAAAGAAAATACGTTTAAATTAAAAGTTGCCGCTGTAGATGCAGAAACTTATCACTACGGATGGGTGCGGCCACCGCGACTGATGCAGAAAAAACGAATCTCATTTGAAACCCATTTTAATGGAATTGAAAAAGGAAAAGAAATGGAAGAAAATCTGCCTAAAAGGTTTTATTATGGAGACCTTGACAGGTTGAAAACTTTTGAAGAATCCCATCCGGAAGTAATGAAGGATTTTATAAGAAATTTCGACTGGCGCAAAGAATTGGATGATCCCGAATCAAAAAAAGTAAAGCATAAGCACAACAAATTCAAATACCGAATGCTTACTGCTATCGAACAAAATCTTTTAGGAGGAAACCAGATTGCAGGGTTTAAAAATTATGAGTTGGTGAATGTTTAATTATCTGAACATTCTTAAAATCCGCATTTTATAAAACTTCTGCAATTCCCATTTTATGGATCGCAAATTTCCGCGCGTGCGCTTCGAAATAGTGGAAGGCAGGCGGCCATTCATGGAGCCTTGTTCTGTAAGCGGCGGATGCGCCCAATACATTTTGATTACATTTTCTTTAATCAGATCATTGTGCCACCAGTCTATCACTTTGTCACATTTATGGTGCTTTACATATTCCATAATATGCTGTACTCCTTTCAGGTCAATAAGGTAAGCACCGGCACATCTGCCAAAATGAGCTTCATATAAATATTTTCCTTTCCTGGTTTTTTTATACGACGGAAATCTCAAAGTTGAATTTTCGAGAGATACCATAAAACCTGATGGTAATTGTTTTGCTTCTTTTATCACCGCATCAAGATGCTGATTAAAATTTTTCAGAAAGCAAATATCATTTTCAAAAACGATAGCAAATTTATTTCCCGCTTCCAGTATTCTTTCATAACACCGAAGATGCACGAGTGTACAATACAGTGCGCCTTTCGAAAGTTTGCGGCGAATATCTTCCACAAAATATTGTTTGATCCATTCATTATTCTGGTCTTCGTATTCCGACTCTTTTACAAACTCATGCTGCAATCCATGTTTTTGAAACAAATCGTTGATCATTACTTCCCGTTCCTCATACCCGGTAATACCATGAACCACATAAATACCATCTACTTTTTTATCCGCATTCATCATTTTAATTTTATGCCTTACTTTACTCTTTAAAATCAGTATATCATTGCATCTAATGCATGATATCAGCAAGATAAAGAATTTACATAGCAGAAAAGAAAATGGACGACGTTAAAAAACTTTCCAGAAATATTTCTTTGATTGAAAATCAATCGGAAGGTTTTGAGCAATTATTGCTCAATTTGCCGCCTTCAGATTCAATGGTAATTGGCATCACAGGAGCGCCGGGATCGGGCAAAAGCACACTTTCCGATGGTCTTATTTCGGAGATGGTAAAGCATGATAAAAAAGTGGCGGTACTCTGTGTTGATCCATCCTCACCATTTCATCGCGGGGCATTATTGGGCGATCGGATCAGAATGAGCGAATGGTACAATGTTCCTGGTGTATTTATCAGGTCGCTGGCAAGCCGTGGATCGCTCGGAGGATTAAATCCCATGATCATTGAGATAGCTGAATACGTGCGCAGCGCGGGTTTTGATTATGTGATCATCGAAACGGTGGGCGTAGGACAAAGCGAAGTTGACATTGCAGCACTTGCTGATATTACTATAGTAGTGCTGGTGCCGGAAGGAGGTGATTCTATTCAATCGATGAAGGCCGGACTTATGGAAATAGCGGATGTGTTTGTGGTAAATAAAAGTGATCGTCCGGGCGCTGATACTTTTTATAATGATTTGAAAAAGATGATAGGCCCCCTATTTATCAGGCATGAAGAAATGAAACCTGTTTTTAAAGTGACCGCCTCAGAAAGAAAAGGAATTGAAAGATTATACGAATATATAAGCGCGACAACACCAAAAAATTTCAGTGATCAAAAGATAAATTTGCTGGCCGCAAAAGTTATCACCATGGTTCAAAACCAGCTTACAAAAAATATTAATGCAGAAGAGCTGAAAAGAGAATTACAAAAGCAATTAGCAATATCCGGTAAGATAAATTTGTTTGAATTTTCAAAAAAAATTGCAGGGACAAATTTTTTTTAATTATGCCTGCCCGCCGTGGCGGGAATGAAGGTGGAATTATGAACTATGAATTATGAATTATGAATGATGAATGATGAATGATGAATTATGCCTGTCCGCCGTGGCGGGAATGATGAATGATTAAATCAACCAATAAACGAATAAACGAATCTTAAATCTTGAATCTTAAATCTTAAATTCATTTACTACTTCTGCTCTTCCACCACTTATAACTAATTATTCCAACTGCGAGGTAAGGAATGGCCATCAGGTAAATGATTCCGGAGTTTAATCCTGAAGCGGGCTTGGTGCCTAATTGCATGGCTGTTTTGGTACAGATACTGCATTGTGCTGAAAGTTCAAGGCTGATCAATGAAAACAGAATCAGCAAAGAAAATATGAAAATTGATTTTTTCATGATGGTGCAAAGATAATCATTATCCGCGCACGTGACCGGAGGTAAATACCAAAAAAATCCCGCCATAAAAGCGGGATTAAAAAATTTTAAGCTTCCTGCGATTGCTGCACTTTCTGAGACTTTTTCCTTTGCTCTTCATCCAGAATCACTTTGCGCATCCTGATGTTTTTGGGTGTTACTTCTATGCATTCGTCCTGCTGAATATATTCCATACATTCCTCAAGGCTTAACTGTATTTTAGGAGCAATGCGGCTTGCGTCGTCTGCGCCACTAGCGCGGTGGTTGGTCAGTTTTTTAGGTTCGGTGGCATTTACCAGCAAATCTCCGGGTTTGATGTGTTCAGCTATAATCTGGCCTGCATACACTTCTTCTCCCGGATCCACAAAAAACCTTCCGCGGTCCTGCAATTTATCTATTGAATAAGCAGTGGTCTTTTCCTGATTTTTTGAGATGAGCACACCGTTATTTCTTCCTTGTATAAATCCTTTCCATGGTTTGTAATCCACAAAGCGATGGGCCATCACAGCTTCACCTGCGGTATTGGTCAGCATGGTGCTTCTGAGGCCAATGAGTCCACGTGATGGGATCTCAAATTCCAGGTGTTGCATTTCTCCCTTGGTTTCCATTACCTGTAATTCGCCTTTGCGCTGTGTTACCAGGTCAATCACTTTACCACTATATTCTGAGGGCACATCCACTACCAGGTTTTCAAAAGGTTCGTGTTTTTTACCATCAATTTCTTTTACAATTACCTGCGGCTGCCCTACCGTTAATTCATAACCCTCGCGGCGCATAGTTTCTACTAAAACGCTCAGGTGAAGAATGCCGCGTCCGTAAACCAAAAAGCTATCAGCACTATCAGTGGCGCTTACACGAAGAGCAAGATTTTTTTCTAATTCCTTTTCAAGGCGTTCTTTCAGGTGGCGACTGGTAACAAATTTTCCATCTTTACCGAAGAATGGCGAGTTGTTGATGCTGAACTGCATGTTCATTGTTGGCTCGTCAACGCTGATGATTTCCAATGCTTCGGGATTATCTGAATCCGCTAGTGTTTCACCGATATTAAATCCTTCGATGCCGACAACAGCACAGATATCACCCGATTTAACTTCGGAAACTTTTTTCTTGCCCAATCCTTCAAATACATATAATTCTTTTACCCTGCTTTTTTCAATGGAACCGTCAAGCTTCATCAGCGATAAATTCTGATTTTCTTTGATGACGCCCCGGGCTACTTTTCCGATGGCAATTCTGCCAAGAAAGGAAGAATAATCCAAAGAAGTGATCTGCATCTGCAAAGAACCTTCTTCTTTTTTAGGAGCCGGTACTTTTTCTAATATCGTATCCAATAAAGGGAAGATATTTTCTGACGGGGTGAGAGATGTGTTGAACCATCCCTGCTTGCTGCTACCATAAAGCGTAGGAAAATCCAGTTGCTCTTCTGTAGCATCGAGGTTAAAGAATAATTCAAAAACAGCATCGTGCACTTCATCCGGACGGCAGTTTGGCTTATCTACTTTATTGATCACAACGATCGGTCGAAGATCAAGTTCAAGTGCCTTTTGTAATACAAACCTTGTTTGAGGCATTGGCCCTTCAAAAGCATCTACCAAAAGCAATACACCATCTGCCATTTTCAAAACCCTTTCCACTTCACCACCAAAATCACTGTGGCCGGGAGTATCAATAACATTGATCTTAACTCCTTTATAAGTAACAGAAATGTTTTTGCTGAAAATGGTAATGCCGCGTTCGCGTTCGAGCTCGTTATTATCCATGATCAGTTCGCCTGATTCCTGGTTTTCCCTGAAGATGTTTGTACTATGAATGATTTTGTCAACCAGCGTGGTTTTGCCGTGATCTACGTGGGCAATAATTGCAATGTTTCTGATGTCCATAAAGTAATAAAATAATGACGGACTGAGTTTAAAAATTGCGCCCGTTTTTTTAAAAGGGTGCGAAGTTACATCAAAACAGAAAAGCAGGCAAGAATAAAACAGAAAGTTAACACTTTTAGCCGCTAATTTTACGTTAGAAACCTCCACAATGTTTATGATCAAAAGTACACCCTCATTATCATTTTGTATTTTGATGGATCTCATCGGGATGTCAGGTTACCTGTTGCCGTTTTTTGGAGAAGTGATTGATTTCATTTGGGCGCCGGTTTCGGCGATCATTTTCTTCTTTTTGTTTGGGAGAAAAAGATTCGGAATGCGCGGGGCTGCGTTTTCTTTTATAGAAGAAATGTTGCCCGGACTGGATTTTATCCCAACGTTTACAATTGCATATTTGATTAAAAAAGCGCAAACCTTTTATTCAATTTCCGTCCTTTCTAATTAATTATTTTTATAAATGAAGTTGGAAACCAATTGAAGTTTGAAACCCTTTTGTGTTGCTATAATACTTATCTGGGCCATTATCAATAGATTCGATTTGATTCTTATATCCCATCAAAATTTCTATTCCAATAGTTGAATTTAAAAAGAGTTCAGTACCGGCTGAAACAGAAAATATATTATATTTTCCTTTTGCGTCAGTTCTATTCGTTAAGTTTTCTTTATTCAATCCTGTCTGATAACTTATATCTGTCAGGATATTGAACTGTTTATTCTGATCCAAAAAATAATATCGGGCAAATGGCCCTATTGCAAATTGAGATTGAACTGAGTTTAACCCACCACCTTTTACTTGAAAAGAATTAAAACAAGGGCGCAAACCCACAGAAAGCTTATCAACAAAAAAATATCCAATCGATACTGATAAATCGCTTTCTATATATTTTGCACTAAACTGTACAGATGAATTGACTATAAAATCGCCTTGATAACTATAAAAACTTCCTGAGCCACCGATCATCCAAACTCCTTTTTCAAGTTGTGCATTTGCTACAGTAACAATTAAAACCAGGGTTATGCAAAGAAGTAATCTATTCATATATCTACTTACTATTTTTTTATTATTATCTGTTTGCTTTCTTTATAAGTACCATTTGTAATTTCAATTAAGTAAGTTCCTCCTCTTAATCCGGTTGTATTTATAATTGCACGTTTGAGATTGTTGAATTTTTGAATCTTCTTTAAATTACCGTTCAAATCATAAATTCTTATTTCTTGAATTGAAGCCTTCGTGTTTTTTGACAGTTTATTTTCGTCAACAGTTACAGATACATCCGTCGTGGCCGGATTGGGAGATACTATAAAATATTCATCGCATGGAACATAAACCCAACTTTGCGCCCGGGATGATGTGCCGCAGGCATTCACGACTTCCACACCGATATTATAAGTTACATCACATATTTTAGGAATAGGGAACAATAAGATATCGCTACCTGTACCACCTCCCGGATAAGTAAACAATTGGCCATCCTTGTACCACTTATACTGTGTTGCACCAGGTACCGGATGTGTTTTTGCCAAAAGTTTGCCCATAATCGGATCAATGAGCATAAATCCCGGATTGTCCGGTTCCGGTGTTCCCAATGCAATCGTATATTCAACCGGATAAGTAAACGAACAATGGGTAACTGTAGCGGTAAGGACTACTGTTTTATTGACTGAAGAATTTCTGCAAACAGTTACCGTATTGCAATCTGAACACCCTGAAATAGACGCATCATTATTAGATAGCGACCATTGAACCGTTGCCCCGGCCGACATTCCAGAAATATTAAATGTTTCGCAACCCGAGCAAATCGCGCTTTGATTGCCTGCAATAGCTAAGGCCGGCGCTGGCCTTGAAATAGGAATCTTCACTGTTTGTGCCTGTCCTTCAACCAAACCAGGGCCACAACTGTTTACAGGCCGTATATAAACCCAGTCATCAACTCCATTTGCCAAATCAGATTTTATAATTGCACTATTATTACCCGGAATCCAATCCGTTCCATTTGAAATAGTTGCACCAATAGACCATCCGCCTGGCAAGAGGTATTCGTATGTCGTTATTGAACCAAAGCAAAATGCAGGACTTTCGAATGCTGTCGCCCATTGAATATTATTGAAACTTACAGGAGTGGTGGTAATTTCACAACGTGGCGAAACAATTACTCCCACATTCGGCTGAATGGGCGCGCATAATGGATAAAATAAGGATTTGATCTTTTTGAATTTAAAATCATAGCTAGATCCATCTGAATAAACAATATGAAATGTTTGTTTACTATTATTATCATAAAAAATTCCTTTAAATGTAATAGTCTTACCTCCTGGAGGCGGCGATTGACTTACATAACAATTTTCGCCATTAACAGAATAGTATTCCTTTGTCAGACTGACTGTAAAAGTATATTCAGTGTTAGGGCAATACTCGTTATTCTCTGAAGGAGAAATTGTTGGTTGTTGTGCATCTGCAACGTTTATCAGACAACAAAATAATATCATTAAAATATTTCTCACGGGTTTTGCTTATTTTTTTTCTAAATGGAATTGAAAACCAATTGATGTCTGAAGTCCTCTTTTGTTAGTATAAAGTCCATCAGGAATTAAAAGTGATTCAATTTGATTTTTATAGCCTATTAAAACTTCTATCCCAACCGTTGTATTAAGATATAGCTCTGCTCCGGCCATCACAGAAAGTATATTGAATTTCCCTCTTTTAGGAGTTTCCCAACGATTACTCGTTCCAATCTGGTAACTTACATCAGTCAGTATATTAAATTGATTATCTTGGTTTAAAAAATAATATCTCGCAAATGGTCCGAGGGTAAATTTGTATGAATCAGTTGATGCGCTTGTGCCTTCTCCTTTGAAAGAATAAAAAGCGGGCCTCAAACCTGCAGAGAACTTATCTAAAAAAAAATAGCCAATGGAAGCTGAGAAATTGATGTCAGTATATTTTCCAGGTGTACCAGCTGCAGGTGGTGTACGATCGATATGGTAAGAATATAAGCTACCCGAGCCGCCTATCATCCATACACCTTTATCGAGTTGTGCATTGGCAGTCAGACCTGAGCAAAAAGAAATCAAAATCAGAGATAGGATTTTTCTCATAGTAAGCAGCAATTGGTTAGGTGGCGAAAATACTTATTACAAATGTTGGTAACGAATATTTTTGAATGGAATATGAAATATAAAAAATCATTTTTGTTCGCTACATTTTCAACTTTTGTATCTCAGGTTTTATTAAAGGCACCGGGTAGCCGTAAAAATGAGAATACTGAATTTTACAAAAACTGCATAAAAGTGCTTTTGAAACAATCACCCTTTCCGGCTTTTATTTTTAGCTTTAACAAAAATCTGCACATGAAAAATTTTTTACTTCTGGCTTCTCTTCTTTATACTACCGCTATAATTGCACAGCAAAAAATTACAGTTAAAGATATTCAGTCTGCCGAAAAAATTGCTTCTCTTCATTTTACTGAAGCAAAAGAAGATTCACTGCTTTCGACCGTAAATTATCGCGCCGATGTGTATGATAAAATGCACCTCTACAATCTTGATAATTCCATACCGCCAACAATGGTTCAAAATCCATTGCTACCATACATGAATCTGAATAAAAAACAACAGCCTGTAAATTTTTCATTACCAAATATCGATTTGCCATCTGATATAAATCAGCTTGCATTTTATAGCATTCCGCAATTGGCGTCTCTGATCAAATCAAAAAAAATATCTTCTGTGGAACTGACAAAATTCTTTATCAGCCGGCTGAAAAAATTTGGCGATACGCTTCAATGCGTGGTTTCACTTACAGAAGATATTGCCATGAAAGAAGCACAGAAAGCTGATGAAGAAATCGCCGCTGGAAATTACCGCGGATTGCTTCATGGTATTCCTTATGGATTGAAGGATCTTTTTGCTGTGAAAGGAACCAAAACAACCTGGGGCGCAGAGCCGTATAAAAACCAGGTAATTGATATTAACAGTTATGTATATACGAAATTGCACGATGCAGGTGCGGTGCTCGTTGCCAAGCTGACTACAGGCGCGCTGGCTATGGATGATTACTGGTTTGGCGGCCGCACAAAAAATCCGTGGAATCTCAATGAAGGCAGCAGCGGATCCTCCGCAGGGCCAGCTTCAGCCACAGTTGCAGGGCTTGTGCCTTTTGCAATAGGCACCGAAACCTACGGATCAATTATTTCCCCATCAACGGTTTGCGGTGCTACAGGTTTGCGGCCCACATTCGGAAGTATCAGCCGTTCCGGAGCAATGACACTTTCATGGAGCCTTGATAAAGCGGGGCCACTTTGCCGAAGCGCTGAAGATGCTGCGGTAGTATTTTATTATTTACATGGTACAGATGGGAAGGATGCTGCAGCAGTGGATATGCCTTTTAATTATAAAGATAAAATAGATCTGTCGAAACTTAAGATTGGATATGCTCAAAATTATTTCAACACCCGCGATACGATGGGCAATGAAAATGAAGTGTTGAATGTTTTTCGAAAAGCAGGAGCGGATTTAATCCCGGTAAATTTTCCGGATTCCGGAGTATATCTCTTTAATATGATCGGAATTGTAATCGGTGCAGAGTCTGCATCAGCCTTTGATGCGTTTACGCGTACCGGGCTGGACGACCAGATGAAACGCCAGGGAAAAGGTGAATGGCCGAATTATTTTCGCGCAGCAAGATTTATTCCTGCAGTTGAATATATCAATACTAACAGGCACCGTTATGTGCTGATGCAAAAAGTAAATGAAATGATCGAAAAATATGATGTGATAATCTGTCCTACCTGGGCGGGAAACCAGGCTGCGATTACAAACCTCACCGGTCATCCGGCCATTACTTTTCCTACAGGCATGAATAAAAAAGGTGATCCGACTGGTATTACATTGATAGGGAATTTATATGATGAAGCGACGATTTTGGAAATTGCAAAGATTTATCAGGGTGCTACTGTATGGAATCGCATGCATCCGCGGTTGTTTGCGAAATGATTTTGCGGATATTTTTTGAAGATTAATGAATGTTCAACCCCGTTCGGGGTTGGTATTATTTTGGTTTGATATTTCACCGGTGATACCGGCGGTTATTAACATTAAAGTCCTTCGGACTTCAGAGAGAAGTTCCTTTCAAAAGCACTTATTTGATGATTTTTTGGAATCACTTTCTTCCTTCCCCAAAAGGGATAAATATGTATAACCCCTGATAACATCAGGGGTAAATTAAATAATGTAGAGAAACCCTGAAGGGGTTGAATGGTTTTTGATAAAAGCCCTCTCAAATGCTTTATTGAGTTAGAGAAACCTTCAAAAATTATTTACTTCAAAAAAGGATTATGCTTCTTTTCCTCACCGATAGTGGTAGCATCACCGTGGCCCGGATACACTTTTACATCATCCGGAAGGGTGAACAATTTTTCGCGAATGCCATTTACCAGCGCTTCATGGCTGCCTCCCGGCAAGTCGGTGCGGCCAATGCTGTTTTGAAACAACACATCGCCACCAATCACAAACTTTTGCTTCTCGCAATAAAAACAAACGCTTCCCGGTGAGTGACCCGGAATATGTAAAACTTTTAATTCGTCCAAATTCAAAGTAATAACATCACCTTCCTGAAGCCAAACCATTTCACCTGTATAATTATCAAATGGCAGATCGTACATCAATCCGGATGTAGGAGCAAAATCGAGCACTTCTTTTTCGAGCGTGTGTGCGTGCAGCAGCAGTGCATACTGCTCATTTATCATTTTATTTCCGAATACATGATCCAGATGGCAATGGGTGTTTAAAAGAAGTGTGGGTTTTAGTTCCTGTTGGGAGATAAAATCGATTAACTCTTTTTTCTCATGATCGAAGTAACATCCGGGATCAATGATGATGCAGTTTTTCAGTTCGTTAAAAAGCACATAGGTGTTTTCCTGAACCGGATTGAAGGTGAAAGATTTTATATGAAACATAACAACAGATATGAGGTTTAAATACTTTTTATGGATTAATTTGAATCGAGTAATTTTAGGGCAATTTAACCACACTGAAATGCAAGACCAAAAGATTCGTATTCCCTTAAAGTTTTTTTTGCTTTTCACATTTGCTTTTTCCTTCTTTTCTGCTGCGATGGCACAGGTGAGTAGTGTAGAGTATGGCAAAAACAGGGTTCAGTATAAAACATTCAAATGGCAATATTACCAGTCATTAAACTTTAATTGTTATTTCTATGATAATGGCCAGGAACTGGCTAAATATGTAATGCAGATCGCCGAAGAAGAATTGCCGGGACTTGAAAGGTTTGTTGAAAACTCATTGCAGCGCAGAGGAAATATTCTGATCTACAACACCTTTGATGATATGCGCCAGAGCAATATCGGTCTGGGTATTGACTGGCAAAATACAGGTGGTACCACCAAACTGGTGAATAATAAAATGGTGGTTTACTTCAATGGAAATCATGCTGATTTGCGCAAACAGGTAAGGGAAGGCATCGCGAAGATCCTGACACAAAACCTTTTGTTTGGTGATGATCTCGGAGAAATGGCCGGCAACCAGGCTTTGCTCGATCTGCCCGATTGGTTGGTGGATGGTTACATTGCCTATGCAGGCGAAAACTGGAGTACCAGATTGGATGATGACCTTAAAAGTGAGATATTAAGTTATAAGTATAAAAACTTTTATCAGTTTGCTTTTGATCGCCCGTTGCTTGCAGGCCATGCATTTTGGTATTATATCGAAGAAAAATACGGCAGGGAAAATACCACCTATCTTCTGTATCTCGCAAGGATTTACAAAAGTTTGAACCGCGCCACCCAGGCTGTTACCAAGCTGAAAAAATTTAATGACATTCTTTCGGCATTCATGACTTACCAGGATGAAAAATATGAGGGCGATATCCGCAAAAGGAAAAATTATCCCAAAGGAAGTGAGATCACATCGGTGGCTATCGGAAAACGAATAGATTATTTTCACTTCAATGTAAATCCAAACAAAAGAAATAATGCCTTCGGAGTGGTTCAGTACAAAAAAGGAAAATACAGATTGATATTGGATGAAGATGGAACCACCACTACGCTTTTGAAATTCGGAGCTAAAAATAAACTCGATCAGATCAATCCGAATTATCCGATGATGGCCTGGGATCCAAAAGGTCAGCGGCTTTCCGTGTTGTATGAAGAAGAGGGAAGGATCAAATTATTTGTATATGATGCCATCACCCGTGTGAAGCCTTATAAGCGCGATCTGACAGAAACTTTTGACCAGGTGCAGGATATGAAATATTTGTACAACAGTCAATCCTTACTTTTCAGTGCCGTAAAGAATGGACATTCGGATATCTATACCTACGATATTGAAAATGAAAAATTAAAGCAAATCACCAATGATGTGTATGACGACCTGGATCCCTCTGTGGTGGCTTTTCCCAATAAAACCGGCATTATCTTCAGCAGTAACAGGCCGTCTGCGGGCCAGCAGGGGAGTGATAAATCTCTTTTAAGAAACAGGTATAATATTTTTCTTATTACTGATTTTGCAAGCGATAATGCGGCGCTTAATCAAATATCACAGCTTACAAAATTGACATTCGGAAACGCACGGTATCCATCTCAATACAACGACAACCACTTTACATTTATCAGCGATGAAAATGGAATAGAAAATCGCTATGCAGGATTTTTCACCACTAAAAGTGCAGGCGTAGATACCCTGGTGCTCATCAATAATGAAATTTTACGTAATCCATCCGCTGAAGAAGTAGACTCCACTTTAAGATTATACAAAAAAGATGATGTGGATTCTATTGCAGTGATTGCCATCAGTAACGATAGCGCTTATGTGTTTCCGTTAAGCAATTATGCAAGCGGAATTCGCGAAACGCGCGAAGCAGGAGAGAACCATCAGGTAAGTGAGGTTACCAGGCAAAGCGATGAAAAGATTCTGTATAAATTAAAGATTGATGAATCTGCATTAAAGCGTCGCAATATTTCAGCCAGGCCTACTGCTTATATGCAACGACTGATGGAAAAAGCCAGGCTTCAGCAGGGAGAGGAAATTGTAGCACCACCAACAAAAAATAAGGATGATGTATTTCAACAGGAATTTCAGGTGCAGAAAAGTGACACGGCAAAAACTCAGATACCGGTGCCTGACCAGGGACGTGTTTTGTCAAGCGCAAAATTATTTCCCTACAAGCCCATGAAATTTGCAACTGATTATGTGGTAGCCGGATTTAATAACAACGTTTTGGGAACCCGCTATCAGCCCTATCAATACGGAAGCGGGCCGATATCGCTCACATCTAATAATGGGTTGAATGGAATGATCCGAATCGGTATCGCTGATCTTATGGAAGATATTAAGATATCCGGAGGTTTCAGGATTTCTACAAATCTGAAAGATAATGACTGGCTGTTTCAGTTTACCAATTTGCGCAAGCGGATAGACTGGGGGCTTACTTATTACAAAAGCAATCTTTCAGGTACTACTGCAGATGGTTATCCCGGAAAGATTGTTTCAAATTTATTCCAGGCAGGAATTTCTTATCCCTTTGATATTACAAGGAGCGTGCGTGTAAACATTGGTGTTAGACGCGACAAAACTATTTTATCAGCCGTTGATTTTCCCACACTTAAGTTGGATATGCCTACAAAAAGTTATGGGCTCGCACATGCTGAATTTGTTTACGACAATACTTTGAATCCTGCAATGAACATTTGGGATGGTGTTCGGTATAAATTTTATGTGGATGCCAATTCACAGATAAGTAAGTTAGATACACTGGAAGGACGGTATACATTTAATTTTGGATTTGATGGCCGTGTATATTATCCGATTTATCGCAACTTTATATGGGCAGGAAGAGTAGCCGGCGATTTTAGCTGGGGAAATCAAAAGTTAATTTATTATTTAGGGGGAGTAGATAATTGGCTGATGCTTGCAGACAATTTAAAAGTAAAAAATGGTGTTCAGAGCTATCGCTATTTTAATCCCGATAACAAACCTGATCCTGATGTAGATTATGCGTTTCAATCACTGGCAGTAAATATGCGTGGCTTTATTCAAAATGCTGCAAACGGAAATAATGCGGTGGTGATTAACAGTGAATTCAGGTTGCCGGTATTTTCTACATTATTCAGTAAACCCATCAATAATGCATTTCTACGCAACTTTCAGCTTATACAATTTATTGACCTGGGTACCGCCTGGAACGGCGCTTATGACAAGATTGGCCGCCCTTCAATTATTTACAGCGAGTTGGATCCAACCGTTCAGGTTAAGATAAAAGCGCCAGGTGTCGGGCCTTTTCTTGGCGGTTATGGTTTTGGCGCAAGAAGCACATTGCTTGGCTATTTTGTGAAACTTGATGCAGGCTGGCCTATGAACGGTTTCTTCAAAGGAAAACCAATCTGGTATGTAAGTATGGGATTGGATTTTTAAAAAATGCCTGAAAAAGTGCTTTTGAAAGACACAAAATATTTGATGCAAACAGCTCACGCCAAAACTTGCAAAATGTTGTAAGCACCAAAAATCAGGAGTAATTATTTATTGCAAAACTGTTTTGATTGCTTCATTAATCTTTTCACATGCTGTTTTTATTTCGGAGACTGTGATTGTAAGTGGCGGCGCTATTCTCATTTTTTGCGGAGCAAATAAAAACCAATCAGTGAATACACCTATTTCAATCAGTTTGTCAATTACTTTTTTATTGGTTTCAAAGTCTGCAAATTCAACGGCGATCATTAAGCCTTGATGATTTATTGATTTGATAGCCGGATTTTTTTTCAGAAGTTTTACAAACAATTTTTCTTTCTTCCTAACAGATGCTATCAGTTTTTTGTCAAGTAAAAATCCCATTGCAGCCTTACCTGCGGCGCAGCAAACCGGATGGCCGCCAAAAGTATTGATATGGCCAAGCACCGGATTTTCGGTAAAAGCATCCATGATCGTTTTTTCAGCAATGAAGGCCCCTAAAGGCATTCCACCACCCAATGCTTTGCCTAAAAGCAAAATATCCGGAACGATTTCAAATTGTTCAAACGCAAATAAACTTCCGTTGCGGCCAAAACCGCATTGTATTTCGTCCAGCACTAATAAAGTTCCTGTTGCAGTGCATTTTTTTCTCAATGCAGTCATCCATTTTTTATCAGGTGAAATCACGCCTGCTTCTGCCTGAATCGTCTCAGCAATTACACAGGCCACTTCCGGAGTGATTTTTTCCAGGCTGTCAAAAGAATTGTAATCAAGATGCAACATGCCGGGAAGTAAAGGGCGGAAAGCATTACGCCAATATTCATCTCCAAGAATGCTTAATGATCCCTGGGTACTTCCGTGATAGCTGTTTTTAAACGCTGCAATCTTTGCTCTTCCAGTGAATCGTTTGGCGAGTTTCATTGCGCCTTCAGTTGCTTCTGTACCGGAAGATGTGAAAAAAACTGAATTTAAAGTAGCAGGTAAATGGTCTGTAAGCAGCTTTGCATATTGTGTTTGCGGACTTAATACCAATTCGCCATTAACCATCACATGCAAATAATCTTCTGCCTGCTTTTTGATCGCTTTGATCACCTGTTTATTTCGATGCCCCACATTGCACACACTTATGCCTCCTATCAGATCAAGGTATTTTTTGTTTTCCGGACCATACAAATAGTTCCCTTTTGCTTTTATAATTTCAAATTGTAACGGAGCAGGAGAAGTTTGTCCGATATGTTTTAAAAAAAGTTGTCTGTTGTTCATTAGAAAAAAGAAATTTGCACTTTGCAAATTTAAACAAGGCAAAAGAATCCTTTCAAAAGCACTATTTTCAATAAAAAATAAAAGGGTAAATCAGCAAATCTGCTTATCAAGCAATGCTATGAGTTGCGATGCTTTTTCATATAAATTTCGCATTTGGCTCATGTGAGAATGCCGGGCATAGAGGCTTAATTCGGTTTCCTGCATAAGAGTTTCCAAAAGGTTTGCAGTGCCTACGCTCACATTACATTTGTCTAATTCTTCAAGCACTCTTGCTTTTGAAAGTTGGATCAATGGGATATTCAATTTTAAAGCAAGATAATTTTTAAGGCTGCTTTCAAGTTCTTTATAAAATCCATTTGCATCTTCCTGCATCAATTTTTCATGCACCTTTACAAGTGGATTTACCGGTATTTCGAACTTTTCTTCTATTGATTCCTGGTCGGCTTTAAGATCGTCTAATCTTACTTTGGTTTCCAGGTCCGATTCTGTCTTTTTTTTGCGCAACAAAAATACCAAAGCTAAAGCTACAATGCCGGCACCCAGTACAATACCGCCTGTGCGCTCAATATTTTTCAATGAAATAAAAGATGCATTTGAAGATACTTTTTTACCCGAAGCAATCTTACCCAATTTGCCTTGTGTAACCTTGAAATAAATAGGTTCAGAATGCATGGATTGATATTTTCCTGTTTCGGGATTGAACCAACTAAAATTAACCGGTGGAATGCTGTAATCTCCAGCTTTACTGATGGTAAAAGGAATTATAAAAGTTTTTGAACCGGTGATAGGAATACTTTGCTTGTCTAACGATTCTTTTATTTTAGGATCATACGATTGAAGACCTTGCGGCCATTCAATTTCCGGCACATTTACCAATTGTATATTTCCTGTACCCGATATCGTTACCAATAAATTTCCTGCATCATCAGTGTTTAATTTTTCACTTTGTAAAGCAGTGGTTATTTTGAAATTACCCACAGCGCCTTTAAACCCTTGCGGAACATTTTCTGATGGCAAAGGCTTTACATTTATTGTTACAGGATCTGTTTTCAGCGTGATTGTTTTCTCAACTACATCTTCATTGGTAAAGGGCCCACCCGAAAAGGCATCAAAGAGATCATTAAATGATCTTCGCGTTGGATCGTTTTTAAAAAAGGTAACCACTGTATTTGATTCTAGTGGTTCCAGCACAAATTTTCCTGCCTGCAAAGGATATAATTGCACTTTACGAAGTACATACATATTATATGGCTTTCCATTAAGCGTTGTTTCGGTGGCATAATCTTTTACATCTAACTCACTTACAGAAAAACCATTAAAGCTGGGCGCTGAAGTCACATTGGTTTGGGAGCGAAGATTAGAATACAATTTGAAAGAAACTACGATCGGTTCGCCCACATAGGTAGTGGTTTTGCTTACGTGTAATTCTACTTTCAGATTTTTCTTTGCCTTAGCTGTAGCATCTTCACCGGGCCTTAAAATATAATCTTCCAATCCGTTGCGCCTGACCGGATCCGGTGAAGGAGGCAATGGGGAAAATTTTTGAGAAGGTGATGAAGAGGTAGCTGCATTTTTACTTACAACAACTCTCAAAGAATTGCTTTTAAATTCTTTGCCGTTAATTATTGCGGTGGCCGGTGGAATGGTAAACTGCCCGGTGCCCAGCGGTTTTAATAAATAACCGATGGCGTCGTAATGAGAGGCATTGCCGTTATAGGAAACATAACCGGTTTCGCGGCTGGGGCCACTCACTACCTCGAAATTTTTAAAATCAGGTAGTTTCAAACTTTCAATTGAAGAAGCATTCTCAATTTTAAATTGAATCTGCAGAAATTCATTTTTTGCTATCTGGTGCTCATTGCAACTTGCAGAAAATTTTACCTGTGCCTTGCCGGTATTTATCCATGCGCAGCAAATAAGCAAAGTACATAAGTAAATGGCCCATTTTTTTAATGGTAAAATTCGCATCACGGTTATCGCTTATGATGAATTACAAATGTACCTTGCTTAACTTAAAAAAAAGGTTAACAGATAAGTACTTCTCCAAACCAAATGATAATTCTTTTATCAGATATCACCCATTTGTGGCCTGATCACAAGATCTTCAACGCAGGCATTGGGTGAAAGCATGGCTGTTGTATAAATTAATTCTGCTATATCCGACACCTTTATGAAACGCTCCTCAGGCAATCCGCTTTGTGCCCATGAATCGGTATAAACCGCACCTGAATATACAGCGGTAACCTTTATTCCAAAGGGTTTCAGCTCTTCGCGCAAATTGCGGCTGAAGCCTGCAAGGGCATATTTACTGATGCTGTATGAACCACCGTTAGCATAAGCATGTAGTGATGCAATACTGCACATGTTAAAAATGTGTCCTTTCTTTTTTTCGATCATTGCCGGGAGCAGCAACCTTGTAAGATGATAAGCACTGTAAAGATTTAAAGACATCATTTTTTCAAGGATTCCATCAGCTTCATTATAAATGCTGCCGGGGATAAAATTACCGGCATTGTTGATGAGGATATCAATCGATTTTGTTTTTTGAAAAATGGCTGTTGAGAAATTTTCTATGCCCGATTTTAATTCCAGGTCTGCTACTACTGCAGTTACATTGACATCCGCATGAATATTTCGGATTTCTTCTGCGGTTTGTAGGAGCATATCTTCATTGCGTGCGCAAATGAAAATATTATTATTGGGCTGAGCGAACCTTGATGCTAATGCTTTTCCGATACCTTTGCTTGCACCTGTGACAACAATATTCATTTTGAATTATTCGTTTTTGTAAGATGATCAAAAGTAACGAAATAGAAACCGCTTTAAAATACGATCACCTGTTTTTCGATCTCGACCATACCCTTTGGGATTTTGACAGCAATGCCAAAGATTGCCTCGAGGTTTTATATCATGAGTTTGATCTGAAATCGAGGGCTATTGACTTTGAAGCTTTTTATCAGACCTATTTAGGCCATAATGCGATTTTGTGGACGCGTTTTGAAAAAGGGTATATGTCTGCCGACGAACTTAAATGGAAAAGAATGTGGCGTACACTACTTGATTTTAAAATTGCTGACGAACGTTTGTCAAAAGATATAAGCGCTTATTATCTGGAAATTCTTCCCACACGCAAAAAAGTTTTTGAATACACCTTCGAGATCCTCGATTATCTCACCGAGAAAGGTTATCAATTGCATTTGCTCACCAATGGATTTGAAAAAACACAGAGAGGAAAACTGGCAAGCAGTAATCTTACCGGGTATTTTAAAACGATCGTCACATCGGAGATTTCTAATTCTATGAAACCTAAAAAAGAAATATTTGAATTTGCTCTAAGGCAGGTGAAAGGTTCTTTAAAAAATTCTATCATGATCGGCGATAATGTAGATGCAGATATTGCGGGAGCAGTGAACGCCGGAATGGATTGCATCTTTGTCAATCATTTAAAAAAAGAACTCAATCCTAATTGTACATATACAATCCATCATTTAAAAGACCTGGAAGAAATTCTTTAGCCATTTGTTTTGTATCAATATTTCATTCTTACCGATACTAAAGATCATCAACTCTATCAATTCCGAATCCGTTACGTAAAAAATGATTGCGTATTTTTACAGCGTTCAATGGACAACGAATGGAAAAATTAAAAAGACCTGTAAGGGTGCTCGTTGCTAAAGTAGGTCTTGATGGTCATGACCGCGGTGCAAAGGTGATTGCCACCTCTCTCAAAGATGCCGGTATGGAAGTGATTTACACCGGCCTGCGCCAAACACCTGAAATGGTTGTAAACACTGCATTACAGGAAGATGTGGATGCAATAGGGATTAGCATTCTTACCGGTGCGCACAACACTGTTTTCCCAAAGATCATGTCATTGTTGAAGGAAAAAGGAATGGATGATGTATTGGTTACCGGTGGAGGAATTATTCCTGCCGGCGATATGGAAAAGCTACAGGCGCAAGGCGTTGGAAAACTTTTTCCCCCGGGAACATCTACTTCCGATATCGCAAACTATATCACAGATTGGGTTGTTAAAAACAGAAAGTATTAAAATCAGTAAACGATAAATAAAAATGAATTTTTCTACGCTTTTATTCGAAGTTGAAAATGGTATTTGCACGATTACCATTAACAGACCCGATAAATTAAATGCGCTTAATAAAACTGTATTCGATGAATTAGATAAAGCTTTTGACGAGGTATATGCTCAGTCAGAAATTAAAGGTGTGATTATTACAGGGCAGGGTAATAAAGCGTTTGTGGCAGGTGCTGATATTTCAGAGTTCATGGAAGTAGGAGAGGATAAAGGAAGTCAGTTGGCCGAAAGAGGACAGCATATATTTTTTAAAATTGAAGATTGCCCCAAACCTGTAATTGCTGCTGTAAATGGTTTTGCATTAGGCGGCGGTTGTGAACTCGCTATGTGTTGCCATCTTCGTATGGCGAGCGATAATGCGAAGTTTGGACAGCCCGAAGTAAACCTGGGTTTAATTCCGGGATATGGAGGCACACAGCGACTTTCTTTACTTGCCGGTAAAGGGAAGGCAATGGAAATGATACTTACCGGCAATTTGATATCAGCCGATGAAGCAAAAAATTACGGGCTGGTAAATCATGTTACTACTACAGATGAATTATTGAACAAGGCCAAAGAGATATTACAATTGATAATGACAAAATCTCCTGTGGCTGTAGGAAAAGCTATCAAGGCGGTCAACACTTTTGATCACACACGTGCCGGGTTTATGGAAGAAGCAAGATTGTTTGGAGAAGTATTTAAATCAGAAGATAAAAAAGAGGGAACGAATGCATTTCTTGAAAAAAGGAAGCCATCTTTCCCCGGAAAATAAATGAAACAAAGATGAAAGAAAAAACAAAGAAAGAAGATTTCAGGATTGAGAAAGACACTATGGGTGAAGTGAAAGTGCCTGCCGATGCATATTTTGGAGCGCAAACTGAACGCAGTGTTGAAAATTTCAAGATCGCGCAGGATATTAATAAAATGCCAAAAGAAATAATAGAGGCTTTTGCATATTTAAAAAAGGCAGCCGCTGTTACCAATTTTGAAGCAGGTGTTTTATCAAAAGAAAAAATGAAACTCATCTCTGAAGTGTGTGATGAAATTTTAGATGGAAAACTGAATGACCAGTTTCCTTTGGTTGTGTGGCAAACAGGAAGCGGCACCCAAAGCAATATGAATGTAAATGAAGTGGTGGCGTATAGGGGCCATGTATTGAATGGTGGTAAACTCACAGACAAAGAAAAAATTCTTCATCCAAATGATGATGTGAACAAATCGCAATCGAGCAATGACACATTTCCTACTGCGATGCACATTGCCGCCTATAAAATTTTAAAGACGCTCACATTGCCTGCTTTAAAGTCTTTGAAGGGAACACTTGAACAAAAGTCGAAGGAATTTATGCACATTGTTAAGATTGGCCGCACACACTTTATGGATGCTACGCCATTGACATTGGGGCAGGAATTCAGCGGATATGTATCACAGTTAGACCACGGCATCCATGCTATTAAAAATACGCTGGACCATTTAAGCGAATTGGCATTGGGTGGCACCGCTGTGGGTACAGGTATTAATACGCCTCCAGAATACGCGAAGAATGTAGCGCATACCATTGCCGAGCTTACAGGCCTTCCATTTAAAACGGCTCATAATAAATTTGAATCACTTGCCGCTCATGACGCAATCGTGGAAAGCCATGGCGCATTGAAAACAGTGGCTGTGAGTTTAATGAAAATCGCTAACGACATCAGAATGCTTTCATCCGGACCGCGAAGTGGAATTGGTGAAATCCATATTCCGGATAATGAGCCGGGATCTTCTATCATGCCGGGCAAGGTAAATCCTACACAATGCGAAGCACTTACGATGATAGCTGCCCAAGTGCTGGGAAATGATGTTGCCATCAATGTTGGTGGTGCTACAGGCCATTTTGAACTCAACGTGTTTAAGCCAATGATGATCTATAACTTTTTGCACAGTGCAAGATTGATAGGGGATGGCTGTAACAGTTTTAATGAAAAATGCGCAATGGGCATTCAACCAGTGAAAGAAAAAATCAAAAAGCACGTGGATAATTCGCTTATGCTGGTAACGGCACTTAATACAAAAATCGGTTATTATAAAGCTGCGGAGATCGCACAAAAAGCGCATAAGGAAAATACAACCCTGAAAGAAATGGCTGTTAAATTAGGTTATGTTACTCCTGAGCAATTTGATGAATGGGTAAATCCTTCAAATATGGTAGGGGATTTAAATTAAAAAATTTTTTCCTTCAAAAGCACTTTTTCGGTTATTTCTTAAAAAGTAAAAACTCTCTTGAAGGGTTTTCGGTCTGGATCGAATCAGAGCGGACTATAACATAAAAGCACTGCTCCTTTTTTAAAAGTTTTGGTATGGGAAAGATGAAACATTTTGCGAAAGTTTATTTCAGTGAATAATTGTGCACCCGTACCTGCAATAGCAGGATGAATGCAAAGCTGCAATTCGTTGATAAGGTTAGCCGATAACAATTGAATAATTATACTCCGGCTGCCTACTAAAATATCGCAACCCTTTTGCTGCCTTAATTTTTTTATCAAATCAACAGGTGATGTTCTGACTAATTTTGCACTGGGCCAATCCGTATCTTTGAGCGTGTGGGAAAAAACAATTTTTTCGATCCTGTTTATAGCTATTGCAAAATCATCGAAAGACTTTTTTCCGGCAGGATGTTTAAGCAAATCGCGCCAATATAACATTAACTCATAAGTTTTACGCCCATAAAGAATCGTTTCCGACTGGTTTAAAAGTGCTGTATAATGGTCATGGATTTCATCATCAGGTAATCCTTCTGTATGATTATTTACCCCATCTATTGTGATGTTAGTGGCTGCGATAACTTTTCGCATATTTCAAACATTTATTTACAATCAGTAGGATTTATTATTTTAAAATAAATTTCGCGCTTACAGAAGCGGTTACATTAATTTTTTCAAATTCAATCGCAGGCAGGTCGCCTTCTTTTAGCTTGAGTGTGTTATTGCCACGAATTATGATTCCCGGAACTTTTCCTTGAAGTGAATTTAGTGGAGCATCATTGTCTGAAATAAAAATTGCCATTCCTACAGATTGGGAAATCGGTTTGGTTAGAGATATTGCTTTTAACCTGGCGTTTGATATTGCTTTTTCTCGGCAAGTATTTTTAATTTGTTCAATGTCGGTGTGGTCAACTCTGTCTATTGAAGCATTTGAAATCCCCAGATCTTCGAGCCTAATGAAAACCTTACTTGCTATTAATGCTGATGAAACTTTGAGATTGTACTCTTTTGATTTTAATATGTCTTTTTGTTTTAGGAAATAAAATCTGTAAGCGCTAAGAATGTCACTGGTAGTTAGATTATTTTTTGTGTCTATTCCTAACTCATTCAACGCTTCAACCATTTTGATTTCTGACTCTTCAATTGAAACTTTATTTTTACTGTCCTTTTCCGAAAGGAAGATCTTAATATAAATTTCGTTAGGAGTGATTAAAGTATCTGCATAACCCGTTACTTCGATATATGGTAGGTCAATATAGTTTTTTGTTTGAGCCTGGGTAACCGGCAAAAGCGAGAAAAGGGTTAGTGTAGTAAGTATGTATTTTTTCATAATTGAAAAATTATTATATGAACAAAAGCAACTTATTTGTATTTTAATAGATAAGCGGAAGTTTTGAGATTTTGCCTTTATCGAAATATTTATGAACCTCTCGACCAAAAAAATCATCGATACAAATCTTCGATCCTGTTTTCATTTTTCTGCAATATTATCTTTCGTTTTAAGCTCAGCTTTGGCGCTAATTCGCCGGTATCAACACTCCACTCCTCAGGAAGCAGAATGAATTTTTTCACCTGTTCTACATGGCTCAGCCCTTTATTTAATTTATCTATTTGCTGATGATAGAGGTCTAAAACATCTTTGTTTTTAAGCAAAGAAACCTTATCTGTATCTGAAATATTATTTTGATTGGCCCACTTTTTTAAATTTTCCATAGCAGGTATGATCAATGCCGAAACAAACTTTTTTCCTGCGCCTATCACCATGATATTTTCAATGTAAGGCGATTCTTTCATCCTGTTTTCAACTGCTACAGGTGCTACATATTTTCCTCCACTTGTTTTGAATATTTCTTTTTTTCTATCGGTGATCTTCAAAAATTTATTATCTATCATTACGCCGATATCCCCGGTTTTGAACCAGTCGCCGTCCATTACTTCAGCGGTATCTTCAAGGTGTTTGTAATAGCCCATCATTACATTCGGGCCTTTGCACAATATCTCTCCGTCATCTGCTATTCTTACTTCTACATCATCAATGAGAGGCCCAACGGTTCCGAACATACGGTCCTTTTCATCATAACGATTAACACTGATCACCGGCGAGGTTTCTGTGAGTCCGTACCCCTCCATGATGATTAATTTGGCAGCGGTAAATATTCTTATCAGTTTTACAGGGCATGCAGCGCCGCCACTCACAATGCAGATGATCTCATTGCCGAGCGCCTCACGCCATTTATTAAAAATGAGTTTGTTGGCAAGTGCAAGCTGTATATTATAACTGAATCCCTGGTTGGTATTTATTTCAAAGCGCTTTGCAAGGTCGTGTGCCCAGAAAAACAATTTCCTTTTTATACCTTTTAATTCGCTGCCTTTTTCCATGATTTTTTCATACACTTTTTCCAGCAGCCGCGGAACCGTAGTAAATAAATTTGGTTTTACTTCTTTAAGATTATCACTAATGGTTTCAAGGCTTTCAGCAAAATAAACGGAGATACCTTTAAACAGATAAAGATAAATGACCATCCGCTCAAAAATATGATTCAAAGGCAGGAAGCTTAATGATTTTAAATTATCTCCTGGAGGAAAACACGGGATGCTTGCCTTTACATTGCTAAGGATATTGTTGTGGCTCAACATTACGCCTTTTGGCTTTCCGGTAGTACCCGATGTGTAGATGATGGTAGCGAGATCGCCATTTTTAATCAGGGATGAAATATCTTCCATTTTTCGTATATCCTCTGGTGTTATATCATCTAATAATTCTTTCCAGCATTTTATTTTTTCACCTTTTTCAAATGTGTAAAAGGTTTTCAGCAAAGGAAGGGATGGAAGTACAGGTTCTAATTTTTCCAGGTAATTTTCGTCATTCAGAAAAATGATCTTCACGGCAGCGTCTTCCAGAATATATTGCAATTCAGATTCGCCTATGGTAGGATAGATCGGAATGAGTACGGCTCCTATTTTCTGCACGGCAAGATCGAGGAAAACCCACTCGGGCCGGTTTTTGGCTATAAGTGCAATTTTATCACGGCCTTCGGGCGTTCCATCACCAGGGCCAAGGCCAAGTTTCATCAACCCTGTACTAAGGTTATTTACAATTTTACTTACTTGCAGCGAAGTATAGGTTACATATTTGCCACCCTCTTTGCCGGCCAGCATTATATGGTCGGGTTGATTTTTAGTTTGCAGGGGGAGGCAATCAAATAATCTTGTGGGCTGTGTCATTACAGTTCATTTAGTCTGGTAGCTACATTGGCTATTTAAAGTAGTAAGATACAGAAATAATCAGATCAGAATAAAATTTAATGGTAATACTGATCGTCAGGGAACTTCAGGTTTCTGTCCGACAGGTATTTATTAAAAGCATTATATGCCTCTGAGTGTGATGATATCCAATGCTGAAAGGCGCTCAGGTTTTGCGCTGTTCCGAATATCCATTGATTATATGCTTCAAAAAGTCCATTTTCCAATAGCTGTTTGTGAATATCAAATAAAACAAACGGGAATTTTGCGGCAAAATTTCGATCCCAGTTGAGTAGAAACCTGGTGCGGATCATGGTAAGCGATTCGGGGCCTATTCCGCGAACCACAATGCTGTTTTGCTTGTTCATGCAAGTGAGGTAAGCGATCTCAAATTTATTTTTCCCTTTTGTATCTGCCAGCAGATCGGGTTCAGAAAATAATTTCTTATAACCATCCAACAAGATGTTTTTTATTTCGGCAGTGCGTGCCGAATGAGATTCGATATTGATAAAAATTTCTCCATAGATCAATCCCCAGATTTTGTCCTGGGACAAATAGTAATATTTAGCGGCATTGTAATAATTACCCGGAAAAGATGGATCTGATTTGATTCCCTTTTCCCATTGATTGATAGAAGAATAATCTTTCATATTCCATAGAAGTTCTCCATAATCATTGTAAAGGGGACCGCTTTGCGGAAAGTTTTTTATAGCTTTTTTATAAAGTTTTTCCGCTTCTTTATTGTCTCCGGTTCTTTTGTAAATCATTCCGGCTATCTGATAGGTTTGCTCATCCACATTATCCTTGTCCAAAAATGATTTAATTGCAGAAAGTGCCTTTGCATTATCGCCAAGCATATAAAAACTCAGAGCCAGATCTTTGGCAACGCCGATATTTTTTTGATCGCGTTCCATGGCCCTTACCAGTATCAATGATGCATTGGCAAAATCGCCTTGCTTCATAAATTTTTTTGCATTTTCATGAAGCGTGGCTACGTCTTCCTGTTGTGCTATTGCAGGTGCCAGCATTCCCAAAAAAACAATGGTAAGGATCATTCTTCTCATGTGGTAAAGATATAATTTCTGCACAGATGTGATATTTCTGATCTCCATTTAAAATGTTATAAACCGCCTTTGAAAAGCACTTATTTCCACTTTTTTTAAAAAAATATTTGGCTCCGGAAAAAAGGCGATGTAAATATGAAAAGATATTAAGATGATTTTCTTATTTTTCAAGCCTATTTTTTTTACTACATGCACACTGCTTCCAAAAAAGTGATCAATGGCTGGGCGATGTATGATTGGGCCAACTCGGTTTATAATCTTGTGATCACTACCACCTTTTTTCCGGTGTATTACACCGAAATGACCTCTGCGGCGCCCTTTAATGGACAGGTTACTTTTTTAGGCAGAACATTTGTGAATACGGCATTATATAATTATGCGCTGGCATTCACTTACCTGATCGTGGCTTTCACATTGCCAGTGCTAAGTTCGATAGCAGACTATAAAGGCAATAAGAAAAAGTTCATGCAAGCCTTTTGCTACACGGGCGCTGTTGCGTGTAGTACCATGTACTTTTTTACACCGCAATATTTTGGATTGGGCGTTGTATGTATGATGGTGGCTGCGTTTGGGTTTTACAGCAGTCTTGTATTTTATAATTCTTATTTGCCTGAGATTACTTCTGAAAAAGATCGTGACAGAGTGAGTGCAAAAGGATTTACGTTTGGTTATATCGGTAGTGTACTGATGCAAATGGTGGGGTTTGCATTGGTTGTATTTTGGGATAAAATACCATTTCTGAAAGGAGAGGGGCAGGCGGTAAGATTTACATTTTTATTGGTCGGGATTTGGTGGATTGGTTTTTCTCAAATTACCTTCAGGCGATTGCCAAAGCCTTTGGCAGCACAGAAAGAAAAGCAGGCAAAAAATTTCCTCTCGGGTGGTTTTATCGAATTAAAGTCGGTGTTTTTTCAATTGATCAAAATGCCTGTGATCAAAAGATTCTTATTTGCGTTTTTCTTTTACAATATGGGTGTACAAACGGTAATGCTTGCTGCTACCAACTTTGGAAGTAAAGTGCTTAATTTACCTGCCTCAAATTTGATCATTACTGTTGTGTTAATTCAATTGGTTGCAATAGCCGGAGCTTATTTAATGGCAACATTGTCTTCCAGGTTTGGTAATCTTCGTGTACTCATTGCTGTTGTAATGTTCTGGATTGGCATTTGTGTAGCCGGATATTATATGCAAACGGCGATGCATTTTTATTTACTGGCGGTAGGGGTAGGGCTGGTAATGGGCGGCATTCAATCGTTGAGCCGCAGTACTTATGCCAAACTGATGCCACCCACAAAAGACACTGCTTCCTTCTTTAGTTTTTATGACGTATCTGAAAAAGTGGCCATAGTAATCGGATTAAGTACCTTTGGTTTAATAGAAGAGCAAACAGGAAGCATGCGTAATTCGGTGCTTTCGCTGATGCTGTTTTTTGTAATAGGTGGTATCGGATTATTATCAGCATTAATCCGCCAGCAAAAAGAAAAATCTTTACAACAATGAAACTTCACGTAATCCATGCGGGTAATTTTAAATTGGACGGAGGCGCAATGTTTGGCGTGGTTCCTAAAAGTATGTGGCAAAAACTCAATCAGCCCGACGAAAAGAATATGTGTACGTGGGCAATGAGATGTTTACTGATTGAACAGGATGGCAGGCTGGTATTGATCGACAATGGAATGGGAGACAAGCAGGATGCGAAGTTTTTTGGCCATTATTATTTACATGGCGAATACACTCTTGAAAGATCGCTGCAGACGCAAGGATTTTCAAAGGATGATATTACAGATGTATTTCTCACCCATTTGCATTTTGACCATTGCGGCGGATCCATCATTAGAGAAGGCGATAAATTGGTTCCTGCATTTAAGAATGCAACCTATTGGAGCAATGAAAAGCATTGGCTGTGGGCTACCGAACCCAATGACCGGGAGAAAGCCAGTTTCTTAAAAGAAAATATTTTGCCCATTCGTGAATCAGGCAAATTGAAATTTATTGAAACCAAACAAGGTGTACAATTTATGAAAGATGTGAGCATCCGGTTTGTAAATGGACACACAGACCACATGATGCTTCCTCAAATAAATTATAAAGGCAAAACGATTGTATATATGGCCGACCTGTTGCCATCAGAAGCACATATTCCGATTCCTTATGTGATGGCTTATGATACCAGGCCCTTACTTACACTGGACGAAAAAAAAATCTTCCTAAAGGAAGCGCAGGAAAAAGACTTCATCCTGTTTTTTGAGCATGATCCTCAAATAGAATGTTGTGATCTGCAAATGACAGATAAAGGTGTAAGGAGCAAAAACATGTTTCCACTTTCATCAATCATCGAAAACTGATCAGCGAAGTAAGAGGATGTCTCAGGTTTCTGTAGCCCATCATATCCACCTTAATCGATCCAACAGAAATCGGACTTTCTGCACGCAGCAATAAGTGATTTTCATCATCGCTTACCCATACTGTCATTTTTTCGCCACCTTCAAATATAGAACCTTTAAGCAGCAAGGGTTTGAATTTGATTGCACGAAATTTTCCATATTTTGTTTTTACAGTTTCTTTACCTTCATAGCGCAGGTACATGTGGTAGATTTCATCATCCAGAAACATGTCAAAAGGAATTTTGTCGCCTTTTTTATATTTTGAAAAGTCAATATTACGGGCATAATAAACCGCGCTGATAATATCCTGAATGCAGGGCGTAACTTTAAATACGCCATTGGTGCTTACAGCCGTACGGTTATTATGATTAAAGGTTACGTTGTTGTAAATGGTAGAACCACCTTCATACACATTTCTTATAAATTTCACCGGCAGCATCGTGGCTGTATCTATATAAGATTCATATTTATCGCGCACTTTATAAAAATTATCAAAGAAGGAATAAGTAGTTCCTGTGCCTACACAATGATAAACTGTTTTACCATTAAAGCGCGTAAGTGATGTGGTAAATTTGGCTTCACCTGCTCCCACATACATTCCCAATGTGGAATAATAAACTTTCATGGTCACTTCTTCTCCGGGCCCGAATGCTGTATTCTTAATGCCACAAAATTTTTGATCATCATCCTGAAAAGGCAGCATCAATAAAAGTGCTGTAAAAAAATAAATCAATTTCAATGCTTACTGTCTTTAAAAAATTTAATACTTAATATCATTATACTTCCGAGCAGCGCCGGGAAAAACAAGTTTAGGATCCAGATACCAAATGTAGTACCTATAATTCCGATTGTATTACTGCTGTATATTCCAAGCAGTGCTACACTGAATTTTCCTCTAATACCCAAATCTGCTATGGCAAAAGAAGGAACAACGGCCATTACAAGGAAAAGGATGGCAATGAGCCAAAATCCCATATTCCATGAAATAGCAATATCCAGCGATTGCCATAATAACAGGTATTGTAAGACGAAAACAATATAACGAAAGAAAGATAGCAGCAGCAGCCTTAACAATAGTTTAGCGTTAAAATCATCTAAAACCTGGATGTAGGGAACGATTTTTTTTGCGGCAGGAATTTTTTCAACCAGCCGGATGAGCCATGCTAATTTGAAAAATAAAAGTATCACAATCGCACATACAATACATGAAATGATTAACAATACTTCTATCCAAAAGTGAGATAATCCCATGATTTCCCCATCAGCAGGTAAAATAAAAGTAAGTAGATAAGAAAGACCGACACATCCCATTACCAGGGTTATAATCAACTGGCTTATAGATCCTGCAATTGATAATGAGATGGCTTTCAGCCTGCTTCCTTCTTTGATATAAAGAATTCTTCCCCCGTATTCTCCTATTCTGTTGGGTGTGTTTATAGAAAATGTAATACCACTTAGTACAGATTTGTAAGCTGTATAAAAGCTTAGCGACTGAACAGGGCGCGCAAGTAATTGCCATTTTAGCGCTTCAAATCCCCAATTAAAAAAAACAAGAATTACTGCCAGCCAAAATTTCCAAGCCTTTGGTCCGAAGGGAGCTTCTTTCATCAACAATAAGGAATCATAGAGATGGGGTTGACTTTTTACCTGGTCGTATAAAGAATAAAACAGCCACCCTGCAAGCACAGGTGCGAGTACATATTTGAATAATATTTTAATATTTTTGTTAACCCGAATCATGTAGATTTACCAACAACGCCAACCAATAGCCGTAAAAATAGAACTCAATTGTCTAAAACATCAAAAATCATCCTTGGAATTGACCCCGGCACCATCATTATGGGATTGGGTATTATCGAAATAACAGGTTCTAAGGCTTCACTGGTAATGATGGATGCTATAAAATTTTCTTCTAAAACGGATGCTTATACGAGGTTGAACATGATACACCGGAAAGTGACAGAAGTGGTAAAAAAAAATGCTCCCAATGAATTGGCGATAGAAGCACCTTTTTATGGTAAGAATGTGCAAAGCATGCTTAAACTCGGACGTGCCCAGGGAGTGGCTATTGCTGCTGCCATGCATGCCGGTATCCCTGTGGTTGAATATTCCCCACGAAAAATAAAACAATCAATTACCGGCAATGGAAATGCTGATAAACTCCAGGTGTTGAAGATGCTTCAACGAATATTGAACTTTACTGATCAACCGCAATATATGGATGCAACTGATGCGCTTGCTGTTGCTTTGTGCCACCATTTTCAGGGAAGTGCAATAACAAATTCTACCTCCACCAAAAAGGCAAATGATTGGAAAGATTTTTTGCAAAAAAATCCGGAACGCCGCGGTTAATAAATCTTTTTACCAAAGAGGCTTTAAGAGATTAATTTTTTTTGCAGGCACAGGTAATTGCTTTTTTGTTGATTTTAATTCATGATCACTTAATAGGATTGCTTCTGAAAATTCGCCTGACAATTCAATAATGTAATGCTGATCTATAAAGGTTCTTTGTCTTCGTGATGACGCCGAAAAATCGGTTTTTCCATTGATCAGAATTTCAATGGGTTTTTCTTTTTCAAGTATTGCCACTTGAAAATTTTGCCTTTCGGGAAGTCCTACAGAAAAATATCCATAATTGAGATGCAGTTCCATCGGGTCGTTCCACTTTATTTTAAAAATATCCAATTCGATGTGAGCATTTTTTTGAAAGCATTGATTTTGATACATCACATCAGTGGCGTATGGTTTTGCGCCATCTTCCAAAGTAATCAATTGGCAATTATTTAGGTGAACATTATTCCCAATAGATGCGGGCAGATAAAGTTGATTGTTTAACACAAATCCTGATCGGCAATCGAATGGCTTCCAAACAAGTTTTTCCTTTCTGTCAGAAAATGCTTTCTCATCTTTTCCGTATAAATAGATCTTCCTGAATATTTGTATCGCCTTTACCGGATGTGTGAAGCGCAAGGTTTGCAGAGCCATTGATAGGAGGAGAAAGTATTTTTAAAAATTATGGATAAAAGTGCTTTTGAAGGCACAAAAAAATCCTGAAAGTTTCAGGATTTTAAAAATTAGTTTTTAAAGATGTTGTAGTATTTTTTTTTGCGTTTCGGCAAGTTGTTCTTTTGTAGGAGATAATTTTTTCCGCGTAAAGTTTAAATCATTGGCACTGTTTAATGGTACCAGGTGCATATGTGCATGAGGAACTTCAATGCCTACCACGCTCATACCACAACGATTACAAGGGAATGTTTTTTCAATAGCTGCGGCAATCGGTTTTGCAAATACCAATATTTCCGAAAGCAATTCGTCGGACTGATCAAAAAATTTATCTACTTCCATTTTTGGAATTACCAATGTATGCCCCTCTACGAGCGGATTGATATCAAGGAAAGCAAAAAATTTTTCATTTTCTGCTATTTTATAAGATGGTAATTCTCCGTTAATGATCCTGGTGAAAAGAGTCATAATCTTTGTATGTTAGGCATGCAAAAATCGTTCATTACAGGGAAATATTTTCTATTTTAAATTTCATAAGTCCGGCAGGAACTTTTATTTCTGCAATATCACCTACAGATTTGCCAAGCAACCCGCTTCCTACAGGAGAAGTTGCTGAGATCTTTTTCAATTTCAGATCTGCCTCTTTTTCAGATACGATCTGGTAAGTAACTGCTTTTTTGGTGCTCATGTTGGTAACAGTCACCTTTGTAAGTATGCTCACTCTGCTGGTGTCAAGGGTGCTTGCATCCACTATTTTGGCAGTAGCTATCGCACTTTCCAATTGCTTTATTTTTGCCTCAAGCAGGCCCTGGGCTTCTTTGGCGGCATCATATTCTGCGTTTTCTTTCAGGTCGCCTTTTTCACGGGCTTCGCCGATTGCTTTTGAAACAGCTAAACGATCAACGGCCTTCATACGCTGAAGTTCGGCCTGCATTTGCTCGAAAGTCTCTTGTGTAACATAGTTTACCTGAGTCATAAAATCAATTTAAATAAGTATAAAAAATAAAGTGAAAAATAAAAATACAAGCTACCTGTCGGGAAGTATCGCCTTTGACTTAAGAATCAAAAGCGCATTTTCGGAGAAAAACTGACAAGTACAACATTGAATTTTTGTGTTGGTATTTTAAACAAAAAAAATACAACGCCCCGGTTTTTACGCAAGGCGTTGTATATGCACACAAATATAAATAATTATTCGGAAAAAACTACAGTTCCAGTTTTTTCAACAAAATTTTTGACATTTTTAAAAAAGCTTCGTGGCTGTAACCGGCAATATGTGGTGTTATAACCACATTAGGCATTTTAAAAAGCGTATGCATTTGTCGTTTTTCCGCCTCGGTATATTGATCGGGCTTTTCATTTTCAATAACATCCAGTCCGGCAGCCGAAATTACTCCGTTCTCAAGCGCATTTATTAGTGCTGAAGTGTCGGTTATTTTGCCACGGCAGGTGGATAAAAAAACAGGCTGTTTTTCTGTATTATTAAAAAACTGCAGGTTGGCGTAGTGGTAGGTTTCTTCTGTAAGGGGCAGATGCAGGCTGATCACATCAGCTCTTTTAAGCAGTTCAGCTTTAGAGACTTCTTTGATCTTTTCATCACCAAAACCGGATTTATATTTATCATGTGCTAAAATTGTCACATCAAACCCTGATAAGATTTTTGCAAACGCAGCACCTGTATTTCCATATCCAATAATACCAATGGTTTTACCCTCTAATTCAATTCCTCTGTTGGCCTGCCGGATCCATTTTCCCTCTTTAACTTCCTGGTAGCTGCTGTTTATTTTGTTGGTAAGATTTAAAAGTAATCCAAGTGTGTGCTCTGCTACGGCATTGCGGTTACCTTCGGGGCTGCTGATGCATCTAATTCCTTTGGCTGAAGCATAATCAACGTCAATTAATTCCATACCGCTTCCCAGCCTTCCGATCCACCTCAGGTTTATCGCGGCATCTATCACGGGTTTTTCTATCTTAATTCTTGTGGTGACAATTAGCCCCACGGCTTTTTCTACAATTGACAAAAGTTCGTTGTAGCTGATCTTTTCAGCATAAACTACATCATACCCTTTATCTTTTAATTCAGAAATGAGCCAGGGGTGCACTGGTGCAGTAATAATTACTTGAGATGCCAATTTCAATCAATTTAAATTGCCGCTATCATACTTATTTCTACGTTTACATCGCGGGGTAATCCTTTTACAGCTACGGTTTCGCGGGCAGGTGCATCATCGCCAAAATGTTTTCCATATTCTGCATTTACAGTTGCGAATAAACTCATGTCTTTTAAAAAAATAGATGTTTTTACCACCTGCTTAAAATCCATTCCGGCTTCTTTTAAAATGGCTTCAAGGTTTTTCATGATTTGCGCTGTTTCGGTGGTCACATCAGGATTATTCATTTCGCCGGTGGAGGGATCCATAGCTACCTGTCCTGAAATAAATAGAAAGCCATTTGCTTTTACTGCCTGGTTGTAGGGGCCGATAGGTGCCGGAGCTGCATCTGTTTTTACAATTGATTTATTCATGTAATTCATTTTTTTTGAGAAACAATGGTGCAAAAGTATCATTCATTTAACAAACCTATTTTTGCAAAAAGAATTGATATGAAGGTGTTGATTTGTGCCAACGAAGAACAGCAAAAAGAAATCACGAACGAATTTTATGCAGCAGATAATAATCTGGTCTTCGTTAGTAAGGTTCCTGAAATGAAAGAAGATTTCGATGCATTCTTAATATTGAATACAGATATTTCAGAAGTTGATTTGAGTCTATTTGGCGACAAATTTGTGTTTGTAAATGAAGTGATTCGTACCAATTACGAATTACAATTGCCTGGTAATGTATTTCGATTGATCGGGTGGCCGGGTTTTTTATCAAGGCCCCTTTGGGAACTGAGCGGAAAAAAAGATAGGGAGGCCGAAAAGGTGATTTCATTATTGGGCCGCCAGACGGTATTTGTAGCAGATATTCCGGGACTGGTATCTGCATCGGTTGTTTCAATGATCATTAATGAAGCACATTTTGCAAAAGAGGAAAGTATAAGCTCTGAAAATGAAATTGATTATGCAATGAAATTGGGTACAAATTATCCCTTAGGTCCTTTCGCATGGGCAGAAAGGATCGGCAAACAAAACGTGAACAATTTATTAAAAAGATTATCGCAGGATTTCTTACGATATGAACCTTCAGATCTGTTAAAATAATGGAACGCATCTTAATTATTCATACCTCACTTTCAGAGGCGTTTGTGATGCTTGCTGACAAAGAAAAGATCATAGCAGTTAAAGAAAATAATCAACCCAAAGAGCATGCATCTTTTTTGCACGCTACAATTAATGATCTATTGAAGAAATTGGATTTGAAGCCCTCAGACATTTCAGCAGTAGGAGTAACGACAGGGCCGGGAAGTTATACAGGAATCAGAGTAGGCTTATCGGCTGCCAAGGGAATATGTTTTGCATTGAATCTTCCGCTTATTGGATGTAATACTTTAGAGTTGCTGGCCCATGAGGCGCTTCATAATTGTAACTCAGAAAAGGCAGTCATTTCCCTGATACATGCCAGGCAGAAGGAATATTTTGTGGCAGTATACAATTATCAACTGACGGTTATTCAACCACCTTCGCATTTAATTATTTCGGAAGATACTTTTAGGGAAATTAAAGGTCAGAAATGGGTGGTTACATTGAATGATGATGAAATTAAATCATTGTTATACGGTCCGCAATTTCAATATGTAAACCTTAATAAATTAGATGCTGAAAAGGCTTATTTATTATTTCAAAAAAGGTGGTTAAACAATGAGTATTCCGACGTTGAAAACGCAGCGCCGGTATATTTGAAAGAAGCCTATACAACTCATCCTCTCAATTAAGTTTTAATAAATTATTAAACGTAAAATTTTTAATGTGTTTGTATCTTTGTACGCATTAAAAAACCAATTTGTTATACACCAAACTCAATGGAAAATCACATGAATTTAACAGAAACAACACCTCTTTCTTTTTCAGGAAATGGAAAGATAAAGACGGAGGGACCTTTGACAGAAGCGGATTATATTAAAATTAAAAAAGCGGCTCTTGTATTAAGAGCGATCAATCATAAATTGCGACAATTGATCATTAAAACAATTTATGAGCACAAACGTATTTCCGTTACTGATCTTTATGTAAAATTACGTCTTGAACAATCGGTTGCTTCGCAACATCTTGCCATTTTGCGCAAGGCAGACATTGTATCCACTGTAAGAGAAGGAAAGTATATTTATTATACAGTGAATTTTGACAGAATTGAAGAGATCATGACGTTCGTAAAAAACCTTATTGACTAAATTAAATTGCACAAGATGGTTTCCCGCATTTCGGTTGAAGAATTTAAAGAGTTGATGGAAAGCGGGTCTTTAGTTGTAGATGTGCGTGATCCACAAGAATTTACTTCCGGGTTTGTGCCCGGAAGTATTTTTTTGGAATCCAACTCAATCGCAGCTTTTGCACCTGCGTTTATTGACAAAAGCAAACCTTTAATAATCGTTGGTAATCAGGGAGAGGAAAAAACCATCATCAATTTATTGCAGCAGGCTGGCATTGATACTGTAAAAGGATTTTTGAATGGTGGTTTTCAGTCATGGCGTGGAGCGCATGAGCCTGTAGACATGGTAATTGATATTGAAGCGGATGAATTGGCAATGGACTTCCGATTTGATAAAAATATGCTGTTAGTCGACCTGCGACCCTTTAATGAATATAAAGAAGGGCATGTTCAGGATTCGATCAATATTCCGGTAGAAGAACTGGCCGATGTGGCACAGGTTGCAAGCCTCGATGAGGAAGGGTTTATTTACCTGTATTCTGAGCAATCATCCCTGAGCTGTACAGCAGCATCAATACTTAAAAAACATGGAATTCATCATATACACATTGTAAATGGAGGTTGGAATAAAATCAGTCAAATGAATAATATTCCTGTAAAAAAACTAGATGTTAAACCTGAAAATAACAAAAAGGCGATATGATTTAATATCGCCTTAGTTATTTCTTTTTTTAAGAGTTACCAACCTTTTTTAGCAACTCCATCCTTTATCGCCTGATTTGCTCTCTCTTCACTAAGCATGGTGGTCATTTTGTTTCCTTTACCATCATTTCCCTGGGCCATGTAGCCGCCGCGTGATGTTTTTGTAATTACTGCATCTTGCATGGGTACATTCTTTTCTTTTGTTTTCATGCAATAGGCGGTTATCATTTTTGACATACTTGATAAATTTTTTGGGTTGAATAATTTGTTACTTATCCAAAGCCGCATGGCTAAGGGTGATGTAAATGTAGTATTTTATGATTATTTGAGCGTTTTTTTTAACATGCGGGAAAACCTTAATCAATCTCTGTCATTTTTAAATTTTGCAAGATTTAACCGGAGAATATATTTCAAGTACATTTCATAACTGTATTCGAGGCCTGTACCACTGGTCATCTTTTCACGCAAATCTTTATAGGGTATAAACCTGAAATCGAAAAAAAGATTTTTATAAATTTCTTTATCAAAAATGAAACTCACAATTACTAATTCACGGTTTTTTTCAACGAGGCCGGGATATTTTTCTGAAATTGATTGAAATAATGAATTTCCCCTTGGAGCAATATATCCTGAGCTATTCCAATATCTGAGATCTATTCCTAAATTTTTAAAATCAAAAAGCAGGTGTGATAGAAATCCATTTCCTTCATTAAAGGGTTGTAATTTGTTGCCGGATACATCTTTATAATTCACATAATAATTGTCAAACACCACATTGTTTAAAAACCTACCCTGCTTTTTATAGGTGAGGCTCAATCCTAACGCTGTATTGGTCAATGATTGTAAAGGTTGATTGGTTACATCCACCTGACCTCCTTTATGAGAATAGAGTAATTGAACAGGAATTGAAACTTTCCACTTGCTGTTATTTACTACATTAAATTTTCCCGAGTATCCAATGTCAAACTCTTCCTTAAAATCATCACCGGGATGGATCGCTTTTCTCCAGTTTAAATACAGGTCGTGCTCGTAAGGTTTTGTATCTACCATAAACTGAAATCCGTTTTCCAATCTTTCGTTGATAAGCCATTTATAATCATAAATCGGTTCGATAAAACCATGATTGATGCCACCTTCAAGCGTGCCCAAAATATAGGAGCTGTGTTTTGCTTTATATTTTACAGAAAATGTTGGAGCAATTGCAGTGTAATGAGGCCTTCCAAATTCTTTTTGCAAATAAATACCTCCTTTAATAATAAATTTCGGGGATACCTGGTAGCTTAATTCCGGAATCAATTGATAGCCGAATAAAGTACCACTCAATGGAATATTGCCAAACCATTCTGTATTGTGGAGATAGTTCAGGTTGTATAAATTAAAAGAGAGTTTCTGGCTATCGGCAACTTCGATCGGGGTATTGTATTTAAAAGTGGGATAATCCATTTGCGCAAAAGAAGTAAATGAGCACATTAACAGGAAAACGCAGATCAGTTTTTTACTAAATGGCATGTAGAATAAAAAATTTTGCTGCAATAATAAAAGTTTTTCTATCAATGCCACCATGAAGGGCGGTAAATAAAAACGGCCGGTGAATTCACCAGCCGTCTAAAATTAAAGAATCAATTTATTTTTAAACATCCAGTTTTGCGTATTTGGCATGGCTTTCAATAAACTCTCTTCTTGGGGGCACATCATCACCCATCAGCATACTGAAAGTGCCATCAGCATCCACAGCGTTTTCAATAGTCACTTGTTTAAGGGTGCGCGTATCCGGATTCATGGTTGTTTCCCATAATTGATCGGCATTCATTTCACCTAAACCTTTGTAACGCTGAATGGTGACTGAATCCTCCTTACCTGCTGCTTTTTCCTGAATCCATTTTTTCCTCTCTTCGTCTGTCCATGCATAAGCCTGGTCTTTTCCCTTCTTAAGGCTATATAATGGAGGTTGTGCAATGTAAACGTATCCCTGCTCTACCAGCTCTTTCATGTAACGATAAACGAAAGTAAGAATGAGTGTGGCAATGTGGCTGCCATCCACATCGGCATCCGTCATAATGATAAGTTTATGATACCTGAGTTTGCTGGTATCCAATTCCTTTGGATCTTCAGGGGTTCCGATCTTTACGCCCAATGCGGTAAAGATATTTCTAATCTCTTCATTATCGTAGATCTTATGTTCCATTGCCTTTTCAACATTGAGGATCTTACCCCTCAATGGAAGGATTGCCTGGTAACTTCTGTCGCGGCCTTGTTTGGCAGTACCACCTGCAGAATCTCCCTCTACCAGAAACAATTCACAGCGGAATGGATCTTTGTCGCTGCAGTCGGCAAGTTTACCAGGTAGTCCACCACCAGTAAGAACGTTTTTACGCTGAACCATGTCCCTTGCTTTCTTTGCAGCCGCACGTGCCTGCGCAGCAAGGATCACTTTCTGAATAATGGTCTTTGCATTTTTGGGATTCTCTTCCAGGTATGCGGTCAATATTTTGCTGAGCGTACTATCCACCACACCCATCACTTCATTATTTCCAAGCTTTGTTTTTGTTTGTCCTTCAAATTGTGGCTCGGGAACTTTTACAGATATTACCGCACTTAATCCTTCGCGGAAATCATCACCCTCAATCTCAACTTTCGCTTTCTCAAATAATCCTTCACGTTCGCCGTAGCTTTTAAAAACACGGGTTACAGATCTGCGAAAGCCGGAAACATGTGTACCACCTTCTATGGTGTTGATATTATTTACATAGCTGAATAAATGCTCCTGATAGCTTGTGTTATAAATCATAGCTACTTCTACTGTCACATTTGTATTTTCATCAAATCCTTCGCAGTAAATAACAGCCGGAAGCAATGGCTGGCGGTTTGCATTTTTATCAATTTGTTCTACAAATTCTACAATACCACCTTCACTATAAAAAGTTTTAGAATAAATCTTTCCTTCTTCATCCAGCTCGCGGCGATCTCTTAAAATGATCGTGATCTTTTTGTTTAAATAAGCCAGTTCGCGTAATCTTCCTTCAAGTATGTCACGATTATATTCAGACACAATGAAGATCGATTTATCCGGTAAAAAAGTAACACTGGTACCGGTCATATCGCTTTCACCAATTTCACGCACTGAATATTGCGGAATACCTTTTTCATATTCCTGCTCAAATATTTTTCCTTCGCGTTTTACATTTACTTTAAAATGCGAGCTCAGCGCGTTCACACAACTTACACCTACACCATGCAATCCACCACTTACTTTGTACGTGTTTTTGTCAAACTTTCCACCGGCATGTAATACGGTCATTACCACTTCAAGAGCACTTTTACCCTCTTTTTTCATAATGCCGGTAGGAATGCCACGTCCATTATCTTCAACTGTGATACTATTGTCTTCATTGATGGTTACAATGATTTTTGAACAATAGCCTGCGAGAGCTTCATCTATTGAGTTATCTACTACCTCATATACAAGGTGGTGCAAGCCTTTTACACCTACATCACCTATATACATGGCGGGGCGTTTCCTTACCGCTTCCAAACCTTCTAATACCTGAATACTGTCCGCGCCATAAGCCGGCTTTGGGGTAGTTAACTCTTCTGCTGTTTCTGCCATAAATTTTTGATAAACAAGAACTGTTGTTCTTTAAAATTGAGAATGGGCAAATTTACGAAAATGAAGGGGTAATTCCTAAATCAAAACCTACTGTTTGTGAACAAATATTACTTTAAAATGTTAATAATTTTATATCTCATTTCTGCACCCAAGACCTAAGTCACTTTCCGGTTTCTTTTTCTTGTATCTTTGCACTCCGAATGGAAGCTATAGACCGCATATTATCAATCTCTGCAGGCTTGCCGGTAGCATTCGAAGATCTTGAATTAATTCAGCAAAAAACACAGGAAATTCCAGGCTCGGTACATTATGTAATTAACAGATATAAAAGACCTGATCATATCTCTTTGGAAGACATGGGCATGCTGGTATATAATTACAAAGATTCAGGTAATGACAACGATAAAAATCTGGAATTGGTTTTTTGCATTTCCGGCAACAGATATTGTAAAAAATACGATGAAGAATGCAGTTTTTGCAAACATTCCCAATCGCATGAATGCGGAGAAATGATCCCCACTATTGACATTGCTTTCTTCAGGTTCGATCATGTACAATTAAGCCAGTATTTAAAAGGAGTTAAAACCACTAATTTCTCAGAAAATATTCTCCACTTCCGTCACGAATCTACATTCAGTAAAATTCTTCCACTTTGCGGAAAAGTTCATAATGTACTCAACGATTTGATGAATCATACTTATACAGACAGTATGGAAAATATTTTCATCAATGCACAAACGCAAATGCTGCTGCTTTATTCAATGGATTGCATGGCAGGAGAGGGGATAGAGCAATTTACCTGTAAGTTTTTAGCAAATGAAGAAGATCGTCAGAAAATTGCTCTGGCGCGCGAAATACTGATAGATCATATTTGCGAGCCGCTAACCATTCGGGAGTTGAGCAGAAAAGCTGCTATCAATGAATGTTACCTTAAAAAAGGCTTTAAAGAACTTTATGGCACTACCATCTTTGATTTTTTTCAAAACCAGAGAATGGAACACGCTAAATATCTTTTATATGAAAAAGGACTTACAGTTACGGATGTGTCAAACCTGTTAGGTTATAGTTCAATCAGTCATTTTTCTACCGCTTTTAAAAAACATACCGGCTTAAAGCCCTGTGAGCTCCTGCTCCGATAATTTTTCCTTTTTTAAAAATTCGTACAAAAAGTGCTTTTGAAGCATTCTGAAATAGGGAAATGGATTTTCCTTTAAAGAAGTTTATAATTCTGTGAAGGAATTTTTTTCATCCACCCCTTAAATTAATACGAATTGTCAAGCGCCGGCACGATTAAAATGACAATAGTATGATAAAACTTACAAGTGGTAACATCAATTTTGCAACCGGCAGTATGAAACAGAAGGTCTTTTTATTTTTATTGGCTTGTTGCAATGTATTTTCTGCAATGAGCCAGGAAAGAACAGATTCCACCGGAAAAATTTTGGACGAGGTAGTTGTAACAGCTACACGCACCGAAAATAAGATCAGCAATGTGCCCTTGCCTATGCAGGTAATAGGCGCCCAATCCATCAATTTATCAGGTTCGCAAAAACTGATAGATATTTTAGAAATGCAAAGCGGACTTGTAATTGCCAATAACCCGCTGGGTACATCACTTCAGGGGTATCCTAATCCCTTTGGCAGCGGAATTCAACTGCAAGGGCTTGATCCAGCATATACACTGATACTACTGGATGGTGAACCGCTCACCGGGCGCAATGCCGGCATTATCAATCTTGGCAGAATAGCCGTGGGAAATATCAAACAAATTGAAATACTGAAAGGCCCGGCAACAAGCCTTTACGGCTCGGATGCATTGGCAGGTGTGATCAATATCATCAGTGAAACTCCAAAAAATAATTATCTCGATGCCAGGTTGCATTATGGAACCAACAATACGCTCGGAATCACTGCCTCAACAGGTATTATAAAAGGAAATACTGTATTTGAAATATTTGCCAACAGGTATAGCAGTGACGGATATGACCTCGATAAAAATATTTACGGAAAGACGATCGACCCGTATACTGATTACTCGTTCAGCGGAAAAATGATCTCGGAATGGAACGATAAAAATAAATTAACGCTTTCGGGAAGATTTTTTACCGAAAAGCAGTTCAATAATTATATGATCTATCCTGATGGTCAGCCCAGTGTAGTTTCCGGTACATCGGTAGAAACCGATGAAAGTGGCTTTTTGAAATGGAATCATAAAGTTAACGGTAAGGTGAATTATCACGCAAGTGTGTATGTGACAGGATACAGCAATGATGCTAACGCCTATCTGCAAAAAAATGATTCGCTTTATGAAAATATTTCTCTCGACCAATTACTTGTACGGCCTGAATTACAATTCAATATAGGCGCTCCCAAAGCCTTGTTTATTTCAGGTGTCGGATACAATTTTGAAAAGATCAACTCATCACGATATAGCTCTAAAAAGGATATGGATTCGTGGTATGCCTTTGTGCAGAAGCAATGGCAGTGGAAAGAAAATTTTAATATTATTGCAGGTGCCCGGTTTGATAAAAATTCTATCTATAATGCACAGCTCAGTCCAAAACTGGCTTTAGCGTATAAAATTAATCCATCCTTTATTTTAAAGGGTAGCATTGGCGCAGGATTTAAAGCCCCGGATTTCAGGCAGCAGTTTTTAAATTTTTCGAATAGCCTTATAGGTTATACCATTCTGGGAGCAAAAGAATTGGGAGAAGGATTAATAGATCTTCAAAATTCAGGGCAATTAGACAAATCTGTGAATATCACTCCTTATTTAAATGGTGTTACACTCACGCCCGAGAAATCGATAGGAATTAATGTGGGAGCCGATTATACATTTGGAAATAAAGCTGTTTGGAAATTAAACCTCTTTAGAAATGATATCAGCAACCTGATCGAAAGCTATAATCTGCCTTTCAGTAAATCAAATAATCAATCTATATTTTCTTACAAAAATCTGAACAAGGTTTTCACCGAAGGAATTGAAACAAATTTTTCTTACAAGCTGGACAATCACTTTTCTGTTTTTGGGGGTTATCAGTTTTTAATTGCTAAGGATAAAGATGTGATCAAAGAGATAAAAGCAGGTAAATTATATAAGCGCGATCCGGAAACAAATGTAACCACCCTGGTGAGGATCGAAGAGTATAAAGGATTATTTAATCGCAGTAAGCATACAGCTAATGCCAGGATTCAGTATCGTAATGATAATAAGGGAGTCACAGCGTTTCTGGCCGCAAAGTACAGAGGACGGTATGGATTCAGCGGATTGGATGATTTCCAGGATGGCAATGAAATACTGGATAATGAAAAAGAATTTGTAAAAGGATTTGTGTTAATGAATGCAACCCTTTCAAAGCAATTGGGCCGACATTTCGAATTGCAGGGGGGTGTTCAGAATATGCTCAATTATACAAACAAAACGCTGATGCCTAATATCTATGGCAGAAGCTATTTTATCAATGTAAATTTTAAACTTGAAAAATAAACACGTATGAAAATGAAAACGCTCATGGGTATTGCAGCATGTGTGGTATTGGCAGCAGGAATTACATCTTGCGAAAAAGACAGCCCCGATCAGCCAGCTCAAACAACAGTATCGGTAACAGACAGCATAAAGGTTCCTTTCGCTTCTACTTCCTCTTATGTGCTATACAGTTTTAAAGATAGCGCCATCGTTCCTAATTCCGATTCCGCCACCACTAAGTGGGATTTCGGAATGCGTTATGTACAAATGATAGTAAACAGTCATGCAAGCGGACCTGGATCTGCCGGCGTTATCTCACAAAGCGGTATTTATGCTGATTACAATACTGCCCCGACTTCCGGGTATGCTTACGATACAACTTCCACTAAATTGGCAGTAACCTGGAATCCATTCGATCCTAATTGCTGGTATTTGTATAATCCCACTATGCATACTGCTCAGCCAAAGGCCGGACAATTTTTTGTATTCCATACTGCTGATAATAAGTATGTGAAGATGGAAGTAACAGGCATTACTTACGCAGATTTCGTTTCACAAACAGAACCACCAAAAAGCATCATTTATAAGTTCAGATACGTTTATCAAAAAGACGGATCTGTTCAATTGAATAATTAAATCTGTAATATTTATAGTCAAAAAAAGAGATAACTCCGGTTGTCTCTTTTTTTATTTTTGATTATTAACCCACTACTTCTGCAAACATTTTATGGCTTTAATTTTTGGATCCAAGGTTAACAATACTTTAAATAAAAAATTTAGCTTCATTAAACACATACCGATCATAGGTTTATATTTGCCCCTGTTTGCAAAAATATCAGCATTATGAGTTTTAAACGGATCAACAATATTTCAGGCTGGATCGTGTTCGCGATTGCAGCCTTTGTTTATTTAAGTACCATGGAAGCTACAGGCAGTTTCTGGGATTGTGGAGAATTTGCTTCGAGTGCTTATAGGTTAGAAATCCCGCATCCGCCAGGCGCACCGCTTTTTGTTTTGTTGGGCAGGCTTTTTATGATCCCGTTTTCTGATCCGAATAATGCAATACTCGGCTTAAATGCCATGAGTGCTTTAATGAGCGCTTTTACTATTTTATTTCTTTTCTGGACGATCACGCATTTTGCCAAAAAGATCGTTGACAGAAATGATACTAATGTGCTCACTTCTACAAATGTAATCACTATTGTAGCTGCCGGCGCGGTAGGTGCTCTGGCTTACACTTTCAGTGATTCTTTCTGGTACAGTGCTGTGGAGTCTGAGGTGTACGCCAGTTCTTCATTTTTTACCGCAGTCGTTTTTTGGGCTGTGCTTAAATGGGAGCAGGATGTTAGCTATGAAGTAGCACAGGGCATCACCGGTCATTTTACCAGGGCCGACAGATGGCTGATCCTGATCTTTTACCTGATCGGGTTGTCTGTAGGCGTTCACCTCCTTTGTATTCTTACGATTCCTGCAATTGTGATGGTGTATTATTTTAAGCGTTATAAAACTACACGGTGGGGCACCTTCTGGGCTTTTGTGGCTGGCTGTGTGATCACAGGTCTTGTACAGGTTCCGATGATCCAGTGGACGATCAAGCTGGCAGGACAATTTGATATTTTATTTGTGAACAGTTTTGGAATGCCGTTTTTTACTGGCTTTACTTTCTTTTTTATTTTGCTTGCAGTGCTTATTGTGATCGTGTTGCGTATCGCCAGAAAAAATAACTGGAATTTTTTGAAGCTGGCGATGTGGGCATTTGCATTCGTATTGCTTGGATTTTCAACCTATTTTACTACGCTTATCCGTTCAAGCGCCAACCCTGCTATAGATATGTTTAATGTAGATAACCCTGTAAGTCTAGTGGGTTATCTGAGCCGTGAACAATACGGCGATTGGCCGATTTTTAAGGGCCCCGATTTTACTGCAAATCCCGAAAGTTCGGAGGTAGTACATACTTATGTAAAAGGAAAAGATCAATATGAAAAGAAGGGCTCTAAAATGATTAGCACTTATGCAGAAAAAGATAAGCATGTATTCCCTCGTATGTGGGATCCTTCCAATGACCAGGGCCATGCTGATTATTATGCAAGTTTTGCTGGAATAGGCCGGGATCAGGAAGGTAATTGGGTAGGATCTCCTACCATGTCTGACAATATTGGATTCTTTTTTAGTTATCAGTTCAATTGGATGTACTGGCGCTATTTCATGTGGAATTTTGCAGGAAAGCAAAATGATCTGCAAGGCATTGATATGGGAAATGTAAGAGACGGAAACTGGTTGACCGGCTTTTCCCCCTACGACAATGCAAGATTAGGCGATCAATCTAAAATGCCGGAATCGCTGAAAAAGAATAAAGCAAACAATAAATTATTTGGGCTTCCATTTATTCTTGGAATACTTGGATTAATATACCAGGTCGGGCGTGATAAAAAAGACGCTCTTGTGGTTGGTCTGTTGTTTTTCCTTACAGGTATTGCCATAGTCATTTACCTGAACCAGGCAGGCAATCAACCCCGTGAAAGGGATTACGCCTTTGTAGGTTCCTTTTATGCTTATGCTATCTGGATCGGCCTGGGAGTGATGATGGTAAAAAATTGGTTTGAAAAAGTGGTGAAACCAAAGATGGCGGCATATATAGCCGCTGTGGTATGTACGCTTGCAGTGCCTGTGCTGATGGGCTTCCAGGAGTGGGATGATCATGACAGAAGCAACAAGACGCTTGCCCGGGCATTAGCAATAGATTATCTTGAAAGTTGTGCGCCAAATGCAGTATTGATAACATTTGGTGATAACGATACATATCCGCTTTGGTTTGCCCAGGAAGTATTGGGGATCAGAAAAGATATTCGGGTCATTAACTCAAGCTTGCTTGGCACAGATTGGTATATCAATCAGCTTAGATATGCCGTAAATCAAAGCGCGCCTATTGATCAGGTGTGGTCTGCCGAACAGATCATGGGTAGCAAGAGGGATGTGATATATTACCTCCCCGATCTTCCGGGATTCAGAGATGTGAAGAACAAACCGATGGATCTAAAAGTTTTGATGCGCGATTATGCGGGAAGCGATGATCCGGCAAAAGTGTACATTAATAATGAAGATGTGATCAATGCAATACCCACGCAAACGGTTACTCTTTCTGTAGATCCCATGACTGTAAGGGAAAATGGAACTGTAAATGCTGATGATTCGGTTTCAAATTCAATAACATTTACCATTCCAAAGCGTGCTTTGCTTAAAAATGAAACAGCTATTCTTAATATTATAGCTGCAAACGATTGGAAGCGGCCGATCTATTTTACGTCTCCATATAATGATCTTGGGTTCCAGGAATATTTGCGGACTGATGGAATGACCTATCGTCTTGTACCTGTGAAAAACAGTAATGTAAACCGCGATTGGGCATTTAATGTAATGATGAACAAATTCGAATTTGGTAATGCAGATAAGCCGGGCGTTTATTTTGACGAAGTAAACCGCAGGCATTTAAATTCTATCAGGCTTGCATATTCGCAGGTGGCAATGGATCTTGCTGATAACGGGCGCCAGGAAGACGCGCGAAAACTTCTAAACAAATGCGATAAAAATATGCTTCAGGAAAATATTCCGTATGGAATGCCATCCCGCGGCCAACAGCATAATTCGATTTCGGCAAATTTCCTTTTAGCAGCTTATAAAAGCGGTGATAGCGTTTTGGCTCATAAGGTTGCGGCTGATTTGAGAAAAGATCTTGAACAGCAAATCAACTATTACAGAAGCCTGAATATTAATCAGCAAAGATCTTTAGCAAGAGATAATGATATCGTAATGCAGATCTATCAAAATATAAATAGCATGGAACAGGTTTTTGGTAATAAATCCATGATTGATAGCATAAAGAAATCAACGCAGGTGCCGGATTCTCCGGTAGCCCAATAAAAATTAAAACCTGCTGCTTCAGCAGGTTTTTTTATGTCAAAAAAAATACTGGAGTTTTTTTGATTTTTTATAATTTTACTCTCTTGCTCCATCATTCTGGAAAAACTACACGCATTTTACCGAGTAATCACAGAAGTTTTCATAAATAAAAAAAAATTTCTGTATGTACAAGTTTTACGCTTTTTTGTTTGCATTCATTTTGGCCGCAAACACCACATTTGCTCAATTTACCTTACTGAATGAAAGCATGGGATTAACGGAAGGAATACCCTTGAGCAACCGTATCGTTTTTACAAGTGCCGTAGATAATTCATTATGGGTCAGCGAGGGAACGCTGCTCACCACTGTACAATATTCCACAGACATCAGATCTAATAGAACCGCAGCCGCGGTTCATAATGATAAGATCTATTTTTCCGGAATAAACGCAGCTAACGGAGGTGAGCTTTTCGAAACGGACGGAACGCTTGCCAATACTAAACTTACCGCAGATATTAACAGCGGTAACGCTAGTTCCGACCCTGATAATTTTATACTTTACAAAGGGAATTTATATTTCACTGCCACTACATCTACTCTTGGGCGCGAGTTTTATAAATATGATTTTATATCAAAAACCGCGAGCCTTGTAAATGAATTTGCTACCGGAAATACCGATGGTGTGGTGGATCCGGCGTATTATGTCTTCAATAATAATTTATATATCTCAGCAAAGGATGGAAGTAACAATGCGCTTTATCTGTATGATGGTACTTCCTTCACTAAATTGATCACCATTTCTGCAAATGATAGCATCCGGTCTTTTTTACCGGAAGGTAATAAACTCTTTTTTTCGACTGTAACACCCGGGCTGTTGAATATTGATCTATATGTAACAGAAGGGACACCTGCAACCACAAAATTGCTTCATACATCAGATATGTTTGCAAGTTATACAGGTTCTATTGCAGCCTTTAAAAACGAAGTTTACTTTTCCGGTGGTGAAGGAGAATTATGGAAATCAAATGGCACACCATCAGGTACCCAACTCGTAAAAGATATTAATCCGGATGACCCATCAAATCCTTTTATATTGAATTCGGTTATTTTAAACAACAGGCTCATTTTTATGGCAAATGGCGGGGCTTCCGGCATCGAATTATGGGCTACAGATGGTACCGGCGCGGGAACTGTATTGCTGAAAGATATTAATCCCGGATCGGGAAGCTCCAATCCGTTTTTGATGCCTGTTTATAACCTCGAATTCAATGCGTCAGGAGAGTATCAGAATTTCAATTATTTCGATCGCAATTTAAATTTTAATGGTTCAATTTTCCTGAGTGCCGATGATGGGGTACACGGGGTTGAACTGTGGAAAACCGACGGCACTGAAGCAGGTACCGTAATGGTGAAAGACATCAATTCTTCCGGTGATGGTGTAAATTTTGATTCCTATTATTATGTAAAAACAGGTTTATTCTTCGCCGGTAATAATGGAACCGATGGTAATGAACCATGGATTAGCGATGGCTCTGCCGGTGGTACTTCGCAGATTGAAAATATTAATCCCACCGGTGATGCAGACATGAATATCCTGTTCTTGTATAAGGGAGATCTTTATATAAATGCGACAAACGGAAACAGCGCACAATTGGATCTTTTCAAATTGAAAGGCCCTTTCATCTCTTTGCCTGTCACTCTCATTGATCTGAAGGCGGTTGCCACACAGAATGAAGTAAAACTGAGTTGGGCTACCACTTCAGAAAAGAACAGTGATCATTTTGTGGTTGAAAGAAGTAATGATGGCAATCATTTTAGCGAAATTGGTAATGTAAATGCTTCAGGTACAAAATCAACTGCTACAAATTATTCTTTTGAAGATCAGGAAGCATATAATCAAAATGCTTCACCTTTATTTTATCGTTTAAAAATGATAGACAAGGATGGTCGCAGCGTACTATCTGATATTGTTTCAGTAAATCTTCAGCAAAGTCAATTAAAGTTTAGCATTTTCCCAAATCCGGTAAACAATATCATGAACGTTTCTCTGGGTGAAGGCGGAAAGGAAGGACGCTTGCGCATTATTGATGTCACAGGAAAAATGATCATGGATATTCCGGTTGTAATAGCAGCTAATCAGATGGTTCAAAAGATAGACGTCTCAAGGCTCAACTACGGCACATATATTTTACAATGGAACAATGGTGAACAAACCCAATCAGTAAAATTCATTAAAAAATAAAAGGATCTCATTCAAACTTAAAAGCCATCAGCCATGGTTGGCTTTTAAGTTTCACAAAAAAAGTAAAGATGCTTGCCTGATGGCTTTTTAATGTTGCGGCAGCAACTCGATGACATGATCCAATAATTTTTCGTTGTCAATATTTAATTGATAGATCTTTTGATGAAAATCGTTGAGCTTGCTAAGTAAATGGATCAATTGCATTTGTTCTTTATGCGTGAGATCGGCTGTAACTACTTTTGAAGCCTGCCTGATTTTTTCCATTTGATTTTCCAAAGCAAGCAATCCCGATTTGGTAATACTGATCACTTTGCTTCGCCTGTCAGCTTCCGATTCTTTTTGTTTGGCCCAACCTTGTGATATCAACCTGTTTATGATTTGAATCCCTACAGGTTTTTCGTGAACATTTTTTTTGATCAATTCCATTTTGGTCATTTCGCCAAAAGACTTTAGTGTAATGAGATAAATAAAATCTTCCTGTGTCGAAAATGGGGATCCTTGCATAGCCGATCGGCTGTAACTTTTTGCAAACCGGTTCATGTGCACAAGCATAGTGCTGATTACACTTTCAGCGCTTCTTCCATTTGCTTTGCCTTCCCAGTCGGGCTCAGTGTTGGGCGACTGCTCATTTAATGTAGCACGGCAAATCCACTTTTTGAATGCTTCCAAATTTGCAGATCCCGGCTTTTTTGCCTGATCTGATTCTTCAAACTGTCTCACCAAATCAACCACCTCTTTGATAAGATCATATTTCATGTGGTAAAATTTAGGTTCGAATATAAATAAATTTATTAAAAAAAAGTATTTTTTTACACTAATAATTTTGAATATTAGTCTAACTTTGAACTAAAAATTAAATTGATAAAAAAATATCTATCCTTAGCGTTTGCACTTTCATTTTTTCAATTGACTTATGCACAGGTTACTGGTGTGGTAACCGGAACAGTGAAAAATAAAAACACTCAGGAAAGTCTTCAGTCTGTCTCCATTACTTTCGAAGGTAATGACACATTCAATATCACAACAGATACATCAGGATTTTTTAAAACAGAAATGCCTGTCGGGAAATATAATTTAAAAGCCACCTATACCGGTTTTTCAACGGTGTATATTTATAATGTCAATGTATCATCAGGTAATGCTCAGGTATTACAATTAGAAATGGAAGAAGCGCCAAAAACGTTGGATGAGATTGTGATTAATCCTTTCAGATCAGTAAGAGCAACTGATATTGTAACGCCGATTTCCACTCAAAAACTTACTTCAGAAGAAATAAAAGTAAATCCCGGTGGCAATTTTGACGTTTCAAAAGTGATCCAGGTATTGCCGGGTGTATCAGGTGGAACTACGCCCAACAGAAATGATATCATTGTGCGCGGGGGAGGGCCTTCCGAAAATGTTTATTACCTCGATGGAATAGAAATTCCTGTTTTAAATCATTTTCAAACCCAGGGCGCCAGTGGTGGAGCAACAGGCATTCTTAATGTTTCATTTATTCAGGATGTACAGTTGACTTCATCGGCTTTTGACAGCCGTTATGACAATGCACTTTCATCTACAATTGTAATTAAGCAACGCAATGGAAATCCCAATACATTGAGTGGCAATATCAGGTTATCAGGAAGTGAATTTGCAACAACATTAGAAGGCCCGTTAGGCAAAAAAACAACGTTTCTAGCTTCGGCAAGAAGATCTTATCTCCAATTTTTATTCAAATTACTTGATCTTCCGATCAGGCCCGATTATTATGATTTTCAATATAAAATTAATCACAAGTTTAATAAGAAATCCGAGTTAACTTTTATAGGCATCGGAGCGATTGATAATTTTAAACTTGCAGTTCCGGATAATGCGGATGCTGAAAATGAATATATCATAAGGGCAAATCCGCTGATAAAGCAATGGAATTATACGGTAGGCGCTAATTTTAAAAGGTTAGTTAATAATGGATATTACACCGTTACGTTGAGCCGCAATATGTTTTTTAACGGCGCCGACCGGTTTGAAAATAATGCACTTCAAAATGGAAATAAGTTGTATTCATTAGGCAGCCATGAAATAGAAAATAAGTTGAGGTTCAGCATGAATAAATTTAATGAAGGTTGGAAATACAGCTATGGCATTGATGCGCAATATGTAAAATATGATGCAGACATTTTTAAAACCATCCGCCAGGAAATAAAGGATAATGAGGGAAATATGCTGGAGCCGGCAATCAACATTTCAAATTCCACTGACATTGATTTTTTTAAATATGGATTATACGCGCAAGCTGCCAGGTATTTTTTTAATGATAAATTGCTGATATCAGGCGGCACCAGGGCCGATATCAATTCTTATTTATCTACCGGTGCCAATTTGTTTAAAACTTTTTCACCCAGAATTTCTTTTTCCTATGCGCTCAACGACGAATGGAATATTTCAGCATCGGCAGGAAGCTATTATAAACTGCCACCTTACACTATGCTTGGTTTTAAAAATATAAATGGACAATTAGCCAATAAAGATCTTAAATATATAAATGCAGTGCATTTTACCGCAGGTACGCAATTTATTCCACGTAATGACTGGCGTTTTACCATTGAAGGCTTTTATAAAATTTATCGCGATTATCCAGTCTCAGCAACAACGGGTATTTCTTTTGCAAATATCGGGACAGACTACGCTGCGGTAGGAAATGATATTTATGTTTCAAATGGAAAAGGCCGTGTGTATGGCATTGAAACTTATATGCAGCAAAAACTGATCAGGAGATTATTTTATGTAGTAAGCGCAACCATTTTTAAATCAGAATTTTCCGGAGCCGATGGAGTCTATAAACCTTCTACATGGGATTATGGATATGTGGTTTCATCTACGATGGGATATAAGTTTAAAAGGAATTGGGAGGCTGGAATTAAATACAGGATTGCAGGCGGCCAACCCTACACGCCTTTCGATCTTCAACTTTCAAGGGCCAAGTATTTAACACTCGGAACCGGAGTTTATGATTATTCGAAATTGAACCAGGAAAAACTCCCATTGTTTCAGCAATTGGATTTAAGGGTGGAAAAAAAAATTAATTTTCGTAAAGTGAGTCTCGATATTTTTCTTGACTTGCAAAATGTTTTTTTGTATAAAACCGCATATTTACCAAAGTACACCTTTGAAAGAAATGATGATAATACAGGATTTAAAACCACCGATGGCGAACCGGTTAGATTGGATGGAAGTAATTCAATACCCATTATTCTTAAAAACAGATCAGCAACTGTAGTGCCTGCCCTGGGTTTTATTTTTGAATTTTAATTACGCGGTTGTATTTCTGGTCAGATCCAAATTTAAAATTGAGAAATCGTGTCATAGAAAATTACGCCTTAGATCTTTAAGTGTACTGCCTGCGGTGCAAAGAATCTTTCTTTACCGAAAATCTATTTTTAAAAAACTTCGATAAAAGTGCTTTTGAAGTACGATAGATATTTTAAAAAACCCGGTTGGCAACAAGAAACTTGGTCTAATTTTGTGCTCTTTATGAAAAAGGCGTTTCTACAGCTCCACCTTGCAATTCTTTTAGCAGGCTTCACAGGAATTCTCGGAAAGTTGATCCATCTCAATGAAGGATACCTGGTTTGGTATCGCATGTTGATGAGCACTTTGATACTGTTGGCAATTTTTATCTTCACCCACACTTTTAAAATGCCGGAGAAGAATGAAGTTGTTAAATTACTTGGTATTGGAGTGATTGTAAGCCTGCATTGGGTTTCATTTTATGGTAGCATTAAGTACAGCAATGTTTCTGTATCTGTGACCTGCCTTTCTGCAATTGGTTTTTTTACATCATTTATCGAGCCGGTAATCAATCAAAGAAGAATTGATTGGGTGGAAGTAGGGCTGGGAATTCTTGCCATTTGTGGTATTTATCTCATTTTTAATTTTTATCCGGAGTATAAAACCGGGATCATTTTTGGAATGATCTCGGCCTTACTTGCTTCTATTTTTCCAATTCTTAATAAGCGGATGTTGAAAAAACATACGCCACGGGTGCTTAATTTTTATGAGATGGGTGGTGGAGCTATTGCGCTTTGCGCAATATTACCTGTATACTTACATTTTTTTCCGGCTTCTTATGCAATTCCAACTGCCTCAGATTGGTTTTGGTTATTTATCCTCGCCGCGTTCTGCACGGTGTGGGCGTTCGATCTGAATCTGAAAGCATTGCAACAGATCTCTGCTTTTACGGTGAACTTATCTTATAATTTTGAGCCGGTTTATTCCATTGTGATGGCCTTTATCATTTTTAAAGAAAATCAATTCCTGGGAGCCGGTTTTTATGCAGGATTTGCGCTTATCCTGCTCGCAGTATCATTACAAATGGTAAGGGTAAGAAAGGAAAGAAAAATTAACGAGCGCCGAACACGTGTCATTCCGCAATAAAAATTGCATGATTATAAGTAGGTAATATCAAAATCCACTTTGGAAAATGCTTCAAACATTTTACTTACACCACAATATTTTTCTTTTGATAACTGAACAGCCTTTTCCATTTTGGCCCGGTTGGCTTCGCTTAATTTTATTGAATAATGTATTATTACATGATTGTAAATAGAGGGTTCACCATCGCTCAAAGCACCATCTACTTTCACTGAAAAAGCTGAAAATTCAACACGCATTTTTTGAAGCATACTTACAATATCAAATCCGGTGCAACCCGCAAGCGATAAAAGCATAAATATTTTAGGGCTCGGGCCTAAATTCTCTCCGCCGTTTTCTTTTGTCGCGTCCACTTCAATGGTGTGCCCGTTTACCAGCACTGAAAAATGCCTTCCTTTTTTAAAAACCGCCTTAACTGTATGTGCCATTGCTTTTATAGGTAAGGTGAAACAAATTGATTGATTTGTGATGCACTCATCGCACCAGATTGTCTCCAGACCGGTTTGCCGTCTTTGAACAAAATTAAAGTAGGTACACCCTGAATATTAAATTCCCGTGCTGATTGTTGATTTTTATCAATATCTATTTTTACTACGCGTAGTTTGCCAGAGTGATCTTTGGCAAACCTTTGTAATTCGGGTGCCATTTGCTTGCAGGGGCCGCACCATGTAGCATGAAAATCGACCAATACAGGTTGGCCGCCATTGATGAGTTCGTGAAATGTTTCCATAATACCAATTTTAAAATCTAAAATTATGCCTGAAAAATCAATTAAATCCTGTAATTCAGCGCATTTCCTCCTTTTGACTTTAAAAAGGCACATTCGATGATTAAAAGAATTTTTGCACGTTATTTCGGAAAATGAATTCAAATGTTGAGTGGATGCAGTGGAGAGATGAGATTAATTAGCACTTCCATTATTTATTTTTATTTTCTTTAGCATTATTATACAAATAACCTGCTTGAAAGCATTAATTTTATTTCTGAATTATTATTTTCTTTCCTACCTTTGCCGTCCGAAAAAAAAGACTACTATGGCCAGAGTTTGTGAGGTAACAGGTAAAAAGCCCATTACCGGAAATAAAGTATCACATTCCAACATTAAAACTAAAAGAAGGTTTTTACCGAATCTTCAGAAAAAAAGATATTTTTTAGCTGAAGAAAACCGTTGGATCACCTTAAAAGTATCTTCTGAAGCGATCCGCACCATCAATAAAAACGGGCTTCTTTCAGTTGTAAAAGAAATGAGAGCAAGGGGCGTTAAAATTTAATCATCCGATAATTAAAATATTATGGCAAAAAAAGGTAACAGAGTTCAGGTGATCTTAGAATGTACCGAACACAAAACTAGTGGTCAGCCTGGAACAAGCAGGTATATCACTACCAAAAACAAAAAGAATACGCCTGAAAGGCTTGAATTGAAAAAATTCAACCCGATTCTTAAGAAGGTGACTGTTCATAAAGAAATTAAATAATTTATTTAAAATAATAAATCATGGCAAAATCAGCTAAAACGGCGATTAAATCAAAGGATGCGAAAGCTGCCGCCGACGCCAAAAACTTTACAAAAGTGGTACGCACCATCAAAACAAAAAATGGTAACTACGCTTTCAAAGAAGCTATGGTACACAAAGACAAAATCAAAGACTTTTTGTCTCAAAGCTAATTGGTACCAACTAATTTTAAGAAAAGCTATCCTGCCTTCGGGGGATAGCTTTTCTTATTTTTGCTCATCAAATAATCATCATGGGAATTTTTGATAAATTTTTTGGAAAGAAAGAACGTAAAGAAACACTCGATGAAGGCTTGCAGAAAACCCGCCAGGGATTTTTTGATAAGATCACAAAGGCGGTAGTGGGCAGAAGCACAGTGGATGAGGAAGTTTTGGATGAACTTGAAAACGCACTTGTCAGCGCCGACGTGGGTATTGATACCACTGTTAAGATCATTGATAATATTGAAAAGCGGGTTGCGAAAGATAAATACATCAATACATCAGAACTGAATGGAATTTTAAAAAAGGAAATTGAATCGTTATTGGTGGTTGGAAACGATGATCAATCTTATCGTGATTATGAACTTCCTGAAAGCCCCAAACCATACATTATTCTTGTAGTAGGTGTAAATGGAGCAGGAAAAACTACCACTATTGGAAAGCTGGCGCATAATTTCTCGCTGGCAGGAAAATCCGTAATTCTTGGCGCTGCTGATACTTTCAGAGCTGCTGCTATTGATCAATTACAGATATGGAGCGATCGCACCAGCGTGCCTATCGTAAAACATAAAATGGGCAGTGATCCGAGTTCGGTGGCCTTTGATACAGTGCAAACTGCGCTTGCAAAAAAGTGTGATGTGGCATTGATCGATACCGCCGGCAGATTGCATAATAAGATCCATTTGATGGATGAACTCAATAAAATAAAACGTTCGGTAAATAAAGCAATGCCCGGTGCACCGCATGAAGTGTTGCTGATTCTCGATGGAAGTACCGGCCAGAATGCATTGGAACAGGCACGCCATTTTACAAAAGCCACAGACGTTTCTGCCATGGCCATTACTAAATTAGACGGAACTGCAAAAGGCGGTGTAGTGCTTGCCATTGCTGATCAATTTAAAATACCGGTAAAATTTATAGGAGTGGGAGAGAAGGCTACCGATTTGCTTGTATTTGATAAAAAAGAGTTTGTAGACAGCTTATTTGGAGAAACACTTCCAGGCTAACCTTATACCTATGAAAACAAAATTCAAAAAAGACAAAGTCAATATCATTACACTGGGTTGCAGTAAAAACCTGGTGGATAGCGAAGTAATGGGCGGACATCTGCAAAAGGCAGTGGATGTAAAACACGAGAGTAATAAACTCGATCATAATATTTCCATTGTAAACACATGTGGATTTATTGATTTGGCAAAAGAAGAAAGTATCAATACCATACTTGAACAGGTAGAACTAAAGAAACAAGGCAAACTTGATAAAGTGTATGTAACCGGATGCCTTAGCGAACGCTATAAACAAAACCTGGAAGATGAAATACCAGAAGTAGATGCATTTTTTGGTACGATGGAATTGCCCCTGTTGCTTAAAAAGTTTGACATTGATTATAGAGAAGAGCTTGTAGGTGAACGGATGATATCCACACCAGGACATTATGCTTATCTGAAAATAAGTGAAGGTTGTAACCGAACCTGCACTTTTTGCGCCATTCCTTTGATGCGTGGCCAGCATGTAAGCCGCACCATCGAATCGTTGGTAGCCGAAGCCGAAGTGCTGGTAAGCAAAGGCGTTAAAGAAATCATGCTCATTGGACAGGAACTTACTTATTATGGTCTGGATATTTATAAAAGCCGTAAACTTCCTGAGCTGCTTACACGCCTTGCAAGAATTCCCGGTCTTGAATGGATCCGTTTGCATTATGCATATCCATCCAAATTTCCTCTGGAAATAATTGAGGTAATGAAACAATATCCTAATATTTGTAATTACCTGGATATTCCCTTGCAGCATGCCAGCGACCCGGTTTTAAAGCGAATGAAAAGACAGATCACCCGTGCAGAAATGGAAACGCTCATTAATAATATCCGACAAATCATTCCGGGAATTTGTATCAGAACTACACTTATTGCAGGGTTTCCCGGTGAAACAGAAAATGACGTGGAAGCATTAAAAGATTTTCTTTTAAAAATGCAGTTTGACAGAGTAGGTATTTTTACCTACAGCCACGAAGAAAATACAGCCGCTTTCGATCTGGAAGACGATGTGCCGGCAGATGTAAAAGAAGAACGTGCCCGCGAAATCATGGATCTGCAACAAGAAATCAGCTTTCAAAAAAATCAGGAAAAGCAAGGCCTGATCATGAAAGTTTTGATAGACAGAAAGGAAGCAGGAAAATATATTGGCCGTACAGAGTTTGACAGCGTTGAAGTAGATAATGAAGTGATCGTTTCCGCTGCTCAAAAATTATCACCCGGCGATTTTGTGAATGTACATATCACACGCGCACACGAATTCGATCTGGAAGGAGTGGTGGTTGAATAGTTTTTGGTTGATGTATCTTTATCTAAATTTAATTTGATTTGGGAACGCACTTTCAAAAAGAATGTTTGCCCTACGGACAAACGGGAAAATTTACAAAGATTGTAACTGATTATATCTCCGGAAATCAACAACTGAAGCCATTTTTCGGGTTTGATCCAACTTTGGATGGCATAAAAAAATCAATCGAAAAAAAGAAAAAACGGCCTGTCAACAGAAATCTTCTGGTGTCGCAACTTCTGCAACAATATAGCGAAATAGCTGATTCGGATTTTTTAAAAAACCGGATAAAAGTGCTTTTGAAGGAAAATGTATTCACGGTTTGTACCGCACATCAACCCAATATTTTTACCGGCCACCTTTATTTTATTTACAAGATTATTCACGCAATTAAATGTTGCAATTATTTTTCTCAACATATTCCTGATTGTGAATTTGTTCCGGTTTTTTTTATGGGAAGTGAAGATGCTGATCTTGATGAATTGAATCATATTTGGCTCGAAGAAGAAAAATATACCTGGAATACCAAACAGACCGGCGCAGTAGGAAAAATGTTTGTTGATGATAATTTGATCAGATTGATTCAGCAATTGGAAGGAAGGTTGTTGGCAGAACCTTTCGGAAAAACGATTGCAGACGAGCTGAAAGCCTGCTATGTGAAAAATACTTCCATCGAACAGGCTACCCTCAAATTCGTTCACCATCTTTTTAAAGATTTTGGTCTCGTTGTTTTATTGCCGGATAATCCGGCATTTAAAAGAGTGATGGCACCTGTATTTAAAGAAGATCTGTTTAAGCATTTGCCTCATAAAATAGTTGAGGACACTTCAAAAAAACTGGATGCTGTTTACAAAGCGCAGGCATATCCGAGAGATATCAATCTCTTTTATATGAAAGATGATCTGCGAAACCGCATTGTGAGAAAAGATGATCATTTCCTTGTTCATGATACCGACCTTGTGTTTTCAAAAGAAGAACTGGAAAAGGAATTGAATGATCATCCTGAAAGATTTAGTCCCAATGTGATTTTGCGCGGTTTATTTCAGGAAATGATACTGCCTGATATTGCGTTTATCGGAGGTGGGGGCGAACTTGCTTACTGGCTGCAGTTGAAAGATTTATTTCTTCATTTCCAGGTGCCGTATCCGGTGTTGATACTTAGAAATTCATTTTTGATAATTGAAAGAAAATTTCTGGATTTGATGGAAAAATTAGGTTTGCAGAATGAAGATCTGTTTAAATCCGAGGAGCATCTATATCAACAAAAAGTAAAACTTCAAAGTGAAAATGATCTTTCTTTAAGTAATGAAAGAGATCAGATGAATCAATTTTTTAATGGCCTTCTAAAAAAAACCACATTAGTTGATAAAGGTTTGACGGATCATATTGAAGCATTAAAGAAAAAGCAAATGAAATCTTTGGATGCATTAGAAAAGAAATTATTGCGATCCGAAAAGAAAAAATTTACGGCAATTCAAAACCAAATCCACAGATTGTTGTCTGCATTGGCACCTTCAAATGGTTTGCAGGAGCGAACAGAAAATTTTTTGATCTTTTATGCAAAGTGGGGGCAACAATTTCTTGAAACCGTTTACGAACTATCGCCTGCTTTAGAAGCTCAATTCTGCATTATTAAAGAAAAGTGATCACGATTTTTTTATTTCTTCCGCAATTACCTCCGCAACAATAAAAACGCTTCCACATACCATAATCAGATCGTCTTTCTTAAAATTGCTGACCGCCGCATTTACAGCGTCAATTACTTTTGAATAAGTTTTGCCCTGCAAATTAAATTGATTCGCTTTTTTCTGAAGATCTGTTTCTGGTAATGCTCTTGGATTATCTGCTTTTGTAAAATAATATATAGCTTTTTTCGGAAGTGATTTTAATACAGATTCAATGTCTTTATCTGCTACCATCCCGATCACCCAATGGAGTTGATTATAATTTATTTGTTTTAATTGTTCGGTCACTTGTAATATGCCATCCATATTGTGGGCTACATCCGTAATTATTTTTGGATTGTCACAAACAACTTCCCATCTTCCTTTTAAACCTGTGATACGACTCACGTTTGACAATGCATTATGAATAAGATGTTCTTTCAGATTAATCGTTTTTTTTAATTGGTCAAGTGCTGCAATTGATGTTCTTAAATTCTTTGCCTGGTAATTTCCTCTCAGATCAAGTTTGTAAAAAGATGCTTTTTGGTTTTCTGTTGAAATAATTTCTACACTCAGATAATTGTTCGTTTGTTCAACGTTGCCTATTTTAAAAACATCTTCAGCAAATACAATAGCTGCATCCATTTCTTTTGCTTTTTTAATAAAAACATTTTTTGTTTCAGGATGTGTTTCTCCAATTACTACAGGGGTTTGTTTCTTGATAATTCCTGCTTTTTCATTTGCTATTTTTTCCAGCGTATCGCCCAGTATATCCATGTGATCATATCCAATGTTGGTAATTACAGAAAGGACCGGTTGGATGATATTCGTGCTGTCTAACCTTCCGCCAAGCCCAGTTTCAATTACAGCTATATCTACTTTTTCAACAGCAAAATATTGCAATGCCATAGCAAACGTAAGCTCAAAGAAGGAAGGCTGAATAGATGCAGGAAGCGCAATCCAGTTTTCAACAAAATTGATCACGAAATCTTTACTGATCATTTTTCCATCAATCCTGATTCGCTCTCTAAAATCATACAAATGTGGCGAAGTGTATAAGCCGCAATTGAAATTATTATTTTGCAATGTAGCGGCAAGCATATTGCTTACAGACCCTTTGCCGTTCGTGCCTGCAATGTGAATAGTGGTGATTTTTTTTTCGGGATGATCAAATATTTCGCAAAGTCTGGAAATATTTCCGAGGTCCGCTTTATAAGCCTTTGCACCGCTGCGGCTAAACATAGGCAGCGCTTCATACAAATATTTTATAGCCTCAGAATAATTCAAACGATCCGGTTTGGATACAAAATTATTGAGTAAATAGATTACCTCCTGTCGTTGTAAATTAAAATATATTGAACCAACATAGCAATGGAAGCAAGTGCCGCCACCACATAGGTAAGCGCAGCCCACTTCAGTGCATCTTTGGCTTTTTCATGCTCTTGCGGCATGGTAATGTGTGCGTTGTTCAACCATTTTAAAGCACGGTTTGAGGCATCAAATTCCACCGGTAAAGTGATCACAGAAAATAAGGTGCTCATCGCAAAAAGAATAATGCCAATAAGCAAAACAGTTGAATTGCCTCCGCCAAAACTGAACAATCCAAGCCCGATCAAAATAACCCATTGTGCAAGATTGGAACTAAGAGAAACTACAGGCACCAATGCGCTGCGAAGAGTAAGCATCGAATAAGCAGTGGCATGTTGCACCGCATGCCCGCATTCATGAGCAGCTACAGCGGCTGCAGATACGTTACGCCCTTCGTAAACATCCGGACTGAGATTTACCGTCTTTTTTGAGGGATCATAATGGTCGCTCAAAAATCCTGTAACTGACAACACTTTTACATCATAGATGCCATTATCCTGAAGCATCTTTTCAGCGATTTCTTTTCCGCTTAATCCGCTGCTTGTCGGAATTTTTGAATAAGCAGCAAATCGGTTTTTTAATCTCGTTTGAACTACCATCCCGATAATCATAAAAAGGATGGAAATAAATATTATAGACAGTGGCATGGTAAAAAATTAAATCCAAAAATATCTCTTTTATATCTTTGGATGGCTGCGCATTACCGGGTTTAATAAATATTTATATTTTTAAAAAATACCGGAATAAGTGCTTTTGAAAGGAATTTAAATAGCTGTTGAATGCTCAAAAATTTATTCAGAAAAAAAAATTAGTATTTTTTAACCTGATCTCCTTTAATTTTGTCGCATGAATTTTTTCTCAAATAATAACAATCATCATCATTACAGCTTGGCCGGATGTAAGCCGTAATGTAATATTATAAACTATTGAAAGGGCTTACAACGCGTAAGCCCTTTTTTATGCAAATAACTAAATCATTATGCTAAGAATAGCAATACAAAAAAGTGGAAGATTACACAACGATTCAATGAAATTGTTGGAAGAATGCGGAATATATATTCCTGCCGGCAATGGCCGGTTACAATCAAATGCTTTGAACTTTCCATTGCAGATATTATTCCTCAGAGATGATGATATCCCTCAATATGTAGCAGATGGTGTAGCAGATACAGGTATTGTTGGTGAGAATATTTTTCTGGAAAAAAACCAGGCTATAAAGAATATTATGAAGCTTGGTTTTGGTCAGTGCAGATTGAGTATTGCGGTTCCCAAAGAGAAAAAATACCGTTCATCTGAAGATCTGCAAGGCATAAAGATCGCTACGAGTTACCCCAGGCTTACGTTGCAATTTTTAAAAAAGAGAAAACTAAATGCTGAGATACATGTGATCAGTGGGTCTGTAGAAATCGCTCCGGGCATCGGGCTTGCTGATGCCGTGTGCGACCTGGTCAGTAGTGGAAGCACATTGCTTACCAATGGCTTGAAAGAGGTAGAAGAAGTATTGCGTTCAGAAGCAATTCTGGTCGCAAATAAAAAACCATTGGCGGCTGAGCAGCAGAAAATTCTTGATAAATTATTGTTCAGAATTAATTCTGTAAAAAATGCAACAGGTAAAAAATACATTATGCTCAATGCGCCGGATTCAAAACTGAAGGAAATTTTTAAAATCCTTCCCGGTATGAAAAGCCCGACGGTGGTACCACTTGCAGAAAAAGGCTGGAGCAGTGTTCAGAGTGTGGTAAATGAAGATGTTTTTTGGGAGGTGATTGAGCAATTAAAAAATTTGAAGGCTGAAGGAATTCTGGTTACACCAATTGAAAAAATGATTTTGTAATGAATACGATTATCAATCCGCCAAAATCTCAATGGCCGGGAATTTTAAAAAGACCTGAAGTCAAGCAAGAATCACTGATTTCAAAAGTTGAGTCCATTATTCATGAAGTAAAAAACAACGGCGACAAAGCATTAAAAAGATTCACACAGAAATTTGATCATTGGGATGCTGAAGAGCTATTGTTGACAGAAGAAGAAAAAAAGAAAGCATTAGAAGCAGTGGATGTTGATCTTAAAAATGCCATTAACCTTGCAAAAGGAAATATTGAAAAGTTTCACCGCTCTCAAATTGAAAGAGAAAAAAAAGTTGAAACAATTTCCGGGGTACAATGTTGGAGAAAATCCATTGCCGTAGAAAAAGTGGGATTATATATTCCGGGTGGTTCAGCACCATTGCTTTCTACACTGCTGATGTTGGCAATTCCGGCACGCATTGCGGGTTGTAAACAAATAACTGTTTGCAGTCCGGCAATACACGGAAACCTTCATCCGGGGTTGATTTATATTTTATCTGAATTAAAAATCAATTCTGTATATAAAGTTGGTGGAGCCCAGGCCATTGCTGCCATGGCTTATGGAACTGAAAGCATTAATCCGGTGGATAAAATATTCGGGCCGGGAAATAATTATGTAACAAAAGCAAAGCAGATTGTGAGTTTTTCGGGCACAGCCATAGATCTGCCGGCAGGCCCCAGTGAGTTGGCAGTATATGCTGATGACACAGCGATCCCTCAATTTGTAGCTGCTGATCTGCTTAGCCAGGCAGAGCATGGTGCGGATAGCCAGGTTATTTTAGTAACTACAAATGAGGATGTTTTACACAAAGTGAAAAAGGAAATAGAAATTCAAAAATTAGAATTAACAAGGCACAGGCAAATTGATGGCTCATTAAAAAACAGTAAACTGATTTGCTTGCCGGATGTAAGTGATTGCTTTCACCTGCTAAATGAATATGCACCAGAGCACCTGATTCTTGCGTCTGATTTTGCTGATAAACTTGTTGAAAAAGTGATCAATGCCGGCAGTGTTTTTCTTGGAAATTATAGCCCCGAAAGTGCAGGCGATTATGTATCCGGAACCAATCACACATTGCCTACAAATGGTTTTGCACGATCTTATTCAGGAGTTTCCCTTGATTCATTCTTAAAAAAAATCACTTTTCAAAAACTCAGCAGAGAAGGATTATTAAATGTTGGAAAAGCAATCGAAGACCTGGCAACTGCAGAGGGCTTAGATGCTCATAAAAATGCTGTTTCAATACGAGTAAAAAGAAAATAATGCGAATCGATATTAATCAACTGGTGAGGCCACATCTTAAAAAACTGAATCCGTATTTCTCTGCCCGGCAGGAGTTCGATGGCCCTGCCGATATTTTTCTTGATGCAAATGAAAATGCAATGGGCTCGCCGGTTGAGGAAGTTCTTAACCGTTATCCCGATCCCTTGCAAGTGGATTTAAAATCCGCTGTTTCCAAATTTAAAAGCGTATCACCAAAGCAAATCGCTTTTGGAAATGGAAGCGATGAATTGATCGATCAGTTGATCAGGATTTTCTGTAATCCATCATCAGATAACATTCTTGTATGTACTCCAGGGTTTAAGATGTATGAAGTAGCGGCTGCGATGAATGATATCGTTGTAAAAAAAGTATCGCTTACAGTTTCTTTTCAGTTGGATGTTGAAGCTATTTTGTCAGCAGTGGATGAGCATACAAAGATCATTTTTTTGTGTTCACCCAATAACCCTTTGGGAAACGATCTCGATCCTGAACTAATAAAAAAAGTGCTTGATTCTTTCAAAGGAATTGTTGTATTGGACGAAGCCTATATTGATTTTTCTTCACAACCCTCTTTGTTGAAATTATTACCGGAATATAATAATCTGGTGGTGTTACAAACTTTTTCAAAAGCGTGGGGACTCGCAGGTTTGCGTATGGGAATAGCATTCGCAAGTGAAGCCATCATTAATTGGTTAATGATGATAAAGATGCCATATAATATCAGTGAATTAACTCAGAAATTAGCCATGGATGCATTGCAAAATGAAGGTCGGATCACACAATGGATTAAAGAAATTGTTTCGGGAAGAAACCTTTTGTCAGTTCAATTATCGGAGCTGAGATGTGTTGAAAAAGTATTTGACAGTTCGGCTAATTTCTTACTTGTGAAAGTAAAGGATGCAGCATCAATGTACGAATATTTACTTCGTAAAAAAATAATTGTACGCAATCAAACCAAGCAGCACATGCTCCACAACTGCCTTAGGATCACCATCGGAACAGAAGAAGAGTCGGCTCAATTAATTCAAGCATTAAAAAATTACAGGCCATGAAAAGAAAAGTTTTATTTATTGACCGCGACGGCACCTTGATCATTGACCCACCTCCAACTTACCAGGTGGATGATTTTTCAAAACTGGAATTTTATCCTCATGTGATCGAATACTTAAGAAAAATTGCAGCGCTTAATTTCGAACTCGTAATGATCACGAACCAGGATGGATTAGGGACCGAAAGTTTTCCTGAAGAGAAATTTGAAGGTCCTCACGAATTTATTTTAAAGACATTTAAAAATGAAGGGATAATATTTTCTGAAGTTTTGATCGATAAGAGTTTTGCATCTGAAAATAAACCGAGCCGAAAGCCGGGAACAGCATTGCTTTTGAAGTATTTGAATAATGAAGATTATGATCTTCAAAACTCTTATGTGATAGGGGATAGAATATCTGATGTGCTGCTGGCAAAAAATCTTGGATGCAAAGCTTTTTTTCTGAATGAGGGAAAAAGTATCGCATCCGGTGAGTTTGATGATTCCAGGGGTTGCTTAAATGAATGGATCGCTTTACAAACCCCATTGTGGAAGGATATTTATCAGTATTTGAAAAAGGGAACGAGGAAAGTAAGTGTAACGCGGAAGACAAATGAAACCGATATTTTAATAGAATTAAATCCAGATGGAGCGGGCAAAAGCAGGATTGCTACGGGTTTGAAATTTTTTGATCACATGCTGGATCAATTGGCAAAACATGCGCTGCTTGATCTTGAAATTGTTTGTAAAGGCGATCTGGACGTTGATGAACATCACACGATAGAAGATACAGCCATAGCCTTAGGCGAGGCATTTCAACTGGCGCTAGAAAATAAAAAAGGCCTTGCACGCTATGGATTTTTATTGCCAATGGATGATTCACTCGCGCAGGTAGCTATCGACTTTGGAGGAAGAAGCTGGATTGTATGGAACGCTGCTTTTAAACGTGAGAAAGTAGGCGATATGCCCACAGAAATGTTCTATCATTTCTTTAAATCATTTTCAGATGCTGCGCGATGTAATTTGAATATTTCAGTTCAGGGAGATAATGAACACCATAAGATTGAATCAATTTTTAAAGCATTTGCCAAGGCGATCAAAATGGCAATCACAGTGGATCCCGATGTTCAAACTTTACCTACTACAAAAGGAATGTTATGAATGTAGCTATCATCGATTATAATTCAGGCAACATTCAAAATGTGATATTTGCTTTGCAACGTTTAGGCGTTGAAGGCATTGTTACACATGATATTGAATTGATTCGCAGTTCTGATAAAATTATTTTCCCCGGCGTCGGTCATGCTTCTGCAGCTATGGAAAGTTTAAAGGAAACAGGACTTGACAAACTGATTCCTGATTTGAAACAGCCATTTCTGGGTATTTGTGCCGGCATGCAATTGATGTGTAATTATTCGGAGGAAGGAAATGTGAATTGCCTGAATATTTTTCCCATGAAAGTAAAACGATTTCCTAATTCAGTTTATAAAGTTCCTCATACCGGCTGGAATACAATTGATCAATTGAAAAGTGATTTGTTTGAAGGTGTAATGAGCAATGAATTTATGTATTTCGTTCACAGTTATTATGTAGTAACAAGCGATTATACTACCGCCACATGCAACTATATCAATAATTTCAGCGCTGCGATTCATACCAGGAATTTTTATGGTTTACAATTTCATGCTGAACTTTCAGCTCAGGCCGGGAGCCGTATCCTTTCTAACTTTTTAAAATTGAGATCATGATTATCATTCCTGCTATAGATATTATTGATGGTAAGGTTGTACGTCTCTCTACCGGCGACTTTTCAACGAAAAAAGAATATTATAACGACCCGGTTGATGCTGCAAAATTGTTTAATGCTGCAGGTCTTCAGCGATTGCATTTGGTGGATCTTGATGGTGCCAGAAACAGGAAACCACAAAACCTAAAAGTGCTTTACAGGATTGCAAGGGCAACAAATTTGCAAATTGATTTTGGTGGTGGAATTACCTGTAAGAATGACGTTAAAGCAATATTCGATACGGGAGCTTCTCAATGTACAATAGGGAGTCTGGCGGTTAACAATAAGGAACTATTACAGCAATGGTTAAACGAATTCGGATCAGGCAAATTTTTAATCGGTGCCGATGTGTTAGATGAAGAGATTAAAATTTCGGGATGGCTTAAAGAAACCGGAATTTCAATTTTTGATTTCTTACAAAATATGTTGGAAATAGGAGCAGAAGAGGTTTTCTGTACAGATATTTCGATGGATGGAAAGCTTAATGGGCCTTCTTTAAATCTTTATAAACGCATCCTCGATAAGTTTCCCGGCCTTAAACTCATTGCAAGTGGTGGAGTATCCGGAATGCAGGATTTATACCGGTTACAAAATGCTGGCTGCTATGGAGCTATTGTGGGTAAGGCGATCTATGAAGGAAAAATATCTCCCGAACAACTTTCAAATTTTGAAAATGCTTGCTAAAAGAATCATACCATGTCTTGATATAAAAGACGGACGCACGGTTAAGGGTGTTAATTTTATTGATTTGCGGGATGCGGGCAATCCGGTGGAACTTGCAGAAAAGTATTGTAAACAAGGCGCAGATGAATTAGTTTTCCTGGATATTACAGCTACACTTGAAAAACGCAAAACTTTTTATCAGTTGGTCAGGCGCCTTGCGGCAATAGTGGATATCCCGTTTGCTGTCGGTGGTGGTATTTCTGATTTGCATGATATTGAAATTTTATTGAATAATGGTGCGGATAAAGTGTGCATTAATTCAGCAGCGTTTAATAATCCGGAACTGATCAGCAAGGCTGCCGGCCATTTTGGTAGCCAGTGCATTTTAGTAGCCATTGATGCCAAACAGCATGATGATGACGAGTGGTATGTATACCTCAAAGGTGGTACTTATGCCACAGGTACAAAAGTTTTGGATTGGGCGAAAAATGCTGAGGATTTAGGTGCGGGCGAAATTTTACTTACTTCCATGTCGAATGATGGCACGAAAAAAGGCTTTGCTTTGCACCTGACCGCATTGATTTCATCATCGCTTTCAATTCCGGTTATTGCCTCCGGCGGCGCCGGCAAATTGGAGGATTTTTATGATGTATTTACAATGGGCAAAGCAGATGCGGCATTGGCAGCTGGCATTTTTCACTTTGGTGAAGTAAGTATTCCACAATTAAAAATGTTTTTAAAAAATCAACATATTCCGATTAGATGATCCGATTAAATTATAACAAATACAGAGATGCGCTCGTACCTGCCATTATCCAGCATGCGCGTACCGGAAAGGTGCTTATGCTTGGATTTATGAATGAAGAAGCAGTGGAAATAACGCGGAAAACAGGCAGCGTAACATTCTTCAGCCGTTCGCGGCAAAGGCTTTGGACCAAAGGAGAAACAAGTGGTAATTTTTTGAAAGTAAAAAAAATTATTACCGATTGTGATTCAGATACGTTGCTGATCAAGGTTTATCCTGAAGGGCCGATTTGCCATACCGGGTCGGAAAGTTGTTTTACCGGTGATGATCTGGATTTCAACCTACAGTACCTGGAGCAGATAATCGAATCCCGCAGGCATACCAATGCTGATAATTCTTATACATCTTCATTATTCCGGAAAGGCATTCCTGCAATTGCACAAAAAGTGGGAGAAGAAGCTACTGAGCTGGTGATTGAATCTATGCGCGATGACAGAGAAAAATTTTTGAATGAAGCCGCTGATCTATTATTCCACTTGCTTGTGTTACTCAAAAGCAAGGAAACTGCTTTGAACGATGTGGTGGATATACTTGCAAAAAGGCATCAGAAATAATTTTAAAAAATCCCTCAAAAAGTGCTTTTGAAGAAGCGTCATTTCCTTGCTTTCTTAAGTAGCTTTGTGTAGTGAAAGAAAATGCCGTGATACTTTTTGACGGAGTTTGCAACTTATGTAATGGAGCCGTAAAATTTGTGATAAGACATGATAAAAATGCCTATTTCAAATTTGCTCCTTTGCAGAGTGAGATTGCATCCCGGCTTGTAACAGATAAAAATCTATCGCGGGCAAATACATTTTTATTATTGGAACAGGGTAAATTATACAAACGTTCGACAGCCGCCTTACGCGTTTGCCTGCATTTGAATGGAGCATGGAAATTGCTTTATGGATTAATAATTGTTCCGGGGTTTATCAGAGATGCACTGTATGATATTGTAGCAAAAAATCGTACAAGATGGTTTGGAAAAAAAGATGCATGTATGATTCCTTCTGATAACCTACGGTCAAGATTTTTAAATCAATAATATGAAAAAGAAGACCCTGGTATTAGGTGCAAGCGACAATCCTTCAAGATATAGTTATTTGGCTATTAAAAACCTTAGGGAGCATGGGCATGAAGTGGTGGCCATTGGAAACAAAACAGGCCAGGCAGCGGATGTCTCCATTCTGAAAGACCATCCGAAAATTGCACATCTGGATACAGTAACTCTTTACCTGAACGCCAACAACCAGAAACAATATTATAATTATATATTATCTCTTCAGCCGAAACGGATCATCTTCAATCCGGGGGCGGAAAATAACGAGTTGGCCACTTTGGCCGAAAAAGCAGGAATAAAGGCCCAAAATGCGTGTACACTTGTGCTTCTTGCCACCGGTCAATATTAATAAAAGCATAGAGAAATTTTAAATTTACCGGATTGGTCAAAAATTCAATTTTGGCTGCATTATCCTCAGTCAAACCCCTTATCTTTGCGCAAAATTTTTGAAGACTCATGGGTTCTAATTGCGTGAAATCATTGCTGGTAGCGGCTTTCAGTCTGTTTTTGCTCACTTTTTCATCTGTTTCCTTTGGACAGGAGCATACCGATCAGCATGAGACAAAAAAAGAGAAATTTGATCCTACCACTGTTATCTTAAATCACGTTCAGGACGCGTATTCATTCCATTTTTTCTCAATCGGCCATTTTCATGCTGCCATTCATCTTCCGGTGATCCTTTATTCGCCCGAAAAAGGTTTCTCTGTATTCTCTTCCAGCCGCTTTGGACACGAAGGCGAACTTACTTATGATGGGTATAAATTAGTGGGTGAAAATAAAATAGTGCCGGTAGAAGAAGGCATAACCGTTTATGATTTCAGCCTTACCCGAAATGTGGTTCAGATGTTTATTGCTGCTGCATTATTTATTTGGCTGATGATCAGTATAGCAAGAAAATATAAAAGAGGTGTTGGCGTTACCTCCGCTCCTACAGGTGCTCAAAATCTGATGGAGCCAATCATTATTTTCATCAGGGAAAACGTAGCTAAAGTAAATCTGGGTAACCGTTGGGAGCGTTATATGCCCTTCCTGCTTACCGTTTTCTTCTTTATTCTTGTGAATACGCTTTTTGGTTTGATCCCTGGTTCTGCAAACGTTACAGGAAATATCGCCTTCACTGTATTACTTGGCGTTATCGCATTGATCGTAATTTTATTTAGCACAACAGGCCATTTCTGGAAGCATATTTTCTGGCCTCCGGGTGTGCCTTTCCTGGTTAAATTAATCCTGGTGCCGGTAGAGCTTGCCGGTGTTTTCATCATTAAGCCGGGTGCATTGATTATTCGTCTTTTTGCTAATATGATTGCCGGGCACATTGTAATTCTTGCATTTATATCCCTCATTTTCATCTTTGGTGAAATGAGTAAAGTGGCAGGATTCAGTTTTTCGCCATTTTCAGTAGTATTTATTGTATTTGATTATTTCATCGAGTTGCTGGTAGCATTTATCCAGGCTTTCATCTTCACTGTTCTGACAGCTATTTTTATCGGGCAGGGATTTGAAGGGTCTGATCATGATGTTCATCCGGGCACACACGATGGTTTATTATAATTTTTTTATTCATTAAAACAAACCAACCATTATGTCATTATTGACCTTTTTAGTTGAAGTTGGATTCAGTCACCTTGGTGGTGCAATCGGTGCAGGTCTTGCAGCAATCGGTGCAGGTATCGGTATCGGACAAATCGGTAGAGGTGCGGTAGAAGGTATCGCCCGTCAGCCAGAAGCTTCCAACGAAATTCGTGCAAATATGATCCTTGCAGCGGCACTGGTAGAAGGGGTTGCCCTTTTTGCGGTTATCGCAGGATTATTGGCAGTTTTGAAAACAGCCTAAGCACACCATCATTACTGCATCCAATGCAAAGGGCGGCGGATGCAGTATTTTAAAAAAAAGAATATTTTAAAAATACAGATAAACAGATAATATGGAACTGTTACTTCCTAAACTTGGGTTGATCTTCTGGACTTTGATCGCCTTTGGTATTACACTTTGGATACTGGCAAAATTTGCGTGGAAGCCCATAGTAAAATCACTTGACGAAAGAGAAAAAAATATTTCCGACAGTATTCTTGCTGCCGATAATGTTAAAAAAGAAATGGCTTTACTTAAAAGTGAAAATGAAGCTTTGCTTGCAAAAGCCCGTGATGAAAGAGCTCAAATGATGCGTGAAGCAAAAGAAACCCGCGACAAAATCATTTCGGAAGCAAAAGAGCAGGCAAGGCAGGAAACAAATAAAATTGTTTCGGACGCTCAGGCAGTGATTAATCAGCAAAAAATGGCTGCTATCACCGAATTGAAAAACAATGTTGGTAAGCTGGTGATTGAAGTAAGTGAAAAAGTGCTTCGCCGCGAATTGAGCAGCAAAGACGAGCAGGAAAAATATATCCAGCAATTGACCCATAATGTTGATTTGAATTAATATCAATTATGAACAATCCAAGATTATCACAACGATACGCCAAAAGCTTATTGGATCTTTCGAAAGAAATGAATAAGCTGGAAGTCGTTTATAAAGATGTTTTGTTTCTTCAGCAGGTGGTAAAGGGCAGCAGAGAATTTGTAACAATGCTCAATAGCCCGGTGATTAATGCTGATAAAAAAATAAGTGTCATCAATGCCGTTACCAAAGGAAGGGTAACCGAAATTACCACAGCATTTCTGAAATTGCTCTGCAATAAAAACAGGGAAGATAATCTTCCCGGCGTTATCAATTCTTTTATAAAGCAATATAATACGCTCAAAGGAATTCATTCTGCTACACTTACTACTGCAGTTCCGGTAAGTGATGCAATTAAAGATGATTTTAAGGCTCGCATTCGCAATACAGCAAATATTGAACATCTGCACCTTGAAACCAAAGTAAATGAAAACCTTATCGGCGGATTTGTTTTGGAAATGGAAGGAAAGCTGATTGATGCCAGCATTTTGAAGGATTTAAATGACGTTAAAAAACAATTCGATAATAATGAATATCTCCATAAGCTGAGATAAAATTTAAAAGCTCAAATAAAAAAAACCGTAACGATTTCGCTACGGTTTTTTTGTTTTTATATAAATCAAATTAAGGAATTAATATACTTGTCTTGGCATCTATTGCACTTTGAAGATGTGCCTGCAATTTTGGAAGGTATTTCTGAGCATACGCTTTTACTCTGGTGTTTGATCCGTTATTAATTTCATTTTGAAATAAGGTTATAGCATCCTGGTGATCTTTGATTTGAGAACTGATATATAACGTATCAAATTCTACTCCTGTATTGATGGTAAGGTCATTTATCAATGCGATGTGTGCATCATCCATTCCATCAGGAAGAGTTACAGAAACGCTTGTGGCTAATGAACTTAATTCCGTTTGTGCTTCGGTATGATCTGTTACCATCATTTGCCCGAAATTTGAAATTTCTGTGTTGCCCGATTTTGATGCGGCAAGCGCTCCGGCTGCTACTTCAGCATTATTGCTGTATGCAGCCTGCGTCATAAAACTTTTGTCGGTGTCATTGAGTGTGTTTACATCATCCTTGTCTTTTGTACACGCAGAAAAGGTAATAGCAGTAGCTGCTGTCAATAAAAAGAATAGTCTTTTCATGGTTGTTTTCGTTTTCAGAATTAAAAAATAGGGTACGAATAAATAAACAATTTATTCAGTAATGATTACCGGATAATAAACAAAAGTGATGCCATGGGAGGTGGCAAAATCTTTAGAAAAAATTAAAAAGGTTTTTTTATAATATGGCAAAAAAGTGCTTTTGACATCCGACTATCAAATATTTTTTTACCAATAAAACATTATTTAAGGATCACTTTTTTCAGCGTGACGGATATCTTCTCTACCCGGAAGAATGTCATCATTGCCCGGCGAAGAAAATGAAGGAGGGTCACTTGCAGGGAAAGATTCTTCAAGTGCTTCATCTATTTTTTCTTCTACATTCTCTTTTTCTGAATGATGCGGATTATCTTCTTGCCGGTCGTCATTTTTTATGTTCATCATTAGCTGCTTTTTTTATATCCTGTTTCCCTGGTTTGATATCGTCATTTCCGGGTACTGAATAACTTGGAGGATCGCTGGCAGGAAAAGTTTGTTCCAGTTCTTCATCCACGCGTTCATCAATTATTTTTTTGGTCGGCTTCGCATTGATGTCGATTTCGGGAATATCTTCTTTATTCTGTGGCTTATTTGAATGCTCTTGTTTCATATAAACGTGTTTAAAGCATTAAAATCAAATTTAATGCCGTTAAAAAGAAGGCCCGCCATCCACTTCTTTGCTAACTATAACTTGCTATTTTTGCCGGAATCAAACTTCCAAAATTATGGTGAACATCAACCGGAATGTATTAACCCTTGACGAATTTACAATCCGTGAAATGCGGGCATTCTCAAAAGCCACAGGAGAACTTTCCGGTCTGCTTCGCGATATCGGACTTGCAGCTAAACGTGTAAATGTAGAAGTAAATAAAGCAGGCCTTGTAGATATTCTTGGCGAGACAGGTGCCGTAAATGTGCAGGGAGAAGAAGTGAAAAAACTGGATGAATTTGCTAATGATCAGTTTACCGGTGTGCTGCGCCATGGTATTAGTTGCGCTGGTATTGCCAGTGAAGAATTGGATGATTTTGTTTTGTTTGACGATGAAATTTCAATGCAATCGAAATATGTGTGCATGTACGATCCGCTGGATGGCAGCAGCAATATTGATGTGAATGTTTCCATAGGCACAATTTTCAGCGTGTACAGAAGAGTGACTGAAAAAGGAACACCAGTCACCTTAAAAGATTTCTTACAACCCGGCTCCCGCCAGGTAGCCGCGGGATATATCATTTATGGCAGCAGCACTATTCTGGTGTATGCAACAAAACGAGGCGTCAACGGTTTTACATTAGATCAATCGATTGGTGAATTCTGCCTTAGCCATCCCGATATTAAATGCCCGCCTAATGGAAAGATTTACTCAGTGAATCATGGTAACTTCTTCGGATTTACCAAAGGAGTGAAAGAATACATCGATCGTTGTCAGCATAAGTCGAAAACTAACGGTGGCCCTTATACGCAAAGATATATTGGCAGCATGGTAAGTGATGTGCATCGTAACCTGATCAAAGGAGGCATCTTTATGTATCCGGGTACAGAAGATAAGCCACAGGGAAAATTGCGGTTGTTATATGAATGCAACCCATTTGCTTTTATTGTAGAGCAGGCCGGTGGATCCGCAACGGATGGTTCGCAGCGTATACTGGATATTATTCCTCAAAAACTTCATCAACGTACTCCGTTTTTTATTGGCAGCATTGATATGATGAATGAATTGGAAGAATGCCTTCAGTCAGGTAATAAATCATAATTATGGAATTCATTATAAGTGTAAGAGATCTTTATAAGAATTATGGAAAATTTGAAGCAGTAAAAGGAATTTCATTTGATGTAAAAGCCGGGGAAATATTCGGTCTGCTTGGGCCAAATGGTGCGGGAAAATCCACGACCCTGGAGATTATAGAAACCTTACGTGATAAGACCTCCGGAAAAGTGACGGTAGCCGGTTTTGATTTAGATACCGAACCGGAAAAAATTAAAAAAAGGATCGGAGTACAATTGCAAACCGCCGGTTTTTATCCGGGTTTAAATTTGTATGAATTGATTGATTTGTTTTGCGGCCTTTACAATACTCATGTGGATGCCAATGAATTGCTGGAAATGGTTAATCTGAAAGAGAAAGGAAAGAATAAATACAAAGAAATGAGCGGCGGGCAGAAACAAAGGTTTTCGATCGCTACCACATTGATCAATAAACCTGAGTTAATTTTTCTGGATGAGCCGACAACAGGTTTGGATCCGCAGGCGCGCCGCAATCTTTGGGAACTTATCAAAAAAATCAGAGCTAACGGAACAACTGTTATCATTACCACTCACTATATGGATGAAGCAGAATATCTTTGCGACCGCGTGGCCATCATAGATGAAGGAAGAACCATTGCAATAGCCTCTCCCGAAAAACTGATTGACGATCTTCTGGAAACCGGTTTTGAACGTCCGCAAAAAACTAAAGGAGCAAACCTTGAGGATGTATTCCTGCACATGACAGGGAAAGATCTTCGCGAAGGTTAATACGCTTTAAATATTCTTTTAAGAAGGCAATGAATATATTTGTAAACAAAAAAAAATTCTATGGCGATCAAATCGTATTTTAAAATTTTGGCAATAGCAGGCATGGCTTTTTTATTTTCCTGTACAGCTAGTAAACCTACTGCAAACACCACTATGCAGCCACCAGTGCAACCGGAAACACCACAAATGATTACATCAACCGATAGCCTGAGCTATGCAATTGGCGTATTCATCGCCAGTTATTATAAAAATCAGGGTGTGGATAGTGTAAACGGATCTTTGGTAAAACAGGCGTTTGCAGATGTTTACAAAAATGACGATTCTGCGCTGGCAATGAATTTAGAAGAAGCAAATATGACTATACAAGAAAAATTACAGGCGTTTATGAATGCCAAAATAGAAAAGCAAAAAGAAATGAGTAAGCATTTCCTTGATTCTGTAGCGCAACTTCCGGGAGTTGTAAAATTACCTTCCGGGCTGATGTATGAAGTATTAGAAAAAGGAAATGGGCCGGTTCCCAAAGCCACTGATACCATAAAGGCTGATTACATTGGAATGCTGACAAATGGTGAAGAATTTGATAATTCTTACAAACGCGGGCAGCCATTGGAATTAACTCCGGGCGGTGTGATAAAAGGATGGAGCGAGGCATTGCAATTAATGCCGGTTGGAAGCAAATGGAAAGTTTATATTCCCAGTAACCTGGGATATGGCGATCGGGGAGCTGGTGCGGCAATTCCCGGAGGCGCAGCATTGGTATTCACTATTCATTTATTGGAGATCGTTAACCATTGACAGAATGGATAACGATGAGCATTTAAAATATCCGATCGGAAAACAAGAGCAACAACAATATGCTGATAAGGCATTTAATCCACAGTTGAAACAGCAATTGCTCCTGGAAATTAAAATGCTGCCTAATACGCTTGAGATCGTTATTCAAAATCTTGACGAGTCGCAATTGCAAACGCCATATCGCAAAGGAGGTTGGACGGTGAACCAACTCGTTCATCATCTGGCCGACAGCCATATCAATGCTTATTGCCGGTTTAAATACGGTCTTACAGAAAATGAACCGGTGATAAAGACATACGATCAGGATGACTGGTCGAAATTGCCCGATAATGCACTGCCTGTAAATATTTCAGTAACATTATTACATGCGCTTCATGCCAGGTGGTTTTCACTTTTGAATGCAATAATTGATAAAGACTGGAGCAGAACCATCTTTCACCCGGAGTTGAAAAAAAATATTTCATTATGGGAATTGTTGAAAATGTATGCATGGCACGGTAAACATCATGTGGCTCAAATTATGCATCTTAAGGAAAAAAATAATTGGGATATATGAAATGGAAAACTTTATCCTCAGAATATTTAGCGCTTTATAAATTTTTTACAGCGAGAAAAGACCGGTGTGAAACAGAAGACGGAACCATCGTGCCTTCTTATTATGTGGTAGAATTACCCGTTTCTGTTTGTGCAGTTTGCATTACTTCAGAAAACCAGGTTTTAATGGTGAGGCAATATCGTCACGCGGTGGAAGAAACTTTGATTGAGTTGCCCGGCGGATTTGTAGATGAAGGAGAAACTCCACAGGAAGCAATCACCAGAGAATTAATGGAAGAAACCGGATATTCTTTTGATGAGATTGTGGAGGTGGGAAAAGTTGCTGCAAATCCGGGCGTGTTAAACAACTATACTTATTTATACCTGGCAAAAGGAGGAAAGCTTACAGGCAAACAAAAATTTGATGAACATGAATTTCTTTCAGTAGAAAAAATTTCGATTGATGATCTGAAAAAACTATTATTCGAAAATAAGATCACACAATCATTGCATGCCAATTGCATTTTTTATGCGCTGAGCTATATGAAAGAAATCTGAGGCGCCGTCAAAAGCACTTTTTTTCAAAAAAAATAAAAAATTATTTCAGCACTTCTTCACGCATACTTTCGGGGTCGAAGTCTTTTCCGGGATTGATTTCGATCGTTTCGTTTAACAGATAAATATTTTTCCCGTCCAACATTTGTGATATCTGTTTTCTATAACTTTCAGCTTCTTCTTTTGTGCGAAAGTTTCCGAATTTCAGCCTGATGTAAGGACTTGCATACCACATATAGGGTTTTTGATCAGGGAATTTTTGCAATAATTCTGTACGTACTTTAAAAGCGTAATTTTTATCGCTGGTGTTTAAGATCATTAACCGGTAGCCCTTTGTAAGTCTTGCTTTTGATTTCAGGTAAGCGGTATTGATGTCTGATTCCCTGTTTTTTAAAAGATTGAGCCGGTAATCTTTATAAACTATTATTCCGTTTGAAAGGGTATCGGCGGTTTGGCTGTAACCTTTAAAGAAGAATAGTGAACCGAAAAGAAATAAAAAAGTTTTCATTACGATAAAGATGTGATTTCAATTATTTGGTTGCATTTTAAGTTCTGTTCAAAAAATCTTTTTCTTCTTCCACAATCTTTACGCTGCTGCTGCAACCTATCCTGTTAGCTCCTGCATTAATTAATTCTTTCGCAAATGCAAACGACCGGATGCCGCCGCTTGCTTTTATTTTTATAGCATCTGCCAGGTGGTTACGGATAAGCCTTACAGCGTGAATGCCCGCACCCTGTTCTGCATAACCGGTTGACGTTTTTACAAAGTCAACACCTGCTGCTCCATATATATCACAGCATTTAATGATCTCATCATCGGTAAGAACGCCACTTTCAATGATCACTTTTATGACTTTATTCTTATTTTTTACGATCGGCATAATTGTATTGATTTCATTGGCGATGAAATTCCAGTCTGCGTTTTTTATAGCGGAAATATTTACAACCATATCCAATTCATCGGCACCATCAACCATTGCCAGAACTATCTCGGCTACTTTTGCTTCAATAGCGCAATATCCAAATGGAAAACCGATGACTGTGCATGTGTTAGCATCAGAATTTTGTAAATATTCTTTCGCTTTCTTTACATATAAAGGTGGAATACATACTGCAGCAAATCCATATTGTATAGCTTCCTGGCATACTTTCTCTACATCAGCAAGAGTGGTAGTTTGTTTTAAAATAGTGTGGTCTATATATTTTTCTATGTTCATTATTCCTCCATTTATCAAAAAATTGAAGGTAATCATTTAAGTAATTTCTATCTTCAAGCCTCAAATTAAATTAACGCCATGAGAAGAATTAGTTTACTCTTTTTCACTTTTATTTTTATTTTCCTGGCCAACACAAATGTGGGATTTTCGCAAACGACCTTTCCCGTAAACGGTGTGGCCGATAACAGGGAAACTGTATTTGCTTTTACCTATGCAAACATTGTTCAGGATGCTGACAGGATGCTTCAAAATGCAACACTGTTGATTAAAAAAAATAAGATCATTGCCGTAGGTACAAACGTAAGTGTGCCTTCAAATGCGGTAGTGATTAATTGTAAAGGGAAGTATATCTACCCGTCGTTTATTGATATTTATTCTTCCTATGGAATTCCGGTTCCCAAGCGGGATTTTTCAAACTTCAACTGGAATGCTCCATCGCAACTTACCAGCAATACAAAAGGACCATTCAGTTGGAACCAGGCGCTTAAACCGGAAGTGAACGGCGCTGATCTTTTTTCTGTAAATGAAAAGGATGCCGGCGTGTGGCGAAGTGCTGGTTTTGGTTCAGTGCTTACACATCAGCAGGATGGAATTTCGCGCGGATCTGGTGCATTTGTTTCACTGGCAAACCTCCCGGATAATTTGGTAATACTCAAAGAAAAAGCCTCTGCGCAATATTCATTCAGCAAAGGCACAAGTACACAATCTTATCCAACTTCGCTAATGGGTGTGATCGCATTACTTCGTCAAACATATTTAGATGCAGATTGGTACAATAAACTCCCTGCCAATAAACCGGGAGAAGGAAAGAATTTAAGCCTGGAAGCATGGAATAACCTTCAATCTTTACCGCAAATATTTGAAGCAAATGATAAATGGAATTGTTTGCGTGCAGACAGGATAGCTGCTGAATTTGGTAAAAAATATATCCTTAAAGCAGGAGGAAATGAATATCAGCGTATAAAAGAATTGGCTGGAACAAATGCCACCTTTATTGTACCTGTTGACTTTCCAAAACCTATGGATGTGGAAGATCCGAATGATGCGCGTTATGTTTCACTTGCTGATCTTAAACATTGGGAAATGGCACCTATGAATCCATCTGCTTTTGAACAGGCGAATATTACTTTTTGCCTGACGGCTGATGGAAATAAAGATGAAAAAGTTTTTTGGGCCAACCTCAGAAAGGCTCTCGATGCCGGACTTTCAGAAAGGGCCGCATTGAACGCGCTGACAAAAAATCCGGCCAATGCGATCAATGTTTACGATATGGTAGGAAGTATAGATGCAGGTAAGCTGGCAAACTTTACTATAACCAATAAGCCAATATTTGATGATGGTTCTATTATTCTTCAAAACTGGGTACAGGGTGAAAAATATGACCTTAATTCAAAAGACTGGAATCCGGTTTCAGCAACTTATCAATTAGTATTGACCCGATCTGATAACAGTAAAACTGAATACACTTTAAATGTCACTTCCAATAAAGCTGCATCCATTATTGGGAAGGATACATTTGCTACCAAATTTTCAAATAATGGCAGCCTTGTTTCAATTACCTTTTCTCCGGTAAAGGAAAAAACAAAAGTAAAAGATCATGTAAAAGACACAACCGCAAATTTGGATGACGCTACTTTGCAAAAACTGAAGCGTGACACACTCCCTCCGATTCAAAAACCTTCTGATGATTTAAAGCCCGAAAATCAAAGAGTAAAAGGATTGGAAAAGGTAGCAGGAACTGTGATGCCAAAATTGATGTCAGCAACTGCGATCAGGCTAAGTGGTACAAGCAGCGGTGAGATGTGGCAAGGAAACGGAACTGACACTTCCGGTAATATGATTTTGTGGACCGCGAAACTTATCAAAAAAAATGAGCCTAAGCCTGACACAAGTCAAAAAAAGAAATACGTGATTTCTGAAACAGTTAATTATCCTTTTGGTGCTTATGGTTGGGATAAAATGCCCGAGCAAAAAGATATCCTGATAAAAAATGCAACTGTCTGGACATCCGAAAAAGAGGGTGTGTTAAAAAATACAGATGTACTTGTTAAAAATGGTAAAATCGCGGCTATTGGCCAGAATCTGAAAGCTAATGCACCGATCGTGATTGACGGATCAGGGATGCATCTTACACCGGGTATCATTGATGAACATTCGCACATAGCTACTTATTCAATTAATGAAGGAGGGCAGTCTGTAACATCAGAAGTTCGTATTGGTGATAATTTGAATCCTGATGATATTAATATTTACCGCCAATTGAGTGGCGGTGTAACTACATCACACATTTTACATGGAAGCGCTAATACCGTTGGTGGACAAACGCAGTTGATCAAACTCAGATGGGGCGCCGATGATAACGGATTAAAATTTAAAGGTGCTGATCCATTTATCAAATTTGCCTTAGGCGAAAATGTGAAACGCACTACCTCCAGGAGTAACAATCGTTTCCCAGATACCAGGATGGGAGTGGAAGAAGTATTGAAAGATGCTTTTACCAGAGCCAAAGATTATGAAAATGCGTTGAATGCCTGGAACAAACGTGGAAAAAACAGTGATCTTTTGCCTGTAAGGAGAGATCTTGAATTGGATGCACTTGTAGAGATCATGAATTCGAAAAGGTTTATTACCTGCCACTCCTATGTGCAGAGTGAAATAACAGCAGCCATGCGCGTAGCTGAGCAGTTTGGATTTCATTTCAACACATTCACCCATATATTGGAAGGCTACAAAGTGGCGGATAAAATGAAAAAACATGGCGCTAACGCTTCTACCTTCAGCGATTGGTGGAATTACAAAATGGAAGTGGTAGATGCTATTCCGCAAAATGCTTCCATTCTTTCAAAAATGCAAATCAATACAGCAATTAATTCTGACGATGCTGAAATGGCACGCCGCCTAAACCAGGAAGCTGCTAAAAGTATCAAGTATGGAATGAGCGAAGAAGATGCTTTGAAAATGGTGACAATCAATCCTGCTACCATGCTGCATGTACAAAATAAAGTGGGCAGCATCAAAGTGGGAAAAGACGCCGATCTTGTATTGTGGAATAATAATCCATTAAGTATTTACGCCATTGCTCAAAAAACGATCGTTGATGGCATTATTTATTTCGACCGGCAGCACGATCAGCAAATGAGAGATGAGATCAGGAAAGAAAAGAATCGCCTTATACAGAAATTGAATGGGGTAAAAAAATCAGGTGTTTCAATGGCTCCTGCATTTGCTACAGAGCAGGTATTGCTGCACTGTGAAGATGATATCATTGATTTCGAAGTTCAACCTTAATCTGCTTAAATCATATTTATGAAAAAGTTACTTATTATATCGTTTCTTTTAATTTCAGGTGCAGCTTTTTCGCAACCTGATATTTATCCTGCTCCGCAAAACAAAGGAGTAATTGCCATAAAAAACGCAATTGTACATGTGGGCAATGGTACTGTTATTCAAAACGGAATTGTGGTAATACGCGATTCAAAAATTGAAAAAGTGGGTGCAGGTATTACAATCCCATCCGATGCAAAGGTTTACGACGCACAGGGAAAACATTTATATCCCGGTTTAATTAGTCCTATCACTAATCTCGGTATCAAAGATGTATCCGGAATGGTGCCTGGTACCAATGACTACCAGGAATTGGGAACATTAAACCCCAGCGTACGATCCATCGTTGCATACAATACCGACAATCATGTTATCAATGTGCTGCGTACAAATGGTATTTTGCTGGCCAATGTAGTTCCACAGGATGAAGATGGGTCGAATCAACTGATATCCGGAACCTCTACAGTTGTGCAATTAGATGCATGGAACTGGGAAGATGCTGCTTATAAAATGGATGGACAAATGCACATTAATATTCCTTCCCTTGTGCAAAGGAGAAGCAGATTCTTCATGAATAGCTCTTCAGGCGATCCTGAAAAAGAAGCACTTGAGAAGTTAGAAACCATAAAGCAATTTTTTCGCCAGGCAAAATCCTATCTTGACGAAAAAGGACACTCAGTTAAGAATCTGAAGTTTGAGGCAACAAAAGGTTTATTTGATGGAAGTCAAAAGCTTTTCATTCATTGCAATACAGTAAAAGAAATGTTGCTTGGTATTGATCTGGCGAGGGAATTTAATTTTAAACCTGTACTTGTTGGCGCAGTAGATAGCTGGCAAATTGCAGGTCTGTTAAAGCAGCAAAACATTCCTGTTATTTTAAGTCAAATGCATGCATTGCCGGCCAGCACCGATGATGATGTGGATCAGCCATTCAAAACACCGTATTTGTTGCAAAAAGCAGGTGTTCTCTTTTGTATTGCAGATAATGAGGGAACTACCCGGGGAAGAAATCTGATGTACAATGCCGGCACGGCTGCGTCTTATGGTCTTACAAAAGAACAGGCATTAAGTGCAATTACAGCAAATGCAGCAAAAATTTTGGGTATTGATGACAGAACAGGAACCATTGAAGAAGGCAAGGATGCCAATTTAGTGATCAGCGAAGGTGATATACTTGACATGGAGCATAGTATCATTGATCTGGCATTCATCCAGGGGCGAAAAATAAATCTTGATAATAAGCAGACTCAATTATCAGAAAGGTATCAATATAAGTATGGAATAAAATTAAAAGGCCCGGAAAAAATACAATAAAGAATGATTCAGTAAAAAGCCCGTCACAGGGCTTTTTTATTTATTATCCAGTATAAAAAAATAGCATCTATATACGATTGAATAATCTTGAATGTTTTTGACGTAAAATTTAATCTAATTATCACCACTTCTCAAATAGAAGAAAATCAGGATTGAATAAAAACACAAGTGATATAGAAAATCAGAAGTTACTGTTTATGGCTTTGGCCGCTATCCATCCGCTTGTCCATGCATGTTGGAAATTAAAACCACCGGTAATTCCATCCACATTCATGATTTCCCCGGCAAAATATAAATGCGGTACCAGTATGCTTTCCATCTTTCGCGGATCTATTTCTGAAAGGCGGATACCACCTGCAGTAACAAATTCTTCTTTAAAGGTGGTTTTTCCTTTTACCCTGTAAACGTTTGTGCATAACTGTTTGGCCAGCAAATTTTGTGAACGTGCAATGAGATCAGCCCAACGGGTATCTTGTGAGATGCCACATTCCTTCATGTGGTATTCCCACAATCGTTGAGGCAGGTTAAAGGGATTGGTATTCACTATTTTCCTGGAAGAAAATTTATTTCTAAACGATCTTAAGAATTCAAGACATGAAACTTCATTGTATTGCGGAATCCAATTTACCGCTATCTGAAAATCATAATTTTGCCCATGCAGGTACCTTGCTGCGAAAGCTGAAAGCTTTAATACAGCAGGGCCACTCAATCCCCAATGCGTAATTAATAAGGGACCTGTTTCCTCAAACTTTGTTTTATTTATTTTCACCTGGGCAGGTTCTACTGAAATTCCCATTAGCTGAGTTATCGCTTTTTCTACAAGATTAAAAGTAAATAAGGATGGCACAGGCGGTTCAATACTGTGGCCACTCATGTCTATGATCCATTTATATTGGTCGGTTTTGGAAAAACCGCCGCAGGCAATGCATAAATAATCTGATTGGAAGGTTTTTCCGCTTCGTGACTGTAAGACAAATCGCTCAGCTTTTTTTTCAATACCTGCAATATCAACATTAGTAATTACATGCACGCCTGCCTGCCCGGCTTCTTTCAGGAGGCAATCAATAATTGTTTGTGATGAATCTGATGCAGGAAACATTCTTCCATCCGATTCAGTTTTTAATTGAACATCTCTTTTTTGGAACCAGGTGATGGTGTCGGAAGTAAAAAAGTGGTGGAATGTTTTCTTTAAAAATTTTTCACCCCGGGGATATTTTTTCACCATTTCAGCAATGCTGTTACAATTATGTGTGACATTGCATCTGCCGCCTCCGCTTACTTTTACCTTGCTTAATAATTTTGATGATTTTTCTAAAATAGTCACATCCAGTTGCGCATTTGCTGCAGCATTCACAGCGCAAAAAAATCCTGCTGCGCCACCTCCGATTACTATGAGTCTTTTCTTCACAACTGCAAGTTATTGGAAATAGACTTTTTTATATGATAATGCATTTTTTAGGTTTTACTTATAATAAACAATGACGGGCATTTCCCTTTTGGATTTTTCAATCTTGAATCCTAATGCTTTTAGAGATTTCATAAGACCCGTCCAATCTCGCTGCTCAACATTGGTCTTTATATCATAATAACCTGAAAGTCCTGTCTCATCCACAACTGCTAATCCCAACTCATTTGTCAAATAATGGCTGGCAAAGTCTTTAACCAAACCTTTTGTTCCATCGTAGCCTCTCCCACTAAAACCATACGTTGAACTTTGAGCAGTTGAAGGAATAATGCCTAACGGAATAAAATCATTTCGATTTAAAACATATACATTCATCATTCTTTTTTCAAGTCGCGCTTTCACTGGTAAAAAATCATTGAGATATTTTCGAAATAAAATATACAAACTGTCTTTTTGTTCTGGTTTTACTAAAAGGTCCACACAATATAATGTGCTTTTATCAGCAAAATTGGAAACATCTTTTCCTGTTACCGTGCTGTCATACATTTCCTGAGTTTTATATGAATAAATATTGTATGCCTCTCTATAAAGTGTGCTGATGGAAACATTGAACCACGAAATGCGTCGATCTTCATAAACACTTTTTCTGTAAGTTTTACCCATTATAGGCTGTCCTTTAGAATACCCTCTGCACGTGAAACTATGTTGGATGAGTGAATCTACTCCAAGCTGTATCTCTTTTGGTTACTTTGAAAAGACAAGTCGCTACTCGTTTTGCAAAGAGTTTACGAAGGGAGGATCTGGAAAATCACATTATATTTTATCGTTTACAGAATTTGGGAAATTTTGAAAATGACAAGGTAAAAGAATATGGTTTTGATTCAAATCGACTGCGGCCGGTATTACACCATTATCTTATGGAAAGGGGAATTCACGCAAAATTTCATTTTTTTATTGCAGGAAAAGATAGCCTGTTGAATCAGCTAAAATTTCCAGATTCTTTGGTGAGGAATAAATCTGTTGTTACGAAAGCATTTCCAACTTATAAATGGTGGGATCTTAAAGATCAATATGTGCGAGCCATCTTTGAAAATCCCGTGGCATATGTTATGGGGAAAATGAAGTGATATTTTCAGGATCGATCATTCTGGTATTTATAGTGTCATTATGTATCTGGCTTTTGATAGAAGCTCTATTTCACGAAAAAAAATTGACTGCTATCGACAATTGACTTCCCGGGAAGCCGACTTACTCCACTTGTTATTAATAAGGAGATATGAATCATTGCCACGGTTGGATATCTTACAGACAATTTGGGGAAATACCGATTACTTTTCTGGTCGAAGTCTCGATGTATTTATTAGTAAACTTCGCCGTTATTTAAATCAGGATGAATCAGTAAAAATTATTAATTTGAGAGGGATAGGATATAGAATCGTGGATTGATCGGAAATATAGCTATTGAAATAAAGGTTTTAATCATTGGGAAAATTTAAAATTCATTTTACAAAAAGCAAAGAAAAGTGCTTTTGAAGAAAGCGTTTTTGAAAATAAAAAAAGGGAAGTTTTTAATGCTTCCCTTTTGTATGATTTTAATATAATTTTTCTAAACTGTTGCTGCCGCTGTTTTATAAGGTGAAGCAATCATTTTTGAAAGCTCAACCATTTTTTTAATTCCTTCTTCCGGCAGGTTTCCTTTTTTAAATTCTGCAAGTACTTCAGGTAATTTGTTTTCCATTTCCAGCAAAAACTGCTCTTCAAATTCCTGGATCTTTCTAACAGGCACATCGCTCAATAAACCATAAGTGCCAAGATAAATAATCGCGATTTGCTTTTCCACAGAGTAGGGTGTAAACTGAGGCTGCTTCAGGATCTCTACGTTTCTTGCGCCTTTTTCGAGGATTGCTTTTGTGGCAGCGTCCAGGTCTCCACCAAACTTAGAGAAGGCTTCGAGTTCACGATACGAAGCTTGCTCCAGCTTTAAGGTACCTGCTACCTTTTTCATTGATTTGATCTGAGCATTTCCACCCACGCGACTTACAGAAATACCTACGTTGATCGCCGGACGAATACCAGCGTTAAACAATGTACCTTCAAGGAAAATCTGTCCGTCAGTAATTGAAATCACGTTTGTAGGGATGTATGCTGACACGTCACCGGCCTGAGTTTCAATGATAGGCAGAGCTGTTAGTGAACCTCCGCCTTTTACCAAATGCTTGATTGAATCGGGAAGGTCGTTCATCTTTTGAGCGATCTCATCTTTAGAGATGATTTTCGCTGCTCTTTCCAGCAAACGGCTGTGCAAATAAAACACATCACCGGGATAAGCTTCACGTCCCGGAGGGCGTTTCAACAAAAGTGATACTTCGCGATACGCTACAGCCTGCTTACTTAAATCATCAAAAATGATTAAAGCCGGGCGGCCGGTATCACGGAAATATTCACCAATAGCAGCACCTGCAAAAGGAGCGTAGAACTGCAATGGTGCAGGCTCAGATGCAGAAGCAGCAACGATGGTAGTGTATTCCATGGCGCCATTTTCTTCCAACACCCGCATTACGTTGGCAATGGTGGATGCTTTCTGGCCAATGGCTACATATATACAATAAACAGGATTTCCTGCTTTGTAAAATTCTTTCTGATTAATGATGGTATCGATACAAATAGCGCTTTTGCCTGTCTGGCGGTCGCCGATTACCAATTCTCTTTGTCCACGTCCGATAGGAATCATAGCATCTATCGCCTTAATACCGGTTTGAAGAGGTTCTTTTACCGGTTCGCGATAGATTACACCAGGTGCTTTGCGTTCCAATGGCATTTCATACAATTCTCCGGTGATTGGCCCTTTTCCGTCTATAGGCTGCCCAAGTGTGTTGATCACACGGCCGGCAAGGCCTTCACCTACTTTAATAGAAGCGATTTGGCCGGTTCTTTTTACAGTACCACCTTCTTTAATATCGCCGCTTTCACCCATCAATACCACACCTACGTTATCTTCTTCAAGGTTTAAAGCGATGGCCTTAACACCATTTTCAAATTCGACCAGTTCTCCGGAACTAACATTATTAAGTCCGTAAATACGGGCAATACCATCACCAACCTGCAAAACGGTACCTACTTCTTCGAGATTGGCTTCCGCATTAAAATTACTCAGTTGGCTCCTGAGAATCGCCGAAATTTCATCGGGTTTTATATCTACCATAATTTGACGTTTTTTGAGGGTGCAAAGGTAATCCAAGATTGCTGTAGTAACAAAAAATGATGGAGAAAAAATTGGAAAGATTTATGCCCGTTTGTTTTTAAAAAAATCAGGAGAAAGTGCTTTTGAAAGAACAAATGAATAAAAAAAATTAAATGTGTTTTTTTTTAATCAATCGTATATTTTAATCGGAATTTTCCGTCTGTTATATTGACAGAATTATTTCTATATGCATTATAAGCTTTGAGATAAGAAGTACCCTGGATTTTTATAAGCCTTTTGCTAAAAAAATACCCTTTGAGAAATGCACAAAGGGTATTAATAGTAATTTTTAATGTTGTATCAGAATTTTACAACTTTGCCACACTTTTCCATCAAAAATTCTCAATGTATATACATCAGAAGAAATTGAAGCAACGGAAATATTTGTTGCAGATTGTAATGATGAAAAATTTCTGCTCAGTTTAAGTGCTCCCATTTTATCATAGATCTCTATTTTTAAAATGCCAGGTGCTTTTTGCATTTCGGAATTCTCCGTTTCATTCAACAATCCGATGCTAATATTATTTGCAGCGGGGTTGGGAGATACTTTGTATCCAAAACTGCAGGATGGCATTTCAGCATACACGTAAGACTCATCAGATGTGCCGCAGACTCCTACTGCCCTAACTCCAAAATAATAGGAATTGCCACAGCTTACATTACCTTTCATAAGTAGGGCATAATAAGGAACAGAAGTAGTAGCTTTTAATACACCATTCAAATACCATTGATAGGATGTTGCTTCTGGTACCTCGTCAACTGAAAGTGTAACCCTCTTGGGAGGCAAGTCCCATGTCCATGATAAAAGGCCCGGTTTTGGCTGACCGATTATAATATCAGATTTTACAACTATCGAACCTGCTCCACAGGGGTTTTCAATTTTAGCAGTAATTAAGCCGGTGCCCTTAGATATGGATTTTACTGTTATTGAATTATTTGTTGATGATATTTTTTGAAGGTTTGAGGACAATAACCAATTTGTTGTTACTCCTGAAGGTAACGGTTGATTTAATGTAAAGGTGTGAATACTATTTATACATAAAGGATTACTCGGCCCCAAAATATCATAAGAACAAACGGGAGCGCAGCCTGGTTGGCCTTTATCTATCTCTTCATTTAGCCACTGTATGTTGTCGGTATTTAAATAAATATGCTCTTGATTTGTGGACGGTATATAATAATTGTCGAAATATATTTCATTATTGCAAACCAAATTCCTGTTATCAACTCTTGAGTTCCAATCAAAGGAAGTGTTCTTAAAGCCAAGGGCACTTATGGAAGGGATGAAACTGTGTAAATATTTAATAGCGAACCACCGTTGCTGTAAATTCTTTGTCTGATTTAACCCGTCATGTAGCTGTTTATAAAGTACTTCTGTAGAATTGAAAGTGCTTCCGGGAACTGCATCCATACTTCCATGAATATTTTTATTAGTAAAATACCATTCAAATGTGATGATTGGCAGCCCTTTTGATTTATAAGCAATTCTTTCACTCACAATCCGGATGTTCTGGTTATATGCCGGAAGAAAATTATCTTTCAACATAAAAACTTTGATACCAAAAAACCCTTTTAGTCCTTCACCATCGAGTATAAGAGTACCGGGCGTGTAAGTTCCGGTCCCATTTCCTGTGCCGTTTAGTAAAGTGACTTTTCTCAAATTGACAGGATAGCCGTTTGAATTAGCGAGTCCGTTTGCTTTTAAGTTAGTGTAAAATGTTGTATGAAAAAGTGAACTGGAATTAGTACCGTCTCGTTGTTCTATCAGCATCTGCCGCGCAGCAGGCGACCTCAATTGAGTTTCATAGGCCTCGCTGGCAGACATGTTTGCACCAACTGTGCCAAAGAAATCCAAATTTTCCTGAATCGCCAACGGAATATTGGCTCCTTCGTGCGGACTGTCAAAGCTGACCCACAACCGGCAATTGTGATCCATATCCGGCGCACCTTCTGCTTGCTTCTTCTCCATATAGGCAAGTGCATACCGGCTAATGAGTCCGCCCATGCTGGGGCCTACCACCACGATCTTTTCGGTACTGCTGTTATTGGTTAGTGTTTGATTTACCTGCTGAATGAGCTTCACCAATAAAAACGCGTTGCGTTCAATATAATCTGCGCCACCGTCGCGGTCAAACGCATTTATTGTTTGGGGTGTTCCGTTTACTTTTACAGAAGATGGGATGGAAAGGTCCTGTTCTCCTGGTTCGCCATTAATCGTTTCACCCAATTTGGGAAAATTGAGAATGATGACATCATAGCCTTTGTCGCGTAGCTGATTTCCTAAAGACGTGTTATTGTCTTTATTTACCAAATAATCTCTATATAATTTGCCATAGTCTCGATCATCTCCCGGGTCAAAGCCATCCAGTATAATAATAGGCTTTCTCAATACTTTTTCACAATCACCACCAGGTGTTAAAGTGTGGTAATAGATGTGGTAATCTGCAAAACTGTTCGTAGCCTGTGTTTCTCCATATCCCTGGAAAGGTATGGTTGATTCCAATAGCTGATTGGTAGGCGTGCAATTGGCTCCCATGGTACCCATAGGCCTGTAAAAGGGGCCATTCCCATCGCCTTCTACATTCACTTTCTGGTAAGACGTATAACTGCTGCCACCTGCATTCACAGTAAATTTGAGAATATTCTCCCCCGCCTGTGTAAACTGGATGGATTGCGGAATATCGGCCAGGAGCGTATATTGGCTTCCCTGGGTTATGTTGTTCACCACAATGCTTTGGATGGCAGTGCCGGTGTTGTTGAGGGTTAGGAAATTTATGTACTGCAGCGCATAACTTTTATTTGCCAGAATTTTATCTGTACCTATCCCGGCAAGAGTCACCTGGTTGGTAAGGTAGGGACTTGCCCCTTGATTATCGGTAAGAATGCCGTTTATCACACTCAATCGGCCATCCAGGGTAGCGGTGCTGTCAATATATCCAAACTAATAATTGATAGCGATAACAGGAAGCTTTACCTGAAAGATCTGTTGCTGTATCACGATGCGCATGCTGTCATAATTATTTGGCCTGGCCAAAGGGTTTACCACGCTCTGCTCCGCGTCGTACCAGGATTGAAAAAGCCGCGACACAGAAGTAGTATCTCCGTTTCCCCAGGTATCAAGGCCGCTCCAGCCATACACCCTGTCGTACAAAGTTCCGTATGGAATACGAGCAGGAATGAGACCAGTACTCAGACTATCAAATATTTGAGAGTAGCTTCTGCCATTTGCATCTATATCTATTTCTGTCTGAGCTTGCACTGTATAAGCTCCAATGGCGAATACGAACGCCAGAATAAGGTTGTGTAAATTTTTTTTCATAACAAATTATTTCAAGGTTGATCAATTAATGTCCAATATCAAATCGGCCATCCGTTATATGTATTACCTTTCCTTCTCCATTTACTGCATCCATTTCAAAAGTGCCGGATAAAATGGTGCCGTTTAACGCGGGTAACGATCCATTAAAAAAATTGATATTTACTTTTCCATTGTAAGTTTCAGAAGTTTTGAAAACATTATTACTTCCTGGTATGGTTCCATCCTGTCCATCCATGAACGTCCCTTGATATGGATAATTTTTCATTTCATAAATCCCCTGAGCCCCTTTGTAATGTACAATTAATGTAAGATGAAATTTTGGTTTTGATGCGCTGGAGTTAGATGCGAAAATATTTATGGAGTTATCATCTGCCAATAATCCATAAGTAACAGATTCACTTGATAATAATCCTCCCTTTCCCTTCGCGGTATATACTTTCCCGTCCACTTTAAAGCCGATCGTAAATTTTCCTTCCTGCGTTTCCGGTGGCAGTTGTTCGCCGGTCTTATTTTTTTTGCAGCTTGATGCTGATAATATCAACAGTAGGAGAAATGATATCAGGTATTTCATAAATGCAATGTTTGGGGTTTTGAGATCAAGAGGGACTGAACTTAAAATTAAATATTATTATCCTATTTTAAAAGCATTTCTTTATATATTTTTTAAGAGTATGCGTAAAATGAAATTTCGCCGTAATAAAAAAGGATTTACCACACTTAGTTCCGCATCATAACAGCTTTGAAAAAGCTGCGATACAGAAGTAGTGTCTCCGTCCTGCCAGGTATCAAGTCCGCTCCAGCCATACACCCTGTCGTAAAGAGTTCCGTACGGAATACGGGCTGGAATTAGTCCCGTGCTAAGGCTATCAAAAATTTGCGAATGAGCTTAGACCGCATAAGCAGTAATGGCAAATACGAACGTCAAAATAAGTAAATTTTTTTCATGCCAAAGTGTATATTGAAGTGACGAATATTATTGTCCTATGTCAAATCTGCCATCCATTATGTGTACTATTTCTTTATTGCTATTTACAGCTTCCGCTTTTTATTATCCGTACTAAAATGGTAGGATATTCGATGATTTGTGGTCGGGTGATTTGGTGATCAGGTGATCGGAGATCGGTAATCGGGTGATTGTAGATATACCCATGAGGTAGAGCTTGCAAGTCTTCCGCGATTATGACCTGCAGTACCGACCGCTCACGCATTTACAACTTGCTACTTAATACATTCTACTTGCTACTATATACCTGCTACTTGCTACCAGATACTAAATCAACATCCTCACCGGATTCTCCAGAAACGCCTTTACGGTTTGCAAAAATGCAGCTCCCACAGCGCCATCCACACTACGGTGATCACAACTGAGCGTTACATTCATCACATTTTTCACTCCAAAGCCGTCACCTTTTTTCACCACGATCTCTTTAATGCGCCCAACAGCTAAAATTGCGCTGTCAGGTGGATTGATAATGGCGGTAAACTGATCAATGTCCATCATTCCAAGGTTAGAAATAGTAAATGTATTTCCTGAAAATTCTTCAGGCTGTAATTTTTTATCTCTTGCTTTGTCGTAAAGAGTTTTAGCTTCGGAAGCGATTTGTGAAAGTGATTTCTGGTCTGCAAAACGGATCACCGGTACGATCAATCCTTCCGGCACAGCTACCGCTGAACCAATGTGAATGTGATGATTTTTCCTTATAAAGTCGCCCATCCAACTGCTGTTTACTGCCGGATGTTCGCGAAGCGCCATCGCACATGCTTTTATTACAAGATCATTGAATGAGATTTTCACCGGGCTTACTTCATTCATGGCTTTACGTGCTGCTATTGCATGATCCATCCCTATTTCCATAGTCAGGTAAAAATGCGGAGCCTGATATTTGCTTTCTCCCAATCTGCGGGCGATGGTTTTGCGCATCTGGCTGTTAGGAATGTCTTCATAGCTTTCCTTGCCTGTTTGCGCAAATGGTTGAATATGCAATGCACCTTCCTGTGCAGCTTCCTGTTTAACAGGTTTTGCTGACGGCGTATAATTGTCAATATCTCTTTTTACAATTCTGCCACCATCCCCTGATCCGTTCACATCATTAAGATCAATGCCTTTTTCTTTGGCGATCTTTTTTGCCAATGGAGATGCTTTTATGCGGCCTGATTCGTCTGCGGAACCAACATTTTTGATTTCAGTTTCCTGTTGATTATTTTTTCCTGTTGAAGTTTCTTTATCTTCTTTTTTTGCTGGTTCCTGATGATCGTTTTCAGCAGGCTTATTTTTTTGCGCTTCCACATATTCGCTTACATCAGTTCCTTTCGGCCCCACGATAGCAATCATTTGATTGATCTTTGCAGCTTCACCTTCATTTACTGCGATATATAAAAGTGTACCTTCTTCATAGCCTACTATATCCATTGTGGCTTTGTCGGTTTCCACCTCAGCAAGTGCATCATCAGAAGCTACTTTATCACCCACTTTTTTATTCCATTTAAGAATTTTTCCTTCCTTCATGGTGTCGCTCAGCAAAGGCATTTTTATTTCTTTAGCGCCCTTTGGCAGCGCTACATCGGCAGGCTTATTGTTCGATTGTTTTTCCTCGCCCTCCGCTATCGCTTTTTCTTCATTTTCATTTTTCGTGGGCAGCTTCTCTGCATTTTTTTCGGGGTTTTCTCCTGCATCCGATTTTGATTGCTCTAATATTTTTTTATAATCTTCCCCTTCTTTTCCCACCACAGCCATCAGACCTTCTACCGGTACCGATTGGCCTTTTTTAACTCCTACATATAAAATAGTGCCTTCCTGGTAACTTTCGAGTTCCATAGTGGCTTTATCTGTTTCCACATCTGCCAATACATCGCCCGGTTTCACTTTGTCACCTACTTTTTTATGCCATTCTACTATCACTCCTTCCGTCATAGTATCACTCATTCTCGGCATTCTTATCGCTTCAGCCATAATATTTTGTATATTTCTTATTTGATTTGACGGCGTGAAATTAATGCAAAATCAGCAAATAGCAGAAATGGTACTTCCTCTTTCAAATGCTTTTACCCGATCCAAAATGCAATTCACTTTTCCCCATCCGGTTAATAAATCTATTTGAAGAAAGCCGCATGCTTAAGGATATTTGTATAAGATCATAAAAAGAAATTCAATGCAAACTGAACCACAACAAATCCAGGTGCTCATGCCCGACGACAGCTTATTAGACGTAACTTTTTATTGTGTAGAACCAAAGCACAGTAAAAAAACCAGGTTGATCATCCAACTTGACGACTGCGTATGCTCACTGGATATTGAAGCATCATTGTGTAAAAATGTGAGCAGCCTTGAAACACTCGTTCATAATAAGGTCATTAATTCAAAAGGGCATCTTTGCTAAAGTAGTTTGGGCATGCCCACGCTTCGCGCGGTCGGGCTGTACGCTTTTACTCCTCACCCGCAAAAGGCGGGTTGCGGGGTAACCGCTTCCATCCCTCATGCGATTGCCAGCCTGCTTCAAAAGCACTTTTTCCAGCATTTTTTAAAAATACAATTCCATTAAAAACCCCTTGTGTTGCGGGTGCATCAGCGTTCATCTGCACTGGGGCCATAGCTTCCGGGAATAGGCACATCAAGCAGCCTGAGATAAACGCCTAACTGTGCACGATGATGCGTGATCTGATTCAATGCCATCCTGATCACCTCCGATTTTGTCATATTTGCCAATACCTGATCGCCATTGCGAAGTACCCATGGTTCATGCAATTTACCTTCCATTTCAGGTATTAAGTGAGATTGTGCTATCTCCAGGTTGTCGTTAAATACCTTCATTAATTCAGCTTTGTTACTTACTGCAGCAGGTTCATAAGGATTGTTTGCAAAGTCGAGACCATCGCTGGTCAACGCCATTCCCACCCATCCATTCAATTCCGCAATATGTACAGCCAGCGTTTTCATGGTCATACTTTTTTCATGCGGTTTCCAGTCGAATTTATCTTCCGGAATGCGCTCCAGCATTTTTTTTGTAGTTGCAGCTTCGTTGTTTACTTCTTTCAAAAAGATTGGGATAAGAGATGCCATGAGACTAAATTTTGATGAATTTATTTCAAATGTAAGCTCTTTGATAAATTAATAAATCATCAGCCTTTCTTATTTTTGATTTATGCCAAAAGAAGTTGTTATTGCCGGTGCTGGGCTTGCAGGATCGTTGCTGGCGATCATTCTTTCCAAAAAAAGTTATAAGGTTTCTGTTTATGAAAAGAGGCCCGACATGCGTAGAACCGCTATGGATGGCGGGCGGTCTATAAACCTGGCTTTGAGCGAGCGTGGCATTAAGGCGCTGAATCAGGCAGGAGTGATGGACAAAATTTTGCCGATTTGTATTCCCATGCATGGCAGGGTTATTCATTTGGCAAATGGTCAAAAAACTTTTCAGCCGTATGGCAAAAAAGGGCAGTATATCAATTCTGTATCGCGTGGCGACTTAAATAAAATATTACTCGATGAAGCCGAAGCAAATGGAGTAAGTGTGTTTTTTGATCGTCCGTGTACAAATATTGATTGGCAAAAAAGGTTGGCATCATTTAAAGAAAACAACCAAATAGTTAATCATAATTTTGATTTATTATTTGGTGCAGATGGAGCATACGCCAATACACGGCTTCAATTACAATTACATTCCGAGCGGTTTGATTACCACCAATTCTATATAGATTTTGGATATAAAGAATTGCATATTCCTCCATCTGCCAAAGGTGATTTTCAAATGGAAAAAAATGCATTGCATATCTGGCCGCGAAAAAATTATATGTTGATTGCACTCCCAAATATGGATGGAAGTTTCACATGCACTTTGTTTTTTCCTTACAAAGGAGAAGTGTCTTATGAAAATCTTAAAACTGACCAGCAGGTAAGCAGTTTTTTTAAAGAAAACTTTCCGGATGCTTTTCAATTGATGCCCGGATTGTTGCACGATTTTTTTATTAACCCTACATCGCCAATGGTGACGGTCAAATGTTTTCCGTGGAGCAAAGACAACTGTTTTGCACTGATAGGTGATGCCGCACACGCGATGGTTCCTTTTTTCGGACAAGGGATGAATTGCGCATTTGAAGATTGCCGCATTCTTTCTGACCTCATCAATCAATCAGATGGAAATTGGGAAACTATATTAGAAAACTATCAGGCGCTAAGAAAACCTGATGCAGATGCGATAGCTGACATGGCTTTGGAAAATTTTATAGAAATGAGAGATAAAGTGAGCGATGAAAAATTTTTATTGCAAAAGAAAATTGAGATTGCCTTTGCTCAAAAGTATCCGGAAAAGTGGATACCCGCGTACGGATTGGTTACGTTTCAACCGTATATAAGATACAGCGAAGCTTTAAGACGCAGCAAAGTGCAGCAACGGATCATGGATCAGATCATGAAAATTCCGGAGATCGATGCGAAATGGAATTCACAGGAAGTGTTTGATTCCATATTACAATCACTTCAAAAAACCGACAATTGACTCGAACTGAATTAATTCAAAAAATATTTGAACGTAAATCTTGTTTATGTGTGGGACTCGATCCCGACCTGGAAAAATTGCCCGTGCAATTTGACAGGCGCTCTGCTTCTTTATTCCCCTTTGTAAAAGAAATAATAGATGCTACAAAAGATCTTTGCGTAGCGTACAAAATCAATACGGCATTTTTTGAAGCTTACGGTTCAGCAGGTTGGAAAGCGCTGGAAGCCTGCATTAAATATATACCTTCTTCGCATTTTATTATTGCAGATGCAAAGCGTGGCGATATTGGAAATACATCTTCAAGATACGCCAAAGCGTTTTTTGAAACACTTCAATGCAACGCTGTTACTATAGCGCCTTACATGGGAAGAGATAGCATTGAGCCTTTTCTTCAATTTGATGATAAGTGGAGCATTGTATTAGCGCTGACAAGTAATGAAGGAAGTAATGATTTTCAACAAAAAATAATTGGTGGCAAACCCTTGTGGAAACTGGTATTGGAAGAAACTTCTAAATACAGCACTCCGCAAAACATGATGTATGTAGTGGGCGCTACGCGAGCTTCATTAATAAAAGAAGTACGGAAAATTGTACCTGAACATTTTTTACTCATTCCCGGTGTGGGAGCGCAGGGCGGCACAGTAAAAGAAGTAATGGAAAATGGAATGATAAAAGATTGTGGATTACTCATCAATGTGTCGCGTGGAATATTATATGCTTCTAATGAAAAAGATTTTTCAGAACATGCCCGCAACGCTGCAATAAAATATCAAACAGAAATGAAAGATTATCTTTGATCCGCAGACCAATAATTAACTCAAAAAAATTAATAATTAGATATGGCTCAAGACCTGTTTCAATCTCCGGATTACTTTAAGGTTGATGAATTGCTTACCGATGAACAAAAACTGATCAGGCAAACTGTACGTGATTATGTAAAAAAAGAAATATCTCCAATAATTGAAGATTTTGCCCAAAGGGCCGAGTTTCCACAGCAGATTGTAAAACAATTAGGTGAGTTGGGTTGTTTTGGGCCAACTGTTCCTCAAAAATATGGCGGTGGCGGACTGGATTATATTTCTTATGGTTTAATGATGCAGGAATTGGAAAGAGGCGACAGCGGGGTTCGCAGCACAGCAAGTGTGCAGGGATCACTCGTGATGTTCCCGATTTTTGCATACGGAAGCGAAGAGCAAAAAAATAAATATTTGCCTAAGCTCGCAAGCGGCGAATGGCTTGGATGTTTTGGCCTTACGGAACCCGATCACGGAAGCGATCCGTCTTCAATGGTGAGCAGATATAAAGATGCCGGTGATTATGTAATATTGAATGGAAGTAAAATGTGGATCAGCAATGCGCCATTTTCACAGGTAGCAGTAGTATGGGCTAAAAATGAAAATGATGAAATACACGGCTTGATATTAGAGCGGGGAATGGAAGGATTTTCTACTCCCACCACTCATGGAAAATGGAGCTTAAGGGCCAGTGCCACAGGTGAACTGGTTTTTGATAACGTAAAAGTTCCAAAAGAAAATATACTTCCCGGAATTAAGGGATTGAAAGGGCCATTAAGTTGCCTTACCAAAGCACGGTACGGAATAGCGTGGGGAGCAGTAGGTGCAGCCATGGATTGCTATGATACTGCATTGCGTTATGCAAAAGAAAGGAATCAATTTGGTAAACCAATTGCAGGGTTTCAGCTACAACAAAAGAAACTTGCCGAAATGATAACCGAGATCACGAAAGCACAATTATTAAACTGGCGCCTGGGTGTATTGATGGATGAAGGAAAGGTGACGCCCCAGCAAGTGAGTATGGCTAAGAGAAATGCCTGCAAAATAGCTGTGGACATTTGCCGTGATGCAAGGCAAATGCTGGGTGGGATGGGAATTACCGGAGAGTATTCTATCATGCGGCACATGATGAATCTTGAAAGTGTGATTACCTATGAAGGCACTCATGATATTCATCTTTTAATAACGGGCAATGATATCACCGGTATTAATGCATTTGGCTAACCTTTCAAAAGCACTAAAAAACCATTTTTAAAAAAAAGTAAAATTCATTTTTAATGTTGCCTTCAAACTTGTTTTTGATCGGCTTTATGGGCAGTGGTAAAAGCCATTGGGGAAAAATATGGGCTAAAAAATATCACTATTCCTTTATTGATCTGGATCATGAAATAGAAAAGGCATTTAGAATGAGTATTGAAGAAATCTTTGAAAAAGAAGGGGAGGAAAAATTTCGGGAATTAGAAAGATTTCATCTTCAGAAGTTTGAAAATACGAAAGAGTTGCTGATTGCTTGTGGAGGTGGAACACCCTGCTTTTTCGATAATATGGACTGGATTTTGAAAAATGGCATTTCAGTTTATCTTGAAGCTACTCCTCACTATTTGTTGGATAAAGTACTGTCAGAAATTCCTAAACGGCCGTTATTAAAAGAGATCAACAAATCAGAATTATTATTTTTTATTCAATCAAAATTAAAAGAAAGAGAACCTGTGTATAAAAAAGCAAATCTCGTTCTTAATGCAGAAAAACTGGCCGACAACAGCCTGGACCCAATTTTTATCAAATCAAATCCATAGTAGAACAATATTTTAAACATCATGCATAAAGGTTTTTTACAAACTGCTGCGCTTCTTGGTGCAATTTCAGTAGCGCTTGGCGCATTTGCAGCACATACATTAAAAGATAGGATATCTGATTATGCTTTAGGAATTTTTGAAACTGCAGTTAAGTATCAGTTTTATCATGTATTTGCCCTACTTATCACTGCAATTATTTACCAATATGGAAAGCGCAATTTGCTTAGGTGGTCCGGAATTTTATTTATCATGGGAATCGTTCTTTTTTCCGGATCTCTTTATGCACTTACCGCTATAAAGGCGGCAGTACTTCCTGGTTATAGTTGGGTAGGCGCTATTACTCCTTTGGGAGGTTTATGTTTTATAGCAGGGTGGATATTAATGTTTGTGTCGGTTTTCACCATGAAAAAACAATGAGCTACCTTTTAAAAATAATGTAAATACAATCTTATTGTCTGTTGAACAACATCGGTAACAGTTATATTTGCAGTTAATGGCTACCAAACGAAAACAAGTAAAGAAATCAGGCACTGCTTCTAAATTAAAACCGGATAAAGTTGAAAAGATCGAAGTAAAAAAGATCTTAAAGGATGAGCGTTCGCACAAAATTGCGGGAACAGTTTTGATTCTTATTTCACTTTTATTATTCATTGCATTTACTTCTTATTTATTTACCTGGCAGCAGGATCAGTCGGTGATCAGAAGCGGTATTTCTGTTTTATTTCCTTCAAACCATCAACAGGCGGCAAATGCATTGGGAACTTCCGGAGCATATTTCGCTGATTTGTTTTTCAGAGCTGGTTTCGGCATTGCCAGTTATATGTTCTGTTTGTTTTTTTTGGTGGTTGGCATTAATCTAATTGCTCCGAAAAAAGTTTTTTCGGTTAAGAGAAATATCAGGTATGTGATAGTGGGATTATTGGTGGTAAGTGTATGTGCGAGTTTTTTAACACATACGGTTGGAGCTACTTCAGCTTCCGGCTCTCCGGAGTTTTTCTGGGGCGGCAGGGTAGGTGATCGTATCAATGAATGGTTGCAACACACGATTGGCTATGCAGGAACGGCGCTACTTTTATTTGTGTGCCTGTTTAGTTACATTATCTGGAGGTTTAATCCTGTATTTAATGTAAAAAAGATCAAATCTTCGTTTTCTCATTCGGTTCCCGAAACAAATGAAAAGATAGCTGTGCAAAATGACCGGCCTGTAATTTCACCATTAGTAGATATTCAAAATGAAAAGGATACAACCGAACCCTTTGAAGTTATAGAAAAAACTGATCAGCCTGAAAAAAAAGAAATAGCAAAAGCACCACCTGTTAAGCCATTTCCAAAAGAAATTTCATCCGGCACCGGCTTAACCCTGGAGGTAAAAAATGCTGACACATTGAATCAGCAACACGAAGGAAATGAAACTACTGAGAAGAAATCTCCTGTAAGTCAGCCACCTTATGATCCTGTAATTGACCTTCCCAATTATAAGTTTCCGACACTCGATCTTTTGGAAACACATGGAACTGAACAAATCATCCAGGATGCTTCAGAATTAGAATCAAACAAAAATAAAATTGAGGAAACACTCAAGAATTATGATATTGGAATACAAAAGATCTATGCTACAGTAGGCCCCACTGTAACACTTTATGAGATCATACCCGAAAAGGGTGTTCGTATTTCACGCATCAAAAACCTGGAAGATGATATTGCCTTAAGCCTTGCAGCGCTCGGTATTCGTATTATAGCGCCAATTCCGGGAAAAGGTACAATAGGAATAGAAGTGCCAAATATTAAGAAAACAGTGGTAAGTATGCGCACACTGCTGAATTCAGATAAATTCAAGAATAGCCAGTATCAATTACCGATAGCCATTGGTAAAAAGATCGATAATGAAAACTTTATAGTTGATCTTACCGCTATGCCGCACTTGCTTATGGCAGGAGCTACCGGCCAGGGAAAATCTGTTGGATTGAATGCACTTCTTGTATCCCTTCTTTATAAAAAACATCCTTCGCAAATCAAATTTGTATTGATCGATCCAAAGAAAGTAGAGTTAAGTATTTATAAAAGTATTGAAAAGCATTTTCTTGCAAAATTGCCGGGCGAAGAAGATGCAATCATTACAGATACCAAGAAGGTGATACACACGCTCAATGCTCTTTGTACCCTAATGGATATCCGCTATGATTTATTGAAAGAAGCAGGAACGCGGAACATTAAAGAATACAATCAAAAATTCGTTTCAAGGAAATTAAACCCTGAAAAAGGGCATGAATTTTTGCCATTCATCGTTTTGGTAATAGATGAGTTTGCAGATTTAATTATGACAGCAGGAAAAGAAGTGGAGATGCCACTTGCCAGGCTTGCTCAGTTGGCCCGTGCCGTAGGGATTCACTTAATTATTGCAACACAGCGGCCTTCTGTTAATATCATAACTGGCATCATAAAAGCAAATTTTCCTGCAAGAATCGCATTCAAAGTAAGCAGCAAAATTGATAGCCGCACTATTCTTGATACAGGTGGCGCAGAGCAGTTGATCGGTAAGGGTGACATGCTTATTAGTTACAATGGCGAAATAACCAGATTGCAATGCGCATTTGTAGATACACCTGAAGTTGATAAAGTCACTGATTTTATTGGTGACCAGAAAGGTTATGCTGAGGCCTATAAACTACCTGAATACATAGACGAAAAAGATTATGAAGCAAAATCATTTGATGCAAATGACCGCGACCCGGTATTTGAGGATGCTGCAAGGTTGATTGTAGCGGCACAGAGTGGCAGTACATCGTTATTGCAAAGAAAAATGAAACTGGGATACAATCGTGCAGGAAGATTAATGGATCAATTGGAAGCTGCAGGCATCGTGGGGCCCAGCCAGGGTAGTAAGGTAAGGGATGTGCTTATAAAAACAGAAGCCGAACTGGTTGATTATTTGAATTTTTGACCTTTTACAATTTTTGAGATTTTAATTAGGTATCATATTTATAATTTTTATTTAATCAGTTTTAATGAAAATTGATTTTAAGAAACTCATATTTTACTATTTAATCATTTCTGTGCTTACTCTACTGGTTTTACTACCGGATATAGTTTTCTTTATTAAAAATGATGTAGTTAATTATGCAGTGAGTGGATTTTTTATAGTCCAGGCACTTTTATTTATTCCCGTGGCAATATTCAGCCGCAGGTTAAAAATCTATTATTGGATTTTAGCAATTATCGTGGGCCTTACACCAATAATGCTATTTTCTGTTTTTTATATGAACATCCAGGTCAATGCTGAAATGATCGGTTTAGTGATGGATACAAGTATTAGCGAGGTGACAGAACTATTGGGTTGGAAAATACCTTTGGTGATTATTGCAATGGTTTTCTTTAGCTGGGGTTTTTTAAAAATCAGTTCCTACCTGCCTGATAAAATATCCTGGAAGCATGGGATTATCGTATCGCTGATCGGCATTTTTGCTTTTGGGATGCTTCCTTTCATCCGTACAAGAAAACTTGAATATTATTATACTGTTATCAGAAATACATACCGCACCTTTTATCCATTCAGATTAGGAACCACATTTTCACTTATATATAGTGAAATGGGAAATATGAAGAGGTATAAACAAGATACCCGGAACTTCTCCTATCATGCAGTAAATACTGATACTACAGATTCGTCCCGCAAGATTATTGTTATGGTAATTGGTGAGGCTTCGCGTGGTGATCATTGGGCGATAAATGGATACAAGAGAAACACTTCTCCGGGTATAAGTTCACTTTCTAACTTGGTTAGTTTTAAACATGTATCCTCCGGCGGAACAATGACTATTTTATCTGTACCTCAGTTAATTACAAGGGCTACCCCTGAAAATTATAAGTTACATACAAGGGAAAAAAGCATTCTGGCAGCTTATAAAGAAGCGGGATTTTATACAGCATGGATTTCCAATCAATCACATTATGGATTGACCGGAAGCATAGGAATGCACTTTACTGATGGGGATACAGCCATATATAGCGGTCATGGTGAAAATGAAACAAATTTTACGGGTCAATACGATGAAACAATTTTTCCTATTTTAAATAACGTTATTGACACCCATCCCGATAAAAATATATTTATCATTCTTCACCTGATTGGAAGCCATTGGAGATATATCCTTCGATACCCTCCCAACTTTCAAAAGTTTGAACCCACCTCTGATAGAAACCATACTTTGGTGACAAGGCCCTCCAAGGATCGAATCATTAATGAATATGACAACTCAATCTTATATACGGATCATATTCTTACCACACTTGCCGGAATTTTAAGTAAGGCGGATGGTGAAAATGGATTTTTGTATGTAAGTGATCATGGTGAAAACCTTGATGATAATAATGATGGATTATATTTTCATTCGTATAAACCCACCAAAGCAACTGCTACTGTTCCAATTTTTACCTGGTTTAATGATAGATACATGGCAAAAAATGGCGAAGTTTTTAATTCCCTGAAAAGTAATGAAGAAAAAATGGTGAACTCCGCTGTAAATGTTTTTTATACCCTTATTGATATGGGTAAATTAAATATTACAGGGTTTGATAGCACAGCCAGCCTGACCAGACCATCATTTATCTCCCCACCGCAAAATATTCTGGGCGACCAGGGAAAAATCTATTATTATAAGGATTTAAAGTGAATTGAGCATCTGGAAATTTGTTAGAAACATAATCTTTACTGCCTTATTACCTTATATTTTTCCCCCATCATTTTAGAAAAAACGATCTCAGCTTTCAACTGTTTTTCTAAACTAATATTTGGTCTTTCGGCATTGAAACGGTGAAGCATTCTGTTATTGCGTTCATATTTTTGGTTCTGTATGCCAAAAAGAAGATCTATCCCATGTCGTAAAATATCATCGATAACTTTTTGTTTTACCTGCACATCTGAATGGGGAAATGCAAAAAGTTTTTCTTTTATGCCAAATCTTTCTGATAAATAAAATACAGAGTTTAAGGTTTGTTTTACTTGTTCCTCAGGCGAAATGGAAGGATAAAAAGGATGGTCCATACTATGTCCACCGATAGAGAATCCCATGGCGATCAATTCTTCCAGTTGTTTTTCGGTAACGAAAGGCTTATATTTTTTCAAATATTCGCCAAATGATATTCCAATTGCCTCAGCAATTTCATCAGCCTTATGTTTGTTTTGATAATGGATATTTTTCAAACCATGAATAACCTCTTTTACACCTGCATGTGTACCAAGTACCTCACTTATTGTTTTAGTAAGCTCCCGGTTTTCTATCAAATTATTAATAATAAGGCTGACCTTTAAACGGTAAAAAAGCTCTTTGTTATCAACAAATGATGGGTTAATAAAAAAAATAGCAGGAACACCTTTCTGCTCTAAAATGGGTGCTATTACAGTTCTTATTTCTTGAAAACCATCATCGAAAGTGATTAGAAAACTATTTTTTGGAAATGGTTTATTTCTTTTCACACAGTCAATAATTTCATTAACAGAAATTGGGTTAAAGTGCTTTAGTAAATACTCCAGGTCTTGAATGAACTGTTTTTCATTTTTAAAATGGTAAAGCTGATTAATATGTGGTTGTGGTTTATTGTTTACCAGATGGTGATACGGCAAATACAATGAAACAGGACTCCATTTTTTTAAAGGACCTATAGGTAATAAATTGCAACCGGAAAGAAATAAAGATTTTATAAAGCTCATCTTAAAAGTTCTTCAATATAGATCACTTTCCTGTGTTCCGTTTTCAAAAAGCTTTTTTTAGCACTTTTAATTTTCAATAAAGATTTTATCTGGCGCAATACCATGGAAGGAATATATACGATGGCAGATGAAACACCTTTTTGTTGACTTTGAGTTGTAACGATAAGTATAAAATTCAATGTATAAAGAATAAAAATGCCAATCCATATCCAGCCATACAAGGGATTAATTATAAAGCATAGAATAGTAAGCAATAGTGAAATTCCGATGGTTAAAAACATGGGAGGACGAAGCATATTAAATCCCAATAAAAGTCGGCCGGGATGAAAATGAAACAACCCATTTAAAAACAATTTCAGACTGTCGCTGAAATATTCAAAATATGTGAAGATCCAACGGGTTCTTTGCTTTTCAAAAGCGGCCCCGCTTTCCACTTTTTCGTCGAAAACGATCACATCCTTAGCGTAAGCAATTGTCGGTAATTTTAATGCGAGTTGAACTTGTAATTTTTTATCAAATCCACCCAATTCATTTGTATACATCACCTCATTGTACAAGGGAATATCAATAGCCACTCCAAGACCTAATATTGCGGAGGTTACGCCCATTTCCATTTTTACCTGCCTTTCTAAAAAATTATGATAAGTGTGCCCCAAAGTATCCAACTTTGAAAAAGTAGTATCAAGATTTTTAGAAAGCATATTTGCCTGCACCACTCTGAATCCCTTTTGGAAATATCTGTTCATTTTTAAAAGAAAATCCGGATGAATAAGATTATCGCTATCAAAAATGATAAGTGCATCGTGCCTCCTTTCAAAATGATCCACAGCATATTTGATGGATTTTATTTTGGCATGGAGCGCCGTGTTAGGTTTCAAAAGAATAATTCGAGGATCAGAAAATTTTAAATCTGCTATATCACAATCATCCGCAACTACATACACCGTAAAATGCTGATAGTTTTGTTTTAAAAATGAATCTACCAGTGGGCCAATAAACCTGGCATCCTGATGGGCAGTAATGATTGCTGCAAAGTGAAAATTTTTTTCGGTAATTATTTTATACCGGTTTAATAAGGTTTCGGTTGATTTGGGAAGGATCTGATGTAATAAAAAAAGTAGAAAAGGAATGACGAAATGTAATGCAAAAAATACATTAACTGTATAAAACAAAATCCATCCTATCAGTTTCACAAGCTCCATGAATCTATTTTCTATTTACCGAGTTATAAATTTCTATTGTTTTTTCTGCTGCTTTTTTCCAACTGAACCGTTTAGCATTTTCAATTCCTTTGGCTTTTAATGCTTCTGCGTTTCCTGTGTTTAAGGCTAACTCCATAGCACTTGCTATTTCTAACGGTTTGGAAGCATCCACCAACAATGCAGCGCCATTTGCAACCTCAATCAGCGATGAATTGTTACCTGTAATTACCGGTGTGCCACATGCCATAGCTTCCACTATCGGCATCCCGAATCCTTCTCTGTAAGAAGGATACAAAAATACCAACGCCATATTATACAATAGCGGTAATTCCTCTTTTGGAAGGTATCCGGTACATATTATTCTTTGTTTAAGTTTAGATTTATTCATTGATTCTATAAGGCCATAAATAAAATCAGGCTTACATCCTGAAATAACTAACGATAAATCAGAATTGTTATTTTCTACAAATATTGAATAAGCTTCCAATACCCCAAAAGTATTTTTTCTCGGAGCAGGATTTCCAATATGTAGAAAAAATTGGTTTGGTAATTTGTATTTATGCCTGATTACATCAAGTTGGGTGGTTGTGTAGTTTGTATTGAATGAAGCATTTAATCCATTGTAAACAACGTGCACTTTTTCAGGGTGCACTTTTAACCGCTCAATGATATTATTCTTCTCAAATTCCGAAACGGTAATAATCGCTTTGCTTTTGCGGGCAATTTTAGGAACAATAAATCTTCGGTAAAGATTTCCGAAGTTTTGATAGGCAGTGCCTTTAAAGGAAACGTTTTCCAAATACATGAGATCGTGAATAGTAACGACCATCGGTGTATTTAAAAATAAGGGCGCTGTATTTGCTGTACAGTGAACCAGATCAGGATTGTATCTTTTTAATCTTTGGGGCAATAATATTTGTTCCCATAATGGATAAGGCAAAGATGGCAATACATCGATTTTAAAATTTGTGGTTTCCTCAAGGGTACCAAAATCATCATTTTTTACCAAAATCGTATATCGGTTTTCAGTATCTATTTTTTGTAATTCGCGGATTACTTCCTCAGCTACTACCTCCATTCCATGCTTTGTTTCTCTAAACAACCGTTGTGATTCTATTGCGATATTCATATTCGAATAATATAAACCAAATTAGGGCTATTTGATCAATAGCCCACCTTGAATGGTTTTCCAATTTTCAAAACAATTAAGAATTCCTGTTGTTTAAACGTTAGATTTTTGAAACAGGGCGAGAGGGGTTTGAAACAAAATTTTGCAATCCATGGTAAAACTTTGTTTCCTGGCGTAATTAATATCAAGGCCAACTCTTTCTTCAGCATCCATTTCTTCCCTTCCCCGTTTGGTAACCTGCCATAAACCGGTAATGCCTGCAGGCGCAGTAAATCTTTCTGAGGTTGAGTTGGTAGTAAGGGTTGAAGCCTCGTAAAGCGGTAAAGGCCTGTTGCCTACAATAGACATATCTCCTTTGAGTACGTTAAAAAGTTGTGGAAGTTCGTCCAGGCTTGTATTTCTTAAAATAGAACCAATCCTTGTTATCCGTGGATCATTTTTAATCTTGAAAAATTTTACCTTTTTCTCATCTGATGCTGCGTAAAGGTTCAATTCCGAGAACTTATTTACATATTTATCCGCATCAGGTATCATTGTTCTGAATTTGTAAAAATCAAATACCTCAAACCCACGGCCCGCTCTTTTCGATTTATAAATAACCGGGCCCCTGCTTTCTAAAGCGATAGCAATTGCGATCAATAAAAGTAAAGGCGCTAAAGTGATCAATAATAGTATTGAAACAACAATGTCAAAAATTCTTTTTCCCATTGGGGTTTTTCCGTGATTATTTAAGGTAGTTTCATGGCCTTTGTTAATGTTTATAACTTTAGAATTTCTTAATAAACTGGCTTTTTGATGTAAGCTATTGCAATATTCTTCAATGTTTACAATGTCGTCGGCTACACTTAATTCAATCAGGTCTTTTAAATCCCTCTCATTTAAAGCGGTTTCATTATAAAGCAGGGGAATCATGAAGCTCCACTTATTTGTATGCAACCATAATACAAAGTTTGATAAATTATAACTGTCCAGGGGCAAATCAACTACAATAAAATCGGGGATCTTATTGCTTTCATATAAAACAGTAATTAAAGAGGTAGCTTCTGAGAAATTACTTGCAACAAAACAATGGTCAAAAAAAGAAAGACATTTTGTGGTTCTTTCTGAACTATCGCCAATGTAGATGAATGATTTTTTCGAATCGTTATTCAACAAAGATTTATCAACAGCGGATTTAACCGGCTGCAAATCTTTAGGAGAAGTAAGTAAAGTTCCAGTAATCATTTTGTTTGTGTGAGTTTAGATTAAAATAATTAATGGAATTCAAAGAATGATGGATGTCAATATGTAAGCCTTAGTTCTAGTTTAAATTTAAAAGTTTTCGTTTTTTAAAAATTATTTCTGTTTCATTAGGTCTGTAACATTGTTTTTCTACAACATTTACTAACTGTATCGGATCGAAAGGCTTTTCAAGAACATTAATCACCTGGGGGTCCTTTTTTAAATCTTCGAGTTCCTCAGTTATTGACTCTGCGAGTATAATTAAAGGAATATTTTTTAAAAAAGTACTCGATCTTAAATGATCTATTAAAGCGAGATTTCTGTAATTATTCTTTTCAACACTTATGATAATAAAATCGGTATCAGATTGAATTCTTAATACCTCAATCGCCTGCAACGCATTAGCTACTACAGTAATGTCAAAAGCGTTTTTAAATACAGTTTTAAGTACAAATGCCAAAGAACTATTTCTTTCAATGCATAATACTTTCTTTTTCTTCGTTTTCATTTATTCAACTTTAGTAAGCCTATCTCAATCATTGATTTAGCATAGGATTAAAAGTCGATTTATCAGGAAGTTTATTAGAAAGTACTAAACACCTTCCGGCGTTTTTCAAAGGAAACAGATGATTGTGATTAAAATAACCAGTTTGGGGAGATGTGGTTATAATAAAAAGCAGATGGCTTTTAAAACAGGATTGAATTTCTTCCGAACAAATATAAATACTTATAAATGATTTCCAAATGTTCTTGAAAGATATTTTGTAATTTGTCCTTTTTAGGCAGAATAAACTAATTCTGGTTTTAACACAAAAATTAAAAAAAATCAAAGTCAAATGCCTCATTATATAAGTTTAGGTAAAATTCCACACAAACGGCATACCCAATTTAGAAAAAATGATGGCGGTTTATATTCCGAGCAACTTTTTTCGACGGAGGGATTTTCTTCAGATTCTTCGTTATTATATCATATACATCCGCCTACTCAGATCATTAAAACGGATCCGCCAGTAAGCGTAGCCCCTGTCATTGCTGAAGAGAACATGCTGAAGCACCGAAGCTTCCAGGGTTTTAAAATTGAGCCGGCAAAGGATTATCTTGAAAGCAGGAAGCCCATACTTGTAAATAATGATTGTGTGATTTCGCTGGCAGCGCCCATGGAAAGCATGAAAAATTATTTTTTTAAAAATGCTGATTCTGATGAAGTGATTTTCGTTCACCAGGGAAGTGGGAAATTAAAGACACAGTATGGCGAAATTAAGTTTGGCTATGGCGATTATCTTGTTTTGCCACGGGGAAGCATTTATCAATTGGAATTTAGTGACGAAGAAAACCGGCTGCTTATTGTTGAGTCGCATAGCCCGGTAAAATATCCTAAAAAGTATTTAAGTAAAATGGGCCAGTTATTAGAACACAGCCCTTATTGTGAAAGAGATATAAGAACACCCCAAAATCTTCAACCGATTGATGAAAAAGGTGATTTTCTGATCATGACCAAAAAGAATAAAATGATGTATGGTATCCATTATCTGCATCATCCATTTGATGTGGTAGGATGGGATGGATTTTGTTATCCATTCGCATTTTCCATTCACGATTTTGAACCCATCACCGGTAGGGTTCATCAACCGCCACCTGTTCATCTTACATTTGAAGCAAACAATTTTGTGATTTGCTCTTTTGTGCCGCGCCTGTATGATTACCATCCTGAAGCCATCCCTGCGCCATATAATCATAGTAATATTGATAGCGATGAGGTACTATATTATGTAGATGGTGATTTTATGAGTAGAAAAAATGTAACAAAAGGAATGATCACACTGCATCCTGGAGGTATTCCACACGGTCCGCATCCCGGCGCTGTCGAAAAAAGTATTGGTAAAAAAGAAACCGGAGAGCTGGCAGTAATGATTGATACATTTCATCCATTGAAATTAACAAACTTTGCTATCAGAATTGAAGATTCGAATTATGTAATGAGTTGGGCCGAATAATTATTAATGACCCTGAAAGAAATAAAGTTTTTTATTAAATTGAGCAAAAAAATCAGACCATGATCAAATTCAGCGATTTAAAAACCGGTGATTATGTACTGGCAGAAAGTAATGGCCAGGCCTGGCAAGGCGAAGTAACAGATTTTAATCACAACGAAAAGGAAATAGGAGTTGATAACGGCGTTCAAAAATTTTATTTTAAAAGTGACGACTTGTTTCCCATACCGCTTGATGAAGCTGCATTGCTTAAAATGAATTTTCAAAAGCAGGTTAATGATGATGGATCTGTAAAATATATGAAAGGCGCTTTTAGATTACAAACGCATAGGCAGGACGATTTTTCGCAATTTGAAATTTGGTATCGCGACGAAAAGAGACATATTTTAAGTCCAATTGCCTTGCATGAGCTCCAGAATCATTACCTGGCTATGACCAAGGTGCATCTTACCGATAAGCCGATTTAATTTTTTAAAAATTAGCTGAAAAAGTGCATTTGACGTATGCGGAATTTTTATTTAAGATCGGCGGAAACCAATGTGGTTTTACTATTTACATTTTGCTCTAAGCCCATATAATTAAGGTTTACAAGAGTGGAATTTTCAATCATCCCGTAATCAGGGGCAAAATAGCTGTTGATATCTGTCTGTAAACCGCTTGCAGGAATAAGTGAAGATGAAATCATGGTTTGAACATGCGTTACATTCTTATAGGTTATACCGTTTACAGTGCGGTCAATACCCTTTTCCAATATTTTATTGGTCAGTTTTACAGGAACATTACCAAAAGGGTATCCCGGCACAGTTATGGAGAAGGATTGTTCCCATGACTTGCCAATGCCCAGGTTGGCTTTTAAGTATAATCTTTCAATTGCCTGACCTATTCCTCCGGGAATAGAATCAAATTGATAGTAATCATTGTTGGTCTTGTTCAAATATTGATAACCTCCGAAGGAATAAGCATATTTATGGTAAGATTTTCCATTTATTGAAGTATCGTTTGAGGTAGATGTAACGGTAAAGCTATTATTTGCACCCCCGTTTTGCTCCTGGTACACCCACATACTTCCCGGTGCAGAGTTTACAAAAACATTGTTTTCCTGGGCAGGCTCTTCATTGTTATCTTTCTTACAGCTTGCAAAAACAATAAGGAGGGTGGCAAAATAGATAAGGTGCTTCATTCAATTTTTTTTATAAAGATAAAAACGGATTAATTGAAACAATATTAGTGAAACCCTCATCAGTTTAATCAAAAAAAAATGATAATTCTGGTAAAAATCTAAAAGATTGGCCTTAAAGTACGTTATTTTTTTCGCATATTAAATTAATAAACTTATCTTTGCGCTCCCAAAATCAAGAATGGCGAAACAAGCATTAATAAAACAAGACGGTACTATATTGGAAGCCCTGTCCAATGCTATGTTCAGGGTGAAGTTAGAGAATGGCCACGAAATTTTGGCAACTATTAGTGGGAAAATGAGGATGCACTATATCCGTATTTTGCCAGGAGACAAGGTAGGTGTTGAAATGAGCCCTTACGATCTTTCGAGGGGGCGTATCATTTTCAGATATAAAAACAATTAATAAGCCGCAGCGAAAAAAAAAGAAATCATGAAAGTCAGGGCATCAATTAAAAAAAGGAGTGCAGACTGCAAAATCGTAAGACGAAAGGGCAGGTTGTATGTGATTAACAAAAAGAATCCACGTTTTAAGCAAAGACAAGGTTAATTTAAAATAATAAAAATTAAAGGAGCATATGGCGCGTATTGCCGGTATAGATTTACCAAAAAATAAAAGAGGAGAGATCGGTCTTACATATATATATGGTATTGGCCGTTCTACAGCTTTGTACATTCTTGATAAAGCTAACATAGACCCTGATAAAAAAGTAAACCAATGGACTGATGAAGAGCAAACTGCCATCAGGAACATCATTAGCTCGGAATTTAAAACTGAAGGCGCTTTAAGAAGCGAAGTTCAGACTAACATAAAAAGATTACTGGATATTGCATGCTACCGTGGATTAAGACACAGAAGAGGTCTGCCGCTACGTGGCCAGCGTACCAGAACCAACAGCCGTACACGTAAAGGAAAGCGCAAAACGGTTGCAGGTAAAAAGAAAGCACCTAAGAAGTAATACTTCCGGGGTTGCAGGCAGGCTTAAATAAATAAATTGGACAGGCCAGATCTCTAAAAGCCGGAGGGAGGCACGATCCAGACCGCAGAGCGGAAAAAATAAAACAGATTACCTACAGCGATGGCAAAAGCAACTAATGCAAAAACCTCTTCTAAAAAAAGAGTAGTAAAAGTAGACAACTATGGTGATGCACATATCACCGCAAGTTTCAACAACATTATCATCAGCCTTACCAACAAACAGGGACAGGTTATTTCCTGGTCTTCTGCCGGAAAAATGGGTTTTAAAGGATCCAAGAAAAATACTCCTTATGCAGCTCAGATGGCAGCAGCAGACGCAGCTAAAACAGCCTTGGATGCTGGCTTGAAAAGAGTTGACGTATTTGTAAAAGGTCCGGGATCAGGCCGTGAAGGTGCGATCAGATCACTTTCTCAATCAGGTTTGGAAGTAGTAATGATTAAAGACATTACTCCATTACCACACAATGGTTGTCGCCCTCCAAAGAAAAGAAGAGTTTAATCATTAACTAATAATGGGTACATCATCGATTTTAGATTTTTAATGATGTTGTACCGTCAATAAAAAATCAGAAACACTATGGCACGTTATACAGGCCCAAAAACAAAAATTTCAAGAATTTTCGGTGAGCCAATCACCGGAAACGGAAAATGGCTTACAAAAAACAGCAACCCTCCGGGCATGCATGGAGCCAGCAGGAAAAGGAAAAGTCTTGGCGAATACGCCCTGCAGTTAAGAGAAAAGCAAAAGGCTAAATATACTTATGGCCTTCTGGAAAAGCAGTTCAGAAAAACATTTAACGAAGCTGCCCGCCGTAAAGGGGTTACAGGTGAGCTGTTGATCAAATTGCTTGAAGCTCGTCTTGACAATACCGTATTCAGAATGGGTATTGCCCCCAGCCGCCAGGCAGCGCGCCAACTGGTTTCTCACAAGCATGTAACTGTGAATGGGGAAGTGGTAAATATCCCTTCTTATTCATTAAAGCCTGGCGATACGATCAGCTTAAAAGAAAAAAGCGCACATAACGAGTCTATAACCGGAAATCTTAGGCCGAAAAATCCTAAGTTCAACTGGATTGATTGGAATGAAAGTACAATGCAGGGAACTTTTTTAGCATACCCAGAAAGAGAAAGCGTTCCGGAAAATATTAAAGAATCGCTCATTGTTGAATTGTACAGTAAATAATTTGTACACACTTTTTAATCAATCAAAAAAAACAAAACGATAAAATGGCCATTTTAAATTTTGTAAAACCCGATAAAATTGTTCTTCAGAAAAGCACTGACTTTGAAGCGCAATTTGAATTCAGACCACTCGAACCCGGTTATGGTGTTACAATAGGTAACGCGTTGCGCAGGGTATTGCTCAATTCTTTGGAAGGATATGCGATCATTGGTGTGAATATCGCGGGAGCAGATCATGAATTTGCAACTATAAAAGGTATTACTGAAGACGTAACCGAAATGATCCTGAACCTTAAACAAGTTCGTTTCAAAAAGAAAACAGACCATGAACCAGGTACTGAAAAAGTTACGTTGAGCATAAAAGGAAAAACTGAATTCACTGCAGGAATGATCGGCGAAGCTTCTCCGAGCTTTGAAGTGATGAATCCTGATCTGTTGATTTGTACAATGGATCCAACCGCTAAACTTGATATTGAAATCACAATATCTAAAGGTCGTGGTTATGTTCCTGCCGACGAGAGCAAAGAGAAAAGTTCACATTTCGGATATATTCCTGTAGACGCTATTTACACTCCGATTAAAAATGTTAAATACAACATTGAGAATACAAGGGTGGAACAGCGTACCGACTTTGAAAAACTTGTAATGGATGTGGTTACTGACGGTACAATACATCCTGAAGAAGCTGTGAAGCAAGCTTCACGCATTCTTATCCAACACCTGATGATCATTACTGATGAGAATATCACTTTCGATAATAAAGAAGAAAAGAAAGAAGATATGGTGGATGAACAAACTTTACAATTGCGTAAAGTGTTGAAAACTCCGCTTGAAGATCTGGACCTATCTGTAAGAGCCTTCAACTGTTTGAAAGCTGCTAAGATCAATTCACTTAGTGAATTGGTACAATACGAGCAGGAAGATCTGATGAAATTCAGAAACTTCGGACAAAAATCATTAAGTGAAATCGAGCAGGTACTACACGAAAGAGGACTTGGATTCGGAATGGATCTGGGTAAGCTTAAACTTGACGACGAATAAATTATTAGCATAAAAAAAACTACAGACCATGCGTCACGGAGATAAGATCAATAACCTGGGCAGAACTGCCAGCCACAGAAAAGCGCTTTTGAGCGGTTTGGCTTGCCAGCTTATTGAGCATAAGAAAATAGTAACTACATTGGCAAAAGCCAAAGCGCTTCGTCCTTATGTAGAACCTCTTATTAATAAGTCAAAAGATAATACAACTCATCAACGCCGTTTAGTATTTAGTTACTTGCAGGATAAAAATGCCGTTAAAGAGTTGTTTGATGGAATCAGCCCGAAGATTGCCGGACGTGCAGGTGGATATACCCGTATCATCAAGCTCGGCAAAAGAGTAGGCGATAACGCAGAACTGGCTATGATCGAATTGGTTGATTTTAATGAGATCTATGGAAGAGGAACAGAAGGTGACACCGGTACAGCCAGGAAAACAAGGCGCAGCCGTTCAAAAAAATCTTCAACTACAGAGACTGCATCAGCGAAAACAAAATCTGAAGTGAAGCCGGAAGAGAAAACAACTGATGTTGAGTCAGCGTCTTCTGACGATACAAAGAATGAAGAGAAAGAAAACGCCTGATATTTCATTCTTTAAATTAATTGAAAAAGCCCGGATTTTTATCCGGGTTTTTATTTTTTAAGATTTATGTGAATACTGAATCGTAATAATGTTTTCTTTTGCAGGAAATCTTTTATAAAAAAATGCAGTGAAAAATTTTTTCATTTCTATTGGTTTGATTTCAATGATTTGTGCGTTGGTGGTGTATTTTTATTATGATTACCATGCCAGCGTTATTCTTTACCATTTATTGGTGATAAGTATTTCCTGCGGTATTGTATTTGTTGTTTATTGGTTTCTTGGATATATAAAGAGGCCGATGTGGCGAGGTATCTTGCAAAATGCACTTTGCATATCTTTTTTTTTCTCAGTTCTTTTGTTTTATCTCACGCTTATCGGTAGTATTTCTATTTGGGGTAAACCAATTGAGTTAAAACTTCTCTTGACCTATCTCACTTCACTTGGAAAATTGATTGCCACCTTACCGGTTCAATCCTGGATTCTTATTGCATTTTTAATTTTATTCTTTTTAACAGCAATACTAACCTACGTATTTATACGGCCGAAATCAAAACAAAACAATTCAGTTTTTTTTAAAAGAGATGTACTTTATCTTATTGTTTTCTCAATTCTCATTTTAGTTTTTTATAACCCACTGATAAATTTTAAGAGAAAAATTCACGCTGCAGGAGAACCATTATTAGGTTTTGTATTTCCAAGATCATGGCATGACCAGGATGAAATGGAACTGTATAAAAAGCTATTGATAAAAAATGCCGGAGATGACAAAACTTGTGAAGAAGCAGTAAAAAATGAAGTTGTTCATCCTTATCAACCTAACATTATTTTAATTGTAATTGATGCCTTGCGAAGCGACCATCTCTCTGCTTATGGCTATCAAAGAAAAACCACTCCATTTTTGGACAGTATGGTTCACACCGGATCCATACTTCTGGTAAAACATGCGTTCTCTCCTTCAACCAATACCCTCGGAGGAATAGCAAATATTTTTTCATCTCATACGATCGAGGATTTTAATTTCAACAGCTTCCGTCTGATGAAATATATGAAAACCAAAAAATACGCTACCTATGCAATGGTAACCGGAGCGAATTCCAAATGGTATTGGCTTACTGATATTTACCGAAACAATTGTGATTTTTATTTTGAATCTAATAGCGACCTGGCATCAGAAGACGATGATTACATCACTTTAAATCATTTTAAAAATATCCATCTCAAAGCGCCATCCTTTGTTTATCTGCACCTGGAGTCAGTTCATATTCTTGGTAAAAAATATAACCAGTTCAAAAAATATTTCCCTGATAAGGCGGGTATTGGAGTGAATAAAAATGAGGCAATGATTAATAATTATGACAATGGAGTGCTTCAGGCAGATTTTTGGGTAAGTGAAATATTTAAAAAACTCCAAAAGGAAGGTCAGTTAGAAAACAGCATCCTGTTTATTGTAGCAGATCATGGAGATCTTCTGGGCGAAGATGGCAGATGGGGGCACAATAAAAGTGTGCATCCTTATTTGCAAAGTGTGCCTATTCTGATTTATGATAAAAACGCCGGCTGGTATGCTAATACATTCAGCGCAACTCTTTTGGATATCGCTCCAACAATTGCGGATCGGCTTGGTTACAAGATACCATTTTGCTGGAAGGGGAGAAGTCTGCATCAGCCTGCAACAGATTTTAAAATTGAATTAAGCGGCGTTAAGCCCTGTACTTATCCTTACGGCCAACTGATTTCAAAAGATTCAAGCTTTACAATGAGTTTAGCTGACGAACATCATTCCATTAAAAGAATCTTCCGCATGAATGATGAAGGAAGCTGGATAGAAAATTAATAATGTCGATTACATGTAAATCACCTTTTTTCTAAAATATGAAAACAGTAAGGTGCAATCACCATATACTGTTCATCACGCTCAGGTTTAAATTCTTTTTCAGAATAGTGATCGTATAAGAGATCAGCGGTTTTTCCAAATTCACGAAATGCATACCATGTTAGAAATGCTTCCTCATCAGAATAATTAAATACGCATACAATTTCCTGCTCCTTATAATAACGGTGAAAGACTGCCACATGAATATTGTGTGCTGCACTCCATTGAAGATTACTGTAGTCTGCTATAGCAGGAATTTTTTTTCTCAGGTTAAGCAATTTCTTCGTTGCCCTGTAAATCCTGTTTTCAATGGTACCCTCTTTGTCCTTTTCTTTATTTCTTTTCCATGAGATCATGGGCCTGTGCATCCATCTGTTGTCATAGCTCTTACCCGGCTCGCGTAGGTATTCCTGGTTATTCATATATCCCAATTCATCGCCATAAAACAACATGGGAAGCCCACCGATAAAAAATGAAAAGGCCTGCATCATAATGATCTTTCTGATGGCAAACTCCGTGGCCTCAGCATTGTTTTCTTCCAATGCTTTTTCAAGGCCGCAAAGTGATGCAAGGCTGCCGCTTATACGAGCATCACCGGTTTTAGGATTTACAGAAAAAAGTGCACCCCGACTTGGAGAATTAAAATAATTTCCTGAATAAAAATTTTTAATGAATTTTCTGTGTTCATAAGGATTGAATCCTGCCGCTTCTATCATTTCGTCATCATATCCCAGGCCAATGTCATCGTGGCAACGTGTGTAAGTAATCCAGGAAGTGCCATACGGCTTATCAGATAAAACTTCCTGCGCAGCAAGCATTACACGCGTGTCTGAGCTAGCAAGTGCATCCCATTGAAGAGCCATTTGCGGAGCTTTATAAAGAAAATCACATTCATGCCCTCTGAAAATACCTGATCCGAAATATTCCATGATCTGCCGTGGCCGCTGAATGGCCTCACCTAATATGGCCATGCCCGGTGTGGCAGCCCGCACACACAGTTTTAGCAGTTGTAATAATTTATGAGTTTCAGGAAGGTTTGAACATGTAGTTCCTATTTTTTTCCAGATAAACGCCGGCGCATCTATACGCAAAATATCAATCCCAAGATTAGCATAATAAAATACGATCTCCAACATGGCGATAAATACATTGGGATTATGATAATTTAAATCCCATTGATAATGGTGAAATATCGTCATTACCCATTTTTGACATTCTTCTACATAGGTGAAATTTCCAGGCGCTGCCGCCGGAAAAATTTCTTTCATCGTTTTTTCATATTCATCAGGGATGGTACGATCGTCGTACATGAAAAAATAATCCTGGTATTCCTTTTCTCCTGCCTTTGCTCTCATTGCCCATTCCTGCTGATCGCTTGTATGATTAAAAACCATGTCAGCCATCAGGTACAAATTTTTATCGAGCATTGTTTTTCGAAGATTCACAAGATCATCCATGGTCCCAAACCGGGCGTCAATTTTTTTAAAATCCGAAACGGCGTATCCGCCATCGCTTTCATCAGGCGGACTTTGGAAAACAGGCATCAGATGCAGCACGTTAATTCCAAGTTCTGTAAAATAATCAAGCCTGCTTTCAAGTTCTTTTAAATTTCCACAAAATCTATCGACATATAAACTCATTCCAGCAAGCTTATTACTTAAAAACCAGGGAATTTCAGTGTTTTTCAACGCATCCTTTTTTCGGAATGCTGTTTTTCTGTTACAATGTCCAAGTACGATTGTTTCAAGCAAATCATAAAAAACCGTATTTGCATTTTCCAGGTGGCCATATAAATTATCATAAATTTTATGTATGAAATATGCATTTGCATTCAATCGCAGGCAAAAATTGAGGTCGTCTTCTTTTTCTAACAAGCTATACCGCCTGAATAGTTTGAGGATTTTCTTGTGAACAGTATAATCAAACATCTAAAAATATTTTTCTTACCGTTCTCAATAAATATGCCTTTATGAAGGCGGATAATTAACTGATGAAGAAAGGACTATTTTATATCCGGATGTACGCTGTTTTTGTTTGCTTTCTTCCAAAGCTCTACAACTTTTTCTACCGGCAACGACTCTACAGTGTGGCCATTAATACCTGTCATGGTTTGAGCGGCAAACAACGAATTCCAGATCGCTTCTTCAGTGGCTTCAATTGCAGCAAGAAATAAGGGTGAGGTGCCATCATTGCCTAACAATTCTTCTTCTAATAATTTATGTTGATCATCATAAGGCACTTGTAACCCCGTGGCTGTAGAAAATGCAATAATGTAATCGCCACTTCCATTTGATGCAATTCCGCCCGACTTTGCGATACCAAGAAATGCTCTTTTGGCAAGGCGGTACAAATTGCGATGGTCAAGCGGCGCATCTGTGGCCACTACTACCATGCAAGAGCCATCTGCATGTTTTGTGATCTGATCTTTAAAGCTGAACTTGTTCAATAATTTTCCCACAGGCAATCCATCGATTTCGAGTACACCCCCAAAGTTCGTTTGAACCAATACTCCTACAGTATAACCTCCTAATGATTTGGGCAACATTCGCGATGAAGTGCCAATGCCTCCTTTAAACCCAAAGCAAACTGTACCGGTGCCTGCGCCTATGTTTCCTTCAGCAATGTTATTTTCAGTAGCATTTTTTATTGCATTCCAAACATCTTTTTCAGTAACGTGCATACCTCTTATATCGTTCAGATATCCATCGTTGGTTTCGCCAACCACTGCATTTACTGATTGAACTTTTTCGTTTCCTTTTTGATTTAAAGTGTATTTAATTACAGCAGACATGGCCGTTGAAACACTTAATGTATTGGTAAGAATGATGGGGGTTTCCAGATTGCCTAATTCGTTGACCTGCGTAATACCTGCCAGTTTTCCAAAGCCATTTCCCACATATATTGCTGCGGGTACCTTTTGCTGAAATATATTTCCGCTATGCGGTAAAATGGCTGTAACGCCCGTGTTTACAGAATCGTTTTTTATTAATGTAGTGTGGCCTACTTTTACGCCGTTTACGTCTGTGATACTGTTTAATTTTCCCGTTGGTAAAACTCCTGGGCTGATTCCATAATCTCTTAATCTTTTTTGTGTTTGCGGCATGGCGAATAATGGTAACAAGAGTAAAAATAATAGGTTGTAATTTCGATACATATAAACAGATTGTCCTTTAAAAATAAGCACTTTATTTTTTTTAAATCACTTGTTGCCTATGTTACCTGATTTTTCAAATCCTTTCATGTTTATGTTGCTGATGATTATTTTATTTATCATCATAAGCGGCAGATATTTTTTGGTAGCAGGAATGTTTTATGCCGTGTGTTATTTATGGTTTCCTGAAAAGTACCGGCATCGTAAATTATCCGATCGGGCATATAGCAAAAATCAATTCAAAAAGGAAATAAAATATAGCTTGCTTTCATCAGTGATTTTTACTTTCACCGGCGCCATCGCAGTACTATTATGGCAATATAATCTCACGAAAGTTTACATTGATTTTCATGCTTACCCTTTGTGGTATTTGCCTCTGTCATTATTGATTTATATGCTTCTGCAGGAAACATATTATTATTGGTCGCATAGGTGGATGCATATTCCAAAGGTATTCCGCATTGTGCATAAAGTTCATCACGACAGTAAAATCGCTTCTCCTTTTACCGCTTTCAGTTTTCATCCTCTTGAAGCTCTCATACAAGCAGTATTTTTGCCAATACTTATACTTTTTATTCCCATACATTTATACATCCTTATTTTTCTTCTTGTGATCATGTCATTGAGCAGTGTAATGAATCATCTGGATATTGAATTGTATCCTGCCCGGTGGAAAAACAATGTTTCCAAATGGATCATTGGGGCTACACATCATTCGCTGCATCATAAGTATTATAAATTTAATTTCGGATTATATTTCACCTTTTGGGATCGTTTGAAAAAAACTGAAAACAAAAAATTTGAGGAATACTATAATAAGGCTACCGGCATTCCGGCCCAGCAGTCCTAAAATCTATTTTAAAAATTGTGCAAAAAAGTGCTTTTGAAAGGCAGGTCTTCGGATTAACTACCGGTGTGGCCAAAATTATTTATTAAAGAATGGTTGGCTGGCATACTTTTGTATTTTATTTCTTTAAACCCATTTATTTATAAATGAATAATACGTACAGCGATCTCGTCGATCAAACGTTTAATTTTCCCCAGGACGATTACAAATTAAAAGATGATTATCTGCAATATAATAATGTAGATGTAAAAGCATTGATCGATAAATATGGAACGCCGTTAAAATTTACCTATCTGCCAAAGATCGGTATGCAGATAGAGAGAGCGAAGAAAATGTTTGCAAATGCGTTCAAAAAACATAAATACGAAGGGAAATATAATTATTGCTATTGTACAAAAAGTTCGCATTTTTCTTTTGTGGTGGAAGAAGCGCTTAAGCACAATATTCATTTGGAAACAAGCTATGCCTATGACATAGACATTATCCAGAATCTTTACAAGCGAAAAAAGATCAGTAAGGATACATTTGTTATTTGCAACGGATTTAAAGAAAAACTATATACCAGCCGCATTGCACGTTTACTCAATTCTGGTTTTAAAAATGTGATTCCGGTTTTGGATAATAAGGAAGAATTGAAAGCATATCGCAAGTCGGTGAAAGTTCCTTTTAATATTGGTATTCGTGTAGCCGCTGAGGAAGAACCTACATTTCCATTTTATACTTCGCGCCTGGGAATTCGTGTAAAGGATATCCTCGAATTTTATGTAGATGAGATAGAAGGATTTGAAGACAGGTTTCAATTAAAAATGTTGCATATTTTTTTGAATAAAGGCATAAAAGACGATATCTATTACTGGAGTGAATTGAATAAGGTGATCAACCTGTATTGCCAGCTTAGAAAAATTTGCCCTGAATTGGATTCAATAAATATTGGCGGCGGATTTCCCATAAAACACAGTCTCGGTTTTGATTATGATTATCAGTTTATGATCAACGAAATCGTACGAAATATTAAAAGTGCCTGTAAAAAAAGTAAAGTTCCGATGCCAAATATTTTTACAGAATTCGGAAGTTTTACCGTGGGTGAAAGCATGGGCCACATTTACAGCGTTATTGGTGAAAAAATGCAAAACGACCGCGAAACCTGGTATATGATTGATTCGTCTTTTATCACCACTTTGCCCGATACATGGGGCATTGGCGAAAAATTTTTAATGCTGCCCATCAATAAATGGGATATCGAATATCAGAAAGTAAAACTGGGTGGTATTACCTGCGATAGTAATGATTATTATGACAGTGAAGAGCATATTAATGAAGTTTTTCTTCCCAAATTAGAAGGCCAGGAACCGCTGTATGTAGGATTTTTTCATACAGGTGCCTACCAGGATCAGATCAGCGGATACGGTGGTATAAAACATTGCATGGTGCCTTCCCCTAAATATATCCTGATCGATATCGATAAAAATGGTAAGCAGGTTGATTGGGTTTATGCACCGCAGCAAACAGCACAAAGCATGCTTAAAATACTTGGATATAAATAAAAAAAGCCATCCACAAATGGATGGCCTTACTTAAACATTAAACAAAAATTACTGTATGCTTATTTCTTTAGGCATTATTTTCACTTCTTCTTTTTTAGGAAGCGTTAATGTCAATAAACCGTTTTCATAACGCGCATTGATCTCATCAGTATTTATTTGCTCGTCTATTGTAAAGGAGCGGCTGAATGAGCGAAGCGAAAATTCATTTTTAATAATTTCTTTTCCTTCATCTTCTTTTTCCTTTTTCTTTTCGAAAGAAACTGTAAGCATATCTTTCTCTAACGAAATTTTAAAATCTTCTTTATTTCTTCCGGGAACCATCATAATCACTTCAAAATTATCTTTGGTTTCTGAGATGTTTGTTGGAGGAAAAAATGAATTTGAATGGGTATTACCTGCATCGCTTATAAGTTCATTTACAAGCTCTGCAAAGGGCAAAAACTGCGGCTTTTTAAATTGAAAAGTGGTCATAGCTTTTATAAATTTTATTGTTATTAATTTTCTACATTATGGTCAAATTAAATACCATTGGATATAGACACTCTTTTTTAAGCCATTATGACTTAAAATTGTAAAATCTGCTGACAAAATTTCCAAAGTCGTAACAAAAGAGCTGACTTTATAAACACTAAGAATTGTAAATTTGCATTTCAAAAAAAAATCACATTATGTATCCCGAACAATTAGTACTTCCCATGAAAGGGGAATTGACAGAAAATGGTTTTGAAGATTTAGTGTCGCCTGAGCAGGTTGAAAGCGCTTTGCAAAAAGAGGGAACTACACTTGCGGTGATTAACTCTGTTTGCGGCTGTTCTGCAGGTTCTGCCCGGCCGGGAGTTTTGGAAGGTTTAGAAAAGGCTGATAAAAAACCCGATCATAAGGTAACTGTATTTGCAGGATTTGACTATGATGCTGTGAGCAAAATGAGGGAATATCTTCTGCCATATCCTCCGTCATCACCATCCATAGCTTTATTTAAAGATGGTAAATTGGTTCACTTTCTTGAAAGGCATAACATAGAAGGACACAGTGCCCAAATGATCGCTGATAACCTTGCCGCCGCTTTCGATGAATATTGCTGAATCAAATGATCTGATAAATAAAAACCTTCTAAAGTAGAGGAAGGTTTTTATTTTTTTATTTATGGATACTTTGTTTTTATTTTAAACCAAAACTACTGTTACATGTACCCGAATTTATATTATGCATTGAACGATTGGTTTGGCTGGAAGATTAATGCATTTAAGATTTTTTATACTTTCGGAATTTTTGTAGCACTTGCTTTTTTTATTTCAGCCTGGATTCTAACGTTGGAGCTTAAACGAAAAGAAAAGTCCGGATTACTAACTTACCGCGAAGAGGTGATTATTACCGGTCTGCCTGCAACTGCATTTCAGTTATTTATTAATGCGCTTATCGGATTTATTTTTGGCTATAAACTCATCGGCGCTTTTTTAGCCAGCAGGCAGGAAGGAATCGATTTACAGCAATATATTTTTTCGTCAGAGGGCAGTATGATTGGCGGGCTTTTGGTTGCCGCCGTACTTGCTTTTTTAAAGTACAGGGAAAAAAATAAGCAAAAACTTCCCAGGCCAGAGAAAAGAACAATCAGAATATGGCCACACGACAGGGTGGGAGATTTTGTGATCCTCGCACTTATTTTTGGAATCATAGGCGCTAAAATTTTTGATAACCTGGAAAATTGGGACAGGTTTATAAAAGATCCGATTTCAAATTTATTGGCTCCGAGCGGACTTACATTTTATGGCGGATTAATTTTTGCTGCAATTGCTATATCGGTGTACGCGCGTAAAAAAAAGATCAGGCTTGTACATCTTGTAGATTCATTTGCACCTGCGCTCATGATCGCTTATGCCATTGGCCGAATGGGCTGCCAGATTGCAGGAGATGGCGATTGGGGCATTTATAACAGCGCTTATATAAGTGAAACACCGGGAAAAGCAGTGGTTGCAAAGCCGGGTGATTTTGAAAGAAAACTTCAGGAACACAAGACTTATTTTTTGCAAGGAGCTATCATTGATTCATCAGGAAAGCTTGAATACACTACTGATAGAGTTTCAGCTTCGCTGGATGAGGTGCCGCATAAAAGTTTTAAAGCGCCAAAATTCTTACCTAAATGGATGGTGGCATATACTTATCCGCATAACGTAAACCAGGATGGAATTGAATTACTCGATTGTGAGGGTAAATATTGCAGGGCTCTGCCACAGCCGGTTTTTCCCACTCCTTTTTACGAAATAGTGGCTTGCCTTCTATTGTTTGCTATACTTTGGGCCATAAGAAAAAAGATCAAGGCGCCGGGAGTTTTGTTTTCAATTTATTTATTGATGAATGGAGTAGAGCGCTTCCTTGTTGAAACGATAAGAGTAAATACAAAATATTCCATTTTCGGATTACATCCTACACAAGCCGAACTCATTTCAGCAGTGCTGTTTATCACAGGAATTGCAGGGATTATTTATTTTTCTGCGAGATATAAACGCCTGCACAGGCATGTGGTATAGGCTTTATTACAATTACAAATAGACGAAAATATTTTTAAAAAAATGCACAAAAAGTGCTTTTGAAGCAAGCGCCTAAGGTGTTATACCCATGTATTAGATGGTTGATGCGATCTCAGCGCTTTGGTAAGCTTTTTCCAGGCATCTTTGGTGGCCTGAAAACTTGCATAATGTCTTTTTACATTTTTGTGGTAATGTTCGAGCTCGGGCAAAATTTGTTCAAACAAATCAGTTTGGAAATAGTTGCAAAATTTTGGAACCACAAACCCGAGATTCTTTTTTACATCCTTAATGATACTTTCATAATCATTTGGTTGTGTAATATAAAGCATCAGTGGCTTATACCTGATCCATCCGATCGTCGCATTGGCAAACCGTTTGATTACAGATGGCGCACCTGTATTTACCGGTTGTAAAGTGATGGGAAGGTTACCTCTGAGTATCTGTTGATAATTTAAAAAACCATCATGGAAAGTATAAACAGGCACTTTCAGCACCATCATTTCCGACAAAGCAGTACTCATGAAAGTGTCTTCGCCGCGCGCGCCCGGAGGGTTATAGAAAGGAGGGAGGTTTTTTGCATTTGTAAGATTGAAACATAAATTGGCCCCACTTATAAATTTCATTCCCATTTTCTCAGGCACTTCTTTTACGATTTCTTTATTGATTATTTCCGCATCAGCATAAGTGATTCCATTATTTTTTAAAATATTTTCTTTCACCACTTCCCAGGATACAATTTCATTGCTGATAGCCTGGATAAATAGTTTAAAGTCAGATTCTGTAAGTGTTTCATTAAATTTAACCGAAGGAATGGGAGAAATATAGCCGCAGTGATGGCCATGTGTAATAGCGGCTGCTGGGCTGTACTTAATGTGCGTGCCCACCACACTTTGCCCCATCCAGGTAAGATTGCCATATTTATTTTTCATTACTGCTATGGGGTATTCATCATCATCCAAAAAAATAAGGCGGTCCATCTTATTTTTTAAAGCGAAATAAACCACAGCATTTCGCTTTTTGGCGTAGCCTTCTCCGAAAATGAGATCTGCTTCTGCGGGAGAAAGAATTCCGTTTCTTATGATAATCTGCTTTTCTTCTTCAATTGAAATCCTTCCATAAAAATTGATCGATTCGATCATTTCGGCAAGTTCAGGGTCAATGTTGCGATAATCGCTTACCTCGGTTTTAGCATATTTAAGATCGTATGCTACAAGCAAGTGAAGCCTTATACTTTTATTGCTTATAAGACCTTGCTCGAGCCAATTATTGATGTGAGTGGTAAGGACATGCTGGAAATGTTTTCGTCCTGTTACAAATCCTATCGCTATGTTAAGTGCCATAATTTTATTTTATTTAATTACGGCCTTTAATCTTACAGAATAAATTATAAATCAGACCAGATATTTAAATTCAGCTTCAAAGTTACTTAACTCCTTATAGTTTACTTTTTTACTTTTCATTCGCTGCATCAGCGATTGATATCCTTCGCGCTTTTTTAATTCGATGCCTACCAGCGCTGGTCCTGATTCCTTGTTATTTTTTTTGATGTATTCAAATCTTGTGATGTCTTCATTTTCTGAAAGCACATCATTTACAAATGATTTGAGAGCACCGGGCCGTTGTGCGAAGTTAATGAGAAAATAATGCTTGAGCCCTTCGTATTGCAAGGCTCGTTCCTGAATTTCCTGCATACGGTCTATGTCATTATTGCCTCCGCTAATAATGCAAACGACCGTCTTGCCTTTAATTTGCTCTGCATAACTGTCTAGAGCTGCCACACTCAATGTTCCTGCAGGCTCAGCTACAATTGCTTCTTCATTATATAGATGTAAAAGTGTAGAACATACTTTTCCTTCAGGAATAAGTACAAGATCGTCTAACACTTTTTTGCAAATATGATAGGTAATATCGCCGGTTCTTTTAATGCTTGCACCATCTACAAAAGTTTCAATGTGCTTAAGTGTAACAGGCCCATTATTTTTAAACGCTTCGGCAAGGCTCGGTGCACCTAAAGGCTCCGCAGCGATAATTTTTGTTTCAGGAGAAAATTCTCTGAAATAGCTTCCCACACCCGAAGCAAGCCCGCCTCCTCCTACGGGAAGAAATAAATAATCAATGGATGGACATTCGTTAAATATTTCAACTCCTACTGTGGCCTGGCCTTCAATTACCTGAAGGTCATCAAATGCCGGAATAAATGTTAATTGGTGCTCATTTACATATTGCAATGCTGCGGCTGCGCATTCGTCATAAGTATCTCCTACCAGCCTGATTTCGATAAAGTCGTCGCCAAACATTTTTGTGTGACTTATTTTTTGTCTTGGCGTAATCACAGGCATGAACACCACTCCCTTTGTTTGCAACATTTTACAGCTATATGCAAAACCCTGTGCATGATTTCCTGCACTGGCACATACCACACCTTTTTTAAGCTTTTCGTGCGATAAAGCACTCATCATATTATATGCACCTCTCAATTTATAAGAGCGAACTACCTGAAGATCTTCACGCTTTAAAAAAAGGTCGCATTGATACTTTTTACTCAGGTTGATATTGTATTGCAACGGCGTATGTGTCACCACATTTTTTAATCTTTCTGCGGCTGCAAAAAAATCCAACTGATTTTCTGTGTGTGATTCTGATACTCGCATATACAAATGCCGTTTTTCTTTTTTAAATTTTTTAAAATTTACGATTGGTTTTCAGGCCTCAGGCTTCTTACGGTTTTACCTGCCTGCCACATTTCGCTTTCACGTAATTCTTTTAATTCTTCCTCTAATTTTTGCCGGTAATCCTTTTTACTGTTGCTTTCTATTGATTTGCCGGCTTCTTTACCGGCTGCTACGCTTTTATACAACTCATCGAAAACAGGCAAAGATGCGTCTCTGAATTTTTTCCACCAGTCGAGCGCTCCCCGTTGTGCGGTGGTAGAACAGTTAGCATACATCCAATCCATTCCATTTTCTGCCACTAAAGGCATCAATGATTGAGTGAGTTCCTCTACTGTTTCATTGAACGCTTCACTTGGCGAATGACCGTTTTTCCTTAACACTTCAAATTGCGCAGCAAATATTCCCTGAATGGCACCCATCAGTGTTCCCCGCTCGCCGGTAAGATCGCTGTACACTTCTTTTTTAAATGTTGTTTCAAATAAATATCCTGAACCGATGGCGATTCCCAAAGCGATCACTCTGTCGAATGCTTTGCCGGTTGCATCCTGGTATATGGCATAACTGCTGTTTAACCCGCGGCCCTGCAAAAACATTCTGCGCAATGAGGTACCGCTTCCCTTGGGTGCTACAAGAAAAACGTCCACATCATCCGGAGGAATAATTCCGGTTTGATCGTTATAAGTGATGCCAAAACCATGAGAGAAATATAATGCCTTTCCGGGAGTAAGATATTTTTTAACTAATGGCCATAGCTCAATTTGTGCTGCATCGCTTAACAAATAACAAATAATTGTGCCTCGCTGCAATGCATCTTCTATTTCAAAGAGGTCTTTGCCTTCCACAAAACCGTCGTTTACGGCTTTATCCCAACTCTTTGAATTTTTTCTTTGTCCGATTATTACATTAATTCCATTGTCCTTTTGGTTTAGTGCCTGGCCTGGCCCTTGCACGCCATACCCAATAATAGCCACCACTTCTTTGGCAAGCACTTCCTGTGCTTTTGATAAAGGAAATTCATCTCTTGTAATTACGTTTTCTTTTGTACCTGCAAAATCTAAAATAGCCATATTTGTTTTTATTTATTTAAAATTTCGAATAGATATATATGTTAGAATTATTGAATTGCAACTTCATGTTCCTGTACAGAATTTGCATTAGGCAATCCATTGTACTCTTCAAATAATTTTACCTTTTCATGAAATCCGGTGCTGGTTTTTAGGATAGCCACCCGCGCTCCTCTCACAAATTCTACCAGGCCAAACGGTTCGAAAAAACGGATGAGTTTTTCTGTTTCTTCGCGGTGTCCGGTTACTTCAAATACGATATAATCTTTTCTGATAGCAATCGCACGGGCCCCATATTCATGCAGCAACCTTTCCACTTTTACTTTTTCAGTAATACATTCTGATGAAACTTTATACAATGCCATCTCCTGCCAGATTATCTCTTCATTCGTATGATAATAAGCCTTCAAAACTTCCACCTGCTTTTCGATCTGGCGAATCAGTTTTTGCATATTTTCCTCTGTTTCTTCTATCACAATGGTAAACCGGTGTATTCCTTCCACTTCTGAAGGAGAAGTATTTAACTGTTGTATATTAATTTTTCTGCGTGAAAAGATAACGGCGATCCTTGTTACGATACCTACTCTGTCTTCGGTATAAACGGTGATTGTATATTCTTTTTTCATTGCTTTCAAATTGATTAGAATAATCTGATTTCTGAAACACTGCAACCCTGGGGCACCATCGGGAATACATTATTTTCTTTTCCTACTTTTACTTCAAGCAGGTAAGCGCCTTTATGATCGATCATTTTCTGAACTGCTTTTTTTAATTGTTCTCTTGATTCAACACTTGCGGATTGAATGCCATACGCATTTGCAAGTGTTACAAAATCCGGACTTTCTATATCTGTGAATGAATACCGTTTTTCATTGAACAGTTGCTGCCACTGCCTTACCATTCCCAGAAAATGATTATTGAGCACAAGAATTTTTACAGCGATATTATTTTGCATAATTGTTCCCAATTCCTGGAGTGTCATCTGAAAACCACCATCACCTACCACCGCTACCACTTCTCTTTCCGGTGCACCCAGTTTTGCCCCGATGGCTGCTGGCAATCCAAATCCCATTGTGCCAAGCCCGCCGCTTGTTACATGACTTTTACTCTGTTTAAAATTTGCATACCGGCAGGCCACCATTTGATGTTGGCCCACGTCGCTCACAATAACAGCGTCATCACCTGCGCATTCGTTTACAAATTTTATGACCTCACCCATGGTAAGTATCGGGCCATCAGGATTTAATTCAGCATCAATGCATAACTCAAATTCCTTTTGTTGTAATTCCCTGAATTTTTTTAACCATTCACTGTGATCTCTTTTATTTACCAGTTCGGTTAAAAGCGGCAACGTCTCTTTACAATCGCCCCATACCGGAATATCGGCTTTTACGTTCTTATCGATTTCAGAGGGATCAATATCAAGATGGATAATCTTGGCCTGCCTGGCATATTTGTCCAAACGACCGGTTACCCGATCATCAAAGCGCATTCCAATTGCAATAAGTACATCGCATTCATTGGTGAGTACGTTTGGGCCATAATTTCCATGCATTCCCAGCATGCCCACATTCAAAGGATGATGTGTTGGCAAGGCGCTTAATCCCAGAATAGTCCATGCTGCGGGAATACCTGTCTTTTCTATGAAATCGCAGAATTCATTTTCAGCATTGCCAAGAATTACTCCCTGGCCAAAAATCACAAAAGGTTTTTTTGCACCGTTGATCACCTCTGCCGCTTCACGGATATATTCTTCCCTAACTATAGGCTTTGGACGATAGCTCCGGATATAAGTACATTTTTTATAGGGTTTGAATTCAAAAAGTTGCAATTGGGCATTTTTTGTGATGTCGATCAGTACAGGACCGGGGCGCCCGCTTTTAGCTATATAAAAAGCCCTTGATAGAATTTCGGGAATTTCTTCAGCATCCGTAACCTGATAATTCCATTTTGTAACAGGTGTGGTAATATTTACAACATCAGTCTCCTGAAAAGCATCGGTACCAAGCAAATGTGCATAAACCTGCCCCGTAATACAGACTACGGGCGTGCTGTCTATCATCGCATCTGCAAGGCCTGTGACAAGATTAGTGGCGCCCGGACCGCTGGTTGCAAATACCACACCCGTATCGCCATTTACTCTTGCAAAACCCTGTGCAGCATGTATGGCACATTGTTCGTGCCTCACTAATACATGATCCAGCCTGTCATTATAATCGTACAATGCATCATAAATAGGCATGATGGCCCCACCCGGATAACCGAAAATGGTTTTAATATTTTCAGCAATTAAAATTTCCAAAACAGCTTGTGAACCTGATATTTTTTCAGATGTTCTCTGTTGAGTAGTTTCCGCCGGATTTTCTTTTACTGTTACATCCATGGTTGTACGTTTTTTATTTTTTAAAATTCGTCTGTTACACATCCTTCTGCAGCCGTGGCCACTGTTTTGGCATACTTGTATAATAAACCTGATTTCACATTTAATTCAGGTTGCTTATATTTTTTTCTTCTTTCAGAAATAATTTCGTCGGTTACGTGCAATTGCAATTTGTTGTGTATTACATCAATTTCTATCACGTCATTATCTTCTACCAATCCGATCAGGCCGCCATCAAAAGCTTCGGGTGTAATGTGCCCTACTACAAAACCATGTGTGCCGCCGCTGAATCGTCCATCAGTGATCAATGCTACACTGCTGCCAAGACCCGCTCCGATAATTGCTGATGTAGGTTTAAGCATTTCAGGCATTCCGGGAGCGCCTTTGGGACCTACATTGCGTATCACTACGACATCTCCTTTTTTTATTTTTCCCGAATCTATTCCGGCTATAAGTGCTTGCTCTCCATCAAATACACGAGCAGGCCCTTTAAATTGCTCTCCTTCCTTTCCTGAAATTTTCGCTACGCTTCCACCAATGGCAAGATTGCCATACAGAATTTGCAAGTGTCCTGTTTTTTTGACGGGCTCAGAAAGCGGAAATATTATTTTCTGTTCATTGAAATCAGGAGCTTTTACATCTTCAAGATTTTCTGCGATTGTTTTTCCTGTGACAGTCAAACAATCGCCGTGAAGCATTTTTTCCTGCAATAAATATTTCATTACAGACGGGATACCACCGTGGTTATGCAAATCCTGCATCAGGTATTTTCCACTGGGTTTGAAATCAGCAAGCACCGGAGTTTTGTCACTTATTTTTTGAAAATCATCCTGCGTCAAATTCACGCCTACGCTTTTGGCCATAGCTATTAAGTGAATCACAGCGTTTGTAGAGCCACCTACTACCATTAAAAGCGTAAGTGCATTTTCGAATGCTTTTCTTGACATGATATCCGCAGGTTTTATATCTTTTTCAAGAAGATATCTCATCGCATTTGCGGCTTGCATGCATTCTGTTTTCTTTGCTTCACTTATTGCCGGATTACTGCTGCTGTATGGCAAACTCATACCGAGGCATTCAATCGTTGCGGCCATAGTATTTGCTGTGTACATGCCACCGCAGGCGCCCGCACCGGGGCAGCTATGTCTGATGATTTCTTTAAAATCTTCCGGGGATAAATTTCCCGCGAGTTTTTGTCCTAATGCTTCAAAGGATGAAACTATATTCAGATCTTGACCATTATAATGTCCCGGCGCTATGGTGCCGCCATAAACCATGATGGCTGGCCGGTTTAGTCTGCCCATTGCAATTAAAGACCCCGGCATGTTTTTGTCACAACCCGGTATTGCTATCAGCCCGTCATAATATTGTGCACCGCATACCGCTTCAATTGAATCGGCAATAATATCCCGGCTCACCAATGAATAGCGCATTCCGTCCGTTCCATTGCTCATGCCATCGCTTACTCCGATGGTGTTAAAAATCAGGCCGACCATATCATTTGCCCAAACACCTTTTTTTACAATCTGCGCCAGATCGTTCAAATGCATGTTACAGGTATTACCATCGTATCCCATACTTGCTATTCCTACCTGCGCTTTTTTCATATCCTCATCTGTAAGCCCTATGCCATAGAGCATAGCCTGTGCGGCAGGCTGCGTTGCATCCTGGGTAAGCGTTTTACTGTATTTATTAATTTCTTTCATTTCAGGTTCATATTCTAAAAACAAAAAACCCGCTTCGAAAGGAGGCGGGTTTTTACAAAATAAGTTTGATCAACTATCCTCCTGAAGCTGTTTGACAAATAATAAAAATGACAAAAGAAACTGACGCAATAGCGCGGTTTAATTTGATGATTATTTGTGTGCAGGATTGCATAAAAGGAAATTGATGTTTTGCAAACCTACGATTCTAACTAAAAAAACAAAGAACTTTTTTTATATGATCGTTGCCTGGCCCAGTTTTACATTCCGGGTGTTTACATTTTCCGGAGCTTCATTACTGATATAATCGGCGATCAATTCTCCAATTGTGGAAGTGAAATAAAAATTCACAGGGTCAATGTCCTTCGTCACAAATCCGTTTTTCAACGTCCACTCCACAGCATTTCTGATTGCCTGTGCTTCTGCAGGTGCATCAAAATATTCCATCATCATCGCTACAGATAAAATAGTTCCTAAAGGATTTGCAATGTCTTTGCCGGCTGCCTGGGGATAGCTTCCATGGATTGGTTCAAACAATGCTTTGTGCCCTATAGATGCAGATGGCAAAAGGCCCAACGATCCACCAATAACACTTGCTTCATCACTTAAAATATCGCCAAACATATTTTCAGTAAGTATTACATCAAATTGTTTTGGATTCATGATCAATTGCATGGCTGCATTATCTACATATAAAAATTCCAAATTCACTTCCGGATAATTCAGTGCCACTTCTTTTACCACTTTCCGCCACAGTCGTGATGTTTCCAATACGTTTGCTTTATCTACCAGAGTAATCTTTTTCTTTCTCTTCATGGCAGCGTCAAAAGCAGCAAAAGATATTTTTTCTATCTCAGATGTGTTATACACACACAGGTCGGATGCTTCTGATCCATCATCTTTCAATCTTTTTTCGCCGAAATAAATTCCACCGGTCAATTCCCTGTAAATGACCATGTCAATATTTTTACAACGGTCGGGACGTAATGGCGACAAATGTTTTAGTGATGAATAGGTTTTTACAGGCCTGATGTTGGCGAATAAATTCAATTCTTTTCTTAGTTTCAAAAGTCCTTGCTCTGGTCTCACCCTGGCGGATGGATCTCCATCATATTTTGGATGTCCAATAGCTCCAAGCAAAATAGCATCGCTTTCAAAAGCACTTTTTAACGTATTTTCCGGAAGGGGATCGCCGGTTTCATCAATAGCTGCCGCGCCCATTAACTGATAATCAAAATAGAAATGATGTCTGTATTTTGCGGCTACCGACATTAGTACTCTTACTGCTTCTTTGGTCACCTCAGGCCCGATTCCATCGCCCTGTATGACTGTTATTTTCTTTTCCATGGTATAGATCGATTTCAATAATTTTCCCTTCGTTCATTTTTAATTGATGTGTTACACAACCAGGTATGCGGTGCATTTCGTGGGTTACATTTATTAGTGTCTTATTTAGTTCTACAGTTATTTTGTCGATAAAATTTATGAAATGCTGTGCAAGTTCATTGTCCAATCCCTGTGTCGGCTCATCAAGAATCAACAGCGGCGGATTTTTTATCATAGCTCTGGCAAGCAAAGCGAGGCGTTGGTATCCCTGCGAAAGTGTACCTAATAATTTTGTTTCAAAAGCACTTATTTCGAAGATTTCTAAAATCTCGTTTACCGCTTTTTTGTGGTGCGGTGATAGTTTTCTGAACAGCCCAATCGTATCAAACAATCCTGAAGCAACCACATCATGAACGGTACTACTGCGATCAAAATAATAATGCAATTCGGGCGAAACAAACCCGATCTTTTTTTTGATTTGCCAAATCGTTTCGCCACTTCCCCGCTTTCTGTCGAATAAGTGGATATCATTAGCAAATGCCTGAGGATTATCGCCCGTAATAAGGCTGAGCAGCGTAGACTTTCCTGAACCATTGGGTCCTGAAATATTCCATCGCTCACTTTTTTTTACCTGCCAGGATATATTGTCCAGTATTTTTTTTCCGGAGTAAATTACTTTTACCTGATCCAGTTTTACCACATTCTTAAATTCTTCATTTTGTGCAGGAATGTTAAATGAAGAAAGATCGATGTCTTTCCGGCATGTGGTTTTTGGGGTTTTTGACGAAAAATATTTTTTACGTGTACGCACCGATGTTAAAATGCCATTTTTAAATTCGGCGATGTGTGTTACAAATTCCGGAATGTCGGTTGTAGTTACCAGTAAAATTTTTACATCGTGGTCGATGGCATGTTGCAACATACCCTTGATCAATTGCCTTGCCATACAATCCAATCCTACAAAGGCGTCATCAAGCAATATCCAATCTGCACCTTCCAGCAAAGCTCTGGCTAATTGTAGTTTTTTATGCTCACCATTACTCAATTGTACCACAGGTTGTTCCAGCAGTTTCCTGATGTTAAGCTGATCGATCACCTGAGAATCAGTGCTATTGATTTTTATTCCGGAAAGACATTCCTTCGCTGGTTCTGTTCTGTCTTTATCAACAGAATTAAAGCGTTGCTGATAATACAATTGACTGTTTCCGGTACGATCTTTTATTTTTTCCTGATGTTTGATCAGCGAAATTTTCGGCTCTTTTTCTTTACAAAATCCAAAAATGCCCGGGTGTGATTTATAATTTTTTATGGATTGTAAAAGTGTGCTTTTACCGCTTCCGGTTTCACCAATAATAGCCCAGCATTCGTTTTTTAAAATAGTAAATGATATATCTTTCAGCAAGAAGTTATTCCCTGATCGCACCGTAAGGCCATTCACTTCTAATAAATATTCAGTAGTCACTTAATACTTTTCTTTCGTTTTTTCAAAATCAATAATATTCGATCTGTTGCTTAATAAATAATCAATATCATCATACCCATTCATCAAACATGTTTTTTTGTAAGCGCTGATTTCAAATGATTCAATTTCATCTGTTGATACAATTTTAATGGTTTGAGCAGGCAGATCTATTTCAAAAACTTCCTCCGGATTCTTATTAATAGCTGAGAATATTTTTGACAGAAAACTTTCTGAAACCTGTACGGGCAACAGAAAATTGTTGAGTGCATTATTTTTAAATATGTCTGCGAAAAAACTGCTCACCACCACATCAAATCCATAATCTTTTAAGGCCCAAGCTGCGTGCTCTCTCGATGATCCGCAACCGAAATTTTTGCCTGCTATGAGAATGCTTCCTTTGAAATTATTTTCATTCAACACAAAGTTTTTCACTGGCCTCGATTCGTCATTGGCCTCATAACGCCAATCGCGAAAAAGATTTTTACCAAAGCCGATTCTGTTTGTCGCTTTTAAAAATCTGGCAGGTATGATCTGATCTGTATCAATGTTTTCAATACATAGTGGTACTGCTGTCGAACGGATTTTTTTGATGGATGGGTTATTCATGGTCAGTAATTTTTTTCCAGAATTTCTCTCACGTCTGTAATGCGCCCGGTGAGCGCTGATGCTGCGGCTGTGAGCGGACTGGCAAGTAAAGTGCGAGCACCGGGCCCTTGCCGGCCTTCAAAATTTCTGTTGCTTGTAGATACACAATATTCGCTGGTGGGCACTTTGTCTTCATTCATTCCAAGGCAAGCGCTGCAACCCGATTGTCTGATCACAAATCCTGCATCGGAAAAAATTTTATCCAATCCTTCATTAATAATTTGTTTGGCTATTTGCTGCGATCCGGGAACGATCATCACATTTACATCCGGATTTTTTTTCTTACCCTTAACCAATGTGGCTACCTCACGCAGGTCTTCCATTCTGCTGTTGGTACAACTACCAATAAATACATGCTGAACAGGCATTCCCATCATTTTTTCGCCTGCCTTTAACCCCATGTAATCCAACGATTTTGCAAGATTTTTCTGTTCGCCATTCAGATAGTTTGCAGGATGAGGCACTTTTTGTGAAATACCTATTCCCTGCCCGGGATTAGTGCCATAGGTAATCATGGGTTCAATTTCTGAAGCATTAATATCAATTTCAAGATCGAACCTTGCATCTTCATCAGAGAATAATTGTTTCCATTCAACCATCTTTCTTTCCATTGCCCGCTCCCCGGGAGCAAATGGCCGTCCCTGCAAATATTTAAAAGTGGTTTCATCAGGAGCGATCAATCCCCCGCGGGCGCCCATTTCTATGCTCATATTGCAAATGGTCATCCGCGCTTCCATACTTAATGCCCGAATGGTTTCGCCGGCGTATTCCACAAAATATCCTGTAGCGCCACTTGAAGAAATTTTGCTGATGATATAAAGAATGAGGTCTTTACTTACTACACCTCGATGAAGCGATCCATTGATGTTGATTCGCATCATCTTTGGTTTTTCCTGCAGCAGGCATTGAGTGGCAAGCACCATTTCCACTTCACTAGTACCGATACCAAATGCGATAGAACCAAAGGCGCCATGAGTGCTGGTATGGCTGTCGCCGCATACGATGGTCATGCCCGGTTGTGTAATTCCTAATTCAGGGCCTATTACATGTACGATGCCTTGAAACGGATGGCCCAGGCCATAAAGTTCCACGCCGAATTTTTTACAGTTTTCTGTAAGTTTTTCTACCTGTAACCTCGACAATTCTTCTTTGATAGGAAGATGTTGATCAATAGTTGGCACGTTGTGATCGGCAGTGGCAATGGTTTTTTCAGGGCGAAAAACTTTCAATCCCCTTTTTTCCAAACCTGCAAATGCCTGCGGGCTGGTTACCTCATGAATAAAATGCCGGTCGATATAAAGTACATCCGGTCCATCTTTAATAGATTGAACGATGTGTTTTTCCCAGATCTTTTCAAATAATGTCTTACCCATTTGTTATGCGTTTACCAATTCAGTTTTTTCGCTGTGTTTTATAGCCATTTCAGACAGGTCACTGTCTTCCACCTCTTTTTTACGATCTGCCACTGCCAGAAAATGATCGTAAAGAACATCTATATCATTTCGTGTAAAATCAAATCCCAGTTTTTGAAATCTGTATGCAAGCGCACTCCGTCCGCTCCTTGCAGTAAGCACGATTTTGGAATCATCAGCGCCCACTTCTGCAGGATTAATGATCTCGTATGTTTCAGCATTTTTCAGAAACCCATCCTGATGGATGCCGGAAGAGTGTGAAAAAGCATTGCTTCCCACGATCGCTTTATTGGGTTGTACAGGCATGCGCATGGTATCAGACACAATGCGGCTGAGCGGATTCAACTTTTCCGTCTTCACATTTGTTTGAAATCCCAAATTTTTATGCTGACGAATGATCATAACAACCTCTTCGAGGGAAGTGTTTCCTGCTCTCTCTCCAAGGCCATTTATTGTACATTCTATCTGGCCTGCGCCATTAATAATTCCTGCAATTGAATTGGCAGTTGCCAATCCAAGATCGTTATGGCAATGACATGAAATAACAGCCTTGTCAATATTTGATACATTATTTTTCAGAAAAGCGATTTTTTCGCCATACTGATGTGGCAGGCAGTATCCTGTGGTATCCGGAATATTTACAGTAGTGGCGCCGGCCTTTATCACTGCTTCAATCACTCTTGCCAGGTATTCATTTTCTGTTCTGCCCGCATCTTCTGCATAAAACTCTACATCATCTGTAAAATTGCGGGCCCATTGAACGCATTGCACTGCACGTGACAATATTTCTTCCTGATTGGAATTGAATTTACTTTTTATGTGAAAATCTGAGGTGCCAATCCCGGTATGAATGCGTGGCCTTTGCGCATATTTAAGCGCGTGCGCGGCTGCTTCAATATCTTTTTTTACCGCTCGCGACAGTGCACAAACGATAGCTGAGTTGATAGCTTTAGAAATTTCTTCTACAGATTTAAAATCACCCGGACTTGAAATTGGAAATCCGGCCTCGATCACATCCACACCCAGATTTTCGAGATGAAGTGCAAGGGCTACTTTTTCTGCGGTGTTTAATTTGCATCCTGGCACCTGTTCGCCATCGCGTAAGGTGGTATCGAAGATGGTTATCTTTTTCATAACGGTAAATTTTTATCCGGATATGTTTTTAAACTTACCTTCGAAAATAATTGGAATGAATACCTCTGCTAAATCAATTTCATGAAAATTTACACTACTGAAACAGGGTTTGTTTTTATGAAACCCTTGTCATTATTGATGTTTTTAACAAATTGAATTACGATGCCCAACAGGTCGACCGATGCCTTATATCAACTCATTCATTCGCTTCAAAAGTCAGAAAAGCGCAATTTTAAGCTTTATGCCCAGCGTAATTCAGGTAATAACGATCTTAAAATTGTTCAGCTTTTTAATGCAATAGACAGGCAACAAATTTATGATGAGGATGCGCTGATCCGCAAAAATCCTGAATTGAAAAAGCAGCAATTGCCCAACCTGAAAGCACATTTATACAAACAAATCCTGAACAGTATAAGGTTGCTGAGGAGCAACACAAATGCAAGATTGCAATTGTACGAGCAACTGGAATATGCTAAGATTTTATATGATAAAGGGCTTTATCACCAGAGCCTGAGGTTTATTGAAAAGATAAAGGAAACAGCAAAGCAAATGCAGGAACTTCCGATTCTGATCCATATTCTGGAAGAAGAAAAAAAGATTGAAGCACTGCATATCACGAGAAGCCTGCAAGACAAAGCTGATGAACTTACCAAAGAAGTAAATGATGCAAACGAACGTTTTGTAAGAAGATCGCTATTGAGCAATCTTGCGCTGCAACTTTATGGATGGTATATCAAAAATGGTTTGGCGCGCAATGAGAGAGATGAAAAGGAAATCAATGAATTTTTTAAAAAACACATGTTTGGCGCGCTTTGCAAGCCGGAAGGTTTTTTTGAGCGGATGTATTATTACCAGTGTTATTGCTGGTATGCATTTATCAGGCAGGATTTTTTAATGTATTACCGTTATTCAAAAAAATGGGTTGAAGAATTTGATAAGCAACCCGAAATGCTGGCAACAGAAACGGGCAATTTTATCAAAGGCATTCATAATTTATTGAACGCGCATTTTACTTTGCGCGATTTTGAAGGATTTAAAAAGTCCTTGAAAAAATTGGAATCTTTTGCCGAATCGGATGTTGTAACTGAAAATGACAACAATCGTATCCAGGCATTTGTGTACCTGTATATTGCAAAAATCAATGGCCACTTTCTTGAAGGTACTTTTAAAGAAGGTTTAAAACTGGTAGATTATGTGAATGCAAAATTGGAGGAGTATGAATTGTTTCTGGATAAGCATCGCACACTCATTTTTTATTACAAGATCGCTTCTCTTTATTTTGGGGCCGGATATTATGGCCGTTCTATCGACTTTTTAAATAAGATCATTAATTGGAAAGTGAATCTGCGTAGCGATTTGCAATGTTATGCACGGTTGCTTCATTTAATCGCGCATTATGAATTGGGCAATTTTCAATTGCTGGAATATCTTGTAAAATCAGTGTATCGGTTTATGGCTAAAATGGAAAATCTAAGCAGAGTGGAGGAGGAAATGTTTGGATTTTTAAAGCGCTCTTTTCATTTGTCGCCGAAGGAACTAAAACCGGAATTTAAAAAGTTGCTTGATAAGATCAGCGCTTTTCAATCATCAAAATTTGAAACGCGCGCTTTTGTATATCTCGATATTGTTTCATGGCTCGAAAGTAAAGTGAGCGAAAGGCCGATTGCAGAGATCATCCGCAAAAAATATCTTGACAAAAAACGATTTTAAAATCCTTATACGCTGTTCAAATCTCCTTCCTTCAAAAGCACTTTATTGCTGATTTTTTAAAAATTAATATCCTCAGATTTTATTATCGCAAATCAATGCCCCTGGATCTTTTGAATTTATTTTATTGAAGCTAACTTCGCTTCAACCTAAACGGCTGCATCATGTTTAAAGATTACAGAGTTGAAATTAAATGGGCCATCTATTATTCCATTTTTCTTTTGATATGGTTTGTGACTGAAAAAATTTTTGGATTGCATGATGAACGTATCGCCCTTCAGCAAAATGTTTCCTTTTTCTTACTAATACCTACGGTGGCATTTTATGTTTTGGAAATGGTCAACAAGCGCAAACAATTTTATAGTGGCAGGATGACTTACTTCCAGGGGTTTATATCCGGAATAATTTATACAGTTTGCATTATGATTCTTACACCACTGGTACAATTCATCTGCTATTTTATTATTTCCCCAGGCTATTTTAAAAACCTGGTTGATTACAGTGTGTCAACAGGTGTGTACAATAATGTTCAGGCAGCGCAGCAGTTTACATTTGGAAACTTTCTGTTTATAAATGAAGTGTTCATAATGCTCACCGGAGTAGTGTTTGCCGCATTTATACCTTTGTTTTTGCTAAGCGCAAATAATGATAATAAATAAATTGCTTCAAAAGCACTTTTTGGGCGATTATTTAAAATTGAAATACCAATAAATTGTTGGTGCTATACATTTAATTGTTTGGTCATTTCATATTGAACCACTTGGTTTTTGAGGCCTGCGTTTTTGAAAAACAAAATGGCAGAATTTGCCGCGCTATCAATATTTGTAATAGAAACATTTGTATGAATGCTTCCTTTATGCAAATGAATAAGTAACGCGCTGCCAATTCCTTTTCGCCTTAATTTTTTATTAACAGCAATCTGATAGATCCGGTTTGTAGTTTGGTTGTAAATTAAATAGCCACTCATCTGACCGTGGCAGAAAGCGGTTAAGATCTTTAATGCATGATCTGCCTTTGAAAAAGATTTGTAAGCGTTTTGCCAGGAACAAATCACATCATTCATAGATTCAAAATCTGTGGGGTTAAAAATACCCGATTCTTTCACTTCGATCTGTTGTATTGATTTGGAATTTAAGTTTGTCAATTTCCCTGAAAGGCACACCAGTTCTCGCTTTATAGCATATCCTTGTTTTTTGTAAGCAGCTATTGCAGGAGTATTTTCTTTCAAAACTTCTAGCGTAAGATTTCCAACACTATTCTGTTTGAAAAGTGGGTAATTGAATTCATACATACGATCAGCCAAACCTTTTCTGCGATGTGTGGGTACTACGCCTGTACCGCCGTTATAAACTGTAATCATTCCATTTTCTTCGCGAATTCCATTCAGAACAAATGCTATGAGCCGGCCATTTTCAAAAGCACCCACAGAAATAGAAGGATCAAAATCTTCTGATTTTAACTTAAAATGAAATTGATTCGCGGTTAAACGTAAGGGAACCAGATAATCGGAAAATGCTTCAGTAAAGGTTTCGAAAATTTGATCGATTGGTATGCCTGACAAATCCCGAATGAGGATATCGCTGTTCATCTGATAAAAAAAATTGAATCGTCAATTTCTTTCAAATGATTTTCATTTAAAATCAATTTTAGATGAATGGCAAAATATCAGTTTTGTGAGGCCTTCTTAATTAGATTTTACAATTTTATAGATCTCGCGCTGCCCCATATTTTCGTATACGACTAAATAAATTCCGGCGGCATAACCTTCCAGCGAAATAGTAGTTTTTTGTGCCTGTAGATTTTTTTTGATAAGTAGTTTACCCTGAATGTTATAAATACGGACTGTTTTTCCATTCACTTCATTTAATGAAGATGCGGCGATCGTAATAGTATGAATTGCGGGGTTTGGATAGAGCTGAATTTTAGAAGGCGATTCGGGTTTTGGGATCGGGCCTGCCTGTACATCGCCGCCTTCACACACATTAGAATTGAGAATCGAATTTCTCAGACCACCTTTTGCAAACTGAGCGCGCATCCTGTTTTTTTGTCCGGTTGTAAACATATTCATACAACCATCATCGCTGAAATCCATATAATTCATAAACATATCGCCATTGCTGTCAACAGAACAATCTGATAATTTTGGAAACTGCGAACAGCCATGGTTTGCCGCTTTTTGTGGTGGTGTATCATCAATACCATCGTCGCCACAAACAGCATCACCCCATATGTGATGTAGGCCAAGCCAGTGGCCCGATTCGTGGGTAAGTGTGCGCCCTTTATTAAAAGGTCCGCCGATTCCGTTTACATATCCGAACACAGAGTTTTTGATGACGATACCATCTATTGCTGCAGGCCCTCCGGGCATGGTAGCATAACCCAGCGTGCGCCCGAAAAGACTGCAAACCCAAATGTTGAGGTATTTTGAAGGATCCCATCCATCATCGCCGCCGCGCGAAGAATATTTCATTTGGTCATCAGCCAGAAAATAATCGGCTGTGGTGTATTTGCGGATAATGCCAGTTGTGGGTTCGCCATTGGGATCTGTTTTTGCCAAACAAAAAACAATGCGGGTATCGGCGGCGAGGTGTTTAAAAACTTCCGGTGTTTGCATGGTATCCGCATTGCGGCGCCTGTAATCATTATTCAATGCATTTAACTGATCCATGATTCTTTGATCAGAAATATTTTCTGATGCATTATTATATAATACATGTATGACCACCGGCACTACGATTACCTCGTTGGGCAACGTATCCCTTGCATGGGTGATCGTTCCTTTTGAAAATGGATAAGCGGCGAGGTTTGAATTCAAAGTTTCATTATAACTCACGGTAGCACATCGCTGCGCATACACTGCGGACAAGGCAAATAGTAAAATGGCTGTAAAAATAGACTTCATGAAAACCCTTATTTTCCAATTATGAATTGAAAATTTTTGGGATCACATAGGTGGTTATACGAATTTGCAAAGGATAAAACAGACGTCAGGAAAGACGAACCTTTTTCAATGAGAATTTACAGCAGGATATTAATGAGAAATTCTGTATCAGAGGTTTGTGCATACAAATAAAGGTAAAAATTTTCATAAAAGCAACCACTCCTCAAAGGAAGTTTTAAAAGAGTAAAAGAGATATAATTACTTTTACCTATTTATTTATGAAAAAGATATTTTTAATTCCATTACTGTTGACCGCAGTTTATTTTACTTCGTGTAACGGTAATGCTGATCAGGATGACTACGATTCTTCTTTGCCACAGCCTGCTTATGTAAACATCCCTCCGCCGGCACCCATCATTTTTAATATTGACAATAGCTATCCTCACGATGCGTCATCGTTCACCCAGGGATTGGAATTTTATAAAGGAAAACTTTATGAAAGCACAGGAGGGTTTCAGCAATCAAAATTGAGGATTGTAAATCTGCAGACAGGTGCAGCAGAAAAAAGTTTTACTCTTCCGGATCCTACCATTTTTGGAGAAGGAATTACATTTCTGAATAATAAATTGTATCAGCTTACCTGGCAGAATAATAAAATTTTTGAATATGAGCCCAATGATTTTACAAAACCCATCCGCACCTTTAAATGGAGCAGGGAAGGCTGGGGCGCTACCAACAATGGCAAAGAGATCATTATAAGTGATGGAAGCGCACAACTTTATTTTACAGAACCCGATGCACAAACCGGACAAATGAAAGTAAATAAAGTGCTTACTGTAATGAGCAATGCAGGCCCGCGCGACAGCCTGAATGAACTTGAATTGATAAACGGATACGTATATGCAAACCGATGGATGACAGATGTGATAATTAAGATAGACACTTCTAATGGCCATGTGGTTGGTGAAATGAATTTAAGTGGATTACTTAAGCAATATGCACCACAGGAACAGGTGGGTGCTGAAGCAGTATTAAATGGTATCGCTTATGACAGCGCTTCCAAAAAAATTTTTATCACCGGGAAAGATTGGCCCCGGCTTTTTGAACTTTCATTGAAGTAATATTTTCTAATTACATTTTTATTAGTCTTTTTCATCCGGTTGTCAGATCAAAAAAAATTTCTGAATTTCTCATTTGGCAAATTATTTGTTTCGTCAATGAAAAAAATCAGAGAACCATGAAAAAAATTATTCCCGTAGTGCTTGCAGGAATGTTTTTATTGAGCAGTTGTGTAGCCAAAAGATATTTAGTTCAATCTCAGAATCACGTAGCTCAGTTGCAGGCAGATAGCACCAGTTTGCAAAACAAAGTTTATTCATTGCAAACACAGATTTCAACTCTTGAAAAAAACATAGCCGATCTTAATAAAAAGATCACCACATTAAGCAGCCAGAATAGCCAGCTTGGGCAACAAACAGCAGAGCAGCGCGATATGCTTTCGCAAAGCCAGAAAGATCTTGAAGAAAAACAAGCGCGTTTACAACAGCTTGAAAGTCTGCTGGCACAACAGAAAGCTGCTTCCGAAAGATTAAAAAATAAAATGTCTGAAGCATTAAAAGGATATAATGAAAGTGATCTTTCTGTTTATCAAAAAGATGGAAAAGTATATGTAAGCCTCTCAGAAAATCTGTTATTCCCTTCAGGCAGCGCAGTAGTAAATCCAAAAGGTGTGGAAGCATTATCCAAACTTGCAGCGGTGCTTAATCTGAATAAAGATGTGAATGTTCAGATAGAAGGCCATACCGATAGTATTCCCATCCATGGAAAATATCAGGATAACTGGGATTTGAGTACAGCACGTGCGAATTCAATTGTTAGAATACTTGTGAATAAATATGACGTAGATCCAAATAAAGTAGTGTCTATGGGCCATAGCAAATATGATCCTGTAGCCTCAAACTCTACAGCCGAAGGGCGCGCCAAAAACAGAAGAACAGAAATTATACTCTCTCCAAACCTGGATGAGATGTATAAGTTGATCAATCAATTTTAATATCAGCGAGCAAACAACTGGTCAGCGGGCATAAGTGGTAAGGCTTGATGTATATTTAAAAATATTGCATCAGGCCTTTTTTATTAACTCAACTTTTCAAGTTGCGCTTTCATTCTTTTAAAAGCTTCTTCAATATTTGGAAGATTATTGGCAAAAGAAAAACGAATATTGCCAGGCGCTCCAAAAGCTGTACCCGCCACCGAAGAAACATGCGCTTCATTTAAAAGATACATACACAGATCTGTAGAATCGTTGATATACGTATCGCCATTTTTCATTCCAAAATATTTACTCACTTCAGGAAAAATATAAAAAGCACCCTTAGGTTCTGTGCAATCCATAAAAGGGAACTCACGAATTAATTCCATTACTCTTTTTTTGCGGACCTCAAATTGTTTTACCATTTCATAAGTGGCATCCAGCGGATCTGTAAGAGCAGTAATGGTAGCACGTTGAGCGATAGCGTTTGTTCCGCTTGTAAATTGCCCTTGAATCTTTTCACAAGCCTTGCATATTTCAGTATTGGCGGCAATATAGCCGATGCGCCATCCCGTCATAGCAAATCCTTTACTCAATCCGTTTACTAAAATAACCCTGTCTTTTATCGTATCGAATTGTGCAATACTCTGATGACCTTCAGAAGTATAATTGATATATTCATAAATCTCATCACTGATGATATAAATATCTGGATGCTTTTCAAAAATGGCTGCAAGCCCCGCCAATTCATCTTTTGAATAAACCGCTCCACTGGGATTGCAAGGCGATGAGAAAATAAAAAGTTTGGTTTTTGGTGTAATTGCTTTTTCCAGCTCTTCAGGTGTGATCTTATAATTTTGTTCAGCGCCTGTGGATAAATAAACCACTTCGCCGCCGGCTACTTTTGCGATCTCTGAATAAGATACCCAATAAGGCCGGGGAATAATGATTTCTTTACCCGGTTCTAATAAAGCAAGCATCACATTGGCGATAGATTGCTTGGCCCCGGTACTTATAACGATCTGATCGGTGGTATAATCGAGATGATTATCTCTTTTTAATTTTTCAACAACCGCTTTGCGAGTTTCTAAAAATCCGGGTACCGGTGTATAATGGCTGTAGTTTTCGTCTATCGCTTTCTTTGCAGCTTCTTTAATATGAAGTGGCGTATTAAAATCGGGCTCGCCAAGGCTTAAGTCGATAACATCAATACCACGTTCGCGAAGTGCACGGCCCAGCCTGGCCATTTTAAGCGTTTCAGGTTCATTAAAACGGCTCAGCAAAGATGATAATTCCATGTCGGGTTGTATTTTTAAGGAGGCCAAATTTAGCGTTTTTGTTTTGAGGGCGGCATTTAATAAATAATGCGATTTAGAAAGTGGTTTTTCAGGTAGAAAAATATGCTTATTGGTGGCTTATCCAGATTTAATATTTTTATATAACGGTGTAACAATTTTTCTTCAAAAGCACTTTTTAGGCGATTTTTTAAAAATATTTTTTATTGATTTTTACTTACTATGAGCCCGTAACACCCTATTGAGAAAAATAATATTTCAAGGCATTAGAATTTTAAAAATAATTATAATCTGAAAGCCGTTTCATTGGCTAATTTTGGCAACTTTTTACTCGTAAAACCGCAAAGACTTTTGGTTTCAAAACCCTATCTTTGCAAACTTCAAAAAAATAAGATATGAAATTGAAAGGCCTGGTATGGGTATTCACTATTATCCTAATCCTGATCTCCCTTTACCAATTATCCTTTACCTGGGTAGTGAACGCCCACGAAAAGAAACTAACTGAAAAAGCTGAAAGAGTCATTTCCTTAACACATCCAAACGCAACTGCTGACCAAAAAGAGGAAATGGTTCAAAAATTATTTCATCATTATGTAGACAGCACAAAGGATGATAAAATTTATCCGCTGCTGGGTACTACTTACCAAAAATCAAAGGAAAACGAACTGCAATTGGGTCTTGATCTTCAGGGTGGTATGAGCGTTACCATGAACGTGAGCCTTGAAGGTTTGCTGAAATCACTGAGCAACAACCCCAATGATCCGATGCTCGAAAAAGCATTGCACACAGCAACCGAGCGCAAGATCAACAGCGACGAAGATTATATTACCATTTTTGGAAATGTGTGGAAGGAGCAAAACCCAAACACACCACTGGCATCTGTATTTGGTGGAGCCGGTAAGACCATCAAGATCACCGATAACGACCAGACCGCACTGAACCAATTAAGAGCTGTTTCAAGAAATGCGATCAATCAAACTTATAAAGTAATTCAAAAAAGAGTTGACCAGTTTGGTGTGGCGAGCGCACCGGTTAATCTGGATATTAATAAAGGTATCATCAACGTGGAATTGCCCGGCGTTCAGGATCCTGAAAGGGTAAGAAACCTGCTTCAGGCCTCTGCCTATCTCCAGTTTTGGGAGGTATATAACATTGGCGAAATAGGCAAGAATATAGATGATGCCGATCGTGCGCTTGCAGATTATCTCAGTGGCATCACTGCCGATACAACCAGCGCAGGAGAAGTTGATTCAATGAAACTTCAACAGGATTCTGCAAAATTGCTTTCTAATGAACATCCTTTGGCAAGCATTATTCATTTTATCGGGCCACAGCAAGGACCAAACGGACAACCACAATATTATCCTGCCATTGCTAATGTAGAATTAAAAGATACTGCTCTCGCAAATAAATATCTGGGTATGGATGTGGTAAAAAGCAACTTCCCCGGTAATATCAAATTCCTTTATGGAACTGAACAAAAGAATGAAAAAACAGGCCAGCGGTATCTTGAATTATATGCCATTAAAACAATTCCCGGTTCTGATAAAGCTCGCTTAGAGGGTGAAGGTGTAGAAGATAGCAAGCAGGATTTTGACGAAAGAGGAAGGCCTGCTATTAAAATGCAAATGACGCCAGCAGGTAGCCGTACCTGGGCTAAATTGACTGCTGATAACGTAGGACGCCCGGTTGCTATCGTCTTGGATAATGTAGTGTACAGTGCTCCAAACGTAAACCAGGCTATTGAGGGCGGAAATTCAGAGATCAGCGGGAACTTTACTGTTCAGGAAGCGCAAGACCTTGCAAGTATTTTGAAGATTGGTAAGATAGATGCGCCTGCCAAAATTGTGCAAGAGCAAATAGTAGGGCCCACACTCGGTAAGAAAGCCGTAAATGGTGGCGCTACGGCATTTATCGTTTCCTTTATTGCGATATTTATTTTGATGCTTGTGTATTACAACACTGCAGGATGGGTTGCTAACATCGCTCTTATCTTTAACCTGTTATTTACAGTGGGAATTTTAAGCGCTCTCGGCGCTTCATTAACTGCTGCCGGTATTGCGGGCCTTGTGCTTACTATCGGTATGGCGGTGGATACTAACGTTATTATTTTTGAAAGGATCAAGGAAGAACTCGCACGCGGAAAAAGTCACCCGGTCGCGGTGCATGATGGATATATCCGTTCGTATGCACCGGTGATAGACGCGCACGTAACCGTGTTTCTTACTGCTGCCATTTTATTTTATTTTGGTTTAGGTCCTGTATTAGGATTTGCAACCACGCAAATGCTTGGTATTACACTTAGTTTGTTTTGCGGTATTTTAATGTCAAGGTTGATCACTGATATTTATATGAACCGCCAAAGGCATTTTAAATACTTTACAGGCATCAGTAAGCGTGTATTTAAACATGTTCAATTCAAATTTGTTGAATATAGGAAGGTTGCTTACATGATCTCTATCGTAGTATTGATTGCAGGTGTAGGATCTTTCTTTAACGGATTTAATAAAGGTGTGGAATTTAAAGGTGGACGTAGCTATACCATTCAATTTGCTGAAAAAGTTAACCCTGAATCTATCAGGGATAATCTGAAAAAGGTATTGGATGGAGATAATGTAGTTATCAAAACGGTAGGTGATAATCGACATCTGGATATTACAACTTCTTTTATGAAAGGCGTAGCAAATGCCGACAGCCTTGTAGAGTCGAGATTATTTCTTGGATTGAAAGATCATTTGCCTGCCGGAACTTCTCTGGATCAATTTGTAAAAAATAATGTTCAGAGTTCACAGGTAGTACAACCGGTTATTTCAAAAGATCTTGAAAGAGGAGCGATCAAGGCGGTGATCTTTGCTATCATTGCGATCATTACTTATATTTTCCTTCGCTTCCGCGATTGGCGTTATTCACTTGGAACGATCATATCATTATTGCATGATGTATTTGTAACATTGGCAGTGTTCTCATTCTTTAAAGATATTGTGCCTTTCCCGCTGGAAATTGATCAGCACTTTATCGCCGCGGTATTGACTGTGGTAGGTTTCTCGATGAATGATACCGTGATCGTGTTTGACAGGATACGTGAGGATAGCTATAATCTGCCTAATCTTCCAAAAGGAACGATCATTAATAAAGCGATCAATGAAACGCTTAGCCGTACCATAATGACCTCTGTGACGGTGTTTCTTACACTCCTTGCATTGTTTATTTTTGGTGGAGAGGTTACACGCGGATTCTCTTTTGCGATGTTGATCGGTGTTGTTACCGGTACTTATTCTTCGATCTTTGTGGCATCCCCAATTTTGCTTGAATTTGCAAAGGATAAACCACTTGGTTCGGTAAAAAGAAAAGCCGCTCCCATTCGCAAACCACTGCCCTCCAAAGCGATTAAATAAAAATTTAGCTTTTAATAAATTAGAATTCAGCCCCGAAAAATTCCGGGGCTTTTTTTTAGAGAATTAATTAAGTGGAAATTTCGCAAAAACATTTTCACCGTTGCCGTCAAACCCACTTTTTTCGTGATTTTTTAAAAAATAAATTTCAGGAAAAAGCCTGCCTGTGAAGACAGGCAGATCGCCCATCGGGCAATATTAAAAAATGTAAAAATTAAACCGCGAAAGAACTGCCACAGCCGCAGCTATCTGTAGCATTTGGATTTTGAAATGTAAATCCGCGTGCATTCAGTCCGCCTTGCCAATCGATCTGCATATTAGATACATAGATCAGATGTGCAGGATTGATAATGCAATGGATGCCATCAATTTCATAGATTGTATCCTTATCAGTGATTTTTTCAAATGCGAGTACATACGAAAGGCCGGAGCAACCGCCTCCTTTAGCACCTATTCTCAGATACACATCTTCTTCAAAATTTCCTTCACTTACCAATCTTTTAATCTCTTGTAGCGCAGATGGCGTAAATGTAACAGGTGTTGAAGCGAGGGTATTCATTTTGTTTATAAATTTTTTATAAGCACCCCAAATAATAATAGAAAATTAAAAAACGCGTTTATTACCGGATATTCAGCTTTTTAAAATTATTTTTATCAAATTGGTGCCTTAAACAGTTTGCAAAAATACAATTGTTTTAAGGTTTTAATTAATAAGAGAAATCTAAATTATGTCAACGTTTACTACCACCATCGCTATCATTGTGCTGATCCTTATGGTCAGTAATGTATGGGTGATCACAGAATTGAATGCTCTTAAAAAATCGATGGGAGATAGAAAAGAACGCGATCCTGAAAGCCTTAAATTGCAACTGCAGGCCTATGAAAGAATAACTTTATTAGTGGAAAGAATTTCATTACAAAGCCTTCTTTCGAGAGTGCCCAACGGTGGCCTTTCTTCGCGGGAAATGCAAATGGCGCTCATTGATCAGATTAAACAGGAATATGATTATAATGTTAGTCAGCAAATCTATATTGCTCCGGAAATCTGGAAAGCCGTGAATAATCTGAAAGAGCAAAATATTTATATCGTAAACCAACTCGCAGCTACACTTCCTTCGCAGGCCACATCTATGGACCTCAATAAACAAATCATTGATTTTCTGATCAACAATCCTAAGGCTACACTACATACTGTTGTAATGGAAGCAATCAACTTTGAAGCAAAGAAATTAATGTAGAAGGTTTACCTTTCGTGCATGGAAAAGCGTGCAACCGATTCGGGAATTGATATAAAAAAAGTTTATACGGAAGACGATCTGCCGGAGGACATTTCTAATGTGCTTCCCGGAAAATTTCCCTATACAAGAGGTATTCAGCCAGATATGTATCGTGGCAGGCTGTGGACCATGCGTCAATATGCTGGCTTCAGCACCGCGGAGGAAAGCAATGAGCGGTACAGATTTTTATTATCGCAGGGAGTAAGTGGCCTGAGTGTAGCCTTTGACCTTCCCACACAAATTGGTTATGACAGCGATCATCCGATGGCTGAGGGAGAGGTGGGAAAGGTGGGAGTAGCCATTGATAGCATTGAAGATATGGAAGCTCTTTTTAAAAATATTCCGTTGCAGGAAGTTTCAACCAGCATGACTATCAACAGCACTGCGTATATTTTGCTGGCGTTGTATGTGGCGCTTGCAAAAAGGCAGGGAGCTGATCTTTCAAAGATCAGGGGTACCATACAAAATGATATACTGAAAGAGTATGCAGCGCGTGGTACTTATATCTATCCTCCAAAACCTTCGATGCGTATCATCACCGATATATTTGAATGGTGCAGCAATGAGTTGCCTCAATGGAATACCATTTCCATTTCAGGGTATCACATTCGTGAAGCGGGAAGTACAGCCGTTCAGGAAATGGCTTTTACGCTCAGCAATGGAAAAGCGTATGTAAAAGCTGCACTTGAAAAGGGGCTGGATATAAATGTGTTTGGCAAAAGGCTTTCTTTCTTTTTTAATGCGCATAATGATTTGTTTGAAGAAGTTGCCAAGTTTCGCGCACTGCGAAAAATGTGGGCGCACATTATGAAAGGCCTTGGGGCCACCGATCCTAAAGCTATGATGCTTCGTTTTCATGCGCAGACAGGCGGAAGCACCCTTACTGCACAACAGCCTTTGAATAATATTACAAGAGTGGCGGTTCAGTCACTGGCCGCTGTATTGGGTGGAACGCAAAGCCTGCATACTAACGGTTATGATGAGGCGATCAATCTTCCAACCAAGGAAGCTGCTTCCATTGCGTTGCGCACACAACAAATATTAGCGCATGAAAGTGGTGTGGCAAATACTGTTGATCCGCTTGCAGGAAGCTATTATGTAGAGAGTTTAACTGCTGAAATGGAAAAAGCTGCATGGGATCTCATTAAAAAAATAGATGAGATGGGAGGAAGTGTGGAAGCGATAGAAAGTGGTTTTATGCAGGAGCAGATAGGTGCAAGTGCTTACGAATACCAAAAACGTATCGAGTTGAAGGAGCAGATCATTGTTGGCTTAAATGCATTTGCTGACCCTAATGAAAAAATACCTGAAGCTGCTTTTAAAGTGGATGATTCCATCAGGGAAAAGCAAGCTGAAAAGCTTAAGCGACTTCGTGCGGAAAGAAATAATGTAGTTGCTTCGCAATGTCTTATAAAAATTGAAAACGCTGCTGCGGGCCAGCAAAACCTGATGCCGCCGGTACTAGAGGCTGTTGAAAATAAATGCACCCTCGGTGAAATTTCGGATGCTCTTCGCAAAGTGTTTGGTGAATATAAGCCTACCTGATCTATAGGTTTCTGAAACTCTGAGTGCGGTTTACTCTTAGATCTCTCAACAAAGAGGACTTCGGACTGATATTAATGCTGAAATAACGGTACAGGCCCACAGGCACTACGTTGATAGACATTTGCCAGCAATGAAGATCGCGGCTGATAGACATACTCAGCGGTTGAAGAGTGCCTTGAGAAATATTAAAAGAACCTTGAACTCCTAATTGCCATTTGGGAGTGAGGTTAAGTGTTCCTCCCAGATTAAGATTTTGCGTGATCGTAGTCTGGTATCCAAAGTTTCTCAGGAATGTTTTGTAAACCTGCAAGCCATAAGAAAAATTGACCGACCAGGGAATATTGAAATCAGCATATTCTCCCGGATTGTTCCGAATGTAAGCCGCTTCAGAATTATATTGATCGAGTGTGTAACCATCATTCGGATCATAACCTCCGGCCTGCAATCCACCCTCATCGCCTGTTTTTTTATTGCCACCGCGAAAGGAACTACTTAATGAAATGCTGGCCGATGTTAGTTTTCCCAATGAAAGCGGCCGATTTTTCCAGATTAATTGGTTGATAGTATAGCCGGAATCGTTTTTTTCATAAAGGTCAAAAGAAGCATAAGCGGTAATGCTTACTTTTTCAAAAAGATTGGTAGAGGCGTTCATTGAAATCGGCGAGAACTTAAGCGAATCCTTTAAAAAGTTATAATTGCCATTTATGCTGAATGCATCCAGTATCGGGACCTTTTTAATAGCAGCCTGACCCGTATCTTTCCGGCTGCGCACTTTCATGGAAATATTATTTTCGATAGAATAATTGATGCCGCCAAAACTGCCCGGTGTAAAAGGCCCATAAAGATTATACCTGTTTTCAAAATAAGAATATTGAGTTACGCGTCCGTTCTTATCTGTTAGGGTGTAATAATTGTTTTTTTGAAAATCGGGACGGTAGCTAAACCCTATTGAAGGCCTCATTTCATGGCGGATTGCCACTATTCTGCTATTCTTTTTTCTACTCTCGAGCATTCCGAATAAACGTGTGCTTGCACTTAATCCAAATGACATTTGCCGCGCAGCATAAAAACCTTTTTCAGTACGGGTAAACATCGTATCTTTTGTTGCATTGTAATAATGATAAGATTTCACCTGGAACCAGGTTTCATCATAGCTTACGCTTGGAGATAATTGCAGGATGCCCATGGACGGCAACGACAAATTGATGGGAACCGAATGCCTTGCGCCCCATCTGAGTGTATCGCGTATCTGTTGAAAAATGGATTTATTTTTTAGAGTGTCATAAAAAGTTGCTGAACTTTCCGCATTAAGGGTATAACCAAATCCTAAATTTTCATACCATTTGGCTTCGCCCATTTGTTCTTTTTTTCTAAACGGATAAATGGTATTCATCATAAAACCTACCGAAGGCAAATTGATCGTGAATTGTTTCAGATTTGTATTCTGGTTGTGATTGGCGGCAAGGGTTAGGTTGAATGGTTTTCCTTTCCATGATTTTGAATATCTTATTGAAGAACTCAGGCTGTTCTCAAAATTTAGGAAGGGTGCATTTGGTACGTATGCATTGTAGCTGCTGCTGCCGGCATTTACGTTTGCGGAAAATGTGACTCCGGGCCTCGATTTGGTGTCTGCATTGTGATTCCAGATAATTTTAAAGCTCCGGTCTTTTCCAAAATCCGGATCCCCTTTGAAGTTGAAATTAAAATGCTGAATATCCAGTGAGAAATTTCCATTGTAATGATAGCGTTTCGAATACCGCGGATTAATATTGACCGACCATCCTCCATAAGAATAAATAGACGTTCGCAGGATCACATCCCAATGCTCACCCAATACCTTGTAATAGCCAAGTCCTTCCAATCCCAAACCCCTTTGTTCGTTGGTCGCAAAGTTTGGAGCCAGTAATCCCGAATGCCGGCCTTGTGATAGCGGATAAATACCAAATGGAAAATAAATTGGGATCGGTACACCTTCAAATTCCGGGTGCACAGGCCCGGTGATGGCTACTTTATTATTCACCATTTTTATTTTATTGCTTACAAAAGCAAAGTGTGGTGTATCAAGATTACATGTAGTAAACCTTCCTTTAAGTGCATAGATCACATCATCGCTTACCTTCTTGATCACCTGGCCATATACATACATTTCACCTTGCTGAGTGTAAGTGCCTTTAGTAAGGCCTCTGCCTGTTTTAATATTAAATCTGAAGGAATCGCTTACCGAGGTGTTGTCGCCAGATACATACTTTGGCCGCTCGATCACATTTCCCGTACTGTCTTTAATAAAATAGGAACCGATTGTACCGGTATTTTCGTCGTAGAAAATAACAGGGCCTGTTACGTCGTTCTCTTTATAATTGAATGTTGATTCCTTTCCGTAAAGAGTAGCTGTTTTGGCTTCCATATCAAGCACAAGTGAGTCTTTGGCGAAGTAGGTAGCCGGTGCTTCAAGAGCATTTTTTGCAAGCTTATAATGAAGAGTGTCGGAGGAATTTAAGGAAGAGTCAGCACTTGTTTTTTGTATGGAATCCTTTGAAAAACTTTTGACAGAGTCAAGTGAAATGGGTGTATTTAAGGGTATCGTATCTGAGGTTAATTTTTGCTTTTTTGCAACATAAAAAAGGACTTTCTTTGACAAAGATCCTTGAGAAGAAATATCTGGTCCTTTCATGTCTGTAGGAAAAGAAAAGAGTTGATTTGCTGAAGCGGATAAAGCAAGACATATTAAGATCACCAAAATACGGCAGCAGCAACGGAAACTATTGATTTTGTTTGATCTTGACATAGCAGTGAAGCGACAAAAATAGAGATATTCCAATTAAGGATGTGTGAAGATTAACTGACTAATCCATATAAATAAAAAACCTGAAGTGATCCAATTATTTTATTTCAGATTACCAAAAGTGGCTGGCTTTTTTAAAAAAAGTATTTTTCTTTTTTTATGTGCTTTTCCATTTTTATTTGCAGGCAACACATTTGCGCAAGGCAAAAAATTAAAAACCATTATCATTGATCCCGGACATGGTGGAAAAGACTATGGCGCGAGAGGAGAATATGAAGGAACACTTGGGTCTTTTGAAAAAAATATAACCCTTGCCATTTCATTAAAACTAGTGGATGAGATCAAAAAGCAGATGCCTGATGTGAAAGTTATTCCCACGCGAACAACTGACATTTTTATGGATGTGCACGAAAAGGCAAAATTTGCCAACGATCATAATGGAGACCTTTTTATTTCCATACATGCTGATGCAGTAACCTTAAAAACAGGATCGCGCATAGTAGGTTATAAAGATCATCATTACAATACCACAAAATATGTGGGCAAAGGTAAAAGCCGTAAAAAGGTGGTTACAAAGCACACCAAGAAAGTGCCGGTTAAAGAATATTATAAAATACCTACTACCCGTAAAGGCACCAGCACACTTTTACTGGTGGCACGCCAAAGCAGTGATAAAGTAAAAGCGCTTCAAAACAGCGACATGTATATTACTGATGCGGAAGACAGCACAGCTACTGTAAATTATGAAAGCCCTGAATGGAAAGCCAGCGCTATGTTATATTCTCAAAAGTATTTCCGACGCAGCTACCAGTTAGCAAACAATGTTCAGGAAGAGATCGCCAAGACAGGCAGAAATAATCTGGGCGTATGGCAGCGCGAAAAAGGTCTTTGGGTGTTACATGCCACTCAAATGCCGGCCATACTTATCGAAACCGGCTTTATTGCCAATTACGACGATGAGCGTTACCTGAACAGCGAAAAAGGCCAACAAGAAATTGCACAAGCAATTACCAAAGCCATTATGAAATACCGTGATGTGATAGAAGGTACTGCAGGAAAATAACACGTTGGTATTTCAGAATTCTATATTTTAGAGCAATGATAAGCTTGAGAAGAATTCTTTTTATAATCGCTGTTATTTCTCTATTCCACCAGCCTGCTATCAGTCAGGATATTGTCAATTTTATTACGGTGGGATCTAATGGAATAACAAATAATCCTGATGAGGTAATTTCTTTTATTGTTATCAAGAAATATGAGGATGGACATTATGAGAGATTGGATTATAAAAAGGGGGGCCCTTTAATGAAATTGTCTTCTTATAAAGATGACAGCCTTAAAGTGCTGAATGGCAGATTTATGCAATACGAACCAAATGGGAATATTAAATTTTATGGTGCTTATTCTGAAGGTTTAAAATCAGGTGATTGGTTGACTTTTGGGGATTCATACAAGGTGGTGCTAAGTGTTAAATTTGATCACGACACTATAGTAAAGGTGAACGACCTCGATTCTAAAGATTCAACAATTTACGAAGATTCAAAAGAAGCAGAATATCCGGGTGGCATCAAAGCATGGTCAAAATATGTATCAAATTCCATTGTAAAAAGCGGGGTTATAGACAGGTCATTTGGAGGTGGCCAAACAAAGGTTAATTTTACAATCAACACAGATGGCGCCCCAATGGAAATATTTCTAAGCAAATCATCTGAATTTATTCTCGATGAAGAATGCATCCGCATTATTAAAGTTTCACATTGGAAGCCGGCATTTGAGAATGGAAAAAATGTAAAATCGTATATGATGCAACCATTTACATTTGAAAAATAATTCCGGGTAAGAAACAGGCTCATTTATATCCATTAATTTTTCCATTTACACCTGAAGGTTTAAAATCATTGTTTTGGACTGACTTTTGATTTAAAGCATGGTCATAACTGCCTGTCAACTCTTTATTCAAGTTTATTCAAGAGTGAAATTGGCTTAATTTGCGCTTTTTAATTCTATTTATGACAATAAATAACGAAACCAAGATTGGAATTATGGCCGTCGCGGGCATAGTGCTGCTTGTATTGGGGTTCAACTTTCTGAGAGGGAAAAATCTTTTTAAGAAAGAAACTAAAATGTATGCAGTCTATCACGATGTGCTGGGGCTTACAAAATCAAATCCGGTTGTAATCAATGGCCTTACAGTAGGCAAAATTGAAAGCCTTGATGGCGGTAAAGACCTTAAAAATATTATCGTAACGGTCACATTTTCAAAAGATGTAAATATTCCTTCCAATTCGCTGGCTGTGATCAATCCAAATCTACTCGGCAGCCCTTCATTGGAGATCAGGTTGGGAAATTCTTCCGGCTACTTAAAAGATGGAGATACATTGGTGACCACTGCCAGCAGTGGCGCTCTGGATGAGGCCTTGAAGGTATTGAATCCTGTGCTGTATGAGGTAAGAAATGCAGTACAATCACTCGATTCTGTTTTGAATATTGTTACCAATGTGTTTGATGTACAAACAAAAAACAATATCAAAGACATTGTCGCGAATTTAAACACCGTATCGAAATCGTTTGCTGTTTCTGCACAATCATTGGAAGTAATGCTTGATGCTCAAAACGGCGCACTTGGCCAGTCATTAAAAAATGTAAACGTCTTTACTAAAAATCTGAACAGCAACAATGCAAAGTTGGACAGCATTATGGAAAACGCACGCATCACTTCTTATAAATTAGCGCAGCTTGATCTTAAAAAAACAATGGACAGCCTGAATGTGGCCATCAATGATTTTAAAGAAGGAGCGTCCAAATTGAACAGTAAGGAAGGTTCACTGGGTTTATTGCTGAATGATAAAAAACTTTATCATAATCTTCAATCAACTACCAATAAAATGAATATTCTTATTGACGATATTCGTGTGCATCCAAAGCGCTACGTGAATATCAGCATCTTTGGAAAAAAAGACAAAGGAAATTACTTAACTGCACCACTGATAGATGATACCCTAAAAGTGGTAAATCAATAACATGTATCGGCCGAAAGCCATTATTGTCTTATTGTTCGTTTCACTCTTTTCTGCATCAGGGTTTGCACAGCGCACTCTGCAACCGGCCAATGCGCAAGACACTGTCAAAGAATTTGAGATCATCAAAGGGCCCAGCATGCGCATGATAAGCACAGACAGTGGAAATATTCAAACTATTGCCGGCGGTGCGGTTATACAGCAGGGCAGTACACGATTTTATGCCGACAGCCTGGTTATGTACACCTGGTCGCACAACCTGGAAGCATTCGGAAATATACATATTAACCAGGCCGATTCTATTCATACATACGGACAATACCTGAAATATCTGGGCGATACAAAACTGGCTTACATAAAAAATGATGTACGCCTCTTAGGTAAAAATGGAACGCTTTATACAAAGGAACTGGATTATAATCTGCAAAGCGGAATCGGAAATTTTTACAACGGAGGCAAGATCATCAATGATAAAAACACCGTAACCAGTGTAAATGGTACTTATTATGCGGATACCAAAGATGTTTATTTTAAGCACAACGTAAAAATGGATGGCCCCAAAAATCATATTCGTACCGACTCTTTGGTTTATAATATGAATACGGCAAGTACCACATTCATCACAAAAACATTTATTAAAAACGATGATGTGGAAATCGTAACAGACCAGGGCAGATATGATACCAAATCAGGGGATGCTTTTTTTACTTCAAGATCTGTTGTAAAAGATACAAGTGGCAGAATATATACAGCCAACAATATGGCGCTTGATGGTGCCTCAGGAAATGCACAATTGGAAGGCAACGCAATTATTATTGATTCCTCAAATGGCTATACGCTTCTTTCCAACGAAATCTTTTTAAACAAGAAAAACAACTCCTTTCTCGCTACCCGCAAGCCTTTGCTGATCATAAAACAAAAACACGACAGTACCTATGTGGCAGCGGATACCATTTTTAGCGGCCTGGCGCGTAATGTAAATAAGAAACTTATTTATGATTCAGACACTGCTACCCACCTTAACGATCAGCAGATACATAAAATGTTTTCTTTGAAGGAAGGAGATACAGTGAAATATATTTCTTTAAATCAACCCTCCAATTACTCATTAAAGCTGCCAATTGATTCAAGCTTAAAAACTACCAAATCAACAGATACAGCTTTCATTTCGGATCATTTAAAACTGCATAAAGATTCTATTCCGAAAAACACTCCGGATACTATTCCACTGTTACATGATTCTTCGGTGTCCCGTGACAGTTCGAAAGTCAGCGCAACATTATTAGATAGCTCCCATATCCAACCTGTTATTGACAGTACAAAAAAAGGAATGGACTCTACACGGTATTTTATCGCCTTTCATAATGTAAGGATCTTTAATGATTCTCTGCAAAGCGTTTGCGATAGCATGTTTATTTCATCGGCTGATTCTGTGTTCCGTTTGTATTATGATCCTGTTATTTGGAGTGGCAATACGCAGGTTTCCGGCGATACAATGTTTCTTTTTACAAAAAATAAAGAGCCCGAACGCTTGTATGTTTTCGACCGTTCGTTTATTGTAAGCAAAACCCACGAAGGATTTTTTAACCAGATGTCCGGAAAAACGATCAATGGATATTTTAAAGATGGAAAATTTGATTACATGCGGCTGAAAGGAAGCCAGGCAGAAAGTATTTATTATTGGCAGGATGATGATAGTAGTTATATCGGTATGAACCGTGCGTCTGGCGATGTTATTGATATTTATTTTAAAAATGACCAGGTACGCAAAGTGCTTTTTATAAATGAAGTAAAAGGTAATACCTATCCTATGAATGCAATACCTGATGATCAGAAAAAATTAAAAGGATTTGAATGGCTCGACAACAGGCGCCCGAAAAGTAAATACGAACTTTTCGAATAAACCTTTTATTCTGTTTCAGTTTTTTCTTCCACTTTAAGATCGGGCAGCAATGCAGTTAAGAGCAAAAGGAGTGTAGCTGCCAACAACAGGTAAATTCCATATAATTTCTCAGGGCAGATGCCACTATAGCATTTTGTATAAAGTAAATAAGTTTTGATAAAATAAGCAAGATTTAATGCTGCAAACAAAACGTTGAATCGCTTGGCCCATACGCGATCTATATACACAAAAATTAAAGATATAACAGCAAAGAAAATGAACACCTTTCCGGGTTTGCCGTAAAGATTATTTTTTGAAAAAAAGCCGGTGAAGGCGGTATTAAGGTCAGGGTAAAACGTCCATGGCATAAAACAACTGGCGATAAGCAATACACATGCGAGTGTGGCCCAAACTTTATAAAACTTCATTTCTGATTGTTGATTTTGTGCAAGTATAGGCTAAAAACTGATTTCAAAATAAATGGAATAATTATGTAAAGTATTTTTATCTATTTTTAAAACTCATTACCAAACTAAACCACACATGCAGCAATCCAAAAATCTTAACCGTTCACTGGGCCTGGGCCTCGCCATCGTTCTTGTGATGGGCAATATTATTGGTTCAGGAATATTTAAAAAAATAGCGCCGATGGCGGCAGAACTTCATAGTTCAGGCTGGATTCTTATCTGTTGGTTATTAGGTGGGCTCATTACTATGTTTGGTGCGCTCAGCAATGCAGAAATTGCAAGTATGCTCGCCGCTACAGGTGGCGAATATGCTTACTATAAAAAAATTTACAACAGGTTTTTTTCTTACATGTATGGATGGGCGAATTTTGCGGCTATTAAAACGGCTGCAATAGCAGGTGTTTCTTATGTGTTTGCAGAATCTGTTCACAGATTGATTCATATTCCGGAGGTACTTCCTTCTTTGAGTGATTATAATATTTTGGGGATTTTTTATCCGTTTGAAGGGTTTAATGTTAAGTTGATCTCCATCCTCCTCATAATTTTACTCACATGGTTTAACAGCCGCGGGCTTAGGCTGGGTGCCAGGCTAAGCACATTTGTTTTGCTGCTTGTGGTACTAGGAATTGTTTCAATTGTGGTTTTTGGCAGTGCAAGTTCTGTAGCCGATTTTTCAAATGTATTCACCTTGTCAACCAACAATGGATCTGTTGTAACAATGAGCGCTGTATTTACAGCTATGCTGGCTGCATTTTGGGCTTATGAAGGTTGGAATTCGATTGGTTTTTTAGGTGGTGAAATAAAAAATGCAAATCGCAATCTGCCATTGGCTTTGATCTTTGGTTTGCTCATCGTTATTATTGTTTATCTTCTTGCCAACAGTACCTACCTGGCCGTTTTGAGTGTAGGAGATTTTGAACAGGTAAATGCTGCCGGCAACCAGATCGCTGCGATTGAAGCTGTTGGATCTTTTTGGGGAAAGGGTGGGGTGATATTTATTTCTGTACTTATTCTGCTTTCAACATTCGGTTGCACACATGCCACTATTATGAGCAATGCACGCACCAGCTTTGCCATGGCGAGGGAAGGTTTGTTTTTTCGAAAAATGGCGCAAGTAAATAAGGCGCATGTTCCGGGAAAAGCTTTGTGGTATCAAGGCATCTGGGCTTGTGTACTTGTATTGTCCGGCACCTTCGACCAGTTGACAGATATGCTCATATTTGCAGCATTTATTTTTTATGGAGCTACCACACTTGGTGTATTCATCCTTCGTAAAAAAATGCCCGATGCGCCGCGTCCTTATAAAGTCTGGGGCTATCCTGTCATCCCTGCCGTATTTATTATTTTCTGCATTTTTCTTATTGGAAACACCATTTACGCGCGCCCCCGGGAAGCAGGAATCGGTTTGGTACTTATTCTTATCGGAGTGCCGCTTTACTGGTTATTTAAAAAAAGTAATCCTCAAACAGTTAATGTAACAGATCCTGCTGCAGATCTGCAGGATGTTCCATGATCAGCAGCCCATGCGGCCGAGTAGCCAGTAAACGATCACAAATACTATGATGGCACCTACAATGCCGCCACCAAGGCAATTGCCGCCATATCGCTTGGCAGCATAACCGGCTATTAAAAATTTAAATAGTCTGTTCATATAATTATTTTTGAAAAAATAATAAATTTTATGCCACATTGCTTATTGGCAATAGGATGCAGTAGAAATGTTGAAAATTATTTTTTAAAAAATCAGTAAAAAAGTGGGTTTGAAGGGATTGCTATAGATTCCACTCAACGATCTTGTTATGCCATTCTTCGCGGAAAGGAATAGAAACTTTAATGTAATTATCAGTATAACCTTCCATTAATCCGCTGTGGTGCATTCCTTCAAAAAGTACTTTCCTTGTTAAACCCATATTCTTCTTCTGAAATTCACGGCTTTTTTGAAACGACAAACTTCTCAACTTTTTTGTACGTTGATGTCTTTCATTTACCGGCACTACATCCTTCAATTCCAGCGCTTTGGTATTTGCCCTTTCAGAATAGGTAAATACATGAAAATAAGAAACAGGTAATGATGAAAGAAAGGAATAGGTTTCCTCAAAATCGGCATCGGTTTCACCCGGAAAGCCAGTGATGACATCTACACCAATGCCACAATCCGGAATAAGCGACAATATCTTTTCGATTTTAGAAGCGTATAATTCGCGCTGGTACCTTCTGCGCATCAAACCCAGAATTTTATTGCTGCCACTTTGCAGCGGGATATGAAAATGCGGCATGATCTTTTTACTACCAGCAACCAGTTCTATAATTTCATCAGAAAGCAAATTAGGTTCTATCGACGAAATTCGATAACGTGGAACACCATCGTGTCCTTCAATCGCTTTCAGTAAATCGTAAAAATTATTTCCGGTTCGTTCTCCATTTCCATTTTTTCCAAAGTCGCCCAGGTTGATGCCCGTAAGAACAATCTCCTGCACGCCCCTGGCAGCGATAGCAGAAATATCTTCCAACGCCTTGCTGATAGTCTGGCTACGGCTTTTTCCCCTGGCCATGGGAATGGTGCAAAAGGAACAATTATAATCACATCCATCCTGTACTTTCAGAAACGTGCGTGTCCGGTCGGCAAGCGAATAAGAAGCATGAAATCCATTTACATCTTCAATATCGCAACTGCATATTTTATCTTCATTGGTGCCATTCGTCAATCCTTTAATATGATAAGGAATATTAAATTTTTCCGCTGCTCCCAATACCAGATCAACTCCCGGAATTTGTGAAATCTCCTCAGGTTTTAGCTGAGCGTAACATCCGGTGATTACCACCATTGCTTTTGGCGCTTTTCTTTGAATGCGGCGCACCAGTTGCCGGCATTCTTTATCGGCATTTTCAGTTACCGAACATGTATTGATTACATAAATATCAGCTACATCCTGAAACGGCTTTGTTTCAAACCCTTCCTTTTCCAGAAGCCTTCCCATAGTGGAAGTTTCTGAATAGTTGAGCTTGCATCCGAGTGTATGTAGGGCTACTGTTTGAGAGGTGGACATAAGGCGGCAAATTTAATCAATCCCTTTGTAAGTGTGGTTATGCTTGTGCAAAAGTTAATTAAGTGCCTAAGTACAAAAGAAAAAAGTTGAATAAATTTTTGCTGTTCGGTTTGGCTAATAATCCCAGTTTGGTTCAGTCTTAATCAATTGAATAAGTAGTAAACTGTTCTTTCTTTTATGCTTAAATTTGACACCCCAGTGAAATTGAAAAAATGAAGATCAAATCGTTCTTTGCAAAACCTTTTGCAACATATATAAATAAACAGATCAAAAAATCCATGACAACCGCTCTTGCGGATCAGGATGCTATATTTCATGAAATTCTAAAGGCTGCGGAAAATACAGAATTCGGTAAGGAACATGGTTTTAAAGAAATAAAAACTCATGCTGATTTTGTAAAAAATGTGCCTGTCAGGGATTATGAAGCAATGAAGCCTTACATTGAAAAGGTAAAAGAAGGCAAGCATAATATTTTGTGGAAAGGATTGCCGATTTATTTTGCCAAAACCAGTGGAACCACCAGTGGAGTAAAATATATTCCGATCACCAAAGAATCTATTCCGAACCATATTAACTCTGCACGCAATGCATTGTTGTGCTATATGGCGCAAAGTGGCAATAGTTTATTTGCCAATGGCAAAATGATCTTTTTAAGCGGCTCACCCGAATTAGAGCGAATTGGCGGTATTCCTACCGGAAGATTAAGTGGTATTGTCAACCACCACGTGCCCCGTTATTTGCGCAGCAATCAATTGCCTACCTTTTCTACCAATTGTATAGAAGATTGGGAAGAAAAGTTAAACAAAATCGTAGATGAAACCGTGGAAATGGATATGACGCTTATCAGCGGCATACCACCCTGGGTGCAAATGTATTTTGATGAATTAGAAAAACGCACCGGCAAAAAAATAAAAGAAATTTTTCCGCACTTCAGTGTACTGGTACACGGTGGTGTAAATTTTGAACCCTATAAAGCGAAATTGTTTCAAAGCATTGGAAAGGAAATTGACACATTGGAAACCTTTCCGGCAAGTGAAGGTTTTTTTGCATTTCAGTATGGACGGGATACCGACGGTTTATTGCTGATCACAAACAGCGGAATATTTTTTGAATTTGTGCCGATTGAAGAAATTCATCACCCTAATCCCACTCGCCTTGCCCTTAAAGACGTGGAAGTTGGAAAAAATTATGCGCTTATCATATCAAGTAATGCAGGGCTGTGGGCTTATAACATCGGAGATACCGTGAAATTTACTTCACTCAATCCCTATAAAATTGTGGTAACCGGCAGGATCAAACATTTCATTTCTGCCTTTGGCGAGCATGTCATTGCCGAAGAAGTGGAAGATGCCCTGCTTGCGGCCGCAGGCCAACTGGGTTTTGAAATCACCGAATTTACGGTAGCACCTTTTATCTCTGATTCAATAGGTAAAAGTTATCACGAATGGTTTATAGAATTTGATACATTACCGGAAGATATAGAATCGCTTTCGCAAAAAATTGACGAAGAGTTGCGCAGCAGAAATATTTATTACGATGATCTTATCCGCGGAAAAATTCTTCAGCCACTGAAAATCACTCCGATTGCCAGATCTGGTTTTAAAGATTATATGAAAAGCATTGGAAAATTAGGTGGACAAAATAAAGTGCCCAGATTAAGCAACGACCGTAAGATAGCGGATGCGCTGCGGCCATGGGCTCTGGGTTCGGGTGTGGCTTCAGAGGTCTGACATTTTTTATAAAATGACGAAAAAAGTGCTTTTGAAAGTACAGAAAAAATTTTGCCCGATTTTCAATAGCTTTACTGGAGATCACCTTGAGCAAGTGGCTCAATATTTTAATATCATTTAATTATTTTGAAAACAGATTTCAGGAAATTAATTCTCGATTCGCATTACAACTCAGTACACGAAGCTATAGTGGCCGCCTCAGATGATGCAATTATCAGCCATGATCTGAATGGAAAGATCAGCAACTGTAATAACGGCGCTATTCAAATGTTTGGTTACAGCCTGCCTGAAATGAAGGGAAAAAATGTTGCCGATTTAATACCCGATGAGCGAAAACTGGAAAGGCAAATGATCGGGGAGAATATTAAAAAAGGTGAAAAATTATTTCACTTCGATACCATCAGAATAACAAAATCAGGAACTGAAAAGTATGTATTGCTTACCCTTCTGCCAATATTTGATAATGAAAATAATTTAATCGGGGCAACACAGATATTCCGCGATATGTCGTTCAGAAGGCTCGCTGATGAAAAGCAGGCCACACTTGCGGCAATTGTAAGTTCTTCAGATGACGCGATTGTGAGTAAAACACTTAATGGCATTATCACTAGCTGGAATGGGGCTGCCACTTCGTTATTTGGATACCAGGAAGAAGAAGTACTTGGCAAGCACATTTCGATCATAATTCCTAAAGAAAGAATTGAAGAGGAAACTGTAATTATCAATAATATTCGAGCAGGTAAAAAAGTAGATCATTTTGAAACTGTAAGAGTAGCTAAGGATGGCACAGAGCGATATATCTCACTTACCGTAAGTCCGATCAAAAGCAGTGATGGTCGGATCATTGGAGCTTCCAAAGTGGCCCGTGATATTTCGGTAAGAGTGGAAGCAGAAAAACAACGTAAGCTTTTTATTGAACGATTGCAGGAACTCAATGATTACAAAGATGAATTTATGGTGATGGCAAGCCACGAATTGAAAACGCCGCTTACCGTTATTTCGGCCAACCTTCAGGTATTGAAGCAAATGCTGGATAAGCATGCCACCGTTCCTATCGTAGAAAAAGTGATCAATAAGGTTTTTAAAATGTCGGAACTGATTTCAAACCTGTTAGATGTTTCAAAAATTCAGGCAGGCAAACTGGAACTGAGCCGGTCTGATTTTGATTTTGTAAAAGTGATCCGCGATGTTGCGAACAATTTACAGGAAACTACTAAAGTGCATGATCTCAAATTTAACCCGCAGGAAAATGCGCTGGAAATTTTTGCCGACCAGGAAAGAATTGAACATGTGATCATGAATCTGATTGGCAACGCGATCAAATACTCACCTGATGGCGGAGATATTTTAATTGCAGCCGGAACAGATGGTGGTCAAATTTGGTTCAGTGTTTCCGATGAGGGCATCGGTATTCCGGAAAATGATCTTGAAAATATTTTCCAACGTTTTTATCGTGTACGTGGCAGCGCAAGTTCTTTTGCCGGTTCCGGAATCGGATTATATCTGTCTGCCGAAATTGTAAAAAAACACGGCGGCTCCATTAAAGCAGAAAGTATAGAAAACAAAGGCACTACGCTCAAATTCAGCATTCCTGCAAACGCGAAATAAACAGTTAACCAGGTTGATTTTTTTATCAGAATTATTGCAGAAGGTTAACAATTCCATTAAAAAAAATAATTTCTCAAATTATAATTTATTCTATTTTTGTTTTCTCAAATTCAAAAGAAGCGTTGAAAACATTTAATAAATATAGTTTCTTTTTTCACGGCACTATCTCATTTTGCCGACGTGGATGCTGATAGGACGAGCTATTGAATACAGCCCCTATCAGTGAAGAAATATCCCCTGACAACTTTCAATCTTTTTTTAAAATTCATAAACTTCTAAGAAGTTGGAACAATCAAATATTATTGTTCGCGTTGCCCAATTGGGCGACATTATATATGCCAATACCATTACCGATGAAATGGCGGCCTCGGCGCAGGCGCGTGGCACCGGCATCGCTAAAAGAAGCCCCGAATATGTGAGTCAGAAGATGCTGGAAGGCAAGGCCGTAATCGCTCTTACTGCAGAGGGCGCATGGGTGGGCTTTTGCTATATCGAAGCATGGAGCCATGGAAAGTTTGTAGCCAATAGCGGTTTGATCGTTTCTCCGCAATACCGTAAAACAGGCATTGCAAAAAAAATTAAGTACAAGATTTTTGAACTTTCACGGCAATTATATCCGGATGCCAAAATATTTGGACTTACTACCGGGCTTGCTGTGATGAAGATCAATAGTGAATTGGGTTATGAACCTGTCACCTACTCCGAATTGACCGATGATGAAAATTTCTGGGCCGGATGCAAAAGTTGTGTGAACTATGATATTCTTATGAGCAAGGGTAGAAAAAATTGTATGTGCACAGCCATGCTTTACGATCCGAAAGATCATCCTCAACCGGCAGTAACTGCCAGTGAATTCAATAAAAATTCTAAGATTTATGAACGTTTTATGCGCCTGAAACAAAAGCGCCTGGTGAAATATCTTAAAAGAAAAAAACTTGAAAAAGATCATTCAAAACAACGTTCATTCTCATTTTTTTCTTTCCTGTTGAATTTATAATTGTATATGAAAAAGAAAGTAGTTATTGGTTTTAGCGGTGGGCTCGACACTTCCTTTTGTGTAAAATATCTTAAAGAAAAGGAAGATTACGAAGTGCACAGCATCATAGTGAATACCGGTGGGTTTTCAAAAGATGAGTTATTGAAAATAGAAGCGCATGCCTATGCACTTGGCGTTTGCTCGCACACAACTGTGGATGCGCGTGCTGAATATTTTCAAAAGATCATTCGCTTTTTAGTTTATGGAAATGTTTTGAAAAATCATACCTATCCATTAAGTGTAAGCGCAGAGCGCGTGATCCAGGCTACCAAAATAGCAGAACATGTAAAATTGTTACAGGCAGATGCTGTGGCTCATGGAAGTACAGGTGCCGGCAACGATCAGGTAAGATTTGATATGATCTTTCACATCATGATACCGGGTGTAGACATTTTAACGCCTGTACGTGATCTTAAACTTTCTCGTGCCGAAGAAATAAACTTTTTAAAAGAACGTGGGGTAGAAATGAATTTTGAAAAATCAGTTTATTCAATAAATAAGGGATTGTGGGGAACAAGCGTGGGCGGAAAAGAAACCCTCAACAGTAATGGTTGGTTGCCGGAAGAAGCATGGCCTACTCAATTGACAAAAGAAGGCATTGAAAGAATTCAATTACATTTTACAAAAGGCGATCTCACCGGCGTAAACGATCAGCAGTTTTCTGATCCCGTAGAGGCGATAGAATTTTTACAACAGTTAGCTTCGCCATTTGCCATTGGCAGGGATATTCATGTTGGCGACACGATTATCGGTATTAAAGGACGCGTGGGTTTTGAGGCTGCGGCGCCTATGCTCATCATTAAATCGCACCAGGTATTGGAAAAACATGTTCTTGGAAAATGGCAGATCACCATTAAAAATCAGTTGGCAGATTTTTATGGAACATGGTTGCACGAAGGCCAATTGCTTGATCCGGTAATGAGAGATATTGAAATGTTTTTATTATCATCACAAAGTCATGTTACAGGTACTGTATTCGTTGAGCTGCATCCTTATCGCTTTTTGGTTACAGGAATTGAATCCCGATACGATCTGATGAATTCCGGATTTGGCAGCTACGGAGAAATGAATAACGGTTGGAGTGGCGAAGATGTAAGAGGCTTTAGCAAGATTTTTGCAAACCAGGCAATGATATATCATTCGATAAAAAATAATTGATGAAAAGAAAGATCAAAGCAGGCATTGTTGGTGGAGCGGGATATACAGGCGGAGAATTGATCCGTTTGCTTGTCAATCATCCCGGTGCGATGATCCATTTTGTACATAGTAACAGCAATGCGGGCAAAAAATTATCTCAGGTACATCAGGATCTTCTGCCGGATAATGAGTTGGAATTTTCTGACACTTTAAAAACCGATGTTGATGTTTTGTTTTTATGTGTGGGCCATGGCAACGCGGTTAAATTTCTTACAGAAAACAAATTGCCGAAAAAAATAAGGATCATAGACCTTTCACAGGATTTCAGGCTGAACAAAAGCGCTTCATTTAATGATCGTGATTTTGTATATGGGCTTCCTGAAATCAATCGCGACAAGATCAGAAAAGCAAAAAATATTGCCAACCCGGGATGTTTTGCCACAGCCATTGAATTGGGATTGCTTCCGTTAGCCAAAGCGGGCCTGCTTAAAGAAGTTTATACCACAGGCATCACAGGAAGCACAGGTGCCGGGCAATCCATGTCTGCCACTAGTCATTTTTCGTGGCGCGAAAATAATGTTCAGGCCTATAAATCTCTTACTCATCAGCATTTACAGGAAATAGGGCAGGTATTAAAATCTGTTTCAGGAGCAAAAAAAATTCCGGCCGTAAATTTTGTACCGTGGCGTGGTGACTTTACACGCGGCATTTTCATTACGTCACAACTGAAATGCGCAGAAACACTTCCTGAACTTTACTATCAATACGAAAACTTTTATAAGGGGCATCCTTTTATCAAAATGGTTAATGAACCGGTTTTTCTGAAGCAGGTGGTAAACACAAACAATTGTTTTATCAATCTTGAAAAAGTAGGCGATACGCTGGTTATACATTCGGTAATTGATAATCTTTTAAAAGGAGCGAGCGGCCAGGCAGTTCAAAATATGAATCTGATGTTTGGATTAGAAGAAACCGAAGGCTTGAAATTGAAGGCCAATTACTTTTAAAATAATATTCAATGAAATTATTTGATGTATATCCGGTTAATCCGATCAATATTGTAAAAGCAGAAGGCTCTTATGTTTGGGATAACACCGGTATAAAATATCTTGACCTGTACGGCGGCCATGCGGTCATCAGCATCGGGCACACACATCCCCACTGGGTAAAACGAATAGAAGAACAATTGCATCGCATCGCTTTTTATTCTAATTCTGTGCAAATACCATTGCAACAAGAACTGGCAGATTTATTCGGAAAGGTTTCCGGTAAAAATGATTATCAATTATTTCTATGCAATTCCGGTGCTGAGGCCAATGAAAACGCTTTGAAATTAGCCTCCTTTGCTACAGGCAGAAAGCGCATAATCAGTTTTACGAAAGCTTTTCATGGACGCACTTCTCTTGCTGTGGCAGTCACAGATAATGCTTCCATACAGGCACCTGTAAACGAAAATCCTCACATCACTATTTTACCTTTTAATGATGAGAATGAATTTGCCGATACGATGGATAAAATCGGGCATGAAGTGGCTGCGGTTATTATTGAAGGTATCCAGGGAGTAGGTGGTATACAGGTAGCTGAAGCTGATTTTATAAAACTGATCCGCAAAAAATGCGATGAATACGGATCTGTTTTTATTGCAGATGAGGTGCAGTGCGGGTATGGCAGAACAGGCAAGTTCTTCAGCCTGGATCATACAGGTATTTCGGCAGATATTTATTCTATGGCAAAAGGAATGGGCAACGGTTTTCCTGTGGCCGGAATAGCCATCACGCCCGAAATCGCTCCGAAACATTTTATGTTGGGTACTACTTTTGGTGGCAATCACCTGGCATGCGCAGCTGCCATTGCAGTGCTTGAAGTGTTGCAGCAAGAAAATTTAATGCAGCATGCTTCTGAAATGGGTGATAAACTTGTGCAGCAACTTTCTGAGAGAAATATTATTAAAAATGTTCGGGGCAAAGGTTTGATGATAGGTTTTGATGTGCCGGAAACTTACAAGGATCTTCGAAAAAATTTGCTGAATAAGCATCACCTTTTCACAGGTGAAGCCAAACCAAATGTAATCAGATTACTGCCTGCTCTTTCTCTTCCAGAAAGTGCATGCGACCAATTTATAAAGAAACTTGACTTTGAGATTTCATACATAAATCAAAAAAACGTTGAAGCAATTTCTGTCAGTGGCTGATGTTTCATCGGTTGATGAAATGATTGAAAGTGCACTTGCTTTCAAAAGCACTTTTTTGCCAAAAAATAAAAATTTTGCTGGCAGGCGATTAGGATTAATGTTCATGAATCCCAGCCTGCGCACAAGGGTTAGTTCACAGATCGCTGCACAAAACCTGGGAATAGAAACGATTGTGCTGAATACCGGAACCGATGGCTGGGCACTCGAATTTGAAGAAGGTGCTGTTATGAATGGATCGGGTGTGGAACATATTAAAGATGCCGCTGCCGTGCTTGGTAAGTATTTTGATGTTTTGGGCATCCGCACATTTCCATCTTTAAAAAATAAAAAAGATGATTATTCTGAAAAGGTGATAAACGCTTTCGCAAAGTATTCGGGTATCCCTGTGATGAATCTTGAAAGTGCCACTGTGCATCCTTTGCAAAGTCTGGCTGATCTTATTACTATTTCTGAACATACAGATTTTAACCGCAGACCAAAAGTGGTTTTAATGTGGGCGCCGCACATCAAACCTTTGCCTCAGTGTGTTGCAAACAGTTTTTCTGAGTGGATGATCGCCTGGAATAAATGCGATTTTACAATCGCACAACCGGAAGGTTATGAATTAGATAAAAGATTTACAAAAAATACCACTGTTACCCTTGATCCCCAAAAAGCTCTTACAGATGCCGATTTTATTTATGTAAAAAACTGGAGCAGTGTTTCAGATTATGGAAAAGTACTTCCTGTGCATGAAGACTGGATGCTTACCGAAAAAAAACTATTGCATTGCCCAAATGCAAAGGTGATGCATTGCTTGCCGGTTCGCCGCAATGTTGAACTCAGCGATGAACTGCTCGACGGGGCAAGAAGCCTTGTCACTCTACAGGCTGAAAACAGGATATGGTCGGCGCAGAGCGTTTTAAATAAATTATTACAGAATAAATAGTGCTGAAAGAAAAATTATATATCATTAAGATTGGCGGCAATGTGATTGATGACCCTGATCTGCTGGAAAAATTTCTGTCGGATTTTTCGGGCTTAAGCTATAAAAAATTACTGATACATGGCGGTGGAAAAATCGCTTCCGCAATAGGAGACAAATTGGGAATTAAATCTCAATATATTAATGGCCGCAGAATTACAGATGATGCAACAATTGATCTTGTGACAATGGTGTATGGCGGACTGGTAAATAAAAAGATAGTAGCAAAATTGCAGGCAATAAATTGCGATGCGATTGGACTTTCAGGCGCCGATGGGAATATTTTGCGTGCAAATAAACGGCCTTCACATCCGATAGATTTTGGTTGGGTGGGAGATGTAGTAAAAAATCAGAATGATGAATTGTTAAAATGGTTAACTACCCACGGATTTGTGCCGGTGGTGGCTCCGCTTACACATGATGGAAAAGGAAATATTTTAAATACAAATGCGGATACGATCGCTTCTGAAATTGCTTCGATGCTTTCCATTTCTTTTGATGTTCATCTCATTTTTTGTTTTGAAAAGAAGGGTGTGTTGAAAGATTCGAAGAATGACGATTCGGTGCTACCGCTATTGACTTATGATTTTTATAATCAGTTAAAGAATGAAAATGCTTTGCATGATGGGATCTTGCCTAAAATAGACAATGCTTTTCATGCATTAAGAAATGGCATTGCCAATGTTACGATTGGAAATGCAATGGAACTCACAGCTTTAATTAATGGAAATGGTGGTACAAAATTTTTATTGTCATGAGCCACAAATTTTTATTTAATGATAAGCCTTTTGATGCAATTGAATTTTTAAAATCTTTAATCGCGATTCCTTCATACAGCCGGGAAGAAATGGCTACTGCTGATCTTTTCGAGACTTTCTTTGACCAGAATAAAATCAAATGTTCCAGGATTCAAAATAATGTGTGGGTCAAAAACAAATATTTTGATGCGCGTAAAAAGACCTTACTTCTCAATTCGCACCATGATACCGTAAAACCTAATGGTGGCTACACAAATGATCCGTTTCAGCCTTTTGAAAAAGATGGAAAATTGTTTGGCCTGGGAAGTAATGATGCCGGTGGCCCTCTCGTGAGTTTGCTTGCAACATTTTTGTCATTTTATGATAGCAACCTTGCTGTAAATATAATTTTCGCTGCATCTGCTGAAGAAGAAATCTCCGGAGCAAACGGTATTGAACTTTTATTAAAAAATTTGCCTGAGGTGGATATGGCAATTGTGGGTGAGCCCACCGAAATGAAAATGGCGGTGGCTGAAAAAGGATTGATTGTACTGGATTGTATTTCGAATGGAAAGGCAGGCCATGCAGCCAGGGATGAAGGAGATAATGCTATTTATAAAGCGATAAAAGATATTGAATGGTTTAAGGAATTTTCTTTTCCTAAATCTTCTGGTTTGCTGGGCCCTGTTCATATTGCGGTTACATCTATTGAAACAAATAACAAAGCGCATAATGTGGTGCCGGCCCAATGCAGGTTTGTGGTTGACATTCGTGTAAACGAAATGTACACACTCGAAGAAATTGTTTCAATTATAAAAGCAAATGTATTGTGCGATGTAATTCCAAGATCAACCAGGTTACAACCTTCTTTTATTAATAATGATCATCCACTGGTGGTTGCAGGTAAAAAATTAAAATTTGATTTTTATGGGTCGCCTACCTGTTCGGATATGGCTTTAATGAATTTACCTGCTATTAAAATCGGGCCCGGCGATTCGGTACGTAGCCACACAGCGGACGAATATATTTTTGTTGACGAAATTCGGTTTGCCATTGAAAAATATATCAGTATAATTAATGAAGTTTCTGAAATTTTAAAAGTTGAATAAAGATGAAACTCTGGAAAAAAAATATGGATTCCTTAAATGAGGTAGATAAGTTTACAGTTGGTAACGACAGGAATTTTGATCTTCAGTTGGCTCCGTTTGATGTGCTGGGCTCATTAGCACATATAAAAATGCTGAGCAGCGTGGGGCTTTTGGAAAAAGAAGAAACAGTTTTGTTAGAAAAAGAATTAAAATCAATTTATAATCAAATTTCTGCAGGTGATTTTTCATTGAGTTCAGAAGTGGAAGATATCCATTCGCAAATTGAATTAATGCTTACAAATTCGCTTGGCGAAAGCGGGAAAAAAATCCATTCTGCGCGGTCGAGGAATGACCAGGTGTTGGTAGATGTCAAATTGTTTTTAAGAAAACAAATTGAACTTTTAGTGAATGATGTTTGGATATTATTTGAACTGTTGCAGCAAAAAAGTGAAGAACATAAATCTGATCTGATGCCAGGTTATACTCATTTCCAACTGGCTATGCCATCCAGCTTTGGTTTATGGTTTGGCGCTTTTGCAGAAAGTTTGGTGGACGATATGCAGGTGATGTTGTCGGCCTATAAAGTTGCTAATAAAAATCCATTGGGATCGGCGGCGGGATATGGTTCTTCTTTTCCAATAAACCGTAAGATGACAACAGAGCTTTTGGGTTTTGATGATCTGAATTACAATGTGGTTTATGCGCAGATGACAAGAGGTAAATCAGAAAAAATTATGGCGCAGGCCATGGCAAATGTTGCTTACACACTTTCCAAATTAAGCAGCGATGCATGTATCTTTCTAAATCAGCATTTTGGTTTTATTTCCTTTCCGGATGAATTGACCACAGGCAGCAGCATTATGCCACACAAAAAAAACCCTGATGTTTTTGAATTGATAAGAGCGCATTGCAATCGCATTCAATCGGTACCCAATGAGATAGCAATGCTCACCACAAATTTACCTTCAGGATATCACCGCGACCTTCAATTGCTGAAGGAAATTTTATTTCCCGCCATAAAAAATCTTCACGATTGTATTCAAATGGCTATTCTGATGATTCAGCACATTAGCATAAAAAATGATATAGTTAACGATGAACAATTCAAATATTTATTCACTGTGGAAGAAATGAATAAACTTGTTTTGCAGGGAATTCCACTTCGGGATGCCTATAAAAATATTGGTGAACAGGTAGAATCAGGAAATTTCTCTACAGATTATAAATTGAATCATGTTCATGAAGGATCAATGGGAAATCTTCAGACGAAGCAGATCAGGAATAAGATGACGGAGGTAATGTCGGCCTTTGATTTTAAGAAGGCTAATGCAGCAATAGATAAATTATTACTGTAAATTGCCAACTTCCCGATATCCTGAAAAAAGGTAAATATGTCAGAAAACAACAAACGCAGGATCGCGATATTTGGCTCCACAGGTTCCATAGGCACCCAGGCGTTGGAGGTGATCAAAAAACACAATGATCTATTTGAAGTAGAGATCCTGACCGCTCAAAACAACGATGCATTATTAATTCAGCAAGCCCTGGAATTCAGGCCAAACGCAGTTGTGATTGGCGATGAAAAAAAATATGAAGCGGTAAAAAGCGCTCTCGGCTCAACAGATATAAAAGTTTTTGCCGGCGAATCGGCCATAGAAGAGGCTGCAGAATTTGACACTTATGATACTATGCTGGCAGCAATAGTTGGGTTTGCCGGATTGAAACCAACTTTAAAAGCAATTGAAAAAGGAAAGGCATTAGCGCTGGCCAATAAAGAAACCTTAGTAGTGGCCGGAGATCTTGTGATGCAACTTGCTGTGCAAAACCGCGTACCGATCATTCCGGTTGACAGCGAGCATTCGGCAATTTTTCAATGCCTGGTAGGCGAAACAAGAAATAGGATAGAAAAGATTGTACTTACTGCAAGCGGTGGTCCTTTTCTGGGTAAAAAACCCAACTTTCTTGTAAATGTAAAACGACATCACGCACTCCAGCATCCCAATTGGAATATGGGCGCAAAAATCACAATTGATTCGGCTACGCTGATGAATAAAGGGCTTGAGATGATAGAGGCGAAATGGCTATTCAATCTTGCACCTGATCAAATAGAGGTGATCATTCATCCGCAAAGTATTATTCATAGTATGGTTCAGTTTGAAGATGGCAGTGTGAAGGCGCAGATGGGAGTGCCGGATATGAAAATCCCTATTCAATATGCGCTCACTTTTCCCTCACGAATAGCTGCAGATAATCCGCGCATAGATTTTAAGAGGATGTCAATGCTTCAATTTGAAGAACCGGATTATAAAACTTTCCGAAATCTTATGCTTGCACGCATTGCGCTTGAAAAAGGTGGTAACATGCCGGCTATTTTAAATGCCGCCAATGAAATCGCAGTGTGGGCGTTTTTAAATAATCGTGTAGGATTTCTGGATATGACCGCCATGGTAGAAAAAGCTATGGAAAAAATAAATTATATAGAAAAGCCAAATATTTCAGATTATTTTGAAAGCGACGGTGAGGCTCGTAATTTTGCCGCTTCGCTGATCAATATGTAGCTTCAAAAGCACTTTTTCTGCGAATTTTTAAAAAATAAAAAGACCCATTAATAAGGGGTAACAGTGATAAGCATGAGCATATTAGCAATACATTGGCAGGCTGTCGGACTTCAGGCAGGCTATCTTCTTTTTTCTCTTTCGATATTGGTTATCGTTCATGAATTTGGCCATTTCATTACTGCCAAATGGTTTAAATGCCGTGTAGAAAAATTCTATTTATTTTTTGATCCCTGGTTTTCCATTTTCAAAAAGAAGGTGGGCGATACAGAATACGGAATTGGATGGCTACCGCTTGGTGGTTATGTAAAGATTGCCGGAATGGTGGATGAAAGTATGGATAAGGAGCAGATGAAACAGCCACCAAAGCCCTGGGAATTTCGCAGTAAACCTGCATGGCAGCGGCTTATTATTATGCTTGCCGGTGTAACTATGAATGTATTGCTGGCATTTTTTATTTATGCCATGATCCTTTACACCTGGGGCGAAACAAAATTACCCATGCAAAATGTTACCGGCGGTATTTGGGTAACCGATTCTTTGATGAAGGAAATTGGATTGCAAACAGGAGATAAAGTAGTAAGTGTAGATGGCGAACCGGTAAAATACTTCGATGATCTGCAAGGCAAAATATTATTAGGTGAGGATGTGAAAGTAATTCGTGATGGTAAAGAACAAACACTGCATTTACCGGTAAATCTTATTGAGCAATTAGTAGAAAAAAAGGGCAAAAGAAATCCTTTTATGTTGCCTCGCCAGCCTGTTATCATTGGCGGATTTGATGATAGTTATCCGCAGGATGCAAGGCAGGCCGGATTGAGAGACTATGATCAGATCATTGCTGTTGACAATGTGCCTACGCCGTATTTTGATGAAATAGGGCCTTTGCTTGAACAGAAAAAAGGTGACAGCGTTTCGCTTACCATTCTTCGCAACGGACAAGAAATAAAAAAAGAAGCAGTAGTAGATACGGCGGGCAAACTTGGGTTTCTGGTAATTAATTCAGACCAGGCAGACAGCCTTGGTGTGCTAAAACTTGAAAGAAAAAAATATAGCCTGCTTGCTTCATTTCCCGCAGGCGTAAGAAAGACAGGTGAACAACTTGATTTTTATGTACAGCAATTTAAATTGATCTTAAATCCGAAAACGGGCGCTTACAAAGGCCTTGGCGGATTTAAGACTATGGCTCAGATCTTTCCGAGCACCGGCTGGAGCTGGGAAGCTTTCTGGAAAATAACTGCTTTCTTCAGTATCATTCTTGCCTTCATGAATTTATTGCCAATACCGGCACTTGATGGCGGACACGTCGTTTTCACTTTGGTAGAAATGATCACAGGAAGAAAACCTAGCGATAAATTTTTGGAATACGCGCAAATTGTGGGAATGGTAATACTTTTTGGGTTGCTGCTTTTTGCAAACGGAAACGATTGGTTTGGCTGGGGTAAGGGCCATTAATTAATCTGAAAAAGATTTTTACATTTTCTGAAAAAAAGTGCTTTTGAAAGAACGGAACATTTGGTTTCACTCTTTACATTTTAATCCCGATTTTTTTCATCAGGATGGAAGCGTTCATGCTTTGGCAGATGCCGGGTTTCAATTTGTAATCAAAAAACAATTCTTCATTACTCACCTGCACATCAAAATGATAATTGAGAATCTTTTCAGAATAAACGTCTTTTAAATGAGCTAATTCAAGGTCGTGAGTGGCTATGATAGCCGCCGTTTTTTTGTCGGCAAGTTGCCTGATCAGCGCCTTTGATCCTGTATGCCTGTCGAAAGAATTTGTGCCCCGAAGAATTTCATCCAGCAGGATAAAAACTTTTTCGCCCGCATTTACTTTATCAATTATTGTTTTGAGTTTTTTTAATTCAGCATAAAATGTAGATGTGCTTTCCTGCAAATTATCTGCGATTCGCATGCTGCTGATTAAAGAAATATTGCTCACGCTCAACTCCTGTGCACATACCGGAGCGCCGCAAAGTGCGAGCACACAGTTAACACCAATACAGCGTAGGTAGGTGCTTTTGCCGGCCATGTTAGAACCCGTGATAAGCATGATCTCGCCGTTCTTTTCAATATGCACAGGGTTGTTTACTCTTTTTTCAGGAAGTATCAATGGATGGCCCAATTCTTTTCCGTGTATGTGAAAATAATCGTCGGTAACTTCAGGAAATACCCAGTCCGGATAATTAAAATGCAGGATAGCAAGGCTGTTCAGCGCTTCGAATTCTGCAAGAACGGCAGTCCATTTTTCAATTACTTTTTTATTCTCCTTTTTCCATTTTTCAAGGTCGAGCATTTGCTGAAGATTCCACAACAGCAATATGTTGAGCGGTGCAGACAATACAATATTGTATCTGAGATCGAGCCGGTCGAGTAATTTTTTTAAAATTGCCACAGAAGCAGATGCGGCCTTTTCGTTTTTCATTTCATTGCTTAACTGTTGCAACAGCGGGCTTTTAAATTGCCGGCTTTCAATCATGGAGAAGATGGAAGAAAGCGAACTTAATTCGGAAGCTACTTTATCAAGGTCATTATGAACCGGAGCCACTACTTTGTTTATTTGCCACGCGATAATGGAAAACAAAAGTAAGCCGGCAAGCAAAACAGACACAGAAACAATATCAAAAATAGACAGGAACACAATTGTAAGAATTGCCGCAGGTAACATATATCGCAACCATGCCCATGCTCCAAACTGAATGAACTGCGTAGGCTGCCCGATCCAGGTCTGTATTTTATTTTTTGCCGAAAATGTAAATGGATCTAATGTGGCTAATGCCTGCATTTCTTTCATCCAGGACTCATTATTTTTTAATTCTGAAATAGCAGCTTGCCTTGAAGTAATTTCCTGAGTGGAAGCGGGGTTTTTTAAATATGCTGCAAGCCTCGAACTGCCCGGCTCAGAAGCCGTACGATTCAGGAATTTGAATAAAGATCCCTCTCCAAAAATATCCAGATCTGAGGCGTATGGATGATCTTTTTCAATAAAACGAGCGCCATCATCAAATTGATAATTGCCGATTAAACTTTCTAACTCTTTGGAGTAAACGTTGATAAGCGTTTTTTTAAATATAATCTTCTGATGATTTTTAAGATCAGCATATACCATTCTAATAAAAATGAATACTAGAAGCACGGTGGAAGCAATTGCATAAGCGGGGCCGAATTGCCATAAAAGATATAAAGCAAAAAAGATAGCTGCGATGGAGCCAAGCCTGAGCCACGCAAAGGAAGATTTTCTTTGCATCAAATGCTTAAGATCACCATTCAGCTCATTGATTTTTTGTTGATAATAATTCTTTCGATGCTCGCTCGTGATGTCTGTCATGCGGGCAAAAGTAGCGGGTTTTTGATTAGGTTTATCAGGCATCCCTCGGTCTTACCAATATGGCATAAATGACATACAGCCAGCCCAGTATGCCATGGATGATAGCCCAAAGAATAGAATGATTTCTGCTCCACGATACTACCACAGCTATGATAGTGCCGAGGCCTACTCCCGGAAATAAATAAACCGGCCTTCCATAATCAGGGCCATTGGCCACGCATTGTGAAAAAAGTAAAATGATAATGACAGGTAGAAATATTTTGCGAAGCATAAATCAGTTTTTATGTAATAATTATCAAATGTGTTGCCATTTTTAGCAGGCACTTTTTGAGAATAGAAAACTGAAATGACTATTTTTTCTTTTTCGATTTTGTAAAAAACTCTTCAAATGTATCAAAGTCTTTTCTGTATGAAAGCTGAATACCAGTGCGGTTTCTTCTGGTAATTCCTGCTATATCGCCGGGGTCGGCGTCGCTTCTGTTAAAACCAATCACGCGCAGGTTTCCTTCGGGTGAAATGAGCAGTTCGAATGAAACATCCGGAGTAAATAAAAAGTTCGAATTGCTGTTGCTAAGTGCAGGGTTTAATTTGTAATCCAGGTTGCCGCCTACATTTACCTGTAATTTATTATTCCAGAAAGAAGTGCGTAAACCAAAATCACTTTGAATTTCATTCTGTGTGACACCTTTTTGGAAATTAAAATCAGCGGTGTTGATGTTTGTATAAAGATTAACGCTGTTTGTTTTTAAAAGTTTCTGAAGCCAGTTATTCAATGATGTAGTAAGTGTGGCAGATAAAAGCTGGCCTACTGTTTTTGTAACAAAGTTGCCTGTATTATTTCCAGTAAGCAATCCCTGGTCAGTGGTCATAAATGTATTGAACAAAAGCAGAGATGCCACCTGGTTCAGCAACTGATTATTATCTGACTGGAATCTTGTTTTCAGATATTCATTTGCAATCGGGTCTGATTTGAGCGGATTGTCAAATGGAAATTGAAATTCAAAAGTCGGCGATGGATTCTTAAGAGTACCTCTTAATTTGAATATAATGTCAATATCTCCTTTTGTGTTTGAAAACCCGGTACTGGTGGGTATGTTACTCAGGTTTACATTTCTGGCGCGATAAATCGCATCAATATTTACAAGGGCCAGGTAAGGATCGCCCTGCCATTCTATATATCCCTGTTGAAGAATAAAAGGTGTTTTAAGAAATGTTTGAAAATTAAAAGTGTATTCGCCTTCTTCAATATTATACCTGCCGCGTATGGTAAGCGGATCGGAGGTTCCGGCTGAAATAAATAATTTACCGCTGCCTTGCGCCTTAATCACATCGCCGGTTGTTTCGTCAAGTATCACATCTATTTTTACAAGCGGATTGGCAGTAAGTTCCATTTCTACTTTGATATTCGTGTTCTCCCTGGCACGTGTATCCACAGTCATTTCACGGCCAAATTTTATAAAATCAATGTAATCAAGGCTTCCGCTTTCTGCCGTTTCATTGATTGGTAAATAAATATGACTACTATCGGTAGGTTCACCACGAATGCTCATACGCATATCTGTAACAAATCCATTCAGCGAAAGTTCTGCAGTGCCTATCACCTTACCGTAAAACTCTTTATTGTCGCGCGCTGTAGTGTTGAGTAATAAAAAATGTGGTACAGCTCTGTTGACGGAATTTGTTTTGAGGTGCAGATCATTAAAGAAAAAATTATCGAAAAAGTTGTGATACATTTTTCCCGAAAGTGTAGCAGTTTGGTTGTTCACATCTTTAAGTGTGATATTGCCAAAATCAATTTCGTCCGGATTGAATTTAATTACCGAACCATTTACAAGCGTATAACGGCATTGTGTGTAATCTACTGTCAGCGATGTGCTGTCGAGGCTAATGCTGCCGGTAAGTTTCGGGCTTTCTAATTTGCCCGAAAGGTTCAACGTGCCCGTGGCGCGGCCTCTTATTTCGCTTACAATGCCTGCCAGATAGCCGCTAAGTGCATGTATGCCTGAATTGTTAAGTGTAAACTCACCACGAAGCTGGTTTAAAGAATCAAGCGGGTAATAACCAAAGTTGCCGCTGAAGTTATAAATTTCATTAGGAGAGTTTATAAATGCGTTCAGACTTTGGCTTGCAGCATGATAAGCGCCTTTGGCAGTGAGTACTCCAATTGAGTCGCCTTCAAAATAAAACTCATCGATCCTGTTATTAAAATCAATTTCCATTTTATTAAAAGGATCTCTGATTCTCACATTACCGCTCAAAAGCCCGCGGATTGACGGATCCTTAAATAACAACGGAGCGATATCTTCTGTAGTAATCTTCTTTAAAGAAATCAGTACATCATTGCTATTGTTCAGGTCGGAAGGAAGCGTTGATACGATGATTTCCTGCCCGTTTTGATACATGCGCAGATGGCTTGCCATCAGAATTTTATCAACCAATTCAATCTCTCCATCTTTTTCAATGGTCCATTGCTTTTGATTAAGTGTAAAAGTAGATGGATTGAAAGAGAGTTTAAAACCGTTGTTTTTGGTTTGCACCTGAGCCGAAAGGTGGGCTGAGTTAAGTGTTTTATTGGCTGAAGTTACAATGTCAATATCAGAAATATCGTTGGATGAAACAATACTGATCTCTGTGCCCGGCGAATGCAAGCTGTCGTTGATCACTACATCATCAATGGTAGAATGAAAACGCAGCGTGTCTTCACTGCCTGTACCATTCAGGCGAATATCATTAAAAACAATATTTGAAATTTTTACCTGTGGAATGTATGCCTGTAATTCCAATTCATTTTTTTCGATATTGATATTTCCACGAATTACAGACTCATTGAATCCTGATAATTTGTTATAAAAAAGATTGGTGTATTCACTTACATCGCGTGTGTGCACCATAAAAGAAAAATTCTGGTTCTCGATCCTGCCAATCGGTTTTTTAATATAGGCCGGGTAATAGCGGCTGAGAAATAATTGGAATGCCTGTGGCAATTCCAGGATCTTGAAATTACCATTGATGGTCGCTTCAAGTTCGTTGGTGCTGATAGAAAGCAATTTGCTGCCATCGAAGAGGGTGGAAGAGATTAACAGTGAATCGAAAGAAAGATGCTTTCCCTCATCATAAAGTTTAGCATCGGTAACTTTTGCGGTACCTAAAAAATTATCTATGTTGCTTCCGGTAAAATCAAAGTTAAAGCGGCCGGTCAACGAAATACTGTCATTGGTAAAACCAAGTGTTTTAAGGTTGAGTGTTAGCACATCAGCATTAAAATTAAAAGCAGGGTTTTTTTTGCTGAAATTAATCATGCCGATCAAAGTATCTATTCTTATATTTTGATCATTGATACTTGCAGAACCGGTGAAAAGATCCTTTTTTATTTCACCATGAGCAATAATATTCGAATATCCATAATTGTTATAATAGATCTTGCTTATTTTTCCATCAATGGCAATGTCCATGGTTTTTTCTTCAAAGCCTTTCCCATCCAGTTTTCCATCAAATGCCACTCTGCCGAAACTCTTGTCATTAATAAATGCACCGAGATTAAAATTTTCAGTTGAGACTTTTCCGCTGTAGGATGCGATTCCTTTGTCGGGCACTTTCAGATGGATATCTGTAGATAGATTTCCGATGCTTGTTGAAATTTCGCCATAGGCTACAAAATCTGTAAAATAACCGGTGAAACTTCCGCGATACCTGATATTTCCAAAGGCGAAAAGATCTGGCTGATGAACCGATCTTAATGAAGGAATTAATTTTGCAAGCTCACTGTAACTGGTTCGCACTTCCGACTTCCGGAGGTCAACAAATGTTTCATCAGTATTTGGTAATCCCCGAATACTCACATCGCCATGCAAATAATTTTTACCTCCGGCGATGATCGTAAAATCCAATGCAGTAAGATTATCCACTTTACCGGTGATATTTCCATCCAGTTCAAAAATGGTATTCCAGCTTCGGGCATCCGGAGCGAAGTAAGCCAGGTCATCACTATCAATAATAGAATTTTTAAAATTGCCCACCATTTTTACTGCGTGCACATAATCGTTCATGTCTTCGTTGAACGATTTATAGTGCATGGCGAAATAGTCTTTCAGATGGCTTTTGCCGGTTTTAAGATCAAGATCATTAAACTCCATCATGTGAGGTGTGAGTTTAAAGTGTGAGGTGAGTTTCTCTATTTTAAATCCGCCTCTGTCCTTTACAGAAAGACTAATCTCAGAAGATAAAGTATCTGCTGTCAGCCGGGTATTTTTCAAGCTGGCATTCAATCCGGAAAGAATTACATGCCTTTCATCGAATTCATTAAGTGCAGCAGCAATTCCGCCTTCGCGTTCCAGTGCTACTTTTCCGTTTTTTATTGTAATATTTTTTGCGATCAATTGCCATAAATCGGCGTTCCAGGCAACCTCTGCTTCGCTGTTGTCTGTTGTTTTCGGCGAATTATTCGGAGGGCGAAATCCGGTATATTCGTATTGCGAAAAAACGGGCTCTTCCATATTAATGCTGCGAATGTTGAGCATACGATTTTTAAGGTCGAGCTTTTCTGCTTCAAGACGCAAATTTTTTACAGATGCAAGCATGTCGGTGCCACGCCATTTATCCTGTTCAAAGATTTTTACATTTTTCAGGCTCACAATCTTGAGGTCAAGCTCAATCGGTTTTGATTTCCCTGCACCTGAACTCGTACCTTTTCCAAAATAATCGATCAGGAATTGATAATTCCATTCCGGTGTATTTCTGTTGAGTAAGATGGTAGCATCTTCCAGGCCCACATAATTCAGTACGATTTTGTCTTTGAAGAAAAACCAATCAGTGAGGCTTACACGAACTTTACCTGCTGACAATAAAGTGTCTTTATTCAAATCGAGGATGAGCGTTTGCTCAAGTAACATTTTGTCAAATAATTCAAAATCCACATGCCTGATCGAAACTGTGGTGTGAAGGTTTTTACTGAGGGTTTTGGTGATCCTGTGCACTAAAAAATTCTGAAAAAAAGAAGTCTGCAGCAATATCCACAATACCAGTATCAGCAATAGTATTGCGAGCAGGGTTTTTAAAAATATTTTAGTGATTTTTTTAAGCAAAATGACAATTACGGACAAAAATAATTAAACCTTCACATACCAAAATTTATAATAAGTTAAATGGCAGTAGTCTTACAAATAGCGGTTATAAAATTTCATGAACAATGAAAATTGTTATAATATCGCAGCAGTTATCCAACCCAAACGAAAAACAAGCTTATGAAACAGGTTTTTTTGCTGCTTGCCGTGGCAGCATTTTCCCATCTTCACGCGCAGCCCATTTTAAAAAATAAAACAAATCCTTCCATTCAGCCATTGCTTAATGAGGTGGTGCAGGATTATTTTCAAAATTTTGAAAATATAAAAGGTGATACCTTATCGCGAACAGGCAGCACCATTACATTTGCCAGTAAAATTAAATTGCCGGGTTCACTTCATTGTACCATTAATAAATATGGTACGCCTAACAGTTACAGTTGGGAATCGCTGATGTTTGAATCTGAAGATTTTGAAGCAGCCGCCACAGCGTATAAGAATTATTATAAGCAACTCAATAAAAGCAAATTTGCACCAAATGGTTATGAAAAATTTGTTTTATCAGGAGCCTATGATGCTCCGGATGAAAGCCGGGGTTTTTCTTCTTCGCGCCTGAAACTTGAAGAACAGAAATCACGCTTCAATAAATTTACCATTGATATTGGAATGCAATATTTATTTCCAAACTGGCAGGTAAAAGTGATGGTGTATGAAAAAGTTCCTGATGATGAAGTGAGGCCGGGTGATTTCTAAAAATGAATATTTAAAAAAAGTGCTTTTGATTAGTTTCAAAAGCACTTTTTTGCAAAATTTTTAAAATCAATATCCCGCTGCACCATCATCCCCGCGGTGGTCGGCCACAGCGGTGTAGCTGCCATCGTCATTTTTTAAGATCACTTCTGTGCGGCCGATCGAATTACGCTTCTGGATTTTGTAACCCATATTTTTTAATTCTTCTTCTACTTTAGGGTCAAATCCTTTTTCAAGATATAATACATCAGGCAGCCATTGGTGATGGAATTTCGGTTTATTGATCGCATCATTTGCCGACATGTTGAAATCCATGATGTCGACAATTGTTTGATAAACGCTTGTAATGATTGTAGTTCCACCGGGTGTACCAACTACCATCCAGGGTTGATTATTTTTTAATACAATGGTGGGTGTCATGCTGCTAAGCATTCTTTTATTGGGTGCAATGGCATTGGCTTCCTGGCCTACTGCGCCAAACATATTAGGTACGCCTGGTTTTACACTAAAATCGTCCATCTCATTATTCATAAAAAATCCGGCTCCTGCCACTACCGTTCTGCTTCCATAACCGCCATTTAATGTGGTAGTAGTAGAAACTGCATTACCATCTTTATCCACTACGCTAAAGTGTGTGGTTTCTTCACTTTCCGGAATTATACCTTCTATGATGTCTTTACTGTTTCCGGCTTTGCCGGGAACAAAATCTTTCATTCTTTCGCGCAGGTATTTTTCACTCACCAGTGTTTTTACAGGTACTTTATAAAAATCAGGGTCACCTAAATATTTGGCCCTGTCGGCATAACACCGGCGTTCGATTTCTGTCATTAGATTAACAGATTGTGCGGTTTCAAACTGCATATCTTTTAAATGATACATCTCACTCATCTTCAACATTTGCTCGAGGATGATGCCGCCGCTGCTTGGCAGTGGCATAGTAATTACGTTTGCGCCTCTGTAATTAAAACTGATGGGTTCTCTTTCTTTGGCAGTATAATTTTTAAGATCTTCTTCTGTGATGATGCCTCCACCTTTTTTCATTTCTTCAGCAATCAGCTTTGCTGTTTCTCCTTCGTAAAATCCTTTACGGCCATTATCCCTGATGCGCTTTAATGTATTTGCCAGATCTTTTTGAATCAAGGTGTCTCCGGCTTTCCATCCCTGTTCTTTTACAAAAATGGGAGTTACGGAATTATATTTAATAAAGTCTTTTTTATAATAATTTAAAGATGATGCTTCATCTTTTGTAATTACAAATCCAAATTCAGCAAGGTCTATTGCAGGCTGGATCAGTTTTTTGAAAGGAAGTTTTGCGTATTTATAGGCTTCAAATATACCTGCAACGCTTCCCGGAACCCCTGAGGCCAGGTGTCCGTTTTGAGAAAGATCGAGTAGGGGATTTCCGGCGCTATCCAGATACATATCTCTGAATGCTTTTCCGGGCGCTTTTTCGCGGTAGTCGATTGTGATATTTTTGCCATTATTTAGATGGATTACGGTAAATCCTCCTCCGCCAATATTACCCGCTGCAGGAAACACCACGGCAAGGGCAAGTTGAGTAGCGATGGCGGCATCCACGGCGTTTCCACCTTGTCTCAAAATCTTTACACCTATTTCGCTGGCTAAAGGATGTGCACTTACAACCGCACCTTTTTTTACGGTTATTTCTTTGTGTGTCTGGTATTTATAAGGATTGATATTTTGCTGATGACTGCAGGAAGTGATAATGGCAGCCACAAAAAAGGAAAGGAGTAGTTTTTTGCCCATTAGATTTTTAATATTTGGCACAATTTAGTAATTATCTATTTTTTCACTTAAAAGTTATTTGGCCATCATGCTTCAAAAGCACTTTTTTGACGATTTTATAAAAAAGCGGATTATTATTTTGTAAATTTGCATCCTAAAATCGGGGCTGACCGGTTTTGACAGCATAGTTCTTTGTAAGTATAAGCATGTAGCGCGTTTCGTAATTAGCGCTTTAATCTGAATACGAAAACTCTATATGGCAATAACAATTTTGCCATGGCTGCTTAATCGATAGATTAGCAACCATTGTGGCCGTTGACGCTGGCAGGCCTGTTGCCTGCGCTTCCGCCTAAACATTAAAACAAAACAGGTTGCAGTTGCGCAAGGCTGTGCGCGTAGCTAAAGATTCATACAGCTAAGGAAAAAGTTGGTTTGTTTTACCCCTGCTGATCCTGACAAATAATGTAAAACTAAACATGTAGAAGGCTTATGATGGATATGTTTGGACCAGGGTTCGAATCCCTGCAGCTCCACAAAGTTTTTAAAACCTCCTTGTTTCCAGGGAGGTTTTTTGTAAAAAAATGTAAATTAGGTCACAGGCAATTAATATTAATCGAAAATTAATACTACATTTGCACCCATTAAAAATTTTATTCGTTAAGATGTCTTATTTAACTTCCGAAAACAAAGCGCAGTACTTTGAAGAATATGGTGGAAAAGCTACCAATACCGGATCTATTGAAGCTCAGGTTGCTATTCTTACTAAAAAGATCAATCACATTTCAGAGCACCTGAAAAGCAATAAGAAAGATTTCAATTCTCAGCGTGGTTTAATGCAAATGGTGGGACAGAGAAAAAGTTTATTGTCTTACCTTACTAAAAATGATTTGCAGAGCTACCGTTCATTAATTGAAAAGTTAGGTCTACGCAAGTAATTATCTTTATTTATAAATGATTAAGCAGGTATTCCCAACTGTCATATTCGGTTGGGATTACTTTTTTAAGAACATACCTAAAACAATGAATACTCCAAATCCAATTAATACCACTTTTGATCTTGGTGATGGGCGGACGATCACTCTTGAAACAGGAAAACTGGCCCGTCAGGCAGATGGCGCTGTTACTGTTCAGCAAGGTGATTGCATTATACTGGCTACAGTGGTTGCCAACTCCGAGCCCAAAGAAGGTCAGTCATTTTTTCCTTTAACTGTTGATTACCAGGAAAAGTTCGCATCGGCGGGCCGTATCCCTGGATCATTTTTTAAAAGAGAAGCCCGCCTGAACGATTATGAAGTGCTTACTTCACGCCTGGTTGATCGTGCTTTGAGGCCTTTATTTCCAGATGATTATTTCTGCGATGTGCAGGTTTTGATATCCCTTATTTCGAGCGATCCGGAAATTATGCCTGATTCTATGGCTTGTCTTGCCGCCTCTGCAGCGCTCGCCGTTTCTGATGTTCCTATTCAGGAAATCATTTCTGAAGTAAGAATCGGCAAAATCAATGGTGAATTTGTGATCAATCCCACCCGTAGCCAGCTTGAACAGGCAGAAATGGAATTTATTGTAGCTGCTACCGAAAAAAACATAATGATGGTGGAAGGCGAGGCAAAAGAATGCCAGGAAGAAGACTTAGTGCAGGCCATCGAAAAGGCCCATGAAGCTATAAAAGTTCAAATAAAAGCGCAGGAAGCGCTTCGTGACAAAGCCGGTGCAAAACCAAAGAGAGAATATACCAAACCCTACCGCAATGAAGAGCTTAACGAAAAGATCAAAGAATTTGCAACTGAAAAAGTAAGAGATATAGCAGCGTCGGCTTCTTCAAAACATGAAAGGCAGGAAGCATTTGAAAAAGTGTTGGAAGAATTGACAGCCCATCTTGGTGAATTGGAAGAAGAAGATGAAAAATTGGTAAAATTCTATTATCACGAATTGCAATACCATGTGGTTCGTGATGTGGTTCTTAGTACCGGAAAACGCCTTGACGGACGCACTACCACCGAAATAAGGCCCCTTACTATGGAAGTGGGTATTTTACCTTCTCCGCATGGTTCTGCGTTATTTACCCGTGGCGAAACGCAATCTCTTACAACAGTTACATTAGGCACTCCACTGGATGAATTGCTGGTGGAAAGTGCTGCGGTTAGTAATTATTCCAAATTTATTCTGCATTATAACTTTCCTCCATTTTCTACCGGCGAGGTAAGAATGATGAGAGGCGTTGGCCGCCGTGAAGTAGGACATGGAAATCTTGCCATGCGCTCTTTGAAACAAATTATGCCGGGAAATGAAAATCCTTACACGGTAAGGGTTGTAAGTGATATACTTGAAAGTAACGGTTCATCTTCAATGGCTACTGTTTGCGCCGGATCGCTGGCAATTATGGATGCCGGTCTTCCCTTCAAAAAACATGTGAGTGGTATCGCCATGGGTTTAATTGCTGAAGGTGAACGTCATGCAGTGCTGTCCGATATTCTTGGCGATGAAGATCATCTTGGAGATATGGATTTTAAAGTAACAGGTACCCGCGATGGTATTTGCGGCGTTCAGATGGATATTAAAGTAGATGGTTTGAGCATGGATATTTTAAGATCGGCACTTGACCAGGCAAAAAAAGGAAGAATGCACATTCTTGATGCCATGTATCAATGTATTCCTGAACATCGTGATGATGTGAAACCGCATGCACCGCGCATGGTTAAACTAATTATTGATTCTGAATTTATTGGCGCTGTTATAGGACCAGGTGGTAAAATCATCCAGGAAATTCAAAAATCAACCGGGACAACTATCAATATTGAAGAAGTAGGCAATAAAGGTGAGGTAAGTATTTTCTCTGTAAATAAAGAAAATCTTGATAAGGCCGTAGCCTGGATCAATGGTATTGTAGCTGTTCCGGAAATAGGAGCTGTATATGAGGGAACCGTGAAAGGCATTAAAGAATTTGGCGCTTTTGTAGAATTCCTTCCCGGTAAACAAGGATTACTTCATATTTCTGAGATCATGTGGAAGCGACTGGAGAATATGGATAATGTATTTAATGAAGGAGATGAAGTAAAAGTAAAACTCATCGGCACAGATCCAAAGACAGGTAAGTTTAAACTGAGCCGCAAGGCTTTGCTTCCAAAACCTGAAGGTTATGTAGAACGCACCCGCGAACCACGTGAGCCAAGAGATAATAACAGGGAGCACCGCGAACCCAGACGCAACAACCATTAATCTTTATATCATTAATAAAATTTAAAGCTTGTAGAAATGCAGGCTTTTTTTATGAAACAATATTTAAAAATAAAAGTCTCCCCAATTGATGATCCATCAGGCGATATCCTGATTGCAGAATTATCAGAAATCGGTTTTTACGCATTTGAACAGCAGGAAAATGCGCTTATTTGCTATATTAAACGTGAAGATTTTAATGAAAATGATTTTTTAAAAATTATCGGAAAAAGTGCTTTTGAAAGCGAGATTATTGAAGATAAGAATTGGAATGTACAATGGGAATCCGACTTTCAACCTGTAATAATAGATCAGTTTGCAGGCATTCGGGCAGCATTCCATCCACCTTTGAAGGACGTGGTGCATGAGATCGTTATCACTCCTAAAATGAGTTTTGGAACCGGGCACCATGCTACCACCGAATTAATGATCCGGTTGATGGAGCAAGTAGATTTCAATGGCAAGACAGTTATAGATTTTGGAACAGGAACAGGCGTGTTGGCAATACTTGCAGAAAAATCCGGGGCAGAAAAAATTACAGCAATAGATAATGACGACTGGAGTATTGCAAATGCCGATGAAAATTTTAAAATGAACAATTGCCACAGGATCGAACTTCAAAAATGTGATGATCTGACAAAAGCGCCAAATGCTGATATTATTTTGGCAAATATTAATTTGAATATTTTGACCACTAATGCATTTTCCATAGCTCAACATCTTTCTCGAAGTGGCACTTTGCTTTTATCCGGAATATTGGTTCAGGATGCAGATGAGCTTCAGAAAACATTTAAAAAGGAAAGTGTATTTAAATTGGATATCCTGAAAAAAAAGGAATGGGCAGCGCTTAAATTTATTAAGCAGTAATTTGATCATAAACCTTTTTAAAATTTTACCTTGAAATTTTTCCATTCCCAATAAGTGGTATATTTGTTTTTTGTGCTTTGTTGATCAAAGAGATATGAAAGAAATTATAATTATTATCCTTGCTTACCTAATCGGATCAATTCCTACAGCGCTGATTGTCAGCAGATCATTTTTCAATATCGATATTCGTGAATACGGAAGTGGAAACATGGGCGCTACCAATACGTTTCGTGTATTGGGCGCAAAATATGGTACTATCGTAATGGTGGGTGATATGTTGAAAGGTATGCTTGCTGTTTCTCTTTATAATCTGCTTCCTTATTATCTGAGCAACGAACTGGAACGCACTAATTTAATGTTGGGATTAGGCATTGCAGCAGTGGTTGGCCATATTTATCCGGTGTGGGCCCAATTCAAAGGAGGTAAAGGTGTTGCCACCTTATTCGGAATGGTTTTAGCTATTCAACCCGTAGTGGCCGTTAACTGCGTAGGTGTATTTTTGGTTGTCTTATTTCTCACACGTTATGTATCACTTAGTTCTATACTCGCAGGAGTAGCTTTGCCCATTTGTGTATTGTGGATATACAATGAAAAAGAACTTTTTTACCGGGTTTTTGCAGTGGCTGTAGCTGGTCTGGTAATTCTGACACATCAGAAAAACATAAGCCGCTTATTGAAAGGCAATGAAGGCAGAATGCCTATTTTAAAATATCGCGATCGGCGCAAATCAAAGAAAAAGGAAGAATAAATATTTTTTCCACCATCATTCCCATTCGATACAATTCTGCATTTTATTACATCCGAAGCCGTTTAAAGTAATCGCTGCATTAAATACAATTATTTTATCTTTTTTATTCAAATAAATTCAAAGCTTACGCCAGAGATTTATTAATAATTTTTGTTTAACCAGGTATTTAAATAGTAAAATGCAAAAAAAAGAAATGCAAAATTTCATACTTTATTCAAACTTGCATAAAATTTTGTCGTCTTTAATTTAATGAGCCTGCCATCTTATTTTTAGTTGAAATAATTATGGTACGTCAATTGTTTATGAAACATAAATTTCAGTAAATATGAAAAAGATCCTACTTCCTATTATATCGTTTGTGTTTTTTGCAGTTTCCTGTACTACCAATGCCATTACGGGCAGATCTCAATTGTCACTTGTATCTGAACAGGCTTTACAGCAGGAGGCTGTATCACAATACAGGTCATTTTTGTCGGAAAATAAAGTGGTAAGCCCGAGCAATAATAAAGATGCGGAGATGGTGCGCAGGGTAGGCAACAGAATTGCAAAAGCGATTACAGATTATTTTACGAGTAAAGGGCTGGGAGACCAGGTGAAGGGATATAACTGGGAATTCAACCTGGTGCAAAATCCGGAAGTGAATGCGTGGTGTATGCCCGGAGGAAAAGTGGTAGTATACACCGGCCTTTTGAATGTAACCAAAAACGAAGCTGCTCTTGCGATTGTATTAGGCCACGAAATATCTCATGCCGTATTGCATCATGGCCAGGAAAGGATAAGTGAAGCAATGGCTGCGCAGGGATTGGGTACCCTCGGCGATGTATTTACTCAGGGAAATAGTAAAGCGAATGCAATATTTAATGCCATCTATGCGCCTGGCGCCCAAATAGGTGTATTGCTCCCCAATTCAAGAAAACAAGAGTATGAGGCAGACCACTACGGACTCATTTTCGCTGCTATGGCGGGTTATAATCCTAAAGAGGCCATTCCATTTTGGGAAAGGATGGCTGCATTAAAACAAGGCCAGGAAGGGCCAGAAATATTAAGCAGTCACCCATTAGATAGTAAAAGGATTCAGGCTTTGAAACAGTATATCAATGAAGCATTGAAGTATTACAATCCTGTAAAATAGGTGCAACTCTTTGAAAACCAGTATTGGCAGTATTTTTAGAAATAATTACCTTAAAATCTGTAAATTTGCACCTGTTTTAACGGCTTGAATGCTTTCTCCTGTCCTAATTTGAGTAGGCGGATTGATAGCTTCAGGTGATTCTTAATCCTAAAATTTCGCTAAGTATGTCTCAGACGTTGTTTGAAAAATTGCAATTAAATGATGATAAGAACATTTTAATCCAGGGCCTCCCTTCCACAATCGAAAAACAATTCTCTAAGATATCCTTTTCAAAAAATGTAACTCAATTACTGAAGAGCCGAAAGATAGATTTTGCGCTGGTATTTGCGCTTAATTCAAATCATCTTAATAAAATTCTTGAGGAACTTTGTCCTGCTATTCATGATGAAACAAAATTGTGGATTGCATTTCCTAAGCAGACTTCCAAAATTGCCAGTGATCTTAATCGCAATTCTTCGTGGAATTGCATGACAGAAAGGGGCTTCGAACCTACCGATGAGGTAGTGCTTGATTATGTATGGAGTGCACAGCGCTTTGAAAAACCTGTATGCGAAAGTTCATCAAAAGTGGTTCGCTTAAAGGATCAGGAAAAATTGGCAAAGGCTGAAGGATTTTAATTATCTCATTATTACCATTCCTACTTGTTTAGCAAGATCAAGCTCCATATTTTTCAGCAGCGTATGCGTTTGGATAAGCACTGTAAGTTTCTGTGATGAAACTTCCTTTTGCAATTCAGCTTCATTTTCAATGATGAGTTTTTTGATCTTTTTAAGTTCAATATAGCGTAAAACTGAATTTATATCGGAGCGGTAATATTCGTCTTTTTCCATTACCTGCTGATCAAATTTTTCTTTCCAGTTTTTGCTGAGCTCATATGGAAATGTGATCAAAGAAATAACAAGGTTGCTGATGCTCAGATCTTCACTGTACAAAAAATTTTTAGCATCAGGCTCCGCGCCATTATCGAATAGCACTTTATAATCCTGAGTAATTTTCAAAAGTTTTTCATCCGTTAGAAAATCTTCAATATCAGCTTCCTCAAAAAAATAATCTGCAACGGTCCGCCCTTCTTCCCAGGGTTTTAGTCCATATTCCAATAAGCATCTCACCAATGCCCTTTCGTGAAATATTTCACGGTTGAGGAGGTTTAATGTTTCCGGCTCTTCTTCTGTTGTAAGCGAGGCAACTGTTTCAGGATTCTGACGATCTCTCGAACTAACTATTTTTTGCTGTTGTTTTTTTACTTCTTCCCTTATTATACTGTTTACCAGATTCATAAGGCCTGCTTCTTCAATCTGTAATCTTGCTGCTACTTTTTTTACATAATCCTGTTGTAATGTAAACTCATCCGGTTTATTCAACTTGCTTATAGACCCAGCAATTTTTTTTACGACTGCTGCTTTTTTATTGCTGTCGGTGCCTGCTTCATTAAGAGCCCATTCTAACTGAAAAAGAATAAAATCTTTTTTATTTTCTGAGATATAATTCTCTAAAGCTGCTGCGCCATAATTTTTTATATAACTATCCGGATCTTCAGGTGCGGGAAGTGTGACAATCTTAACCACAAGGCCTTCTTCGAGTGCAAGATCAAGTCCACGAAGTGTTGCTGCCACTCCTGCATCATCTCCATCATAAAATATCGTCAGATTGTTCGTTATCTTTTTGATAAGTCTGAGTTGTTCGCGGGTAAGCGAAGTTCCACCGCTTGCAACTACGTTCGTAATAGCGGCCTGGTGAAGTGAAACTACATCAGTGTAGCCCTCAACGAGCAAACACTCATTTTTTTTTCCTATTTCCTGCCTTGCCTGCCACAAGCCATAAAGAATGCGGCTCTTTACATATATTTCATTTTCAGGAGTATTTATATATTTAGGCGCTTTATCATTCTTTTGAATTAGGCGTGCCCCAAAACCGATAACTTTTCCTGATTGATTATGAACCGGAAAAATAATTCGCTGTCTGTAGTTGTCTCTCAAATGTCCATCCCGCGAAGCAACCAGCCCCGATTTTATCAGCAGTTCTTCATTGTATTGATTTTTGATTGCTGTTTTTACAAATTCATCACCTGTCGGGCAATAGCCTATTTCAAAAGTTTTGATAGTATTTTCTCTGAATCCCCTTTCTTTTAAATAGCTGAGGCCAATGCTTCTGCCTTCTTCCGTATTGAAAAGTGAGTTTTCAAAAAATGTTTTTGCAAAATTATTTATAGCATAAAGACTTTCGGCGGCTTGTATTTGAAGTTTTTGCTCGGGCGAAGCTTCCGATTCTTCTATGGGGATATTATATTTTTCTGCCAACCACCTTATGGCTTCCACATAGGAATATTTTTCATGTTCCATCAGGAAGGTGATGGTGTTTCCACTTTTGCCACAACCAAAACATTTATAAATTTCTTTGGATGGAGAAACCGTAAATGAAGGCGTTTTTTCATCATGAAAAGGGCACAAACCTAAATAGTTTGCTCCTCTTCTTTTAAGATTTACAAATGAACTGATAATGTCGACAATGTCAATACTGGCAACTACCTGCTGTATAGTTTGCTGCGGAATCATAGGTGTTCAATGATTGAGATCACATACCACATTTAAGGCTGATAATGGAAATGATCACTAAAATTACAGCGGTGACCACAGAAATAGTAATGAATTTTTTGTTGGTAAAAACGTTCATGGCCAATAAATTTTTGTTTTACGAAGTAACTTAATTTATAGCAATCATCGAAATATATCGTCCTTATTTATGATGGTTTTTCAATAGTGTCTGCAATGAAATCGAACAATGCAGCACAGGCTTGCTGTACGATTGATTCGGAGTCACCTTTAAATACAGATCTTCTTTGATAAAGTTTTTTTTGAAAATAAACCGAAAGGAAAATAGTGCCTACCGGCTTTTCCGGAGATTCGCTACCGCCGGATGAAGACAATCCTGTGATAGCCGCAAAAACATCAGCAGAGATCAATTTGGAAAGGCTTTTTGCCATGGCATCCGTCACATCCTGTGATTCGGCGGTAAACTTTTCGATCAATTCCTCTTTGATACCAAGCAAGCCCGTTTTTACTTCCTGGTTATAGCATACGATACTACCTGAAAACACCTCAGAGGTACCACTGCATTCATCCATATTATAGGAGGCCAAACCGCAGGTTACACTTTCGGCCAATGCAAGTTTTAATTCTTTGTCTTTAAGTATTTTAATCAGGCGGTTAACAATCTTCATCAACCAGTTTTTTATTTTCGTTCCTGCAATTGTTGTGCCTGTGACGTTACCAAGATCGGGAAAAATGATTGATTACCTTTGTGTAAAATAAAGATGATCATGAGTAAAAAAGAAGTAGTTATTGTTTCAGCAGTACGCACACCACTGGGAAGTTTCGGTGGAAGCCTGAAAGGATTTTCGGCCACCCAATTAGGTGCCAAAGCCATTAAGGGAGCAATTGAAAAGAGCGGTATTCAACCAGAAATGGTAGACGAAGTTTATATGGGTTGTGTGTTGCAGGCCAATCTCGGCCAGGCGCCTGCTCGCCAGGCCGCTGTATTTGCTGGCTTGCCGGATACAGTTTGTTGCACCACTGTAAATAAAGTGTGTGCCAGTGGTATGAAATCAATTATGATGGGCACCCAGGCGATTTTATTGGGAGATGCCGAAATTGTAGTTGCAGGAGGAATGGAAAGTATGAGCAATGCGCCGTTTTATGCGCCGGCAGTAAGGTGGGGGAATAAATATGGCGATACTGGTTTGGTGGATGGTCTTGCAAAAGATGGCCTTACGGATGTTTATAATAATTATGCGATGGGAAATGCCGCTGAATTGTGCGCTTCCGAATGCCATATCAGCAGAGAAGATCAGGATGAATTTGCACGCCAGAGTTATGAAAGAAGTCAGAAATCTGTAAATGAAGGCAAATTTAAAGATGAAATTATTCCTGTTGAAATTCCCCAACGTAGAGGCGATCCGATAATAATGGATAAAGACGAAGAACCTTTTAATGTCAAATTTGATAAAATTGCTTCTCTTAAATCGGCTTTCAAAAAAGACGGTAGTGTAACAGCCGCCAATGCAAGTACGATGAATGATGGAGCTGCGGCCCTTGTTTTAATGAGTTCAGAAAAAGCGAAAGAATTAAACCTGAAACCACTGGCTAAAATTTTAAGCTATGCCGATGCTGAGCAGGCACCGGAATGGTTTACCACTACACCTTCACTGGCAGTACCAAAAGCACTTAAGAAAGCTGGATTAACAAAAGAGGATATTGACTTTTTTGAGTTAAATGAGGCTTTTAGTGTTGTAGGTTTGGTAAACATTCAGAAAATGGAACTTGACGGTAATAAAGTGAATGTAAATGGTGGTGCAGTGGCTTTAGGTCATCCGTTAGGAGCAAGTGGCGCCCGAATAATAGTTACACTGATCAATGTATTAAAACAAAATTCAGGAAGCAAAGGTGCCGCCGGAATTTGCAACGGCGGCGGAGGTGCAAGCGCGATGGTGATTGAACTGTGTTGAGCAAACTTCTAAGCCATAAAAAAAGCCCGCATCAAGCGGGCATTTTTTATTTGACAATATTTCAATTATTGTTTGGCATCATCAGGAGTACTTTCGTTGGATGAGTCAACAATTGAAGTGTCTGAATTAGATGCTGGTGCATCTGATCCGCCTTCTACTGCAGGAGCCTCATCTTCTGAAGGAGTATCCAGTTCTTTTGTTGAAGATGCTTCCTTCTTTTTAGAAGTCGCTTTTTTAGGGGCTGCTTCAGCGTCTTCTTTATCCAGCTTCTTTTTAAGATCAGCTAAAACACCAAGGTCTCCAAGTGTAGGTTTTTCTACCTTGCTCTGGATATTTTTTACTGCTTTCTTTGTGGAAGCATCGGCTGCACGCTTTTCTTTCAGAGCTGCATCTTTTTCTTCAGCTTTTTCTTTTTCCCAAATGCGGCTGTGGCTCAAAATGATCTTTTTGTCGTTTCTGTCGAATTCGATCACCATGAAAGGAGCCGTTTCGTCAGCGTTGATGGTTTTTTCATCTTCGCGACGCAGGTGCCGACTTGGAGCAAATCCTTCCAAACCATAAGGTAATTGAACGATAGCGCCTTTGTCGTCTTTCCTGATTACTGTTCCTTCATGTACGCTTCCGATAGGAAAAGTTTCTTCCAAAGAATTCCATGGATCTTCTTCAATTTGCTTGTGACCTAATTGAAGTTTACGGTTTTCTTTGTCGATGCTCATAATGATCACTTCAATATCTTCTCCTACTTTAGTGTATTCATTCGGATTGTTGAATCGCTTCAGCCAGCTTAGATCGCTGATGTGGATCATACCACCAATGCCCGGTGCTAATTCAACAAATACACCGTAAGGAGTGATATTTTTTACCACACCCTTGTGCTTGCTTCCTTCAGGGAATCTTGTTTCAATAGTATCCCATGGATCTTCTGTCATTTGCTTAATGCTCAGGCTCATCTTGCGATCTTCTTTGCTAAGTGTAACCACTTTTGCTTCGTATTCATCACCAAGGGTAAAGAATTCTTTTGCATTGATCGGCGTATTAGCCCATGTGATCTCACTTACGTGAACAAGGCCTTCTACACCCGGAAGAATTTCCAGGAATGCGCCGTAGTCTTCAATATTTACCACTTTTCCTTTCACGATCTCACCTTCCTGAATATTTTCCGGCAATGTATCCCATGGATGCGGAGTAAGTTGCTTTAAGCCAAGGCTGATGCGACGCTTGTCATCATCAAAGTCAAGAACCACTACGTTTAATTTCTGATCAAGTTTCAACACCTCACTCGGATGGTTGATACGTCCCCAACTAATGTCGGTGATGTAAAGCAATCCATCTAATCCTCCAAGGTCGAGGAATGCACCGAAATCTGTAATGTTTTTGATTGTTCCTTCAAGTACCTGGCCTTTTTCAAGTTTACCAATGATCTCTGCTCTTTGTTGTTCGATGTCGCTTTCAATAAGCGCTTTATGACTTACAACGGCATTCTTGATTGCTTCATTGATTTTAACCACCTTGAATTCCATAGTTTTTCCAACAAACTGATCATAATCTGTAACCGGCTTAACGTCGATCTGAGAACCCGGCAGGAATGTTTCCATACCAAATACATCCACAATAAGGCCACCTTTAGTTTTGCTGGTAACCAATCCTGTAACGATCTCGCCCGACTTGTGCATTTCCACAATTTTTTCCCAGGCGCGTGTAGTGCGGGCTTGTTTGCGACTTAAATGCAGATTGCCTTCTTTGTCTTCTTTCTCAACAACCATTACTTCGATCTCATCTCCGATCTTCAGATCCGGCGTATCCCTGAATTCGTTCAGAGCTACGAGTCCGTCACTTTTAAATCCGATGTTTATGACAACGTCTGTTTTGGTCATTCCAACGATCGTTCCTGTTACCAATTCATTGTCGCTGATTTGCTTAAAGGTTTTATCATAAACCTCATCATACTTCAGGCGTTCTTCCTTGTTGTAAACAGTTACATTTCTTTTGTCGATATCCCAGTCAAAATCATCGTGTGCTGATGATAGGGCTGCTTCGTGAACCTCTTCTACTGTCGGTTGTGGTTCATGTGCTGCGGCTGTAGATTCTGTGTCTGGAAAATCAGGGAAGGGAACTCCTTCGATACCGCCCTGCGGCATGTCTTCAATTGAAAATTCTTTTTCGTTTGAAGTTTCAGAATTGTTATTATCCATTATGTAGGAGCAGATTGTTTTTTTATTGCTGTGCCCGGAAAATATCCACAAGCTCTGCTTATCAGCATTTGGTTAAAAAAAACCCTTTTTTAAAAGGGAGTGCAAAAGTAATAAAATATAAAGAAAAAGTACAATTTTAAAAGGTCATTTTATGAACTTTAACCATAGTAAAACAGGCAAGTTTAAATGCAGCTATCACTGGCTATTATTATTTTAAAAATTCAGGTAAAAAGTGCTTTTGAAGAAATAAAAAAAGGCTATAAATGATAGCCCTTTTTTTTAAGTTATCGTTCTGATTATTTTTTTAAGTATTTATTTAAAAATACCAGCATACTGCTATCTGCCATTATTTTATTTTCTGTTTTCACAAATCCATGACCTTCATCAGGAAAAACCACATATTCAACAGGTACGCTATTTTTTTTCACGGCAGCTACTATTTCATCCGACTCTGCTTTCAATACGCGCGGATCATTTACACCTTGTAAAACCATCAGCGGTTTGGTGATTTTATCTGCATTAAACAACGGAGAAATATTTCTAAGCCGAACAGAATCAACGGTGAACGGGTCCCCCATTTCAGCATACAGGGCCGTACGGAACGAAGCCCAGTAAGGCGGAATCGATTTTAAAGTACGGAGCCAGTTGGCAACGCCAAAATAATCTACTCCGCAATTAAATGCATCCGGATAAAAACATAAAGCTGCCAATGTCATAAATCCTCCATAAGATCCGCCAAGAATTCCAATCTCATCTGGGTTTATATAATCCAGTGTTTGAAGATATTTTTTACCATAAATGCAATCTTTCAGGTCCGCGCCACCATGATCCCTGTCATCCATTGCAAAAAATGTTTTTCCATAGCCGCTGCTTCCCCGGTTATTTACCGCCAGTACAGCATATCCATGGTTTACCAAAAACTGTATGGAAGGGACAAAGCCAATTCTTGCCTGACCGCCCGGCCCTCCATGGATCCAAAGTACCGCAGGCACCTTATTCGTAGCCGAAGCATTTAAAGGTTTATAATATATTGCCGGGATTTCTACTCCGTCAAAAGATTTAAATCTCACTACTTCTGCTTTAGCTAGGTCTTTCTCATTTATTTCGGAATTTAATGTATTGGTAAGCTTCTTTAATTTTTTTGAACCTAGATCATACACATAAAGGTTCTTTGGCGAAACGGAACTTTCTACAGATAACCTTATTTTATTTTCAGCAGGTGGAAATGCAACCGCTGAAATGTCTCCATCATTTATATCAGGAAAAGCTACCTCTTCATTCGTGAGGTTATTAAAAACCCTGATCACGTTTTTGCCATCTTTATTTATCCCGATCACCCGGTACTTTTCATTGTCAGTAAAATACAAATACATCACATCCCAATCTGTAGAAAAATAGTTTTTGCCTTTCCCTGTGGTAACATCGTATTCAATCACATGCTGAAATTCACTTCCTTCATCCGTTAGATAATATATTTTCTTATCGTTGTTACTGAATCTTAACCCATAATAGGAAGCGTGTGCACCCTCTTTTGATAACTTTTTAATCCCATTCGTTTTAAGATCTACCAGGTACAATTCTGTAACAGAAGTAGTAATAGATTTGGACACAAGAAGATAATGTTCATTATTAGAAATAGCATTTATCGCATAACCGGAGTCGTTAGTATAGAGCTTTTGAGGTTTCCAATCGGCGATGTTCATTTTATAAATATCAAAATAACGTGGATCTCTTTTATTGGATTGATAATACATACTTTTTTTATCCAAAGACCAGCCTGTAAATTGAACTTTTTGATTAGAGTCTGGAGTAAGATCAATAGCGTCTGCGCCAGGTTTTTTTAAATAAATATGAGTCAACTCATTACCACCCTGATCTGCGCCGTAAATAAAAGCGTCGCTACCCGGAACATAAGTATACGCATAAATAGATTCTTTCTTTGAGTCTGTTACCTGTTCTATTTCACCTGTAGTGACAGATACTGTGTAAGCATTATAAATGCCTGTTTTATCACTGGTGAAAAGAATCTTCTGACCATCATTTGAAAATTCTCCACCAATGATATTTATGTTCTTATAAAATTGGCGGGCTGAATATTTTCTGAACTCCAATTTTTGATTCACCTGGTTGGGCATCAGGAAAAAGAATGCGCACAATATTGCGGGTATGTGTTTCATGTAAAAAAAATTAAGATTAAGACAAATATAAAAATAGCAACATTTATTATCCATTGACAAAAAAAGACCGATGATTCTTTTATTTGTCTTATTTAGTCATCGGAATTTTTTAAAAAATCTTCAAAAAAGTGTTTTTGAAACCGATAACTTTAATCTATTTACAGATAAATGAATTTTGGATACTATGCCGCAAAATTCCAATGAACTAAAAACAAACAGATTTCTAAAGTCGGTGGTGTATTTCATTGTTGGAATATTTAGCTATCCCGGCCTTGTGATCTTCAATAAATTAAAGATCAGCGGAACTGAACATCTGGAAAAATTACCAAAACGAAATGTACTTTTTGTGAGTAATCATCAAACTTACTTTGCAGATGTAATAACGTTTCTACATATATTCTGCGCTGTAAAATGGAAAAAAAAGAACAAACTTGGTATTCCTTTTTATCTTTTAAATCCCTATACAAAAGTTTATTATGTAGCTGCTGCCAAAACGATGAAAAGCAGTTTTTTAAGCAGGCTTTTTACACTTGCGGGAGCCATCACAGTGAAGCGTACCTGGAATCCGGATGCAAATGAATCAAGAAAAGGTTTGGAAAGAGGTGATACTCAAAAAATTTCGCTGGCATTAAAAAATAATTGGGTGATCACTTTTCCCCAGGGTACCACTACGCCTTTTGCACCGGCACGGAAGGGTACAGCATTTCTTATTAAAAATGAAAGGCCAATCGTAATTCCTGTTGTGATAAGTGGTTTTTCAAAAGCATTTGGTAAGCAGGGCCTGAAACTAAAAAAGATTCGAACACAACTTTCAGTAAGGTTCAAAAAACCTTTGGAATTTGAAGTAACCGAAGACCTTTCGGCAATGACCGAAAAGATAATGCAGGCCATAGAGCAAAGCCCGAAATACAATTCAACCCAATCATCTACTTAAATAAAGCTCTCAGTTCGGAAGCGTCCTCTGTTTTCATTTTTCCGCCAAGTATTAACCGGAGCTGGCGCCTGCGCAATGCGCTGGTGAAAAGTTCCCTTTCTTCCTCAGATTGCGGCTGAAGATCGGGAACCGTCCGTGGCTTTCCGTTGGGATCAAGTGCCACAAAGGTGTAATAAGCTTCATTGCTCTTATATCTGTATTGCTGAATGATATCTTCACCCCAAACTACCAGGTGCACTTCCATACTGGTATTAAATGCCCGTGTCACCTTAGCTTCTATGTGAACAGCATTGCCTAACTTAATAGGATTTGTAAATGAAATATTGTCGACAGAGGCTGTTACAACCGGCGAGTTGCAATGCCTGGAGGCTGATAATGCTGCAGCAATATCCATCCAATACATAAGCCGGCCACCCATAAGATTGCCAAAAGTGTTGGTGTCGTTTGGCAAAACAAGCTCCGTCATTACAATCAGGCTGTCGGCCGGTGTTTTATTCATAAAAAAAATTTTTGCAAATATATATTTAAGGTGATGAATAACTAAAAGGAGCAATGTACCCGGTTAAATCAAAATTTATTTTGAAATCTCGTATTATGATTTAATTTTACGTTTATATCCTGCCTATCCCATTTAAAGCCGGCAATCAATAATTCTTTCATTTTTTGGAAAACTACTTTAGCTGGTCTGATTCCCTTGCATTAATAAATTATAAAAAGTAAACAATGAAAAAAAATCGACTTTTTTTTCTATTTATCGCGTTTTCATCAATTAGTTTTTCTGCCTTTTCACAGCAAATTGTAGAAGGTTTTGAAAGTAATTTATTTCCACCATCGGCGTGGGAACTGATCACCACCAAAGGCACTGGTTTTAAGATTTCGACCGAATACCCAAGAACAGGTTCCAGGGCCGCATTCGTTGATTTTGAAGAAATTTCAAATGGCGATATGGGCGAAGGCGATTCGTGGCTTATCATGCCGAAATTAATAAGCATACAAGCCGGCGATAATTTAAGTTTTTATTTCAGGCCACAGTATAGTGATAAATTGAATTTGGCAAATGGTGAATATGATTCTTTACTGGTTTATATAAGTACAACTGATAAAAATCCTGAATCCTTTACCAAAATATATGGTATTAATAATAGTGAGCTGTCAACATCTTATACAAAAATTGAAATTCCGCTGGGTGCCTATGCAGGAAGTAATATTTATATCGCAATCAGAAATCATCAAAGTGAAGGCAACGGGTTTTTTATAGATGATGTTACCGCAGGTACAGCACTCAATAACGACGCAGGATCGCTGAGCCTGAATCTTAATAATAATCCCATCATCGCGGTTGGAACTTCTATAAAAATTGTTGATACAGTAAAAAATTTCGGGGCTAATTCGTTACCATCCGGGATTCCTGTAAAATATACGATTAATGATGGTCCCGCTGTCGCGTTGGCAACGAGTGTGCCTCTCGCGCCGGGAGCTACCACCGTTGTTGAATTTGATGGAACAAACGCCTTTACTCCATTTTCGCCCGGCATTTATACCCTAAAAGTATTTACGGATTTCGCAAGCGAATCTAATCCGTCAAACGATACAGTCATTTATAAAATAAATGTTCAACAGCCTTTAAGCACTTTTCCCTATTTTACTGAGTTTAATAATAATGTGAACTGGAGCCAGGGCGCCAAAATGCAATGGCAAAAAAGAGTAGCCTTTAATGTGGCGGGCCTGAACAGGGAAGTTATTAATCCTGCCGGATTTAAAGACTCTGCTATGGTGGCGTTTACTTTTTATGACACCGGTACTTTCGTGTTGAGAACACCACTCCTTGATTTTAGCTCGGTAAGCAAACCAATGATAAATTTTTATGTGGCTGCGAAGAGAGCAGGCCCTTCATCCAACGATATTTTGTCTGTAGTTGTTTCTACCGATGGTGGGGTAACCTATAACGCTGTACCGCTATATGAAAAATCGAATACAACTTCCAGCAAGCTTGAAACTGTGCCCGCGAGCCAGGTAGAAGTATATATCCCATCAAGTGCTTCCGATTGGAGGCATGAAATTGTTGATCTATCTGCTTATGCAGGTTTGCCGAATGTAATGGTTGCCTTTAAAGTAAAATCGGGCAACTCTAATAATGTATGGATCGACAACGTAAATATAATTGACCAGCCAACTGCTACCTATCACGCTGAAAATGTTACTTCAGGATCTCAGGTTGTTACAGGGGCTTTGGGAACAAAGGTTACTTTCCATTCAATCCCGGTTAGTGATTTTATCAGAATGCAGGGGCATAATACAGCGCCTGTTACAATGGAAAACTGGTATGCCACCAACACCACTGCTACAACGCCCGGTGGTAACATAGAACAGCCTAATTTTGTATTTGACAGATATGTTACCATTGCATATTCGGGCAATTCTGTAGTCAGGGCAACCTATGATATCTCTATGGATTATTCAGGGCTTCCGGGAGTGGATGATCCGGATAAGTTATATATTTTGAAAAGAGCTGATCAATCAGGAAAATGGGTGGCCTTATCTACTACCCGCAGTGGAACTATACTTACTGCCACCGGCTTAAACAATTTCAGCGATTTTGCAATCGGTTATTATTCAATTGCAGTTCCTGTAAATATTATTTCGTTTAGCGGATATCTTACCAACAATAATACTTCCACTTTGAATTGGAAAACAGCACAGGAAAAAAATATCAATAATTTTGAAGTACAGCGCCTGAATAACGGAAGCTGGTCCACCCTTGGAATTGTTAACTCAAATCAAAGTTCATTATCTAATAATTATTCATTCACTGATTTCCATCCTCAATCAGGCGAAAATTACTATCGCTTAAAAATAAATGGTTTCGATCAGAATAGCAATTATTCTCAGATCGTGAAGGTTACAATGAATACAACAGGTAATAAGGTGTATCAAAATATTCCTAACCCGGTTAAAGATTATACGCTCATAAGGTACGACCTTGCTAATAAAGCTAATGTAAAGATTATTGTATATGATGTGAACGGAAGTGAGATCTCGCAATTGGCTAACGGGCCAAAAGAAGCCGGATCTTACCAAATAAGATTTAATACTTCCAACTTAGCGGCAGGTACGTATTTCTACAAAGTGATTATTGATGGTGAAGCTCAGTCAAGAACAATGGTAAAACTGAAATAAAGGATTTAAATTAACTTAAAAACCCACTGAAAAGTGGGTTTTTTTATGCCAAATAAAAAAGGGCATCAATGATGCCCTTAAAATTTTTTTTTGATCGACAATTACATTCCTGTTAGGAAGGCGATTGCAGCCATCAGTGCAAAGAAAGCAAGGATGATTCCAATAGCAACAAAAGTGTCAGACAATTCTGTTGAGTAACTTTTTTTCATGACCTATAATTTATTGATTAAAAACAAAAACAGTAAATCGAAAGGATTTGGAAAAATCTCTTTCTGTGGGAAGGTCGCTTTTGTAGGGTTGGAATGTTACAAATGTACGTTTTATTGTTGGCACTTGCAAGTACCCGCCACTATGTTTTATGTTGTGTCTTATAATTTTTAATAATATTTATTTAAAATGGTCTTCATCGCCTTTGGTAGTATATTTTTCATATAACTTCGTTCCCTATGAGAAACAATTATTCCCTCCCAGGGCTGTTGTTTACAGCTTTGGTTTTTACAGCATTTGCATGTAATACCGGACAATCTGCAACTGATCAGCCTTACGCCGGAAAAGCAAAAAGTGATTCTTCTGATAATGAAGAAGTAGCGGTACAAAAGCAGCAAACTATTGACACAGCATTGTTCTTTAAATTAAATGAAAAATTAGCCAACGGCGATACTACCGGTAAATGGCCGGCAAAAATGCCTGTACCACGCCCGGGAGCTATTTTGCCATTTCATAGAGTGGTCGCTTTTTATGGTAATCTTTATTCAAAAAAAATGGGAATATTGGGCGAATTGCCCAAAAATGAAATGCTTGCCAAACTTAAAGGGGAGGTGGCTGACTGGCAAAAAGCAGATACTTCGCTGCCGGTAATTCCGGCTTTACATTATATAGCTGTTACTGCGCAAGCAGCGCCGGGGCCGAATAACAAACACAGGTTACGCATGCCATTTCACCAAATTGACACGATTTTAAATTGGTCCAAAGAAATTGATGCCATCACTTTTCTGGATATCCAGGTGGGCCATAGTACCGTTCAGGAAGAAGTGCCTGCTTTAGAAAAATATCTTGAAATGCCAACGGTTCATCTGGGAATTGATCCTGAATTCTCAATGAAAGGCGGACATGTACCCGGAAAAAAAATAGGCACTTTCGATGCTGTAGATATTAATTGGGTAATAGATTATCTGGCGGGTGTAGTCAAAAAAAATAATCTTCCTCCAAAAATTTTAATTCTTCACCGGTTTACGCAGGGAATGATGACCAATTATCAGAATATCAAAAAAGTGCCGGAAGTACAGATAGTGGTAGATATGGATGGCTGGGGACCAAAATTCTTAAAACGATCTACCTGGTTAAGATATGTATATAAAGAGCCGGTTGAGTATACAGGCTTTAAAATATTTTATAAGAACGATACCAAAACCGGGGCTGACCAGCTTTATACGCCGGATGAATTATTGAAATTTATACCACAACCAATTTACATACAATATCAATGATGCCGTTATTTATTAGCAAAAATCGATTTTTTATATTCGCTTTGCTCACTGTTTCTGTGTATTCATTTTCGTGTTCAGGCTCTGACGGTACATCTCAAAATGTGTCTTCGTTTTCAGATTCAACGAAGATGGATACTTCCGCCCTGGTGCCACCGAAGGAATCTCAAACCATCGCTGATGCGGCAACGATTCTTGCAAGACCGCAGGTTCCTGTACTTTGTTATCATCATATACGCGATCCAAAACCCGGGCAAAGTGAAACTTTCAAGAGTTACTCCGTTTCACCTGTTCAGTTTGCCGAACAAATGAAGGCCCTTAATGACAGTGGTTATAAAACAGTTCTTCCCGCGCAGCTATATGATTATTTGGCTTTTGGAAAGCCTTTGCCGGAAAAACCGGTAATGATCACTTTTGATGATACCGACGAAGAACAATTTTCCATTGGTGCCAAAGAAATGGATAAATATGGTTTTAAGGGCGTGTTTTTTATTATGACTATTTCAATTAACCGTCCACGTTATATGTCGAAGGAGCAGATAAAACAACTGGCTGAAAACGGCCATGCGATTGAATCTCATACCTGGGATCATAAAATGGTAACAAAATATGGCGAAGAAGATTTTGAAAATCAGTTGATAAAACCTCGCAAAACGATAGAAGAAATTACCGGCAAAACCGCATCTTATTTTGCTTATCCGTTTGGTATATGGGATAAAAAAGTGATTCCGCAACTTAAAAAAGCTGATTTTAAAATGGCATTTATTCTTTCTACAAAACGTGATTCTGCTGATCCGCTTTATACCGTGCGAAGAATGATCGTGCCGGGCACCTGGTCTACTAAAGGAATGATGAATGCCATGAAAAAAACATTTGAAAGAGATTAAAATGAAAAAATATTTGATTGTTTTGTCTGTGATACTGTGCGCCTGCCAGGCCCGCGAAAATGAAAAGGATAACACCTCTTCCGAAATTAAACCTGTTGAGCAAAGGTCTGTTACAGGTTGCTACAACTCAGTTTTTGGAAAAGATTCCATCAGTATATCACTCACCAAAACCGGCGATAGCATTTCGGGGCCTCTTTCATTTCATCTTTATGAAAAAGATAAGAATGATGGCTACTTCAGCAGTGTATTAAGAGACAGTTTGCTGGTTGGTTTTTATAATTTTTCATCCGAAGGAACATATTCTGTACGACAAACTGTTTTTAAAATCGCAGGCGACAGTATTTTACAGGGATATGGACCTGTTGAAAATAAAAACGATACGATGTTTTTTAAAAACATAAACTCTTTACATTTCATGTACGACAGGCCGTTAGTAAGAACAAGTTGTAAATAGATTTTCCGTCAAAAGCACTTTTTCGCTTAATTTTTAAAAAAATAATTTATCGGGCAGGAGCTACCCTTACCTTCTTGTTCTTAATTTTTTGGTCATGGCCCATTCCCAGGAGCGCATTCATTTTATTTCTGCGGACAGCAGCAAAGGAATAAAAATCCTTCACGTCGATAAGGCCTGTGTCTTCGCGCTTTAATCCTCCTGTTTTTGTAAGAAAACCAAGGATGTCAATTTTATTGATCTTATCTTTTTTGCCCGCAGAAATAAATAAAGTGCCCCAATCACTTTTATCTGGTACCGGCTGATCGGCTTTGACAGGAAACTCTTCAAGAACCTGCGGTAAATAATCCGGTAAAGGCTTATCATTTCTACTGAATAAGATTGCATCACCACTTGCCTCCATTCTTGCAGACCTTCCGTTTCGATGAATAAATATTTGCTCTGTTTCTGGCATGTCGTAGTGAATAATGTAGCGCACATTAGAAATATCCAAGCCTCTGCTTGCCAGATCGGTGGTAAGCAAAAACAACACAGTTCCGTTCTTAAATTTACTTATGGAAGTTTCCCTTTCCTGTTGTTCCATAGATCCATGGTAGGTAGCGGCAGCAATTCCTTTGTCATGCAGCAATTTATGAATAGAGCGTACTGTTTCTTTCTGATTTACGAAAATGATGGTTTTTCGATTACCGATACTGCATAATAAATTAAATAAACTTTCTTCTTTTTTGCCTTCTTCATAAGAAAACTTATACATTTCCAACTTCGATCCTTCACCTGAATTATAATGAATAAGATCAGGATCTTTTAAACGAATAAAATCCGGAATTGTATTTACTGGCGTAGCCGAAATGAGAATCCGGTTTTCAATCGCAGGCAGATTTTCAATGATGAATTTCATTTCATCTGTAAATCCCAGTTCAAGACTTTTATCAAACTCATCGAGGATCAGCATTTTAATATCATCCGTTTTGATATTTTTTCTTCTTATATGATCACCAATTCTTCCCGGAGTGCCGACGATCATTACAGGGGCTTCTACAAGATTTTGTTCTTCTATTTCGCGCTTATGGCCACCATAGCACGCAGTTACTTTATAACCCGTTTTTAATTTTTGAAATACATCTGTTATCTGTAAAGTAAGTTCTCTTGTAGGTGTAACTACCATGCAATAAGTGGAGGTGACATTTGACGGCATTTTTTTTAACGCCATCAAAAGAAACGCAATTGTTTTTCCGGTGCCTGTAGGCGCAGATAAAATAATGTCTGAATGTTCATCAGCTTTTTTAAGAGCTTCCTTTTGCATTTCATTCAGTGCATCAATTCCATAATTGGCTATTAACTGTTTTACTTTTTCAGCATTCATGATGTTTCAAAATTACCAATTGTTTTTTGCCCGTCTTTTACACTTAATTAATTTTGCGCTCTTTTGCATGTGTTAATATGAAAATGAAAAACAGGTTCCTTACCATTTTTACGCTTGGACTATTATCGGCAATTGGCCCGTTTTCGATAGATATGTACCTGCCCGGGTTTCCTGCAATTGCAGAAAGCCTGCACACAACAGTTGCACATGTAAGCCTTTCATTGTCCAGCTTTTTTGTAGGAATTGCCGTTGGACAATTGATCTATGGTCCGCTGTTAGACAGGTTTGGGAGAAAAATACCTTTGTACACCGGGTTGGCGGTTTATTTTATTACCTCGCTGTATTGTGCATTTGTAAATGATGGAGATACATTGATAATTGTGAGGTTTTTACAGGCACTTGGCAGTTGCGCAGGAATGGTGGCAGCAAGGGCACTTGTACGTGATCTTTTTCCTATAAACGAAAATGCAAAGGTGTTTTCGCTTTTAATGCTGGTAATAGCAGTGTCTCCAATTGTAGCGCCCACATTGGGTGGATATGTAACCGCGGCATTTGGCTGGCACGCTATATTTATTGTTCTTGCTTTCATTTCGCTGCTTACTTTTTTCGCGGTTGTTTTGTGGCTTCCGGCGGGGTTAAAAGCAAACACCGAAATGTCGTTAATGCCTGGCCCGATTTTAAAAAGTTTTTGGGAAGTGGCTAAGGTACCCCAATTTTATACCTACGCTTTAACCGGCGCCATTGCTTCCTCAGGGCTTTATGCATACCTGGCCGGATCGCCTTTTGTGTTTATGAAATTGTATCGGGTTTCCGAAAAGGAATATGGATGGATATTCGCTTTTATAGCTATGGGATTAATAGGTTGCAGCCAGCTAAATACACTTTTGCTCAGGAAACATTCGAGTGAAAAAATTACGCTTTTTGCACTGGCCTGCCAGATGATTACAGGTGTTTTACTTTTGCTCGGAACTTATTTTGATTTGCTCGGTTTGTATTCCACCATTCTCCTGATTTGGATCTTTCTGGGAACTCAGGGATTTGCATTTCCCAACACTTCGGCGCTTTCCATTGCACCATTTAGCCGCAATGCAGGAACAGCGTCTGCTTTAATGGGCGCTATTCAGTTGGGCATTGGCGCAGTTATTTCTGCATTGGTAGGATTGTTAAATGACAAAACTGCTATTCCGATGACTGCTATAATGTGCGGATGTGCGGTTATAAGTTTTCTGGTTTTATTGATGGGAAGAAAAATTATTAAATCGAATAACCCAGATGCTGCACAAATCACCATATAAAATACAAAAAGGAGCATTCTGTAATTAAAATGCTCCGTGGTTTATCCTTTAAAATTATTTATTGAAATTCAGAACCGGGATGATATCGTTTTACACGATGCAATGTATTAATATCAGTATGATGCATTTCTTCTCCATTCAGCGCCTTCAGTTTTAAAACAAGATCTGAGGAATGAGTAAAAGTGCCATCATCGTTGAACCTGAATGTGCTTGTAAAACTTCTGAGTTCTGCCCGTTCCAATAAATATTTATTTTGCAAAATTCCATAGCAAGGGTCACCCGGAGTAGCTTTAAAGTGTATTTCTTTGTCGCGCGGTTTTGCATCAGCACCTGCAAGAATGGCGATGCCGCGGCCAAAAACAACAGAACGGATCACCTGTCCGTTTGCTTTGTCCCAAAGCAAATAACCTACTTCATCATGAAATGGATCCATCGCTTCTTCGCCGTGCCTCCACGCCTTCGATTGATAGGTGAGGCCTTCCATTATTTGCTTTCCGTTTTCCTGGATAGGGATCGGTTTAAACCAGGCTTTTTCAAAATAGGATGTTTCAAGAGTAACATCATCTTTGTTTTGATAAGAGAGATCAACGCCTGCATTACCTTCCCATTCTCCGACAAGCGGTGTTAGCGGCCCCAGCTTTTGCGGGCCATATATTATTCTTTCTGCCATAATAAAAAAATTTTCACGATCGAAAAAAAAATCGGAGGGTGCGAGTGTGCCAGTTCTTTAAGGAAAAACGATAGTAATTTGTTTTTCGCCGATGAAGACCATCGTATTGCTCCGGAAGTGCAAATTTAATAAAGAAGATGTATCCCGAGAAGATATCCTTGTGCAGCATAATTATTTTACCTGTACAATATACTTTTCATTAAACCATGCATCATTATAGATGCCCGGATAGATTTCCCAAAGCCTTACCGGCCGGTTTACTTCAGAAATCTCGTTGTGCAAATCTCCTCCCTTCAGACATATCAAACCATAATATTTTTCAGAAGGTTTTGTAAGCAATGGGTGCGACCATTTCCATAAATCTATAAGCGGCGCAACAGCCCGCGACACCACACCATTGAATTTCCTGTTCCGGATATCCTCTGCGCGGATGTGCTGAACAGTTACATTTTTTAATTCTAATGCTGAAGCAACCGCTTCCACTACTTTTAATTTTTTGCCGATACTATCTACTAAATGAAAATGTACATTAGGAAAATAAATAGCAAGCGGAATTCCGGGAAAACCGCCACCACAGCCAAGATCCATTACTTGAGTTCCATCCTCAAAAAGAAACTGATGAGTGATAGCAAGCGAGTGTAATACATGATGCGTCCAGAATGCGTCCATGTCTTTACGCGAGATCACATTGATCTGTTGATTAAGCCCGGTGTACAGTTCTTTTAATTTTTTGAATTGCAGATCCTGTTTGCCGCTGATGTTTTTTATTTCCATTTCCTCTTTATTGTTGAGCGCCTTCAAAAGCACAAAAATCATGTTTTTTTAAAAAATAAAATTGAACAATTCCTGTAACCACATAGGGCTCTATTAAATACCTTTGACCACTTGTATATTTAAACACAAAGATGGCAGCATTAACTTTTAAAATAGATCATCAGGATAGCTCATCTTCTGCCCGTGCAGGATGCATCACTACCGACCATGGTGAAATACAAACGCCGGTATTTATGCCGGTGGGAACAGTGGGAAGTGTGAAGGCTGTTTCCCAGAAACAATTGAAAGAAGAAGTAAAGGCGAGGATCATCTTAGGTAATACTTACCATCTATATTTAAGGCCCGGAACTAAAGTGCTGGAGGCTGCCGGCGGATTGCATCAATTTATCAATTGGGACAAGCCTATTCTTACCGACAGCGGCGGCTTTCAGGTTTTTTCTTTAAGCGGTGCACGAAAGCTCACAGAGGAAGGTGCTATTTTTCAAAGCCATATTGATGGAAGCCGTCATTTATTTTCACCTGAAAAAGTTATAGATGTTCAAAGGAGCATCGGTGCAGACATTATTATGGCTTTTGACGAATGTCCGCCGGGCGGCAGTGACCGGCAATATGCCAATAAATCGTTACAACTTACGAAGCGGTGGCTCAACAGATGTTTTGAAAGATTTAACAGCACTCATGACAGGTACGGTTATACGCAAAACTTATTTCCCATTGTTCAGGGAGGCACCTATGAAGACTTAAGAAAAGAATCTTGTGATTTTGTTTCAGAAAAAGATGCTACCGGAAACGCTATAGGCGGATTAAGCGTAGGCGAACCTTTAGAAAAAATGTATGAGATCTGTGCATTCTGTTGTGAACATTTGCCTGCGTCCAAACCCAGGTATTTAATGGGGGTGGGCACACCCTGGAATATTTTAGAGTGTATAGCTATGGGAGTAGATATGTTTGACTGCGTAATGCCTACACGCAATGGAAGAAACGCCATGCTTTTCACCACAAACGGTATTTTAAACATTGATAATAAAAAGTGGGAAAAGGATTTTTCTCCTATTGATGACGGGCTTGATTGTGAGGTAAGCAATTACTACAGCAAAGCTTATTTAAGGCACTTGTTTAAAGCTAAAGAATTACTGGCACTTGAGATTGCAAGTATTCACAACCTTGCTTTTTATTTAAAAATCGTAGATGATGCAAGAGCGCATATTATCAATGGATCGTTTTTGCAATGGAAAAATGAAATGGTTGAAAGATGGCAAAAACGGCTTTAACTGACTAAAAATTATCTTTCAGTTTGGTAGGATCTACATTTCCTTTTTCATCGAGGATTGGCATTGGCACCGGTGCTTTTCCGTCTTCAAGTTTTTGAGTGAACACTTTATTGATGTGAACCCATTTGCCATCCTTCCATTTTAATCCTTCATAATCTCCGTCCGGAATGTAGGTATATTTTTTTTGAGGTTCACCGGTTTCGGATATGAGGTGTTCGTATATGATCATATCCATGTCATGGTCGTAAGTCAATCTTGGACTGGCATTTTTACGATATGTCATAATATAGCGGGCTAACCCTTTTTTATTTACACTATTATCCTGGAAGCTGAAATTATTTCCGCCAAATACAGGCTGTCCATTATTAAACGTAAGAATCTCTATTATTTTTTTATTACTCTTCAGATCATTTTCATCATAGCCCAAAAGCGTATAATAGGTTTTGCCAAAAGCCTGCTTTTCGATGATTTTATAATACACTGCGCCTACCCAGTTAAAGTTATTACCTACAGTATCTTCCGGTTTTTCCATGGTGGGCGATTTATCAATCAAAGGAAAAAGTTTAAGCGATCCGTCGGATGTTTTCATTTGTATAGCACCATGCTGGCGCACTGTATTTTCATTGATCACCAATTGCCAGGTGAAAATTTTAAATGAACTGTCAGGGGCGTTAAGCCTTGATATGTTTAACAAAGAGTCGAAAGGAAAATAAAATGAATTTTTAATTTGAAGTGCACGGACGAACATGCGCGTAAAAGCGCTGTCAGCATCCAGCCTTGTATCTGCTGATCTTCCCATGATAATCTCTTTTGCAAGCGATTTTAAGCTGTCTTCTTTTTGTCTTAAAATATCAGTTTCAGCGGAGGATAACTGAGCAGAAACATTATAACAAAGAAAAATGGATATTAAAATTAAAAGCAGGTTTCTCATGAGAAAAATTGAACACAAAGAAAACTTTTAAATATCAAATTTATTGTTAACTAACACGCCATTTAACGTTGTGCTAATGCTTGTGCCGCTTCATACAAAGAGTTGAAATGATAATCAATCCGTTCGTCGGGGAAAACCACATCTTTTATTGTGGTGCTTAGAAATATGTTAACAGCCACTCCAAGGTTTCTCCCAAATTCCATGTCACTTAGGGCATTTCCAATCATCACACTTTTTGTTAATTCAATTTTTGGAAAGTCTTTCAATGCTTTTAAACCCATACCGGGATTCGGTTTTCTGTTGGGGCTTTCCATATCGGTACAATAATAAATTTTATCAATTCTGCCACCTGCCTGACGAAGTTCCAATTCCATATTTGTATGGATCTTTTTAAGATCTTCCAATTTTGTCAATCCTCTCGCCACACCGCGCTGATTGGTTACCATAATGATAGTTGTGAAAATTTCGCTCAGAATTTTAAAAGCTTCCTTTGCCTTGTCATAAAATTTAAATTCATGCCAATGATGAACATACTCATTTATTTTTTCTTCATTTACTACACCATCCCTGTCAATAAATAAAGTCCAGCCTTTTTCTATTTTCTTTAGATCTTTCAAATGATTTATTTATAAAAGTTTCACAATGTAATAAGAATAATCTTTTCGTACATGCTTGCTCTGATTGATTTTCACAGCTTTTCATCCAGGTAAAACCAACATATTAAAGAATATTTTTTGTTTTGCATAGCTTCCTGTTTACCTTTAGGCTCTTTGATAAATTCATTTTTTAAGTTTAAAAATTATATAAATATATGGGAGTTGTAAAAGACAGATTTAAGGCAAAAGCCGATTCTTTGGCTGCTGAAGTTAAAGATATTCTTAAAGAACATGGCAACGATGTAATTGGAGAGGTGAAGCTTTCTCAAATCTATAACGGAATGCGTGGCATTACAGGATTAGTCACTGAAACATCACTTCTCGATTCGGAGGAAGGCATTCGTTTCAGAGGGTATTCAATTCCTGAATTGCAAAAAAAGTTACCTAAGGCAGAAGGTGGTAACGAACCATTGCCCGAAGGATTATTTTATCTGATGCTGGTAGGCGAATTGCCAACAGAAGATGATGCACAACACATGAGCAGCGTGTGGCAAAGAAGAAGCCATGTGCCTAATTATGTTTTTGATACGATCGAATCTCTTCCTGAAAGTACACATCCCATGACGCAATTTGTTGTCGGCATCATGGCTTTGCAAAATGAAAGCCAGTTTGCCGAGCGGTATGCAAATGGAATGAGCAAAAAAGATTATTGGGATGCAGTGTTTGATGATTCAATGGACCTGATAGCAAGATTGCCGCGCATCGCAGCTTATGTTTATCGCAGAAAATATAAAAACGGAAAACATATTCAGCCAAATGGCTTACTCGACTGGGCAGGTAATTTTGCCCACATGCTTGGATATGAAGATGAAGGATTTCGCGAGTTAATGAGATTGTATATGACCATCCATGCAGATCATGAAGGGGGAAATGTTTCTGCTCATACCACACATCTTGTCGGTTCAGCGCTCAGCGACCCTTACCTTTCTTTTGCTGCAGGTATGAATGGTCTTGCAGGCCCGCTTCATGGTTTGGCAAACCAGGAAGTGATCAAATGGATATTTGAAATGCAGGAACAAATAGGAAGTGATAATCCTTCTAAAGAGCAGATAACTGAGTATGTGAAAAAAACACTCAGCGAAGGAAAAGTGATTCCTGGTTATGGACATGCTGTTTTGCGTCGCACAGATCCAAGGTTTGAAGCACAAATGGAATTTGGTAAAAAACACATGCCCGATGATAAATTGGTTCAAACCGTTTGGAACATTTATGAAACCGTTCCGGATATTTTAGGATCGATTGCAAAAATTAAAAATCCGTGGCCTAATGTAGATGCACACAGTGGCGCGTTGCTCGTGCATTATGGCATGAAGGAATATGAGTTCTACACAGTTTTGTTTGGCGTGGCGCGCTCACTTGGAGTATTGGCCAGCCTGTGTTGGGATCGTGCGCTCGGATTTCCATTGGAGCGTCCAAAGTCAGTAAGCACAAGGCTTGTGAAGCTTTGGCTGGAAGGAAAAGCTGATATTTGGGGCGACTGATTTTTTGGTTCATAAACTCTTTATATTTGCGCTCGATTTTTATCCGAATGGGTGAGATCGAAAAGGGGAATTAGCTCAGTTGGTAGAGTATTTGCATGGCATGCAAAGGGTCACCGGTTCGAATCCGGTATTCTCCACAAAGCGAACTTAGGGTTCGCTTTTTTGTTTTTAAAAGGTAAGATTAATTTACTTAAGTGTTGAATTTCTTTACCGGGCTACTGTTTTATTATAATAAATTTTAAAGAAGTTAAGACCCCGAATTCGATTCTCAACTATTCTTTTTAATTCCGATATTGTAGCAATATTTTTTTTTCAAAATCGCCGAAAAAGTGCTTTTGAAGCAAATACCAAAAAAACAACTGATTGATGGAACATATTGATACCGGAAATTTGATCTTTATTGATATCGAAACCGTTTCTGAACAGGAAGACTTTTCATCATTGCCGGATAATTGGAAACAATTATGGGAAAAAAAGATTTCCAAATTATTGCCGGAAAATATTTCTGCAGAAGATTATTATGCTGAGCGTGCGGCTATCTATTCAGAATTTGCTAAAGTGGTTTGTATCAGTTTCGGATATTTTACTTCAATTGGAAAAGAAAAAAAGTTGCGCATCAAATCACTTTGTTCTGAAAATGAAAAAGAGTTGCTGCAACAGTTTTGTGAAATGCTTGGGCAATTTGAAAAACATAATCGCAACTGGATTTTTGCAGGGCATAACATCAAAGAATTTGATATACCTTTTTTATCTCGCCGGATGATGATCAATGAAATGAGCATTCCTTCCTGTATGAATTTTCAAAATAAAAAGCCATGGGAAACAAACATCTTAGATACATTGCATCTGTGGCGTTTTGGTGATTATAAAAATTACACATCTCTTAATTTACTTGCTGCCGCGATGGGTGTGGCTTCACCCAAAGATGATATTGACGGCAGCATGGTGGGCCAAATTTTCTGGAAAGAAAAAGATTTGAAACGCATTTCCGTTTATTGCCAGAAAGACGTAGTTACTGTCGCCAATATCATTCAGCGGTTTAAAGGACTTCCTCTTTTAACTGTTGAAGAAATTGAGTTTGTTGATTAAAATTTTACTTTTCATCTGTATTGGTCTTCTCAGGTTTGTAAAATGAAATCGACTGTAGCCTGTAAGCTTTTACTGACTTTCCGTTTTGTTGTGCAGGAATCCTTTTGGTCCTTTAAATGAAAAGGGCGTTCCTTACACTGAGGTATTCACCAAATGAGCGTCACTTTTATAATGCGGGATGATGTTTTCTATAAAAATAAGTTTTATTGCTTTTCTTTTTTTAATTGCTTTACAAAAGTGCTTTTGAAGGAATGAGATTAAGAGTTGGCAAATTATAAAACTTATCAGATAAAGGGCCCATGCCGGGCCGTTGGAGCTGATAATTTGTTTTTGAAATTAGTATTCAGGCCGGAAGCGTAATTTCAAATTCAGTTCCTTCACTTTCTTTTGTATGTAATTCAATTTCGCCGCCATGGATCTTTAAAATATCATAGCTCAGGCTCAGGCCAAGGCCTGTTCCCTGTCCGGTTGGTTTCGTTGTAAAAAAAGGTTGGAAGATCTTATCAATGATATTTTGTGGAATGCCGTTGCCATTATCAGACACTTTGATAACAATTTTTTCGCCGGATTTTTTTGTACTGATGGTAACTGTTGGCTCGTAGGGAACTGCATCATTTTTTAATTCGCCGCTTACTTTCAGTTCGGATTGCTTTTGCTTCACAGCATAAAAAGCGTTGTTGAGTAAATTGAGCAATACCCGTCCGATATCCTGTTGGATAATATTTATTCTTTGAATGCTTTCATCAAATGAAGTTTTCATAGAAGCATTAAAAGTTTTATCCTTTGCTCTCAATCCATGATAACTCAACCGTAAATATTCATCACACAGCGCATTAATATCCGTCGGTTCTTTTGCTCCGGTGCTGGATCGTGAATGTTGCAGCATTCCTTTTACTATTGCATCGGCTCGTTTGCCATGAAAGATAATTTTTTGCGTATTGACCTGGATGTTTGTTAATAATTCATTTTCCAATTCCTTATTTTTTTCTCCATTCACATTTGAAAGCACAACTTTTAATTCATCTACAAGTTCATCATTCACTTCAGAAAAATTATTTACAAAATTCAAAGGATTTTGGATCTCGTGTGCAATACCCGCAGTCAGCTCTCCGAGGCTTGCCATTTTTTCGCTTTGTATCAATTGCGTTTGCGTGGCTTTCAATGATGAAAATGTTTTGTTCAGCGTTTCATAAGATTCGGCATTTTCGATGGCGATGGCTGTATAGGTGGCAATATTGCGAAGCATAAATAACTGGTAATCCGAATAAGCATTTTTCTTAAAACTCTGAACAGTAATCACTCCCAGCTTTTCTCCTTTGGAAATCAATGGCAGAAATATTAAGGACGCGGGTTCATTACCTTTTTCGACCGTTACCACATTTTGAATATGATTCTTATACTCCTTGCTGAGGTCGTTGATAATGATTTCTTTTCCTTTCGTAAAACAAACTGTTCCAAATTTGTTTGGGTCGTGAATGTCATTTGAATAAAATGAGAGAGGAACCCCATTTTCATAAGTAGAGGGAAATTCAATTCTTTTCTTATCATCATTGTATATTCCGATCCCGAACACATTGGCGTCCATCAATGCATTTACATTGTCATATACAGTGCTGATAATTTTTTCCACAGATAATGTTGACGTGATCTTTCGGCCAATTTCGCTGAGTAATTCTACATTGTCTTTTTGCGATGCCAATTCTTTCGCTTTCTCATCTATTTCCTCCTTCTGTAGCTGCAATTGCTTGTTAGCTTTTTGTTTTAAACGATTATTTCGAAGAAGTAAAACTGCAGAAGTCAAAATTAAAATTAGCAGCACGACCGACCCGATTAAAAAATTTCTTTGATATTTTTTCTGTGCATTCAAACCGGCTATTTGTGCCTGTTTTTTTTCCAGGTCGTAAGTATATTTTTGAATAGAAGTTTTATTGCGCACTTCCGCATTCATCATACTATCACGGTAATTGATATATAAAAGATGATAGTGGTATGCATTTTTAAAATCCTTTTTTATCGCATAAGCGTTGGCCAAAGCCTGAACATTATCGCGCATAAATTCGATCGTTCCTGTTTCGGTGGCAGCAGACAGACCTTCTGTGGCATGGTGAATGGCGCTATCCGGCATATTTTTTTTGGTATAGGCACGGGCCAATATTCCCTGGATCCAGGCAACACCGGTAATATCATTAATTTCTTTGGCTGTTTTAAGAGAAGAGAACCCGTATTGAAAAGCGAGGGGCAAATTGCCCATTCTAGTATAAACATCTGCAAGGTTACTTTGTCCAAGTTCTATTTGTGCAGGGTCTGTCTCAGTCCTGATAAAATTGTTATACGCGATGATCGCTTTCTCATAATTTCCTGAAAGCCGGTATCTTTCTCCGATTGAATTTTGTAAACTTGATTCTATACTTTTATTACCTAGTTTTTTATTACCCTCTTCCGCTTTCAATAAATAATTGAGCGCGTTCTCCTGGTCGCCGAACACGGCATATAGCGAACCTATATTAATCCAACTCGATATCAAATTATAAGGATCTTTTGATCTTTCTGAATTGCGTAATGCTTTAAAAAAATATTCCATGGCTTTTCCATAATTACTTAAGTTGATCATATAAAAGTTTCCTGTGGAATTTTGAAACTGGGCAGCATATATTAAATGGTCATTCTTTAAAGCTATTTCCTCCCCTTCGTTATAATAATATAGGCCTCTTCTGTCGCCGAATCCACTATAATAAAAGCCAATGTTTCTAAGCAAATCCATCTCTAAATCTGCATCACCGGATTTTCTGGCCAGAGATAATGCTTTTGTAAAATTTGCTTCTTTTTCTTTTGGATCCTTGATAGTATGGAATGCGATTCGGTACAATGCTGATGCCTGTAACCTGAAATCACTGATTTTTTTGCCAATGGAATCTGCTTTATGAAAAAACCCGGATGCCTTTGTTTTATCACCATTTTCAGAAGAAAGAATTCCTGAATTAATTAATGCAAATCCTTCTCCTTTCGGGTATCGGATTTTCTGAGAAATCCGGTAAGCCTCATTGATAAATTTTTCTTTTTCTTCTTTTTCAATTGCAATATAACGTGATATTTCGTTTAACCGGTTTACCCGAAAAGTATCTTCCTGCGGATGATTATTTAATTTTTTCCTGAGCTGATCTAATTCCGGAATTTGCGCGATCGTAATCGAAACCACCGATACCAGAAATGCAAATACGAATGCTTTTTTCATTTTTTTTCAATTGTAGAAATGACAGTTGTTTCGGGGTATAGCATTATAAATCCTGATTTCACAGTGATAAAAAAATGTAACGGATCAGGAAGCTGGTCAAACAGTTAGAAACAAAAATGTAAGGATAGCGGGCTTCTGGTAATAAAAAATCTGTTCGCCTTATTTAAGTTATTTGCAAACAAATATAATGAGTAATGTAATAATAAACGAAGTGTTTTTCAATCAATTCATTGCAGATATAAATAACCAGCAGTTGAGATCTTTTAGAAAATGCTGAAAAAAGTGCTTTTGAAGGATTGGTTAAATTGAATAAGATTGGAGAAGATAAGAATCAATCTCTCTCAATCTTTATCACACTCTCAAGCATTGTTACTTATTGAACAGCATCCTGTAATCAACAGATACTTTTCCTTTTGAGATATCGTTCAGTTTTCTTTTGAGCAAACTTCTTTTGAGCGGTTTTAAATAATCAATAAAAAGTTTACCCTCAATGTGATCGTATTCGTGCTGGATGACGCGTGCGGTAATTCCTTTAAATGTCAGCGTTTGTTCGTTGAAGTTTTCATCTTGGAATCTGATATGAATTGTTTCCTGCCTTAAAATATCTTCGCGGATCTTTGGAATGCTCAGGCAGCCTTCGTTATACGGCCATTCATCGCCTTCAGTGTGTATGATCTGCGCATTAATAAATACTCCTTTATAGCCTTCATCTCCCGGGTATTCTTTGCGTTCATCTTCTTCCATTCCTTCCAATATCTGAATGCTGTCCATCACAAAAAGCCGTATATCTTTATTGATCTGCGGAGCAGCCAAACCCACGCCGTTGCTGTTGTACATGGTTTCCCACATGTTGGTGATCAATTCAGAAAGGCCAGGATAATCCGGGGAAATTTCTTTCCCGGTTTTGCGCAAAACAGGATTGCCGTATGCAACAATAGGAAGAACCATAAAATATTCATTATTGGATCGCAAATTTACAAAATGACAATCCAAATTTCTCCATACTTATTTTTTCTCTGCTCTTTTTTGCAATTCTGCAACAGGTATGGAAATAAATCTTCCCATCTGCTTATCGCCACGGTAAGTCACCAGTTTTAACATCACTGCATCTTCGGGCGGCGTTAAGGGCTCTGTATATTTCGGATAAAAATTATCCGGAAATGAATTATCAAAACTGTAATAAATATCGATTCCACTAACTTCTGTGCTCAGGTCAATTTTCAATTTGCCATCTTTTGATTTGGAAATGTTGAAGATCGGCTCAAACATGCTCGGCGCATATTTTACTTCTGCTTCATCAAACCGCGGCAATTGTTTTTCCACCCGCATAGAAAAATCGTTCCAGTCTCTTTTATGTTTGGGCGACCAAAGTGCTTCGGCGATGGCCATTGCGCGCGGCCACAACATGTATTGCCTGTAGCGCTCGTTATAGATTTGTTCTGTCCAAAGATTGGCCTGTCCGCCTTTGATAAATTTCGGATCCACACCTTCAGGCAATGGTTCAAATTCATAAGCTGTTTTCAATCGCAAAGAGGAATAGACGCGGGATTCAATAAACGGATCGCCCTGCATATAATCGAGATAAGCATAAGTTGTAGGGCTCATCACCACTTCGTGATTCGATTTTGCGGCCGCAATTCCCCCCTTCATTCCGCGCCAGCTCATCACGGCGGCGCCGGTAGCCAGGCCACCCTCCAATATTTCATCCCATCCGATAAATTTCTTTCCTTTGGATTCTACAATCTTGCCCACTCTTTTTACAAAATAACTCTGCACTTCTTCCATATTTTTCAAACCTTCTTTTTTCATCAGCGCTTTGACTGCATCACTTTTTTCCCAGAAATTTTTTGAACATTCATCACCACCAATGTGAATATATCCGAAGGGAAATAATTCTGCTACCTGTGTAAAAACTTTATCCAGAAATGCATAAACACTTTCATTGGCAGGGCAAAGTGTATTATCGATCAAAGCTATGGGCGGCAAGCCTTTTGACCAATCGATGATCTGTTCGCCCGAACGAACATGATAATTCACCGCATCCTCCGTACAAGACAATTCAGGATAGGAGGCGATAGCTGCAAGACTGTGGCCTGGCACATCCACCTCCGGTAAAATATCCACAAAACGATCCTTTGCATATTTCACAATTTCCCGGATATCGTCATGCGTATAAAAGCCACCGTAATCTCTCGGCTCATCCGGTGTAGGCGGAGTAAAGTATCCGAAGTAACCAACTTTTTTAACATTCCATGCACCCACTTCTGTGAGTTTTGGAAGCCCTTCTATTTCGATGCGCCAACCTTCATCATCCGTAAGATGAAGATGCAATAAATTGAATTTATATTTTACCATTTCATCTATAAAATCCTTCACCTGTTCTTTGGTTGAAAAATGACGGGCAACATCAAACATCAATCCGCGCCAGCCAAACCGTGGCACATCAATAATGTTGCAAACAGGAACTTTCCATTCCACATTTTTTGCTATTGCATGGGCTTCAATTTCTTTTGGCATCAATTGTAAGAGCGATTGCATTCCGTAAAATAATCCCGCAGGTTTCTGAGCCGAAATATGAATTTTTTCCGGTGAAACATCCAGCTTATATCCTTCATTACCAAGAGATGTATCAGCAACGATAGAAAAAAGAATCTCATTTTTATTGTAATCGATCTTGCTTCTTTTTACAATGACCTTCGAGGGAAACCCAGTGGTGATCCGCATCCGGTCGCCAAGGTATTCAGCTACTCTTTGTGCATTGGTGTCAATAGATGAAACAATAATTTTTGTTTCCTGGCTGATCCGGAAAAAACCATCTCCCTGTTTCACAGAAACCGGCGTTGGAATTAATAATTGTTCAACATTGATTTTTTGTGAAAAGCCGGAAAAGCAAAGAAGCAAAAAAAACAGGATCAAAGAATTTTTTCTCATGAAACGAAAATTTTAGAAGTGATGCAAGCAAAGCAACGAATTTAATAGATTGAAGCCTGTGAAAAATAAAACAATTATTTTCAATTTCAATTTTTACAAAATATCAATAAAAGTGCTTTTGAAGCGATCTGCATTTTATTTTCGGGCAAAAGCTGATAGAAACGGATGAATAAAAAAAGAATGGTTTCAATATCAATTATTGATCTAAAAATTCCTGCAACATCATTGTGGCGGCGATCAGATCTGTATTTTCTTTTTTCATCCGCTGCGATTTTTTCATTCCCATTTCCCGCATGGCGCGGGAAGCAAGTTTGGAACTGAACCGTTCATCAATTTGTTTTATCGGAATTGCCGGAAATGCTTTTTGTAAATTTTCAAATGCGTTTTTGGAAGGGGCTGTTGCGTGTGTATCACTGCCGTCAAGGTTTACGGGAAGCCCGATCAGTATCAATTCTATTTCTTCTGTTTTGGAATAATTTTTAAGAAACGAAATCAATTCTTTTGGCGGCACAACAGTCAATCCTGTGGCTATGATCTTCAGCGGATCTGTTACCGCCACGCCGCATCTTTTTAATCCGAAATCAATGCAAATGATCCTGGCCATTATTTATTTTTATAAACATTGGTGAATTTTTTACCGCCTCCCAAAGAACCACTCCGGCGGCTACAGAAATATTTAATGAATGTTTGGTGCCGAATTGTGGAATTTCCAAAAGGCCATCACACAGCTCAAGGGTTTTCTGATCAACACCGCTCACCTCGTTTCCAAAAATAAAAGCCACTTTGTGTTTCACAAAATGATCCAATTGGTCTAACTGTACACTTTCTGAAGTCTGCTCAACACCCAACACCAAATAATCCAGTTTTTTTAAATAATGGATGGCTTCTTCGGCCTTTGAAAAATGTGTCCAGGAAACAACAGACTCCGCGCCCAGCGCTGTTTTCGCAATTTCTTTATGTGGCGGAGTGGCTGTATATCCCACTAAAATAACTTCTTCTATCAAAAATGCATCTGCTGTGCGAAACACACTTCCTACATTATACGCACTGCGTACGTTTTCTAAAACGGCTATGACCGGAAACTTTTCAGAACCGGAAAATTCTTCTAAACTTTTACGGTTAAGCTCATCCATCGATAACTTTCTCATCAAAAGAATATTAATTTGCAAAATTAGCTCAATGCGTTTATAATGTATCCGTACAATAACTTCTTATAGATTTCCATGGCAAAGAACGACACTCCATTAATGAAACAACACAACGCGATAAAGGCGAAATATCCTGATGCGATCCTGTTATTTCGTGTGGGTGATTTTTATGAAACCTTTGGTTCGGATGCCATTGCGGCTTCGAGCGTACTCGGCATCACGCTTACAAAAAGAAATAATGCATCTGCTACAGCTACCGAACTTGCTGGTTTTCCGCATCATGCGCTGGATACTTATCTGCACAAGTTAGTAAAGGCCGGCTACCGCGTAGCAATCTGTGATCAACTGGAAGATCCTAAAAAAGCAAAAGGAATTGTGAAACGTGGTGTTACAGAAATGATTACACCCGGTGTGGCCACCAATGATAAATTACTTGAGCACAATAATAATAATTTTTTGTGCGGCATTCACTTTGAAGAAAAAATATTGGGATTAGCTTTTCTGGATATTTCTACCGGTGAATTTTTTATTGCAGAAGGTGATGAAGAATATGCTGATAAATTATTGCAAAGCCTGCAACCGGCAGAAGTGATTTTTCAAAGAAATAAGCAAAAGGGTTTCAAATCGAGATATGGAAATCACTTTTATACTTACACACTTGATGAGTGGATATTTACCGAACAATACGGACGCGAATCGTTGGTAAAACATTTTGGAACCCTGAATCTGAAGGGATTTGGAGTTGAAAATTTAAAAAACGGAATTGTAGCTGCCGGAGCTGTTTTACATTATCTGAAAGACACTGAGCATCCTGATCTCGGGCATATTACATCTCTTCAACGAATAGATAAAGGTGATCATCTTTGGATGGATAAATTTACCATTCGCAACCTTGAATTATTACCATTTGGCGAAGGCCAGAATTCGTTGTTACAGGTAATAGATAATACAGTGTCGCCCATGGGCGCGAGGCTCATAAAAAGATGGATGCTGATGCCATTGACGGAAAAAACTAAAATAGAAGAGCGCCTCAATCTTGTAGAATTCCTGATTAAAAACACCGACGATAAGATTGCTCTTTCACAGTTAATTAAACAGGCTGGAGATATTGAAAGGCTTGTAAGTAAAATTCCTCTGAAAAAAATAAACCCACGCGAAGTACTACAGCTCGCAAAAGGATTGCAACTCGTCAAAAAGATCAAAGCACTTTGCATGTCGGGCGAAAATGAATATTTAAAAAGACTTGGCGACAGTTTGAATGAATGCAATTACATCAGCGAAAAAATTGTAAAAGAGATTATTCCAAATCCACCCATTGCATTAAACAAAGGCAGGGTGGTGGCAGAAGGAGTAAATGATGAACTTGATGAACTGAATTATATTGTAAAACACGGAAAAGAACATTTGCTAAAATTGCAACAGGAGGAAACCGAAAAAACAGGCATATCATCTTTGAAAGTAGGTTATAATAATGTGTTTGGCTATTACCTGGAGGTAACCCATACCCATAAAGAAAAAGTGCCTGCCGATTGGATACGGAAGCAAACCCTTACCAATGCTGAGCGTTATATTACTCCAGAACTTAAAGAATACGAAGAAAAAATAACCGGCGCTGAAGAGAAAATGGCTGTACTTGAACAGGCTATTTTTGAAAAATTATTAAATGAATTGCAGGATTTTATTAATCCGATGCAGGTGAATGGGCATGTGCTTGCTATAATAGATTGCCTTACCTGCTTTGCATCCAATGCAGTTCATTTTAATTATTCCAAACCAAAAATGCATGATGGCTATGAAATTGATCTGAAAGAAAGCCGGCACCCTGTGATCGAAAGAAATCTTCAGCCGGGAGAAGCATTTGTTTCAAATGATATTTTATTGGATTCAAATCATCAACAGATCATCATTCTTACAGGTCCGAATATGAGTGGTAAAAGTGCATTGCTGCGGCAAACTGCTTTAATCACCATTTTGGCTCACATGGGAAGTTTTGTGCCTGCAACAGATGCGCGAATTCCACTGACCGACAAAGTTTTTACGCGGGTAGGAGCAAGCGATAATTTGAGCAGCGGCGAAAGTACTTTTATGGTGGAAATGAATGAAACAGCCAGCATCATTAATAATATAACCGCCCGAAGCCTTATTTTACTGGATGAAATAGGAAGGGGTACATCCACTTATGATGGTATTTCAATAGCATGGAGCATTGTAGAATATCTGCATCAGTCTCAACACCGTCCTAAAACTCTTTTCGCCACACATTATCACGAATTGAACGAACTGGAAAACAAACTTGAGCGGGTAAAAAACTTTCATATTTCCAACACTGAATCCGGTAACCATATTATTTTCCTTCGAAAACTTACTCCAGGTGGAAGTATGCACAGCTTCGGTATTCATGTAGCAAGAATGGCCGGAATGCCTCCCTCCCTGATAGATCGGGCCAACGAAATTTTAAAACAACTCGAAACAAGGCAGGAAGGAATGGATGAAAAAACCCGCTCAAAAAATTCCATTCGGCAAAATCTTGCGCAGGTATCAAATCCAAAACTGCAACTCAGTATTTTTGATGTGCACTCTCAGGCATTTGAAGAAATAAGAGAACTTTTGAATGCTGTTGATATCAATCGTTTGACACCTGTAGAAGCATTATTAAAACTTCAGGAGATAAAACTCAAGATTAAGTGAGTAGTGGGTATTAGGTAGCTAAATCGGTTTTCGTCAAAAGCACTTTTTCCCGCTTTTTTTAAAAAAAATTTTATTAATGCTGCTTCCCTTTCAGCATGGGTACGAAGGAAAAGTTGGCAAACGCTTCTTCAGTTAAACTTCCATCTGCTTCTTTTGTAAGTCGAATCATTTTTTGTGCATCATGATCATCCAGGGGCAAAACCATTTTGCCTCCGGTTTTTAATTGTTCAACAAGCCTGGGCGGAATAACAGGAGCAGCCGCGGTAATAATTATTTTATCAAAAGGTGCAAATGTGGGAAGGCCTTCAAAGCCATCGCCATAAAAATATTTTATTGATGGATATTTATTTCTAAGAATAAAATTCTTTTTTTCGTCATATAATTTCTTTTGCCGTTCTATGGTGAAAACGTAGGCTCCCATTTCTGCAAGCACCATAGCCTGGTAGCCACTGCCGGTGCCTATTTCAAGAATGCGGTCATATTCTTTTACCTCAAGTAATTGAGTTTGATAAGCTACAGTATAGGGCTGCGAAATAGTTTGACCTTCGCTTATAGGAAAAGCCCTGTCCTGGTAGGCAATGTCTTCCAAAGCCGTATCCAGAAAGTAATGGCGGGGAATGCGCATCATCGCTTCCAACACTTGTTCATCAGTGATTCCTTTATCACGAATGCCTTCAATCAGCTTTTTTCTGAGTCCTTTATGACGGTAAGTATCATCAAATTTGCGCATGCGGCTAAGGTACAATTTTTAAAAGGCACAACTTTTGTTTTACCGTCGGATATGAAGAAAATTTCATGGCTGCTTGCCTTCACTTTATTACTTGCAACCGGGTGTAAAGAAAAAAAAGAAACTGAAAAAAAGAAGATCAGTAAAAGAGATATAAGCATTAATAAATCGAATGCTTATAATGATCTGTTTCTGGATAGTATGGATGTAGTAAAATATATTGAGGAAAATAATCTTGCTGAAGATACCGCCCGCAGGATGATAAGTTTTTATAACACCCGTAACTATGAATTCGCATGGTTTTCAACAGATGGTTTGTCAGAACAGGCAATGGGTTTTTCCAGTTTGTTGAACCTTGATAATGATACTTCAAAGATCATTACAGATCTGCAAAAAACGTTGAATCAGTATTTGGGAACCAGTAATCCCGGCATAAACGGAAAGAGTAAACAAATAATTAATACAGAACTTTTGATGACGGAAAATCTGATCATCTACACATTAGAGCATTATGAAGAAGGCTATGTAAAGCGAAAAGAAATGGAGCGGTTTATTCCATTTAAAAAACAAAATCCATTGGAAGAAGCTGATTCACTCATTCATAAAAAGCATAATGATGGCAAATATTTTATGGATGTAAACGAGGCGTATAGGGGATTGCTTGAAAATCTGACCAAATATGTAACACTGGCAAAAGGAAATACCTGGAGGAAGATCAATACTTCAGCCAAATTAAAGAAAGGGGATAAGAGTCCGGAGATTTTAAATATCAAAACAAATTTGTTTTTGGCCGGAGATATGGAATTAGATTCTACTGATGTATATGATGAAAATCTTGAAAGCGGAATAAAAAATTTTCAACAAAGGATAGGTCAGACTCCCGATGGAAAAATAGACGCCGACGTATTAAAGATGCTAAATATTTCGCCTGTAGAAATGATTGAAAAAATAATGATCAACATGAACAGGATGCGATGGCTTCCGCAAAAACCTGATGGAAGGCTTTTGATGGTAAATATTCCGGCATTTCAATTACATGTTTATGAAAATGGAAAAGAGCAATTTGCAATGCCTGTGGTGGTAGGAAAAGAAGGACATAATACAGTGTTGTTTTCAGATAAACTAACCGATGTAGTATTTAGCCCTTATTGGAATGTGCCTCCGAGTATTGTGAAAAATGAAATACTTCCGGGTATAGAAAAAAATCCGAATTATCTGGCAGATCATAATATGGAATCCACCGGCACCACCAATGGACTGCCTGATATCCGTCAATTACCGGGACCGAAAAACAGCCTTGGTAAAGTAAAATTTTTGTTTCCGAATAGCTTCAATATTTATTTCCATGATACACCCGCTAAAAGTTTGTTTCAAAGAGATGAACGTGCATATAGCCATGGTTGCATCCGGTTGGGAGAGCCGGAGCGATTAGCCGAATGGGTATTAAGTAATCAGCCTGAATGGACGAAACAAAAGATTGAAGCTGCTATGAATGCAGGTGCCGAAAAATGGGTGAAAGTAAAAGATCCTATTCCGGTAATGATCACTTATTATACGGCCTGGGTTACTGATGGTAAATTAAATCTGAGGCAGGATATTTACGGCCATGATGCTGAGGTAATGAAAAAAATGTTTAAATAAAACTCCTTGATAATTAAAATTGGAAAGGTATGTGGCGCTTATTAAATTGCGCTCCATGTCAAAGTCGAAAAAGAAAGAGGAGTATACTCACCAGGAAGGAGGCATTTCCGGTCAATATAAAACGTGGTTTCTTGATTATGCAAGCTATGTTATTTTAGAAAGGGCTGTGCCAGCCATTGAAGATGGAATGAAACCGGTGCAACGCCGGATTCTTCATGCGATGAAGGAAATGGATGACGGCCGATTTAATAAGGTAGCAAATATTATAGGACAGAGTATGCAGTATCACCCGCATGGTGATGCAAGCATTGGCGATGCTATTGTAAACCTTGGCCAAAAAAACCTGCTGATTGAAACGCAGGGAAACTGGGGAGATGTACGCACTGGCGCAGATGCAGCCGCAGCAAGATATATTGAAGCAAGGCTGAGCAAATTTGCTCTGGATGTTGCTTTTAATGAAAAAACCACACAATGGCAATTGAGTTATGACGGCAGAAAAAATGAACCTGTAACCCTTCCGGTAAAATTTCCATTGCTACTTGCTCAGGGTGCTGAAGGTATTGCTGTGGGACTTGCTACAAAAATTCTACCTCATAATTTTCGTGAATTAATTGAAGCTTCCATAAAATATTACAAAGGCAAAAAATTTGAGTTGTTCCCCGATTTTCAGACCGGCGGATTAATAGACGTTTCCAATTATAATGATGGTTTAAGAGGTGGAAAGGTGCGTGTGAGGTGCCGCATCGAAGAAGTGGATAAGAGAACTCTGGTAATAAAAGATGTGCCTTATGGTATCACTACATCACAATTAATTGACAGTGTTTTAAAGGCAAATGAAAATGGGAAGATTAAAATAAAAAAGGTAACAGATAACACTGCCGCTGAAGTAGAAATACGTATTGATATTGCACAAGGAATTTCGCCCGATATTACCATTGATGCACTATATGCCTTTACAGATTGCGAAGTTTCAATTTCACCGAATGCATGTGTGATAGAATCACAAAAACCGCATTTTAAAGGGGTAAGCGAGCTTCTGAAAACTTCGGCTGATCTTACAAGAAACTTATTGAAGCGGGAACTTGAAATTAAGCTGTCAGAACTTCAGCAAAAGTGGCATTATACATCTCTTGAAAAGATCTTTTTTGAAGAAAAAATCTATAAAGAATTAGAAAAAAAACATGAAACCTGGGATAAAGTGATTGAGGCAATCAATAAGGCTTTTACTCCTTTTAAAAAATTGCTTAAGAAAGAAATAGAGCGGGAAGATATTTTAAAACTTACAGAGAAGCCTGTACGAAGAATTTATAAACTTGATATAGATCATCTAAATGACCAAATAAAAAATCTTGAAAAGGAAATTGAACAGACAAACCACCATCTGGAACATCTTACCGAATATGCGATCGGGTGGTATGAGGGGTTGCTAAAAAAATATGGAGAAGGAAGGGAAAGAAAAACAGATATCAGGTTGTTCGACACCATTCAGGCCAAACAAGTGGCTATGGCCAATACCAAAATTTATATGAATCGCAGTGAGGGGTTCATTGGTACGGCTTTGAAAAAAGATGAGTTGATTGGAGAGTGCAGCGATCTTGATGATATTATTGCATTTACAAAGGAAGGAAAGATGAAGGTGGTGAAGGTTGCAGATAAAGTATTTATTGGAAAAGATATTTTACATGCTGCTGTGTTTAATAAAAATGACGATCGCACTACTTATAACATGATCTATACTGACGGAAAGAAGGGCGTGAGCTTTGGGAAACGTTTTAATGTAACCGGTATCACCCGTGATAAAGAATACGACCTTACAAAAGGTAGTGAGCGAAGTAAAGTTCAATATTTTAGTGTAAACCCGAATGGCGAAGCTGAAGTTGTAAAAATAATCTTATCACCGGTGGCTAAAGCAAGGAATAAAGAATTTGAATTTTATTTCGAAACACTTGAAATAAGAAGTCGGGGAAGTATTGGGAATATTGTTACAAAGTATCCTATAAAATCAGTGAAACTGGCAGAAAAAGGAAAGAGCACTTTGGAAAACAGAAAACTGTGGTTTGATACAACATATGGCAGATTAAATGAAGATGGAAACGGAATTTTATTGGGAGATTTTGAAGGAGACGATAAACTGCTTGTAATTTATAATGATGGCACCTATGAAATTACCGGACAGGAATTAGTTCAACGCTTTGACCCCGAGGCAATAAAATTGATTGAAAAATTTGATCCTGAAAAGATCATCACTGCCGTTTATCTGGATGCTGATAAGTTACAATATAATGTAAAGCGTTTTAAAATTGAGACCAACACACTCAACACGAAATTCCTGTTTATAAAAGAAGGGGAGGGAAATAAACTTATGGAAGTAACCACCAATGAAGAACCTATATTGGCAATGCAAACCGGGCGCGGTTCGCAGATACGAAGTGCAAAAATAAAACTTCATAAGGTGGTGGATGTGATGGGTTGGAAAGCAGTAGGCAACAAACTTACCGACTATGCCAAAAGCGACCAGATGCAATGGGCACTCCCCAATGAGCCAGGTGTTCAGGGAGAATTATTTACTTGATTAGGTTGAATAGAAAACTTCAGATTACTTATCTAAAATGTGATTGGGTATTATTGATATGCCCTAAGGGAGATTTACATGATATGAAACTTATCTCCCAATGCGTAAAAGTACTCGATTCTGTAAAATCGTGCTGTGCGAATTAAAATTATCAGACATACATAATATATGACGAATAGCTATCTATTAATTTTATTTTTATAATAAAATCATTGATTTTCAATACAAGTGGGTAATTCTGCCCCAAAAAAAATAATAATTACCACACAATAATACGAGATTAAATACCGTTTTCTTTGCGGATTTTACAAATAGTTGCCGTAAAATTACCATTTTTCAAAAAGGCAATATATATTTGCATCCGCTTACAACACTTACCTACCTTACTCGCCGGGATTTACACCCTAACTGCAAAACCGGGCATCGTTCTTCGGAACAAAAAATTAAATAATAATTTTTTTAAATGCCCAATATGAATTCTAATTCAACACTTCGCCAATTAACTGTAGGTTTTTTTACTGGTTAATTTTTTCCTTACTCTTAATCTTTGCGCAAACGCCCAGGAAACTTTAAGAGCAGAGGTTGTTATAAAAAGCTATAACGGAGCCCCTGAAAGTTGTTTCGGTGCAAATGATGCTCAAATTACCATTAATGCTGCTGGTGGGGCAGGTGGTTATTTATATTCTATTGATAATGGAAAATCTTTTTATACGACAAATGTATTTAGCAAACTGAACACCGGTCAGAATTATGTTATTGTGGTAAAAGATAAAACAGGTGCCACTACCAACGCAGATTGGAAATATATCGGCAAAGTGTATAATCCGGTCACTTTGCAAATAAATTATATTCAACCTGTTTCTAATTGTATTGCTACCAGCGGTTATATTAACTCAGGTGCCTGGGGTGGAACAGGGGCAATTTCATACTCTATTGATAATGGAGTTACTTATCAGTCAAGTGGCATGTTTAATAATCTTTCCTCTGGTACCTATAATATAATTGCAAGAGATATTAACGGTTGCCTTTCTGAAGTAAAAACTGCTACTGTAAATGGTTCTTTTACAGCATCAGTATATGGCGATACTACTGTTAAACCAAATGAGATTGCTTATGTGAAAATTTTTATTACAGATTATGAAGGAAATAAAAACTCATTGTTTACTGCAAAAGGCTATGATAATTTCGGAACGCAATACACCGAAACAAACCTGAAAGTAGGTGAAAATAAAATTCCTGCCAAGGTAGCCAACTCTATTATTTATACAATTTCAAGCATACAACGCCAGGGATCAAATCCTGCCTGTTTTGGATATGCAAAAGGAAGCGCTACTATTACAGTTAGTGAAAAAAATGTGTGGAAGGGGATAAGTAATAATTGGCTTGATGCAAATAACTGGAGTTTTAAAATTGTACCTGATAATAATACAAATGTTGAAATTCCGGAAACCCAAAATACTCCTGAATTAACAGGAGAGGGATCTGCAAAAAATATCACACTTGAAGCAAATGCAAAATTGGTTATTTCAGGAACACTCAACCTGAGCGGCGATATTTTTTCTGAAAATGATCATTCTATTGATGCAGAAAATGGGACAATCAAATTCTCAGGCACTACTAAACAAAATGTGGATGGAAAGAATTTTAAAGACAATACCATTTCAAATATAATTGCAGCTAATAATTTGGACATAGTTGATTCTCTCAATGTAACAAACACTGTTTCATTTGCTTCTACCAATAAAACAATTTCAACAAATGATTACCTGGTTTTGAGATCAACACCTGATCAAACTGCAAGTGTAGGAAAAATCGTAAACGGCAATAATATTATTGGAAAAGTAAGTGTTGAAAGGTATATGCCTAATGTAAGTAAAAGGTGGGAATTTCTTTCTATTCCAACAAAACCGGGTCAGTTCATTCATGATGCATGGCAGGAAGGGCAGCCGGCAAATGATGTAACTTCTATTAAAGGATATGGTATTCAGCTTACCGGCGAAATGAATGATTGGGATAAGAAAGGTTTTGACCGTAAATCCGCTTCGCCTTCTATAAAAGTATATAATGAGGCTGCCAATAATTGGGTGGGTGTTGCTTCTACGCTTGCTCCGTTTTCTCATCCATCTGCTGCTTACATGGTTTTTATCAGAGGCGACAGATCAGCAAATACTACTAATGCAGCGCCCACTGAAACGATTTTGCGTACCAAAGGCGAATTGAAAACCGGAGATCAGGAAGTGATCACTGTTCCGGCCGGTAAATTTGCCGCCGTTGGAAACCCGTTTGCTTCTGCGATTGATGTTCGAAAAATTAAGAGAAGTCGTAAAATGACCTACTATATGTGGGATTCTAAACTGGGTACAAGTTATGGCGCTTACCAAACGATTGTTGAAACTACGGATGGAAATTTTACTGCAATACCAGGTGGTGGAAATTATAAAAAAAGTGATCAGAATATTATCAATAGTGGTTATGCATTCTTTGTATACAACAAAAATGGCGGAACTATTCAAATTACCGAAGATGCGAAAGTTGAAAATTCTTTGCAAACTGAAAAAGGCAACTCTTTTGGTGGTGTTCCCACAGAAATTGATACTGAACAAAAAGAATTAATTGTAAATCTATTCAGTGTTACAAACGGCAATGCAACATTAGTTGATGGCATTATTCAAAGTTTTAATGGCCAATTCAATAACGATATTGATGAAAATGATGCGATCAAATCGACTAATACAGGTGAAAACCTGGCAATCAAAAGCGGCGGAAAATTGCTTGCATACGAAACAAAACCGCTTAATGGTATAAGTGATACAACTGTATTAAACTTTACCGGTATGGGATACCAGAATTACCGTTTTGAAATTGATCTTACTAATTTTTCAGAAAACGAAAAAGTAGTATTGGTGGATAATTTCAATAATACTATGACGCTTTTAAACCCTGCAGGTAAGAATGTAATCAGCTTTAATGTGGTTAATAACCCAGGCTCTTATGCCGCCAACAGATTCATGATTGTTTTCCGCCCGATGGATGTATTGCCAGTAACAATGGTAGACATAAAAGCAGAAGTAAAAAACAGTGAGGTTGCGGTATCATGGAAAGTGGAAGAACAAAAGAATGTGAAGAATTATATCATCGAAAGATCATTCAACGGAAATAATTTTTCAGCAATCGGAATTGTAACTGCTTCAAATGTAAACGCATATTCATTCATTGATAAAAACCCTGCTTCAGGAATCAATTACTACCGCGTGGTTTCTATCGATATCGATGGCAAAAAAGGAATTTCAAATATTGTAAAAGCTAATATTGATGGAAGTGATCAGCTTATCAGTGTTTCGCCAAATCCAATCGCCGGCAATAATGTTCATTTGTTGTTTGATGGTAAACAAAAAGGTATCTATTATGTGAATATTAAAAATCAAATGGGACAATTGGTTACTTCACAACAATTTACACTTGATGGAAATCAGCGCCAACTTGATATTCAGCCTGCCACTCCATTAAGTCAGGGTATTTATTCCATAGAGATAACCATGCCTTCAGGTGATCAAAAAGTAGTGCGTTTTGTAAAATAATTTTTTTTTGAGAATCAATAAGCAATCCGGGGCCTTCCATTTTTGGGAGGCCTTTGTTTTTTTAAAAATCCATCAAAAAGTGCTTTTGACGGAGTGGTTCATAAGGCAATAAATCTTTTTAAAATTTCAGAAACTTGACAACCTGTCAGCCTCTGTGCGATGGCATTTTATTTGAGTTATCAGCAAAAAATCTTAAAAAACATCATGGAAAAAGGAAGCATAAGAGTTCAAACGGAAAATATATTTCCGATCATTAAGAAATTTCTATACAGCGATCATGAGATTTTTATACGTGAACTTGTGAGCAATGCTGTAGATGCTACTCAAAAATTAAAAACACTTGCTGCTTCAGGGGAAGTGAAAGGCGATGTGGGTAATACAGATATTCATTTGAAAGTGGATAAAGAAAAGAAAACGATTACCATAATCGATAAAGGTGTGGGGATGACGGCCGAAGAAGTGGATAAATATATCAACCAGGTGGCATTCAGTGGCGCTGAAGAATTTCTTGAAAAATATAAAGGGAAAAACGAATCGAATATAATCGGTCATTTTGGCCTTGGATTTTACTCCGCATTTATGGTGAGTGAAAGAGTGGAAATTTTTACAAAATCATTTAAAGAGAATAGCCAGGCAGTAAGGTGGGAGTGTGATGGCAGCCCTGAGTATGTGCTTGAAAGTACCGAAAAGGAATCGCGGGGAACAGATATTGTGTTGCACATAAATGATGAAAGCAAGGAGTTTTTGGATGATGACCGGATCCGGCATATCCTTGAAAAGTTTTGCCGCTTTTTACCGGTACCTATATTTATGGATGATGTGGATGAGGGAAAGGAAAGCAAGCAGATCAATAACACGCATCCGGCGTGGACCAAAAAGCCTTCAGAACTCACCACACAGGATTACCAGAATTTTTATAAAGAATTATATCCCTTTGCAGAGCCCCCATTATTCTGGATTCATTTAAATGTTGATTACCCTTTTAATCTTACAGGAATTTTATATTTCCCTAAGGTGAAAAATAGCTATGAAATCCAAAAAGATAAAATTCAATTATACAGCAATCAGGTTTTTGTAACTGATGAAGTGAAAGATATCGTGCCTGAATTTTTGATGTTACTCCATGGAGTTATTGATAGTCCGGATATTCCGCTGAATGTTAGCCGTAGCTATCTGCAGGGCGATCCTAATGTAAGGAAGATCAATAGTTATATAACCAAAAAAGTGGCAGACAAATTAGAAGAACTTTTTAAAGAAGACAGAAATTCGTTTGAAGAAAAATGGGATAGCATCGGATTATTTGTAAAGTATGGAATGATTACTGACGATAAATTTCTGGAAAAGGCCAAAAACTTTATGTTGTTCCAGGAAACCGGTGGCAAATTCGATACACTGGAAGAATATAGAACCTCAACAGAAGCGCTTCAAAAAAACAAAGAAGGTAAATTGGTTATTCTTTACACCAGTGACCCGGTGCAACAAAATCCATTTATTAAAGGCGCGGAGGCAAAAGGATTTAAGGTGGTGAAGATGGAAACACTTATTGATACGGCATTTATCAATAATATTGAAATGAAATGGGATGATGTAAGATTTGTAAGGGTTGATGCGGATATTGCCGATAATCTTATCGACAAAAATGAATCTGCCGAAAGTGTTTTATCAAAAGACGAATCGAACAAACTGCAGGAATTGTTTAAGACAGATATTGAAGGATTGCATACCAGCGTAGAAGTTAAAGGCCTGGCTCCCGAAGAAAATCCTGTTATAGCAGTGAGGCCGGAATTTATGCGCAGAATGAAGGAAATGTCAATGGCAGGCGGCGGAGGCATGGGTGCCTTTTATGGAAATATGCCGGAAGAAATCAATCTTATTGTAAATGGAAACCACCCTGTTTATAAAAAAATACTTGGTGAATCAAGTGAAGAAAAACAAAAGAATATGGTAAGAAATCTGGCAGATCTTGCCCTGCTTTCGCAAGGATTATTGAAAGGAAATGAATTGACAGAATTTATAAACAGAAGTGTAGATCTGATGGAAGGGAAAGAGGCAGGCAAAATCATATTATAATTTCTTTCAAAAGCACTTTTTCGGGAAATTTTTAAAAATCTTTCTTATTAAATACCTGGGTGTACCAATATGGATACATCCAGGTATTTTAATTTTTGGTGATAAAATATTTCTTTAAATCCGGCGCTGAGAAAGATCTCAATTTCAGAAGGATTAAAATAGAGGATATAGATCTTTCGGGGAACTTCTTTAAGAGATCGCAATATATTTTTTACCACCGGCAACATTACTCTTTCATCAAATGGATTAAAAAAACAAAAAACGTTTTCATTGGATTTAACTGAATATGTGGTTGCGTCGCCGCAAAAAATTTCAAATGAAAGCTGTGGCAACGAAGATTTTATAAGTTGCATATTTTTCCTGGCTTCATTGCAAAACACCGGAACAAATTCTACACCTTTCACCGGGTTAAATCCATTTCGTGCGGCAACCACTAAAATGCGTCCGTACCCGCAACCAAAGTCAACAAATCCGCCTTCTACTTTTTCTTCGATCAGAAATTTCATTGCTTTTTCAAGAATATAATAATTGACCGGCTGGTAAATAAATGCTGATTTTTTATTGCTTCCTACAATTTCTTCCTCCTTCAGGTCATTTGTATAGGCAGTGTCCAGATTATATTTTTGTTCGCCTCTTATTTCATGAAATACTGTAAAGGAAGCCAACGCATAATTCCAATTTCGGCCTATGAAGAAAAAATAATCAAGATATTTTTTAAACTTCATTTATTAATGCGAAGTAGAGGGTTTGAAATCCATAACTTTTAACTGTAAAAAAGTTCGCCCGTTCCATAAATTCTGGTCTATGGTATATACAAAATCCAGTGGTTGCTGATGTTGAAACAAATGTAATTTGTGTGCTAATTGAAATCCAATTCCGCCGAGCATTTTATCAGAACACTTAAAAAAGAACCGTAAATGTTTTTCTTTTAAAACGACCGGTTCTGCATCGCACAATACATTTCTTGTTAGAAACACAGGCCGGTTGTTTTCGGGACCAAAAGGCTCCATTCGATTTATAGTATTAAAAAATTTCTGATCGATCTCATCAAATGAAATTTCTGAATCGATTATTATTTCAGGCATTAAAAGAATGGGATCAATGGTTGAAGCTACTATTTCTTCAAACTTCTCAGAGAAAACTGAAATATTTTCCGGATGGATGGTCAGGCCGGCCGCAGCCGCGTGCCCGCCAAATTTTATTAAATGCTCGCTACAACTACTTATAGCTTCGTATAAATTAAAACCCGGCACCGATCTGCCGCTTCCCGCGGCATAATCATCTCCTTTTGTCAAAACTATTGTGGGCCGGTGATAGGTTTCTATCAACCTGCTGGCCACTATACCAAGCACACCTTTGTGCCAGCCATCTTTATACAATACACTTGTTTTGCGATTGATTAAGCGTTCATCATTACTTATAATCTCCAAAGCCTCTTTGGTTACATATTCATCCTGTTCTTTTCTCAATTTATTTTGCTGGTGTAATCCGGAGGCTAGTTCTAAAGCACGGTTGGCATCTGTTTCAATAAAAAGTTCTACGGCCATATTGGCGTGCCCCATTCTACCGGCCGCATTTACCCGCGGAGCGATGAGAAATACTACCGTGGTAATCGTTAATTCGCCTTCGTGGCCGCTTACTTTAATTAAAGCATCGATACCAGTGAGTGGCGACTTATTTATCTTTTTTAAACCATGAAAAGCCAGTATCCGGTTTTCGCCGGTAATGGGAACAATATCGGCGCCGATAGCGGTAGCGGCAAGGTCAAGATAGCAGAAATAAGATTGCTTATCTAACCCTAAGGACAGCGATAAAGCCTGAATCAATTTAAATGCTACCCCGCAGCCGCACAATTCTTTGTATGGATAATTACAATCCGGCTGCTTCGGATTTAAAATTGCGGCTGCCGCCGGTATCTTATCTCCGGGAAGATGGTGGTCGCAGATAATAAAATCAAGTCCAGCTTGTTTTGCTTCCTGCACTAATTCTACAGACTTAATACCGCAATCAAGAGAAATAACTAATTTGAAATCGTTTTTTATAGCATAATCAATTCCTTGTTTGCTAATTCCATATCCTTCGGTATACCGGTCAGGTATATAATATTGTAACAATTCCGGGTTATGGATTTTTTTTAGATATAAATAAACCATGGCAACAGCGGTAGTGCCATCTACATCATAATCTCCATAAACTAATATTTTTTCACCCAGTTGAATAGCGCTCATAATTCGTTCGACCGCTAATTTCATGTCCTTCATTAAACAAGGATCGTGCAGTTTATCCAGGTCGGGATTGAAAAACCGGTTTGCGCTTTCATAATCAGTCAACCCTCTTTGAACAAACATCCGGCAAAGGCTGCTCCTGATTTTTAATTCAGATTGCAATTGAGCCACTTTTTGAGAATCGGGAGTTAATATGGTCCACCTTTTTTCCAAGATACAAGCAATTAACAGGGTGAAAGCTAAAGCTACCTAAAATTTTCGGTCTGTAGTAAAGCGTACCAATTCTTCCAGAGCGTCACGCTCATCTGATTTCGGAAATTCGAACAGAATATCCAATGCTTCCTTTTTATAAGCCTCCATTTTTTGTTCGGCATATTTAATGCCGCCGGCTTCATTTACCATCTTCATTACAAGTTGTACCTTTTCCTTGTTTTGGCTTTCGTTCTTAACGATGTAAATAATTTTTCTTCTGTCTGATGCCGATACATTATTAAGTGTATAAATCAAAGGCAGTGTCAGTTTCTTTTCTTTAATATCGTTTCCTGTAGGTTTGCCCACATCCGCAGTGCCATAGTCAAACAAATCATCTTTTATTTGAAATGCAACTCCGGTCTTTTCGCCGAAATTTTTCATTTTTTGGGAAATAGCTTCATTTTTACTGGCACTCCATGCACCCACAGCACAGGCTGAGGCTAATAAAGAAGCTGTTTTGCTTTTAATGATCTCAAAATAAACGTCTTCCTTAATATTCAACTTCCTTGCTTTTTCAAGTTGCAGGAGTTCGCCTTCGCTCATTTTTTGAACTGCTTCTGATAGGATGTGCAAATGTTTAAATTCATTATATTGAGTGGAAAGCAATAAACCTTTGCTCAATAAATAATCGCCTACCAGCACAGCAATTTTATTTTTCCATAGGGCATTTATGGAAAAAAATCCCCTTCGCTCGAGCGATTCATCCACAACATCATCATGTACTAATGTGGCAGTGTGGAGTAATTCTACCAATGCGGCTGCCCTATATGTTGATTCATTGACTTCTCCGTGAAGCCTTGCACTGAGAAACACAAACATGGGTCGGATTTGCTTTCCCTTCCTTTTAATAATATATTTCATGATCCGGTCGAGTGAAGGACTTGAACTGCGAACTGAATCGGCAAACTTCTTTTCAAACGTTTTTAACTCTCCGGCTATCAGATTTTTGGAAAATTGCATTTTGATAATTGAGGCGGCAATTTAACTCACATTTGGTAGGGTACAAAACAGGCCGGCTGAAAGAAATTTTCATTTTGCAGCATTTTTAGCACAACTTTTGTCTATAGGTGTGAAATTGTGAAAATATATAACCGGTTCAGAATCTAATTACTCAGATAAAAAAAATTTGATTTATAACATTGGTTTGATATTTTTGCAAAATCATTAGGTTATTATTTAGAAATCATTAATCAAAAAGTTATGGCAAGCAAAAAGTTTAAATTATTATTGCTGGGAGTATTTTCCCTTCTCTCCTTTGGGGCATTCGCCCAGGATACAGGAGTTTACGACATTTACGACTCTACTGTTATCCCAAGTAAAGGACAAGCTCAGCAAAATGAGTTTATGAACAACACTTATGATTTTCCTGCAAAGCCCAGGAATGAAATGGAATTTGGTATTTCAGGTGGTTTGTTCACAGTAAGTGGTGATGTAGCAGCTAAATTACCTACGTTTGGTTTTGCAGCACATTTCCGTAAAGCACTGGGTTATTTGTTCTCTCTTAGATTACAGTACGTATATGGCGTGGCTAAAGGGTTGAACTGGAAAAATTCAATCGGTTATCAGCATAACCCTGCCTGGGCAGCGTATGATGGAACAGAGCCGGTTTTCTACAATTACCGTTCGCATGTACAAGATCTTTCTTTACAGGGTATTTTTACTTTAAACAATATTCGGTTCCACAAAGCTAAAACCGGAATGGTAATGTATATGGGTCTTGGCGCCGGCGCTACCATTTTCGACACAAAAGTGAATGCTTTAAATGGCACCACTCCCTATGATTTTAGCCAAATCACTTCAAGCGGTTACACCAATAAAAAAGATATCCGCAAGCAGTTGAAAGACATGATGGATGACAGTTATGAAACAAATGCAGAAAATAACAAGTCTAACTCAGCTACATTGTTCGGTCAGACTTTAAAACCATCTGCTTCTTTCATCGGTGGTTTAGCTTTTAAACTTGGTAAAAGAGTAAATCTTGCAATTGAAGACAGATTTACCATTATCAAATCTGACCTGTTAGATGGACAACAATGGCAAGAACACGCTGCTGCTGATCCTTCTCAAACACGCGATTATGATTCTTACAATTATTTGAGCGTAGGTTTGAACTTTAATCTTGGTAAAAAAGCAGTTGAGCCACTTTGGTGGATCAATCCATTGGATTATGCTTACAGCGAACTTAACAATCCTAAGCACATGAAATTGCCTAAGCCTGTTCTGGATGATGAAGATGGCGACGGCGTAACTGATCAGTTTGACAGATGTCCTGGTACACCTGCTGATGTAAAAGTTGATGTTCACGGATGTCCGCTTGATACAGATGGCGATGGTGTTCCTGATTATAAAGACAAAGAATTGATCACTCCTACATATTGCCAGCCTGTTGACGCTGACGGAGTTGGTAAATGTCCGGATCCTGAGTGCTGCAAAAACATGGTTCCGGCCGGAAATTGCAACTTAGGTGATCTTCCAAGTATTACATTTACTTCAAGAGGAAGCAGCCTGAATAACGATTCAAAAGCTATGTTGGCTACAGTTGCTTCTAAATTGAAGAGCAGCCCTGATTGTTCAATTATTGTAACCGGCTACCCTGAAGCATCTAAAGCTTCTCAGGCTATGTGCAATAAGAGAATTAATGCAATTAAAGCATATCTGACTGAAACAGAAGGCATCAGTGCAGATCGCATTGAAGTTAATTGTGAAGTAGGCGGTGGTGCAGCAAACACTGTAGATATCAGGACCAAATAATACCACTTTTTGCTCAATGATAAACCCTTCTCAATTTTGGGAGGGGTTTTTTTATGTTTCAATCCATCCAATTAATAAAAAATTAACGGCTCATATAGCTCGGGAGTTATATTTAAATAACATATTTGAGTAAAATCTCTTAATTTTGCGTTTCTTTTATGAAAAGTGTCCTTCTTTTTCTGTCTGCTTTTATCCTGTTTACATCCTGCAACAGCAAATTCACCAAAGTGCTTAAAAGCACTGACTATGAGTATAAGCTGAAAGTGGCAGATGAATATTATGCCAATAAGAAATATCAAAAAGCGCAGCAATTGTATGTTGAACTTTTTCCCGTTTTTAAGGGCAGTGAAAAATTTGAAGATCTGTATTATAAATACGCATATTGTTCTTATTATCTAAAGAATTATGCTGATGCAGAAAACTTGTTTAGCGGTTACCTTGGTGTGTTTCCCAACAGTCCCAGAGCAGAGGAAATTGCCTATATGAATGCATTGACCTATTATAAACAATCTCCCAAAGTAGAACTTGACCAAACAAGCACTAATACTGCTATTGGAATGATGCAATCATTTATTAGCAACTATCCTAATTCTTCAAGAGTAAGTGAAGCGCAACAGATCATTAACGAAGCAAGAAAAAAATTAGAAGCCAAAGAATATAAATCAGCAAAACTGTATTATAATTTGGGCCAGTATCAGGCGGCAGGAATTTATTTCACTAATTTGCTAAATAGCTATCCCGAAAGTGAAAAAGGAGAGGATTATATGCTGATGACGGTAAAATCTTTTTATCAATTCGCAAAATTGAGCATTCCTGATAAGCAACAGGCACGATATGAAAAAGTTATTAATGAATATCTTGATTTTGTTGACAGGTATCCTGATAGTAAATTATTAAAACAGGCTGAGGAATTTAAAAACCTGAGCGAAGAAAATATTAAACAATTAAAAAATGAGCAAACTAAGACGCAAGCAAACAGCTAATGTTCCGGCTGTAGTTGAAACCAAGCACCTGGTTGATATTAAACAAAAAACCGGAAACCTTTACGAATCGATTGCTATTATTGCGAAGAGAGCTAACCAGATCAATATCTCTATCAAGGAAGAACTTCATAATACACTCGAGGAATTTGCCAGCCACACAGATAGCCTTGAAGAGATTCATGAAAATAAAGAGCAGATTGAAATTTCAAAAGCTTTTGAAAGAATGCCTAACCCTGCAATATTAGCTACTGAGGAGTTTATGGACGATAAAGTTTATTATCGCAGAAGTGAGGATACACTTTTTGATTAATTCCTATTTTTTGTGCTTTTGAAAGCATTATAATATTTATTTTTAATGGCGGTGATATCCGCCATTTTTTATTTAAACAATATGCTTAAAGGAAAAAAGATCCTGCTTTGCATTACAGGAAGCATCGCAGCATACAAATCAGTATTTCTTCTCCGGCTGTTAAAGAAGCATGGAGCCGAAGTGAAGGTGATTATGACAAAGGATGCGACTCATTTTGTATCAGAACTGACATTCTCCACATTATCGGGCTCTGTTGTATTGCTTAACCTCTTTGATAATAATAACTGGCATAATCATGCTGTTATGGGCCGATGGGCTGATGTGATGATAATAGCACCTGCCAGTAGTAATACAATTGCTAAATTGGCAACCGGCATTTGCGACAATTTATTAACGGCAGTTTACCTGTCTGCCACGTGCCCGGTAATGGTGGCGCCGGCCATGGATGAAGATATGTGGCATCATCCTGCAACCAAAAGAAATATTCAAAAGATAAAGTACGACAAGGTTAAAGTGTTAGAGGTAGAAAAAGGAGAATTAGCCAGTGGTTTGATAGGAGAGGGGCGCATGATGGAACCAGAAGATATTTTAAAAGAGATTGAAAATATTTTTAGAACTGATTTAAGTTTGATTGGCAAAAAAGTCCTGATAACATCCGGGCCCACTTATGAACCAATTGATCCTGTTCGGTTTATTGGTAACCGATCGAGTGGAAAAATGGGTACTGCGCTGGCTGAAAGTTTTGCAAAGCAAGGCGCGGATGTTACAGTTGTTTCGGGTCCTTCAAAAATTGAAATTCCAGAATCAATTAAGGTGCGAAAAGTGACTACAGCACAGGAAATGTATGATGCAACCATGTCTGACGTTTCATCTTTTGATATCATCGTTATGGCGGCTGCGGTAGCCGATTTCACGCCTAAAGAAACCGCAAAGGAAAAGATCAAAAAAATGAATGCTGAAATGTTTATCCAATTAAAACAAACTAAGGATATTCTTCTTGAAGCAGGCCAGCGTAAAAGAGATGATCAACTCCTTGTAGGATTTGCATTGGAAACAGAAAATGAAAAGACACACGCTATTGAAAAATTAAAAAGGAAAAATGCCGATTATATTATTTTGAATTCTTTAAGAGATGAGTCGGCCGGATTTGAAAGTGATCATAACAAAATATCTATTTTTGGTAAAGATGGCTCAGAACATCAATTTCCTCTGCAAACAAAAAAAGAACTTGCTGACGCAATTGTTTCTTTCTTAATCCAACACTTATGAAAAAGGTCTTTCTTTTTATCAGTTTTTTATTTTGTATTTATAATTCCCATGCCCAGGAATTGCGTGCAAGGGTGAATGTGATCAGCAACCGCGTGGGTAACAACGTCAACAAAAAAATATTTCAAACCCTTCAAACAGCACTTACTGATTTTATCAATACAAGAAAATGGAGTTCGGATAATTTCAAAACCAATGAAAAAATAGATTGCAGTTTTCTTTTAAATGTTGAGTCCACCGGTGATCCGGATGTTTATAAGGCCTCTCTTACTATTCAATCGGCACGCCCGGTATTTAATTCCACCTATCTTTCACCTGTCATCAATTACCAGGACAATGACCTGACCTTTAAATATGCCGAATTTCAGCAATTGGAATTTAGTGAGACGCGTGTTTCAGGAAATGATCCATTAGCTTCCAATTTGACAGCGGTAATAGCTTATTGGATCAACATGATACTTGGATTTGATTACGATTCATTTTCGCCAAACGGGGGCGGTGTCTATTTTCAAAAGGCTCAGAATATCGTAAATAATTCGCCTGAAGGCAGAGGAATATCGGGATGGAAAGCCTTTGATGGGACACGCAACAGATATTGGCTGGCAGAAAATTTACTTAATAGCCGGTACACCATTTTTCATGATGTTATGTACAATTATTATAGAAAAGGCATGGATCAGATGTATGAACACCCTGAATTGGGAAGAAGTGAAATACTTAATGTGTTGAACACCTTAAACACATTCAACACTGATAATGCAAATACGATGATTCTGCCATTTTTCTTTCAGTCAAAGACACAGGAATTGATCAAAATATTTGCAAAGGGCACACAGTCAGAAAAAGCGAGAGCGCTTGAATTTTTACAGAAACTTGATGTTACTTCTGCGGGTAAATACAGTGATGCGTTAAAATGAATAGGAGCATTTTTTTTATTTTATGTATTTTAGTAATCAGTGGGTGCAAACAATCTTCACCGCCCAAGGATGTTTTACAAAAAGAAAAAATGAAAGAAGTGATCTGGGATGTGATGCAGGCTCAAATGCTGGCTCAGCAAATCACATTGACTGATACGTCTTTAAACCTGGTAGATGAAACAAATGCACTTACCTTAAAGGTGTTTGAGTACCATCATACAAATAAAGAGCAATTTGATAAAAGCTATGACTGGTATTTGAAAAACCCAAAAGATTTGAATGAAATACTGGATAGTTTGTATTTACAGAAATCAAGAATTGAAATACCCGTGCTCGAAAAACCTAAGACATTAAACAAATTACAGAAACCAAATCATGAATAAAGTTTTTAACAATGCAGAAGAAGCAATCCATGATATCGTAGATGGAAGTGTGATCATGCTTGGAGGCTTTGGCCTTTGCGGCATTCCTGAAAAATGTATAAATGCGCTTGTGGCAAAAGGAGTGAGGGATCTTACCTGCATTTCTAACAATGCGGGTGTCGATGATTTTGGGATCGGTTTGTTGCTCAGGAAAAAGCAATTGACAAAAATGATCGCTTCATATGTAGGAGAGAATGCTGAATTTGAACGTCAGCTTTTAGAAGGGGAATTAGAAGTAGAACTCGTTCCTCAAGGCACATTGGCTACCCGGTGTATGGCCGCCGGATATGGGATGCCTGCGATTTATACGCCGGCCGGCGTGGGTACAGAGGTGGCCGAAGGAAAAGAAGTAAGAGAGTTTAATGGAAAAAAGTATTTGCTTGAAATGGCATTTGATGCTCAGTTTGCCCTTGTAAAAGCATGGAAAGGCGATACGGATGGTAATTTGATTTATCGTGAAACAGCGAGAAATTTTAATCCTATAATGGCAATGGCAGGAAAAATAACTATAGCAGAAGTGGAAGAATTGGTGCCACCCGGAGAATTAGATCCGAATCAAATTCATACGCCAGGCATTTATGTTCACAGAATTTTTGAGGGAAAAAATTATGAGAAAAGGATCGAACAAAGGACTGTGCGCTCAAAAAGTTGATTGTTAAAAAAGAAAGCATGTTAGACAAAAATCAAATAGCAAAAAGAATAGCCGCCGAATTAAGGGATGGATATTATGTAAATCTTGGAATCGGAATTCCAACTTTGGTGGCAAATTATATTCCGGATGGAATAAAAGTGGTACTTCAATCGGAGAATGGATTACTTGGAATGGGGCCTTTTCCGATAGAAGGCGAGGAAGATGCCGACCTGATCAATGCGGGTAAACAAACGATTACTACTTTGCCTGGTTCTGCTTTTTTTGACAGTGCAATGAGTTTCGGAATGATACGGGCTGGAAAAGTAGATCTCACAGTTTTAGGTGCTATGGAGGTAGATGTGAATGGAGATATTGCCAGTTGGAAAATACCGGGCAAACTTGTTAAAGGAATGGGTGGGGCGATGGATCTGGTAGCAAGTGCAAAAAACATTATTGTAGCTATGATGCATACTAACAGGGCCGGTGAAACGAAGTTGCTTGATAAATGCACGTTGCCTCTTACCGGTGTTAATTGTGTAAAAAAGATCGTAACCGATCTTGCTGTACTTGAAATAGTTGATGGTGCCTTCAAATTATTAGAAAGGGCTCCAGGTGTATCTGTAGATGAAATAAAACAAAAGACCGGTGGTAAATTGATCGTAAATGGAGAAGTGCCGGAAATGATTTTATAAGCATTTCTTTTTAAACTCTGTCGGCTTTGATTTTTCAACCCAATACTTTACATATCCATGCAAAAGATCTGCACAGTTGTTTGTCTTATTTTGTTGTCTTATAATTTAGCTGCTCAAAAAATTGAAAATAATTCCATTTATAATCCGCACGATTATTACGTAGAACCTTTTTATCAGTTTCATGGAAATGAATACAGATTGGCAAAAGGGGTTCCGGGCCATGCTTACTGGCAAAACAGTGCAGATTATATCATTCACGCAGAATTAAATGATATTGAAAATTCAATTACCGGAAAAGTAACCATCAAATACACAAATAATAGTCCGGATGACCTGGATTATTTATGGATTCAGTTAGATCAGAATATTTTTAAACCTTCATCAATTGCTGCCGCTACTACACAATATCCAGGAGATTATTTTGGTGTATTAGGGGAAAAAAAGGGAGGATACGATATAAAAAAAGTGACCATAAATCAGAAGGAAGATGATTATGCCCCCGATGTGATTGTTACTGATACCAGAATGCAGGTTAATTTAAAACGAGCCTTAAAAGGTAATGGTGAAACTATCACTTTGCAGTTGGATTATAAATTCATTATGCCTGAAGATGGTGCTGGTCGATTTGGAAGATTGCAAACAAAAAATGGAACTATTTATCAGGTAGCACAATGGTATCCGCGTATGTGCGTATATGATGATGTGCATGGCTGGAATTCGCTTCCCTATCTGGGACAGGCAGAATTTTATTGCGATTATGGCGACTACGACTATTACATCACTGTACCTTCTGAAATGATGGTTTATGGCTCCGGCGATTTACAAAATCCTGAAGAGGTATTAACTAAAACACAAATCGACCGCTTGAATAGGGCGCGCAAAAGTGATAAAACAATTACAATTGTCGGTCCTGGTGATCTATCATCCTCAGCCAACTCCTCTGTCGGCAAAAAACTTACCTGGCATTTCAAGATGAAAAACACCCGCGATGTGGCATGGGTGGCCGGTAAAAATATGATCTGGGATGCGGCAAGGATTAACCTTCCTTCAGGAAGAAAAGCTTTGGCCATGTCGGCCTATCCGGTAGAAAGCATGGGCGATAGCGCCTGGTCAAGGTCTACAGAATATTTAAAAGCATGCATTGAGATCTTTTCAAAAAATTATTTTGAATATCCCTGGAATAATGCAATTAGCAGCGCAGGCATTACAAGTGGAATGGAATATCCCGGAATAATTTTCAATAATTATACGCTTACCTCTTCACGTCTTTGGTTTTTGGTGGCGCATGAAATCGGGCACAATTGGTTTCCGATGATTGTTGGTAGTAATGAACGGCGATATATGTGGCTTGATGAAGGATTAAATACGTATATTGATTATATAGCTACGGATTCGTTTAACGAGGGTGAATACAAAAATGATCCTGCATTTTTAAGAGAGAAATTTTTTGCAACTCTTGATTACAGGCAGTTTATGAATTATAAAGACCCTCTGATGACGGTAAGTGATGCAATGGATGTGGCGCAGCACTGGCAATATTACCAAAAAACGGCTTACGGTCTTTTTCTTTTAAGAAATGTAATAGTAGGGAAAGAGCGTTTTGATAAGGCCTTTAGAAAATATACCGAAGCATGGGCATTTAAGCATCCAACTCCACATGATTTTTTTAATTGTATTAATAATGTGACAGGTGAGGATCTAAATTGGTTCTGGAAAGGTTGGTTTTATTCAACCTGGAAGTTAGACCAGGCAATAACCAATGCGGCTTATGTTGGCAATGATCCTGCTAAAGGACTTTTGATTACAATTGAAAATAAAGGCAAACTAATTATGCCCGTAATTTTAAATGTAATTACTGAAAGTAATAAAACAGAAACCATTCAACTTCCGGTAGAAATTTGGCAGCGAACCGGCATCTGGACTTTCAAATACCCATCAAGCAACACAGTTCAGAGGATTATTCTGGATCCTCAACAATTGTTACCAGATATGGATAGATCAAATAATACATGGCAGATGAAATAGAAGTGCTTTTAAATTTCATCGCAGATGCGATTCCCTCAAAAGCACTTTTTTGAATAAATATTAAAAAATTAATTTAATTTTTTTAACCCTTTAATTTCCTGCTTGCTGGCTTCTTTAAAGCTAATGGCGTATCCTCCGGCAACTACTACGCTTTGGTTTAATTTGGATTTGCTGGAAACTACCACTTTTCGGATCGTATATGCCTGAGGGTTAGTTTTATAGTTTGCATCTTTCGCATCAGCATAAATGGTGGCAATGTAGGTTTTTCCCGGCTCAAGAAAATCGAATGAAACTTTAGAGATGCGGTCATGGTTGCCATTTACGCTTCCCAAAAACCATTGGCCTGTGCCTTTTGCTTTTCTTGCTACAGTAAGGTATTCTCCGGGTTCAGCTTCTAAATATTTACTGTCATCCCAATCAACGGCTACATCTTTAATAAATTGAAATGCATCCGGAAAACGCATATAATTTTCCGGAAGGTCGGCGGCCATTTGTAAAGGACTATACATGGTAAGGTATAATGCAAGCTGATTGGCAAGTGTGCTGTTTACATGTGAGTGATTATTAGGATTCAGTTTACTGATATCCATTTCAAAAATACCGGGAGTGTAATCCATGGGTCCACCTAATAACCTTGTAAATGGTAATATGGTTACATGATTGGGCTTGGATCCGCCAAAAGCCTGAAACTCTGTACCTCGGGCAGATTCATTACCAATCAGATTGGGATAAGTGCGTGCTATTCCGGTGGGTCTTACTGCTTCATGTGCATTAACCATTATTTTATATTGAGCCGCTTTTTCTAACGCATATTGATAATGATTCACAATCCATTGATCATAATGGTTTTCACCGCGTGGTAAGATAGGCCCCACATATCCACTTTTTACAGCATCATAACCATGCTCTTTCATGAATTTGTAAGCTGTATCCATATGCCGTTCATAATTTCGTGTTGATGATGAAGTTTCGTGATGCATGATCATTTTTACACCTTTGGAAGCTGCATAATTTTGAATTTCTTTTACATCAAAGTCAGGGTAGGGCGTTACAAAGTCAAATACATATTCCTTTGAATGTCCATACCAATCTTCCCAGCCAATGTCCCAACCCTCAACTAATACCGCATCAAATCCATTTACCGCAGCAAAGTCTATATATTTTTTTACATGATCAGTGTTGGCGGCGTGAGTGCCATTCGGCTTAGCTTTGCTATAATCTGTAATGCCGAGTTTTACCGAAGGAAAGTCGTTTGTATAAGACCAGGTGCTTTTTCCTGTGATCATTTCCCACCATACTCCAATATATTTAATCGGCTTTATCCAATCGGTAGATTCTAACTTACAGGGTTCATTTAAATTATAAGTCATTTTAGAAGCCACAATATCTCTTGCATCATCGCTTACTATAATCGTTCTCCATGGAGAGGTGCAGGGGGTTTGCATATATCCTTTGTCTCCATTTGCATCCGGTGTCAACCATGATTGGAAAATCATTTTTTTATCATCCAGATTTAAATGCATGCAGGCATAATTTATAAGAGCTGCTTCGTGCAGATTGATATAAATTCCCTCATCGGTTTTCATCATTAGCGAAGTTTGAACACCGGTTGGAGAAAATGGGGTTTGTGATAAGTTGTCTGTAATAGCGCCTTTTTGCAGGCTTCTGATTTCACTTAATCTTGAAGTAGTATAATCATACTCCTGTGTGTCATAATCGCCGGGAATCCAAAAAGCGATGTGATCGCCCGTCATTGCAAATTGAGTTTTTTCTTCCTTTATTACGAAATAGGTAAGACTGTCTTGCTGAGGAAATTCATAGCGGAATCCAAGCCCATCATTAAATAAACGGAATCTAATGATCATTTTTCTATCCGTTACATTTTGTTTTAGCGTTATTGCTAATTCATTATAATGGTTTCTTATTGTTTTTACCTCTCCCCACACCGGGTCCCACGATTCATCTAAAGTGGAGCGGACGGAGTCATATACAACAAAGTTGTCATACAGCGAGGTTTTTATTTTTATTCCTTCATTATCCCCGTATGATTTTAGATTTTTATCTTTTAATTCCAGCCCTAATGTACTTGGTTTGATAACGGTTTTTCCCTTATACAATAGCTGGTAAGCGGGTTTACCGTTTTCGATTACTGAAAAGATCATTTGAAATTTTCCATCAGGAGAACTTAGTTTTTGAGACTCAGCGATTAATACAAAAGGCAGCAATAGAAAAAGCAGAAATACTTTTCTCATAAGAAATCATTATTTGTGGTAATAAAAATAAGGTTCGCTTACAAATATAGTTGTATTAAGCGTGCAGTTTGTTGCCGGATAAATTGAATAAATGCTTTGCGGGATGATCCGTTAAGGGGGAGAAAAGGAAATTAATCTATAAGAGAATTTTTCATCGCGAAAAATACGAGGCCCACTGAATTTTTAACTCCAAACCTTTCCATAAGGCGATCTTTAATGGCCTCAACCGTTCTGGGGCTGATATCCATTTTTTGGGCGATTTCCTGTGCTGTGAATTCCATGCATACCAAAGAGAGTACTTCCTTTTCTTTATCGCTGATTACAATCTCACTTTTTAAATTGGGATTGAATTTTTGTTTAGCATAATTTTTTTTGATGAGCACGCGATTTACGAAATTATTCAGGTAAAATCCATTTTTCATCACATCACTAAGCGCTTGTTTAATCTCAGCCGGTTCTGTACTTTTTAAGAGATATCCATTGGCTCCGCTTTCCATGAGATGGCCTACAAATCTTTCATCTTCAAACATGGTAAGAATCAGAATTCGAATATTCGGATAATGTTTATTAAGGTACTTGGTGGTTTCTATACCATCTTTTACAGGCATTCTCAGATCTAATAAAACAATATCAGGTTGTTCCTTTTCAATTCCATCTATCAATTCCTGACCATTATCTGCCTCAAAGATGAATTGAATATTTGTATATGCTTTTAGCGACAATATGACGCCCTTTCGGAATATTAAATGATCATCAGCAATTGCTACTTTGGTAATTTCGGGAGTCATGCCTTTCTTTGGGGTTTTTTAAAGGATGTGGCAAATATACTAACCATTTTGAAGAAATTAAAGTTCACGTGGTATTTCCAGCGTAACCTTATAATAAGATTGTGTATTGTCCATTTCAAAGAAAATACGGCCTTCCAAAACGTTTACACGACTCTGAATGTTTTTTAATCCCAATCCACCTGAATTGTGTTCAAGATTTTCAAAATCCTTTTGCAGTAACCCTTTTCCATCGTGATGAATTCTGTAATACACCCAATTACCCTGAGCGTTTTGAGTGAGATGAATAAAACCTGCATTACTATGTTTCAAAATATTTGAGACGATTTCCTGGATAATTCTGAAAACAAGTAATTCCTGTTCGTCTTTTAATCTTTGATTGTTGTCATGAAATCTTGCACTTGCGTTGATAGCTCCACTATTGTTGATCTTTTCAAACATGTCAACCAACGCTGCATCCAATCCAAAGTTTTTTAAAGTAGGCGGAAGAAGGTTGTGTGATATGTTTCGGATAAGTGTAATTGTATCATCAATGATTTGCTTGGCACTATAAATAGATTGCAATTGCACCGCCGCATCCTGGTGGATCAAATTCTCGTTTAAATACAAACGTGCGGTTGCAAGTAGCGGGCCTGCATCATCGTGCAGATCGGCAGCGATCCTTTGTCTTTCTTCTTCCTGGAACTGAATGGATGAATTGAGCAAAAGCTGTTGTTTTTCAGCTTCCATCATTCTCATCAATTTATTATAAGCCAAAATACGTTTTTGGTGAAATACCAATACCGCAACGAGCATTACTCCCATGAACAGCATACCAATGGTACCAATGATCAGCATGGTAGTACCAAAATTTGAATTAAGCTGTAAGAAGTACATGTGTTATATCAGTAGTTAAAAGTTTTTTTGCAAAATTAATTCATCACCAAGGTCTATCTCCGGACGTACCTTTTGCCCCCTTATTGTGCTGTTTAATTTCATTACCATCGCTGTTGCCAACAGACAATTCTTCAGAATGTTAAATGAAATATTAATCATAAAATAATACTGCCTGAACTCCGGATCTGAGCCCATGGTGTCAGTCATAATATAAAGAAAGAACGTTCCTGAAACATAAAAGAAGAATGTAATGATCACCCAAAACTCAAAAGTTCCATAAACCATAGTGTCCATGGTATGTGTAACCTGATAAAAGAGAAAATATCCACAAAGAACCAATAAAATGATGGATTCAATTCCTATTGTGAAAGAATCAAAACTTTGGTTCTTGTTGATTATTAAAAAGTCGACTACTGCAAAAATTGTAAAAGCAGCCCAGATGATAACCGTGACAGTTTGAACTTTGTGGTTTTTGGGAAATAAAAAAATATAAAATAGGCAAAAGAAAGAAAATTCAATAATCGTATAACTCGCAAATAAAATTAGCAGAAAGTCTCTCAATGAAGGGAATGTAACGGAAACAAGAAAGGTACCCGCTTCCTGGAGGATACAATAGCAGATATAAAAAAATAAAACCCTTACTACTTTTTCTTTGTTTTTTCTTTTGAAAAGAAAGAAAAAGAGTAAGGGTAATAGATAAGTTATATATCCGATATAAAGCAGTAAACTTAAAATGACAGTTACTTTTTAGTGCCCAAATATAACTACCTTTTTAACAGTTTATTGCCTGTAACTTAAATTTATATAGGAAAATTACGGAGTTTTTGGTTTTGTTGGTTCTGTGGGCTTTGGCTTAGGAGGAAACAAAATATCCCAATCCAAAATAGTCCTGTCTGCAACGATGCCATCTTCGACCATAATGTCGCCGGTTGTAGTTACCACAGAATAAGTGAGGATATCTTTTCCGTCAGCGTCAACGCCTACGTAAACCAGGTGCTCCTGGCCTTCGTCGCTAAGACATTTGCGGAAAGAAATACCTACACAGCCTGGTTGATTCAGGATCTGGTCAAGAATGTTGCGGCCAATGAAATAGCCGGGTACAGCATCAGGATTAGCTTCTCTAAAAGCATTTACAAGCCTGGCGCCCTCTTCGAGTCCGATGTCTTCGCCTACATCAGCTCCTTTCATTTCTAAGAGTGCATTTTGTTTCATGATAGTAGTTTTTTAATGGTTTAAAATGAGGTTTGCTCTCAAAACCGAGGACTAACTTCCAATTATTCAAGTGTTTTTACAAGTGATTAACTTTACGTTGAAAACCTAAAAATCGTCTGTAATTCAATACCGGTAAGCATTTCAGTGGGTTTTACGGCGTAATTTAACGAGTAAAAAATTGGTGATTGTACTATCAAAAATAGTAAATTTACTATGGATGTTTTGCATTAATTACGATCGTAAAAATACTACTATGAAAATGTGAAAAAAACCGGGAAAGGAAAATTCCCGGTTGGTGTTGGATTTTTAAAGCAGGGCTGTTAAAAAAATATTACAGTGCGACAGAAACGAGGTTTTTTTAATTGGGGACTACAGAACCCGGTTTTAGAATTGATCTTACTGCTTAATCATTTTTAACAATAGCTTAAAATTAATAACAGTTGTGAAATAAGCATAGAGCGGTATTACGCAGCTTTTTAGGATGTATTTATACGCCGGTTTTTAGGGGTAATACTCAAATTTTTTAAAGAATCCTCGTAACATTTATAATAGATAAATCATTTTTTCGTTATTATTTTTATATTTACAGAGTACTAACTGATTTAAAAATTCAATGTCTACTTACCCAGAATCTATCAAATTGGCGATAGCCGACGATCATAAGATTTTTCGAGATGGAATAAAAATGGCTTTAAGTTCCAAAGACAATCTTAAAATAATTTGGGAAGCTGATGATGGCAAGGATCTTCTTCACAAAATAGCCATCAAAAAACCGGACGTATTATTAATGGATATCCGGATGCCGGAGATAGACGGAATAAATGCTATAGAATTATTGCGCAAAGAATATGATGATGTGAAGATTATCGTGCTGAGTATGTATGATGATCAGCAAACCATCAGTAAAATGATGGAAAACGGCGCCAACGCTTATCTTACCAAAACAACTGATCCTGACGAAATATATGAAGCTATTCTCACTTGTATGAATGATGAATTTTACTTCAATCAATTAGTGAACAATGCTGTAATGGGAAAGCTTTTACAAAAGAAAAATGTAAGAAAACATTATGGCACACAGGTACCGGTTACATTTAACGAAAAAGAATTAAAAATTCTTCAATTACTTGGTGAGGATAAAACCACGGATGAAATCTCCAAAATCGTTTTCTTAAGTCCCAGAACGATTGAAACGATCAGGCAAAATATGAAGAATAAAGTGGGTGCGAAAACAATTGGTGGCTTATTGGTTTATGGCATGCGCCATAAAATGATCGAATAATCACTTTAATTTTTTGGAATAATTCAGGTAATGATCAGCCATGATCTGGTGGACTTTTGATTTGAGTTCCTCAAAGCTATTGCCCGGTTCCGGAAACACAGGCGGCAAAAAATGTAATTCAATCTTTTTGGGTTTAAAATAAAATTTTTCTTCAGGAGGCATGATCTTCTTTGTATTAAAAATCACTGCCGGAATAACGGCTTTATTCGTGTCAACCGCAAGCCTGAACGCACCATCATGAAATTCTTTTAAAGGTTGATCTGTTTTATTCCTGGTTCCTTCGGGATATATACACATGTGCATTCCATTTTCAAGAACCTTTATCATTTGTAGAAAGCTTTGCCTCCGGCTCTCTTTATTTTTACGGTCAACCAAAATAGATCCTCTCTTATAAACGATTCCAAAGATGGGTATTTTCGACATTTCAGCTTTAGCAATTGTCTTGTTAGGGCCCGGAACAAACGGCGTAAGTACAGGCACATCCAAAAATGAATTATGGTTGCAGGTGACAACATACACTTTGCCTTTTTCAAAATTTTCCCTCCCTTTTATTTTAAATGGGCAACCCGAAAGAAATAGAAAAAAGCGGATCCAACCGATGGATAATAATCTGAAAGATTCAGTTTTACCCGGTTCTTTTTGCCAGCTTGTGAGAAAACAATATAATGCAACCAGGCAAATTGTACTGCCAAAAACAATAAGCGCCCACAGTGCCATAATATGGTAGAATATTTTTTTCATCTATGTTTTATAATGCCCAATCAATAGGTTCTTTTTTCTGACTTACCAGTAATTCATTTGTTTTTGAAAAATGCCTGCATCCAAAAAACCCATTGGATGCGCTGAAAGGAGACGGATGGGCCGCCGTAAGGATAAAATGTTTGTTTTTATCAATAAGTAATTGCTTTTCTTTTGCATGCCTGCCCCACAATAGAAATACAACACCTTCTTTTTCTGCTGATATTTTTTTAATAACCGAATCTGTAAAGTATTGCCAACCGATTTTACTATGACTCGCAGGCTCGTTTTTTCTAACTGTCAAAGAAGTATTCAATAACAAAACGCCTTGCTCGGCCCATTTCGTTAGGTTTCCTGTTTTCGGAACCTGGATACCCAGATCTTTATTTAATTCCTGAAAGATATTTTTTAAGGAAGGAGGTAATTGTGTACTTTCTGCTACAGAAAAACAAAGGCCATTTGCCTGTCCCGGATTATGATAGGGATCCTGACCAATAATCACCACTTTCACTTTATTGAAAGGTGTTTTAAAAAAAGCATTAAATATTAGTGAGCCTGGAGGATAAATTGTCTTATTCGCACTTTTTTCATTTTTAAGCAATGTAACCAGGTCGTTAAAATAGTTTTTTGAAAATTCAGATTCTAATTGTTTTTTCCAGCTTTCTTCTATATTAACCTGCATAAGAATTTGTAAATGAGCTAAAGCGCTTTTGCCAGCAAAGGAAGTGACCCCGGAACGACTCGAACGTTCGACCCACAGCTTAGAAGGCTGTTGCTCTATCCACTGAGCTACGGGGCCAGAAAAATTTGTGCAAATATAATTTAAATATCAGGGGGTTGCCAAAAAATAAAGAATGAAATCCGGTGTTTTTTTATTGAAAAATATATGGTCCGTATAAATAAATTTTAAACCGGCTATTTAAATTCCGGTTTTAGATATTGGCTGATTTCTTTTTTAGGCATAACAAGGTTAATGGTTCCTTCAGCAAATGACTTTATTTCATACGGATTGTAAATAAATCCAACATAATCTTTTGTAATATAAAATTCTTTAGAAACGGGCATTTGTTTCACAAAGAAACCGTTGTCTTCCAAAGGGCCGGCGGGTACGTCAAATTGCTTTCTTGCAGCAGTTTCCAGCAATTTAGAAAGCCGATTCATTCCGTCTTTTGTAAAAAGATCTGAGACGGTTAGAACTTTTCCGTCGGATTTTCTAATCGTGTAAACGGATGTGGAATAATTACCATGCGCTCCACCTGTATAACTGTAAATAAAATCAGATAGTGAAATAGTTTTTTCATCTTCATACATTACAGAAAGATCTTCCGACATTTCTTCAGACAAAGACATTCCCATCATCTTAATATCTTCTGCCGACATAGCAAGGCAATTATTTAACCACATTTTCCGCGATTTTGTTAATGAATCTTTTAATTCCCAGGCGATATTATTTGTAGATTTTAAATTAAAAGTTTTTTGAATAATGTTATTAACTGATGTGGAAAGCACAGATTTATCAATAGGTATAATGGAGGCTGCATATCCGTTGTATGTTGCATCGCTATTCAATTTTGAAGGAAGGGTGGCTTCTGAATTTACAAATGTTTGTAAGTAGGGAGTATAGAAACCATCCGGTTTTAATAAAAATTCACCAGACAATTCTGTATTGCTCAAATGAGGAATTATTACTACTGAAGTGCCTTCATATACATCTCCTTTAAATACACCATTTAGCGAAACGCTATTTATTATGTCGGTGGTGCCTAATATTATACTATCCGATTGCGTATCTGTTTGCATTAGTTGAAGCGGAATTTTGTAATCTTTAAACCAGACATAACCTTTATAACTATTAGTATAGGATAAATGCAAAACTGCATCATGCCCGCAAATTTTGCCGGAAAATGTGTTATAAAAACTTGCTCTCGTTTGCGCAAATAATAGCTGGCAAAAAAGAACTGTAGCGGCAAGAAAAAACAGGCGTTTCATAATAGAAAAATTATTCATTTTTAAATCATATTGAGCATTACAAGCGTTTCTGAAATTTGTTTACTATTGATTTCTAATGCAAGCGATTTGTAATTGACGGCATCTACAATGGTACCAATGAAACATAATCCTGCTGTGAAAAAATATAAAATCCCCATTCCGATTTGATCTGTCAGAAACCGGTGGATGCCTGCAAACCCAACCAGGCCCAAAAGGCATGTGATAAGGATCAATTGTGGATCTTTTCTTCTTGAGCGATAGATAGTACAAAACTGTGCAATTTGTTCATCGCTTAAATTTCCGATGCGGCTGTTAATCGCAGTTAATTCTTCAAGCGTAATATCCGGAAGGAATTTAAACAGTGTGGGGTTGATGTTAGACAGCATGTTGAATGGTTTTGGTAAAAAATTTTTTTGTTAAACTAAATATTCTGTACGACAAAATAAAGATGGCCGGTATACCCAATGGATGGGCAGTAAATGATGCTGCAAATTTTCCATGAAAAGCATACGAAATAGCATGGCCGATACCGCAGCCGGGGCAAGGTAAATCGGTTAAAAACCTGAAAGGGCAAAACGAAAAATGAGAGCCATTCAGGGTTGAAAAAGCTAATGCTACCAGGGCCGACAACCAGGTAAGTGCTTCAAAAAGTCCACGGTTCTTTATAATCAATGAAATTAATTTTCTTTAATAAAATTAGTTAACTCTATGGTAGTATCACCCTTTCAAAAGCACTTTTTGGGACATTTTTTAAAAAAAGAAATGCCTAAGAAACAGAAAATTTTTACAACTATACTTTAGTTGACCTCTATAAAATCCGGTTTTTTAATAAATTCATTATCCTTTTTAAAGATAATATTAGTAGACAATTCCACTCCAAAATGATCGCCATAATAATTTCCCTGGGGAAAATAAAATCCTCTCAGATCAATGGTCCCAAATATCAGGCTTTCGTTTCTGGTGCGAATGCCGGCACCGATTGAAGAATAGACCTTCGCATCATATTTATAAGGTGTAAATAAAGTGATATTTGAAAATAAAAGTGGTGCAAACTGAAATCCTGCCAAAGACCAGGGACTGAAAAAAGCTGATTCAATCTTCCCTGAAATCCTTAGATCGCCGCCAATTTTTTGATTGCCATATTCAGGAAAACCAAACTTACTGTTTACAAACAATGGTTGATTCAGTATTGTATTTATTTGCTTGGATGCTGTAAGAGAAAGAAAAAAGCGCTGCTTCCATCTCTCGTTCAGTTGCTTTAATCTGTCAAAATAATTAATGGACGCAAGTACGTTAATATCTTCAATTGTTTGATTACCCAAATAACCTTCTGAGCGTACTGTATAATTCAGATAATTTCCGCGTTTGTTAAATCCATATCGCTCATAATTAAAACCAATGAAAGGCCTTGATAATTCAGATTTAATTGTATAACCAGCCGTTAGAGATAATGATAATCCTTCAGGGATATCTTCGTTTCTTCCAAAACCATAAACATATTTAGTTTTATAAAAGTTTTGCCTGTAAAAAGTGAATGTACCCAATGCGGCAGTGAGGTCAGCAAATTGCCAGTTGTAAACGTCCTGATATTTTTTAGGCACCTTGGCAAAATTTCTTGTAATAATTCTTATGCCTGCCAGCTTTCTCAATTTTTTATTTTCTTCAGACAGCGTAAAATATTTTGCATTGATATTGAATCCAAGCCATGCTTCAAAGTCATAAAATCTGTATCTGTAATCTGATAAGTAAAGCGAATCTGAAACATATTTATTGCTGGTGCTGTGATAGGATGCATTCAGCTCATAAGTCCACCGCATAAAGCGGTTTAGCAAGGGTTTTGAAAGATTGTAATAATAAAAATTCTCCTCCCTGGGTGCATCTACTGAGTTATAAAAACTTTGGTAACCTATTTTCTGAGTAATAAAACTACCGCCTATATTTCTTCTGATAATTTCACCACCAAAAGCAAAATTATTTTTCCGGTCATTATCGTAAAGTGCATAAATAACTCCGGCGTTTCCTGTGCCGGCAAAGTTATCCTCCCGCAATTCGATCTGGGTTTTATTTAAACCGAGCGATCCGATAGATCCACCGAAACTAAAAAGATCTTTTATTATTACTGTAACGTCTGCAGAATCGGTTTCACCTACTTTTTTAATAAGAATGTCAGCATCACGCAGGTAAGGTAATTCTCTTAGATACCGCTCGTTGTCGGCTATCAAATAAGGGCTGATGGTATCATTTTTTTTAAAGAAAAGGTTGTTGCGAATCACATCTGTTTTTGTTTTGTGATGGATCGCATTTGCAATTCGTGTAAGGGTGGTGGTTAGCGATTTTGAGGTGTCGTTGAATGGAGTTCCAAAAGTAAGCCGTGTAATATTGATTCTGCGGATTATAAAACCACTGTAAGGGAAAAATCTTTCATCGTTTCGCCTTACCATGTTCACCCGATCCACTTCGCTGGTGTCTTTTTTTAATCCACTTAAAACTTTATCTATCAGGGAATTTTTTTTGGGGTTGCTGGTATCATTCTGACCAACGGCAGAAATCGAGAAAAACAGGAGCGCTATACAAAAAAGGAATTCTGGTCTGAGTTTATATGCTTTACAATGCCTAACCATAGCTGGTTATTTTCGATGGTTTAGCGGAGGATTATTGAAAAGCTTTTTTTACAGTTTCAATAAAATTATTCTGGATCATTCTCTTTGCAGTATCTATCATATTGCAAAATGCATCTTCTCCTGAAATTCCATGCCCGATGATTACCGGCTTATTAACGCCCAGCACCGGCACGCCACCATACATTTCAAAATTAAATTGAGCCAGATATTCATCAGCAATATTTCTTTTCTGAAAAAGATCATAAAATGATTCTGCAAATTTTAAGATCACATTTCCTGTAAATCCTTCGCATACATATACATCTGCTTTATCCACCAAAATATCGCGGCCTTCCACGTTTCCTACGAAATTAATTTTGGAATTTTCTTTTAAAAGCGGGTAGGTTGCCTGGCACAACAAATTTCCTTTTCCTTCTTCCTCACCCATATTTAATAAACCCACTTTAGGATTTCTAATGTTTAGAATATTCTCTGAAAAAAGTGATCCCATTATCGCGAATTGTAAAAGGTGCTCCGGCTTACAATCGGCATTTAATCCCACATCAATCAATAACGACAGTGTTCCGTTCTCCTGAGGCATATAAGCGCCGATTCCCGGGCGGCTGATTCCTGGAATAGCCTTAATACTGTAGAGCGCGCCTACCATCATCGCGCCGGTATTGCCGGCACTGATAAATGCATCAGTTTTGTCATCAGCCAGTAATTTAAAACCGACTGCAATACTGGAATTTGTTTTTTCTTTCAGAGCCTTAGTCGGATGTTCGTTCATTCCGATTACCTGATCGGTATGGACAATGGAAATTTTTTGAAAAAAATCTGTTTCCTTTAAAAAGTCGTTTATTTTTTCGCTGTCTCCAAGTAAGGTTAATGTTCCTTCAAAAGCATTTTTATTGAGAAATTTTAAAACGCCTTTTACGGCCTGTTCGGGAGCATAATCGCCTCCCATCATATCAAGCGCTATATTCATTCTGATAGTTTTGCCTTAATGGTTTGAGGTATAACAAAAAAAAATCCAAAAATAAGACGGAAGGTAATCAATCTTATTTTTGGATTATCAATAAGGTAAAAACATCAGGCTTTAAGTGGCGCTTTTTCTGACACTACTTTTCCTTTGTAGTACAGCTTGCCTTCGCTTACATGCGCGCGATGGCGCTCGTGAGTTTCACCGGTAGTATGGTCTACACTAAGTGTTGGCTCGCTTGCTTTATAATGAGTCCTTCTTTTGGCACTTCTTTGTTGACTGTGTCTGCGCTTTGGATTTGGCATAACTGATAAATATTAATTTTTATTCTTTTTAAATTGTTCAAGTCCTTTTTGAAGAGGGTGATTGTTTTCTGCCGATTGAGTCTTCATTTTTTCAAGCATAGCCAATACCTCTTTATTGCACTGTGGCCCTCCGATTTCATCTTCACTGCACATTCTTTGATTCGGAATGCTTAACAATACAAATTCATAGATCCAGCCAGCCAGGTGAAGATGACTTTCTGTTCTGCTGATATAAAAAATATCAGGGTCTTCTTCATTTTCATTCATTTCTTCGGCATTTTCAACCGGTTTTACTACCAGGTTAAATTCGTCCCAAAGAACAAGTTTCAGTGCATTACCGCACCGGTCGCAGGTTACTTCTACATTGCCATCTATATCAAACTTTAATAAAATCAAAGAGGCCGATTTTTCTAAAGTTACCTTTACAGATGCATGACAATTATAGAAGTCAGGATCATTGAAATTTTCAAAAAACTTATTATCTACCTCGTATTGAAAATGATGGATGCCAGGTTTTAGTCCTACAAAAGCGATATCATATTCACGCATTTTACCCATATCTTCACTTTAAAGGGCAGCAAAGTTAGGTAAATTCATTGGATTTTTTCACTAAAATTATCAAAATAATATTAGCGTTTTCAATTGGGTAAAATAGTTACTATTGTCGAAAATAACCTGTTTTTCTTCATTTTATGTCTTTGATCCGGAAGCGTGCCTGGCTGATTTTTTTAATTGTGATTATCATCGTTCTTACTCTGGCAGGAACTCACAGGCTGTTTATTGAAAAATATTATACCTATGGTATTTACCCCGCATGGTCCCGTTTTTTACGGATATTTTTTGGTTGGTCGCCAATAAGTATTGGAGATCTTTTTTACTTCCTCGCGTTTGTTTGGATCGTATACCAGGTCATCAGGTACATCAGGGCCCTCGTATTACATAAAATTAAAGGGAGGGCTATTTTAAGGAAATTGAGAAGGACACTTGTGGTATTGCTTGCTGTATATGTGATTTTCATGGTTTTTTGGGGAATGAATTACAGCCGGAAAGGAATTGCATATCAATTACAACTACCTAAACCGGATTACGAGATTTCTGATTTGATGAACCTGCAAAAATATGTTTTGCAAAAAGTGAATGAAAGCAAATCCGAACAACTTTTAAGTGGTGAAAAGCCCTTAACTGATGAAATCATTTTCCAAAAATCTGTGGAGGCTTATCGCATCTCTGAAAAACAATTTCCATTTTTAAAATACAGACACGCTTCTATTAAGTCATCACTTTATGGCGGGCTCGGAAATGCGCTGGGTTTTACAGGTTATTACAATCCTTTTACGGGTGAAGCGCAGGTGAATACTACAGTTCCCCGGTTTCTTCTGCCTTCTATCACCTGCCACGAAATGGCGCATCAATTAGGATATGCCAAAGAAAATGAAGCAAATTTCGTTGGTTTTATTGTAGCTCAAAATGCTGCTGATCCGGTGTTCCGGTATTCTGCCTACCTGGATATTTTTATGTATGCAAATAGCCAGCTTCGCGCTTATGATTCGACAATGAGTAATGCTATTTTAATTCAATTACACCCTGAAGTAAAAAAGGATATTAAAACATGGAGCCAATTCAATCTGGAGCACCAAAGTGTTTTCGAACCGTTTGTGAGATGGTTGTATGGCAGATTTTTAAAACTCAATCAACAACCTCAGGGCATCCGCAGCTATAATGAAGTGGTTTCAATGCTGATTGCCTATTACAAGAAAAATCGAACCATTCCATGATCAGTTTATCGCTGAAAGCTGATTGCGGAATGCAGGATCAGTCAGAATCTTATATTCAAACAGATTCAACCATTGTTGCAATTGCCGCATCTCACCCGGCTTTAAGTTATCTAAAATGAAAGCTAACTCCACCTTATCGCCATTTTGAAGCGTAGCGTAAGTGGCTTCACTTAACAGCGATAAAGTGCTTCCACCTTTCTTGCCTGCATGTATTAACCATTTTTTATTATTTGGATTTTGCATCAGGGTTTCAATCAGCTTGCTTAAGATTTCGTAAGTTCTTTCGCTGTAAATAAGCCTGTTGTTTAATATGCTCATGATGCGTGCGTATCCCCGTGTGGTAGAAGCGGGCAGGCGTTCTGTCCACATTCTTTGTGCATCAACAGATAGATGAGAAAGGTCAACTGTTTTTTTAAAAGATGGATTTAATTTCAATTGCTGATGAATTAGTTTAGTAGCGTCTATGTATTGCTGTTGGGATAATGAATTAAGCTGCTTCAAAAATTTCTTTTCTGATGTATTTTTAGGCGCTTTATAAATGCAAACTGATGAGGCCAGATAATAAATGGGTGTGTAATTTTTTACGCCCATCAAATCATAATTGCGGTTTATGTTTTCAAGTCCTAATAAATCCATCAGGAATTCGGTATTGGCATTACTGCTAAACATCATCATTCCTTTTGCAACATCAAGCATTGAAACGCTGTCATTACTAATTTTTCCGGTTTCTTTTTCATAATTGATCCATGAAGAATGTGCACCACCATCTGTATCCGGCAGGTAGTATTTATCCAGATCAGAAAGCGAAACTTTTTGATTTATATCTATTACATTGTGAGACGCCTGCTTTGCAAATTCAATCGCTACCAAAATTTTCATCGTACTGGCAAGGGGTAACAATTTATCCGGATTAAGAGAAGACTTAACACTGTCATTAACTCTTAAAAAAAGAGAGCTGTTTGATTTATGCGATTCGATAAAACGAAGTAATGAATCGGCCTGCTGAGAAGAAGCACTTAAACTTAAAATGTAGAAGAGGCAAACAAAAAACAGTTTCGATTTCAATTTCATGATGGATATTTTATGACTTGAATTGTCATAAAAGTAAGCCACTCATCTTAATTCTTTCTTCCTTTGCGCGATTCTTTTGTTTTAACTTTACCTTCCTGGGCGTCGTTCATGCGAAGAGTACGGCCTTTAAATTTTTTACCATTCAGCTTTTTGATCATCCTGGGAGCTGATGAATGATCCACTTCCACCCAACTGTTTACGTCACGCAAATCTATCTTACCTACTGCATCTTTCTTTAAATCACTTTCGTTGAGAATAAACTGAAGAAAGCTGGCTTTGTAAAAACCATCTCTTGTTCCAAGATTAATGAAGAGCCTGCTGTATCCTGCATTGTTTCTATGTCCGCGATCGCGAAATTGCCGTCCATTACTATTTTCAACTAAGGGCTTTTTTATATTAAGATCGGCTGCGTTTTCATAATAGTTAAAAACATCTTCAAATTGCATTAATGCAATCTTTTTAATGATTTCGCCTTTGGAAAGATCAGCGAATTTTTCTTCAAGCTCATCCATGTAATTGTCAAGCATTCCTTCAGAGGAAGGTGTTTCGGCAAGTTTGTCAATAAAGTGAAAGATTTTTTTGCGGCACACATCTTTTCCATCAGGAATATCCATGCGATGCATTTCCACTTTTATCAATCTTTCAATTTGTTTAATCTTAAAAAGTTCTTTGCTGTGAAGTATTGAAATGCAAATTCCTTTTTTACCTGCGCGTGCTGTACGTCCGCTGCGGTGTGTGTACACTTCAGGATCATCGGGCAATTCAAAATTGATCACATGTGTAATCCCATCCACATCTATTCCGCGTGCAGCTACATCCGTTGCTACCAGCAATTGAATGCTTTTATCTCTGAAACGTTTCATCACTCTGTCGCGCTGCTGTTGTGAAAGATCGCCATGAATGGCTTCAAGATCATAACCTGCACGGCTTAGCTTTTCGGTGATTTCCTGGGCACCAGCTTTGGTTCGGGTAAAAACAATTCCGTACATATCCGGGTTGAAATCTATTAATCTTTTCAATGTTTCGAATCTGTATGGCGCAGGTGTTATATAATACTGATGATCGATATTGGCATTAGCGGCATTCTTTTTTCCAATCGTAACTTCAGCAGGATTATCCATAAATCTGTTGGCAATTGACCTTACTTCCGCCGGCATTGTAGCGCTAAATAACCACACTGATTCACGCGATGGTGTGTTTTTTAAAACAAAATCAATATCCTCCCTGAATCCCATGTTCAGCATTTCATCTGCTTCATCCAGAACCACATATTTTACTTTGTTCAGATCAATTGCTTTTCTCTCGATAAGATCAATCAGCCTGCCAGGAGTAGCCACTACGATCTGGACACCTTTTCTCAAAGATTGTATCTGCATCGAAATAGATGAGCCGCCATAAATTGCTTCAGAACGAATACCTTTCAGGTATTTAGAAAATATTTTAAGATCATTATTGATCTGCAGGCACAACTCACGCGTTGGACAGATAATCAGAGCCTGTGGATATTTCTGGTTTTCATCTACTAATTGCAAAAGAGGAAGGCCAAATGCGGCTGTTTTTCCAGTGCCCGTTTGGGCCAATCCTACAAAATCTGTGGTACCGCTTAGCAATACAGGTATTGCCTGCTCCTGGATAGGTGTGGCAGCAGTAAAACCAAGTTGCGAAACTGCGCTCAGCAAAGAATCATTTAAGCCGAGCATTTCAAATGAAGCCATTAAAAGTGAATTTACTTTTTTGAAGGGCGCAAAGTTACTTTATTTAAATCGCTCTCACTAATCATTGAAAATAATTTCTCAATAAATTATGATTAAAAATTATGTTCAGAAATCATTCTCATTCACATTTGTGATATATATACCAGAAATTGTTTTAGGCTTTTAACTGATTTCATGGCATATTAATTGGTTTTTAATCACAATAAAATTTGACATTATGAAAACTAAGTATTGTTTATTAATCGCGTTTGTATTTTTTACAAGCTCATTATTTGCACAAGGATTTACGATTGGAATAAAAGGGGGCGCAAACCTTGGAAAAATTTCCGGAAAATCATTTAAAAATGAATTTACCCTTGGATATCAGATAGGCGGATTTGCTACGATTCCTTTAGGATCAAAAATAGCTATCCAGCCTGAAGTGCTTTTTAACCAAACCAATGTTGACACGTCCAGCAAGTTTAGTGATATCTATGCCTTTAATAAGATTAATAATATTGAATTAAAGCAGCTTACCATTCCTATCATGCTTAATTACAACCTTAATAAGTATGTTACATTACAGGTAGGTCCGCAGTTTGGCGTTGTGATCAATCAGGATAAAAATCTGGTTCAGAATGGTAAAGATGCTTTTAAGAGCGGCGATTTTGCAGTAGCTGCCGGTTTGCAGTTAAATCTTTCGAAGTTTAGAGTTTATGGCCGTTTCAGCGGTGGTGTCACAGACCTGGATAATTTGGGAGAAAATGATACTTGGAAGGTTCAGAACATCCAACTGGGTTTAGGACTTGCACTATAAAAACAATATTTTTTATGGCAAAGGAGAAGTTTCGTGCTTCTCCTTTTTTGTTGCATAATAATTAATTACACGCGGAATAATCAGGCAAACAACTGCAATCGTTTGAAGAAGAAAATTCTTTTCTAAAAAATTCATTGCAATCAGGAAAACACCACAAGCAATTGTGGTAATTCTTTTCCAGTTTGAATTATAATTGATTCCCTCATACATATAAGCGATTCCAATAAGTATAAACATAAATGTGGTTATGATCTGATTTACATGATCAGAAAAGTGCATAAACCAATTCATGATCTTTGCCAATAAAACGAAAGTAATCGCAACAAAAAATACAATTTTAATAAATTTCATTTTCAGTTTTATAGGTTTTGGTTCCGGTCTGTTTTATAATCTAATTTATTCTATTTGGTGATGATTGCACATTTTAACCCTCCTGATCTATTGCCATATCTCGCTGGATTAATTGTTTTTCATTTTTAAAAAATCCTGATAAAAGTGCTTTTGAAGCAACTTTAATTGCAACAACATGAAGCGCGCATCCATAATCTCAGGGTCTTTGGAAAATTCCTGTTGTTTCATTTTTATATTGATCCGTTTCTTCTTCATGGCGATATTGCTCAAATTACGATATAGTTTTTCATGAAAAAAAATTTTGAATTATAGAACGGATAGCCTCAAACCTAAGCAATATGGACATGCATCATTAAATATTATTTTCTCCGTTTTTAAAAAATCCTTATAAAAGTGCCTTTGAAGCAACACAAAGCAGAACAACGATTGCAACATCAAATTTTATGAAATCTTCAAAAAGAATCTTATTTAACTTTGGAGCCAAATTTTTTTAGGGTGGCTTTAATCAAAAGTATTTCAGGAATAAGAGGAACAATAGGTGGCAAGCCATCAGATAACCTTACACCGATCGACATTGTAAAATTTACTGCAGCATTCGCAAGTGTGATTTCCACACACGACCTTTCAAAAAAGATTGTGATTGGCCGCGATGGAAGAATCAGCGGTGCAATGGTGAGCGCTTTATGTGCCAATACGTTGCTCGCAATGGGGTTTGATGTAATAGACCTTGGGCTTACTACTACACCTACGGTTGAAATTGCGGTAAAGCAAGAGGGCGCTTGTGGTGGAATTATTTTAACTGCAAGCCATAATCCACGTGAGTGGAATGCTTTAAAACTATTAAACAGCAACGGAGAATTTATTGATGCAGCCACAGGTGAGCAAGTACTTGCTATGGCCGAAAAAGAAGAATTTGTGTTTTCACCGGTTGATCAGTTGGGAAATTATAAGTCAGATGAAACTTATCTGGAAAAACATATTGAGGCAGTTGTAAATTATCCATTGGTGGATGTTGAAACGATTAAAAAGCAAAAGTTTAAAATTGTAGTAGATGCTATCAACAGCTCGGGCGCTATTTATATTCCGAAACTTTTAAAAGCGCTTGGAGTAAAGGAAGTAATTGTTATAAATGCGGATGTACATGGAAAATTTGAGCATAATCCTGAGCCGCTTCCCAAGCATCTTACCGGATTAAGTAACGAAGTGGTGACTTCCAAATCATCATTGGGTATCGCCGTAGATCCTGATGTGGACAGGCTTTGCTTTGTTTGTGAAGATGGAAGCATGTTTGGCGAAGAATACACTTTGGTAGCTGTTGCTGATTATGTGCTTTCCAAAAGAAAGGGCAACACAGTCAGTAATATGTCATCCACCAAAAGTTTAAAAGAAATTACATTGCAACATGGCGGACAATATTTTCCCAGCGCAGTAGGGGAGGTGAATGTGGTAAAAAAAATGAAAGAAGTAGATGCTGTGATAGGAGGCGAAGGAAACGGAGGTATTATCGTTCCTGACTTTCATTATGGACGGGATGCATTGATAGGAATCGGATTATTTCTTACCCATTTGGCGCATTCGGGCAAAGGCATTAAAAAATTAAGAAGCCGCTATCCTGATTATTTTATTTCGAAAAATAAAATATCACTGGAAAAGCAAACAGATGTACCTCAACTGCTCCAAAAGATTAAAGAAAAATATAAGAGTAATCCCGTAAATACGGAAGACGGCCTTAAAATAGAATTTGATAATGACTGGGTTCATTTAAGGGCTAGCAATACCGAACCCATTATAAGGGTTTATTCTGAAAGTAATTTTGAAACCACTGCCGATAACATTGCCAAAAAGATCATTCACGATCTGCATGAAGTAATGAATGGAAACCAAAACTGATCGGCTAAAACCAATATAGTAATGAATAGAATTTATTTCGACAACGCTGCTACCACTGCACTCGACCCTGAGGTTTTTGAGACTATGAAACCGTTTTTTTTAGAAAAATTCGGTAATCCATCTTCTATATACTCCTATGGCCGCGAAACCAGGTTAGCTATAGAAAATGCAAGAAAGACGGTAGCTAAAATCATCAATGCACATCCCTCTGAAATATTTTTTACAAGCGGTGGTACCGAAAGTTCGAATACGGCAATTAATGCTGCAGTTCATGATCTTGGATGTAAGCATATAATAAGTTCACCCATCGAGCACCATGCCACCTTACATACCATTGAGCATCTAAAAAAAGTAGGTGATGCTTATGTTTCTTACGTAAATATTTTACCCAATGGTGATGTAGACCTTGATGATCTGGAGCGAATTTTAAAAGAAAGTAATGAAAGGTGCCTTGTTACATTAATGCATGCCAATAATGAGATCGGGAATCTTACAGATATCCAGAAAGTAGGTGAGTTGTGCGAAAAATATAGTGCTGTTTTTCATTCGGATACGGTTCAAACCCTGGCTCATTTTCCCATTGATGTGTCGGCTATCAAAGTTCATTTTCTGAACGGTGCAGCCCATAAATTTCATGGGCCAAAAGGTGTGGGAATGCTTTATGTAAACAAAGAAATAAAAGTGGATCCATATATACAAGGTGGTGCTCAGGAACGTAATATGCGTGCTGGTACAGAAAATGTTTACGGTATAATCGGGTTTGCCAAAGCACTCGAAATGGCGGTTTCAAATATGGAAGAAGAAACAAAACACATTAAAGGGATTCGTGATTATATGAAGCAAAGGCTGCTGGAAGAAATTCCGGGAGTTTGTTTCAACGGAAATATCGAAGGTAATTGTTTATATACCGTATTAAATGTTGGTTTTCCAAAATCTGATAAGTCGGATATGTTGCTTTTTAATCTTGATATAAATAATATTTGTGCAAGCGGCGGCAGCGCCTGTTCATCAGGTGCCGAAGCCGGAAGCCATGTGATAAGTGCATTGCCCGGCAAAAAAGAACAAACTACCGTTAGGTTTTCTTTCAGTAAATTCAATACAAAAGAAGAAGTTGACCAGGTGGTTAAAATATTAAAGGAGGTAATTTAATTTTTAATCTTCCCTGCTTCGGTTCAGATTAAGCACCTTTCCTTTTTTCCAGGCCTTATATTCCTTTTTAAAGTTTTTTCTGTTTTGTTTGGTAAGGCGCGGATCATCCAATTTTGAAAGGTCGGGTTTGCCGCCATTTACCCAGGCTGTGTACCAGTAGCAATCAATATCATAAACAGATAAGCGAAGCTGATGTTGTACCATATCCCCTAATTCCTTATTAAATGCTGCAGCATAAGCATCCGAATACACACGGTTTCCGTAAAACAGGATGTATTGGCCTGCTGCATCTTTTTTGTACATATTGGTGGAGTCAAAACTTTCACGCACGCGCATTTCGGCTGCCAGCAATGGTTGAACAAGGCTGTGTGATTGGGCAATCATCTTCCATGTAAAATCGGTTATATTTTCAATGTATTGCGGTGCTTCTGTCTTGAAATCATAATTATCACCAAACATAGGAGGCAATGTGCTTTCCCACAATGAATGAACGCCTTTCTGTCCGGTTTTCTGTCCGTTATAATTGCTTGAAGTATGCAAAGGCACATGCGCATCGGCGATATAATGGGATAGTTCTGAAGAAAGGAATAATATGTCAGATTTGTTTTTCTTTTTAAAGGCATCTGTAAGCCGATCCATTAAATCCTGGATAACCCAGGGAAGTATGCCTGTTTTTGTAAGAAAGGCGCTGTCGTATTTTTCATACGCTTCTTTGGTTGTTCGTGGAATTGAATCAATTGCAATTTGCCCAAAGTCTTCAATATCAATAAAATGTCTTGGCGGCTCATTTTTATCTCCTAAAATCGGCCTTCTCAAATCCGGATCCACCGCACGTTCAGTGATGTAATCTATATGATTGTAATAGAATGTGCGCATGGGTTCCGGCAATGCAAATACAGCCGCTCTGCTGATATGCTTATGCCCCCAGCTTCCCCAGGCAAGAGCTACAATGCTGATAATGACCAATGAAACTGTGAAGGTGCTTATAGAGACTAACTTTTTTTTCATGTTTGTGGTTCGTTAATTTATTTTCACAATTGATGCTCAATATTTACAGATACAATCTGGCATAGTTATTTATTTTCTTTCAATAAACATTACAATAAAAAACTTTTTAACCATGAAAGACAAAAATAACGTTACTGATCCGAAGGATCCTCAGCCACCCGAATTAAGAAGAGGAAATTTTCCTTCATTGAAAGATGTATGGAAAGGATGGACAATTGGTGTGGCTATAATTCTCATCATTGTGCTTGCGCTCGCAATTATATTTTACGAGAAAGGGATTTGATTTTTAGTAATCTGAGCCATTGTTTTTCCTGTTCTTTTCGTTTTGTTCTTTTTTATTCCCTTCTATATTTGCCGGCTTTTTACCCTTATTTACCGCTGAGTCTTTTTTATTAGTTGGCGGCATGATCGCTTTGGGATTGCCCTGCTGAACTGGCTTTGGTGGATGTTCTGCATAATCTGAGGCGTCGGGCGACGCATTGGAAGCGCCATAATCACCTGCATCGCCATTTCCCTGATCTGAAAATTGATCGCCTTCTCCTTCCTGCACAATATTGGCAAAATTCTGATCCGCAAAAATCGGATCGTTAGTTAATTGCGCCGGTTTATCAAAATCGGCTTTGGGATCTATTCCCAATGATTTATCGGCATATACTTTTTGCAAAAAATAAGCAAATTCAGGCATTGCCATTTGGTTTCCACCATTTGTTTGCCTGATTCTCAGGAATGGATCATCGCATCCTACCCATGCACCTGCAAGCAATTGCGGCGTATATCCTATAAACCAACCGTCGGTATTATCATTTGTGGTTCCCGTTTTTCCGCCCATATCACTTTGGATTCCAAATCTCCATCTCATCGAACCGCCCGTGCCAAAATCAAGTACACCTTTCATCATACGATACATGGTATAGGCGTCGGCCTCACTTATCACTTGTTTTACTTCAGGTTGAAAGGTGGCCAATACATTTCCGTTCTGATCTTCTATACGGGTGAGCATAATTGGCTCTGTATTAAACCCTCTGTTCGGAAACATCGTGTAAGCGCGCAGCATTTCTATTAATTGAATATCAGCCGAACCCAGAGCAATGGATGGTACTTCCGGAATATAACTTTTAATGCCGCAGGTATGCGCAAATTCTGCCGTTTTTTTAGGTCCGATCCTTTCCATAAGATCATAGGCTGCTACATTTATTGATTTTGCAAGGCAGTAAGCCATAGTGCCGCCACCTCCTGAAATTGTTTTATTGGCAAGGGTGATCGATCTGCCACCGATATAGCTGTCAGGATTCAATCCGGCATCTGTAATGGCAAGCGTATAAAGCAATGGTTTGAACGTAGAACCCACCTGCCTGTTTGCTGTTACATGATCATATTTGAACCATTTAAAATCAATACCACCAACCCAGGCTTTTATTTCTCCGCTGATGGGATCCATCGCACAAAATCCCGTTTGCATCATTTGTTTTGAATACTTGATAGAATCCAAAGGAGTCATTACTGTATCAGCTTCCCTTTTGTCGTTCCATGAAAAGACCTTCATAGCAGTTTTTACATGAAAGGTAGCCCTGATGGCACTGTCTGATAAACCTTCTTCTTTCAGATTTCTCCATCGGTCACTTGCCCGCATACTCCTTTCCAAAATATCCTGGTGGCCTTTCCAAACATTTTTTCCCAATTGGCTATTAAAGGTTTTTTGCATGGCCGCCATGTGTTTAATCATAGCTTCCTCAGCATACTTTTGCATTTTGGGATCAATGGTTGTATAAATCTTTAACCCGTCGCGGTACAGATCATAGTTTTCTCCTGTTTTAGGATTTTTATGTTCGGCACACCAGGCTTGCAATTTTTTATGCAATACAGATCTGAAATATGGTGCTATTCCGGCATCTTCCCCAATCTTCTTATATTTTATTCCCAACGGCTTCTTCTTGTACATCACGGCTGCAGATGCAGTGATCATCTCGTTTCTGACCATTTGATCAATTACGGTATTTCTCCGTGCCAGAGCAGCTTCAGGGCGGTTTACCGGATTGTACATTCCGGGCCCTTTAAGCATTCCCACCAATAACGCCGATTCGTCCATGGTTAATTTGGATGGCTCTTTCTGAAAGTAAACGAGTGAAGCATTCCGAATACCATACACATTCAGCCAACTTACCCGATTGAGGTATAATGCAATGATTTCCTGTTTGGTAAAATTCTTCTCAAGTTTTATCGCCACGATCCATTCTTTGATTTTATCTATTCCTCTTCTTAAAACCGGTACATGATTCTCCTGTCCAAGAATTAATTTAGCCAATTGCTGAGTGATCGTACTTCCGCCGCCATCTTTACCTAATCCCCAGACAGCACGTGCAAGACTGCGTGCATCAATACCGGAATGATTATAAAAACGCTCATCTTCAGTGGAAATCAAGGCGTCAATTACGCCGGGCGCAATATCTTTGTAATCAACAGATACCCTGTTTTCTGCATAAATTTTGCCCATCAGGGTTTTATTGTCATTAGCATATATTTCAGTGGCTAGATCCGCTTCCGGATTTTCTAATTGTTGAAGGGAAGGTAGTTTGCCAAACGCTCCGAAATATGCGCCTCCAAGAATGAGCGCAAATAATACAAAGCCTGAAATTACAATTGCCCACAGTATTTTAACCGCAGGCCGTACAGAGGATTGTTTTGTTTTCTTAGATGAGTTTTTCATGTATCAATTAAGCCAAAGCATTAAAAATTATCCGGAAATTTTTCTTTCAGTAATTCCAAATAGCTTTCCAGTTTTTTATTTTCTTTTAATAATTCAATATTGTCTTGCGAAATAATATAAAATTGATATTTATCTTTCGGAAGCCACGAAATTTCGCCAGGCGCATCATGTTTCAACCTGTTCATATATTTCAAGGCTGCTTCAGCGCTCACAAAATCAGAAAAGATAAGCAGTGTCCGATCCGCATCCAGCGTATCTTTTACAATATCTATTTTCTGGCTATAAAATTTTTCCCTGTTATATCTGATAAAAGCGTTCCTGGCTTCGCTACTATACACCGGATCAACTTTGTACAATACCATTACCACGTTTTGCGGTGAGTAAGGATCAAAAACAAAATTTTTATTCTTTATGGGTTCAGGTAATTTTTTTTCTTCCCTGATCTCAGGCACATCTACCGTAGTGATCACCCTTGGAATTAGATTGCTGTCGTTTCGCTCCAGCTTTTCAGGAATATTTCCGTAAATACGCGTATCATCAAATACAACGATCTCTGAATCTTCAGGAAGCCTTTCTATTTTTAAATTGGTAAGGAAATTTTCAATGCTGTCGCGGCGGCTTAATACACTCATCATGTTGAGTGCTTTTTCTTTCATTGGATTTTCAGGATAATTGTCTACGATTTTTTCCAATACATTCATGGCCATACTATCCTGCCGCTGCCTTATATAATAAACCGATTCAATGTAAAGCAGTTGAGGATTCCAATATGTTTTTCCATAAATACTGTCTGCCTGATTCTTTTCTGCAACAGCATCAGCAAAATTTCCTTCAATAAATTTTACATAGATATCATCATATTTTTTGGTGGCGGCAGTGTCTTTTTTTGATTCATCAAACTTTTCAGGATGTTGTAAATAATCAGCATACTGAGAGTTGCCAAATTTGGTAAGCAATTGATCCTTATAAAATTTTGCTTTTGGGAGGTCACCTATTTTATCATAACAATAGGAAAGGTTCATATACAATTCGCCGCCATAGGTGCTGTCAGGAAATCTGGCTAAGGAATTTTCATAAGTATGAATTGCCTGCCGGTAATCTTCCAGCAGATTTTGATAATTTTTGCCAAGCTGATACATGGCTTTTGCTTTTTTTGCATTTGATGTATCAAGCTGTGGTTGCGTAAGCGGCAGATTGGCGCGCAGTGCATCTGTAGAAACATCCTCTTGTTCCTGGTTTATGACTTCCACCTGGTTTGCTACAATCGGATTCGGGCCCACTGTAGGATCCATAGGATCGGTATTTCCGGGAGTCATGTTGATTTCCGGTGGCGGACCTTTCGGGCGGGTTGGTTGTGTAACCATCTGATTGCCTTCCTTCAGCCTCCAATTGTCCACATTCTGACGATTACCCCATTCACGCTTAAAATCAGTAAATCCTTTTCCTTTTACAGATGCGTTATAAAAATACCAATCACCTTTGGTTGCATTTGAAGAGAACAAATCGATACTTTGATCTTTATTCCCGAAAGGATTTGCCGACGATGCATAATAGTTTTCATCGTCTGTGATCCCTCTTTCTTTTTTTAATTTTTTGGATAATTTCTTTAAAAAATCTTCCCGGTCATTGGTCGGCATTGCAGCAATACGTTGCAGGCTGTCTTCCCGCTCAATGATATTGATATCGTTAACAATGAGCGCCAGAGCGTTTTTCTTTTCAATGATAGCAGACATATCTCCCAGTGTGCTGTCGCCTGCCTGCAAACTGTCGTAATAATTATAAGCATCGCGGTATTTGCCAAGCTCATAGCTGATTTCTGCCAGTGTCAGAAATGCCGCATTTTTCATTTCAATATTTTTCTCATTAAAAGCGGTACTTCTTTTATAAAACATGATGGCTGATGTGGTATCAGGTATGTCCATCGCCAGATTAGCTGCTGAAAAGAAAATAATATCCCGGTATCCTTCATACTTATCTTTTTTTGCCATTTGCAGCAGATGCCCGATTGAATTTTTGATGGATTGCGGATCATCATTTATCAGCATTTTCGCTTTATTCAAATTTGCATAAATGTCCAACAACGGATCGGTGGTATGCCTTATCGATTTGTCATAATAATATGCAGCGGTATCAAAACTTTCCTTTTGCTCATACAATTGTCCAAGTAAATATTCCCTTCTTGCACGGTCCTGAAGGTCAAGGCTGTTAGGCAGCGACCATTCTATATAATTAATGGCGCTATCGTACATTTTTTGTTTAAAAAACCAATAGCCTGTTACCTCATCAAGATGCTGTTCCAGACGTTGCGGAAAATTCGGATCGTTTTTTAAAGTATTGATCAATCCTGCTGCCTCGCCATAATTGCCCATGTCTGTAAGCGTTCTTATCTGCCATACCAAAGCATCATTTCTGCTCGGCGCTTTTGATAATAATTTGTCCAGAAGTTTTCTGTCTTCTTTACTGGCAATGCTCAGGCCACCGGGCTGTTTACTCTGATTGCTCCCCACCAGTGTGTTGTAATCATCATCGTTTTTTTTCTTAGGCGCAAGATTAAAATTGATAAACTGGAATGCCATATACGCCGAGTCAAAATCTTTTCTCAGGTAGTAGGCTTTTCCTATAAGCATATAAAAATTATCCACCCAATCGCTCCGCAGATCGTGAAGCAGGATACCAGCCGTAGCTTTTTCAATTACCGAATCAAGCTCATTTTTTTGAGATGAAGTGTTATCGAGGCTGAAACTGTAATAGGGAAGCAGGCGTGCGTAATTATCCTGGTTTGCTATTCTGGCCCGTTCTATTACCGTATTTATTTTATTGTTTGCGTTGAAGTAATAATTATAATGACTTACTGTATTCTGGATAAATTTTCTTGGAACAGTAAATTTTTTTTCTCCTGTTTTTTCAGAACGCAGCGTTTTATTTTCAAACTTTTTAGGTTTATCCTTATTAAGATCAACGGTGATTTTATTTAATTGGGCTGAGAGCTTAAGTGCAGAACCACTTAACACAAAGAAAATCAAGAAAAAACGGGCTAACCTGGGGATCATTCAGTTTTAGTTTTTGTAAAGCTTAGGATATGGAATTTGGCTCGATCTTATAAAAACTGTCTTTTGACAAAAATATTTTAAAATTACGGTTATTTTGATGTAAGTAAGTATTAAATAATATTGTAAACGTATTTTTAACCGCGATTTTACAGTTGCAAATACTAACTGAATATCAAGCTTTATTCCACGACAAATGGTAGAATTTTCGACCAGCATTATATAAAGAAATGGCAGAAAAAGAGAATCCCAACAAAATGCTCATGCGATATGCAGGGCTTGCGATGCAATTTTTTGTGGCCATAGGTTTGGGTGTGTTTGCAGGCCTGAAGCTGGATGAATGGCTTGGCTTTTCGATTCCTCTCTTAGTGTGGCTGTTGCCCCTTTTCATGATCATAGGAATGATCGTTAAAATATTATTTGAAACCAATAAAAAAAATGCAAAAAAATAAATATTTACTTACGTTTTTGCCCGTTTTAAACCTTTTTTTGGCGATTAATGTGTTGCTACAGTTTTTGAAGTCTGCCGGTGTTAAAGCCGGTGTGGATGTGGATTTTGTATTAATTGCCAATGTAATTCTGTTTGTTTTAAGTGCCCTGGGATTTTATATTCAGAGCCGCCAGCTTAAAAGTTCAAATCCTCATGCTTTTGTGCGGGGTGTTTATGGTTCTACGCTTTTAAAATTGATGGTGATTATGGCAGCACTTTTTATTTACATCGTTTTGACGGGAGCCACCATTAACAAGAAAGCGATTTTTTTATCTATGGGAATTTATGTTTTATATACAACAATTGAAGTAGTTTTATTGATGAAAATGGTTCGTACCAAAAAGTGATGAAAAAAGAAGAATCGCCCCTCTCCGCCCTGATTGCTTATTTGCCAAAAGGCGCATTTCCATTAGTAGAAAGATATCTTGTATTGCATAAAGTGCATTTAACCATTACGCGTGAGCGATCGTCTGTACTCGGAAATTACCAGGGTGGTTACCGCGGTAAAAACCATCGCATCAGTGTAAATGGAAATTTAAATAAGTATTCTTTTCTTATAACATTGCTTCATGAATTTGGACACCTGCTGGCTTTTGAAAAATTCGGCACACGAATTCAGGCGCATGGCGCTGAGTGGAAACGTGAATATGGAAGAGTGCTTGCCAGTTTTATTTCAAGAAATATTTTTCCTTCGGATATTGAATCAGAACTTCTTGCAACCCTAAAAAATCCTGCTGCTACTTCCTGTGCCGAAACATCTTTATTAAGAATTTTACGTAAATACGATCCGCCCAAGCCCGGTTTTTATTTACTTGAAGAATTAGCTGAAAACAGTTTTTTCAGAATAAAAAACGGAAGTATATTTTGTAAAGGCGCAAAAAAAAGGACCAGGTTTTTGTGCTGGGAAGCCGGTACAAAAAAACTTTATATGTTTAGCCCCGTGATAGAAGTAGAGCATATTACCGGAAGGAAATATGTAACGGCAGCGCTCGCAGTAAATGCAAAAAAGAAAAAAAGATAATTTCTGCTAAGCTTCGGTTTTTTCTTTCAAAAGCACTTTTTTCGGCTTTTTATAAAATAAAAATTTTTAAAGATTCTTTCGCTCAGGGCATACTTTGCTATCCCCCGGGCTCGCTGATATTTATTTATCTTTGCCGTTCTGGAAAAAAATCTGCTAATGTTCGAATTATTATCTTCAAAAACACATGATGAATCACGACAGGGAGAAGCGCTGAAACCTCAGCATGTTCAGGTGAATACCGGCTCCAAGAAATTTTATATCGAAAGCTATGGCTGTGCTATGAATTTTGCGGATAGTGAAGTAGTGGCGTCTATTCTCGGAAAAGAAGGAATGTCGGTTACCTCTCAATTTGAAGATTCCGATCTTATTTTCATTAATACTTGCTCCATTAGAGAAAAGGCAGAAGCTACAGTGCGCAAGCGTTTGACAGAATTCAGAAAAATCAAAAAAACCAATCCGGGTTTATTGATCGGTGTGCTTGGTTGTATGGCAGAAAGATTAAAAGCAAAATTTTTAGAAGAAGAAAAACTTGTAGATATAGTGGTGGGCCCCGATGCCTACCGCAGTTTGCCCAATTTAATAAAAGAAGCAGAAAGTGGGCAGCGCGGTGTAGATGTATTGTTGAGCCGCGAAGAAACTTACGGAGATATTGCGCCGGTTCGCTTAAGCAGCAATGGTGTTACTGCTTTTGTTAGTATTATGCGGGGTTGTAATAATATGTGCAGTTTTTGTGTGGTTCCTTTTACAAGAGGAAGAGAACGGAGCCGTGATGTATATTCCATTATTCGCGAATGCGCTGAATTATTCGAAAGTGGTTATCGCGAAGTTACTTTGCTCGGGCAGAATGTGGACAGCTATCAGTGGTATGACGAAGCAGAGAAAGTAACCGTTTCTTTTGCAAATTTATTAGAACGTGTGGCTTTGATCTCTCCGTTATTGCGTGTGCGGTTTTCTACTTCGCATCCAAAAGATATTACAGATGAGGTTTTATTTACAATAAAGAAGTATGATAATATCTGTAATTATATTCATTTGCCTGTACAAAGCGGAAGCACCCGTTTGCTTCAATTAATGAACAGAACATACACGCGTGAATGGTACCTGGCAAAAGTGGACCGCATTCGCGAAATACTTCCGGATTGCGGATTATCTACCGATACCATATCAGGCTTTTGCACCGAAACAGAGGAAGATCACCAGGACACACTCAGTCTTTTCGATTATTGTAATTATGATCTGGCTTATATGTACTTCTATAGCGAACGGCCCGGAACGCTTGCTGCACGCAGATTTGCTGATGATGTGCCATTGGATGTGAAAAAAAGAAGATTAGCTGAAATCGTAGAGTTACACCGCATTCATAGTTTGAAAAATATGCAAAAAGAGATTGGGCGCACTTTACTGGTTTTGATAGAAGGTGATTCAAAAAAAAGTGATCAGGACTGGGCCGGCAGATGCGACAGTAATAAAATGGTGGTATTTCCAAAAACCGGCGGTTTGAAAAAAGGCGACTATGCACAGGTGGTTATTGAGGATTGTACCGCAGGTACACTTATTGGTAAAGCACTCGTGCCGGAGCCAGTTGAAATTTAAAGACGAAGCAAATAAGTATGGATAAGCAGACGATTAAAAACAGGTTTGGTATTATAGGAAGTTCTCCTGAGCTTATGTATGCGCTGGATGTGGCCATACAGGTAGCTAATACCGACCTTAGTGTACTGATAAATGGAGAAAGTGGAGTAGGTAAGGAAGTTTTTTCTCATATTATTCATTCCTTATCAGCAAGAAAACACAATCAGTTTATAGCAGTAAACTGCGGAGCCATTCCGGAAGGAACGATTGACTCGGAATTATTCGGACATGAAAAAGGTTCGTTCACTGGTGCAGTAGATAACCGCAAAGGTTATTTTGAAACAGTTAATGGTGGTACCATTTTTTTGGATGAAATCGCAGAAATGCCTTTGGGTACACAGGCCAGGTTGCTCAGGGTTTTGGAAACCGGAGAATATATCAGGGTGGGATCAAGTAAGGTGCAAAAAACAGATGTGCGTGTAATCGCAGCTACCAATAAAAATCTTTTGGATCTTACACATGCCGGCAAATTCAGGGAAGATTTATATTACAGATTGAATACAGTACCAATAAGGGTTCCATCCCTGCGTGATAGAAAAGAGGATATTCCTTTGTTGTTCAAAAAATTCGCTGTTGATTTTGCAGATCGTTACCGGTCGGAACCCTTACAACTTACTGAAGACGCCTGGCAGGTTTTGAAAGATTATCCATGGCCAGGAAATGTTCGTCAATTAAAAAACATGGCCGAACAACTTTCAGTTTTGGCCAAAGGCCGCGAGATCACATCAGATGATCTGAGGCGAATGCTGCCCGAAGCACATAGCAGGCTGCCTGTACTGGCCACTGCCGCGAATAATCAAAGTGAATTTGCAAATGAAAGAGAGATCTTGTACAAATTGTTTTTCGATGTAAAAAAAGATGTGAATGAGTTGAAAAAAATGCTTTACGATGTAGTGCAGAATCCTGAGGTGTACAACGGAAACAATACTAATCATCCTTTTCATGTTCCTTCTGATTATAACGATTTTGAAGGCGGTCATAATTTAATTTCCAGCGGAAAACCTGTGGTATTGCATACTTCAACGCCCAATAGTAATATAGATGAGCATCAGGATGTGGAAGAATCTTTAAGCATTATTGATGCAGAAAAAGATCTTATACTCAAAGCATTAAAAAAGCACAAAGGCAAAAGAAGGGATGCCTCTGCTGATCTTGGCATCAGTGAAAGAACATTGTATCGTAAATTGAAAGAATACGATATCAGGGAATAATATTTTAAAACCTCCTCATTGAAACAAAAGTTCGAAATTACGGCTGCGCTGGCATTGCTCATGTTTACTCTGGTATTTGCTACCTGCAGGTATTCTACAAAAGACATTTCTTCTATTGATCCGGCCATCAAAACTTTCAGGGTAAACTACCTCGAAAATAAGGCCCGTTATGTAAATCCACAATTATCGCCAAAACTTACCGAAGCATTGCGGCAAAAGATTTCGAGCCAGACAAGATTAAGAGAAGTGAATGATGAAACCGGCGATTATGAAATCAGTGGCTATATTTCAGATTACTCGGTAACTACGAGTGGTATAGCCAATCAGCGCTCGGGAACGAACCGGCTGAATGTTTCTTTTCACCTTGTTTTTAAAAATACGCAGGATGCTACAAAGAATTTTGAAGCCGACGTTACTACCAATTATGATTTTGATGCTAATCGTACCCTTCAGGAAGCAGAGCAGGAATTAGGAGATAAGATCATAAAAAATCTTACTGAATCTATTTTTAATCGTATTTTTTCAAACTGGTAATATGAAAGATATGGCAACCGATATCAATGCGATGTTTGCTTTATATGAAAGCAAAAATGGCCATTTGGATGAGGCTTTATCTGCTTGCCCGGCCAGTTCATTTACGCGGTTACTCAGGTTAAAAAAGCTGAAAGAACATCCCGACGGGAAATATGCTGAAGCTGCGTCTCAAATGCCGGTTTATCTTAGAAATACCGCCTGGTACGGTTTTTTGATTTCACAGATAGATGAAGGGAATGATCAGAAAGTGGAAGATCATTTTGCAGTATCTGTTCCTTCCGAAGAGAATAATAATGAAGAAATAATAGAAACGGCTCCTGTTGTACCTATTTATGAACAAGAGGAAATAGAACCTATCATACCCGAAGATCAAACCGAAAAAGAAGATACTAACACATTTAATGCAATTGAGGCACAATATGATGAGGAGCAAGTGACCGATGAACCGGATTTAAAAATTGAAGAAGGTAAAACTGATGAGCATTCAACAGAAATAACTATTTCTCAGCATATCCGGCAGGACGCTGAATTGCCGGAAAATCAACAACTTTTTGAACCACTTCATACGGTTGATTTTTTTGCATCACAGGGCATTCATTTAAAGGAAGAAGACCTGGAAAAAGATCAATTAGGCCGTCAGTTAAAAAGTTTTACCGGCTGGCTTAAGAGTATGAAAAAATTACATCCCGGAAAATTGCCCGAACAGGATGAAGTAATTGAAAAGATCATCCAAGCTTCGGCGGAGGTAAGTAATAATGAAGTGGATGTGCTTACAGAGGCTATGGCAGAAGTGCTTGTTAAACAAAATAAAAAGGCAAAAGCCATTGAAATGTATAACAAATTAAGTTTGATGAATCCAACCAAAAGTGCGTACTTTGCCGCCAAAATTGAAAGTTTAAAAACAGATTAAATATGTTAGTGGTTTTCGGAGTTTTATTGATCGTTTCTGCCATCGTGCTGGGAATCATTATTTTGATTCAAAACCCTAAGGGTGGCGGGCTCACCTCTTCGCTGGGCGGATTTGGAAACCAGTTGATGGGTGTAAAACAAACAACAGACATCCTGGAGAAAGGAACATGGATCTTTGCCGGTATTATCGGATTTCTTTGCCTTACTTCTGCGATGTTTATTCCTAAAACTTCCGGGCCAAATTCAAGAGAACAAATTTTTCAGGAAGCACCTATAGGAACGCCAATGGCGCCGCAAAGTACTCCACAGCAATTGCCGGGTACACAGCAGGCTCCGCAGCAACAAACACCTGCTCCTGCACCTCAACCGTAAAATTTAAAGATTTAGATATTCACCCTGTCTGTCCGGCAGGGTTTTTTGATTTTAAGAGAGGTTTTGTTTCTTTCAAAACTTTGTTCAATTTCGCTTTAACCTTTTTTATTACCTATGCGAAAATTTTTTTTAATACTGTTTTTATTGTTGCTGGCAGTTGGCGCTTTTGTAGCATATAAGATTATAGGGCCGGCAATTAATAATCCTGATAAAAAATATCTTTATATACCTACCGGTGCCACTTACCAACAGGTAAAAGACAGTCTTGCAAAAAATGGAATCCTGGATGGTTTTTTCTGGTTTGATAAGGTGGCCGGCATCGGTAAATATCCGCAACACGTTAAAGCAGGTAAGTATAAAGTGCCGGACGGAATGAGTTTGTATCACCTCGTAAAAAAATTACGGTCGGGCCGGCAGGAGCCTGTGAATCTAGTGATCACAAAATTAAGAACGAAGGAAGACCTCGCGAAACGTATAGGAAAATTGTTTGAAACAGATTCGTTGCGTGCAATAGCATTTCTTTCGAATAATGATACATTGCAACATTTCCAACTGGATTCTAATACGGTATTAACCGAAGTGCTGCCGGACACTTATACTTTTTTCTGGACTTCTTCAATGCACGATATTTTTAATAAGCTGGCGAGGTATCATGATAAATTTTGGAATGAAGAAAGAAGAGCGAAGGCAGCACAATTAGGCTTTAGCCCAAAACAGATATACATTATTGCAAGCATCGTTGAAGAAGAAACAAATAAGCAGGATGATAAAGGAAAAATCGCGAGCGTGTACATGAACAGGTTGAAAAAAGGAATGCGGCTTGAAGCAGATCCGACGGTTAAATTTGCCCTTAAAGACTTTGGCCTTACACGAATTTATCATAAACACCTGGATGCCGGTTCGCCATACAATACTTACCGAAATGCAGGCTTACCACCGGGGCCGATTTGTACACCATCCTTAAAAACATTGGATGCTGTTTTAAATGCACCACAAACTGATTACATCTTTTTTGTTGCCAAACCGGATTTTAGCGGCTACTCTAATTTTTCCAGCAATTATAATCAACACCAGGTTTACGCAAATCTATACCGTACTGCATTGGATAGCCTTCAAAAAACCAGGAATAATAATTCGCAGAAAGAATAAACAGCATAAAATAGTTGGCAATCACAAAAAAAATAGGAAAACTTCTCCCTTTCAGAATAATAAGGAATGTCAGTAAAAAATGGCGGCCTCCTGGTTTTGAAAATTTATCCGTGCATAAAGTAGTGACTTATATCATCCACCACTTTGATGTGCCAGCACTTACCGAAAAGGCGGCTGCGATCTCTTATAATTTCATCATGTCCATTCCGCCGACATGCCTTTTTATTTTTACGCTCATCCCAAATCTGCCGTTTGTTTCAAAGCGTGAAATGAAATTTCAACTTCATTCATTAATCCGCGATATAATACCTGCGCACAGTTATAATAAAGGTTTGGTAGATTTTGTAGACAGCTTTATTGATGGCTCGAAGATTGGTTTGATTTCCTTTACATTTATAATTTCTCTTTTTTTTGCAAGTAATGCAGTGATGGGGCTCATGCGGTCTTTCAACAAAAATGAATATGTGGGTTTTGAAAAAATAAAAGGCCTTGCCCGTCGCTGGGAGGCCATAAAGCTCACTTTAATGCTTTTTGGTTTATTGTTGCTTACGTTGTTTTTATTGCTGCTTCAAAGAAGTATTCTTGAATGGTTTGGAATTGATAATACTTTTGTGAGAGATGTTATACTTTTTGGAAAATGGATTTTAATCGGTAGCCTTATCTTTTTTTCATTTGCATTTATATACAGATATGCACCGTCAACCACTAAGCGCTGGAATCTGATCAGTCCAGGTGCTGTTATTGGTACCACTCTCAGCATTATTCTCACGATAGGCTTCAGTTATTTTGTTGAAAATTTTGGGAGATATAATATTCTTTATGGATCGATCGGTACCATTCTGGTGATTATGGTGATGATCTTTCTAAATTCTTTATCGGTTTTTATTGGTTTTATCTTCAATCTGAGTATCAATACATTGAAAAGTGAGGAAGAAGAACCGCATCCTCCGATAGTCAAAAAATAACTGCTTTTTATTCAAGTATTTTTTCCATGATGTAATCATTCATAAAATAACCTTCACCAATATTAACGTCTGTTTCAAGCACAGTTGCAAACCCTTTCTTTAGATAAAAATGATAGGCTGAATTGTGGCGGTTCACATTCAGTTGCAAAACCCGGGCACCTTTTTCCTTTGCGATTTTGATGATGAAGTCGATCATTTGGCTTCCATATCCTTTGCCTTGCGAAGATGGCAACAGATAAATTTTATGAAGCTTGCAAACCCCGGAATTTTTATTCAAAATTTCGATGGAGAAAAAGCCGATCTCTTCTTTGTTTTCAATTACCATGTAAAATTCATTGGTTTCGAATTGCTTTCCTAAAGAATTTTCTGAATACATCATCTCCAGCATATATTCCATCTGTTGCTGAGATAGTATATGCTTGTAAGTTTCGGGCCATATTTTAAGCGCTAAAGTTCGGATTGCAGGAATTTGTGCGGCAAATGCTTTTTCGAATGTGATCATCTATTTTACATAGATTTTAATTTCAGGAGCATTGAATTTCCTACCTTTCGCATCTTCAACGATGATATCAAAAAAATACAATTCTTCTCCGGATGTCAATGTTGTTTGCAGGTTTTTTACCCATACTTCGGGTAAAGGCGAATGATCAAATCTTCCGGCCACCATTGTATAAGTCGTCTGGATTTTTCCGGTTTCTTCATTTTCCACCGCGCTTTTTTTTCTATATGCAAATTGGTAATTATAGATCTTATATTTTTCTTTTTGAGCATCTTCAATTTTTAAAGGTAGTGCAACAAGTTGTACTGCTTCCTCTTTAAGTACAGTGTCGCCATTGGATCGGATGCCAAGAAATGTTTTAACAATGGGTGGTTTAAATTTCGGAACAGGTATTATTTTTTGAGCTGATACTGAAACAGAAACGAGCAAAAAAACAGAGCAGGTAAATAAATAATTTTTCATTTGGATTTTGGGCAAATTTATTTGTGAAAATACGTCAATAAATATGACAAACTAAACCCGTAAAACAAAATTTATTTTAAAATTATACCTCATGTGGCCCTTAGTCTGACAGCCGGAAACTGCAATTTATTTCTTTTAAAAAATCAATGAAAAAGTGCTTTTGAAAGGATGTTTAATTTATGCCTCCGGAATATGAGGCTCTACCAATCGCTTTAATTTGTCAAGCGAATCCTGCCATCCGAGATAACACATGTCTGCCGGAATGGCCTCGGGAATATTTTCCTGTACAATATTTATTTCTGTTCCCGCTGAAACTTTTCTGATCGAAACTGAGGTGGTCATTTTACCAGGCAATGCAGGATCGTCAAACCTTTCAACATATTTTATAAATTCATTTTGTTGTAATTCAACGATAGATCCACCAAAAGAATGCTTCTTGTTTGTTGAAAAATTGAGAAATGACATTTTAAATGTGCCATCTTTTTTAAACTCAAAATGTTCTACTTCACATATAAATCCATAAGGTGGGATCCAGGATGCATAGGCGGAGCCAGATGAAAAAGCACGAAAAACTTTTTCCGGCGCTGCGCTCAATACCCTGTGCAGGGTTACTTTATTTTCTGCCATTGTCTAAATTTTTATTTTAAATGTTATTGTTTTGTTTCAAAATTGAACATCCATCGAATTCCAAATTTATCAAGGCAGCAAGCCCAGTATGCCCATGGCATATCGCGTGGCGGTGTAATATCACTTCCGCCGTCTGACAGTGCATTGAACAAACGGTCTAATTCTTCTCTGCTATCAGGTTCCAGATTAATGGTAGTGTTATTTCCGATCTTTAATTTTTGACCAAATTTTTCAAGCATATCTGTAGCCATGATCCGGGTTTCACCTAATATGGGCATTGATATGTGCATAATTTTATTTTTTTCATCCTCATTCAATTCAGGTAACTCGTCACAGGTAGCCATTTGACCCATTCGAATAGGATCCGAATCAAATTCTGTTTTAAAAATGGATTTATAAAAATTAAACGCAGCTTCCGTAGTGCCCGGAAAGTTTAAATAGATGGAGACTTTTGCCATAACCGATTTTTTTTGTTGTTAAATGAATGATGTAAAATTCATTAAATTCTATAACTCTTTCAGTTTGGTATTGCGCCAAAATAGGGGTGGAAAATGACAAATTGTTTTAGTTTTACCCTAAAGTTTTCAAATGAGAGTTTCAGTATTTGTTCCAGAAAATGCGGTAATAGAAGCTGTCACGCCTGCTTATCGTGCGTTTAAAACAGCCAATGAGTTTTTATTGGCTGGCGGCAAACTTCCGTTTTTTCAGGTAGAATATGTGGGATTGCGCAGAAAGGTAAACACCAATGATAACGAATATACTGTAACAACCAACCGGCTATTAAAAGATGTACAACAAACAGATCTGCTTATACTTCCTGCATTATACGGTTCGATGGAAGTGGCTGTGGCAGCAAATAAACCTGCCATACCGTATATTAAAAGTTTGTACGACAATGGAGCCTGTATCGCAAGTTTATGTATAGGTGCTTTTTTGCTTGCCGAAACAGGGCTTGTAAATGGTAAAAAATGTTCAACACACTGGGCTTATTACGAACAGTTGAAGTGCCGGTACCCACAGGTTGATGTGGTTGATGGAGAAATAATTACAGATGAAGGAAATATTTTTAGCAGTGGTGGTGCAAACTCCCTGTGGAATCTTATTTTATATCTTATCGAAAAATATACCACCCGCGAAATAGCGATTTTAGTTTCAAAATATTTTGCAATTGACATTGAACGTGACAGCCAGGCTCCGTTTACAATTTTTAAAGGACAAAAAGAACATCCCGATCTTGAGATCAAAGAATTGCAGGAGTTTATGGAACTTAATTTTGCTGAAAAAATAACCATAGATCAGTTGGCCTCAAAAGTGAATATAAGCCGCCGAACGCTGGAAAGAAGATTTAAAAATGCCACCGGAAATAGTGTGATCGAATATTTGCAGCGCGTAAGAATTGAAGCCGCCAAAAAACATTTTGAGGCATCCAGGAAAAACGTAGTTGAAGTAATGTATGATGTGGGATACCTTGATAATAAAGCGTTCAGAGATGTGTTTAAAAAGGTTACCGGACTAACCCCTTTGGCTTACAAGAATAAATACAATAAAAGTTTTTTGCAACAGAATATTGAATGGATGTCCTGACTACTATCGAACTCTTTCAATTTCTCCCTTATCATTGATCCTGATAATTTGGGATGGATTTTTTTTGTCTGAATCATCCCGCCTGTAATGCACCACATAATCAACATCGCTGAATAATGCAGGATCAATTTCACTAAAATTGTGAGGAGATGGCTGATCAGAAATATTAGCTGAAGTAGAAACGATCGGTTTTTTAAGTTTGCTGATTAATTCACTGCAAAATTTCTCTTCGGTAAATCTTATGGCAACAGAACCATTGGAATTGATCAGGTTTTTTGCAAGGTTTTTGGCATTGGAAAAAATGGCCGTGGTAGGAGTGGCAGCATTTTTCATTGCTTGCAGCAATCGGTGATCAGGTTCTGAAACATAATCATAGATCATTTGAAGATCATTTACAAGAATGATCATTGATTTGAAAGGACTTCTTTTTTTTATTTCAAATATTTTTTGAACCGCACTGTAAAGTGTTGCATCGCAACCAACGCCCCAAATGGTGTCAGTGGGATAAAGCAAAACACCTCCTTTGGTTAAGGTGTTGATTGCATTTTTGATATCTTCTTCAAAACTTATTGTATTATTCATAAAACAGGATGCAATAAATATTTTACTTCTACAGTTTGAGCACAGTTAAAATGGCCAAGCGGGCATGCTTTAAGTCCGTGCAAGCCGCATGGCTTACACGCCAGTGGAACCATTGTTTGTAATACCGTTGATTGGTCGGATAGCGGATAAAATCCAAATTCCGGAAGGGTAGAGCAATAAATAGCTGTGACCGGCGCATTCACTGCTGATGCGATATGCAGTGGCGCCGAATCATTTACATAATTCATGATCGCTTTTTTCATCATGGCTGCCGACTCCAGGAAACTCAATTCTCCCGCAAGGGAGTGCACGTTCTTATTTTTTGATCGATCTATTATTTTATGGCAAAGTTGTTTATCCTGCGGAGCGCCGATGAGATAAACCTTTAATTTTTGCGGCAAACGGTCAATTAGTTCCACCCATTTATCAACAGGGTATTGTTTGGTGAACCAAACGCTGGAAGGAGCTATGCAGATATAGGGCTGCCTGCTATAGGCTGCTGCTTTTTGTTCATCCTTTTGTGAAGGGTAAAGCCTGGGTTCGGCGGCTATATTATCTGTGAGATCGGAAATTAATTGTTGATTTCTTTCTATTTCATGCAAGCCATGCAGCATTGAATGGCTTACTTTTTTGTTGTAAAAAAAACTAAGCGGATTCTTATCAAATCCGCGCTTTTCAGGTGCGCCCGAAAGAGCCGTGAGTATTCCTGTGGAAAAAAATCGTTGGAGGTTAATAATGAGATCATATTTTTTGTTTCTTATTTTTTTTGCAAGCATCCAAAGGTTTTTATTTTTATTTTCCTTTTTATTCCATATCAAAATTTCGTTTAACCATGGATGTTGATCCAATAAGGATTCATTTCCTTTTCTTACCAGAAAATCTATGGATGCTTCCGGATAATGTAGATGCAATTTTTCCAGCAAAGCTGTTGCAAGTATCACATCACCGATAAAAGCAGTTTGTATGACCAGTATTTTTTGCACAGTGTGCAAAGTTATCAGAATAACAGTTGCATACTTGATCAAATACCTTGATGGCGGATTATCTATTTTTGTAAAAAAAAATTGTTATGGATCTGGAAAAAATGATAGAAGCAGTTTGGGCCGATCGTTCGCTACTCAAAGATGAAATTTATACAGATGCAATCAGGAATGTAATCGACAAATTAGATACCGGTGATTTGCGCACTGCTGAACCTGTTGCCTCATTCGACATGTCTCCCGCCTGGAAAGTGAATGAATGGGTTAAACAGGCCATCTTGTTGTACTTCGGTATTCAAAAAATGGAAACTTACTCGCTGCCACCATTTGAATTTTATGATAAAATACGTTTGAAAAAAGACTTTCAATCTATCGGTGTGAGAGTAGTGCCACATGCAATTGCACGATATGGCAGTTACCTGGGCCAGAATGTTGTGATGATGCCGAGCTATGTAAATATCGGAGCTTATGTAGATGAAGGAACCATGGTTGATACCTGGGCAACAGTAGGAAGTTGCGCGCAAATAGGTAAAAATGTGCACCTGAGCGGTGGCGTAGGTATCGGTGGCGTATTAGAACCATTGCAGGCAAGCCCCGTGATCATTGAAGATGGTTGTTTTATTGGAAGCCGGTGCATTGTGGTTGAAGGCGTGCGGGTAGAAAAGGAAGCTGTGTTAGGCGCTAATGTGGTGTTGACACAATCGACCAGGATCATTGATGTAAGCGGATCGGAACCGGTAACCTACAATGGTGTGATACCTGAAAGAAGTGTGGTGATTCCCGGCACTTATCAGAAAAAATTCAATGCAGGTGAATTTGGGGTAGGTTGTGCTTTGATCATTGGTAAAAGAAAAGAAAGTACTGATCGCAAAACCAGCCTCAATGAGGCTTTACGCGATTTTAATGTAAGTGTTTAAAAATTAAAATCCCGCAGTCAGCGGGATTTTTTTTAATCAATTTTTTGGGTTTAAAATTCAGTGGTTCAGGGTTTTTCAAGGCGGGGATATAGGATATAATTAAAAAAAGAAGTTGACCGATATTGGATTTGGGTTTTTACAGGATACTTAGCGAATTTTTCAATGGATCTTGGATCAGGATGATTGCTTATCAATCAACTTCTGAAACAAAGATAGAATGAACGCCGACCCGAATCAAGAGCATTAACGCTCAATTTTTAAAAAGTTATTTATACCCGGCGATTCGAAAAAATACGATAGGTGTAAATCGTAACATCCCTTCAAAAGCACTTTTTAAGAGATTTTTTAAAAAAAATATTTCAGGTAAATATTTGGGTTAAATGAGCAATAGAATTTTTATAAATTTTACATAGGCTTTTACTTCAAATTCTCAAATAAAATATGCCTCCATAGTAAAAGTAACCCGGATTTTAAAGCAGGCATTAAACGTGAATGAGCCAATGGGTTTTGCAGTTTTGCCATAGTTTTATGCTGTCTTTATGCTAACTTTGCGCGCAATTTTCAAATAAAATATAAGACATGACAGATCTCTTTGACCGCATGCGTAAAGACCAGGGACCCATTGGGCAACACCTGGAACGGGCGCACGGGTACTTCGCTTTTCCTATTTTAGAAGGAGAATTGGGAAGCCGTATGACGTTTAGAGGAAAGGAAAAAATTGTGTGGAGCCTGAACAATTATTTAGGATTGGTAAATCATCCTGAAACGAGAAAGATTGATGTGGAAGCAGCGGAAAAATATGGTATGGGTAACCCGATGGGAAGTAGAATGATGAGCGGAAACACCAAACATCACGAAGAACTGGAGAAAGTACTGGCCGATTTCGTGAGTCGCGAAGATGCAATGCTGCTCAATTTCGGTTACCAGGGAATTATGAGTTGCATTGATGCGCTTGTATCCCGTCATGATATTATTGTTTATGATGGTGAAGCCCATGCCTGCCTGGTGGATGGAGTGAGGTTGCATCTTGGATATAGCTACAAATTCAAACATAATGATATCGCTGATTGTGAAAAACAATTACAGCGTGCTGAAAAAATGGCTGCCAAAACCGGTGGAGGAATATTGGTGATCACAGAAGGGGTTTTTGGCATGAGCGGTAACCAGGGGAAGTTAAAAGAAATCGCCGCTTTGAAAGAGAAATATGCTTTCAGATTAATCATTGATGACGCACACGGATTTGGAAGTATGGGGCCTACGGGTGCCGGAGCAGATGAGGAACAAGGCTGCCAGGATAAGGTAGATCTTTACTTCAGCACATTTGTAAAAAGCATGGGAAGCATCGGAGCTTTTATAGCCGGCCCAAAGGATATTATCACTTATCTCCGGTATAATGTGCGTTCTCAAATATTCGCTAAAAGTTTACCATTGATTGTAGTGGATGGGATGCTGAAGCGCATGGAAATGCTGAAGACCATGCCTGGATTAAGAGAGAAATTATGGCATAATGTAAACAGGCTTCAGAGCGGGCTTCGTGAAAGAGGATTTGACATAGGAAGTACTAATAGTCCGGTTACTCCGGTGTACCTGAAAGGCAGCCTGCCGGAAGCAACAAATATGGTAATGGATATCCGCGAGAACTATAATATATTTTGTTCGGTAGTGGTTTTTCCGGTAATACCCAAAGGACAAATTATTTACAGGTTGATACCTACCGCTGCACATACAGATGAAGACACGGATATTACATTAAAAGCATTTGAAGAAACAAAGAAAAAACTCGATCAGGGAGCTTATAAAGCCGAGGATATTCCTGATATGGCTGCCCATGATCAGATGGCGGCCGGTTAAGAAATAAAAACCGGGCAACTGGAAAGAAGCCCGGAGATTAAAAAATCTTAACCATTAAATCTTAAAAAATGAGAATCTGAATAAAAGAAGGTGCAACAGAATAAAAAGTTGCACCTTCTTTTTTATTAGGGTTTTCTTAACTCCGGTAAAGTGAGCACACAAAAAAAGGTTTGATCTCAGATCAAACCCTTTTTAAATATCATAAAAATATTTTTAGTTGATGTTAACGCGCCCGCCACAAATAAAACGCTTGGCGTAATAGCTACTGTTGAGATTACTGATCGTAACTCCGTTGCTGCTGGAGGCATGAAGGAAATAATCATTATCAAGATATAAACCCACATGAGATACGCCACCGGTAGTATTAAAAAATACCAGGTCGCCCTCTTTTAATTCTTCTTTCTTAATGTGTTCAGTGGCCTTGTATTGCTCGCGCGCAGTACGGGGTAAAGCAAAGCCATATACTGCCATGAGCAGACTACCGGTAAGAGCGCTGCAATCAATACCTTTTTTACTGGTACCGCCCAACCTGTATCGGGTTCCAAACCAGTCATCAATAAATCCAAGAAGAGCCACATTCTTTAAAGACTCTACATTTACATTCATCATCATCGCATATTTGTATTGCAATGAAGACAAAGATTCGATGAGTTCTTTTGTTTCTTTTAAAAATGATTTCTTAACTACAGGAGTAGGCTTTTTCACATTCTTATTTTCTGCAGTCCATGGTGTTTTGATCAACCCTTCCGGCGTAAATACAGAATTAGAATTTTGAGTTGAAGCATTTTGAACCAGTGGAGTAAGCGTGCCGGTAGCATTGACGCTTGCCTGTCCCTGAGCTAATTGTGCGGTGAAAAGCAGTAAAAAACCACAGCACAGAATGGTAAGTTTCTTCATAATTTCATTGGGATTATAACCGAAAAATCAAAAAAACGCATTAGGTGTTTTTCAGATCTTTTATTGCTAACGATCATAAAGGGTACTTTATTTTTCGCAAGCCGCACGAAGTTAGGTTTCCAGGGCTAAAATCCAAAAAAAAAATTTGCTATACCATTAATTAACAGAACTTGTAAAAAAGGCTTCTAAAATTGATCCTTTATAATTTTGCAAAATGACCGAAAAAGTGCTTTTGAAGCGTAACTGGATCCTGCTTGCGCTGATGCTCACTATGATGCTGGCAGCTATGGATACCACCATCGTTTCAACAGCGATACCTATGATTGTGGCCGACCTTGGAGGTTTTAATAAATTTTCATGGGTTTTCAGTATTTATTTGCTTGCGCAAACCGTAACCATACCTGTATATGGGAAACTCTCGGATACATTTGGAAGAAAGACAATTTTGATTACTGGTATCATCATTTTCCTGGTTGGCTCGGCAGCTTCAGCCGCAAGCTGGAATATCGGATCTCTTATACTTTTCAGAGGTATTCAGGGGTTGGGCGCAGGATCAATTATGGCTACCGTTAATACAATAGCAGGAGATATTTATTCGGTTAAAGAAAGAGCTAAAATTCAAGGATGGCTTTCCAGTATTTGGGGTATAAGTGCAATTATCGGCCCGGCGCTGGGCGGTGCTTTGGCTGAATATGTTGATTGGAGATGGATTTTTCTGATCAATCTTCCGGTAGGAACTCTTTCCATCATTTTGTTGATCATTCACTTCAAAGAAAAAGTAAAACATGAGTACTCATATATCGATTACAAAGGCGCTGTTTTGATACTTTTTACTATCGGCCTGTTCATCATATTCTTACTTGAAGGAGGTGTTTCGTGGCCATGGATTTCTTATCCTTCGGTTGTGATATTTATCGCGGTTTTAGTTCTCGCTCTTTTCACTTTCAAAATTGAAAAAAAAGCCAAAAATCCGATAATGCCTGGTTGGTTATGGAAAAATAAAACATTCGCTTTTACCAATCTGGCCATGGTGGCCATGGGAATTGTAATGATGGGCCCAGAAACTTTTTTGCCCACATTTACGCAAACTTCCCTCAGCCTTGGCATTATAGCTTCCGGATTTGTGCTTGCCAGCATGAGTATTGGGTGGCCTACAGCTTCTGCCTTGTCGGGTCGCCTTTATTTAAAAATTGGTTTTAGAAACACTTCTTTGATTGGAACAATTATCGTAATTATATCCTGTGCCGGCTTTTTGCTTATTCCTGCACCACAATCAATCTGGCTCATAGTAGTAGACCAGGTGCTGCTGGGAGTAGGTTTCGGATTATTATCTACACCCAGCCTGGTAGGTATTCAGTCTATCGTTTCATGGCAAAAAAGAGGTGTGGTTACTGGTGCAAATGTATTTTCAAGAAATCTTGGTCAAAGTCTTGGTGCATCTATTTTTGGAGCCATCTTCAACGCATCCTTTATTTCGCAAATGAAAAATGCACCAGGAAATCTTTCAGTTCAAAACAAAAATGTATTAGATATGCTACATGATCCTGCAATTTCGGAATCTTCAAAAAAAATTCTCCGGCAAGCAATCAATATTGCCACGCAACATATTTACATCGGTCTATCCATTTTTGCGATCGGAACCTTTCTGTTTATTTATCTGGTGCCCAAAAATTACAAACAATTAAATACGGATTAAATAGAAAAAGTTTAAAATAAATTTTATCAACACATCTGTATAAAATTTCAGGTTTTATCATTAGATCCTGCTCCCATTTTACGATATTTGAAATTCATTCCAAAAACACCCTTTTCATGAAGTTTTCGCATCTGCATGTTCATACTCAATACTCCTTATTAGATGGCGCCGCGTCGATTAAAGGGCTGTTTAATAAAGCTATTGAAGATGGTATGCCTGCACTAGCTATTAGCGATCATGGAAATATGTTTGGAGTATTTGAATTTGTAAAACATGCACATACATTAAAAAACAGCGATGGCTCTCTGAAAGTGAAACCAATCGTTGGATGTGAATTTTACATTACTGAAAACAGGCATCAGAAAACCTTTTCGAAAGAAAAACGCGATCCCCGCCATCACCAGATTTTGCTGGCTAAAAATGATGTGGGATATAAAAACCTGGTGAAACTTACATCGCTTGGGTACATCGAAGGAATGTATTCGAAATACCCAAGGATTGATAAAGAACTGATTCATAAATATCACGAAGGACTGATTGCCACCACCTGCTGCCTGGGTGCTTTGGTGCCGCAGTTGATCCTGAAAAATAATGAAGCAGAAGCAGAGAATGAATTCAAATGGTGGCTGAATATTTTCCAGGAAGATTATTATGTAGAACTTCAACGACATGATCTTCCCGAGCAGGATAAGGTAAACAAAGTACTCTTAAAATTTGCTAAAAAGTATAATGTAAAAGTCATTGCCAGTAACGATTCGCATTATGTGGATGAGCCGGATGCAAACGCACATGATATTTTGCTTTGTATTAATACCGGATCAAAACAAAATGAAGAAAAACTTACCGGCTTTGATGATGATGTTTCTGTAAAGAATAAAAGATTCGCATTTCCCAACAATCAGTTTTATATGAAGAAAACTGAGGAAATGACAAAACTGTTTCAGGATATTCCTGAAGCGATCGACAATACAAATGAAATAATCGGCAAGATAGATACACTAAAACTCACACGTGATATTTTACTTCCGCACTTTACCATTCCGAAAGAATTTACCAGCCAGGATGATTACCTGGCCGATCTGACATGGAAGGGTGCACGAAAAAGATATGCTGAGATCACACCCGAAATAGAAGAACGCATCAATTTTGAATTGTTTACAATCAAAACGATGGGATTTGCCGGTTACTTTTTGATTGTGGCTGATTTTATTAATGAAGGAAAACGGATCGGCGTTTTTGTAGGGCCCGGACGTGGATCAGCAGCGGGCTCTGTGGTGGCGTTTTGTATCGGAATCACAAATATTGATCCGGTCAAATACAAACTTCTGTTTGAAAGATTTCTGAATCCGGACAGGAAGTCGATGCCGGATATTGATACTGATTTCGATGATGAGGGCCGGCAGAAAGTGCTGGATTATGTAGTGGAAAAATACGGACGCAACCAGGTAGCTCAAATTATTACCTATGGTACCATGGCAGCAAAAATGAGCATCAAGGATGTTGCGCGTGTGATGGATCTTCCATTGCCCGACAGCCTTGCGCTTACCAAACTCGTACCAGACCGGCCGGGCACTTCTCTGAAAAAAATATTGCACGACCCGCTCACCGGCCCGAAATCATTAGACCTTTCTCCTGAAGACCTGAACAATGTAATCCAGCTTCGTGATATTTATAACGGTTCAGACCAAAAAGCAAAAGTGCTTCACGAAGCCGAAGTGCTGGAAGGTTCAATTCGCAATACCGGCGTGCATGCATCGGCCATCATTATTGCACCGCAGGATCTGATGACTTTGATCCCTGTTGCTTTCTCGAAAGATTCCGATTTGTGGCTCACTCAGATTGATGGCAGTAATATTGAAAGTGCAGGCGTATTAAAGATGGACTTCTTAGGACTTCGTACACTAAGTATTTTAAAAACTGCACTTCGTCTCATTAAGGATAATCACGGAATGGATATCGATCTGGATGCCTTGCCACTTGATGACGAAAATACCTACCAGCTTTATCAACGAGGTGAAACCAATGGTACGTTTCAGTTTGAAAGTATGGGTATGCAAAAATATCTGCGCGAATTAAAGCCTGATAAATTTGATGATCTGATTGCGATGAATGCACTTTACAGGCCCGGGCCTATGAGTTATATCGGCGATTTCATCGAACGTAAACATGGCCGTCAGGAGATTCATTATGATCTTCCCGAAATGGAAGAATACCTGAAAGATACTTATGGTATTACGGTGTACCAGGAACAGGTGATGTTGCTGAGCCAGAAACTTGCAGGCTTTGGAAAAGGAGATGCCGATTTATTGCGTAAAGCAATGGGTAAAAAGAAAAGAGAAGATCTCGACAAAATGAAAGCCCAGTTTCTGGAAGGAGGAACAAAAAACGGACATTCGGAAAAAACACTCGAAAAGATCTGGACCGATTGGGAAGCGTTTGCTCAATATGCATTTAATAAATCTCATAGCACCTGCTACGCTTTTGTGGCTTATCAAACAGCGTATCTTAAATCGCATTATCCATCAGAATATATGGCTGCTGTATTAAATCATGCAGGGTCAATTGATAAAACCACCTTCTTCATGGAAGAATGCCGCACCATGGGACTGAAAGTATTAGGGCCGGATATCAATGAATCAGGAAAAGGATTCACTGTAAATAAAAAAGGAGAAATACGCATTGGATTAAGTGGTTTAAAAGGAGTGGGTGATGCAGCTATTGACAGCATAATTTCTGAAAGAAAGAAGAACGGCGCTTTCAAATCAATTTTCGATCTGGTTCAGCGGGTAAATCAAAGATCTGCAAATAAAAAATCTTTTGAAAGCCTTGCATACGCAGGCGCTTTTGATTGTTTTGAAGATTTTCACCGGGCAAGATTTTTTCATACATTACCCGGAGAAATAATGAATTCTCTGGAAAAAATCCTGCGATTTGGAAGCCAGTTTCAATCCCAGGCGGCCAATAATATTTCTACCCTGTTTGGAGATATGATAATGGATACCGTAGTGCCGCCGCATATTCCAGATTGCGAGCCATGGTCATTGATTGATAAATTAAGACATGAAAAGGAAGTGACGGGAATGTTTTTAAGCGGGCACCCTTTAGATAATTATTCATTTGAATATAAAAATTATGGAATTGTTCCGATAAAATTGGTGAATGAATATAAAGAGGAGCTTATCGCTAATGGCGGTGAAAGCAAGATATTTAAAATAGCAGCGCTGGTTACACAGGAACAACACAGAATGTCTAAAAAAGGAAATCGGTTTGGAATTTTTTGCATTGAAGATTATTCCTCCAATCTTGAATTCAGCTTGTTTAGCGAAGAGTATGCGCGTTATAGTCCGCTGCTGAAACCGGGCATGATGGTGTATATAAAAGGAAGTTTCAAATCGCGGTTTGATGGTGATCAGTTACAATTTAAAGTACACGAAATTTTATTACTCGAATCATTAATGAAAACGCATACAAAAAAAGTGAATGTTAATATTCATGCCAGCGATGTTTCCGAAAAAGAGATTGATTTTTTCTTTCAGAATTTAAAAGTTAATCCGGGATCTTCCTCTTTAATGTTCACCATTCATGAACCGCAAAGAAAATTGAAAGTTCCGCTTGAATTAAAAACCGGTTTCCAGATGAATAATGATTTAGCCCAATTTTTATCAAAACATCCCGGCTGGAATATTAAAGTAGAAACCAATTGATTAAAATATTCTTTGACTGATGTGTGTTCTTTTTATATAAATTCCCGGAGCACTTCTTCCACTGATTTTGATTCCTTAAAAAATCCCGCTACTTTGGTAACGACGCCTTCTACCAAAGCATCCGGGCAGCTCGCGCCACTTGTTATGAGAATCTTTACCGGATTTTTGTCGGTCAGCCATGAAAATGTCTTTAAAATCTTTTTATTGTGAAAATCGAAATGATCAATTTCTTTTGAAGATTTTATTTCTTCTTCCGCATGTATAAAATAAGTGGGTAATTTTTGCTCACACAATTCAACCAGGTGAGAAGTGTTGCTGCTGTTATAGCCTCCGATCACCAGTGCAAGGTCAGCATCGGTTTTGAGCAATTCATAAACTGATCCCTGGTTTTCATTGGTAGCATAGCAAAGCGTATCCCTTGTATCTGCAAAACGTTCTGCAATGGTGTCATGGGTAAGCCCATACTTTCTGATCATTACATTTTTAAGATAATCGGCAATCTCCTGAGTTTCGGTAGCAAGCATAGTGGTCTGATTCACTACACCGATTCGTTCAAGATGGCGACCGGGATCAAAGTTTTGAGAATACCTTCCTGCAAATCTTTGATAAAATTTTTCCGGATCAGAATTCCCTTCAATAAATGACGCCAGTTCCATGGTTTCACGAAGATCTTTCACAATCACTGCCGGTGAGTGCTTCGAGGTATGACTGAATGTGGCTCTGGTTTCTTCATGATCCGGTTTCCCATGGATTACGATAGTATAATTATTTTTAGAAATGGCCTGCGCTCTGTTCCATACTTTTTCTACAAACGGGCAGGTGGTATTGTACTGCTCAATTTCCACACCCGCATCCAATAATTGTTTTTCAATTTCAAGAGTGGTTCCAAATGCCGGAATCAAAACAATATCGCCACGTTTTAATTGAGAAAAAGGTATCAGTTGATTTCCCCTGGTATCCATCAGAAATTGAACACCTTTACTCAGCAAATCCTGGTTTACATGAGGGTTGTGGATCATTTCACTTAACAGGTATATTTTTTTATCGGGGTGTTGTTCCAAAGTTTTAAAAGCTATTTCTATGGCATTTTCTACACCATAACAAAATCCAAAATGCCTGGCGAGGTAAAACCGAACAGGGCCAAAATCCAATACAGAAGGAGAAAAATCCTTTTTTAATTTATCGTCCATCCTTCGCTTGTTTTTGATGGCGGAGATGAGCGGGCTGCGATATATTAATGGAACATCAAACTTTTTCATGATGGAAAGAATTCAAAGTTAGCAAACAACCAAATGCTCCCTTAGAATAAAAGATTTTTTAGGTTTAATTTTAAACCAATTCTCTAAAAAGCGAGCATGGATAAAGATCATAAAAGTTTTTCACATCCCGATTGGAGCTACCAGGCAAATATCTATGAAGTAAATGTGAGGCAATACACCCGGGAAGGGACTTTTAACGCATTCAGCAAACATCTTCCCAGATTAAAGAATATGGGCATAAAAGTGCTTTGGTTTATGCCGGTAACACCTATTAGCAATAACGGCAGGCTTGGTACATTGGGTAGCTATTATGCCGCCAGTGATTACAAAAGCATCAATCCGGAATTTGGCACTTTGGAAGATTTTAAAAATTTAGTGAATGAGGCACATAAACTTGAATTTAAAATCATCATTGATTTTGTGGCTAATCATACAGGCAATGATCATCATTGGATAAAAGAGCACCCGGAATATTATGTGTATACTGAGGAAGGCACTTTGCTCCATCCTCATGGTTGGGATGATGTGAGCCAACTCAAATTTGAAGAGAAAAAAGTGTGGGATGAGTTGATCAGTGCCATGGCTTTTTGGGTTGAAACGTGTGATATTGACGGATTCAGATGCGATATGGCTCATCTTGTTCCATTGCAATTGTGGTGCGCCGCACGGGCAACACTTGAAAATATTAAGCCCGGACTTTTTTGGCTGGCAGAATGTGAGGTGCCTGAATACCATCAAGCATTTGATGCTACTTATACATGGCGTTGGATGCATGCTTCGGAAGATTTTGTAAATGGCCGCATGGATATGAAAAGTATGCTCATGACTTTATTTCAAACACAAATTGAATTTCCTTGCAGCGGCTTCAGGGTTTATTACACATCCAATCATGATGAAAATTCATGGAATGGAACCGAATTTGAAAAATATAATGGAGCAGCGAAATTAATGGCTGTATTCACTTGTACCTGGAACGGGCTTCCTATGATTTATACCGGCCAGGAATTACCAAATACCAAACGGCTTGCATTTTTTGAAAGAGATCCGGTAGAATGGAACGGCACTTTTGAATTTCATGATTTTTATAAAACGCTTCTCAATTTAAAAAGCAATAATCCGGCGCTGCGGGCTGCCGATGAGCGTGCTGTAACAAAAATCATTTCTTCGCCGCACGATCAGAGAGTATTTGCCTTTTTACGAAAATTTGATGAGCAGGAAGTGATTGTTATTTTAAATTACTCTGGTCAATCACTTAATTTTGAATTACTTAATCTGGAAGGGAATTATAAAAATATTTTCAGCGGAGAAACGATCAGTTTGTCTTCCCACAATGCTGTGTTCTTAGATACCTGGGGATATTTGGTTTTTGAAAAAATAGTGTAGCAAGGAGTTTTCCCGCAGATTTTCGCAGATTTTTTTTCGCAGATAAACGCAGATTTTGAGAATTGGTAATGTTGTGATCGGGTGATTTTGCGATTGAGTTTGCTTTTTCTTGCTACTTGCTACTAGCTACTTGCTACTTTTTTCAATACCCAATACTCAATACCACTTTCAGAAATTTCCCGCAGATTTTCGCGGATTAAAAGCAAGCTAATGAGCACGGATTTGTAAAGCGATCGGTACCGCAGGTCAGATCGCAAACATTCCTTCAAAAGCACTTTTATTATATTTTTTTAAAATATTTTCAATATAAATAATTCACCCCTACGCGGTTCTCAGGCATTACCTCAGTATTCTATTGCCTCGTCCATACTTCCCCCGATTTTCTTACATTGCAAACCTAATATTTCTATATGTGTGGAATTGTTGGTTACATTGGCCCCAGGGAAGCTTATCCCATTATTATCACAGGTTTAAAAAGACAGGAATACCGCGGCTACGACAGCACTGGTGTGGCGCTCATCACTAATGATGGACTGAAAGTTTATAAAAAGAAAGGTAAAGTACAAGAGTTGGAAGATTCTCTGATCGGATCAATTGTAAAATCAAATTGCGGCATTGGCCATACCCGATGGGCCACACACGGCGAGCCCAGTGATATCAACGCTCATCCGCATACAAGTTTTGGTGGAAAGCTGGCAATGATCCATAATGGTATCATTGAAAATTACGCACAACTAAAATCCGAACTGGTTAAAAAGGGCTACAAATTTAAAAGCGAAACCGACACCGAAGTGCTTTTGAATTTTATAGAGGACATCTATATCAATACCGGTTCCACGCTTGAAGAAGCCGTAAGGTTTGCGCTTAAAAGAGTAACTGGCGCCTATGTGATACTGTTGCTTGATGAAGATCATCCTGACACGATCATTGCAGCCAGAAAAGGAAGCCCGCTTGTGATTGGAGTAGGAAAAAATGAGCATTTTCTTGGCTCCGATGCATCGCCAATGCTCGAATACACAAAGGAAGTAGTATATGTAAATGATTATGAGATCGCTATTATAAAACAGGATGAGCTGATCTTAAAAAATCTGGGCAACGAAAAACAAACTCCCTATATCACGCAATTAGACATGGAACTTACAGCGATTGAAAAAGGTGGTTATGATCATTTCATGTTGAAAGAGATTTTCGAACAACCATCAACGATATACGATTGCCTGCGGGGCCGGCTCGATGCAGAAAGGTCACGAATAACAATGCAGGGCGTCGAAGACCACCTCGATGCACTTACAAATGCTTCACGCTATATCATTATCGCTTGCGGAACAAGCTGGCATGCAGGTTTGGTGGCTGAATATATCATTGAAGAATTGTGCCGCATTCCGGTTGAAGTTGAATATGCTTCAGAGTTTCGCTACAGAAATCCCATAATCAATAAGGGCGATGTGATCATCGCCATTTCACAAAGTGGTGAAACAGCAGATACACTTGTAGCTATAGAGAAAGCAAAAGAAAAAGGCGCATTTATTTTCGGTATTGTAAATGTTGTCGGATCTTCCATCTCAAGAATATCAGATGCAGGAGCATACACACACGCAGGCCCTGAAATAGGTGTGGCTTCCACAAAAGCTTTTACAGCCCAATTGTCAGTATTGATGATGATGGCGTTAAAGATTGCTGCTGCAAAAAAAACGATTCAAAGCAACCGGTATCAATCATTGCTTTATGAATTAGAGAATGTGCCTCAGAAGGTGGAAAGCATTTTAAAAAGTGCACAATCATTGATCCCTATCGCCAAAAAATACATGAATGCCGGCAATGCATTATATCTGGGCAGGGGTTATAATTTTCCGATTGCTCTGGAAGGTGCTTTGAAATTAAAAGAAATATCGTATATCCATGCAGAAGGTTATCCCGCTGCCGAAATGAAACATGGCCCAATAGCGCTTGTTGATGAAAACCTACCGGTAATATTTGTCGCAACCAAAGATGAATATTACGAAAAGATCGTAAGTAACATCCAGGAAATAAAAGCACGAAAAGGTAAGGTCATTGCAATAGTAACGGAAGGTGATGAGATCATTCCTGAAATGGCAGACGAAGTTTTCTATGTTCCTGAAGCCAATGAGATCATTGCGCCGCTGCTGGCTGTCATTCCACTTCAACTGTTTTCATATTATATTGGCGTAGCCAAAGGTTGCGATGTAGATAAACCACGCAATCTTGCCAAATCCGTAACCGTTGAATAAGCTTTTGCAATGGGGCAATATTGCATAAAGTAATAATTGATGCAGTTATTTAAAAATTTATGAACATCATTACCAAACATCCGATTGATAAGCTGGGTTATAATTTTGTAGCGCCGGGTTATTTGCCGGAAGGCGCTGATGAATATTATCTGCGCGATCAGCAAAATAATAATGGCATTCATTACCGCCAGTTAAAAGGTTCGGAAATAGAGATATTAATCAGAAATGGTAATACATCCGACGACTGGGGAAAAATATTCGTATCAAAATCATTTGACCCTGCACTTGTAAAAAACTCAAAGTTTCATGGCCTTGTGCGCATTGGCAATCTGGAACCTTATTATCTTGAATTTCACAACCTGCGGATGCCCGTAGGTATATATAACAGTACGATTATAAGCAGCGATTTTGGCCATAATGTGTGCATTGATAACGCCAATTATTTAAGCCATTACATTATCGGAAATGAAGTGATGATCGCTAATGTAAATGAACTCGCCAGTACTGATTATGCAAAATTCGGGAATGGTATTTTAAAAGAAGGCGAATCAGAAAATGTGCGTATCTGGATCGAATTACGCAATGAAAATGGCGGGCGAAAAGTGATTCCATTCAATGATATGCTGCCCGGCGATGCAGCGCTGTGGAGTGAATTTCCGGAAGATAAACAACTCCGGAAAAAACTGATCGAATTTTCTGCTGAGGAATTTGATTCGCGCCGTGGCTACTACGGAACCATTGGCGATCGTTGTGTTATAAAAGATTGTGATATTATTAAAGATGCCAAAATCGGTTCGGATGCCTATATCAAAGGTGCCAATAAACTAAAAAATATCACCATCAACAGTGATGACAAACGATCATCGCAAATAGGCGAAGGCTGCGAATTAGTGAATGGTATCGTGGGTTTTGGATGCCGGGTGTTTTATGGTGTGAAGGCGGTGCGGTTCATAATGGATGCACACAGCCAGTTGAAATATGGTGCAAGACTTATCAATTCCTATCTCGGAAGTAATTCAACCATTTCATGTTGCGAAGTTTTGAATTCACTTATTTATCCCGGACATGAACAACACCATAATAATTCATTTCTTACAGCGGCTTTGGTGATGGGGCAAAGTAATATAGCAGCGGGTGCTACCATCGGAAGTAATCACAACAGCAGGGGAGCAGACGGTGAAATCATTGCAGGGCGTGGCTTCTGGCCGGGATTGTGTGTAAGCCTGAAGCATAATTCGAAATTTGCTTCTTATACTATTATGGTGAAGGGTGATTATCCCTATGAGTTGAATATTCCAATTCCTTTTTGCCTTGTCAGCAATAATCTTACAGAAAATAAGCTGGTATTAAATCCTGGTTATTGGTTCAAACATAATATGTATGCTCTCGCACGTAATGCATGGAAATATGAAGCGCGGGATCAGCGAACAGAAAAAATTCAAAAAATTGAATTTGATTACCTGGCACCTGATACTGTGAACGAAATGTTTGATGCGATTTTACTTTTTTCGAAATTGAAGGTGGATGCAAAAGGAAATGCACTTATAAAAGGAGTTGAAAACAGTCAGAGACTCTGCGAAATCGCGCATGTTAAGGAGTCGGTAGATTTGTTTAATGAACTGATCAATCTTTATTCCATCGAAAACATCATGCACCTGATTGAAAAGGAGAAGCCTTCAGATTTTGCAGGTCTTAAAAAGTTACTACCATCTAAACTCAGCCGTAGTAAATGGTCTAACTGGGGCGGCCAATTAATTCCGGAACAAGCTATTCAAAAATTAAGATCAGATATTAAAGCCGGAAAATTACAAAGTTGGAAAGATGTACATACTTTTTATAAAAAGTGGAGCGATATGTATGAAGTACATAAAAATGAACACGCTTTTACTTCACTATTGGAACTGAATAAAATTACAGGCAAACAATTTACCCCCAATGTGTTTAAATCCTTACTTGAAAAGGCCTTACACACCAAAGAATGGATGACAAAATCCATTTATGAATCCAGGAAAAAAGATTACACAAATCCGTTTAGGAAAATGGTGTATCACTCAAAAGACCAAATGGATGTGGTAATCGGAAAACTGGAAGACAATCAGTTTATCCAAAAAGAATTTGAGGCTTTGGATATATTTACAAAGCGGTTAAAAAAGATTGCTGCCAAATACGGCAAATAGCTGTTAATACTTTTGCCTGATGTTGGTAGGGCAATCGTATTGATTATGTTTTCCTCCGCCACCAAGGCCTCCGGCACCTAATCTGAATGAAAGTGTAATACCCGTAAAGTAATACCAATCTTTATATTTTGAACTGCCCCTTATAGAATTAGGATCCGGGTAGGGCGAACCATTTTTTAATTCATCTCCACGATACGCAAGTTCTACAGATTCCGGCCCGCGATTGGTGAGCAATATAGAAGGATCCACATATCTTGTACTTACATCATCCAAATAATCAGTGAAAGTTTTTCTTAATCCCATTTCAATACCTACATTCAGATTATCGGTTAAAGCAAGTTTGACGCCACCTCCAAATGGTATTGAAATCTGAGTGAGACTGTATTCACTTCTTCCATCTACAAAACCCTGGCCCTCTGTGCTTAAAGGTTTCAGGAAGTATTTGGTGCCTGAAGAATCGAAAGTGTATGGATTAAAATGAAAGGCTGCAATGCCTGCAAACACATAAGGTGTAAGCGAATGATAATTTAAAGGAGTGATAAAATATTCACCGGCTAATTGAAATTCAGTGATAGATGAAGAGAAATTTAAATTCCTTAATGTGTTCCTGCCCTGTTTGTCATCCGCAGATATCTTTCCGAAAAGCAAATGAAAGCGGGCAGCCCAATGGTCATTAAAAGTGTAGGTAACACCTGCTCCACCTGCAAAGTGGGCCTGGTTAAAAGTATATCGTTTATCCTGAAGGTCGCCCTGGTAATTGGTAGCTCCGGCATACACATCAACCCATAATTTTTGCGCGAATATTTGAGAACAACAAAAAAGGGATACGGTCAAAAATAGAATTCTCATAAAAATATTTGCTGTAAAAATGCAAAAAGAATACCATTATGTGAATGCATTGCTAATCAGCTCAATATTCTTTTTATGAAACAAATATTCTTTACAAATTGTTGTTAAAACGATCTTTTCTCAACGGCTATCTTCCTGTAATTACATTGTTTTGTAATCATTGACGTTTAACTGAATTTCTTATAAATATGAAAACTAATATATCCATACGATTGTCTTATTTTCTTGTAGCTTTTTCATTGTTACTTATTACTTCATGTAAAAAAGAAAATTCTCAAAATGATAAAGCATCAGGGTTGATCGTTTACAATATGATCACTGATAAAGCGGGTGTAGGCATAGCTATTAACGGAAATAATTTTGTTCCTCCTCCGCTTGAATATACAGGCTTCTCTGGCCCTTACCGCGCTGTTCAGCCCGGTGTGGCTACGATAGAGACTTTTGATTACTTCAATGGAAATGTTCTGGCGCAATTTCCGGCGCAATTTAAAGACAGTGCTTATTATTCTCTTTTTGCGATGGGTAATAATGAGAGCTACCAGAATGTATTTGTTGAAGATCGTTTATCTACATTGCCACGGGGCACAGGCAATGCATACATTCGTTTTGTAAATGCCATACCCGATCCGTCTGAAAGTAATGTGATCGTTACCAATTCCGGTAATGTGGTTTTGAATGTAAACGGTAATTACGGAACGGTTTCCGAATTTCAACCTGTGCTTCCCGGAAATTTAAATGTATCCGTTGTAAATGCCAATCATACAATTGATGCCACGAGGTCTTTTACTGTGAAAAAAGATGAGATCTATACAGTTTTGTTTGCCGGCGTTCCTTTGTCTGTAGACACTACGCGGAATATAAAAATCCTTTACAATCAAAACGGTTTGGTAGCACCTTAAAATTGGCTGTTTACCACAACTGAGCGCCCTGGTAATAATCCAAAACCTTTTTTCGCAGGATCACATCATATTTTGAAATGATGAGATTGATCTGTGATCTGTCATAATTATTTTTGGCGATCAGGTAATCTACAGATGTTATATCCCCTGCATTGAATCTGATTTCTGCGGCCCGAAAAGATTCGGCGAATGATGTTACCTGGTCTTCAAGAATTGTCAATCGCGACTGCGCATTGGTTAATTCAACAAACGCTTTTTCAATAGACTGTTGCAGTTGTATCTTACTGCTTTTCTCAATGATCCTGCTGTTTTCCAAATCAAGTTTTGCAAGCTTGATCTTATTTCTTGTCTGGTTGGCATTGAAAAGAGGAACAGAAAGATTTAAACTGATGGAGGTAAAAAGATTGTTGCTCAACTGATCAGAAAAATTGATCTTTTTTGAATTATACACAGGCACCACATGTGTTACAGGATACATATCACCGTTTATATTTACAAAATCCTTTGAAACAACTTCTTTATCATTCAGGTAATAAGATTGAGATGCCGCACTGGAATAATTGGAATTGATTCCAGCTCCAAAACTAAGCTTTGGAAAAAGCGAACCCCTGGCCGACTTTACGCCATATTCTGAACTTTGTGCCCATAGATCAACTGCTTGTATCATCGCAAAATGCTGTAATGCTGCCTGGTAAATATTTTCGGCAGTTTCGGTATAGCCTGGCTGAAACGCAGCGAGAGGTAATTTTTCAACTACAAGATTTTTATCGTAGGGAATATTCATTAATTGGCACAAATTCAATTTTGCATTTTCCAATGCTGCAGTATTGTCTGCCACTGCCAGTTGATCATTTGCCACCTGGCCTTTGAGATCATACAACATAGCCGGAGCGATCGCTCCTTCTTTATTCAGAATCGATAAACGGTTCACCTGCTGATTGCTAACGGTGACCTGTTTTAATGATTGCTCTAATACATCCTGTGCGCTTAATACCTGCAAATAAGCTAATATGATATTGATGGTTAAATTATCCTTAGCTTGTTGCAATTCTTTTTGCGTGGCTTCAAATGCGAGTTTATCTTCTTTTATCTTATGATTCAGCGCAAATCCGTTAAAGAGCAGCACGTTTGTATTGGCGCCATAATTGGCATAGGTCACATTTTGATTGATGTAGGCATTTGTAAATGGATCAATGCTTCTACCCTGATTCATGCCATGGTTTAAAAATGCATTCAGATCGGGCAATTGAAATGCTTTCGATTGTTTCCAATTGATTTCAGATCGCTTTACCCGGATACCACTCTGAGATACTTCAAGGTTGTTGTTTATTCCCGTTTCTACTGCTTCTTTTAAAGTGAGGGTTTCCTGAGCATAACTGCCCGAAAAACAGAATAGGATAAAAAATATAATGCTGACTTTTTTCATGATGTGATTCAATTACTGAATTGTTTCTTCAATTTTTTCGATTCTTCCATCCAGAAGATGGATAATTCTTTTTCCATACGCAGCGTTCTTTTCCGAATGCGTTACCTGGATGATCGTGACGTTGTCCTCTTCATTTAGCATCCTGAAAAGATCCATGATCTCTTCTCCTTGTTTGGAATTTAAATTTCCGGTCGGCTCGTCAGCAAGTATGAGTTTTGGTTTAATGATAAGCGCCCGCGCAATACCTACAAGTTGTTGTTGCCCGCCGGAAAGCTGGGATGGAAACAGATCTTTTTTCCCAACAATCTGAAAGCGGTCGAGGATATCTGCTACCATTGATTTGCGCTCCGATTGTTTGATGTTGTGATAAATAAGCGGCGTTTCAATGTTCTCATATACGGTAAGTTCATCAATGAGGTGGTATGCCTGAAACACAAAACCAATATGGGATTTGAATAATTGAGAGCGTTGCTTTTCCTTTAGCTTCAACACATCTTCACCCATAAAAAAATAACAGCCTTCGTTTGGCTCGTCAAGCATGCCAATGATATTCAATAAGGAAGACTTTCCCGAACCGGAAGGCCCCATTACAGAAAGAAATTCACCTTGCTCTACTTCGAGGTTAATGTCTTTTAAAATGAAAGTTCGATTGGCACCTGTATTATACCATTTAAAAATTTTCTGAAGTGAGATCATAAAAACAGAATTCGTTTGAAGTTTGATTATTCAGAATTATCTTGATTCCAAGTTGATGCCGTAATTAAATTAATTGGTAATCAATGAGTTAAGTATTAATTTAGTGCTCGTTTGTGTTCGGTTTCGATACACTTGTGTGCGATTTCAGGAAGAATTGTTCAATATGAAAATGAGGGAAGCGAATTCAGTATTTTATCATCTACCCACGCACCCAGGCCAAGACTGTCGCTCAAAATCACTTCACCATTTTTGCCATAAGCAATGCCACCCGAAACCGGATCTTCGGTAAACATCATTGGAGTATCAAAATCATAATACCTGATATTTTTATTTACCAACGACAGATGTGCATTTGCGGTCATGCCTATACGTGATTCCATGAAACCTCCTACCTGCATTTTCATTTTTTCTTTTGACGCCATTTCGATAATCTTCAATGCCCTGAAAATTCCGGATGATTTTCCAAGTTTTAAATTAAACATATCGCAGGCTTTTAAAGAAATAAGCCTCCTGGCATCATGCTCATTACAACACGATTCGTCAGCCATTATTTTAACCGGACTGCTTTTTCGCAACGAACGTAATTGCATATAATCCCAACGTGGAATTGGTTCTTCGCAATATTGTATATCAAATTTCCCAAGGGCCTTCAAGGTTTTTTTTGCTGTATCTACATCCCAACCCTGGTTTGCATCAATTCTGAGTTTTATTTTTTTACCAATCACTTTTCTGATCGCTGCTATCCGATCCACATCTTCTTCGCCCTTACCACCAAGTTTTACTTTAATAATGCCAAATCCCTCTTCTTTCAAATGCATTGCATCATCGCTCATCTGGCCCGGTGTATCAAGGCTGATCGTATAATCGGTCTCTATCTTTTTATTTTTTTTACCTCCGATAAATTCATAAAGCGACAAACCGGCATGCCTGGCCGAAATATCATAAAGTGCTATATCGAATGCGCTTTTAATACTGCTGTTTCCATAAATGATCTTTTCCATGATAGCGTGGCTTCCGGAAATGTCCAAAGCATTTTTACCCTTTAACCCCTTGGCAAGATACCGTGCAACTTCAAAGCAAGTTTGCTGGCTCTCGCCATTTATTGTCATAAAAGGACTGCATTCGCCAAAACCGGTGATACCACTTGCCGTTTCAATTTTTACAACAATATTATCTGCAGTAAAAATAGGTCCAAGTGAAATAATAAAAGGCTTCTTTAATGGAATGCTTAGTTGATAAACTGAGATTTTTTCAATGGACAAATAAGGTGATTGCATTTTTTATTTGATTGATCTTTTAAAACCTTGCAAGTAATTTAAAATTGATAAGGCGCGGTGTAAGTCTGTTAGGAATACTAAAGGTGTTGTTCGCAAAATCTTTAATGAGTTGATAACTGATCACATTTGCCCTGTCAATTATATTAAACACTTCAAGGCTCGCCCAGATATTATCAAGTGAGCGAAATGGTGAATGGCTTCTTCGCTGCGATTTGTCGCTTAATAGCAATGCGCTAAATCCCAGATCTATCCTAAAGTATGGATCGATGATTAAGGCGTTTCTGTACTTTGGATTATCGGGCAGATTGTAGGTCATATTACTTCCATAGATGAGGTTCATATGCACTTTGAAATTTTTATTGGTACTCAGATAATCCTGTAAAAAAAGGCCAACAGTAAATAATCTGTCGCTCGGACGCCTTATCCAGCCTACATCCTGCCGGATGCTGTCTGTTATCACTTTATCTTCAGTATTTGGATAAATGATCTCGCCCGATGCATTTTTGTAGAGATAATAATGATCATCATTCAGGTTTTCCATAGTGCGGCTTACATTGATGCTGAGCCAGCTTTGCGCATCTTTCACTAATTCGGTAAAAATCCGCGTCTCAATACCCATGGCATAAGCTTTGGCATCATTCTCACCCGAATAGCGGCTGCGCACGTTATCTATGTCATAAGAAACCACATCAGATAACGATTTATAATAAGCCTCGGTGGTAATCCGCAAAGGCCTTTCGCCATAATGCGAACTGTAATCAAAACCTGCTACAAACTGAATGCTCTTCTGGCTTTTAAGATCTTTGTTGATCGTTCCATCAGGTCTTCTGAATTCCCTGTAAAATGGCGGTTGATCATATACACCTGCCGCAGCTTTAAAAATAATATCACTTGCCCATTCAGGCTTAAAACTGATCTGTGCCCGCGGGCTTATCAGAAATTCATTATTGAGATCATTATAATTCAATCGTACACCTGCCTGCAACAATAAAGTGTTTGCAGCATTTAATTTAAAATTATCCTGAACGTATCCGTGATATTTATTGATGGTAAGTTTTTCTTTTGAATTCACAAACGAGATCATCTGCAAATGATCCGGATCAAATGGAAGCGTGTAACCGGCACTGTCATTACGTTCCCACTCTTTTACATGATCCGAAATAATGGTGTGATCGTAGCCTGCGCCCCATTGTAAATAGTGTATTCCAAGGCGGGCATTTCCTTTATGACTTATGTTATAAACTTCAATATCCAGTTGATTGCGCGCAAAGTTTTGAAATACGCCCGCACCAAGTGGATTTAATATTTGCCCGAAACCGGGCCTGGTTTTATCAAAACTTCTTTCTCCAAAAAGATAAGCTCCTATGATGTCAAAACTTTCTTTTTCTTTATCGCCATACCTGCTCACCATCCACTTCAGGTTTACTTTGCTGTTTAGTTTTTGATCAAGGGCAATGCCTGCAAGATTATTTTGATAGCGGTCGTGCTCGGCACCTTCAAAATAAATATCCAAACCTAAGTTTGCAGAAAATACCGGAGTAAAAACAACGCTGGATTTTTGTGCCGATTCGGGAACAAATTGGAAATCCGACTGCGAATAAATACCCAGTATTTCCAATTGCAATTTTTGATTGATCTGCCAGTTAAGATACGCCTGCAAATCGGCCGCGGAAGGAAGATAATTGCCTTTGGTTTCCTGGCTGCTTAATAAATTTCGGTTGGTTTTACTTCGAACGCCGATAAGCCATGAAATATTTTTTTTGCGCGAACTACCTTCCAATGAAAAACCTTGCTCGAGCAGACTGATATATGCTGATCCGCCAAATGAAGTGGGCTTTTTATATTCGATTTCAAGTGCACTGCTGATCTTATCTCCAAATTTTGCCTGGAAACCACCATTGTAAAAGTTTATATTTTTTACCAGTTCAGGATTTATAAAACTCAATCCTTCCTGCTGTCCGTTTCTTATAAGATAGGGACGGAAAATTTCAAAATCATTAATGTAGATCAGGTTTTCATCATAGTTTCCGCCACGAACAGAATATTGAGAAGTGAGCTCATTATTACTTCCGACCAACACTTTTATCAGTCCTTCCACACCACCGGTAACGGATGGCAGCGTGATGGCATTTTTTGGATTCATACGCACGAGGCCTGTTTCAGTTCGATCTTTTTCATTTTTGATTACAACAGTTTCCAGTGTTTTGTCAGACCTCATCAGCCTGATCACCTGAATTTCATGTTCACCCTGATTCAAAAGAAAATTCTTTTGCAATTCATGAAAACCTGTATGGCTGAAAACGAGCGCAAAGGCCCGTTCTGCCGGTACGGTCATTTTAAAAGTGCCGGAGTCTGATGAAAGAACGCCATTTTGTTTTCCGAGAATTATAATATTCACATCGGCGATCGGTGCATCATTTTCATCAACAACTTTACCCGAAATCGTTGCGGTTTTTTTTTGGCCAAATGCCATTGCATTCAAAAAAAGAAACAACATCAGAACCACATATCTCATAATGTGAAGTTAGGTTGTAAATGTAAAACGAAATTTGAATTGATGGTCAACCAACTGCGGGCTGAATTTTTAAATACTTTTTTTGTAAAATGCCCATAAAAGTGCTTTTGAAGGAAAAGATATTTTCTGCAAATTACCGGTGCCGATCGCTTTTCAAATCTGCGCTCATCAGCGTGCATTAATCTGCGAAAATCTGCGGGAAAATAAAAATCAACTTTCTCTTTTATTCTCCAACAATAACTTCAATGCATGATCGAAGTTTCCGGCATTCACCACTTCACAGGCATTCACAAAGAAGATCTGGTCGGCATTGGCAATGGTATTCAACCGGTGTGCAATTATTACTTTGGTAGTAGAAGACGGTAGATGATCCAAAATTTTTTCCAGCTGTTTTTCGGTCACCGTATCAATATTTGCAGTGGCTTCATCAAGAATCAGCAATTCAGGCTTTCGCAAAACTGTTCTTATAAAAGCAATAATCTGTTTTTCGCCCAGGCTCAGGCTCTCACTTCCGCTTTCGATTTTTGTTGAAAGGCCACCTTCAAATTTTGAAAGTAATTCATCAAATCCTTCTTTGTGCAACAAATCGTTCAGATCCTGTTCTGAAATATTCTTCAATTCCTGATTACCATACACGATATTATCGCGCAGTGTACCGTTAAATAAAAAAGGTTCCTGAAGAATAAAACCAATCTTATTGCTAAGCATTGAACCCGGATATTCTTTTAAAGGAACCCCGTTTAATTTTATTTCTCCCTCATCCGGATCGTATAACCTTGCCATCAGTGATGCCGTGGTCGTTTTGCCACCTCCTGTCGGCCCTACAAAGGCGTAGGTTTTTCCTTTATTCAATTCAATGTTGATACTGCTCAGTACTTTTTTGCCATCCGGATATTTAAAACTTACATCTTTGATTGTCATCAACGGCGCACCATCCACTTCTTTTATTTGATTGTTTTCGCCATACTTCAGGTCTGATTCCAGATTTAAAATGATTGATATCCTGTCCCACGATGCCATTGCCGACTGAAAGCTTGCCCACAATGTAGCCAATTGCCGCAGCGGCCTGTAAAAACTTTGAGTATATGCAATATAGCTTATCAACAATCCAATGGTGAAATTTCCAATAGAGATCAAATAGATTCCATAAGCCAATACTAACAACTGTGCTATGTTGCTGAAAAAAGAAAATACAGGTGTAAACACTCCATTGGCAAATCCTGCCAACACCGAGGTTTTGTAATTATCTTCATTGGCAGCTTCGAACTTTTTTCTAAAATAATCTCTTCGGTCGAAGGCAAGAATGGTTTTAAAATTGGATAAACTTTCCTGTATTTCTGCGCTTAATAAACCTCCGCTTTTCATGCTGGCTGCGTTTTTTTTCTTAACCCACCCCGAAACAAGCCTTACAAACAAAAGAATAAAAATAGCGGGGCCAAGTGCTGCAATACTTAATTGCGGATCGATAGCGATAATAAAAATCGTTGCTACGATCATCATAAAAATACTGTCAACAAACTGCATGAGTGATTGCGAAAAAAATTGATTCACTCTTTCTGTATCGTTGTTAATCCTGGAGATAAGATCTCCGGCTTTATTCTGATTAAAAAAAGCTACAGGTAAGGATTGTATTTTATTGAAAACTGCGTTGCGTAAACTGTAGAGCATTCGCTGGCCGATACTTCCCATTAATTTTGTTTGCCAATATTCTGTTAGTGCAGATGTGATATACAGAATCAGCAGAATGCCGCAAAATATCAAAAGGCCACGATAAATTTTTGTTTCGATAAAATTATCAATCGTATACCCAATCAGGTATGGCGTAAGCATCGAAAGGCCGCTGTTTATAAGCATTACAGCAAAAGCAAACCAGAGGTTTCTTTTCTCTGAACGCATAAAGACAAGCATTTTTTTAAATGCATCTTTTGTAGATCCTGTATGTTCTGTATTCAGGTTGTAGTTCATTCTGCTATATCCATTACGCTTTTTTGTGATTGATATATTTGCACATATTCCGGGCAAGTGCTCAATAATTCTTCGTGTTTACCTTTTGCAATTATCTCTCCTTCCATCAATAAAATGATCTGATCAAAATCTTTTATTGGATCTATCTTTTGTGTTACCGAAATCATGGTAACGCCAGGGTAGTTTTGCCGAATATTATTACTGATTTTTTCTTCGGTGGAAGCGTCCACACGTGCAGTAAAATCATCCAGCAATAAAAGTGTAGGATCAATTGCTAATGCTCTTGCCAGCATGATCCTTTGTTTTTGGCCACCACTAAGGCTGGTGCCTCTTTCGCTGATCATCGTATGTAATTTTTCAGGCAGCGAGCTTACAAAGTCGTGAAGTTCGGATGTACGAATCGCCTTTTGTAAATCAGCTTCTGACACTTCTTTGTTGAAAGCGATATTTTCTTTCAGATCCAGATTGAATATGATACTGTCTTGAAATACAATTCCCATTTGACGCAACAAAGCATTCTTCTTATAATCTGCCAGTGCAATGCCATCAAATTTTATTGTGCCTGAATCAGGCCTCGATAAGCCGATCAGCAGATTGAGCAATTGAGTTTTTCCTGCTGCTGTAGGGCCGATGATAGCGGTGCGGGAGTTTGCCGGCACTTCAAAGGAAATGTTTTTCAAAACTGTTTCTTCTCCATAATTAAGATTGATATTTTCCAAAGCAACTTGCCCCGAAATTTTATTGGTTACAGTTCCTTTATCTTCATAATCAGCACTGTCAAGAATATGCTGAATTCGCTGGAAAGATGCAGAGGCCCTTGCTATTACATTACTTATAAATCCTATTACAAGAATCGGAAATATCAGGATCGCAATGTAGCTGTTGAATGCGGCAAGTTCGCCGAGTGTCATGCTTCCTTCAATTACATAATGCCCGCCAACGCCAAGCACTGCAAGGTTTGCAAGGCTTGCTGTAAGCACGATTATAGGAATGAGCATCGAAAATAATCTTACGATCGAAAGTCCGAGATTGCGGGCCTGGCCACTGGCATCAATGAATTTGTTGTACTCTGTAAACTGTGCATTTAATACCCTTATTAGTGCAGATGCCAATATGCTTTCGTTGATAACTTTATTAAGCCAGTCCATTACTTCCTGTGTTTTTCGGAAGAGGCTTTTTACTTTTTTAAAAACCAAAAAAAAGGCTGTAACAATTATCGGAACCATCAACAATACCAATAATCCTAATCTGAAATTAATGTTAAGCAGTAAGATAGCTGTACCGATAATGAGAACTCCTGATGAAATAATCGAAACGATTGCCTGCGATACAAACATTTTTACGGCGTCAGTATCTGAAGTGATATTGGTAAGAAGTTTGGCTGTTGTGTTTTTGGTAATAAAACCATAATCCTGATGAGAAATTTTTCTGCTCAGCGTCGAACGAAGATCGCGCGCCACTTTTTCGGATATCCATGTTTGAAAGATCGTTTGAACATAAGATAACAGAAAAATAAAAATGGATGCTGCTGCAAACCATGTGATGATTTCTTTTCTGTTGAAAGTGCCGGTAGTGTAATCGTCTATCCCTTTTTGAATAATCTTTGGAATTACCAGGTTCAGTCCGTTGCTTAATAAGGCAAGTACGAGAAGTACGGTTACCAGGCCCGAATACGGTTTTAATAAACTGAAAAGATTGCTCTTTTTTTCTTTCTGATTTTTACCTGCCATATTGCCCCGTCAAAAAAATGAATTGAAGAACAAATGTAACCTACTATGATTTATGCAAAAAAGCGTTTTCGGTAAATGAAATAAAATTACCGGCAACTTTTGCTAAAGCATTGTGCCATCAAGTATCCACAATGCCACGTTGAAGAAAATGATGAGACCGGTAACATCCACTAAAGTAGCTACGAACGGAGCTGATGAACTGGCAGGGTCGGCGCCTAACCTTTTTAATAAAATTGGAAGCATACTTCCCATAAGCGAGCCCCACAGCACTACGCCCACCAATGATAATCCTACGGTAAAGCCGAGGAGGAGCCAGTGAATTCCGTACACGTCGGTCATAATACCATGCTGCATTAAAAAGCTCCAGATTGTAATTCTTGCCAATCCAATCGCACCCAAAATAAGGCCCAGCAAAAGGCCCGAAAGCAATTCGCGCCGCATTACCCTCCACCAGTCACGTAGCGTCACTTCGCCCAGTGCCATTGCCTGGATGATCAGCGTAGAAGCCTGCGTACCGCTGTTGCCACCGGTGCTTATAATGAGTGGAATAAAATTCGTGAGTACGATCACTTTAGCCAGTTCATCATTATAAAAAGCCATAGCTGTGGCAGTGAGCATTTCTCCAAAGAACAAGATTACAAGCCACCCGATTCTTTTTTTGATGAGTGTAAAGAGCGGTGTTTCCAGGTAAGGCATGTCCAGTGCTTCGGCACCACCTATCTTTTGCATATCCTCACTGAATTCTTCGCCTGCTACCCACAGCACGTCGTCTACGGTAACTATTCCTAACAGCACATTGTAATCGTCAACCACCGGCAATGCCACACGATTATTCATTTTAAATACTTCGTAAGCGGCTTCCTGATCGTCATTCGCATTCAGTTCGATATAACGGCCATCCATCATTTCGCTCACCTGCAATGTGGGAGGCGCCAAAATAAATTCACGGATCCTTAAGTCATCCAGCAATTCGCCATGCTTATTGATCACATAAATCACGTCAATGGTTTCTGTATTTTTTCCAACGTTTCGAATAATGTCTAACACTTCACCTACGGTATTATATTCATACACATAGATGTAATCGGGGGTCATCAATCGACCTACAGAATTTTCAGGATATCCAAGTAATTCAAGGGTGATCTTTCTTTCTTCAGGAGAAAGCGTTTTAATCAGTTCGCGAACTACTTCATTGGGTAAATCTTCAAAAAATGACGTCCGGTCATCCGGCTGCATTTCATTTAAAAGTTCTGCACTTTTATTGGGAGGAAGGTTTTTAATGATCCTTTTTTGAGTGGGATGCTCCAGTATTTTAAACACACCTGTAGCGCGGTGCATACTTAAGTGTGTGAAAATGCTTACTTCATCATCTTCGTTTTCATAAATAAGCTCCGCCACATCGCTGATGTTCTGGCTGTCGAGAAATTCGCTCAAAGCGGCTCCATCTGCGTTTGCAACTAATTCTTTATAAGTGTCCTGTATGATTTCTTCCTCTTCAGTCATCGATCAGGTTTATAAATTAATTGCCGCAAATTAGTTTATTTTGAATGGAAGAAAAATGGCAATGATCAAAAATTATTTATTCATAAAAATGTCGGGCAAAAAGGGAAGAGGTGTTTTTACATCCAGGCCAATACCTGCTGACGTGGTTATTGAAGAGTCGCCGGTAATTGTGATGAGTGAAAAGGAAAGAGTGTTGCTCGATCAAACTCTATTGCACGATTATATTTTTGAATGGGGAAATGATAAAAAGCAATGTTGTATGGCGCTTGGTTATGTGCCTGTTTATAATCACAGTTACCAAAGCAATTGCGAATATGTGATGGATTTTGAATTACAGACAATACGAGTGGTAACTATAAGGGATATTGCTAAAAATGAAGAACTGACCATCAATTATAATGGCGATTGGAATAATGAAGAAAAAGTGTGGTTTAATACAGAATAACAGCGGTTAATTCTTTCTTATTTTGTATTTCATTTATTATTATTGCAGGCTATAAAAAGTATATTTACATAAATAAAAAAAAATGAATTATTTAAATAAAGACCGCAACGTAACTGATATAAGTTATGTGCCTATTGGTGAAAAGACGGCAACAAAAAGTTTTATTTCAAATGTTTTTATGCTGATGTTTTTGGCACTGGGTGTTTCGGCCTTATTTGCCTGGCAGTTTTCCGCAAATCAGCAATTGATGGATTACCTGATTGTAACAGACGGGCCGCAGGCCGGGATGACAGGTTTAGGAAAAATCCTTTTGTTTGCACCTCTGGGTTTTGTATTGCTAATGTCATTTGGTTTTCAGCGCCTTGGTGCCGGAGCGCTCATGGCATTGTTCCTGGGATACGCCATCATTAATGGTATCACATTTAGTTTTATTTTACTTGCTTTCACCCCGGGAAGTGTGTTAGGTTGTTTTTTATCTGCGGCAGCTATGTTTGGCATCATGGCCGTGATGGGGTACACCACAGAAAAAGACCTTACTAAATTCGGACGCATACTAATGATGGGCGTGATCGGAATTCTTGTGGCAATGGTGATCAATTTCTTTTTAGGAAGCAGTCAGTTGGATTATATCATCAGCATAATCGGGGTAATGATATTTACAGCACTTACTGCTTATGACGTTCAAAAACTAAAGCGTATCGGTGAAGGAATCGAATATGGTGATGTGCCTGCAAATCAAACTAAGAAACTATCCATCATGGGCGCACTTACTTTGTACCTTGATTTTATTAATATTTTCCTGTTTCTTTTAAGAATGGCAGGCAACCGAAGGTAATTTTGCCCGAAAAGTTATAAAGATCCCGTGTTTTTAAGAACATGGGATTTTTTTATGCCTTACAAATTAGATTTACAATGGCATTTTAATTGTAATTTAAATTTCTAAATTAAATTTTCATTGTATGATAGAAATTATAGAAGGGCTTCCGGGTAATGTGGCTGCATTTAAGGCCACAGGAAAAGTAGTTCAGGAAGACTATGATGAAGTGGTCAATCCATTGGTTGACAAAGTTTACAAGGCATATGGTAAGGTCAATTTTATGCTTCAGCTCGAAACTCCTTTATCTAATTATTCGGTAATGGCCTGGTTAAAAGATGCAATTCTGGGATTTGTTTATTTCACTGAATTTAATCGTGTCGCGATTGTTTCACATCAGCCCGGCGTTAAAAAATTCACTAATTTTTTTGGGCGTTTTGTGCCGGGAAAATTTCGCGGATTTCTTGGCTCCGAAGTGGATGATGCCAAAAGTTGGGTAAGTGGATTTGATCAATAACTTTTGGTGATGCTTCTCAACACAGAATCTTTTTGAGCCGGTGTCAGTTTATAATTATACTGGTAAAATGCATTTTCCCAATCGCCATAAGACGCATTTGGTAATACAATAAAATTATCGCCAAAAGATTGCGCATAGCTATCAGTAACCTTACTTCTGTCACTCATAGATTTCTTTTCGAATGACCCGTTGAGGTCATTCAGGTTATCCCCAATGAACAGGATGATATCTTTATAGGCGGCGATGCTGTCGCGCCTGCCTGTTTTTGAGGAAGATGTTTGCTTTAACAGCAGATGTTCGTTATTTGCAAACGGAAATCCAAATTTTTTAAGATTTTCAAGTGTTGATTGCCTTTCATTTTCATCACGATTGGTAACATAGAAAATTTCAATTCCTTTAGACGCGGCATATTGAAAAAAATGTAAGGCACCCGGAACTGTATCAGCGTCGCCGCGACGGGTCCAGTCGTACCACGATTTTTGATCAAAGTCTTTTCCCATCAGCGATTGATGCACCTGGTAAGGACTGTTATCAAGTACAGTTTCATCAATATCCGTCATGATCGCTTTTGGCTTTTCACTTACCTGCTTTATTTTTTCGTCTACCTGGTAGCGTGCTATGTTGTAAGCCTGGTAGCACAAAGCTTTGTATTCGGCAGCCTTTTGCTGGTAAGCAGCCATCATCAATTTGGCTGTGCCAATCTGGTCTGTTTCCGACGTGCTTTTATTTACTGTTTTTGTAGTGGTACACGCAGAAATAAAAACGAAAGAAATCATGAAGGTTTTAAAGTATCTGATTTTCATGCAGCGAAATTATTAATATTTTAAATGATGGTTAAGGTATTAAATTTGTTACAGTTGCTCACATGGTAAATTTTAAAACATTTGTAAATGGATTTTGTTGATTATTACAGCACGTTGGATGTTCCCAAAAACGCTTCCAAAGAAGACATTCGCAAAGCCTACCGCAAATTGGCGAGAAAATATCATCCCGATGTAAATCCAAACGATAAGGAAGCACACAAAAAATTTCAGCAGATAAATGAAGCGAACGAAGTGTTGAGTGATCCCGACAAAAGAAAGAAATATGATCAGTATGGGCAGGATTGGAAACATGCCGACCAGTTTGAGCAGGCGCGTCAGCAACAGGGCAGAGGTGGATTTGGTGGTTCGCAGGCCTTTGATGGTGGTGGTTTCGGAGGGGGCGGATATACCTATAGTTCAGCAGATGAAGGTGCATTCTCTGATTTTTTTGAATCGTTATTTGGCGGTTCAGGCGGCGGTGGAAGAAGAAAAAGGCAATCCGCTTTTCGCGGCCAGGATTATACGGCTGAATTGCAATTGAGCCTCGAAAGTGCTTATGCTACTCACAAACAAACGCTAACCGTAAATGGAAAAAATGTACGCATTACCATACCCGCAGGGGTGGAAAACGGACAAAAAATCAGGTTAAAAGGTTATGGCGCTCCGGGTGCCAATGGCGGCCCGGCAGGTGACCTGTATATTACCTTCAATATTCAAAACCACACAGATTATACCCGGCAGGGAAATGACCTTTACAAAACGGAAAATGTAGATCTGTACACTGCTTTGCTCGGAGGGGAAAAAACCATAGACACTATGGGAGGGAAGATCAAATTAAAAATCAGTCCTGAAACACAAAATGGAACAAAAGTGCGGTTGAAAGGAAAAGGATTTCCGGTTTATAAAAAAGAAGGAAGTTTCGGCGATTTATACATCACCTGGAATATCTTATTGCCAACCAATCTTACTGAAAAAGAAAAACAATTGTTCAACGAATTGTCCAAATTATCAAAAAGCTAATGACATGAAAAACGAAGAATTAATACCACTTGAAGATTTTTGTCATTATTACAACGTAGAGATCGCTTTTGTGCAATCTTTAAAAGACTCCGGGCTGATATCCATTACTTCATCCGAAAGGTCCTTGTATATTGAACTTGATGAAATGCCACAGTTGGAAAAACTCGTAAGATTGCATAATGATCTTGAAATAAACCTGCCGGGCATTGAAACAATATGCCATTTGCTGGAAAAAGTAGAAAAGCTTCAGCATGAAATTTTACAGCTTAAGAATAATAGCGCAAAGCATGCAGCACAGAGTTTCTGAGCTTTTTAATTTTTTGTGAAAAAAGTGCTTTTGAAAGAAATTTCTTTACATCGGACTTTTCGTCTGACTATAACCGTTATAGTCAGTTATTTTGCAAATAACGATTGATTTCTTTTTTTCTGAATGGCCAGCCATTTTCAATTCTTGCTTTGATCAGGTAAACTATTGTCCCCAAAGCGATAATCATCAACGCAAGTTTTACCAAAGTGCTTCCCGTTGAAATCAGAATATAGATCCATAGCACTATGGCGATGATTACCGGTAAAGGATAGAGCGGCATTTTGAAGGGAAACCAATTTCTTTCTTTTTTCTTATGAAGGATCAGAAGACCTACAGCCTGGCCAATGAACTGAATGATAATACGCATAGCCAGTATAGCGCTGATCACATCAGCTAATTTAAACAGCAAACTAAAAATAAATGCTACTGAACCCAGAGCCAGTAACGATATATAAGGAAATCCTTTTGTGGGATGCAATTTTCCGAACACTTTGAAAAACTGTCCGTCTTTTGCTGCGGCATAGGGTATTCTGCTATAGCCTAATGTTGCAGAAAATACAGATGCAAATGCAACCCAAAGGATCAGGCAGGTGATTATCACAGCGGCTGTATTTCCCATCAGCGATTGCATAAATTCGCTAACTACAAATTTACTGTCCTTCGCTTCCTGCCACGGAATTACGCTTACTACACTTATGTTCATCAGAAGGTATAGCACCGTTATTCCGGCGATGCTGATGAACATGCTTTTCGGAATGTTTTTGTGTGGATTTTTAATTTCTGCTCCCAGATGACAAATATTGTAATATCCTAAATAACTATACACCGATTTTACACTTGCAAATCCCAACGCAGTCACAAAAGCATAATCGATCGACAATCCCTGGTTAATATTTTTTACAGGCCCCAAAAAGTTGCCGTGCACAATGCCGCCACCAATGATCCACGCCATTGTTACAATTACACCAAGCCACAATACCTGGCTGATTTTGCCGATGCTTTCTATTTTGCGATACAATAAAACAATGATGAGGATAACCACGCCTCCGCTCAGAAACTTTTGCTCCATGCCATTTAACGGAACTAAAAAAGAAAAATAATAGCTGAACCCGATCGCCGCCGATGCGATCACCAGCGGCGCTTGAATCATCGTTTGCCAAACAAATAAAAAACTCATGAGCTTTCCACCTTTAGACGGTCCGTAGGTTGCACGCAGAAATTGATAGCTGCCGCCGGCTTTCGGAAAAGCTGCTCCCAGTTCACTCCATATCATTGCATCCATAAAAGATAAGGCAGCTCCCGCTATCCAGGCATATAAAAACCACGGGCCATTCATCATACTGATCACCATAGGCAGCGTTATGAACGGGCCTATACCTACCATGTCAATCATGTTGATAGCAGTGGCCTGGCTTAAATTTAATCGTCGTTGTAAATCTTCCATCAGATGTGACGGATAAAATTAAGGGGAAGCCTTCGGCCGGCAAAATTCAATAATGCCGCCGGCTTAACCGAGAAAGGAAATAGCACCACGGCTATTACTCAATCGGCTTATAATTAGGTGAAGGGGAAGTAGTGGGCGAAGCAGTATTTTTAGCATCATCCTTTTCATTCATACCTGCTTCAAGCTCTTTTTTTACATTCTCTTTCGCATCATTAAACTCACGAATACCGCGACCGATCCCACGCATGAGATCCGGAATTTTTTTGCCTCCGAAAAACAACAATACTACTAACACAATAAGGATCCATTCTGATCCGCCGGGCATGGAAAGCAATAAAACGGGATTTGAAAATAAGTGTGACATAGTGACTTTTTATAAAAGTGTTAGACCGCAAAAATAATGATTAGTTATAAGCCTTATGTAAATTTGAAAAAAATTATCGCTTTATTATCACTGTCTCCGGCATACAATCACCGGTCAAAAAAAAATACAAAATGAATTATTGGCTTGTAAAATCAGAACCTTCGGTATATAGCTTTGAACAATTGCAAAAAGAGAAGCGGACCTATTGGGATGGTGTGCGTAATTACGCAGCCCGAAATAATTTACGGGAAATGAAAAAAGGTGATGAAGTGATGTACTATCACAGCAATGAAGGTTTGGCTGTAGTAGGCATTGCCAAAGTTGTAAAGGAATCTTACCAGGATCCTACTACTGACAACGAAAACTGGGTAGTGGTCGATTTAAAGCCTGTTAAAAAATTAAAGCGGCCAGTGACTCTGGCAGAAATTAAGAATGAAAAAAAATTAGCAGAAATGGAACTGGTCAAAAATTCAAGACTTTCCGTTCAAAAAGTGACCGCTCAACAATGGAATAAAATTTTAGAGATGAGTGAAAAATAGCATCCGAAATTAAAAACAATGAAAACAATCGCAGTACTTTCGGGAGCAGGTATTAGTGCAGAAAGTGGTTTGCAAACTTTTCGTGATAGTGATGGATTGTGGATGGGATACAATATTTATGAAGTGGCATCTCCCATAGGTTGGGCAAAAAACAGGAAAGTTGTACAGGATTTCTATAATATGCGCAGGAGGGAAGCGCTGCATGCTCAACCCAACGCGGCTCATATTGCAATTGCACAATTGCAATCCCATTTTCATATTGAGGTGATTACTCAAAACATTGACGACCTGCATGAGCGTGCAGGCTCGAAGAATGTGCTGCACCTGCATGGTAGCATATTGGAAATGAAAAGCGATCGTAATGAGAATTTAATAACAAAGGTTGCAGGAGATGTGGAGCCGGATGCCAAAGCTGACGATGGTGGTTTTCTCCGTCCTAATGTGGTGTGGTTTGGTGAGGCTGTTCCTAATATATTACCGGCAATCGAAATAATAAAAGCTGCTGATATTTTAATCGTGATCGGCACTTCTTTGCAAGTATATCCCGCAGCATCATTAGTTGATTATGCGCATACGGAGACCACAAAATATCTGATTGATAAAAATCCACCTGCTGTTGCCACCTCCTTCGGTTTTGAGGTGATAGAAATGGCAGCTACAAAAGGAATGGAGTATTTGAAAAAGAAATTGGTCTTATAGATGTGTACGCCTGCAGATAGATCGCCGGTTGAATAGTTTTTGTTTTTTTTAAAAATCTTTTAAAAAAGTGCTTTTGACGGTGTGAAATATTTTTTGCGCACATAAAAAACAGTTAATGCTTATTTTTAATTTCTAATTTATTTCCATGAAAAAATATTTTTTGATTGCGGCACTGTTTTTTTCAGGCGCTGTTTTTTCTCAAAGCGCAGATAGTATCTGGTTTGTAAATAATTATATCAAATCAGAACAGATGATCCCAATGCGGGATGGCATAAAACTTTTTACGGCTATTTATATCCCAAAAGATACAACCAGCCTGCATCCTTTCCTGATGACGCGCACACCATATTCATGCCGCCCTTACGGTAAAGAAAATTTTTACCCCATGTGGAATACTTATAAAATGCAGTTGGCAAAATTGAATTACATCTTTGTATTCCAGGATGTAAGGGGAAGATATTTGAGCGAAGGTGTGTTTGAAGATGTAAGGCCATTTAATAAAAATAAAAAGGGAAAGGAGATAGATGAAGCCAGCGACAGTTATGATGCAATTGAATGGCTTGTGAATAATATTAAAAAGAATAATGGAAAAATGGCGGTCACCGGTACATCTTATCCCGGGTTTTATTCCACCCAGGCAGCGCTTAGCGGGCATCCGGCCCTTGTGGCTGTAAGTCCGCAGGCGCCTGTTACAGATTGGTTCATGGGCGATGATTTTCATCATAAGGGAGCTTTTTTTGTGATGGATGGATTTTCTTTTTATCCTTTCTTTGGTACCCCACATCCAAAACCATCCACTACTTATACACGGGGTTTTTCTTTCGAAAGTGATGATAATTACAATGCCTACCTGAAAACCGGCGCCTTGAAAAATTTTGCGAAGCTAATGGGTGATAGTATTCCTTTCTGGAAGGATTTGTACAAACACCCAAACTATGATGAATGGTGGCAGGCGCGCAATGCGCGAAATGGATTGTACAATGTAAAACCGGCGATGCTGTGGGTGGGCGGTTTATTTGATGCTGAAGATTTGTTTGGCGCCTGGAATACTTTTAAAGCAACCGAATTGCAAAGCCCTGAAACAAATAATAAGATCGTGATGGGGCCGTGGTATCATGGCCAATGGAGCCGCGAAGGCAGCTACCTTGGGAATGTGAGATTTGGTAGCAATACGTCAAAATATTTTCAGGATAGCATAGAAGTTCCGTTTTTCAATCATTACCTGTTGGGTAAGGAAGATCCGAATCTCAGCAAAGCAACCATCTTTTTTACCGGTGCTAATCAATGGCACAAATTCGATCAATGGCCGCCCAAAAATGTTGAAAATCATGATCTCTACCTGAATGATGATTTTAAGCTTTCACTCGATAAAAAGCCTGATAGAAAAAATTCTTACGATCAATATGTAAGCGATCCTGCACATCCGGTTCCTTATACTTCAGGCATTCATTTTAGAAGAACCAGGGAATATATGGATGATGACCAGCGCTTTGCATCACGCCGTACAGATGTGTTGACTTATGAAACGGATATTCTCAAAAATGATATTACACTTGCCGGACCGGTGATAGCCGATCTATTGACCTCCATTTCAACAACCGATGCTGATTTTGTAGTTAAACTTATAGACGTTTTTCCTGACAATTTTAAATATCCGGAAACAATGGTAGGTAATGGTGAAAATTATCCCATGGGTGGTTATCAGATGCTGGTTCGCGCAGAGATAATGAGAGGAAAATTCAGAAACAGTTTTGAAAAACCTGAACCATTTACACCTGGAAAAATTACATCAGTAAAGTGGGAATTGCCTGATGTGGCACATACTTTTAAAAAAGGGCACCGCATCATGATCCAGATACAAAGCAGTTGGTTTCCGTTGGTTGACCGCAATCCACAAAAGTTTTTGAATATTTATGAAGCAGATGACAGCGATTTTCAAAAATCAACTATCAGGATCTTCCACGACGCTGAAAACGCATCCAAGATCATTTTACCTGTTTTAAAAGATTTTTAATGAACGGTAACAACAAATCAAATAAATAAAAATTAGTTTTGTAATTCCTGTTGGAACAACAGTAAAATAGAAATCATGAGCAATCACCCTTTCAAAAAATTCATTGGCAAAAAGTCTAATGCTGCCATAAAAGAAAATTTTAAACAGGAAAAAAAAGCTGCCAAAAAAGAGCGTGCTGCTGCAATTGAAAAGCATTTTGCAGAGAAGAGAAAAGCAAAAGATCAGCCCGTTAAATCAGATAAGAAAAAGCCGGTTACCACTCAAAAAAACAATTCAACTGCTTCTTCAGAGCCCATGCCTCTTAATAAGTACCTGGCACATTGTGGTGTTGCTTCCAGGCGTGAAGCTGTGGATGTAATAAAAGATGGCCACGTAACCGTAAATGGAAATAAAGTGCTTGAACCTGCTTTTCGTGTAACCGGAACTGATAGTGTTGCCTTAAACGGAAAAAAACTTTCGATCGTTCAGAATCTTGTGTATTTATTACTCAATAAACCGAAGGATTATCTTACCACTACCAACGATCCTCAAAACAGGAAAACGGTTTTACAGTTAATAAAAAATGCTACAAATGAAAGGGTTTATCCTGTGGGAAGGCTTGACAGAAATACTTCGGGTGTGTTGTTGATTACCAATGACGGGGAGCTTACTCAAAAACTTACCCATCCATCTTTCAATGTTAAAAAAATTTACGAAGCAAAGCTTGATAAGCCGCTTTCAAAAGCACATTTTTCCCAAATTCTTGAAGGAGTTATTCTTGAAGACGGTGAAATACATGCCGATGCACTTGCTTACGCCGATGATCATGACAAGAGTGTAATAGGCATTGAAATGCATAGTGGCAGAAACAGGATAGTAAGAAGAATATTTGAACATTTAGGATATGAGGTGAAAGCGCTTGACAGGGTAATGTATGCAGGACTCACGAAAAAAAATGTAGAAAGAGGTAAGTGGAGATTTTTGAATGAAAAAGAAATCAGGCTGCTTAAATACATGAATCAAAAAAAGAAAGGGGCCAGGTGAAAGGTTTGAATTTACTAATAGAAACAGACGATTTTGTGGCTGTAAATAAGCCTGCCGGTATGCTTACAATTCCCGACCGCCACAATGAAAATATTTTATCTCTTTATGCTATTTTATCAAAGCTGTATGAAAAGATTTATGTTGTACATCGCTTAGATAAACATACGAGTGGTGTGGTGCTGTTTGCAAAAAATGCTGAAGCCCATCAAAAACTGTCATTGCTTTTTGAAAACAGGAATATTTATAAAGCATATCTTGGTTTTGTATCCGGCAGGTTGCAACCGGAAAAAGGAACTGTTTCTCAGCCTTTAGCAGAGCATCCGTTTAAGAAGGGTGAAATGGTAGTAACCAAAAAAGGCAAGCCATCTGTTACTGATTATGAGGTGTTGGAAACATTCAATTTTTGTTCTTTTGTAAAATTTATTATTCACAGCGGACGAACACATCAGATACGCGTACACGCAAAATATCTTGGCCATCCTTTATTAGCCGACAATGTTTATGGAAAGGGTGAAGCAGTTTTTCTTTCTACCTTTAAGAAAAAATTCCATCTCGGCAAAAATGAGTTGGAAGAAAAACCTTTGTTAGACCGAACTGCGCTTCATGCAGCATCTATTGGGTTTGAACTTTTTGGCAAAAAATATTTAATAGAGGCGCCCTTGCCAAAAGATATGTCTGCCTTATATAATCAGCTTAAAAAGCATGCATAAAAAAAGCGCCGGCGGCGCTTTCTTCTTTATTCAGGAGCTGAAGTATAGCGGAGATACGGCGTCACTTCCTTTACGCCTTTCGGATATTTGGCTCTTGCTTCTTCAGTGCTCAATTTCGGAGAAACTACCACATCTTCACCTTGTTGCCAGTCGGCAGGAGTGGAAACATTATGTTTGGATGTCAATTGCAAAGAATCCAAAACTCTCAGCACTTCATGAAAATTTCTTCCGGTAGAAGCAGGATAAAGTATAATCAGCCTTATTTTTTTATCAGGATCTATAATAAATAACGAACGCACTGTGTGAGTTTCTGATGCATTGGGATGCAGCATGCCGTATAGATTGGCTACAGTTTTATTTTCATCCGCTATGATAGGAAAAGCTACATTACAATTTTGTGTGTTGTTAATATCATTGCGCCATCCCATGTGCGAATCAAGCGGGTCAACACTTACAGCCAGCACTTTTGTATTGCGCTTTTCAAATTCTTTTTGTAATTGTGCGGTACGTCCAAGTTCGGTGGTACAAACAGGCGTATAGTCTGCAGGGTGAGAAAATAATACACCCCAGCTATTGCTCAGAAAGTCGTAAAAATTGATTTTGCCTTCTGTAGTTTCTGCTGTAAAATCCGGTGCTACATCTCCAAGTTGTAAACTCATGGTATAGAAATTTTAATTGTGAATAGGAGCGAATATATTTAAAATGAAAAAATATCCGTTCACATTTTGTAAAATTTTCTAACGGGTAAGTCTGAAACGCATTGGATATTTATTCCTGATCCCGATAAACATCCAGCAATCCGTCAGGTAGTTGAAGAAATACCTGCCGCTTTTTAGCATCTACATGCTTAAGTGTTTCTTCGTGCACAGGCAGCCAGGCTTCATCTTTTCCAAGCATTACTTTGCATAATGTTTGATGTTTCTGTTCGATCACCTCAAGTATTTCACCAAGGTTTTCTTTTTGATCAAAAGCGGTAAATCCGAGCAATGAAATGGGAGCCGAAGCGTGACGGTGTTTTTCAAAATCTTTTTGAGCAAGCCAAACCTCCTTCCTCAATATTTTTTTTGCCGATTCAGGCGACCCGATCTGTTCCAGTTCAAGAAAAGTTTGCTCTTCATTTTTAGATGTAGCTGATTTTATAAAATATGGCAAAAGATTATCTTTCTGAATTTCAAGAAAAATGGCTTCTGTGCCTTTCAGGTCTGACGCTTTTCCAAGAGAATGTTGCAATACAACTTTACCTGTCACGCCATGAGTAGCAACGATCTTTCCTATTTTAAAATACTTTTCCATCTGCTGCAAAATAAATGCAGATAATCTTTGTACACAAAAAAAGCCGCTGAAAGAGCGGCGCACTAAATAATTTTTAATTTTTCTACACACCCATAAACTCCCTGAGCGTGGTGCTGGCAGATAAAGTGCGAAGCTTCATCAAGGCTTTATCTTTTATTTGCCTTACTCTTTCTCTTGTGAGCATATATTTATCACCGATATCTTCAAGGCTCATCGGCTCGCAGCCGCCTATTCCATATACAAGGCAAATCACCTCACGCTGCCGCGGAGTAAGTATTGATAATGATCTTTCTATTTCTGTAATCAGGCTGTCTTTAAACGCGATCTGTTTGTCTGCACTATCTGCGTTATGGTTTACCATTATATCCATGAGTGTTCCTTCATCTCCTTCACCAATAGGACTGTCCATGCTCACATGTCGCGAAGCTACGTTCATAGTAGCAGCAATCTCCTCCGCTTCTACCCCTAAATAAGTAGCAAGTTCATCTGTGGTGGGCGGACGTTCAAATTCCTGTTCCAAATGCGAATATGCACGGCTTATTCTTGCTGTGAGGCCCACTTTATTTAGCGGAAGCCTTACGATCCTTGAGTTTTCGGCAAGCGCCTGCATAATGCTTTGACGGATCCACCATACAGCATAAGAAATGAATTTAAATCCGCGGGTTTCGTCAAAACGTTGAGCCGCCTTTATCAATCCCAGGTTTCCTTCATTGATCAGGTCGGGAAGGGTGAGGCCCTGGTTTTGATATTGCTTTGCTACCGAAACCACAAAACGAAGATTTGCTTTTGTGAGTTTGTCAAGTGCTTTTTGATCGCCTAGTTTAATTTGTTCCGCTAATTTTACTTCCTCTTCGGCAGTGATCAGATCTACTTTCCCTATCTCTTGCAGGTATTTCTCAAGGCTTTCACTTTCTCTATTGGTGATAGATTTAGTGATCTTCAATTGGCGCATGCTCATAAGCGATTGATTTTTTGAGGTTAGAGGTTCTGTTTTGGCAGTACAGGAATTTAATATTTATTACCCAAACGTAAAATTTGGTGTTAAAAGTATGCCGCCAATAAAATATTATTTATTTTCTTTTTATGTTCAGCTTGCCGGATTGACTACCATTTAATTTGTTTCTTTTACGAAATGTTTTATATTTTATTGGCAAAGTCAATTTATTTTCTATTATTGCACATCATGAACCCCTTTTTATTGAAATGAGTAAAAAAGTACAATACAGCGTAGAATATCCGGTTAGATGCTCGCCTAACATTCTTTATGAATTCCTTTCCACCTCTTCCGGGTTGCAAGAATGGTTTGCCGATAAAGTAGAAGACAGCGATGGTAATTTCAAATTCACCTGGTCAGGTTCTTCACAGGAAGCCAATGTTCTTGAAAAAGAAGAAAACAAATTTATCCGCTTTCATTGGGAAGATGCACCGGAGGATGAGTTTTTTGAATTCAGTATTGAAAAATCGGAAGTGACCAACCAAACTATACTCGTTATTCACGATTTTGCTGAGAAAAAAGATATCAAAGATTCAAGCCTGCTTTGGGAAGCTCAGGTAAAAGATCTTTTTCACCGCCTGGGCAACTGATCCTTTAAAAATTCAATGATGATTTGGAAAGACGCTTCTAATTTTTCCGGAGCGTGTTCCCATTGATCGAGTGGAACCCTATTAGCTACCCTGAAAAAATCGTGTTCCTGAATTTTTAAAAAATCCTCTTTTTTGTGCTTTTGAAAGGGCTGAAAATTTTGTGCTCCAAATTCATGTGTCCACTGGTCGTGTGAAACACTGATAAAAAATCCCTTTTCGTCGAAATAATTAAGCCATCTTTCAATTTCGTTTTTATGATCTTTTAGTCCCGAAAGATGAAGCGAAATACTAAAGAAATTACCCCACCAAAATAATGTTCTTATGGCTGTAATCTTCTTTTTATTGAAATCAGCCGGATAATCAAGGATGAGGTAGGGAAGGCCTTTATAATTTTCACCGCGCGAAATTTTTCCCATTTTGCTTATGGGCAAATAAGAAAGCTGCCCGGCATACGGCTTCGCAATTTGCTGGTAAGCGCAGTGCAAGCCACCAAATAGTTCATACACTTTTTCTATGATCTTTCTCTTGGTAAGCAACCATTCTTTGTTTTGTACAATCGCCAATTCCCGATCGGAAAGAATTATTTTTGCTGACATATTTTTGAAAGTACAATTTATCAACCAATCTGCAGGCCTGTAGTTCATGATCAAAAAACTGGATATACTTATTTTAAAAGCGTTCTTCTGGCCGTTTGTAGCTACTTTCTTTATTACGCTTTTTGTTTTTATGATGCAGATCCTTTGGAAATACATCGATGATCTGGTGGGTAAGGGTTTGGATTTCTGGACGCTTTCAGAATTTCTTATTTATGCAAGTGCCACACTTGTAACGCTTGCCATGCCGATTTCAATTCTTTTGAGTTCGATAATGACATTCGGGAAATTGGGCGAAAATTTTGAACTGGTAGCTATTAAATCGTCGGGTATTTCTTTATTAAGATTTATGCGGCCGCTGTTTTTTATGTCGGTCATATTTTCCGGAGTAGCTTTTTTATTTGCAAATAATATCGCTCCTGTTGCCAATTTGAAATTCGCAGTTATTTATCATGATATTTATCAGAAAAGTCCTGCTTTCGATCTCCGTCCCGGAATTTTTTATAAAGGCTTTGAAGGATTTTCTATTAAAGTGGGAGAAAAAAAACAGGATAGTCTGCTGAAGGATATTATTATTTACGAAAGAACGAATACGCCGCAAGACAATACCATTATATCCGAACGCGGCAAAATGGTGACAGGAGGAAATAAGCAGTTCCTTGAATTTTATATGGAAAACGGACATCGTTATGAAGAGACTTTTAATTATGAAGCCGACAAAACAGAATTCGTAAATCTTGGATTTAAAGAATATACCAAGCTTTTCGACCTGAGTCAGTTGAATCTTCAAAGCACGTCGGATAGTTTATTTATGAATAACATTCGTATGAAGAGTATGAGGCAACTCACTGAAGATCTTGATTCATTAAAGAAACAACCGGAAATAGCAGCCGGGGAAACCAAAAGAAGTATGGCTCCGTACATGAAATATTTTCTTTTTTCAGATTCCGTTACACAGGTAAAAGATAGTCAGCCGCCACTTGTACAAAGCACTTCGAAATTAGATACGGCCGGCTTTGCTTCTTTGATACCCGATACCTTAAAAGGATTGGTTTTTAACCGGTCATTAATTGCCATCGGCGACCTGAGAAATATTACCCAACTGGCCGCAGCGGGTTATGACAACCGTACTTCAGACATCATTCAGCACAAAATTGAATGGCAAAAAAAACTTTCGCTTTCTGTAGCCTGTATCGTTTTGTTTTTTATAGGCGCGCCGCTCGGTTCAATAATTCGGAAAGGTGGGCTGGGACTTCCTTTGGTGATGGCTCTTATTTTCTTTATGATTTTTTATTTACTAAATATTTTTGGAGAAAAATTTGCCAAAGACGGAATTGTTTCTCCGGTATTAGGATTGTGGTTGCCGGTTATCGTTCTTACGCCAGTAGGATTTTTTCTAACTTATAAAGCCATGCACGATTCACAATTATTCAATCGTGAATTTTATTACAGGGTGGGCCGTAAGGTAAAAGCGCTGATTAGAAAATAAACAGGCAGGGAGGAAGGTCTTAAATTGACTCAGCCTTTGAAATAGAAGCATCTTTTTAAAAGATGATAGGCAACTAAATCAAAGGCTGATTATTGAAAAGCAATCTGTCGCAAATGTAAGGAAATCTAACATTATTAATGGTCAAATTTTTGTAAAAAAATGATCTGTTTACCAATGACGTAAATCGTGGAAAATGACAGTTTCAAAAATCATATATTCGCTTTGAACAATATAAAAAATAATATTATGCAAGATTGGAAAGATTACCAGGAAAAGAACAAAGACAGGTTCTTAAATGAGATGATGGAATTGTTGAGGATACCATCGGTAAGTGCAAAAAGCGAGCATAAAAAAGATATGAATTCCTGTGCGGAAGCAGTTAAAAATAGCTTGTTGGCCGCAGGGGCCGATAAAGCCGAAATAATGCAAACGGAAGGCTTCCCTGTAGTGTATGCCGAAAAAATAGTAGATCCGTCCAAACCTACAGTTTTAGTGTACGGTCACTACGATGTGCAACCGGCGGAGCCGCTTGAACTGTGGAAAACCGGTCCGTTTGAGCCGGTGATCAAAGATGGAAAAGTGTATGCCCGCGGATCGGCTGATGACAAAGGCCAGTTCTTCATGCATGTAAAGGCTTTGGAAGTAATGGCAAAAACTAATTCCCTTCAAACTAACATCAAATTTTTAATTGAAGGTGAAGAAGAAATAGGATCACCTAATCTTGGAAAATTTGTACACGATAATAAGGAACTTTTAAAAGCTGATGTGATTCTGATAAGCGACAGTTCGATGCTTAGTCTTGAAACGCCTTCATTGGATATTGGCGTACGCGGACTTTCGTACATTGAAGTGGAAGTGACCGGAGCCGATCATGATTTGCATAGTGGCACTTATGGTGGCGCTGTGGCCAATCCAATTACCGTTTTGGCTCAAATGATTGCTTCCTGTTTTGATGAAAACAATCACATAACCATTCCCGGATTTTATGACGATGTAGTAGAGGCGTCGAAAGAAGAACGCGAACTGATGGCACGTGCTCCTTACGATGAAGAAGCGTACAAAAAGGAAGTAGGCGTGAAAGAACTGAGAGGTGAAAAAGGATTTACAACAAATGAACGAACCGGTATCAGGCCTACTCTTGAAATTAATGGGATTTGGGGCGGATATACCGGCGAAGGATCGAAAACAGTGTTGCCAAGTATGGCTACCGCCAAAATTTCAGCAAGGTTAGTCCCTGACCAGTCTTCAAAAAAAATAACCAAATTGTTGCTCGACCATTTTAAATCAATTGCACCACCTTCTGTTTCTGTGCGTGCATTTGAACATCATGGCGGAGAACCTTATATGACGCCTATTGACAGTGAAGGATACAAAGCGGCATCAAAAGCTATTGAAAAAACTTTTGGTAAAACACCTGTGCCAGTAAGAGGCGGAGGCAGCATTCCTATTTGTTCTATTCTTGAAAAAGAACTTGGAATAAAGATCATTTTCATGGGATTTGGTTTAGACAGCGATGGATTGCATTCTCCAAATGAAAAATATGGAATAGAAAATTATTTTAAGGGGATTGAAACCATTCCTTATTTCCATAAGTTTTTCGCTGAATTAAAGCAAGCTTAAAATTATTACCGAAATGATGCGCTTCTGCGGCCCTTAGAGGTAGCAGGCAGGGTATTTGTGCCTGATGATGAAAAAAATAAAATGGAATATACGATCAGAAAAGCAACGCGGGAAGATATGCCGCAGGTGATGGAACTCATAAAAGAACTGGCAGCTTATGAAAACGCTTCCGACCAGGTAGAAATAACGATTGAAGATCTTGAGCATGTTGGATTTGATAAAAAGAATTTTACTTGCTTTGTGGCTGATGTGGATGGCAAGCTTGAAGGAATGGCATTGGTTTATTTCAGATTTTCTACGTGGAAAGGTCTTACTGTTCATCTTGAAGACCTGATTGTGCGGCAATCGATGAGGGGAACGGGTTTCGGAGGAGCATTATACAAGAAGGTAATGGAGTTTGGCTCACAAAACGGTGTAAAAAGAATAGAGTGGGTGGTTTCTGAAGGTAATAAAAATGCGATCGAATTTTATGAAAATACCGGAGCGGAGATCAAGAAAAACTGGTACACAGTTCATATGGATGAAGCAGGCATTGAAAACCTGATGGAAAAAAATAATTGACGGAAGTGCCAGCTTTTTGTGCGCTTCAAAAGCACTTATTTCGCATTTTTTTAAAAAATCGGGCACCTTACTTTATTCACAGAACTGTTCAAAATATTCAGATAAGAGCGGTAGCTCAGCGTTACTTCCAGTCCTCCCCGCAATTGTGATGCGGCTTTCAGTTTACTCACATTGGCATCGTAGCTGATACCTAATCCCCATTGATAATAATCAAACTTCACCACAGGTATCACAGCGTCATTCCATCTGTAAAAGCTGCCCACAGCAAAAGACACGATCTCATCATCGCCGTATTGAGAAAGATCATGGCTGTAAAGAAATCCTCCCTGTGCCTGGCTGTTTCCGCCTTGTGTGAAATAGTCTCCATAAACAACGAATTTGTCCTGATCACCGGTAGGAATTGACAGCCCGAAATTGGCAACAAACTTTCTGTTTAGCCGCACATCATTTGTCTTCATAAAAGCCACCTTCGGACGTGTGACATGAAATGCGCCTATGCCTACATAATACCTGGTATCACTGCCTATCACACTGCTGTATGATAATCCTACAGTAAGGTCATAGTAGGTAAGTTTAGTGTTGTTGAAAGTTTGATTGGTCGGATTTGTTGCACTGTATGCGCCGTTTACAAACTGGTCGTCAAATTGCAATTTAGTAGGGTCAAAACTTTGCTGCACAGCCCCTGCCATTACACCTCCCGAAATATAGCTGTCCTTTTCACCATTTACTGATTTATGAAAATTTAGTACAGGCAGGATTTGTGTTTTGCTGAATTTTGAATCACCGGCCTGATCGTTTGTTATTTGAAGCCCAAGGGTGACAAAGTCGTAAGTGTTTTGTCCCAGGGAAAATTTCAATTCAGAACCTAAAGCTTGTGTCTGGTATGGAGTTGTAACACTTTCCCATTGATTGCGGTAGGCTGCAGTAATACGAATGTCGCCCTGGAACAGGCCTGCCAGTGCCGGATTGCGAAGCAAAGGCAATTCATAAAATTGAGAAAAATTAATATCCTGTGCGGTAATGGAAGTGAAACAACATACACAGATTGATAAACTTAAATACTTTCGAATTGATTTCATTGCAGGTTATTTAAGTATGGTTGTATTGCCTCTATAAACATATGAGACACCGTTTTCACAAAGCACTTCCGCTGTATATACATACACGTCTGGTGGTCCTGTTTTGCCCCTGATTTTTCCATCCCATCCTGATGCAGGTTCATTTGGCCTGAAATTATTTTTCTCGAAAACAATTTCGCCCCATCTGTTGAAAATCCTGAAAGATTTTACCATTACAATGCCGGTAGCCCGAACCATTAAAATGTCATTGACGCCGTCTCCATCGGGTGAAAATGCATTTGGAATAAATACCTGAGCGCTTTTGCAAAAAACTTTGATGCTAATACTATCACTAGCCTTACAGCCATACGTAGTGGTTATATCTACGGAGTAGGTTATATCGTTTTTAATATGTGCGATCGGCCTTGGACAGTCATTACAGTCCAGATCAACTCCCGGTGTCCATTTCCAATATTTCACAGGGCCGTTCGTAATTTCAGATTCAAGCGGGAACATGGTTCCTGTAGCAAGCGTTTGATCAGGCCCCAGTTTTACTGTTGCCTTTTGCCCGACAGCCACAACTAAAAATGCTGTATCCGTAAAACAGTTATGCCCATCATACCCGATCACTCTGTAGGTAGTAGTATGGTCAGGTGTGGCAATGGGATTTGATATCTGTGAATTACTTAAGGCTGTGGATGGGCTCCATATATATGACGCACCACCACTTACCATCAGATTGGCAGACTGCCCGATACATATAGAATCATTCCCGGACGTTGTTAACTGCATTGGTTGAATTACAGTAACATTTACAGTGTCATAACCTGGACAACCTAGATTATTATAACCCGCTACAATATAGGGTGTTGAAATATCCGGTAGAACAGTGGGGTTAGGACAATCGGCACAACTGAGGCCTTCAAACGGTGACCATTGGAAGGTCAAAGCGCCAGTCGCTGATAATTTTGCTGAATTGCCAAGGCATAATGTAATATCAGCACTTGCTTTTACCACAGGGGAAGGCTTAATAATGATCGAATGATAACTTGTATCATAACAACCATTTTTTGTACCTGCCACAAAACGTAATTGATAACTTCCTGCCTGATTAAAGATATAATTAAAATCAGTGCCAGTGCCCTTAGCGCCATTGGATATTTGCCATTCTAAAATATTTAAACTGTCTATTGATTGTATTACAGCCTTAAATGGAATGCTCAGCCTTGCACATCCTTCTCTGTCTGCCTGGATAGAAACAACCGGTTTGCTGTTTACATGGAAATAAATATTTTGAAATGCTGTATCCATGCAACCGTTCTTACTTTGAACGATCATTTTTACCTGGTAATACCCGGTAGAAGTATAGGTGTGCTTTGGTGTTGACCCTGTGGCAAATGATCCATCTCCAAAATCCCAGCTAATATTTTGCTTTCCTGAAAAAGCATATGAGGTGTCAAAAAACGTAACAATGGTTGTACCGCATTTCTTTTCCTGAGCAATGGTAAATCCGGCTTCGACCCTGTCAATTTTAATTGAATCTGCGCCTTTTATATAATAGCTGCATCCAGCATCGTTTCTTAAAGTAACAGTAGGAATATAAGTCCCTGCATTTTTATATTGATGATAAACGACTGGCTGATTGGACACAAGCGTGTCACCGTCACCAAAATTCCAATGATATGTATTTGTATTTATTGACACCGCTTCAAACCTAACCTGGTCAGGATAACAATAATTGCCTCCGGTATAATTTAATGTGCCTGAAGGACCTTTGATCGTAATCATTTCGCTGCTGGTGTAGGTGCATCCTCCTGCAACTGTTACCACCAATGAAACGGTGTAAGTGCCTGAAAACTGATATAAATGTTTGACGCTGTCTCCTGATGCGGTTTGTCCGTCTCCAAAATCCCAAACAGCTGTCACAGATGGTTTGTTCTGATTTACAAAGGTCACTTCAAATGGCGCGCATTCCGAACTGTAAGAACTGAGTTTCATGCTGCCGGGTAACATGCTTACCACTTCTATTTGTTGTTTTGAAGAGTCAATACAAACGCTTCCTCCCGGGTTTGATTTATAAACGGTCAATGTTACAGTGTACAATCCGGGAACAGTATAAATATGCCCGGGATTTTCTAATACAGAGGTCACACCATCACCAAACGACCACAGATAAGATGTTCCCAAATTAGAATTGTTTGTAAAGTTTACTTTTTCTCCTTTGCAACTTCTGTTTGCACTCGACGTAAAAGAGGCTGTGGGTTTTGCATATACGGTGATCTTATCGAACGTGCTTGTATCTGAACAATTATTTTCCGCGCGAAGAGATATTGTGAATTCGCCTGCGGCATAGTAAGTATGGTAAACCGTGTCTATATTTTTGGATGTGCTTAATGTGTTTCCATCGCCGAAATTCCATTGGAATGAACTGGCTCCCGAAGTGTTATTTACAAATGCTACTGTATGCGGAATGCATCCAAAATGATCAGGGCCATTCATTGCAAAATTTAATTTGATCGTATTGGGGGCGGTAATGATGGCATATTTCAAAGTGTCGTTACCGCAGCTATTGCTTGCGATCAGCCTTACATAAAAAGTGTCAACTTTTGAAGTATAGAAAATGTGTTCAACCGGTTCAAGCGTGCTGGTTGTTTTCGTTTGTCCATCGCCGAAATCCCAATAGTAAGTATTCCCGATCCCCATTGAAGTATTTTTAAACAGCACTTTCATAGGGCTGCAGCCCGAAGTGATATCCGGTGTGAACAGTGCTTTCGGCTTTGAGAAAACATGAACACTTTTTGTAAGAATGATCGTATCACAAACAGAAAGCATTTTGAGCTTAATATTATAAACTGTATCCGTATAGGTTGGGTTTGGAGGGAAATTTATCGTACCAGGCTGTACCGCATGCGAGATTTGTCCATTTCCAAAATCCCACTCATAATTATACTGATCAATATCTTCAGTGGTATTGCTAATTAATACTGACAACGGACCGCAGCCATCGTTTCTGTCAAGTGTAAATGATGGATTAGGAAGTTTGTAAGTTTTAAATAAATGTTTAAGGCTGTCAGCTTTACAACCATAGAGGGAGGTTGTAACTAACTTCACTTCAATCGAATCGTTTGCTGCTACGATCATGTAACCAGGGAAAGTTGTACCATTTCCGGCAAAAACATTGTCAATATACCAACTGTATTGGCTGTTGTGTGTTGGATATTGGGTGAGCGAAATAATAGCTGGAGTTATATTAAATGGTGGACAGTCGATCGATATAGAAGGGTTGAATTTTGCGACAGCATTTGGATGGACAGTTACTGAAAGGACAGATCTTTCGCTCTCACAACCATTCGCATTTGTTTGACTCACATAATAATCTATAATTCCGGATGCTGAAGTAGCAGGCGTTGGCGCTAAAGTGTTTCCGGATCCTCCGGATGGAGCGCTATACCATTTTAAGTTTGTGCCTGTCGCAGTTAGAGGTATAGCCGGTGCGTCAATGCAATATTCAACGGGCGCGGTACCAGGTGCTGAGGGTAATGGATTTATAACCACGTCAACTTTGCTTGCAGGAGATGTACAATTATTTTGCGTGATCGTCACAAAATAACTTCCTAAAGCTAATTGCGTTGCACCGGGTATTACAGGATTTTGATCCGCGCTGGTAAAGCCATCAGGCCCCACCCATTTATAATTGACTGTGCCGGTTACGGATGTTGAAGCAGTAAGATTTAACGTGTTACCATAGCATAGAGGACTATTACTTGCAGCGGTAGGTGCAGCGGGTGGGTTCGGATCAACTAAAGTGAAGGGCCCAACCTGGTTGGATTGACAATTCTGGAAGGACACAAAAATCTGGTCATAAGTGCCTGCCGGTAAACCTGGAATAATTATTTTACCGGTTCCATCGGATGTGGCAGAGATGGACTTTGAAACACCATCCTGTTTGTAATAAACGTCAAACTTTGTGGACGGAGTAAGTCCATACAGAGTGATAAAACCGGTAGGTGTTGCACAATTAACCGGGTCATTTTTATCACCTTTAGAAATTTGTGGGGTGAGATTTACCACTATAGACACATTCCCTGGTTGCGATTTACAATTTCCTTGTTTTGATGTAACGCTAAGCGTGTATGTTCCTGAAGCCGCTGTTGTCACATCAGAAATTATGGGATTTTGAACGCTGTCAATAAATCCGTCAGGGCCGGTCCAGGTATACATTACAGCGCCCTGGAAATTGATCGATGAAGTTAGCTGAAGTGTGCTTCCGCTGCAAAGGGGAGTATTTGAATTTATCGCGTTGATTACCGGTGTAGCGTTTACTTTTACTACGGTCGCGCCCGGTGCAGAAGAACAATTGTTTTTCCTGATAATAAGGTTATAAGTTCCTGAGGCCGATGTAGCAGCTACCCCGATTACCGGATCTTTATCTGTACTTGAAAATCCATTTGGTCCTGTCCAGATGTAATCCAATCCTGCTTCTGCAATATTCGCAAAAAGCGTCAATTTATTTCCACTGCAGATTTCACTATTACTGGTAGGTGATGGTGTAGTCGGGGGATTAGGATCAAACAATTCCAGGGGACCCACCTTGTTGGATGGACAACCTGATAGCGTGACTGAAATATTGGTATAACTTCCTGCTGTCAGTCCACTTATTGTTATGCTACCGGATGCATCGCTGATGGCTGTAGTTAACACCGGGATGCTATTTTTATTATAGGAAAGCGAATATGTTGTGTTTGGTTTCAATCCATGTAATGCTATCAATCCGGTTGTCGAACCACATGAAGTTGGATTTGTTGTAGTTACATTAGTAATATTAGGAATTTCATTTACTATAACAGTAAGGGGTACACGCGGACCTTCGCAATTTGTTGTTGATGATTTTTGACTTACGTAATAAGTCGTAGTTCCAACAGTTGAGGTAGATGGACTTGGGGCTATCGCAGATCCTGTTCCACCGGTGGCGGTGGTATACCATATTAGAGAATTTCCCGCAGATGCAGTGGCTGTTAGTGTTTTCGGTGTAGCATCTTTACAATAAGAAGCGTTTTGCACAACAGGTCCGGAGGGCAAAGGATTTACTTTAATGTTGAAGGATGCATTGTCTGAACATTTGCCGATGGTGGCCCTGGCAGTAATTATTGCATTTAATGCTACCGACCCGCCATTGGTAGCTGTAAATGCAGGCACATTCCCGCTATTGCCTGACCCAACTAAGCCGATGGCCGGATTAGAGTTGGTCCAGGTGAAGGATGCACCGGCTGGAGTTGCCGTGAAATTAGTTGCCCCAACTACCTCTCCCGCACACACTGCTATGTCAGAGGGTGCACTTATATCGGGTGTTGGATTTACCTGCACAAAGGAATCAATTTGTGTTATCCCGCATTCATTCGTCACAGAAACCGAAATATTTTGTTTTCCCGGAGTATTAAAGATTATTGTGCCTGGATTTTGAGAGGTAGATGTTGATGGAGAACCGTTGGCAAATGACCAATTAAAAGTGGTACCTGCATCCAAAAAACAACTTGCATTAACTTTTAGTTGAATAGAAAGTCCCTGGCAAATGTCTGCGGGTATTCCGCTTACACTGGCTTGTGGCTTTGCTTTTAATATTATTACTTTTGCGGGTGCATAAGTACTACAGGTGCCACCGGGGCTGATCATATTCAGACTAACTGTATAAGTTCCGGGATCATTAAAAATAAAAACCGGTTCTTCTGAAGATGCATTGGTTCCGGGGCCATAACTAAAATTTCCTTTGGTATTTCCACAACCTTGCTCCGGAGCATATTGAACATTCCATTTAAAAATATTTTTTCCACAGGTAGGGTTAGACGCGGTTGTTTTTGTAGAGACAGTCAACGGGCCGCAACCTGTTGTTTTATCAAGTGTATAGCTAACAGTGGGAGTGGGATTTACACAAATAGTTTTGACTTTTTCACTGATACCACAGAAATTATTTCCGGTTTTAATTTTGATTGTATATACACCTGTTTGAGTGAAGAGTATATCAAGCGCACCTGAACCAGGAAGCCATACGTCTGGTAAATTGGAGCCATTGTCATCACCTAGTTGTTGTCCACTTGCCAGGGTCCATCCGGTAGAAGGGGTTATCGTCCAGACAGCATTACTGGTATCGCATTGTCCATTATTTATTTTCTGAGTTAAGCTAATGTTTTGAAGCCTGACACTTCGATTGATACACACAGTATCTTTCGGATTGATTGTAAAATCTGCTTTTGGCTTTTGAGAAACGTAAATGGGAACCACGGTAGCTTCTGAGGAATTGCAGGGATTTGATGCCACTATGCTTGCTCTGAAAGAATTATAGTAGGTATTAGATCCGCTGCTGCTGGGAGTTCCACAACTTGTAATATCAAATAAATGTGTAATTGAAGATGGTACAGTGGGATGAATATAGGTGATGGGAGCAGAGCCATCATTAAAAGTAACTGTATACACTGTTCCCGGCGGGTTTGATTCGGTGCTGCTAATAGGAAATGATAATGAAGATCCCGAACAGATGGCAGTATTTCCAGGGTTCCCAAGCCCCACTGCTGGATTTGTTCCAACAAAAACGCCATATTCAGTTGTATCTGTGCATCCGTTTTGTCCCGAAATAATTATTTTCAAATTGTGTGGACCTATTGAATAAGTGTGCGTTAATAAAGTGTAATCACTTCCTGTAAAATCGGGAGAGCCATCTCCCCATATAATCCGATAATTTGTATTGGTAGAACGGGTTGATGAATAATTGCTAAATGTAAATTCGCCCGAAGGAGCATTTCCGCATACCTTAAAATATTCTTTACCTGCAAAACTTCCCTTATCATTCCCACCCATATTTCCATCAGGTATTTCTTTTACAGTAATTTTTTGAGATATAGAATCTTTACAACCCTCTGCCGTTGTTGCAACCAGTTTTACTGTAAAATCTCTTGTAGTATTTCCTGTGGCCCAGAATACATGTGAAGGGTCTTTGGCAGCGGAAGTATTTTCAACCCCCGATGTCGGATCTCCGAAATCCCATGTGTAAGATGCTGCTCCTGTAGATGTATTTGTAAAATGGATAGGTAAATTGCCACACAAGTTTTGAGTAGAAGAAGTAAAACCGGCTTTTGGTAAAGGATTTACGATCACCTTCACAGGTCCCAGAGTATCACCCTTTGTTTTTCCATCATTGATGATCACCCTATAATCACCTGCATCGTTTACAATGTAGAATTGATTAGTGGCACCGGATATATCTGTTCCATTTTTTTGCCACCTGTAAGCTGATGCGGTGCCGGATACCGTAAGTATTTGCGATTTGCCACTACAAATTTTTACAGGACCGGCAGGGGTAATACTTTGACCAAAAGATAAATGGGAAAATAATAGAGCTAAAAAGAAAAAAATGGACCTTCTCATTAAAAAGCAGTTATAAATTATTAAGGCTTTAAAACAGGATATCCATTGAATGAGAGTCCGAAAATAGTGCTATAAGATTAAAAAAAGAAATGTTAATCAAAATTTTTATTAATACGATATCCTCAAAAATATTTACAGCAAATTCTGTATTGCCACTGCATTCAGCTATCCTAATTTTGCACCGTGAAAAATTTTGCAGGTTACTTTTATTATTTCTTTTTCTGGATACTTTTTTTTGTAGTTGCCAGAGGCTTCTTTTTGATCTATCACCTGCATTTGGCTGACGGACTTTCAGCCGGGGATATTATAGATATCTTTTGGTATGGCTTAAGAATGGATGCTTCCTTTGCGGGATATTTAAGTATTCTACCTTTTTTGTTACTCTTTATAAAATCTTTGTCGCCTTCTTTCAAAGTCAGGAAGATCATACGTGTATACACTATTATATTGATCGTGATCTTGTCTTTTCTCACGATGGCCGATCTTGAATTGTATACAGCGTGGGGATTTAGAATGGACGCAACACCCTTGCAGTATTTTAAAACTCCGGAGGAAATGGCAGGAACGATTTCTTCAGCCCCAATTTTTATCCTGCTATTGATCTTCGCTTTTCTTTGTTTTATTTTCATTTATCTCTACCGGTTTTTCTATTCACATATCACAAAGAAAGTCAGGCATTTCTCCATCATAGACTCTTTGCTTTCTCTTCTTTTTGTAGCTATACTTTTTATACCCATCAGGGGAGGTATTCAAAAAATTCCGCTTAACATCAGCGATGTTTATTTTTCTGATAATCTTTTTGCTGATCATGCCGCCATCAATTTACCATGGAATATTGCTTTCAGCATTCTCAATAAAAGTGATCAGGAAAATCCATATCAATATTTTGATGATAATGAAGCAGAGCGCCTGGTAAAAAGTTTGTATAACACAGGCCGCAAAAGGATTCCATTCATTCTTTCAACACAACAGCCCGACATTATTTTTGTAATTCTTGAAAGTTTTACAGCGAAATTTGTGGGTTGCCTGGGCGGCGAAAAAGGAGTGACACCCCAATTAGATGCCATTGCAAAGGACGGGTTGTTGTTTACCAATATTTATGCGGCAGGCGACAGAAGTGAAAAAGGACAGGTGGCTATCTTAAGCGGGTATCCAAACCAGGCGATAAATTCTATTATTAAAACGCCTACTAAAACCAGGGCATTGCCAAGTATTGCTCAAACACTCTCTTCGTATAGCTATTACTGTAATTATACCTATGGCGGTGAGCTTGAATTTGCTAATATCAAATCCTACCTGATCAATACAGGATATAAACATCTGGTCTCTAAATACTCGTTTCCGGTATCACAACGAACGACGAGCTGGGGTGTGCATGATCAATATGTTTATGAAAGGTTTTTTAATGATCTGAAAACTCAACCTGAACCCTATTTTTCTACCCTGTTTTCGTTGAGCAGCCACGAGCCATATGATGTTCCTTTGAATCACTTTCCCGGAAAACAAGATGTAGTGATGTTTAAAAATTCTATTTATTATGCTGATAGTGTGCTCGGAGATTTTATTGCAAAGCTTAAGACAACATCTTCATGGAATAAAACGCTTGTTGTGATCGTTGCCGATCACGGGCATCCAATGCCCGGTCATGATGCAGTGGATCAGCCATCTAAATTTCACATACCTCTTGTTTTTACCGGTGGTGCACTTACATTAAAAGGAAAAATCGATAACATCGGTTCGCAAACAGACATAGCAACTACAGTGCTTGACCAGTTGCATATTTCTACTGAAAAATTTAAATGGGGTAAAGATCTGCTGGATAGCGCCGCCAAGCAATTCGCTTTTTATAATTTCAATAATGGATTTGGTTTTGTAACGCCTTCAGGGTTTGCAACAATGGATAACATTTCAAAGAAGATCATCCGGATGTCTCCGGGATTTGACACTTCCAACTTAAAATATGGAAAAGCTTATATGCAGTTTTCTTATGCTGATTATTTAAAGAGATAGATTCTTCTTTCAAACGGCCTTTTTTCGAAAAAAATTAAAAACCTTCAAAAGCATTCTGTATCGCTTCCGCAAGCCGTACGCTCCATAGCGCATATTGCTTACGCGAAGGATGCAGTCCATCCTGAGCAATCATTTCCGGATCAGAGCCTGCCAACAGGCTATCAATAAAAATATTCACGTAATGAGCACCCAATTCATCTGTTATGGCCTTGTTGATGTCGTTGTAATTAACGATCTCACGGGTGATCTTTTGCGGATCTTTTTCTGCTGCGAAAGGCGTAACACTGTAATCAGGAATAGAAAGAACAAATACCCTTTGATATTCTCCGTTGGCAAAAGAAATTGCTGTTTTCAATAATTGCCTGAATTGCTCTCTGTATTGGTCAACCGGTTTATTCTGATATTGATTATTTACACCGATCAGCAATGTAACAATTCCAAAATTGCGACGAATGTTTTTTTCTTCGATTGCATTAATTAGGTCTGCAGTGGTCCAGCCTGTCCGGGCAATGATAACCGGATCATTTACAGTAATTCCTTTTTTTCTTAAAAGACCGGCAGTTTGAAAAGGAAAACTATCTTCATTTTTTACACCTTCGCCTATGGTGTAACTATCACCGAGTGCTAAAAATGTCAATGAGTATGCCAAGGGTAATTTTTATTTATACATAATATCGTAATATTCTTCAGCCATTCTGTTGCTGTCGAACTGCACCTGCACATCGCGCATACCGTTTTTTATAATTTGCCTCCAGGTATCATAATCGTTATAATAAAGTGGAAGGATTTCATTTTCCAAAATGTTGTAAAGCTGATCGAGATCATATTGATCCTGTTCTTCAACTGTCATATTTATATAATCAACCGGTGGCACCACAAAGCCATTATTTCCGTTATTGATGAATTCACAGATCCAACCATCATTCGTGCTCACATTCACAGCGCCATTCATTGCCGCGGTCATACCGCTGGTGCCGCTGGCTTCACGTGGTACACGCGGATTATTAAGCCATACATCAGATGCTTGTTTTAACCTTTTGCTGAGTGCCAGTTCGTAGCCGGTAAGCACGGCCATGTTAGCATATTCTTTGCTCAGATTTACAAGAAAATTAAAATCTGAAATGGCAGGATAATCAAGCGGATAAGGCTTTCCTGCCCAAATAATCTGAACTGGATATTTTTTATTATTCATTAAAGCATCAAATCTTTCTTTATCACGGGTAAGTAATTCTGCACGCTTATACCCTGCAAAGCGCCTCGCCCACACGATGGTCAGCACATTCGGATCCATTACTTTTCCTGCCTGGTCGGCCACTATTTCAAGAGCTCTGTGCTTGAGATGTTTTTTGCGATCATCAAACCATTGATCATTCTTATCGATCATAGCGCGATACAATTGCTTATCGGCCCAATAACGCCAGTTCTGCGCATTTGTGATCGCTTTTATTTCGGGAATGCCTTCATATTTCCCCCACATCTGCCGGCTTACTTCTCCATGCAGTTGACTTACTCCGTTTGCGATGTGAGAAAACCGAAGTGCGGCAAGCGAGTGATTAAATTTGTCATCTGTAATACCCGTAAGCTCACGAACTTTTTCTAAAGGAATTCCTGAAAAGTATCCCATTTCTTCGCAAAGAAATATATCATGTTTTTCATTTCCCGCTTCTTCAGGCGTATGGGTTGTAAATACTAATTTTTTACGTACATCTTCAATGTTTCCGTATTTTTTATACAGGTAAAAAGCGCTACTTACAGCGTGCGCTTCATTGAGATGATATACTTCAGGATTGAAATTCAAAATGTCTATCAGCATGGAACCACCTGCTCCCAAAAGAATGAACTGTGCCATTTTAGTGGCAGCGTTTCCATCATATAGCCGGTTGGTAATGGTTCTGGAAACATGGTCATTTTCTTCCAGGTCGGTGCTCAGCAAAAACAGGGGAGCGCTTTTAAAAGTCTCCGGATTTAGATAAAGTACTTTTACCCATACCGGGTGACTGTGGATATCTATCTGAAACCTGATGCCTGTATCTTCCAGGAAATTATAAATCTTTTCTATCCACACTACTTTTAATGTCTGATCACTGTTTCTTGCCTGATCATAATAGCCTTCTTTCCACAAAATTCCAATGCCGATAAGATTTTGCCTCAGGTCATAAGCACTGCGCAGATGTGACCCTGATAAAAATCCTAAACCGCCGGAGTATATTTTCAAAGGTTGGTGTATAGCATATTCCATTGAGAAATAAGCCACTTTCTTCTGATACCTTTCGTCTATCTTGTAAGGGACATTGAAATTTTTGAAATCCATTTTTTTACAATAATTCTTTTATGAGGGCGCAATATAAAAGTAAAATCCATACTTAGTGCCAATTGTGAACAATTAATGTGTGTGTTATACACAATTATGGCCAATAAAATTTTCTTTAAGAGTGTGTCGGGTAATTTTTTAAAAAAAATGACTATAAGTGCTTTTGAAAGGCCTGCCATTATTGATGGCTTGCCAAACCCAACTAATTTTATTTTAAAATTAAGATGAACATCCGGTTCTTTCAAAAGCACTTTTTGAGGGATTTTTTCAAAAGTGTTTTTTTGTTAACGGAACAGATCAAGCGGCCTGGTTTATGGCTTACAATGATATTCACTGATTAATTTTTTTGTCTAATGTCATTTCGAAGAATTGTATCCATTGATCTCCGCGTTTCATTTCTCCTGTTTCAAACCACTGATTTATTCGTTTAAATAAATGTCAGATTAAATAAAAAGTGACTTCAAACACAATGAATTTATATATAAATGTTACCATGGCTATATGATAAGCTGCAAATACAACACTTTTTAAAAAAGTCCAATACCATTTTTCACGGAAAACATTTTTAAATAAAATGAATAAATAAATGATAAAAATGAAAGACAGAAATGTACTTATTGCATCGGGGCCGGGTTGAATACCGGAGATTAAAATGAATAGGTAAACAAAAACCGGAATGATGACATAAAATGTGAGAATGTAAAAAATATTGAGTTCGGTAGATAAAATAAAATTGTCAAAAAGATTTCTGCTTTTTTTGAAATACAGCATGTATAATCCTGGAATGGTAAGCGGAATTAACAGGAATAATAATACCTTGGAAGTGCTTTCAGATTTATGTTTGAATTTTTCGGTTAATGCTTCTTCACTTATTTTTTCCTTACTTAAGCGCTGGTCTATTTGATGGGCAATAAAGGAGCCGGTCAGCATATTTTTTTCGTAAAGTTTCATTTCCATATTTAATCCGCCAAATAGTGGAAAAACGAGATACAACACAACGATTAATAAATAAAATGAAACTGGTTTATAATATTTCTGCCTGATTCCATTACTATAATCAAGTGATAATCTGCCGGGTTGCCGGTAAAGACTTTTGAAAGTGGTAAAAAACTTTCCTTCAAAATGCGTTAAAAAATGAAATGCTTCGGAAAAAAGTTTCTTAACCGATTTATCCTTTTCGGTATAAACTTTTTGACCGCAGGCAGAGCAATATCTGCCATAGATAATCTGAGTGCAATTTTTACATTGGTCCATAAACCGTCAGTGCGTTTGGCGCGAAGTGGCCTTTTAATTTCGATATGAATTTAAAAACTTTTTTTAAATTTTATCCGGGTGTTAAATCCACTTAATGCGGTATGGTTCATGTTTTGTGACAAATAATTTGAACTAAAACGGATATACCATGGAAAAGAAATTCAGATGGGTAATAGATCAGGCCCATAGTGAAATCGGATTTAAAGTAAAACACCTTATGATCACTAATGTAAAGGGATTATTCAAAACCTACCAGGCAAGCATTTACACGATAGGTGAAGATTTTCTAACGGCTGAGATTGATTTTTGGATGGATCCGAATTCTATTGATACACATGATGCCAAGAGAGATCAACATTTGCGCAGTTCTGATTTTTTTGAGGTAGAAAAACATAAAGAAATCACCTTTAAAGGCAACACGGTAGAAAAAGAAGACCAGAAAGGTGCGTACGAGTTATGGGGCGACCTTACGATTAAAGGTATCACCAAACGGATTCGACTGGATGTTGAAATGGAAGGGCTTGCAACAGATCCCGGGGGAGCAAGAAAAGCAGGATTTTTAATTACCGGAAAGATCAATAGAAAAGATTGGGATATTAATTGGAACGCCGCATTAGAAACCGGCGGCGTACTTGTAAGCGATACCATCATGATTAATTGTGAAGTGCAGCTTATAAAAGATAAAGAAATTGTGGCTTAGCAAAATGCTGTATTTTTTGAAAAAAAAACCAACATTCAATCAATTCTGTTAGAAAATTATAAGGCTTTCAACACTATTAATAAAATGTGTAGTTTTGCCCCTTGCTTAATTTTGAATAAGCAGTTTAACTTATTGATACATTGGAAAAAAAGATCTCAAAAATCGGCGTGCTTACTTCCGGTGGCGATTCTCCCGGAATGAACGCAGCCATAAGGGCGGTAGTAAGAACAGGTATTTATAACGGATTGGAAGTATATGGAATCTTAAGGGGTTATGCCGGTCTGTTTGAAGGTGATATTTTTCAAATGCAGAGCCAAAGTGTGGCTAATATAATTCAACGCGGAGGCACTATTCTAAAAACAGCACGGAGTAAAGAGTTTCTGACAGCAGAAGGCCGTAAAAAATGCTATGAAAATTTAAAGCAGTTTGGCATCGAAGGGTTAGTGATCATAGGAGGCGACGGTTCATTTCGCGGTGCGCAAACTTTCAGTAACGAATACGATATACCATGTATTGGTTTGCCAGGAACCATTGATAAAGACATAGCAGGTACCGATTTTACAATCGGTTTTGATACCGCCGTAAATACTGCCGTGGAAGCAATCGACAAAGTAAGAGACACCGCTGATGCTCACGACCGTTTATTTATAATAGAAGTGATGGGCCGCGATTCGGGGTATATCGCCTTACACAGTGGTATAGCTACCGGGGCCGAAAATATATTGATACCTGAAAAGAAAACAGATATTGAAGAAATCATAAAAGCGTTGAAAGAAAAGCATGGCCGCAAAAAACTGGTGAATATTATAGTAGTAGCCGAAGGAGAAAAATATGGTGCTACTGAATTACAGAAAGTGATCTGTGAAAGAATTCCCACCCAGGAAGTGAGGCTTTGTATTTTGGGTCACATTCAAAGAGGCGGAACTCCTACCTGCCTTGACAGATTGATCGCCAGCCGGATGGGGTATGCGGCTGTTGAATGCCTGTTGGAAGGACGTTTTAATGTGTTTGTTGGAATTGTAAACAATAAGATGCATTATATTCCGCTTGACCAGGCAGTAAAGAAAAAACAAAAAGTAAATGAAGAGTGGATGAAGATCGTTAAGATACTTTCATCCTGATCAATAGAAGAAAAACAGTTGATGAATGTCGAAAAACCTTAAGAAATATCTCTACCGGGATATGGACAAAAAAGCCGGAATAGCACACTCGGCAAAAAAAACAAAAATCGTTGCTACGATTGGCCCTGCATGTGACAACGAAGAGGCTATGATGGAATTGGTGAGAGCAGGTGTGAACGTTTTCAGGCTGAACTTTTCTCATGGAACACAGGAGGATAAAGCGAGGATCATTGAAATCGTCAGAAAGATCAATTCAACCATGCCTTACAATATTGCAATACTTGCAGATTTGCAAGGACCAAAATTGAGAATAGGAGAAGTTGAAAATAACGCCTTACAGATAACACCGGGAGAAAAACTCACCTTTACCAATACAAAATGTATTGGCACCCGCGAAAAAATTTACGTAAGTTATCCCAGCCTTTACAAAGATGTAGTGCCCGGAAATGTGATCCTTATTGACGATGGTAAATTAGAAGTAAGGGTTACTGCAATCCTGCCTAATAATGATGTGGAAGTGGAAGTGGTGCTTGGTGGAATTCTTTCTTCGAAAAAAGGGATCAATCTTCCTGACACAAAAATTTCCCTGCCGGCACTCACAGAAAAGGATCTTAATGATCTTGATTTTATCATCGGGCAAAAAGTTGACTGGATTGCACTTTCATTTGTAAGGCAGGTAAAGGATATTACCGATCTTAAAAAGATCCTGAAAAAAAACGATTGTAAAAGCAAAGTGATTGCAAAAATCGAAAAGCCGGAAGCACTTACAAATCTGCGCGACATCATTATCGAATCAGACGGTATCATGATCGCCCGTGGCGACCTTGGTGTAGAACTTCCGGTAGAAAAAGTGCCTATGATCCAAAAAGAGATTATCAGAAAATGTATGCACCGCGCAAAGCCGGTAATAGTAGCTACTCAAATGATGGAAAGCATGATTGACCGCATTAAACCCAACAGAAGCGAGATAACTGATGTGGCTAACGCTGTACTGGAGGGCGCTGATGCTTTAATGCTTAGTGCTGAAACCGCTACAGGGCAGCACCCTACGCTGGTAATTCAGACTATGACAAAGATAATAATGGAGATTGAAAAGATTTCTTACGATTATAATCGTGATGATATTCTTTCGCCACAACCGCACTCGCCATCGTTTTTAAGTGATGCAATTTGCTATAGTGCCTGCAAACTGGCACACGACCTGAAGGCTGATGCCCTGATAGGAATGACAGCAAGCGGTTATACAGGTTTTATGCTCAGCAGCTACAGGCCGCGGTCGCCATTATATGTGTTCAGTAAAGAAAGGAGCCTGATCAATCAATTAAGCCTGAGCTGGGGTGTAAGGGCTTTCTTTTATGAAGAAGAAGAAAGTCTTGACGATATCTTTTTTGATCAGATCAATATTTTAAGGGAAAGAGGATTTTTAAAACCCGGCGATGTGGTGGTCAATACGGGCAGCACTCCTATTAACCTGCATCTCCCGACAAATGTGGTAAAAGTGACCAGAGTAATAGAATAACACTTTAATGGGTATGAAATTTTTTATTTAGCTTTGATTTTTAATGCAACTTTCTACCAAACATCTCCTTGGCATTAAAGATCTTCAGCTAAGCGACATTAAGCTTATTCTTTCTACAGCTCAACAATTTAAAGAAGTATTACAGCGGCCTATTAAAAAAGTACCATCCCTTCGTGATACCACTATTGTAAATTTATTTTACGAAAACAGTACGCGTACACGCATTTCGTTTGAACTTGCCGAAAAACGTTTAAGCGCCGATGTGCTTAATTTCTCAGCATCCGGTTCATCTGTATCAAAAGGCGAAACTTTATTAGATACCGTGAACAACATTCTGTCTATGAAAATAGATATGATCGTAATGCGTCACAGCGCCAGTGGGGCGCCGCATTTTTTAGCCAAACATGTGCCGGTGGCTATCGTCAATGCAGGGGATGGCGTAAACGAACATCCTACCCAGGCATTGCTCGATGCTTTCTCAATTGTTGAAAACCTGGGCGAACTGGATGGTAAGCGGGTTACGATAGTAGGTGATATTTTACACTCACGAGTGGCGCTCAGTAATATTTATTTATTAAAAAAAGCAGGTGCTGAAGTTACGGTGGCCGGACCGCCAACGCTTATCCCTAAATATATTTCCAAAGCGTTTGATGTAAGGGTGGAATATGATCTTAAAAAAGCATTGCAATGGTGCGATGTGGCAAATATCTTACGCATCCAGTTGGAAAGGCAGAACCAGGTACTTTTTTCATCCCTTAGAGAATACAGTTTGTCCTATGGCGTAAATAAGAAATTACTGGACAGCCTGAATAAAAAAATAACCATCCTGCATCCGGGGCCGATTAACCGCGGTGTTGAATTAAGCAGCGATGCTGCTGATTCGGATCAATCTATTATTTTGCAACAGGTAGAAAATGGTGTGGCTATACGAATGGCTGTGTTATTTTTACTGAGTAATCAATCATCAATGAATTAATTATGGCCAAAATCTGCTTATTTCCCGGCACCTTCGATCCGGTTACACTTGGGCATACGGATATAATTTCAAGAAGTATTCACCTGTTTGATAAAATGTACATCGGGCTGGGGCGCAACAGTAATAAAACCACCTTATTCAGTGAGTCGCAACGACTCGACTGGCTTCACGAAATCTATAAAAATGATGATAAAATAGAAGTGCTGGCTTATGATGGATTGACCGTGGATTGCTGTAAAAAAGTGGGTGCTACCTATATTCTGAGAGGTATTCGATATGTAAATGACTTTGAATATGAAAAAGCAATCGCAGACATGAACAGAAGTATCAGTGAAGGGATTGAAACCATATTTCTTACCTGCCTGCCAAAATATACTTCTGTGGCAAGCACACTCATCCGTGATGTATATCGAAACGGTGGTAATGTAGAACAGTTTTTACCCGACGCAGTTAATAAAACATTATTTCCCGATAAAAAATAAATAATGATCTGGCATAAAAAGGATATTGAATTACAACAATTGGATCCGGTGTTACAAAATACAATGGCAGGCTACCTCGGGCTTAAGTGGGTAGAAATAGGTGATGATTACCTGAAAATGTCAATGCCTGTAAATGAAAAAACCAGGCAGCCCTATGGATATGTACACGGAGGCGCCAATTGTGTTTTGATTGAAACGGTTGGAAGTATCGCTTCTGCATTGGTAATAGACCAGGCAAAAAACTATTGTGTAGGGATTGAAATAAATGCCAACCATCTGCGCAGCGTAACTGATGGAAAAGTTACAGGTACAGCACGCCCTTTGCATTTGGGCAAAACCACTCATGTATGGGAAGTAAAAATCCACGATGATCAACAGCGATTGTCTTGTGCCGGACGTATTACTGTCGCTATTTTGGAGATCAGGAAACCTGCCTGAGATATTTTTGTAAAAGATCAGATATCAGCGGAAATGCACCTTCAAAATAATTGGGAAGTTCAGCCTCGGGTACCCATACAGCTTCAGTAATATCTTCTTCTGTCTGAGGTTTAAGTTCATTGGTTTGTTCGCAATTCAAAATATACCAATGGCTTTCTTTAATCGACCTCCTGCCTTTATCTTCATAAAAATGAAAAGTGGTGTGGAAGTAGTTTAGTAACTGCACGTTTTTCAGTCCGGTTTCTTCTTCAACTTCGCGCACCGCACATGTTTCAAGAGATTCGCCTTCATCGAGTTTTCCTTTTGGCAGATCCCATTTACCACGCCGGAAAATCATTAATATTTCTTTTTTTTGATTTTGAACCAGGCCGCCTGCTGCCACTACAAAACGCATTTCTTTCAAAAGCACTTTTTTGACATTTTTGTAAAAATCATCAATTAAAACGGCACGGTCATATTCTGAACCTGAAAGTACCTCAGGCAGAGCGTTTAATTTTTCCGGATCAGCCGCATCCAGCCAAAGCGTTTTTTTCCCTCTGAGTGATTGCAATTCGGGTGATATGTTTTTTGCAATGATGAGTGGCTTATCTTCAAAGTAAATTTTAATGTGGCTCATAGCTTCTGCTTAACTTTGCAAAATGACTGATAAAAAAGCAATTGCGCAAAAACTTCTCCAGATAAATGCGATTAAATTAAGTGTAAATCCGCCATTCACCTGGGCGAGCGGTTGGAAAAGCCCGATTTATTGCGACAACAGGAGAATTCTTTCTTATCCTTTTATCAGGGAAACTGTGAAATCGGAATTATGCAATATTGTTTTTACCGAATTTCCTGAAACGGAAATGATTGCAGGCGTAGCTACAGCCGGAATTCCTTGGGGAGCAATGGTGGCCGATCAATTAAAATTGCCCTATATTTATGTTCGTCCTGAACCTAAAAAACATGGTATGGGAAACCAGATTGAAGGATTTGCAGAGGCCGGAAAGAGGGTAGTAGTGATGGAAGATCTTGTTTCTACAGGCAAAAGCAGTATGAAAGTAATTCAGGCGTTAAAAAATGACGGATTACTAGTAGAGGGTTTGGTTTCTATATTTAATTATGGGTTCTTAGTAGCAGAAAACATGTTTAAAAATGAAAATATTCCGGTAATATCACTTACTGATTATGATTCATTGGTGGCAGAAGCCATCGCTCACAATTATATCAGCGCCGACAATCAGAATGCACTGTTAAATTGGCGTTCAGATCCTGAAAACTGGACCGGCAACATTTAAATTCGTAAAAACTATCATTATGAAAAACTTTATTTTATCACTCACTTTAATAGTGGCTTGCTTCAGCGTTCAAAGTGTTTATGCTCAAAAAAAGGCAGAACAAAAAGCTGTGATCAGCACTCCGGGTATCCAGGATGAACCGTGCAAAGAAAGGATTGAAAAATATCTTAGCCGTGAATACGGAGTTACCTTTGTAAATGCCAATTATAAAAGGCATACGGTGACTGTAAAATATCTTACCGACAGAACGAATACTGAAAATATTAAAACAGCTATTGCAAATCTTGGTTATGATGCAGATGATGTAACTGCAGAGCCAACAGCTTATAAAAGATTACCCAAAAACTGCCAACACAAAGAACAATCCAAGTAGATTTCTTTCGATTAAAACATCGAAAATGTTTGTTTGGTTTCGTATTCCACCGGGATACTCATAAAAACTTTCCCCTTTCCTGCCTTAATCTTGCCCGAAAGCCTGATAAGCACCTCCTTGCCCATAAGGGTGCTTAATGCGTTTTTAAACGCATTTTTCATATTCACATCAAATTTTACCGGAATTATAAATGTGCTGTTCCTGGGAATACTTACAAGAGTATCGGTAAGGCTGTGACCTAATAAATTTCCATCTACATACACATCCAGATCAGTTTGTTTTAACTGTAACCCAAAATTATTGGGATTGTAATACTCCAGGTCGAGGGAGATGGTGGACTTGTCAAATCCCAGGCTTTTAACAGATAAATTATGGAAAGTTCTATACTCGAGAGCGCGGGGAGGGGAGCATGACATAATGGCTAAAACACATCCAAGCAGAAATATGCATTTTTTCATTCCTCAAAATTAATCCATCTAATTTATAAAAAAGCAGAAATTTTGCCTGCTAAAGTAAGTAGCAAACGAATCTTTTATAAAAAATTTTATTGAACTATATTGTTTAGTTATTAATATTTATTAATAACATGTTGATTATTAATTTATTGTGTCTATTTAAATAAACTTTAGAATTACTTAATGATACCTGTATTTGTCCAATAATTTATTAAAAATCGCACTTTCCCAATGATATAATAGAAAATATCAGATATATTACATAACACACAGATTAATAGTGTAATATTGGAAGTAACGGAATTATTTGTTTATTTGTCGCTATATATTAATTAAATCGGAAATGTGTATTTTGTGAAGACCGGGAAATTTTAAAATTAAGTACCGTTTTGGTAATCGGATACCCAGGGTGTCGGCTGCAATTTTGACTTGCGATTTTTTATTTACAAGAAAAAATTTTATTGAGATTTATATTGTTTTTCCGGATTTAAGTGGTTTTCCGTTAATAAATGCTATCTAAAATAAATAAAATCAAAAAAATATGAATATTGTTGGATATTTTATGTTTTAATAAGAAAATTTGTTAGATGAAAAATCAAAATATTATATTTTCGTTTAAATTTTTTTAAAGTTTTATGTTCAGTAATTTTACGGTATTGCAAAATTGAAATCTGCATTATATGTTTGCATCGTCGTTTTGAAAATCGCTTACCTCGATTTAAAATTCTCTACATAATCCTCCCATTCTGAGAAGAGCCGGAATAAACAAGAAACCATAAACCATAAGAATGATTTTTAATTTTACCCAAAAGCAAAATCTTTTTACCTCACTGCTTCATCGCCTTAATACATCAATAGGGCATGTAATAGGAACCAGAATACCAAAACCTGCATTCCTCTTCGCATAAGATATTTAGAATTCAATTTTGAGTAGACTCCTTCTTTTGGTTTGATCCAAATTTTATTAAAAAGCCGTTAGATCTGATATTCATTGTAACCGACAATTTTTTAAAAAGAAATTTTCGACAATGAAAAAGAATAATATTCTCCGCTGGTTAGCAATCATCGTTATCACCTTGATCGCTTTCAAAGCTCAAGCTCAGGAAAGTAATATTAATCTAACGCAATTTGATATTGTGAAAAAGAATAATAAAGTATTGATTGAATGGTCAACCGATCAAAAATCGTCCACTAATTACTTTGAACTTGAAAGAAGTGATGATGGCGAAAATTTTAAAACAGTCGCCTATATTCTTGGCCCCGATCCGTCTAAAAGCGGTGAGCAATTCGGCTGCTTTGATAATCCTAAAAATGACCGTTCTGCTTTTTACCGCCTAAAACATGTGGCTGTAAACGGTGAAACTCAATTAAGCAGCATAAAAAAGATTGTACTATAAATAAAATATTAATAACTCGTTTTCTTTGGGGGTTACAGAACCTCACTGGTTCTTAACAAAACGCCGCATTTCTATGCGGCATTTTTTTTAGATGATGTATTTTTAAATTCAATATTTTATAATGTATGCTTGAAATAAATTTTTCACCATTTCCTGAATTAGAAACCAACAGGTTGATATTACGCAGCTTAGATATGCGTGATGTGCAAGCCATTTATAAGTTAAGGTCCAATCCTGAGGTAATGAAACACATTAACCGACCATTGATCAAATCCATAGAAGAAGCTGAAGCCTGGGTTGAGCTGGTGACAGGAAATGTAGTTAATAATATAGGCATCACCTGGGCGATGTGTCTCAAAACAGATCCGGAAGTCAATTTTGGAAATATCGGGCTCTGGCGTATTGAGCCGGAAAACTACCGCGCAGAAGTGGGGTATATGATGCTGCCTGCCTATCAAAAAAAAGGACTCATGTTTGAAGCACTTAAAACGGTTACAGAATTTGGTATATCAAATTTAAAACTCCATTCAATTGAAGCGAGAATTGACCCGTTGAATACTGCTTCATCAAAATTACTTAAACGTGCAGGTTTCGTCCGCGAAGCATATTTTATAGAGAATATTTTTTGGAATGGAAATTTTGAAGATACAGCGATCTATTCTTTTGTAAAAAAGTGATGTTCATTAATATACTCAGTGCCATAAAAATTTTTTTTAAAAATTCATCATAAAAGTGCTTTTGAAGGAGCCAGACGCCAGGTCACAAATTATCAGCATCATTTTTAAAAGGGTACTATCGGGTACAAAAAAGCCCGTGTAAAAAAACACAGGCTTTTCAGATTTACTTATCTATATATTAATATCTGTACATCTCAGGTTTGTAAGGGCCTTCTTTGGAGATATTTAAATATTTACTTTGTACATCAGTCAATTCATCCAATTGTACACCGATTTTTTCCAAATGCAGGCGGGCTACTTTTTCATCCAAATGCTTTGGTAACACATAAACTTTATTTTCATACTTATCGCTGTGCTGCCAAAGTTCTAACTGTGCAAGTACCTGGTTTGTAAATGAATTACTCATTACAAAACTTGGGTGACCGGTAGCACAACCAAGATTTACCAAACGTCCTTCTGCAAGAATGATTACATCTTTTCCATCGATTGTGTATTTGTCAACCTGAGGTTTGATCGTATCTTTTGTATCGCCGTAATATTTATTGATCCACGCCATGTCTATTTCAATATCGAAGTGGCCGATGTTGCAAACGATCGCTTTATCTTTCATTACTTTAAAATGTTCTCCGGTAATCAGGTCGCGGCAACCAGATGCGGTAACAATGATATCAGCTTCTTTAACTGCGTCGATCATTTTTTTAACTTCAAATCCGTCCATTGCGGCTTGTAAAGCACAAATAGGATCAATCTCCGTTACAATCACACGTGCGCCAGCACCGCGCAAACTTGCTGCAGAACCTTTTCCAACATCTCCATAGCCACCCACTACTGCTACTTTTCCTGCCATCATTACATCAGTAGCTCTTCTGATTGCATCTACCAGGCTTTCTTTACAACCGTACTTGTTATCAAATTTTGATTTGGTAACTGAATCATTGATGTTGATCGCCGGAATAGGCAGCGTGCCTTTTTCCATTCTCTCGTAAAGCCTGTGAACACCTGTAGTGGTTTCTTCCGACAGACCTTTTACATGCTGTATCAGTTCAGGATATTTGTCAAAAACCATATTGGTAAGATCACCACCATCGTCGAGTATCATATTTAAAGGGCGGTCTTCACTGCCGAAGAATAATGTTTGTTCTATACACCAGTCACTTTCTTCCTGTGTTTGGCCTTTCCACGCAAAAACGCCAATTCCGGCTTCTGCAATAGCTGCTGCTGCCTGATCCTGAGTAGAAAAAATATTGCATGAACTCCATTTCACTTCTGCTCCAAGTGCTACTAATGTTTCAATGAGTACGGCAGTTTGAATGGTCATGTGAAGACAACCTGCAATGCGCGCACCTTTCAATGGCTGATCTTTTCCGAACTCTTCACGCAGAGCCATTAATCCCGGCATTTCGGCTTCAGCAAGTTTTATTTCCTTGCGGCCCCATGCTGCAAGGCTCATATCCTTTACTTTGTTTTTAAGCGAAAAATCAATTTGATTTTTAGTTTGTGTTGACATTTTAAAAAATTTTCTTTTGAAGTGGCAAAGATATTAATTCAGGAATATTATTCTAATAGTTTGCGTTAATTTAGAATATTCTTATATTTATTTTTAATTATAAAGAAAAAATTATCAAAAATTAATTCCTTTTAGTTATGCCTGCCGAAAAAGTCACTGATCAAAATTATAAACCTGACGAGAAAGACCTCGCCATCCTGAAATTGTTGCAGCAAAATGCACGTTTTACGGTTAAAGAAATTGCCGGACAGGTACACCTGAGCACTACACCCGTACACGAACGTATTAAACGGTTGGAAGATAGCGGCATCATTAAACAATACGCAACTCTTGTAGATCCTTCAAGAGTTAACAGGTCGCTTATTGTAATTTGTTATGTGTCACTAAAGCAACACGGAAAAAATGCGGGAAGTAAATTCATCAAGACCATCCTTTCACTTCCCGAAATAACCGAGTGTTTCAGTATTTCGGGTGAATTTGATTTTATGCTGAAAGTGATTTGTGAAGATATGAATGCCTATTACGATTTTCATGTAAATACGCTTAGTGAAATTGAAAATGTAGGGCACGTGCAAAGTATATTTGTGATGGGTGTAATTAAAAATACGCACCAGCTAATTTATTGACTTATGGCTTTTGATACACGTGTGGATGCTTATATTGAAAATGCTGCTCCCTTTGCACAACCGATCTTAAAACATTTAAGAAAAGTGATTCATCGCGCATGCCCGGAGGTAACGGAAACAATAAAATGGGGTATGCCATATTTTGAATATCACGGTATCTTATGTAGTATGGCGGCCTTTAAGCATCATTGTGCATTTGGCTTTTGGAAAGCATCGCTAATGAAGGATGCCGAAATGCTTATCGCCAATAATGGTAAAGCCATGGGGCATTCAGGAAAAATCACTTCAAAAGCAGATTTGCCTGCTGACGAGGTATTAATTGATCGCATCAGGGAGGCAATGAAATTAAATGAAGATGGTATAGAATTACCGTCAAAAAATAAAGCTGAAAAATTGCCGCTACCGGAAATTTTACGCAAAACTTTATCTGTAAAAAGAAATGGATTAAAGGTTTTTACAGAATTGCCACCCGCTCATCAAAATGAGTACATCCGATGGATCAATGATGCAAAAACCGCTGATACAAAAATGAAAAGATCGAATAAAGTAGTGGAGATGATTCTTAAAAAATAAAAATCAACTTTTACGCTTTTTTACTTTCTCCTGCTTCCCGTTTAATATTTCATCCAAAGGTTTCAGGTCCGGATCCGGTTTTTGTTTAATATATATATCAAACGATTTGCAGATGTTTTGATTACTTTTCAGAACCACTTTAATTGTTACTTTCTTTTTGTCGAAATCTGCCGGCAGCCACAGATCGTTTCCATAAAACTTACCATCCGATGTAGTAAAAAGCAGGTCAGTCGAATCAAGTGGTACGAAATGCCCATTGGCAAGTTTACCATCTATATTAATATAATTGTAGGTGCCTTTTTTAAGGCTATCAGTGTAAAGATTTACATAGATGCTATCAATTTTTTGAGCGTATGTGGTGGCACTTAATGAAATAAATAAAAAT